>Ga0209694_1000035_pt1 | contig 261558 bp, 230 predicted proteins | sample GluameincwithD2O_FD_187499 | JGI IMG/M metagenome (GOLD analysis project Ga0209694, IMG submission 187499) | Mouse cecum microbial communities from Vienna, Austria - Glucosamine amended microcosms incubated with D2O (SPAdes) (version 2) | ecosystem: Host-associated > Mammals > Digestive system...
GTCTCCCCCGCCGCGAGGAACCATCCTTAATGGTCTGTCTCCCCGCGGCCCCCAAAGGCCGCGGTATCCGGTTCTCAAGGTCCGTCGCGCCGGGACCACCAGGCGGTGGGTGCCGCGGCGCGAGAAAGAACAATACAGGGCTTGGGGCCCCATGCCTTCGAGAATCTCGGAATAGGCTTTCCCCTCATTTTTCCTTCACAAAGACGAGGGGGCATCATTCGTGCTCGTGCCGGCGTACAACGGCGACAGCGCACTACCACTATGCCTTGCCCCCTGTGATTTACCGTGCTGATGCCGGCAAACGGCACCGTTCTGTCGGCAAGCGAGCCCCATGGATGCGAAGGGGCGGCGCACCGGGAGGGTGCCCCGCCCCCGAGGGACGTGCCGTATGGGGCGCGCCGTTCGATACGCGCCGCAGGGCACCCCTAGACGGCCGCCACCTTGGCGGGGCCGTCGACCCCCCTGCAGTCGTCGAAGGTGACGGTGCGCAGAGCCGGGTCCTCGTAGGTGCTGTAGTAATACGTCTTGCTGGCGGAGGAGTAGCCCCCCGTGTAGAAGGTGTACTCGAAGTCGCCAGACTCCTGGCGACAGTGGCCCTTGACCATCGAGACGGCCCCGAGGGTCCTGAAGAGGCGCGCGACGTTGGCCTTCTCCCCCTCCTCGTCGGGATAGAGGACGTTGAGGATGGCGACGCAGACGAAGCGCGAGATGGCGGAGGGGTCGCCAGGCAGGCCCATCATCGAGGGACCGACGCCCATGGCGGTGAGGTGCTCCTCGCGCAGGGTGACCTCGGGGGTCCAGGCGTTGTCGAGGTGCACGTAGTTGCGCATGTTCTCGCAGTGGAACCTGAACTCGGGCTGGTTGGTGAGGACGTCGAAGCCGTCGTGGCTCACCTTGAGGCCGTCGGCGTCCTGCTCGACGACGATGGAGCGCTCGGCGTCGGCGACGAACCAGTGGAGGGAAGAGGGCTCGAGGGCCGAGGAGAAGCTGTCGTTGGTGATCACGGCATCGGCGAGGGCCTCCTCGACCTCGTCGACCGAGGAGAACGTCCCGCACACCCAGAGCGGCATCTCGAAGCTGGCGATGTTGGTCTTGCCCTCCTCGGGGTCGCGGTAGACGCCGAAGCCACCCGCGAACGAGAGCCCGGCACAATAGAGGCCGTCCTCGTTGGCGCAGTCGAAGAACAGGGGCATGCCCTCCTCGACGATGGACATGCCGATCAGGCCGGTGCGCGTCTTGAACGTGCCCTCGTGGCGCGACCGCCACTCCCAGCCGGCGGGGACGGCCACAGGGCCCTCGCCGTAGCTGACGCCCCAGTCGTAGTTACGACCGCAGTACAGATGACCCTCGGGGTCGCAGGACCGGACCGCTGTGCACATCGCAAGCCGCCTTTCCCGGGCCCGGCCCGGACTCGTCCCGATGCTTGGCGGCTCGTACCCGTATGGCAGCGGCGCAGACTACCAGCAGTAGCTTCTGCCGAACTGGTCCACAAGCTCGCGCACCTCGTCGTCGGAGCAGTCGATGCCCAGACCGCGGATGCGCTCGGGGAGCTCGCCTTCCGAGGCGAGGAGCAGGGAGTCGAGGCACCGCTGGTTGGTGCGGGCGCACTTGAGGGCGGCAAAGAGGCTCTTGACGAGCGCCTCGGCGCTCACCTCCTCCTCGGCGTCCATCTGGTCGAGGGCGAGTCTCGCCTCGTAGGCGATGTCGGAGGAGTCTACGGAGAAATCCCGGGCCTTCATCTGCGGACCTCCCTATGGGGTGACGGCTTAGGGCGCACGTCTCCGCGCGCTGGGAGGGCTATCCCCCCTTTTTTGGGACCCGTAGCGCTCCCATGGGGACCATCCCCGACTCGCCCCATACCTGATACGTCTCGCAAGGAAACTGGAAGGGGCCTTGAGGGGAGACGTATGGAGAGGGTCCCGTTGTCTATTGAGCTAGGAGCACACAAATTGCTAACCGGTGATTAGTGGATGACCCACCCGGCCTCGCCCATCTTCAGAGCCATGAAAGATTCTGCTTACACCACGTTTCTCGCAGGGCTCGGCCGCAGGCTCGGCGCCGTGCGACGCTCCCGCGGGCTCTCCCAGGAGCGCGTGGCGCAGATGCTGGACATGGACCGCGTCTCCATCGGCTACATCGAGCAGGGGCGCCGCTCGCCGCGCCTGGCCACGCTCTACCGCTTGGCCACGCTCTACGACGTCCGGGTCACCGACTTCTTCGACTTCGAGGAGACCGCGGACGAGGTCCTGGGGCGTCTCGTCGACGACGGGCCCGAGGCCTGAACCCATGTACAAGACAAGGGAGGGGCCGCGCCTCGACGGGCGCGGTCCCTCCCTTGTTCCCGCTTCGGGTCGCCCCTACTCGTGGACGTGGTGGCAGCAGCCCTCGCCGTGGTCGTGGCCATGCCCATGGCAGCAGCCGCCACCGTGGCCGTGGTCGTGGCCGCAGCCGCAGCCCTCGTCGCCCTCGTCGCCCTCGTCGTCGAACATGTCGGCCGCGAGGTACATGTGCTCGATGGAGCCCACGTACAGGGTGTGGAGGTCGTCGTCGGGATAGTTTTCGCCGTAGACCTCGGGCGCCGTGAAGCAGGCCTTGTCGAGCTGCTGGGCGTAGAGCTTGTGGCAGACGATGACGAGCTGGGCCTCCTCGAAGGCCATGGAGCCGTCCACCTGCATGGGGGAGAGGCCTGCGTCGAGGACCTTGTCGGTGTCGCGGCCGCTCGTGGAGCCGCAGACCTTGAGGGCGTCGCGCCGCTCCTCCCCGAAGAAGCTCAGCGTGAAGTCGTCGGACCGGTCCACGAACTCCTTGGTGTAGCGCTGCGGGCGGATGAAGCACGTGGCGACGGGGCGGTCCCAAAGGACACCGAGCCCGCCCCACGACGCGGTCATGGTGTTGAAGGCGGAGTCGTTGCCCGCGGTGACCAGCATCCAGTCGTCGCCGATCAGCTCGAACGGGTTGAACTGCAGGTCCTTGGGGTCGATTTCGACGAACTCTCTGGGCATTGTCCCTCCTTGTAGACGATGGGCGGCCCGGCCGGGTGCGGCGGTCGCCCTGCAGGTGCTTGCCCCTGCGACGGGCCCGCCCGTCGCGGCGCCGGCACCCTCCATGGTCCCAGCTTAGCCAAAACCGGGCTACGGCCCCACGGTGACGGACGCCACGGCGGCCTTGACGGCGGCGACGACGGCGGCGGGGGCGTCGGGGGACCAGGCGCCTTCGACGACGTGAACCTTGCCGCCGTCGGCCAGCAGGAGCTCCGTGCCCTCCATGCCGTCCTCCCGCACAGGGAGCGTGGCGCGCCACAGGCCGTCCGCGCCCCGCTCGACGGCCACGTCGGCGTCAGCGGAGCCGCCCTCGGCCGACGAGACGGTGCGGGCGAGTGCCTCCATGTCGTCGGCCGAGGAGACGGACGGCACGGGGCCCATGGCACTCGCCTCGGCGGTGTCGGCGGTCACGCGGGCGACGCTGCCGTCCGACGTGGGGGAGGCCCCCTTGACGCCCGCGATGTCGACCTCCGCCCAGTTGTCGGGGACCCGCACCGTGACCCCGCCCGCGGAGAGGGACGTGAACGTCCTGGACGGATCGGGCACGGACCCGCCGGACGCCCCGTCGGAGGCCCCCGCCGACCCAGACCCGCCGTCGACCGACGCGGAGCCGCCCGGGGACCCGAGCGGCGAGAAGACGTCGAGGCCGAACGCCACTGCGAGCACGGCCGCCACGGCGACCACGGCGGCCACGGGCAGCCAGCGCCGCCAGCGCGCCGCGGGGGCTCCCCCGTCCCGGCCTTCCCCGATATGCCTGTCGTCCATGGGCCCTCCTGCCGCCGGCTCTCGTCCTAGGGACCCTACCCGCCCCGGCGCCGGCCTAGCGCGGGACGGCCCCCGATGTGGAGACGAGCCCCTCCAGGGCGCGGGCGACCCCGTCCTCGCCGCAGGGGCCCACCACCCAGCGGGCCCGTTCGAGGACGGCGGGCTTGGCGTCGGCCACCGCGCAGGAGTTGGGGAACGCCCCGAGGACCTCGAGGTCGTTGTCGGAGTCGCCGAAGACGAGCACCTCGTCGGGGGCGGCGCCCACCGCCTCGGCGAGGGCCCGGGCGCCGGTGGCCTTGGAGCAGCCGGCCGCGAGCACGTCGAGGATAGGCCGGCTGCGGGTGGGGCTCACGAGGTCGAAGGCCGGGTACAGGGCGGAGAGGTGGTCCGCGGCCGCCCCGAGGTCCGCCCCCTCGGGCAGGTGGATGTTGGCCTTGGTGAGGCCGGCCAGGGCCCCCTCCCCGTGGCTCGCGAGCCAGGGGCCGTCCACGACGACGAACTCCCCGGGCAGGCCCGGGAGCCCGCACACCCCGAGCTCGCCGATGCCCTCGCGCCGCACCCTGAGGGCGAGGTCGGCGAGGGCCGCCGGGTCGTAGAAGCGGGCGTGGACGCGCTCTCCGTCGAGGTAGGCGACCATGCCGTTGTCGAACACGCCGGACCGGTACAGGTCGCCCGTGCCCGGGCCGAAGAGCCCCGGCAGGTGCGCCGGGGAGCGCCCGGTGCAGGGGCCGAAGACCGCGCCGTGGGCCATGACGGCGCGGATGGCGGCCGCCGCGCGGCCGGTGAGCCCGGAGCGGGGCGTGTCGAGCAGGGTCGCATCAAGGTCGGAGAGGACGAGCCTTATCAACGTTTTCCTCCATAGGAAGGGGCCTGGGGTCACCCCACGATTATAGGGACGGCCCCGTAGCTGCATGGAGCCTGACAGCGGGCCCATCCCCCTGAAACAGAGGCGACACGGTCTTGGGGTACAGTCTTCGGCGCATAGGTGAACCCTTTGGACGAGGAGTTTGGCGTGACCCAGACCGAGACTCACCCTATGGAGCGGCTGAAGGACGACGGGATCGACACCCCCGAGCGGCAGGTGGCCGCGGAGCGGGCGCTCGACCTCATCGACATCCCCGACGAGCTCAAGCACAACATGATGTTCTTCCTGCACCTCGTGCGCGAGGTGCTCGACGAGTACGACGGCGGGCTGCTCAACCTCTTTGACCGCCTGCTCGTGGACGCCGTGGTGGTGAACCTTCCCGTCACGGCGAGCCGCACGGAGATCTCCCCCCTCCTCGGCCGGTACTCCGCCGACGACGCCTTCGAGGACGCTGTGGCCACCCTCGACGAGCTGCCCGTCGACCGCGCGACCATGCTCGTGCGCGCCTTCACCGTCTTTTTCCACCTCGCCAACATCTGCGAGGAGGACTACCGCGTCCACAGCCTCGACGCCCGCGAGGCCGCCGTGGCCACCACCGAGGCCGAGGACCCCGTGAACGAGCTCACGGTGGGCTTCCACCACCTGATCGACGAGCGCGGGCGCGTGAAGGCGCAGGGTATCCTCGACCGCCTGGAGTTCCGCCCCGTGTTCACGGCGCACCCCACGGAGGCCCGGCGCAAGGCCATCGAGGGCAAGATCCGGAGGCTCTCCGCGCTCCTCGACGAGCGCGGCCGCCTCCACGGCATCAACCTCTTCGAGAACGAGCGGCAGATGAAGCAGGAGATCAGCGCCATGGTGCGCACCTCCCCCATCTCCCACCGCAAGCCCACGCCCGTCGAGGAGGCCGACACCGTCATCGACATCTTCGACAGCACCCTCCTCGACGCGGTCCCCGAGGTCTACCGCCGGTTCGACGACTGGGAGCTGGGCCCCAAGGCCGGCGCCGTGCCCCCGATGTGCCCGGCGTTCTTCCACCCGGGCAGCTGGATCGGCTCGGACCGCGACGGCAACCCCAACGTCACCGCCAAGGTGAGCCGCCTCGTGGCCGAGAAGTACCGCCTCCACGCCGTCAAGACGCTGGCCGCGCGCTGCGCCGAGGTGGGCCGCAACCTCACCCTGGACAGCACCTACACCAAGCCCTCCCGCGAGCTCGCCAACCTGTGGAACCACCAGGTGGAGATGAGCGAGGTGCTCACCTCCAAGGCCGCGGGCATGTCCACCCGCGAGACGCACCGTGCCGTCATGCTCGTGATGAGCGAGCGGCTCCTGGCCACGGCCACCCGCACGGCCGACATCATGTACCGGTCCGTGGACGAGTTCCTCGACGACCTCCGCGTGGTGCAGCGCTCCCTCGAGGAGGCCGGCGCCCGCCGCGAGGCCTACGGCCCCCTGCAGAAGCTCGTCTGGCAGGCGGAGACCTTCGGCTTCTCCCTCGTGGAGATGGAGTTCCGCCAGCACTCCCTCGTGCACCGCCGCGCCCTCGAGGACATCCGCGAGCACGGCCGCTGGGGCGAGCGCGGCGAGCTCGAGCCCATGACCCAGGAGGTGCTCGACACGTTCCGCGCCATCGGGTCCATCCAGCGCAAGAACGGCGTCGACGCCGCCCGCCGCTACATCATCTCGTTCACCCAGAGCGCCGAGGACGTGGCCAACGTCTACGAGCTGGCGCGGCTGGCCTTCGCCCATTCCAAGGACGTGCCGCAGCTGGACGTCATCCCGCTCTTCGAGCAGGTGGAGGACCTCGAGCGTGCCGTGGACACCCTCGATCAGATCGTCGAGCTCCCGGATGTCCAGCGCCGCCTTGAGCAGACCGGGCGCCGGATGGAGGTCATGCTCGGCTACTCCGACTCCTCCAAGGACGCCGGCCCCACCGCCGCGACCTTCGTGCTCAACACCGCCCAGGAGGCCATCGCCCGCTGGGCCGAGCGCAACGCCATCGACCTCGTGCTCATGCACGGCCGCGGCGGCGCCGTGGGCCGCGGCGGCGGCCCTGCCAACCGCGCGGTGCTGTCCCAGCCCAAGGGGTCGGTCAACTGCTGCTTCAAGCTCACGGAGCAGGGCGAGGTCATCTTCGCCCGCTACGGCAACCCCACCCTGGCCCGGCGCCACATCGAGGGCGTGGCCGGCGCCACCCTCGTACACGCCAGCACCTCGACGCAGCAGGTGAACGGCGAGGCGGGCATCGAGTTCGCCGACCTCGCCCAGACCCTCGAGGACGCCTCCACGGCCAAGTACGCCGAGCTCCTCGGCACGGACGGCTTCGTGGAGTGGTTCTCCCAGGTGACGCCGCTGGCCGAGATCGGCCTCCTGCCCATCGGCAGCCGTCCGGCCAAGCGCGGCCTGGGCGCCAAGTCGCTCGACGACCTCCGCGCCATCCCTTGGATCTTCTCGTGGTCCCAGGCGCGCCTCAACCTGGCAGCCTGGTACGGCCTCGGCACGGCCTGCGAGACCGTGGGCGACCTCGAGCTGCTCCAGGAGGCCTACCGCCGCTGGCCGCTCTTCACCACGTTCATCGACAACATCGAGATGTCGCTCGCAAAGACCGACGAGCGCCTGGCCCGCATGTACCTCGCCCTGGGCGACCGAGACGACCTGGCCGAGACCGTGCTCGACGAGATGGCCCTCACCACCCGTTGGGTCCTGGCTATAACCGGCAACGAGTGGCCCCTGGAGAAGCGCCGCGTCCTCGGCCCGCTCGTGCGCATGCGCCGCCCCTTTGTGAACGTGCTCTCGCTGGCCCAGGTGCGGGCCCTCGACCGCCTGCGCTCGAAGGAGGGCGACGAGATGGGCGACGAGGAGCGCGCCGAGCTCACCTACCTCATCCTCTGCACCGTGAGCGGCGTGGCCGCCGGCCTCCAGAACACGGGGTGAGAGACGGGTTCAGAGTGGGCAGACAAGGTACCGGGTTGGTTTGTCACCGCGCCTGAAAACGATTGAGGGTGCCCCTATTCGCTTTTTGGCGAGCTCTCGGCGAGCTCCTGGTGCTTTCAGTCGGAGATGAGATATGGAGGAGAAGTGAACGACCTTCGGCGATTGACAGGCACGCCCGAGCGGCGTAATGTTCCTTTTTGCGCTGAGGCGCACCAATTATTGCGGGGTGGAGCAGTCTGGTAGCTCGTCGGGCTCATAACCCGAAGGTCGTAGGTTCAAATCCTGCCCCCGCGACCACACGTTCACGGGCGGTCGATTTTATCGGCCGCCCGTTTTTTGTTGCCCCGATCGCCCTCGCCTGCAGACCCGCTCGGCGAGCCGTCATCCTCGGATGACAACCGTCCAAACGACCCCTCCTCTCTCGACAGGCCAATCGACAATTGCGCCGTATCGATCCTGTGAGAGGAAGGAGAAGCCGATGGCAGCCATGAAACCCGAACTCGGCAACAGCGCAGGCACAGCCTTGGCTGTATCCACTGAGGGCCTCACCAAGCGCTATGGCGACACCTGCGTGGTGGACCACGTCGACCTCGCCGTGCCAGAGCACGCGGTCTACGGCTTTCTCGGCCCCAATGGGGCAGGCAAGTCCACCACCATGAAGATGCTCCTCGGCCTTGTCCACCCGAGCGAGGGGGCGGCCACGGTTCTTGGCTGCCCCCTTCTCCCGGAAAACCGCCTCGAAGTGCTCCGGGGCGTGGGCTCGCTCATCGAGAGCCCCAGCTGCTACCCCAGACTCACCGCACGGGAGAACCTTGAGATCGTGCGGCGACTGAGAGGCCTGCCCAAATCAGAGATAGACGAGGTACTCGCCATCGTGGGGCTTGACGGCCCCGCAGTGCACAAAAAGGCGGCCGGCAACTTCTCCCTCGGCATGCGCCAGCGCCTCGGCATCGCCGCGGCGCTCATGGGAAAACCGCCCCTGCTCCTGTTGGACGAACCCACTAACGGGCTCGACCCCTCTGGCATCCACGAGATCCGCGCCCTCGTGAAGTCGCTTCCCCACCGCTTTGGCATGACGGTCGTCGTGTCGTCGCACCTGCTCTCGGAAATCGACCAAATGGCCGACCACGTGGGCATCATCAACCGCGGGCACATGGTCTGGCAGGGCGCGCTCGAAGACCTCCACGCCATGGGGCGCCGATGGATCGCGCTGAGGACCACAGACAACCGTTTGGCCGCGCAGCTCCTGCCCGGTGCGGAAACAGACCCGAACGACCGCTCTTACCTGAGGATCAAGGCGGTTGACGACCGCGAGGCGGCACGGGTCTCGCTGGGCCTTGCAGGCCGAGGCGTAGGCATCGTGCGCATGGAGGGGCACGAGGAAACGCTCGAGGACATCTTCTTGAGGCTCACCTCTTTGAAGGAGGTGCTCTGATGGCTTCCAACAGCCGGGGCCTTCGCATGGGATCCCAGGTTGCCCTTGAGTTCAGCAAGCTGCGGCACCGCCACCTCGTAGCCGTCTGCATCGCCATGGTTGCCTTTGTGCTCTTGTGGTTTGGAAGCCAGGGGGCGAAACAGGTCGTGCGCTCGGACGACTACCGGACCGTTCTCTACAGCCTCCCCCAGATAAACGCCGTGATCCTACCCCTTCTCTCCACGGTGGTCGCCTCCACGGTCTGCGACATCGAGAACCGGACGAACAAGTGGAAAGAGCTCCTCACCATAGAACGCGCCGACAGCCTCTTCTGTGCCAAATGGCTCACCTGCGCCATCCTGCTCGCGGCAACGGTGACAGGCGAGGTAGCGGCCACGACGGCCCTCGGCGTCATGCTCGGGTTCGACCCCGTCCCCTTGGGAGAGGCGGCGGTCCTCTGGGCGTCGACGCTCGGGGTCTGCCTCTTCGTCTCCACGGTGGTCGAGGCCATCTGCTTCTTTGCGAACAACCAGTTCCTCCCCGTGGCCACAGGCATCGTGCTGTCGTTTCTCGGCCTGTTCTCCCTTTACCTGCCCCCTGCCGTCAGCATGTTCGTCCCCAGCGCCTATTTTGGGCTCCTGTCAACGGTGAGCATGACCTATGACGCGGCGTCCGGCTCCATCATCTGGGGCTCGGTGCCTTGGCCCCTGTGGCGGTTCTTGTTGGTTGCCGTGATCACTGCCGCCGCCTTTTTGCTCTCCTTGCGCGTCTCTTCAAGAAAGGAGCTCTAAAATGCTCGTCGCCTCCATCCAAGCGGAGCTTGTGAAACTCCGCCGCTCCCCTGTCTGGGTTGCCTTTGTGGCGCTACCGGGTCTTTCCGCCCTCATCGGCAGCGCAAACTACACGGCGAACCTCGAGGTCATCACGCCCGGATGGGAGAATCTGTGGACCCAGCAGACGCTCTTTGTCTGCTACTTCTTCCTGCCGGCCCTGCTCGGCGCAGGCTGCTCGCTCCTCTGGCGCCAAGAACATCAGGGGTCAAACTGGAACGAGTTCATGGTCCAGCCCGTCTCAACGCTCGACCTTGTGCTGGGCAAGCTCTGCGCAGGGTCGCTCATGGCAGCCACCGCGTTCGCGTCCATCCTCGTCTTCTACGGGTTTTCCGGCGTGCTTCTGGGGGTGCCTGGGCCATTTCCCACGGCCCAGGTGACAACCTACCTCGGCCTTGGGCTCCTTGGCTCCATCGTCATCGTCGCCGTGCAGCTTTTCATATCCATGCTGATAAGAAGCTTCGCGACCCCCGTGGCCATCGCGCTCGGGGGCGGCGTGTGCGGCCTCGTGGCCACGATGGGCGGCTTCGGCTGGATTTGGCCGTACTCCCTCATGCAGTCCGGCATGAACTCCAACAACCTCGTCGACCTCTCGAGCGGCACGATCCTGCAAGTCGTGGTCGCCTCGGTCCTCTACATAACGGCAGCGACGGCAGCGGCCTCGACCTGGCTCGGTCGGCACGACATCGTTGCGACGCTCTGAGCCGACAGCCCGCAGAACGGCCTTGTGGGACCATAGGGCGATGCAAACGAAAGGGGTCTCCATGGGCGGCGTGCTTGACGGCATCGCCAATCGCTGGTTCCAGTCCCCCTGGACGTCTGTGGCCGTGCCGGTGGGCTGTGCGCTCTGGGATGCGGTCGCGCTCACCCGGTTCGCGTTCCTGCTTCCCTTGGGCGCAGACGTTTCCAACCTCTGGATTCTCAACGCGTGCGCCACCGGCATGCTTGTCTGCGTTGCCCTGAGAAAGGCCTTCCCCTTGGCGTCGATTCTCGCCGCCAGCCTCCTTATGGCAGTGGCGTCTCCCGTCGACGCCGGGGCCTGCACCGGGGTGCCCGCGCTCGTTATGGTCTTCTACCTGGCGTCCCAGGGCACTGCGACAACCGCCGCCATAGGGATTGCGGCTGCCGCGGCGGCCTTCTGCCTCCCCGTCGCCTTCATGGGGGACGAGCGGCTCGTCCTTGCCCACGCCATGGCCATGGCCCTCGTAGCGGCCGCGGCGCTTGGCCTGAGGACGGCGCTCGCACGGAGCCAAGCACAGCGGGAGGTCGTGGCCGAGCACACCATGGCAGAGAGGCTCACAGAAGAACGCGACCGCATGGCCGCCGAGCGGGACGAGGCAAAGGAGCGCAGCCGCATCGCGGCGGAGCTTCATGACTCGGTGGGCCACGACCTCACGGCCATCATCGCCTTGGCCGAGGGCCTTTCGGGCGGCACGGGCGACGAGACCCTCGACGAGGCCGTCACCGCCATCGACCGCCTTGCCCGGGAGGGCCTCAACGACACCCGCAAAGCGGTGCGGCGGCTCTCGGCGCTTCACGGGTCGAAGCAACGCGCCCCTTCGCCTGTCGCCGTTGGCGAGCCCGCGCTCAGGGACTGGGACGACATCTCCTCCGTGCTCGACAACGCCCGCGCCACAGGGGTCGCCGTCGCCCTCATTGAGACCGGAGTGCGCATGGAGGGAGCAAGGCGTCAAGCGGACACCGTGTTCACAGTGGTGCGCGAGGCCCTCACCAACGCGCTGCGCCACAGCGACGACCTTCGCCGCATCACGGTCTCTTTGGATCACGGCGAAAACGGCACCTGCGCCGTCGCGGTGCGCAACGACGGGGCCGCGGCGCAGGGCAGAAAAAAGCGGGGCACAGGTCTTCGACATCTGGAAGATGCCGTGACAGGCTGCGGCGGATCCTTCTCGTGCGGCCCCGGTCCTGACGGAGGATGGGAGGTCCTCGCGACCGTGCCTTTAGAAGGGCGCCCAGGGAAAGGAGGGGCCGATGGCTGAGACGATAAGCGTGCTGCTCGTGGACGACCAGCCCGAGACGAGGCTCGGCTTCTCCCTCATGATGCGGCGCGACCCGGCCTGTGCGGTATGGGGTCAGGCCGACAACGGCAGGCAGGCAGTGGACGCCTTGGAGCGCGCCTCTGCCGCCGGCCGGCCGCTCCCCGACGTCGTGCTCATGGACGTGCGCATGCCGACCATGGACGGGATCGACGCCTGCGCCCTTATCTGCTCGCGGCACCCCGACGTGCGCGTCTTGATCCTCACCACCTACGACGAGGACGACTATGCCTTCGGCGGCCTCGAGGCGGGAGCGTCGGGCTTCCTGCTCAAGGACGTGACCTCGCGTGACCTCGTGAGGGCCGTCCGGGCCGTCGCCGACGGGGACGCGGTCCTCACGCCACGGATCACCCGAGCAGTCATCGAGCGCGGCATCCCCAGGGTAACGCCGGACTCCGAGAAAGAGCGCCTGCGGCGGGCGTTTCGGCGACTCACCGACCACGAGCTGCTCATCTGCTCCCTCATCGCCGACGGGCTCTCCAACGCCGAGGTGGCGGAGCGCCTGACGATCCAGACGGCCAGCGCCAAACGGGCCGTTTCCCGGATTCTCGCGAAGCTGGCCATGCGGGACCGCACCCAGGTGGCGATAGCATGGTACCGGGCCGAGATGGAGGAGCCCCCGGATGCTGCAAGGCACTGAGGGCCAGCGGAAGACGGGGGCCGCGATGATCGACGTGCTGTGTGTTGCTGCGGGCGGGGCCGTGGGGTCTGTGGCCCGCTACCTGCTTTCCTGCGTGCCGGTGCCCGGGGCCTGGCCCACAATGACGCTGATTACAAACTTTGTAGGAGCCGTGCTCATCGGCATCGTCGCCGGGCTCGCGCCCGCGCGGCTCTCCCCCCATGCCACCCTCCTCCTCAAGACCGGTCTCTGCGGTGGGTTCACGACCTTCTCCACGTTCTCGCTGGAGACCGTGACGCTCTGGCAGCAGGGTCGCACGGGGCTCGCCTGCCTCTACGCGGCGGCCTCGGTGGGGCTGTGCGCGGCAGGCGTCCTCGTCGGCCAGGCCGTGGCCGGCTCGCTGGCTCGGGGTTAGGCAGGCGCCGGACACTGGGCGGGGGCGGGCGGCAGAGGTGCCCGGACCGGGCCCGGCGTCAGCGGCCGCGGTGGCGGCGCTTCCGGCGCTCCTTGCGAAGCTCGTAGCGGGCCTCGGCATCCACGGCCTTGCGGTCGCGTTCGCGGCCCTTGCGCTCCCGCGCACACGCCTCCCGCTGGCGCGCCAGGGCCTCCTGGGCCTTGGTGGACGGGCCCCGGTCACCGAGGGTGCGGGCGACCTCGCGCTGACGGCGCTTGGGGTTTGTGGGCAGCGGGTCCTGCGGGCGGCCCTCCCCCATGGGAAAGCGGATGGACGACCACCGCGCCAGTACGAACCGGTGCAGCTCCTCGGCGGACGGCTCCGCCCCGAAGACCTGCCGCACGCACCCGTAGTGACTGCCGTCGACATGCTCCATCAGGCCCACCCAGAACTGGCCGTCGAAATAGACGGTGAGGGTGGACGACGTGCCGGTCATCCCCATGGCGATCCTCCTTTATGTGGTGGCGACGCGTTGGAGAAGGGACAACCAAGGAGGCAGGTTACTGGCGGCGTGGGCCGCGCCCCGACTACCCGACGGGGCCGTGTTTTCATCTCCGTGAGCCGATGGTAACAAAGGGAGGGGCCCGGCGGCAGGCGGCCGCCGCCGGGCGGATGCGGGAGGCAGAAATGTCCGGCCGAGGCAACAGGGGGTCAGGCCTGGCGGAAGAAGCGCTTGCCGAGGAGGCGGCCGGTACCGGCACTCGGGCCCCAGCTGATGAGTCCACCGTCGTCGTAGACGCCGTGGGAGTCCATGCCTTCGACCTCCACGCCCTCCACGTGCTCGTCGAGGGCGGAGAGCGAGAAGGCGTTGAGGAAGCGGCCGTCCAGCACCTCGCGCCAGTCGTGCCCAAGGCCTCGGGACACCGACTCCAGATCCCCCATGACAAACAGCCCACGCGCAAGGCAGGTGCCGTCCGGGTCGTCGGGAATCTCGGGAAAGTGCTTGAGCACCCACTCCTCAAACATCCAACGAATCTCGTCGGGAAGGCAGGGAATGCGTGACGCACCGTCAATGGACAGCATGACAAACCTCCCATCAGCCAAAAGGAGACGCCTCTTACATTATCGTATCTCGATATATTCAGGCAAGATTAAGACTAGGGCCACCGGTCCCCGTCACAGCCTCGCTCGCTAAAATGGGGCGGTTGGACACTGCAGGAAAGGATGCCATGGCCCACCTTCACACCCCGCTCGTCGCCTTCTTTGACATCGACGGCACCCTCATCGACTCGGACCCCGAGTCCTACGCCAAGGCGCAGGCGCCCGGGGCCACCGTTGAGGAGCAGGAGCGCGTTTTTCTTCCCACCCCTGCCGTGCGCGAGGCCGTAAAGGAGTTTGTGGACGCAGGCAACTTTGCCTTCCTCTGCTCGGGCCGGCCGCCCTCGGGCCTGGCCCTCCTGATGGAGCGTGTCCCCTTCTCCGGCTACGTGGCCCTGGCGGGCGCCCTGGGCGAGATGGAGGAAAAAGAGCTGTTCTGCCACAGCGTCGATGCGGCCCTTATGGCCCGGGTCATCGAGATCTTCAACGAGTGCTCCGTGGCGGCACTGCTTGAGGGAACCCGGGGGTCCATGGTGTTCATGCCTGCCGGCGAGCACCCCGCCATCGACCTGTCGGTGCCCGTGACCCGGAGCGTCGAGAAAACCCTGGCCGCCATCGAGGACCTCTCCCTCGTCAAGGCCTTCTGGATGGCCGAGGAGAACGGCCGCCTCGCGCCGCGCCGGGCCGAGCTGGCGGAGCGGTTCCGCATCAGCGACCTGGGGGTGGGCGGTTTCGAGCTCACGGTTCCCGAGATCTCCAAGGCGAGCGGCATGGCCGACGTCCTGGCAGCCCTGGGCACCCACGGCACGGTCTACGGCTTCGGCGACTCCGAGAACGACGTCACCATGCTCGAGGCCGCCGACGTGGCCGTGGTCATGGACAACGGCGTGGCGTCCGTGAAGGAGCTGGCAGACGTCATTGCCCCGCCGGTCTTTGCAGACGGAGTCGCCACGATGCTGCATAGGATTCTCGCGGGAGAGCTGTAGGGCCAGGACCGCAGGAACGGTATGCGTACGATAAAGGGGACGGTCGCCAACAAGACGGCCGTCCCCTTTCGTTCGTCGGTACTCTCCAGCGCTTTCAGGCGCGCAAAGGGCACGCAATCGGACGCCGTCGGCCGGCACCGACGGCCCTAGCCGCGGACCTCCAGCAGCTTCTTGCGGAGCTCGGCCTCCATGGCGCGGAGCTCGGCCTCGGCCTCGGCGCGCTTGGCGCGGCCCTCCTGCTGGATCTGCATGACCTCGTCGAAGGTCTGGATGAGGCTCTCGTTGGTGACCTTGAGGGTCTCGATGTCCACGATGCCGCGCTCGTTCTCGCGGGCGATCTGGGTGGTGGACGTCTTGAGCATCTCGGCGTTCTTCTTGAGCAGGTCGTTGGTCATGTCGGTGACCGTGGTCTGCGCCCTCACGGCGGCGTCGGCGTTGGCAATGCCCAGGGCCAGCACCATCTGGCTCTTCCACAGCGGGATGGTGTTGACGACGGTGGTCTGGATCTTCTCCACCATGAGCATCTCGTTGTTCTGGACGAACCGGATCTGGGGCGCCGTCTGCATGGCGATGGTGCGGGTGAGGTCGAGGTCGGAGAGCTTCTTCTCGAAGCGGTCGCAGGCGGCCGTGAGCTTCTGCACCGCCTCGGCGTCCTCGGTGCGGCCCGTGGCGCGGGCCTTCGCGGCGAGCTCGGCGAGCTGGCCGGAGCGCACCTCCTCCAGCTTCTTTCGGCCCGCCAGGATGTACATGGTGAGCTCTTTGAAGTACGTGAGGTTGAGGTCGTAGAGCTTGTCGAGAATCTTGGCGTCCTTCATGAGGGTGAGCTGCTGGTCCTTGAGGTGCCCCACGATCTTGTTGACGTTGTTCTCGGCCTTGTCGTACTTGGCCGTGAGGGCCTCCACGCGGCTGGCCCCGCGCTTGAAGATGCCGAGGAACCCGCGCTCCTCCCCCACCTCGAGGCTGCGGAGCTCGCCCACGACGTCGGTGATGAGCTCGCCCACCTCGCCGAGGTCCTGGGTGCGCACCTTCTCGAGGGCGCTCTGGGAGAAGTCGGCCATCTTCTTCTGGGCGCCGGCGCCGTAGGAGAGCACGAGCGCGGAGTCGGCGAGGTCGACCTGCTTGGCGAAGGCGTCCACCTGGCGGCGCTCGTCGTCGGAGAGGAGTTCCTCGTCGAGGGAGGCCACGGGGACCGCGGCCTCTTCCTCCTCCACGGCCACGAGGGGCTCGTCGCCGAGGTCGGGGCTGAGGGTGAGGGTGGGTACGGGCTCGCCCGCGAGGGCGTCGAGCTGGTCGTCCATGGGTACCTCCTAGTCCTTGGCGGCCGGGCCGCCGCGATCGATGAGACCTTCCTGGGCGAGGACGTCGTTGAGCACGGAGATGTCGGCCGAGACGTCCCAGGTCATGTCGCGGAAGATGGTGTCGAGGAGGCGCTCGTAGGCCACCGCGAGGGTGTCGAGCGTGCCCTCGATCTCCTTGCGCGACGTGGAGATGTTGACGCCCTGCACCGGCTGCTCCTCGAGGTCGTCGTAGGCCTTGAGGAGCTTGACGGTGATGGGCAGGTAGTAGTTCATGAAGCGCTCGAGGTCGTCGGCCACCTCGGGGTGCTCGGACGCGTAGGCGAGGATGTTGGTGGCCACGCACTGGATGCGGTCCACCTTGGCCGACACGGCGTCGTCGTCGATGGCCGCGTTGGCCTCGTCGAGCTCCGACAGGTAGGCGGCGCCGCGCCGCAACAGGGGGCGCACCTCCTCGGGGGCGTCGTCCACGGAGAACGGCGCGTCCCCGGCATCGGCCGCCGGGGCGGGCCCCACGGGCTCCACCTTGGCCTCCACCCGCTGCGCCCGGCTGGCGCGGCGGGCCTCGGCGGCAGCGCGCTCCTGCTCCTCCACCGCGGCGAAGGCGGTCTCGGTGACCGCGAGGGTGCGACCCGAGGACGACAGGCGCCCCTCGCGGAGGAGGCCCTTGACGATGAGTCGCCGGGCGTCGGCCCGGACGGCATCGGCCTTGCGGCCCACCTGGTGGCAGAGCTCCGCGACGGTGCAGGCCTCGCGACTGCCGATGACGCGGCGGTAGGCGTCGAACCGCCGGGCGAGGGAGAGCCGGTCGACGCCCCCGCGCAGGAGGCCCACGGACAGGAACAGGAACACGGCGAGGATGGCCACCAGCCCCATGTCCATCAGACGGAGCGCCAGGGCGCCGAGGATCCCCAGGACGAACGTGATGGCGAACATGGCGCCGAGGAACGCGGCGACGGCGCCCGTGACGCGGAGGCCGGCCGCGGAGCCGTAACGGGCCGCCACGCGCTCCCGGGCGACGCGCTCCTCCTCCTTGCGACGAGCCTCGGTCATGGAGGTCGCCACGGCCTCCTGGGCCTTGCGCACGCCCTCCCCCGCCGCCGCGGCGGTGCGCTCCACCATGGTGCGGAGCTCGGCGAACTCGCGGCTGTCGATGGCGTCCTGGACCATCGACCCCAGCGACTGGAAAACGTCCTTGTCCCCGTTGTCTGCCATGGGAGCCTTTCCGCCGGGCGCACAGGGCGTGCCCGATTTCCTAGAATGGAAGGTGCTTTTTCAGCAGCCATTGTAGTCTACCCGCCCCATCCGACCATGCCCGGGGCACGGGGAGGGGCGGTTTCCTTGGTTATACTCGGCGCCTTGGTCAACGGAGCGCTCACCGTGGCCGGCGGCGTGGCGGGGCTCGCCCTGCGGCGCCGCGTGTCCCAGGGGCTGGGCGACTTCCTCATGGAGGGCCTGGGGCTCTGCGTCATCCTCGTGGCCGCGGGCGGCATGACCGGCTCCACCCCGGTGCTCGCGGTGGTGGCCTCCGTGGTGCTCGGCAGCCTCCTGGGTCGGGCGCTGGACATCGAGGGCGCCCTCAGGCGCCTGGGGGACCGGGTGCAGGACGCCCTGGCCCAGCGGTCCCGGGGGTCGGCGGCCACGGGCCGCTTCTCGGAAGGGTTCGTCGCGGCCACGCTGTTCATCTGCGTGGGCTCCATGGCCGTCGTGGGGTCGCTCCAAAGCGGCCTCTCGGGCGACCACTCGACGCTGTTTGCCAAGGGTGCCATCGACATGGTGGTGGTGGCCGTCATGGCCGCCTCCATGGGCGTGGGCGTGCCCTTCTCGGGAATCTGCGTCTTTGCCTACGAGGCGCTGCTCAGCGTGGGCGCGAGCCTGCTCTCCCCCATGCTCACCGACGCCGTCATCTCGGCCATGACCGTCACGGGCTCGCTGCTGCTCCTGGCCGTGGGCCTCAACATGCTCGGGGTCACCCGCATAAAGGTGGCCGACATGCTGCCGGCGGCGTTCGTCCCGGTGTTGTTCGCCCCCTGGCTGGGATAGCGGCCCCGGCCGGGTCCGCCGGGCGCCCGTGCGGGCCCTGGGGCAAGCCGCGCCGCCTAGAAGAGGCGCGCAGCCTCCCCGCGCCCGCCCGCCGAGAGGACCTCCTCGGCCTCGCGCGCCGCGAGGGCGGCCTCGTCGGGGACCGCGGCCTCCTCGTCGGGAGACCCCTCCACGGTGGGGAGCCCCTGGTCGCAGGGGTCGAACTCGGTGCCTCGGTAGGGACGGTCCTCGGATGCCACGGCCCTCTCCTTCCCGCCCGATCGGGGCGTCTGGGGTTTCCTGGGGCCTATGCCCGATGTCGGGCCGGTTTTTTCGCCGCCGCAGGCGAAGCCGCGGAATCTGCGGGTATCCCGTGGCGCCCGAGCACCTCCACGGGCGGCACGGAGTCGCTGGGCCTGAGCCCCGCGTCGCCGCCGTGCTCCCAGAGACGGCCCTCAAGGGCGCGGAAGGGCGCCGTCACCACGGGCACGCAGCCATGGTCGAAGGGCCCGGTGCCCGCGCCCACGAGCGTGAGGACGTAGGGAGCCAGGACGAACGAGGCAACCTGCCAGCCCACGCCGGCATGGAAGCACTCCGCCACCGCAGCCACGCACCAGGCGTAGCAGACCCACACGACGGCGGCGGGCACCACCCAGAACTGCTGGAGGAAGCCCGTGGGCATGGCCCAGAAGGCGCCCACGGCGGCGACCCCGGCGAGGGCGACGCCAAAGAGGAGCACGCAGCGCGCGGAGCGGAACAGGAGGTAGGGGCCGTAGAGCGGCACGAGGAAGAGCCAGGGCCTCTCCCCCATGCGGCCGAGCGCCCGGCAGCCGCCCACGAAGAACAGCACGACACCCACCACGGCGACCGCGACCGCCAGGCCCACGAGGGCCGAAAAAGCGATGACGCCCATAGAACCTCCCACCGGTGCGCCCCGGGCCGCGTCGCCCGGGGCCGTCCCCCTCTCGGACTCATTCCCCGATTATGGCGGGACCTGCGCGCCATGGGCAACAAGGTGCGGGGTGCGCAGGAACGGCATCCAAGGTACGTGGCCGTCCTGTGGTCAAACGACGGGGGCATTGTGGAACCGTCCCGACCGTGTCTCATCGGGACCGGCGATGCCACACCATGGGGCAAGGCAGAGACGGGAGGGGGCACCATGGGAAAAGGGAGACGGGCCTTGGCGGTCGTGGGCACGGTCGCCGTCGCCGGCGCGCTCTGCGGCCTCGCGGTCTTCTCCAAGTCCAGCTACCCCACGATCACGGTGCAGCTGCCCGCCAACCGGGCGGCCGGTTACACCTGGGTGTGCTCGGTGAAGCCGGAGGGCTCCTTCGTCACGGTGGACACGCGCTACGCCCCCGAGAACGTCGACGACCCGGACGGCGGCGGCGTGGAGACCTTCGTCCTCCAAAGCCGGAGCCAGGGGACGTCGCAGGTGTCGTTCGCCTGCGTCGACGGCGACGACGGCACCATCGACTCCACGGCCACCTACGAGTTCACCACCGACGGCTCGACCATCCAGAGCAGCGGCACCACGGCCGACATCTCCGACGCCCTCATGGCGCCCTTCACGGCGGGGGGCGCCTCGGAGAGCGCCGCATAGGAAGGCCCCGAAGCGGAGACGCAGGGGGCCCCGCACCCCGGCCGGGGTGCGGGGCCTCCCCTGTCCCGGGACGGCGCTGGGGTCAGGCGAACGACGCCACGAGGGCCTGGAGGATGTCCACGGTGGCCTCGAGGGCGGGCACCGGCACGAACTCGCGCACGGAGTGGGCCAGGCGGCCGCCGGTGGCGAGGTTGGGGCATGGCAGGCCACGGAACGTGAGCTGGGCGCCGTCGGTGCCGCCGCGCGCGGGCACGCAGACCGGGGTCACGTCGCAGGCCTCCATGGCCGCCTTGGCGCGGTCCACGAGGAACTCGGCCCCGTCCAGACGCTCGGCCATGTTGCGGTACTCCCGCCTGACCGTGAGGCGCACGCGGCCCTCCCCGTGCAGCCTCCCGACATACGCGGCGGCCGCGGCCATGAGGTCGAGTCGTCCCTCGAAGGAGGCGGCGTCGAAGTCGCGCACGAGGTAGGAGGCGCGGCACTCGTCCACGGTGCCCGACACCCCGTGGCAGTGGAAGTAGCCCTCGTAGCCGGCGGTGTGCTCGGGGCGCCCGGCGGCCGGCAGCATCGCGTCGAACTCCTCGAACAGGCGGATGGCGTTGACCATGCGGTCCTTGGCGTCGCCGGGGTGCACACCCTCGCCGGTGAAGACGGCCTCCACCGAGGCGGCCGAGAAGCACTCGTAGTTGAGCTCGCCCAGGGCCTCGCCGTCCACGGTGTAGGCATAGGCCGCGCCGAAGGCATCGAGGTCGAGCAAGGCCGCGCCGTGGCCGATCTCCTCGTCGGGGACGAAGGCCACCGCGAGGGGCGGGTGCGGCAGGGACGGGTCGGCGAGGAGCCGGGCCACGAGGGCCATGACCTCGGCCACCCCGGCCTTGTCGTCCGCCGAGAGGAGCGTGGTGCCGTCGCTCGTGACCACGGCCTGCCCCGCCAGGGACGGCAGGTCGGGCACGGCCGCGGGGGTCACGGACACGTTGTCGGAGATGACGAGGTCGCCGCCCTCGTAGGTCACCACCTGCGGGCGCACGCCGCGGTTGGGGGCGTCGTGGGCCGTGTCGATGTGCGCGACGAACCCGAGGGTCTGACGGTCCGCGGCGCCCGGCGACGCCGGCACCCTGGCGGTCACGTAGGCGTGGTCGTCCACGGTCACGTCGTCGGCGCCAAGGGCGCGGAGCTCGTCGGCGAGCAGGGCCGCCATGGCGTGCTCCGACGGATCGCTCGGTACCCGCTCCTCGTGGTCGGGGTCGCTGGGCGAGTCCACCTGCACGTAGCGCAGGAAGCGGCGCAGCACGTCGCTCGTGTCGGGGCTCGCCATGACCGTCTCGGCATCCAGGGCCTTCATCGTGTGTCTTCCCTTCTCCATGGGAGGGGGCCCGACGGCCGGCCGCCGGGCCCCCTCCGCGTCTCTCCCGGACCCCGTCCTAGTCGAGGCCCATCTCCTTCTTCATGGCCGCGAGCTCGTCGTCCACCGCGGCGGACGCGCCGGCAGCGGCGTACTTGGCCTCCAGGGAGGCGACGGAGTCCTCGGGCTCGGCGTTGAGCTCCTCCATGGCGTTGGAGCGGTCGAGCATCTCATCGGCCTTGGCCTCCATGCGCTCGAAGGCGGCCATGGCGCCCTCGGCGCGGTCGGCGCCGCCGGTCATGCGGCCCACCTTGTCCTGGGTCTTGGCGACGGCGGCCTTGGCCTTGATGACGTCGCGGCGGCCCTTGAGGGTGTTGATGTCGTTCACGAGCTTGTCGTGCATCTGGCGCATCTTCTGTGCGTTCTCGTGGGCGGCGTCGTAGGCGGCGATGAGGCCGGCGTTCTTGGCCACGAGCTCCTGCTTCTTGGCCAGGAACGTGCGGGCGTCGCCCTCCTCGCCGGCGGCGAGGGCGCGGCGGGCGAGGCCGTCGTACTTGTCGATGTCGGCCTGGTTGGCGTCGACCAGCCGCTTGCAGCGGGCCTCCTCGGCCATGACGCCGGCGGTGGCCCCCTTGACCTCGGCGAGGCTCTCGGTGAGGTCGCGGAGGTACTGGTCGACCATCTTGGCGGGGTCCTCCGCCTTGTCGAGCAGGTCGTTCACGTTGGCCTTGATGATGGAGGTGAAACGGTCGAGGATGCCCATGGCGCCCCCTTTCCCGACCCGCCTAGCGGGTCGTCTCGTCGTCGGAACCCGACGCCTTGTCCGCGTACTTCTTCTCGAGGTCGGCGAGGTCCTGGTCGCCAAAGGTCTCAAGGGGCTTGTTGAGCATCTCGTCGAGGTGCCGGTCGCGCTCCTTTTGGCGGGCACGGCGCCGCCGCCAGAGCATGTACCCGCCCGCGCCCACGATGCACACACCGAGGCCGCCGGCGAGCATGAGCCCGGAGCGCCGGCCCTCGGCGGGGTCGGCCATGATCTGGACCGCCGTGCGCTCGAAGGCCTGGGAGAAGATCTGCTCCTCGGAAAGCGAGCGGTCGCCGTAGGCGCGGTCGAGCTCCTTGGCGAGAATGCGGCAGGCCTCGTCGTCCATGACGGAGCGGGCGGCCGAACCCACGGAGTAGCCGCAGTTGTAGCCGCCGGAGCCGTTGTCGCAGAACACGAGGACGAAGTGGCCCTCGTCGGAGAAGCTCTCGTCGTAGACCTGCTCGGCCATCTCCGTCAGCCGGCCCGTGGACGCGGTGGTGCCGTTGGGCAGGATCACGAGGTAGGGACGCACGCCGGTAAGGCGCCAGAACTCCTCCATGCCGCCCTCGAGCTGGGACGTGTTGTGGACCCAGTCGCCGTCCCGGTCGGTGTAGAGGGGCGTGACCTCAGCCGTGCCCTGGGGCAGCGCTGTGCGCTCGTGAGTGGACGACGCCTGGGGGTACGCGCCCGACGGGCCCGAGCACGACGACGGCGTGCAGCCGAACGACGTGGCGAGGGCGAGGACGAGGAGCACAGCGCAGACGGCGATGAAGACGGTCCCGCAGCCGCAACCGCCCGACGACGCCGGGGCGCCGGCTTGGCCGGCGGGGGATACGGGGGCGCCCGGGGCGCCTCCCTGGCCCTGCGGTGCCGCGGGGGCGGGGGCCTGCCGCGCCGTCGTGCGGCGACCGGACCCGCCCAGGGAGCTGCCGATCATGCCGCCGAGCATGCCTCCCCAGAAGCTGCCGGATGACCCGCCGCGGTAGCGCCGCGGCCCCATGGGGCCCATCGGACCCAACGGACCCATCGGGCCGAAGCCCATGGGCGGGCGGCCGCCGCCCGAGGAGCTGCGCCCGCCGGAGCGCGACCCCCCGGAGAACCCGCCGGACGCCCGGCCACCGCCGGAGAAGCCGCCTCCCCCGCCACCAGACGCGCCGCCGCCGGACCTACCCATAGGGACCTCCCCCTCGATCGGTTGCTAGGTGGAAGTGTACCCGAGCCGGACCCGGTGCAGCCGGGGCCCGGGTGCGGAGGGCGGGGCGGGGGCCGGCGCCCCAGGGCCATGAATTATCGAAAAGGGCGCGTGACAGGTGGGTCAGGCACCGGTGTCACATCGCCGCGCCGGAGGCGGCGAGCACCCGGTCGAGCACCGCGTCCCAGGAGAGGGCCGTGGCGTCGAGCGACGGCTCCGGGTCCGCGAGGGACGCCGCGAGCTGCCCGGCCAGCCGCGCCTCGAAGGCGGGGAGCTCGTCGGGGCGGGGCTTGTCGACGTCGGTGACCGTGGGCGGCGCCACCCAGCGCACGGGGGCGTCGGGCAGGCCGGCCGCGAGCCAGGGGCGCACGCCCGGCAGGTCCGTGAGCACCGCCTTGCAGCCGCAGGCCAGGGCCTCCACGGCCACGAGGGGCAGGCCCTCGAAGAACGACGGCAGCACGAAGGTGTCGGCCGCGCGGTACTCCGCCGCGAGACTCGCCGGGTCCAGGCGCCCGAGGAACTCCACGGGGGTGGAGAGCCCCTCCGCGGTCGCGCGGATGGCGTCGCACTCCGCCTGGGCGCTCCCCCACCCGCCGGCCAGGCGCAGCCGCGACGGCCCCCGGCCCTCGCGCTCCAGGCACGAGACGGCGGCTAGCAGGGACGGCACGCCCTTGGCCCGGCAGACCTTCCCCACAAAGAGGAGGGAGCCGGGGTCGCGGGGGACGGCCGGGTCGGGATGGAAGACCTGCGGGTCGTAGCCCACGCCCACCACCGTGACGGCTCCGGGGTCGATGGAGAAGACGTCGGCGATCTCCTCGACCTGCGCGTCGTGGAGGGCGCAGACGCCGTCGAGGGCGCGGACGGCGGGGACGATCCTGTCGCGCCCGAGGCCGTGCTGACGGAGCTGCCGAAGGTCCGTGGAGTGGCTCACGGCCACCACGGGGATGCCGTCCACGACCTCTCGCACGACGGAGGTGGCGAGGTAGAGGTGGTGGCAGACCACGACGTCGGGGCGGAGCCCCGCCACGGCCCGGCGCACCGTCCGGGAGAACGCACGCACGAAGGCCTCCTCCATCGCCGGCGTGAGGTCGCGGTAGCGCGTGGCCGGGTAGGGCATCACGTCGCTCATGCCGCACACGTGGAACGGGAGCTCCCCGGTGCAGAAGCGCACGGGGTAGACCGCGGCGCCGGCGGGAACGGCGTCCAGGGGGTCGCCGTCGTCGATGGCGCAGACCACCGCGGCCTCGTGGCCGGCGGCAAGCTCGCTGCGCACGAGGGCCGAGAGGTACGTGCCGCTGCCGGTGGAGTCGGGCTTCTGTGCCGACACGTTGAGGATGCGCATGCTAGGCCCCCGCCGCGCAGTCGGCCGTGCCGCCGCGGAGCATGGCGAGCCCGTGGGAGACGGCGCCCACCACGGCGGAGAGGTTCTCCACGGCCGCCCGCGGGCTGCCCGGCACGTTGACGATGAGGGTGCGGCCGCAGATGCCGCTCACCTCGCGCGAAAGGCAGCCGTGGGGCGTCTTGGCCAGGGACACCGCGCGCATGGCCTCGGGGATGCCGGGGCACAGGCGCTCCGCCACCTGGAGCGTGGCCTCGGGCGTGAGGTCGCGGGGCGAGAAGCCCGTGCCGCCGGTGGTCACCACGAGGGCGACGTCGCGCGCCACGTAGCCGCGGAGCGCGGCCGCCACCGGCTCCACGCCGTCGGGGACGATGGCGCGGTCCACCACGGAGAAGCCGTTCTCGGCGAGGAGGTCGGCGACCGCAGGGCCGCTGCCGTCGGGGCGCTCGCCGCGGGAGCCGCGGTCCGACACGGTGAGGACGGCGGCGGTGAACGGTGCGTCGGGGCAGGCGTGGGGCATGGCGTTCCTCTCGGGGCGTCGGGGGCGGGCGGTGTCGCGGGTCGCAGGTCGCGAGGTGGGACAGAAGTGCCCGACCATTGGGACAGAAGTGTCCGGGTGGCGGGACAGGCGGGGGTCAGCGGCCGAAGGGACAGTGGGGATAGGTGCACGGCTTGCAGCGCAGGCAGAGGCCGCCCTCCCCCATGGACACGAAGTCCTCACGGGTCAGGGGCACGCGGGCCGCGATGCGCGGCAGCACGAGGTCGAAGATCGTGGAGTCGGCGTACATGACGCAGCCGGGGAGTCCCACCACGGGGGTGCCGTCGTCGAAGTACGCCAGGCACATCATGGCGCCCGGGAGCACCGGGGCGCCGTAGGTGACGACCTCGGCCCCGCTGCGGCGGATGGCGCCCGGGGTGTTGTCGTCGGGGTCCACCGACATGCCACCGGTGCACACCACGATGTCCACGCCGGAGGCCTTGGCGTCGAGGATGGCGGCCATGACGTCGTCCATGTCGTCGCCGGGCGTCGACACCGAGACGGTCTCGATGCCGAACGCCGCGAGCTTGCCCTCCACCACGGGCGTGAAGCGGTCCTCGATGAGCCCGGAGGCCACCTCGGAGCCGGTGGCCACGACGGCGGCTGTCCGGAGCGTGAAGGGGAGCACCTCGAGGAGGGACTCGCCCGCGGCGGCCGCCTCGGCCTCGTCGAGCACCGAGGAGGCCACGGCGAGCGGGATCACGCGGGTGCCGGCCACGGCGTCGCCCTCCGACACGGCGAAGCCGCCGCGGCGGGTGGCCACCATGACGTCGGGCACGGAGTTCACGGCCATGAGGCGCGCGGAGTTCACGAGCAGCACGCCGTCGCGGGCGGCGGAGAGGCCGATCTTGCCCTCGCTGGGGTCGCCGTCGCGGGAGACGCCGGGGCCCATGCAGAGGGCGGCCAGGCGCTCGGCGGCGTCGTTCTCGTGGAGCATGCCCGGCTCCATCTCCCAGACGTAGAGGAACCGCTTGCCCATGGAGAGCAGGACGGGGACGTCCTCCTCGGCCACCACGTGGCCCTTGCGGAACCGGGGGCCCTTGTAGCGCTCCGGCCCCTCGGGGACGATCTGGGTCATATCGTGCACGAGGACGTGGCCGACGGCCTCCTCGGTCGGGATCTTCTTCATGGCTCTACCCCTTAGATCTGGATGACGGAGACGGCGTCGCCCGGGCGCACGGTGCCGGGGCGCACCACGACGGCGAAGATGCCGTCGGTGGGCATGACGCACATGCCCACGGTGCGACGGATCTCGCAGTCGTTGTGGCAGGTCTTGCCGATCTGGGTGACGGCCAGGACGGCGTCGCCCACCTCGAGCAGGGTGCCCACGGGCAGCTCGTGGAGGGCGATGCCCCGGGTGAGGATGTTCTCGGCGAAGTCGCCGGCGGACAGCTCGAACCCGCGGCCGCGCATGCGGTCCACGGACTCGTCGGGAAGCAGGCTCACCTGGCGGTGCCAGGCGCCCGCGTGGGCGTCGCCCTCCACGCCGGAGCCCACGACGAGCCCGATGGACTCCTGGGGGCGCTTGCGCGTGCCCTTCTCGGTGCTGATGCTCGTGGCCGCCACGGTGCCCCTGACGTCGCTCATCGTCCGTCCTCCCTCACGAAGTGCCCGCTCTTCCCGCCGTCCTTCTCGAGGAGGCGAACGTCTGCTATGACCATGTCTCGCTGGTGCGCCTTGCACATGTCGTAGATGGTGAGCCCCGCCACGGACGCCGCGCAGAGCGCCTCCATCTCCACGCCGGTCTCGCCCCGGCAGGTGCACACCACCTCGACGGCGACGCCGTCCTCCTCGAGCGAAAAGGAGATGTCCACTCCCGTGAGCGCCACCTGGTGGCACATGGGCACGAGCTCCCAGCAGTGCTTGGCGGCCTGGATGCCGGCCACCTGGGCCACGGCGAGCACGTCGCCTTTCTTGGTACCGCCGGTGCGCACGAGCTCCAGGGTCGACGGCGCCATGAGCACCTTGCCCGCGGCGCGGGCGCGGCGCAGGGTGGCGTCCTTGGCAGAGACGTCCACCATGCGGGCGCGCCCCTGCCGGTTCACGTGGGTCAGGTCGTTCAAGGTTCAACCTCCAATGGCGTTCATGGCCCGGGCGCTCTGGCTGGCGTGGTCGGCGTCCATGGCGTGGCGCTCGGGCTTGCGGTGGATCTCGTCGGCGATGACGCGCACGAGGGCGTCGGGGGCCAGGCCCCGGAGCGGCACCTCGCGCCCGGAGTGCAGGCAGGCCTTGAGCATGCCGTCGGCCGTGACCCGGATGCGGTTGCACCCGGAGCAGAACCGGTGGCTCATGGGCCTGATGAGGCCCACGGTGCCGCGCCAGCCCGGGGCCGAGAAGGTCTCGCTCACGCCGTCCGCACCCACGGGGGCGAGATCTGGGAGCTCCTCGAGCACGCGCTCCGCGGGGACGAACGAGGCCCTCGGCCACGACGCCGCCTCGCCGATGGGCATGAGCTCGATGAAGCGCACCGAGGCGACGGCACCGTCCCTGGCGAGGCCCGCCAGGGGGCGGATGTCGGCCTCGTTGACGCCGCCCATGAGCACGGCGTTGACCTTGACGGGGCCGAGGCCCGCCTCCCGCGCCGCGGCCAGGCCGGCGAGGGCGTCGTCGAGGCTCCCCGTGCGGGTGATGGCGCGGTAGCGGTCCGGGTCCAGGGAGTCGAGGCTCACGTTCACACGGTCGAGGCCGGCATCGGCCAGGGCGCGGGCCTTGGGCGCGAGCAGCGTGGCGTTGGTGGTCATGGCCACCTCCTCGATGCCCGGCACCGAGCGCACCATGGCCACGAGGCGCTCCACGCCCAGGCGGGCCAGCGGCTCGCCGCCGGTGATGCGCACCTTCGTGACGCCGAGCCTCGCGCAGGCGGCGACCACGACGGCCATCTCCTCGAGGCCCATGACGTCGGAATGGCAGACCTTCTCCACACCGGCGGCCGGCATGCAGTAGCGGCAGCGGCAGTTGCATCGGTCGGTCACCGAGAGACGCAGGTAGGTGATGGAGCGACCGGTCTCGTCAAGCATGGGCACCTCCCTGGAAGCGGACACGGCGGTCCGCGAGCGGCATGACGTGCTCGGGGGCGATGTGCAGCGTGAGCCGGTCCGGGTCGCCCAGGGCCGCCCAGGCGTCCTTGTCCAGCTCGTAGCGAATCTTCCCGGGCCCCCGGGTGGAGAGCATCACGATGGTGGAGAACGTGCTGTCGATCACGCGGTCCACGGTGCATGGGATGGGATTCTCGCTCCCCTCCACGGAGAAGTAGTGGGCGCGCAGCCCCACGTAGTCGGTGGCCGGCCCGGCCTCCCCCGCGCACGCGAGCGTGACGCCCCAGTCGTCGCAGGCCACCTCGTGGGACCCCGTGGCGCGGGCGGCCGAGATGTTCTTGCAACCGGAGATGACGGCCGCCGCCCGGGTGCCGGGCTCCTCGAAGAAGCGCTTGGTGGGCACCGCCGGGTCCGACACGCCGCGGTCGACGGCGCACACCTGGTCGCAGAGGCGGTAGACCTCGTCGCGGTCGTGGCTCACGTAGACGGTGCCGCCGGGAAAGCCCCGGAGGGTGTCGGCCAACGCCATCTCGAGGGTCCAGCGCAGGTGGCCGTCCAGGGCCGAGAACGGCTCGTCGAGCAGCACGAGGGCAGGCTCGCTCGCAAGCATGCGGGCGAGGGCCACGCGCTGCTGCTGGCCGCCGGAGAGCTGGGAGGGCCTGCGGTCCTCGAGGCCCGAGAGCTCCATGGCCGCGAGCTGCGCCTCGGCCGCCTCGCGGCGCCGGCGGCGGGCGGCGGCGCCCCTGAGGCCGGGCACCGGCACGGCGCACATGACGTTCTGGAGCACCGTCATCGTGGGGAAGAGCGCGTAGTTCTGGAAGAGGTAGCCCACGCGGCGATCCTGGGGCGGGAGGTCGACGCCGGCCTCGGAGTCGAAGAGCGTGCGGCCGTCGAGCACGATGCGGCCGTCGTCGGGGTGCACGGTGCCGGCGATGCAGCCGAGCGTGAGCGACTTACCGCAGCCCGAGGGGCCGAGCAGCGCGAGCACGCCGTCGCCCTCCAGGGAGAACTCCACGTCGAGCCTGAACGACCCGAGGTCCTTCCTCACCGACACGTCGAGGGCCATGTCACGCCGCCTTCCGGGCGCGGGCGCGCCGCTCGAACATGTTCATGGCCATGAGCACCACGGCCGAGATGGCCAGGTTGACGAGCACCCAGCTGAGGGCACCGGCGTCGTCGCCGGTGCGCCACAGCTGGTAGACCGTGGTGGAGATGGTGGCCGTCTGGTTGGGGATGTAGCCGGCCACCATGGAGGTGGCGCCGTACTCGCCCAGCGCGCGGGCGAAGGCGAGCACGGCCCCGGCCACGATGCCGGGGGCGCAGGCGGGCAGCTTCACGCGCCAGAACACCCACGCGTCGGACTTGCCCAGCGTGCGCCCGGCCTGGGCCAGCCGCTCGTCGAATCCCTCGAAGGCGCCGCGGGCCGTGCGGTACATGAGCGGGAAGCTCACCACCATGGTGGCGAAGACCGCCGAGTACCACGTCATGACCAGCCTGAGGTCGAAGGTGGAGAGGAGCCACCCGCCCAGGGGCCGCCTGGGCCCCAGGACGAGCAGGAGCAGGTAGCCCACCACCGTGGGCGGCAGGACGAGCGGCAGGGTGAGCACCACGTCCAGGACCCCCTTGAGCCACCGCGGGGCGCGGGCCACGAGGTCCGCGAGCCCGATGCCCAGGAAGAAGACCGCCACCGTGGCGATGGCGGCGATCCTCAGCGAGTTGAGGAGGGGGAAGAGGTCCATGGCGCGTCCTCCCTACCCCGCGAGCGGGGTGAAGCCCACGGCCTCGAACTCCGCGGAGGCCTTGGGGCCGCGGCAGAACTCGAGGAACCTCTCGGCGTCGTCCGGGTGCGCGGCGCCCTTGATGGCGGCGGCGGGGTAGACCACCTTGCCGCACATCTCCTCGGTGGCCTCGGCCACGGAGTCGAGGCCGGCGGAGTAGGCGTCGGTGGCGTAGACGATGCCGCAGCCCACGGCGGCCTCGCTCACCTGCGTGGTGACCTCCTTGACGTTGGAGCCGTAGGTGATGCGGCCGGCGTCGGCGAGCCGCCTCTCGTCGAGCTCGAGGTAGGCGAGGATCTTCTGGGTGTACTGGCCCACGGGAACGTCCTCGTTGCCCATGGCGAGCACGACGTCACCGGAGGCGAGCTTCCGGGCCATGGTCTCGAAGGAGTCTATGCCGGCGGGGTTGCCGTCGGGCACCACGAGCACGACCTTGTTCTCGAGGAGGTCGAGGCGGGTGCCGGGCTCCACGAGGTCGAGGTTCTCGGTGTTGGCCTCGTTGCCGGCCTCGAGCTGGTTCATCTGCTTCTGGGCGGCCGAGATGAACACGTCGCAGGAGGCGCCCTCCTGGATCTGGGTCTTGAGGGTGCCCGAGGAGTCGAAGTTGAAGCTGGGCTGCGAGGGGTTCTCCTCGGCGAAGAGCTCGCCGATCCTGGCGAGCGACTCGGTGAGGGAGGCGGCGGCGAAGACCACGAGTTCCTTCTCAGCGTCGTCGGCCGTGCCCTGACCGGCGTCGGACGCGGCGTCGTCGGCCTCGTCCTGGGACCGCCCGCAGCCGGCGATGGTGCCGGCTGCGACGGCGGCGGAGGCGCAGAAGGCGCGACGGGTGACTGGCTTCATGGATGGGTCCTTTCTATGGGAACCACGGCCCCTGCGGCACAGGTTGGGAACCTGGCTACGGGCGGTGGTGGGGGCCGCCGGCGCGGTGGCGCACCATCTCGGCGCACACCGACACGGCGATCTCGGCGGGAGTGACCGCGCCGATGTCGTCGCCGATGGGCAGGTGCAGGGCGGCCACCTCGGGCGCCGGGATGCCGGCGGAGAGGAGCTCCTCGTCGAACAGGCGGCGCTTGGAGCGGCTGCCGATGCACCCCACGTAGGTGGGGTGGCGGCCCATGGCGGCCTTGAGCACGTCGAGGTCGGCCACATGGCCGTGGGTCATGACCACCACGTAGTCGCGCGGGCCGATGGGGAGGCCCCGGGCCACCTCCACGAAGTCGCCGCAGCGCACGGCGCGGGCCTCGGGAAACCGGTCGGGGACGGCGAGGGCCGGGCGGTCGTCGGCCACCTCGCAGGTGAAGCCCACGGCCGAGAGCGCGGGCACGAGGGCGGCAGAGACGTGGCCGGCGCCGAAGACGTAGACCACGGGGTCAGCAACGGGGCGCTCCACGTAGGTGCGGGCCTCAGGGTACCAGAGGGTGTCGTTGGCCCCCGGGGACACCGGGCCCGGGACGTCCGGCGCCCCGTCGCGCACCGCGAGCGCGGCCGGGCCCTCCTCGGGCCACGCGGCCTCGAGCCAGTGGCCCGCGCCCGCGTCGAGGGCGTCGAGCAGGCGGTCGAGGAACACGGCGTCGGCCGGCACCAGCCGGTGGATGCCCACGAGGGCGTCGCCGCCGCAGGCCATGGCGGTCATAGCGTGGGTGTACCAGGTGAGGTCGTCGGCGGGGCCGGTGCCGTCGGCCGCCGCGAGGCAGCGCTCCTGCACCATGGCCTCTACCTTGCCGCCGCCCACGGTGCCGATGAAGCCGTCGCCCACGTAGGCCATGGCCGCAGACGCCTCCCGGGGCATGGAGCCGCGGCACGACAGCACCACGGCCACCACCGTGGGGCGGCCCTGGACGAAGGAGCGGGCGACGGCCCCCACGAAGCGGGGGTCGCGCAGGGTGTCGGTGAGGTCAGCCACGGTCACTCCCCTCCCTTGGGTCGGCGGGGGCGGGCGCGGAAGTGGTCCAGGGCCTCCAGGACGCCGCCGGCGACGGACCGGGCCTTGTCGGAGACCGAGAAGCAGTTGGACACCTCGCAGCGCGGGTCGATGTCGCCGGCCTTCATGCCGCGGAAGACGGTCAGGCCGTCCTGGAGCAGGCCGCGGAGCACGCCGTCGATGGTGGCCTCCATGGGCACGCCATCCACCGTGGCCACCACGTCGCCGGCGGCCACCACGTCGCCGATGGACGCCACGCCGCTGAAGACGCCGTCGGCCGGGGCGCGGAGCACCCGCTCCACGGTGTAGCCGCCGATGTTCCCGGGGATGCCGGTGTTGGGGGCCGGGGTGCCGCGATAGTAGACGCGGCCGAGGTCGTGGCCGCGCTGGGTCTCCACCGCGGCATCGACGTCGTCGGGGGCCGTGAATCCGGGGCCCACGCCCACGACGATGGGGGCCATGGAGAGGTCGGTGCCGAGGTTGCGCTTGGCGAGGATGGCGTCCACGACGGCGTCGGGGGCGAGCGCGGGGATGGAGCGGCCGTCGGGATCCACCATCACGGCCACGTTGCCGGCGGCCACCGCGGCCGCCACCTCGTCGGGGCCTGCCACGGCCACGCCGCGCACGTCCTCCACGAGGGTCTCGCCCAGCCGCACCGCCTCGGAGAAGCAGACGGAACGCCTCACCGACGTGGGCTCCGCGATATCGAGCATGGCCACCTGCCAGCCGGCCCGGTGAAGGCGCACGGCGATGCCGGAGGCGAGGTCGCCGGCACCACGCACACAGACGAGCATGGGACTTCCCTTCCCCGTTGTTCTCAAGAGCAGATAACGATGACAGGGCCTGTGCCCTGTCCCCTAGGGCCTTTGCCACTTCAGGCCGCTGGAAAACAGGGCACCGCGAATCTTCCGGTAAACGAAAGTGCCTTGACGGGAGTGCCTTAAACGGTAACCACGCCCGGCTGGGCGGACAGGATCTGGGCGATCTCGTAGAGGTTGGTCACGCCGCCCACGGCGAGCTTCTCGCGAAGGTGGTGGAAGTCGAGGCAGGTACCGCAGGTGAGGATCCTGCAGCCGCGCTCCTCGAGGGTGCGGACATCCTCCACGGTGTCGCTCCCCTCGCAGGTGAGCCGGGCGCCGTCGTTGAAGAACAGGCAGCAGGAGGGCACCTGGTCCTGCTGGGAGAGGGCGTAGATGAGGCCCTTCACGAGGATGTGGCCGAGCTCGGGGTCGCCCTGGCCCATGGAGGAGGACCCGAAGGCGAAGACCGAGGGCACCGTGGCCGGCGGGTCGCAGATGGCGGCGGCCTCCTCCTCGGCGGAGGCGACCTCGACGGCGCCCTCGGGCACGAGTGTCATGACGGTGTGGTCGTCGGCCTCGGTCACCGTGAGGGCGCACCCCTTCTCGGAGGCGAGGCGGGTGAGGTTGCCCAGAGCGGTCTCGTCGTCCACGAGCACCTCGAGGGCCTCCCCGGCGGGAAGCTCCTTGAGGGCCTGAAGGGTCATGATGACGGGCTTGGGGCAGGTGATGCCGCGGGCGTCGATCTGCATGTCGCTCTCCTAACGGCTGGAGGTTTCGTTGTCTCAATGAGAACATATCGCAAGGGGGTGGTGTGGACGCCCCCCCTGTCGGGAACCTACCAGACTCCATGTGGGGCAACCAGATGAATATTCTTGACTTCCTTCGAACGGCACCGGGCGTCACGCCGGTGGTGGGGAGCGGCGGCAAGTCGTCGCTCCTCGCCCATCTCGCCCGGACGCTCCCCGGCACGGCGGTGCTCGCCACGACCACGCGCGTACTGCCCTTCGACGGCATGCCGTGCCTGGGCGACGCCTCGCCCGACGAGGTGGCCCGGGCCCTCCAGCGCCACCGGGCGGTGTGCGTGGGCGCGCCGGCTGAGCGCGACAAGCTCGCGGAGCCCTCCTGCGGCGTCGCCGCGCTGGCGTCGGCGGCCGATTACGTGCTCGTGGAGGCCGACGGCTCCAAGCGGCTGCCGCTCAAGGCCCACGCCCCCTGGGAGCCCGTGGTGCCGGAGGGGGCGCGGCCGACGGTGCTCATGATGGGCGCCTCCGGGTTCGGCCGCGCGGTGGCCGAGGCCGTGCACCGCCCCAACACCTTCTGCGGCCTGGTGGGCGGCTCCCCGCTCGACGAGGCCACGCCGGAGCTTGTGGCCCGCGCCGTGGTCGCCGAGGGGCTTGCGGGCACCGTCCTCGTGAACCAGGTTGATCCGGGCGACGGCGCCGCCATGGCTGTGGCCGAGCGGTTCGCGGCGGCCCTGCGGGAGGCCGGCTTCTCCGGCCGCGTGGGAGCGGGGTCCGTGCGGGCCGACCACGTGCGGGAGCTCTAGGCTACCCGCCAGGCGTCCCACCACCCGGACACTTCTGTCCCAATGGCCGGGCACTTCTGTCCCAGAAGGCCGAATCCCGGCCGGAGCGATCGGGCGGAGGCCCCGGGGAGCCGGCTGCACGCCGCTCCCCGGGGCCTCCGGGATTTCATAGATTATGAAATATGCGAAGTGACAGATGGGCCAGGCACCGCTGTCACGCTAGACGCGGGCCACGGCCTTGATCTCGACCTTGGCGCCCTTGGGCAGGGCCACCACCTGAAAGGCGGCGCGGGCCGGGAAGGGCTCGGAGAAGAACTCGGCATAGACCTCGTTCATGGCGCCGAACTCGGCGATGTCGGTGAGCAGCACGGTGGTCTCCACGACGTCGGCCATGGAGGCGCCGGCCTCGGCGAGGATGTTCTTGACGTTGGTGAGGCTCTGACGGGTCTGGCTGGCGATGTCGTCGCCGGCGAACTCGCCGGTGGCCGGGTCGATGGGCAGCTGGCCCGAGACGTTGATCGAGAGACCCTCGGCGGCCACGGCCTGGCTGTAGGGGCCGATGGCGGCGGGGGCGTTGACGGTGGTGACGGCGCGGTTGTTCATGGGTTCTCCTATCGTTGTCTCCCCCGCCGGCTGGCGGGGCGGATGACCGGGACGGAAAGCGGCCTCATCGGCCGCGGGGACCTTACGGGACCTCGGGGCCGTCGTCGACGCGACGCGGCTCGCAGCCGGCGTGGCGCGGCACGTAGAGGCCGGGCTTGGCGCCGGTGGGCTCGCCGTTCTCGGCAGCGAGCTCGCCGTTGACGAACACGTACCGGGGCATGCCCCGGGCCTCGAAGCCCTCGTAGGGGGTGTAGTCCACGGCCTGGTGCTGGTTCTTGACCGAGATGGTCCAGGCCACGGAGGGGTCCCACACGCAGACGTCGGCGTCCGAGCCGGCGGCCAGCCGGCCCTTCTCGGGATACATGCCGAACACGCGGGCGGGGTTCTCGCTCATGAGCCGGCAGAAGTCCTCGGGACCCAGCTCGTCGGCAAAGAGGGTTTGGATGAGGGCGGGCCGGTGCTCCACACCGGGACCGCCGTTGGGGATCTTGCGGAAGTCGCCGACGCCGCGGTCCTTCTGGCCGAAGAGGTTGAAGGAGCAGTGATCGGTGGCCAGGGTGTCGATGGAGCCGTCCACCAGGGCGTCCTGCAGCACGGAGCGGTCGTGGGGCTTGCGGGGCGGCGGGCTCATGACGTACTTGGCGCCCTGGAAGTCGGGCTCGAGGAAACACGTGTCGTCGAGGATGAGGTACTGCGGGCACGACTCCACGCACACGTCCACGCCGCGGGCCTTGGCGGCCTCGACGGCCTCGAGGCCCAGGGCCGTGGAGAGGTGCACCACGTTGACGCGGGCGCCGGAGAGCTCGGCGAGGTACATGAGGCGCGAGATCGCCTCGGCCTCGCAGATGGCCGGTCGGCTCATGGGATGGCCCTCGGGGCCGGTGACGCCGGCGTCGAAGACGCGCCGCTGGAGGCTGTCCACGAGGTCGCCGTTCTCGCAGTGGACGCAGAGGATGCCGCCCCCGGGCCTTATCGTCTCCAGGACGTCGAGCATCTGGTCGTCGGGGAGGCGCAGGTGGTCGTAGGCGAAGTACGTCTTGAACGAGGTCACGCCGGCGTCGAACATGGCCGGGATGTCGGCCTTGGTCTCGTCGTTCCACTCGGCGATGGCCATGTGGAAGCCGTAGTTGGCCGTGCACGTGCCGTCGGCGCGGCGGTGCCACTCGGCCAGGGCGTCGGGCATGGTGGTGCCGCGGTCCTGGGTGGCGTAGTCCACGATGGTGGTGGTGCCGCCGCAGGCCGCCGCACGGGTGCCGGTCTCGAAGGAGTCGGCGGTCCAGTCCATGCCGGTCCAGCACTGCATGTGGGTGTGGGCGTCGATGAAACCGGGATAGACGTAGCAGCCCGACGCGTCGTAGACCTCGTCGAAGCCGTCGCGCGAGGCCACGCCGCCGGGGACGACGTCGGCGATGGAGCCGCCGTCCAGGACGAGGTCGCCCCGCACGGGCCCGGCGGGGGTGACGAGGATGCCGTCGGCGATGAGTTTCATGGTGTGCTTGTCCTCCTTCACTGGCAGGAGCCGAGGCGCCGGAGCTCCTCGGGCGTGTCGACGTCGGCGACGGACTCCGGCCCCAGGGCCTCCACGGTCACCACGCGCGCGGCGACGTCGGGCCTGGAGGCGATGAGCGCGGCGCCCCCGCGGTCCCCCTCGACGCCGGCCAGGGCACCGAACAGGTCGCGCGGCCAGAGCACGGGGTTGCCGGGCTCGCCGCGGGACGCGAGCCGGACGACGGCGCCGGGGTTGGCCTGGTGGCAGGCAACGAGGGCGAAGACGTCCCCGGGCGCGAGCCGGGGCTGGTCGCCGCAGACGAAGAGGCAGCCGGCCGCGTCGCCCACGGCGGAGAGGCCGGCCCTCACGGAGTCGGAGATGTCGGGGCCGTTGGGGGCCACACAGGTGAGGCCCAGGCCCTCGGCGAGGTCCGCGACGGGCCCAGAGGCCGCCGCGACCACGGTGTCGAGGAGCCCCTCGGGCAGCGCTGCGAGCGTGTGCGCAAGCACCGGCCGGCCGTCGAGGTCGGCGAGGAGCTTCTGGGAGCCGAACCGCTCCGAGCGGCCGTTGGCGAGCACCACACAGGCGCACCGGGGCATGCCGAAGAGCCCCTCGAAGCACGAGGCGAACGCGGCGTCCGCGGCATCGGAGCAGGCGGCCTCGAAGGCGCGGTAGCGCGCGAGGAGGTCGGCGCCCCGGGGCGTAAGCTCCGACGAGCCGCCGTCGGCGCCGCCGATGCGGCGGGCCAGCAGCGGGAAGCCACAGGCCTGCTCGGCGTTCTTGACCACGCGGTTGGCCTTGGAGTAGCTCATGCCCATCTCGCGCGCCACGGCGGAGAGGCTCCCGAGGCGGTCGACGCCCTCCAGGAGCCGGCAGGGCCCCGGCCCGAAGAACCGGGCACCGTCCCCGTCCACCAGCGACGCATGTACCGAAGGCCTCATCCCTCTCCCTCCCCCGGAAGATCCGACCCATACAGACCGGGCCGGGCACGATCGGTCGCGCCCGGCCCGGTGGAAGCTATGTACCCTCAGGCCCCACGGGCGTGTGGGTCCAGCTTACTTCTCCTGGAAGAGACGGGGCTTGTCGGCGGCGTCGAGGGCGCGCAGGGTGGCCTGCGGGTCCTTGCACTTGGCCAGGAAGATCATGGCCGCGATGGCGTACGGCTTGTAGCTGGCCTCCTTGTACATGCCCACGCGGTGCGCCTCGAAGACGTCGTTGGTGACCTCGCCGTGCTCGCAGGAGACACCCTCGATGTCGGCGGGCAGCGGGTGCATGTAGATGGCGTTGTTGGTGGTGGCCATGAGCTCGGGGGTGGTCACCCAGTCCATGTGCTGCTTGTTCTGCTCGAGGAGCTTCTGCTCGAGGGCATCGATGCCGTCGAAGTCGCCGGCGGCGTAGAGCTTGGTGCGCTCCTCCATGCCCACGAACGGAGCCCAGCTCTTGGGGATCACGATGTCGGCGCCCTTGAAAGCCTCGGCCATGTCGTTGGTCTTGGTGAAGGTGCCGCCGGACTCCTGGGCGTTCTTGCGGGCCACGTCCTCGACCTCGGGCATGACGTCGTAGCCCTCGGGGTGGGCCAGGACGACGTCCATGCCGAAGCGGGTCATGAGGCCGATGATGGCCTGGGGCACGGAGAGGGGCTTGGCGTAGCTGGGCGAGTAGGCCCAGGACATGGCGATCTTCTTGCCCTTGAGGTTCTCGACGCCGCCGAACTGGTCGGCGATGTAGAGGAGGTCGGCCATGGACTGCGTGGGGTGGTCGATGTCGCACTGGAGGGAGACGAGCGTCGGCTTCTGGTTGAGGATGCCGTCCTTGTAGGACTCGTCGACCGAGGCGATGACCTCCTTCTGGTACTTGTGGCCCTCGCCGATGTACATGTCGTCGCGGACGCCGATGACGTCGGCCATGAAGGAGACCATGGTGGCCGTCTCGCGCACGGTCTCGCCGTGGGCGATCTGGGACTTCTTCTCGTCGAGGTCCTGGACGGTCAGGCCGAGCATGTTGCAGGCGCTCGCGAAGGAGAAGCGGGTGCGGGTGGAGTTGTCACGGAAGATGGAGATGCCGAGGCCCGAGTCGAAGATGCGCGGGCTGATGTTGCGCTCGCGGAGGTTGCGCAGGGCGTTGGCGACGGCGATGACGGCCTCGAGGTCGTCCTTGGACTTGTCCCAGGTGAGCAGGAAGTCGTTCTCGTACATGTCCGAGAAGTCGAGGGTGTCGAGCTTGTCGATGAGCTTCTGAAGCTGAGCGTCCATGGGTGCCTTTCTTCGTGGTCGATGGGGCGGCGGGGCCGCAGGGCCCCGCCGCAGGGAACCGGGTTTACTCGCCGTCGTTGTCGGTGCCGAGGTTGTCGGCGCGGAACTCGGTGGCGGACTCGCAGACGGCGTCGCCGTCGTAGAGGTTGACGGAGGCCACGTAGAGGGCGGCGGCGGCCACGAGGTCGTCCTTGTAGGTGACCTCGTTGGGGGCGTGGGCCTGGGACTCGGCGCCGGGGCCGTAGCCCACGCAGGGGATGCCGTAGCGGCCCTGGATGGCCACGCAGTTAGTGGAGAAGGTCCACTTGTCCACGAGGGGGCGGTGACGCAGGTCCATGGCGCAGTCGGGTCCCTGGCGCTCGTCGCCGAAGAGGGCCTTGTGGGCCTCCACCATGGCGGCCACGTGGGGCGCGGACTCCTTGTTGATCCACGTGGGGAAGTAGGCCTCGGTCTCGTAGACCTCGCCCGTCCAGCTGGGACGGTCGTAGTTGTACATGGAGACCTGGACGTCGTCGCCGTACTTCTTCACCGCGGGGAGGTCGCGGATCTCCTGGAGGCAGCTCTCCCAGGTCTCGCCGGCGGTCATACGGCGGTCGATGGAGATGGAGCAGGAGTCGGCCACGGCGCAGCGCGAGGGCGAGGTGTAGAAGATCTGGGAGACGGTGCAGGTGCCGCGGCCCAGGAAGCGGGCGTCCTCGAAGTGCTCGGGGTTGTACTTGGGGTCGAGCATCTTCACGAGGCCGCGGATCTCGGTGGACTCGTCGCAACCGTTGTTGTTGAGGTCGCGGACGTCGGCGATGATGTCGGCCATCTTGTAGATGGCGTTGTCGCCGCGCTCGGGGGCGGAGCCGTGGCAGGAGACGCCCTTGACGTCCACGCGGATCTCCATACGGCCGCGGTGGCCGCGGTAGATGCCGCCGTCGGTGGGCTCGGTGGAGATGACGAACTCGGGCTTGATGCCGTCCTTGTTGTAGATGTACTGCCAGCACATGCCGTCGCAGTCCTCTTCCTGGACGGTGCCGACGACCATGATCTTGTAGCCCTCGGGGATGAGGCCGAGATCCTTCATGATCTTGGCGGCGTAGGTGGCGGAGCAGACGCCGCCCTCCTGGTCGGAGCCGCCGCGGCCGTAGATGACGTCGTCGGTCTCATAGCCCTCGTAGGGGTCGGCGTTCCAGTTGTCGATATTGCCGATGCCCACGGTGTCGATGTGGCCGTCGAGGGCGATGATCTTGTCGCCGTCGCCCATGAAGCCCATGACGTTGCCGAGTCCGTCGACCTTGACCTCGTCGAAGCCGAGCTTCTCCATCTCGGCCTTGATGACAGCGACGACCTCGCCCTCCTCGCAGCTCTCGCTGGGCTTGGAGATCATGGCACGCAGGAAGGCGGTCATCTGGGGGCGGTACGCCTCGGCCGCGTCCTTGATCTTCTGGTAGTCGAGCTCTTTGTTCACTGCAGTTCCTCCTCGCTATGGGACCGGTGCCTGTGCGGGCCTCCTCGCGTCTGGGAGGGTCGAAGGGGGGTGGCTGGACCCGGCCCGCAGCCGGCCCGGCCACACTCTGGCGATGGATGTCTACCGCTCGATGTCCTCGGTCGGGTAGGCGCCGCCCCAGACCACCTCGCGGTAGCGGACGGGGTCGGTGTCGCCCTCGGTGGAGAAGAGCAGCACGCGGGAGCTGCCGTCGAGGCCCAGGGCCTCCTTGAGGTCGGCGTAGTCGGGGTCCTCCATGATGGTGGAGACCACGCCCATGCCCACGGCGCCGGACTCGCCGGACGTGACGGCCGGGTCGCCGGCCAGGGGCGCGGCGAGCATGCGCATGCCCTTGGCGCTCACCCAGTCGGGGCAGCTGACGAAGGCGGTGACGTGGTTGCGCAGGATGTCCCAGCCGATGGTGTTGGGCTCGCCGCAGGCAAGGCCGGCCATGATGGTCTCAAGGTCCCCGCCCACGATGCGCGGCTCGCCGTCGGCGGCCTTGGCGCTCTGGTACAGGCAGTCGGCGGCGCCGGCCTCCATGACCACGAACGTGGGCGGGCAGCCGGGGAACAGGTTGGCGAAGTAGCCCACGACGGAGCTGGCGAGCGAGCCCACGCCGGCCTGGACGAACACGTGGGTGGGACGGTTGACCTCGAGGGCGCGGAGCTGCTCGGCGGCCTCGGAGCTCATGGTGCCGTAGCCCTGCATGATCCAGGAGGGAATCTCCTCGTAGCCGTCCCAGGCGGTGTCCTGGACGATGACGCCGTGCTCGGTCTCATCGGCCTCCTTGGCGGCCAGGCGCACGCAGTCGTCGTAGTTGAGCTCCTCGATGGTGACCTCGGCACCCTCCTTGGCGATGTTCTCGAGGCGGGTCTGCGTGGAGCCCTTGGGCATGTGCACGACGGCCTTCTGGCCGAGACGGTTGGCGGCCCAGGCCACGCCGCGGCCGTGGTTGCCGTCGGTGGCGGTGAAGAAGGTGGCCTGACCGAAGTCCTTCTGCAGGTCGTCTCCGGTGAGGTAGTCGAAGGTGGTGTCGGCGATGTCGCGGCCGGTCTGCTGCGCGATGTAGCGGGCCATGGCGAAGGAGCCGCCGAGGACCTTGAAGGCGTTGAGGCCGAAGCGGTAGCTCTCGTCCTTGACGTAGAGGCCGCCGAGGCCGAGGCGCCCGGCCATGGCATCGAGGTCGGCGAGGGGGGTCACCGAGTACTGCGGGAAGCCCTGGTGAAAGGCACGGGCTGCGGCCACGTTCTCCAGGGACATGACGGGAAGGTTGGAGTCCTCACTCTTGGGGCACTTGTTGAGGACCCATTTCATCTCTGGCAGCTGCATGGACGTTCCCTTCCCTGCGACATTGACCACACGTTCAATTTGGGAGCCAAACTTTTTGTTTGGACACCTCAACTATAGTCTGTTCATGGGGGGTTGCAAGGCTCATCCCCCAGAGTCCCCCCAATCGACGCCGTTTACCGGTGGACGGTTGTTCAGGGGCCGTGAGCGGGTATTTTCGCTCCTCCCTCTCCTCGTCGGCTCCATAGGGGAAGGCCCCGGGCAGACGCGCTCGCTCCGGGGCCTTCTCGGACCTGACCAAGGGGTTGTTCGGGGACGGTTGGAGGTTTTGCGTTAGAACTTGCCGTCCTTGAGCTGGGCCACGTACTCCTCGAACTTGGCCTTGGTGTCGGCGTCGACGATCTTGTCGGACACGGCGCCGGCGTAGACGCCGCCGTTGGACAGGTCGCCCTTGATGGTCTTCTTGCCGAAGGAGCCGCTCTCCACGTCGTCCATCACCTCGTTGGTCATCTTCACGTTGTCGGTGACCACGGAGACCAGGATGAGCTCGGGGTCGGTGTCGGTGATGTCGCCGGGCTGGCCGATGTCGAAGTGGCCGGCACCGGCCTCCTTGAGGGCCTCGCGGGCGCCGGTGTCGACGATGGAGGCGTCACCGAACATGACGTCGACGTTGTTGGAGTTGATCATGGTGGTGGCCAGCTCCTTGCCCTTGGCGGCGTCGGAGAAGCTGTTGGAGTAGGCGGTGGTCACCTTGATGTCGGGGTTGATCTTCTGGGCGGCCTCGGTGTAGCCCTTGATCTTGTTGAGGGTGGTGTCGAGCTCCATGGCGCCGATGAAGCCGATGTTGTTGGTCTTGGAGGTCAGGCCCGCCATGATGCCGGCGATCTGGCCGATCTGCACGGTGTCGGGCATGGTGCACTCGATGTTGTCGTAGTCGCTCACCTCGTCGTTGAAGATGCAGAACTTGGCGTCGGGGTTGGACTTGGCGCAGTCCTCCACGGAGGCGGTGTACTGGTTGCCCGGGGCGATGACCAGGTCGTAGCCCTGGTCGACGTAGTCCTGCATGGTGGTGGTCCAGTCGGCTTGGGCGACGTTCTCGGTATAGGCGGTCTCCCAACCGTGGTCCTTGGCAGCCTGGACCATGGCGTCGTAGCAGGAGGCGCCCCAGCCGCCGTCATTCACGGGGCCGTCGAGGATCATGGCGACCTTCTTGCCGGAGCCGCCGCCCTCGGTGCCCGAGTCGCCGGAACCCGAGTCGCCGGAACCGCCGCAGGCGCTGAGGCCGGCCACGCAGACCACGGCGAGCAGGCCGCACATGAACAGCCCGAGCCACTTCTTGACGTTCTTCATAGACACACCTTTCTCTGCGCGCCCCTCTTGTGCGAGGCGCTCTCCTGGGCCCTGGGACCAGGGCCCCTTGGGACCTGGGTCAGCGTTCCTCTCGGAAGTAGGGCTTTCCGTTGGCCTTTGGCCCGCCCTTCTGGGCGTTGAAGAAGAACAGGGCGACGATGGTGAACACATAGGGGATCATGGCGAAGAACTGGTACGGGACCACAGGGGCGGACACCTGCAGGGCGATCTGCACGGCGTCGAAGAAGCCGAAGAGCAGCGTGGCGCCGAGGATGCCCACCGAGCTCCAGCGGCCGAAGATCACGGCCGCGAGGGCGATGAAGCCGCGGCCTGCCACCACGCCGGTGGCATAGGTGCTCGTGTAGCAGAGGGTGAGGAAGGCGCCGCCGATGCCGGCGAGGGCGCCGCAGACCACCGAGGCGAGGTACTTGGTCCTGATGGCGTCGATGCCCAGGGTCTCGGCCGCCTGGGGGTTCTCGCCCACGGAGCGGAAGTTGAGGCCGCCACGGGTGCGGGCGAAGTAGAACCAGCAGAGGGGCACGGCGATGTAGGCCAGATAGGCGAGGATCGTCTGGTTGAACAGGATGTCGCCCACGAACGGGATGGCCGAGAGGCCGGGGACGGCCAGCTTGTCCATGGTGGTGCCCTGGACGAGGGTGGACCCGTCGCCGAAGATGACCTTGTAGGCGAAGGTGGCTATGCCGGGCGCGAGGATGTTGATGGCCATGCCGGTCACCGTCTGGTCCACGCGCAGCGAGACGGTGCAGAAGGCGTAGACCATGTTCACGGCTATGCCGGCCACCGCGCCGCACAGGACACCGAGCCAGAGGTTGCCGGTCTGGTAGCCCACCACGAAGCCGGTGAAGGCGCCGATGGTCATGAGGCCGTCAAGGCCGATGTTCACGAGGCCGGCGCGCTCCGAGAAGAGCTCGCCCAGGGCCACGAAGAGCAGCGGTACCGTCATGCGGATGGTCGTGGCCAGCACGTCGGGCATGGAGCTGAGGAAGGCTTCCATTACTCGCTCACCTCCACTTTCTGGTCACCGGCGGCCGGGGGCACGAGGCCCTCCTGATCCATGGGGCGACGGTTGAGCAGGTTCTTGAAGGTGGGGAGCTTCATGAGGGCCATGCCGGACACCGCGAAGATGATGATGAGGGCGCGGATGATGTCGAGGATGGCGGACGGGACCATGATGCCCACCTGCATGGAGGAGGCGCCGGTGGTGAGCATGCCGAAGAACAGGGCTACCACCATGGAGCCGATCGGGTTGAGCTGGGCGATGAGCGCGATGGCCACGCCCGAGAACCCGAAGCCCGAGCCGAAGCCCGTCATGAGGCGGTACTGGCGCCCGAGGAGGTCGACGGAGCCGCCGAAGCCGGCGATGGCGCCCGAGATCACGAACGAGAGGAGCACGAGGCGCTTGACGGGGAAGCCCGCGACCCGCGCGGCGGTGGGGTTGATGCCCACGGCGCGGATCTTGAAACCGAAGCTCGTCTTGTAGATGACGTACCAGACCACGACCGCCATGAGGATGGCGATGATGACGCCGAAGTGCATGCGGTCGACGCGGATGAGGTTCACGCTGTCGGCCACGGCGGGCGTCTGGAGGTTGCCGGAGTCGGGGTCGTGGAACGGGCCCGAGTAGATGTAGTTCATGAACAGCGTGGCCACGTAGTTGAGCATGATCGTGGTGATGAGTTCGTTGAGGCCGCGGGTGATCTTCATGACGCCGGGCAGGAGGCCCCAGACGCCGCCGGCGACGATGCCCACGAGGATGCCGAGCAGGACGCCGGGCACACCCTGGGCGCCCGTGACCTGCAGCACCATCATGGTCACCGTGGCGCCCATGATGAACTGGCCCTCGCCGCCGAGGTTGAAGACGCCGCACTTGTAAGCGAACGCCACGGCGAGCGACGTGAAGATGAGCGGGCACGCGCTCATGAGCGACTGGGCCACGCGCCCGGGGTTGCCGAGGGCGCCGGAGAAGAGCAGGGCGTAGCCCTCCACGGGGTTCTTGCCGAGGCACAGGATGACGATCGCGCCCACCACGAAGGCCAGGAGGATGGCCACGACGGGGATGACGATGCCGAGGGCCTTGTCGCGGTAGCGCTTGCCGAACTTGGTGAATCTGAATCTACTCACTGCCTCTCACCTACTTTCCTGCCATCGCGAGGCTGATCTGGTCGATGGGCGGGTTGTCGCCTGGGTACTCGCCCATGATCTCGCCCTCGAACAGCACCGCGATGCGGTCGGAGAGCTTGAGGACCTCGTCGAAGTCGGCGGAGATGAGGAGCACCGCGCAGCCCTTGTCGCGCTGGGCCACGATGGAGTCGTGGATGAAGTTGGTGGCGCCGATGTCGAGGCCGCGGGTGGGGTACACCGCCACGAGCACCTCGGGGTCGCCGTCGAGCTCCCTGGCCAGGATCACCTTCTGCTGGTTGCCGCCGGAGAGGCTCCTCGCGGTCTGATTGACCGAGGTGCAGCGGATGTCGTTCTCGGCGCGCTTGGTCTCGGCGAACTCCTGGATGGCGCCGGACTTGAGCCAGAGACCGTGGCCGAGGGAGAACCGGTCGGAGTCGGTCTCCTTGAGGATGAGGTTCTGGGCCACGGTCATGTCGCCCACGAGACCCATCTTGTTGCGGTCCTCGGGGATGTTGCCGAGGCCCTGGTCGATGAAGTCCTCCGGGGAGAACACGGCCACCTTCTCGCCGTTGCGCCACACCTCCCCCGACTCCGGCGCGATGAGCCCGGCCACGAGGGCCGCGACCTGGGACTGGCCGTTGCCGTCGATGCCGGCGATGCCCACGATCTCGCCGCTGTGCACCGTGAGGTCGACGTCCCTCAGGCCGCCGTGCTTCTCCTCGGGGTGGTAGGAGACCCCCTTGATCTCGAGGACCGGGCGCTCGCCCGCGACCTTCTCGTAGGTGCTCTCCACGTAGTGGTGGCCGATCATGAGGTCGGAGAGCTCCTGACCCGTGGTGTCGGCCATCTCGAGGGTCTCCACCGACTCGCCGGCGCGCAGCACCGTGACCCGGTCGGAGATGCGGGTGACCTCGCGCATCTTGTGGGAGATGAAGATGACCGACTTGCCCTCGGCCGTGAGCGACTGCATGATCTCGAAGAGGCCCTCGACCTCCTGGTCGGTGAGGACGGCGGTGGGCTCGTCGAGGATGAGCAGCTCCGCACCGCGGTAGAGCACCTTGAGGATCTCGACGCGCTGCTGCATGCCGATGGACATCTCGCTCACGGGAAGGTCGAGGTCCACCTCGAGGCCGTAGCGCTCGGCCAGCTCCATGATGGCCTTCTTGTCCTTGGCCTCCTCGATGAGGGGCGACGGGTTGACCTTGGAGCCGAGGATGATGTTCTCGAAGCCCGTCATGGCCTCGATGAGCATGAAGTGCTGGTGCACCATGCCGATGCCGTGCTCGACGGCGACTGCCGGAGAGGTGATGTGGACCTCCTTGCCCCCCATGAAGATCCTGCCCTCCGTGGGCTGGTAGAGCCCGATGAGGATGTTCATGAGGGTGGACTTGCCCGCCCCGTTCTCTCCGAGGAGCGTGTGGACCTCGCCGCGCCTGATATCGAGGTTCACGCCGTGGTTGGCGTAGAACGTCCCGAAGCGCTTGCTGATCCCCTCCATCCGCAGCAGTTCTTCCATACGACCGCCTTTCTCGGGATGACGACGATCCGATGCCGGGCGTGGGCCGCGCCCGCGGTACAGGGAAAATAAGAGAACCCGTTGAAGTGCATCCCCTTATTTTCATTCCACCTTACACGCCCGTTCCCCAAACGTTCAGTTTGGTTCTGCGAACGGAAAATAAGGGGAAACCGAAGGGTACGGCCCACGCTTGTGCTATGGGCACACTATTTGGAAGAACGTCAGACCAGGCCGGCCTCCTTGAACCCCTCGAAGAGGCGCTGGGGCGTCATGGGGGCCTCGTAGAGCTTCACGCCCGTGGCGTCGAGGATGGCGTCGCGGATGGCCGGGGCGGCGGGGATGGCCGGCGGCTCCCCCAGGGACTTGTTGCCGAAGGGGCCCGTGGGGTCCCAGGTCTCCACGAACTCGGCCGTGAGGTCGGGCAGGTCGAGCATGGTGGGGATCTTGTAGTCGAGGAAGTTGTCGTTCAGGGTCCGGCCGGTGGCGGGGTCCTCGATGAGCTCCTCGAACAGGCCGAACCCCACGGACTGGGCGATGCCGCCGTGGACCTGGCCGGAGGCCGTGGCCGGGTTGATGATGCGTCCGGAGTCGTGGACCTGGACGACGTTCTTGACCTCCACCTTGCACAGGGGGACGTCCACCTCCACCTCCACGAAGCAGGCGCCGAGGCAGAAGGAGTTGAGGTCGGTCTGGGCCGTTCCCTCGGCGCTGATCTGCTGGGAGTCGGTGCGGGAGTAGTACGCGATGCAGGAGAGCTCGCCGAGGCCCATGAGGGGCTCGAGGTGGTCCCTGTCGGGGCCGCCCACGATCTGGCCGTCCACGAGGTCGAGGTTCTGGCCGTCTGGGATGAGGCCCGCGGCGTAGGCGAGGATCTTCTCCCGGAGCTGGGCGGCCACCTTCTTGATGGCGATGCCGGTGACGTAGGTCTGGCGGCTGGCGTAGGCGCCGGCGCCGTAGGGGCTCACGTCGGTGTCCTGGGTGGACAGGATGTGCACCGCCTCAAAGGGCACGCCCACCGCGTCGGCGCACATCTGGCACATGACGGTGTCGCAGCCCTGGCCGATCTCGGTGGCGCCGAGCTCGAGCACGACCGAGCCGTCCTCGGCCAGCAGCATGCGGGCGCTGGCGGTCTCGAGCTCGAGGCCGGCGACGGAGCACTTGTAGCACAGGAGCGCCATGCCCACGCCGTGGCGCACGGGGCCGGTCTCGTCGGCGTAGAGGCGCCTCTTCTCGTCCCAACCGATGAGCTCCTTGCCCCGCTCGACGCACTCGGGCAGCCCGTTTGAGACGCAGACCAGGGGCGCCGGCCAGAACGGGTCGGAGTAACCGAGCTTGATGGCGTTGTTGAGACGGAACTCGGCGCCGTCCCAGCCCATGTCGTAGGCGATGTCGCTCATCATGCACTCGGCCGCCCAGGTGCTCTCGGGCACGCCGTAGGCGCGCATGGCGCCGGCGGTGGACTGGTTGGAGTAGTAGGTGAGGGCCTTGGTGTAGCAGGCCTTCTCCTGACCCGAGTACATGTAGCGGAACGACCCCTGGCCGTTGGCGACGATGGCCTGGCCGTGGCTGGCGTAGCCACCGGAGTTGGAGTAGCCCTCGCAGGAGCGGGCCACGAGGTTCATGTCGTCGTCCCAGCTGGCCTCGGCCACGAAGCGCTTGGGCTGGCGGGAGCGCGTGCAGGAGAAGACCTCCTCGCGGGTGAGCTCGAGCAGGACGCAGCGGCCGCCCACCTTCTTGCAGAGCCAGGCGTTGAGGGGCTCGTATAGCACGTCCTGCTTGTTGCCGAAGCCGCCGCCCACGCACGGCTTGATCACGCGGACGTCGCCCCAGGGAATCTCGAGGGCGAGGCCGATGGAGTGGCGGATGATGTGCGGGATCTGGGTGGAGGTGACGCAGACGATGCGCTTGCCCTCCATGTAGCAGTAGGACAGGCACGTCTCGATGTGGGCCTGCTGCTGGCGCGGCGTGGCCATGGTGTAGGAGCCGTGGTGCCACCGGGGGTCGGCGTGGATCTCCTCGATGGAGCCGTAGCCGGTGCCCTCGAGGTCGGTGCGAGTGTCCCACTCGGCATGGACGTTGCCGGGGCACTCCTCGTGGACGGGCGGGGCACCGGCCGGCGGGTTCACAGCGTCTTCGTAGTCGAAGATGATGGGGTACTCCTCATACTCCACCTCGATGAGCCTCACGGCCCTGTCGGCGGTCACGGAGTCCTCCGCGACGACGGCGGCGATGTTGTCGCCGTACTGGCGCACCCTGGCGTCGAGGATCTTGCGGTCCTCGATGTCGCCGCGGTGGGCCGGGTCGACCACCCACGGGTGGCCGGCGGTGTAGATCTGGTAGCTGGGCAGGTCGGGGTCGAAACAGGTCCAGACGCCCACCACGCCCGGAAGCCTCTCGGCCTTGGAGGTGTCGATGGACACCACCCGTCCCGAGGCGATGGTGGAGCGCACCACCTTGGCTACGAGGTGGGGGTTGGGTACGAGATCGGCCGTGAACTGGGCTCGGCCGGTGACCTTGTCGATGGCATCGACGCGCGTCACGCTTCTTCCTATGGCCATAGTTACCCCTTCGGGAAAACGTGAGTGTAGACGCGGGTGCTATGGCGGGAGTCCGAGGAGTATGCTCGAAGCTAAGGTGCAGTCGGCCGAGGGGCGGGCCCTCGAGCCCTCCCGCCGGTCCCCTGTCTCCTTGCATTCCGTGCGGCGCCCCGCTCCCGCCAGGTCCTGGGGCGCCGCACGGTCACGTTCCGGGCGTCAGGCGGCGCCGCCGTCCTCCCCCACCATGCCGTTGACGAGGTTCACGGCCTTCTCAACAGCGGTGACGATGTTCTGGTAGCCGGTGCAGCGGCAGAGGTGCCCCGAGAGGGCCTTGCGGATCTCGTCGCGGGTGTAGGTCTTGCCGGAGCGCACGAGCTCCTCGGCCGACATGATGATGCCGGGGATGCAGAAGCCGCACTGGACGGCGAACTCGTCGATGAAGGCCTGCTGGACGGGGTCGAGGGTGCCGTCGGCGGCCTGGAGACCCTCGACGGTCTCGATGGTCTTGCCCTCGGCCCACGCGGTGAGGTAGAGGCAGGTGTCGGTGGCCACGCCGTCGATGAGGACGGTGCAGGCGCCGCACTCCCCCACCTCGCAGCCACGCTTGACGGAGGTGAGGCCGAGGCGGTCGTGCAGGGTGTCGAGAAGGCACTCGCGGACGTCGTAGCCCACCTGGACGGGCTTGCCGTTGACGGTGCAGCTCAGGATTCTCATTTCCATGATGCGCTGGAACCTCCCTTGTTGGCGGCGTTCACCAGAGCGCGCCGGGTCATCTCTTTGATCAGCTGCATGCGGAAGTCCTTGGAGGCGCGCCAGGAGTCGCGGGGGTGCAGGTCCTCCAGGGCGGCGTCGCCCACGACGGCAGCCGCCTCGGCCACGGTCTTGCCCCGGGCGGCGCCCTCGGCCGCCTTGGAACGGCACGGGTTGGGGCCGGCCACGCCGTAGGCGAAGCGGACGTCCTCGATGGTCTCATGGTCGGCGGCGAGCTTGACCAGGCAGCAGCACCCCATGGTGGCGATCTCCAGGGCGTTGCGCTTGCCGTACTTGATGTAGTCGCCGGTGAACCCCTCGTAATGGTCGCGGGGGATCTGGATGGAGACGAGCAGCTCGTTCTGCTCGCGCACGGTCTTGCCGGGGCCCGCGTACCACTCCTCGATGGGCACCACGCGCTGGCCGTCGGGCCCCTCGAGCACCATCCTGGCGCCGAGGGCGAAGAGCGTGGAGGCGGTGTCTGCCGAGGTGATGCCGTTGGCCACGTTGCCGCCGATGGTGCCGGAGACGCGGAGCTGGGGGCCGCCGGGGGTGTCGCAGGCGTCGCAGAGCACCGGGATGCGCTCCTGGCAGATGGGGTCGCGGTTCACCGCCTGGAACCAGGTGATCGGGCCGATGCAGATGGTCTCGTCGTCGGTGAGGGTGACTCCCCAGAGCTCGTCTCTGAGCTCGTGGATGGACACCAGCTCCGTGGGGCCGAAGCGCCCCTCGCGGATCTGGACCAGGACGTCGGTGCCACCGGCGATCACCTTGGCCTCGGGGTGTTCGGTGAGGTGCCTCACGGCGTCTTGGACGCTCGTTGCCTCGTGGAAGTAGGTGATGTCATACATAGGTTAGATCAATCCCTCCTTCTTGAATCCCTCAAAGAGCCTTTGAGGGGTCATGGGCGCCTCGTAGAACTTGACGCCCGTGGCGTTGAGGATCGCATCGCGCACCGCGGGGGCGGCGGGGATGCACGGGCACTCGCCGAGCGCCTTGTTGCCGTAGGGGCCGGTGGGGTCGTAGGTCTCCACGAAGTCGGCCGTGAGGTCGGGCAGGTCCATCATGGTGGGGATCTTGTAGTCGAGCAGGTTGTTGTTGCGGATGGACCCGTCCTTGGGGTTGGTGAGCAGCTCCTCGGAGAGCGCCATGCCCACGGACTGGGCGATGCCGCCGTGGACCTGCTGCTCCGCGGTCTTGGGGTTGATGATCACGCCGGAGTCGTGCACCTCCACCACGTCGTTGACCGTGACCTTGGCCATGGGGATGTCCACGGTGAGGTCGACGAAGCAGGCACCCATGGCGAACGTGTTCTCCTGGACGTTGATGCCGTCCTGGGCCTCGATCTGCTTGGCGTTGGTGGGGTGGTAGTACGACTGGATCGAGACCTCGCCGATGGTGGTCACCTCGTTGCCGGCGACGTCGTAGATGACGCCGTCGCGCATGTCGAAGGGGCCCTGGCGCTTGGGGTTGAGGAAAGCGGCGTAGTCGAGGATCTTCTCGCGCAGCTCCTCGGCCACCTTGCGGCAGGCGGTGCCGGCCACGTAGGTCTGGCGGCTGGCGTAGGCGCCGGAGTCGTAGGGCGTGACGTCGGTGTCCTGCTGGCTGACGATGTGGACCGTCTCGGTGGGCACGCCCACGGTCTCGGCGGCCATCTGGGAGAAGACGGTGTCGGCGCCCTGGCCGATCTCGGTGGCGCCCATCTGCAGCATGATGGAGCCGTCCTGGGCGAGGTGCATGCGGACGTTGGAGGTCTCGAGGGAGAGGCCGGCCACCGACGTCTTGTAGGAGAAGAGGGCCATGCCCACGCCGCGGCGCACGGGGCCGGTCTGGTCCTTGTAGGCGGCGCGCTTCTCGTCCCAGCCGATGAGCTCCTTGCCCTTGGCCACGCACTCGTCGATGCCGCGGGAGTAGCAGCAGAGGGGGCCGGGCCAGAACGGGTCCTTGTAGCCGAGCTCCATGAAGTTGTTGAGGCGGAACTCGGCGCCGTCCCAGCCCATGTCGTAGGCGATGTCGCTCATGAGCACCTCGGCCGCCCAGTTGCCCTCGGGCACGCCGTAGGCGCGCATGGCGCCGGCGCAGGTCTCGTTGGAGTAGAACGTGGTGGCCACGCCGTGGTGCGCCAGCTCCTTGGCGGAGTACTCCTGGCGGAACGAGTTGGCGGTGTTGGCCATGAGCGCGTGGCCGTGGGCGGCGTAGGAGCCCTGGTTGGACCAGCCCTCGAGGCTGCGGGCCTTGAGGTTCATGTCGTCGTCCCACGCGGCGTCGATGTGGCACTCCTTGGGCTGGCGGGAGCGCGTGTAGGCGAAGACCTCCTCGCGGGTGAGCTCGAGCAGCACGCAGCGGCCGCCCACCTTCTCGCAGAGCCAGGCGTTGAGGGGCTCGTAGAGGATGTCCTGCTTGTTGCCGAAGCCGCCGCCGATGTAGGGCTTGATCACGCGGATGTCGCCCCACGGGCGCCCGAGTGCCTGGGCCACGATGCGGCGGCAGATGTGGGGCAGCTGCGTGGAGGAGACCACCACGATGCGGTCGCCCTCGCCGTAGGCGAAGGAGAGGCAGAGCTCGATGTGGGCCTGGGACTGGCGCGGTGTCTTGACCTCGATGTGGGTGCGGTGCCACTGGGGGTCGTCGAGGATCTGCTCGACGGTCTCGTAGCCGCCCTGGACCTCGGTGCGGTTGTCCACGTGGGCGATGATGTTGTTGGGGCGCGCCTCGTGCAGCGGCGGGAAGTCCTCGGGACGGTCCACGGCCTCGAAGCGCGTGAGCTCGAGCGGGTACTCCTCGTACTCCACCTTGACGGCGCGCACGGCGCGGTCGGCCGCCACGGTGTCCTCGGCCACGACCGCGGCCACGACGTCGCCGTACTGGCGCACGCGCTGGGTGAGGATGTTGCGGTCCTGGATGTCCTGGTGGCCCGGGTCGCACGACCAGGGGTGGCCGGCGGTGCCGAAGGGCTGCTGGGGAAGGTCGGGGTCGAAGCAGGTGTAGACACCCACCACGCCGGGAATCTCTTCCGCCTCGCTGGTGTCGATGGACACCACGCGGCCGTTGCCGACGGTGGCGAGCACCATCTTGGCCACCAGGTGGTCCGTGGGCAGGAGGTCGTAGCAGTACTTGGCCCTGCCCGTGACCTTGTCGAAGGCGTCAACTCTCTTGAGCGGCCTTCCTACCTCCTTGAACTCCTTCATCGATCGACCTTCTTTCAAAAGATCTCCTGGCGCCTCCGGGGCTGGGGCCCCGGGGATGCGCGGTTTCCTGCCGACGCTCCCCTACTCGGCCTTCTTGGCGGCCTTCTTGGCGGCCATGGCGGCGGCGATCTGCTCGGGCGTCATCTTGGCGGCCTTCTTGGGCTTCCTAGCATAGGGGGTGTCCTCCATGGGGAGCTTGTTGCGGACCTTGCCGTCGCGGGCCATGTAGGCGCCGGCGATGGCCTGGGCCGTGGGAATGGAGCTGATCTCGCCGATGCCCTTGGCGCCGTAGGCGAAGGGCAGGAGCTCGTCCTTCTCGACGTAGATGGCGTGGATGTCGGGGATGCGGTCGGCCCTGAGCAGCCCCAGGGTGCCGTACTTGGCCGTGGGCACGCAGTCCTTGAGGGGGAAGTCCTCGGTGAGGCCGTAGCCCATGGACATGAGCACGCCGCCCTCGATCTGGCCCTGGATGGCGATGGGGTTGACCACCTTGCCGGAGTCGTGGGCCTGCCAGATCTGGTCGACGTAGCCCTCCTCGTCGAGGATGGCCACGGAGGTGGCGAACCCGTAGGCCACGTGGCTCTTGGGATAGGGCACGTCGGCGCCGAGCTTGTCGGTGGGGTCGAAGAACTCCTCGTAGTACTCGCGGCCCTCGAGGGCCGCGAGGTCGCCGCCGGCCGCGTCGAGGTCGGCCCGGAGGTCGGCGGCCACCATGCGCACGGCCTCGCCGGAGATGAGCGTCTGGCGCGAGCCGGAGGTGGTGCCGGAGTCGGGGCCGAGCTCGCTGCTCACGGGCATCATGCGCACCTTGTCCAGGGGCAGCCCCGACGCCTCGCAGGCCATCTGGGCGAAGACCGTCTTGCAGCCCTGGCCGATGTCGGAGGCCGCGCAGTAGACGCAGGCCACGCCGTCGCGGACCACGATGCGGGCGCGGCCCTTGTCGGGCAGGCCCACGCCCACGCCGGCGTTCTTCATGGCACACGCCACGCCCGCGTGGTCGGCGTTGGCCTCGTAGACGTCGCGCACGGCCTCGAGGGTCTCCTTGAGGGCGGTGGAGCAGTCGGCGATCTGGCCGTTGGGCAGCACCTTGCCGGGCTCGATGGCGTTGCGGTAACGGATCTCCCAGGGCGAGATGCCCACCTTCTCGGCGAGGAGGTCGAGGCAGACCTCGAGGGCGTACTCGGTCTGGCAGACGCCGAAGCCGCGGAAGGCGCCGGCGGGCGGGTTGTTGGTGTAGTAGCCGTAGCCGCGGATGTCGGTGTTCTGGTAGCAGTAGGGGCCCGGGGCGTGGGTGCAGGCGCGCTCGAGGACGGGACCGCAGAGCGACGCGTAGGCGCCGGTGTCGAAGTAGACGTCGCAGTCGAGGCCCACGAGGACGCCGTCGGCGTCGCAGCCCACGGTGAAGGTGGCCTCCATGGCATGGCGCTTGGGATGGAAGCGGATGGACTCGTCGCGGGTGAGCTTGGCCTTCACCGGACGGCCCACGGCGCGGGCCGCGAGGGCGGCCAGATGCTGCACGGAGACGTCCTCCTTGCCGCCGAAGCCGCCGCCCACAAGGGCGTTCTCCACCACCACGCGCTCGGGCTCGTCGTCCCACCCGAACATGTGGGCGACCTCCTTGCGGGTGTCGAAGACGCTCTGGTCGGTGGTGACGATGCGCACGCCACCCTCCGTGGGCCACGCCACGGCGCACTCGGGCTCGAGGAACGCATGCTCGGTGAAGGGCGTGGTGAAGCTCTCGGTGACGGTGTGGGCCGCCTCGGCGAGCGCCGCCTTGGCGTCGCCGCGGGTGATGTGGCGCTGCTGGCAGAGGTTGCCGCCCTCATGGATGGCGGGGGCGCCCTCGGCGGCGGCCTCATGCACGTTGCGGACGGGCTCGAGGACCTCGTACTCCACCCTGACGGCGCGCCTGCCCTCCTCGAGGGCGCGCTCGTTCTCCGCCACGACGAGGGCCACGGCGTCGCCCACGCAGCGAGTGACGTCGCCCTCGGCGATCATGACGTCCCAGTCCTGCTGGAGGTGGCCCACCTTGTTGACGGGGACGTCCTCGGCCGTGAGCACGGCGAGCACGCCGGGGACCTCGAGGGCATCAGAGGTGTCGATGGAGACCACACGGGCGCGGGGGTGCGGGGTGCGCAGGGCGCTGGCGTGGACCATGCCCTCCTCGTAGATATCGTCGGGGTACTGGCCGTAACCGAGCACCTTCTCGCGGACGTCCAGGCGGAAGGCGAGGTCGCCCACGCCGAAGCCGTCGGCGCCGTTCTCGAGGGCCTCGTCCACGGGGGCCTCGCCGCGCAGCACCGCCGCGGCCAGCTGGATGGCCTCGATGATCTTCTTGTAGCCGGTGCAGCGGCAGATGTTGTTCTTGATGGCCTTCTTGACGTCGTCCTCGGAGGGGTCCGGGTTGCCGTCGATGAGGGCCTTGGCCGCCATGACCATACCGGGCGTGCAGAAGCCGCACTGGACGGCGCCCTTGGCGCCGAAGGCGTAGACGAAGGCGTCCTTCTCGGCGTCGGTGAGGCCCTCGCAGGTGACGATGGTCTTGCCCTCGGCCTTGGCGGTGTTGAGCACGCAGGCCTTCTGGGCCTTGCCGTCGACGACGATGGTGCAGGTGCCGCAGGCTCCCTGGCTGCACCCGTCCTTGACGGAGGTGAGGTGCAGGTCGTCACGCAAGAAGCGCAACAGGGGCTTCTTCTCGGAGGTGCTCACCTGGCACCCGTTGACGGTGAAGGTGTAGACGTCTTCCACGGGACACTCCTTCCTACTGAAATATCTGTTCCCTTGAATTCCGGTCCCATGAGAAGGACCGTTCGACTATTTGAAGTCGAACGGTCCTCGTTCTCCCTTACCTGCAGAGGAGGTAGGCGTAGTCCCTCCGAACCGCCTGGATGGTCCTGCGGACCCCGTCGGGGAGCCCGCAGTCGCCGTCGTCGGGGTCGAAGACGGCCACCTGGCCGTCGAGGCGCACCTTCACGCCGCCGTCGACCTCGAGGAAGCCCTCGTTCTCGGAGTTCTCGAAGTCCTCCTCACCCCAGAACACCGTGAGCTTGTCCTTGTAGGGACGGCCCTCGGAGTAGGGGCAGAAGACCGCGCAGTTGCCGCACTCGTTGCACATGCCGTCAACATGGACGATCTGGCGCTGGCGCATGCCGGGCACGCGCACGGCGACGTTGGCCCGGTTGGGGCAGACCTCGACGCAGGCCTCGCACACCGTGGGGCACCCGAGGCAGCGGGTGGGGGTGCAGTGACCGCAGTCGTGGGCCACGTCGCCGCGGGTGGCCAGGGCGCGGCCGTACTCGGGGTCGATGTTCTGGGCCGACTGGCCGTTGAAGTCGCAGCCCGAGATAGACGCGGCGACCACGGCGGCGTCGGCGATGGCCTCCACGATGGTGGCCGGCCCACGGCGGGCGTCGCCGGAGACCCAGACGCCCTCGACGTTGCTGGCAAGGTTGGCGGACACGGCGGGGATGCCGCGGTCGGTGAGCTCCACGCCGGCCGACTCGAACAGGCCGCACTCGACCTTCTCGCCCACGGCAACGATGACGGAGGTGGCGGGCACCTCGACGGTCTCGCCCGTGGGCTCGGGACGGCGGCGTCCGGAGGCGTCGGGGGCGCCGAGGGCCATGACGTCGCAGGTGAGGCTGCCCTCGTGGAGCTTGCCCGGGCTCAGGAGTTCCATGAACTCCACACCGTCCTCGAGGGCGAACACAAGCTCCTCCTCCTCGGCGGGCATGTAGCGGCGGTTGCGGCGGTAGACGAGGCGCACGTTCTCGACGCCGGGGATGCGCTTGGCGGCACGGGCCACGTCCATGGCGGTGTTGCCGCCGCCGATGACCACGACGTCGGTGCCGAGGTCGAGGGTCTCCGGGGACTCCTTGGCCTGGGCCAGGAACTCCAGGGCGTCGAGCTCGCCACCCTCGGAGAGGACCTGGGGTGCGGGGGCCCAGGCGCCGGTGGCCACGACGACGTCGGTGAAGCCCTCGTCCTTGAGGGCGTCGACGGAGTCCACCTCCACGCCGCAGCGCACCTCGGCGCCGTAGGCCAGGCAGAGGTCGATGTCCTTCTGGATGTCCTCGTCGGCGATGCGGAAGCCGGGGATCACGTGGCGCACGACGCCGCCGAGGGACTCGGCGCGCTCGAAGATGGTGGCGGGGACACCGGCGCGGGTGAGGAAGCAGGCGCAGGCGAGGCCGGCGGGGCCGCCGCCGACGATGGCCACACGGCGGTCGGAGGACTTCTCGGTGGCGGCGAGGGCGGGGGCCACGGCGGCGAAGCCACGCTTGGCGGCCTCGAGCTTGGCCTCGCGGATGAGCACGTGGGCGTCGACGTAGTTGCGCATGCAGGCGTCGGTGCAGTGGTGCGGGCAGAGAGTGCCGGTCATGAAGGGCAGGGCGTTGCGCTCGAGGACAATGCGCAGGGCGTCGGCGTAGCGGCCCTCGTCCACGGCGCGGAGGTAGCCGGGGATGTCCTGGTGGATGGGGCAGTCGTGGCGGCACGGGGCCGTGAAGCAGTCGGTGATCGGCAGCTCGCCGGGGATGTGGCGCTCGGGCAGCGGCTTGATGGGCTTGCGGCATGCGTCGCCGTGGGCGGCCTCGTCGGCGAGCTCGGCGATGCGCTCGGGGTCGGCGCCGGTGAAGGCCTCGCCGGGCAGCTCGGTGAGCAGGCCCGTTATCTGGGAGAGGCGCTCGTAGCCGCCGGGCTTGAGGATGGTGGTGGCCACGGTGACCGGCCAGATGCCGGCGGAGACCAGGTCGGCCATGTTGTGGGCGTCGGCGCCGCCGGAGTACGACATGCGCAGGGTGCCGTCAAAGCGCTCGGCGATCTTGGCGGCCAGGGCGATGGAGAGCGGGTAGAGGGAGCGGCCGCTCATGTACATCTCCTCGCTGGGGAGCTCGGAGCGGGTGACGTCGACCGGGAAGGTGTTGGTGAGCTTCACGCCGAACTCGAGGCCGCGCTCGTTGCAGAGGGCGCGCAGGCGCTCGATCATGGGAACGGCGTCGGCCCACTGAAGGTCCTCGACGAAGTGGTGGTCGTCGAAGGCGACGTAGTCGTAGCCCAGGCCGTCGAGGGTGGTGCGGGCGAACTCGTAGCCGAGGAGCGTGGGGTTGCACTTGACGTAGGTGTTGAGCCCCTTCTCGCAGATGAGGTGGGTGGCGATCTTCTCGATCTCGGCGGGTGGGCAGCCGTGGAGGGTGGACTCGGTGATGGAGGCGGAGACATGGGGCGTGATGGAGTCGACGAAGGCCTCGTCCACCACCTCGAACAGGTCGAGGTGGTCGCGGGTCCACGCGATGGCCTCCTTGAAGACCTCGGTGTCGGAGGCGTCCTTCATGCCCTCGATGTAGGCGTCGATCTTAGGGGTGGTGATGCCCTCGTAGTCGTAGCCCACGCTCATGTTGAAGACGAAGCCGTCGGGGTCGCCGAAGCCGAACTCGCGGGCGATGAGCTTGCAGGCCACCCAGGCCTTGACGTACTCGGCGAAGGCCTGGGGCACGGTGAGCTCGGTGGACCACTCGCAGTTGTAGGCCTCGTCGGACGCGAGGATGCAGGGCTTGGGGACGCAGGCGGAGAGCTCGGCTCCGTCCATCTTCTGCACGGTCTTGAGCTCGAAGAACCGGGCACCGCACACATAGCCGGCCACGAGGTTCTGGGCGAGCTGGGTGTTGGGGCCGGCGGCCATGCCGAAGGGGGTCTCGATGCGCTCGTCGAAGATGGGGAAGGCGCGCTCGGGGTCGCAGCGCACGACGCGCTGCTCGCCGAAGACGGTGCCCTTGGTGCGGTACTCGTCGAGGATCCAGGTCATGAGGTGGTCGAAGCCGATGGGGCGCATGATGTCGCTCATGGGTGTCCTATCTGTCGGGGCCGGGGGTTCCGGCCGCTTCCTTTGGGGTGAGGATCAGTACTGACGGTCGTTGAGGTCGCCCCAGAGGAGCTTCGACTGCTCGAGGGTCCAGGCGTTGATGGCCGCCTCGTCCACGTCCACGAACTCGCGGTCCTTGTAGACCACGCGGCCGTTGATGACGGTGGTGCGGCAGTTCTTGCCCATCATGCCGAAGAGCAAGTGGCCGTCGACGTTCTCCTCGGAGAACGGGGTGAAGACGTTGTAGTCGAAGACGGCCACGTCGGCGGCGGCGCCGGGGGCGAGCTTGCCCAGGGTACGGCCGAAGTACTTCTCGCCCATGGCGGGGTTGTTCTGGAACAACATGGCCATGGCCTCGCCCCAGGCGACGTTGGGCATGCCGGCGTTGTGGCGCTGGATGGCCACGAAGACCTTGAGACTCTCGAGCATGTCGTTGGTGTAGGCGTCCGTGCCCAGGCACACGGGGATGCCGCGGCGGAAGAACTCGAGAACCGGCGAGCAGCCCACGGCGTTGCCCATGTTGGACTCAGGGTTGTTGACGAGCCAGGTGCCGGTCTCCTTGACGATGTCCATCTCGGCCGGGGTGACGTGGATGCAGTGGCCGAGCATGGTCTTGGGACCGAGCAGGCCGTGGTTGAGCAGGCGCTCCACCGGACGCACGCCGTAGTGGTTCTCCAGGGAGTCGTAGACGTCGTTCATGCCCTCGGACACGTGGATGTGGAAGCCCGTGAGGCCGTCGTTGGCCTCGGCCATGAGGTCCATGGTCTCGTCGGAGAGGGTGAAGGTGGCGTGGCCGCCGAACATGGCGGCGATCATGGAGGAGTCCTCCTTGGCGCACCAGCGGGCGAAGTCGGCGTTCTCCTTGATGCCCTGGTCGCGCTTCTCGACGCCGTCGCGGTCTGAGACCTCGTAGCAGAGACAGGCGCGCATGCCGAGCTCGGCGCAGACGTCCTTGATGGCGAAGAGCGAGCCCGGGATCTCCTTGAAGCTGGCGTGGTGGTCGAAGATGCAGGTCACACCGTCGCGGATGGAGTCGAGGACCGTGGCATAGGCGCAGGCGCGGGTGCCGTCGAGGGTGAGGTGACGGTCGATGTTCCACCACTGCTGCTCGAGGTTCTCGAGGAAGTTGTGGGGGTCGCAGCCCTTGATGGCCAGGCCGCGGGCGAGGCCGGAGTAGATGTGCGTGTGGCAGTTGACCAGGCCCGGCATGATGACGCCGCCGTGGGCGTCGACGTAGTCGGCGCCGGGGTTGGCAGCCTTGAGGGCCGCCTCGTCGCCCACCTCGACGATGGTGTCCCCGTCGATGAGGACGGCCCCCTGCTCGAGGTAGGGGTTGGCGGCGTCGCGGGTGATGACCCTTCCGTTACCGATAAGCAGCATAGGGTGTCTCCTTGTGCCGTGTCGCAGATCAGCTACGACTAAAACAGACCGTGGCATGGGCCCTCTCATGCCCCGCCATCCGTGTTCGCCCCAAGGACAGGACCCGGACCGGATGTCCGGCCGTTCAGACAAAATACAGCTTGCGTTTTGGAGCCAAACTTTTTGTCTGTATCCCATCTTGGCATGAGAAGGAAGGGATGCCCCCGCGCTCTCGGCGTGCGGTCGATTTGCGGCGCAAGCGGAAGAAACCACCAGCGCCGGCGGCTGATTTTTACAGGGACCGTTCACCGTGGACCGGAAGGGCGGCGCCCTCCCCCACTCCCCTAATCATTACTTTTTTCCTTGTCCCCCGTTATTCCCTTGTGGGAATATCGACAAAAAACGAGGGGATACCGCCGCGGACCTCTATACTGTCTAACCATCGGGACCCCATGGTGGGAGGAGCATCCGTGACGTCAGCACGAATCGAGTTTCTGAGCCGCCTGGCCAAGGGCCTGGCCGCCCAGTTCGGCCCCAACTGCGAGGTGGTCATCCACGACCTCGAGGCCGCCGACCCCCAGCACACCGTGGTGGCCATCGAGAACGGCCACGTGAGCGGCCGCTTCATCGGGGACGGCCCCTCCAACGTGGTGCTCCAGTCGCTCAGCGGCGACCCACGGGCCCTCCAGGACCGCTACGCCTACATCACCCGCACCGAGGACGGCCGCATCCTGAAGTCGAGCACCGTCTTCTACCGCGACGACGACGGCAGGCCCACGGCCCTGCTCTCCATCAACTTCGACATCACGATGCTCGTGGCCGCCCAGAACTCCATCGGCACCCTCACCGCCCATGAGGCCTCGGCCGAGGAGAACGCCCCCACCATCCCCCACAACGTCTCCGACCTGCTCGACGACCTCATCGAGCAGAGCGTGCGCCTGGTGGGAAAGCCCGTGGCCCTCATGAACAAGGCCGAGCGCATCAAGGCCATCGGCTTTCTCAACGACTCCGGCGCCTTCCTGGTGCGCCAGTCCAGCCAGAAGGTGTGCTCCTACTTCGGCATCTCCAAGTACACCCTCTACAGCTACCTCGACGAGGCCAAGGCCGCGGCCGAGGGGGCCAAGGACGACGGGGGCCGCTGACCGCCCTCCCCGACCCACGCACATATATAAGAGAAGGGGGCCGCATCCGGTGGGATGCGGCCCCCTTCCATGGAAGGCGTCCGGGGCTAGCCCTAGAAGATCTGGCGCCCGGCGACGAACTTGGCGTCGACGCGGCCGCCGGCGTTGGCCTCGTAGCAGAAGCGCTCGAGGCGGTGCTGGGTGTCGAGGTCGACGGTGGAGCGGATGCCGGAGTCGTCGAGGACGAGGATGTCGGCCTCGAAGCCGGGCTCGAAGGTGCCCACCTTGCCGAAGAACGATCCTCCGCCCACGGTGGCGATGTAGATGGCCTCGGGAATGGTGATGGGCTTCAGCGACTCGTCCACGCAGCGCCAGCGCAGCTTGGACAGCGAGACCGTGTGGGCGATGGCCGAGAACATGGACAGGTGCGGGCCGCCGGCCACGTCGCTGCCCAGGGCCAGGTTCATGCCCAGGTCGAAGTACATGCGCACCGGGGCGATGCCGCTGGCCAGGTCGGCGTTGGACTCGGGGCAGAGCGCGATGTAGCAGCCGGTGCCCTTGAGGATCTCCACCTCGTTGGTGGTGGAGTAGACGCAGTGGGCCATGATGGACTTTGCCGGGCCCGCGAGCTGGCCGGTCTGCAGGTAGGTGTCGCCGTAGCACGAGGCCCAAGGGCAGAGCTCGGCCACCCAGTCGATCTCGGAGAGGTTCTCGGACAGGTGGCTCTGGAGCGGCACGTTCTGGGCCGCCTTGAGCTTGCCGATGCCCTCCATGAGCTCGTCGGTGCAGCTCGGGGTGAAGCGCGGGGTCAGGATGGGCTTGGTGTTCTCGTAGCGGTCGCGGGTGTCTGCCAGCCACTGCTCGGTGTCGGCCAGGGACTGGCGGGTGTCCTCCTCGAGGCCCGGGGCGCCGTTGCGGTCCATGTTGACCTTGCCCACGTAGCTCTTGAGACCGGTGGCCTCGAGCTTGTCCATGAGCATCTCGGTGGCAGGCACATGGAGCGTGCCGAAGACGATGGCACGGCAGGTCTCGGAGTTCTTGAGGTCGTCGACGAAGATGTCGTAGGCGCGCTCGGCGTAGTCGAGGTCGGCGTACTTGGCCTCCTCGGGGAAGGTGTAGGTGTTGAGCCAGTCGAGAAGCTCGAGGTCGAGACCGGTGCCGCGGAAGGCGTACTGGGGGGCGTGGACGTGGGCGTCCACGAGACCGGGCATCACGAGCATACCGGTCTTGTCGACGAGCTCGATGTCCGCGTACTCCGCGGGCAGCTCGGGGAACACACCGGCCACGAGGCCGTCGACGACCACCAGGTAGCCGTCCTTGACGGCGGCGAGCTCGGTGGGGCCGGCCGACCAGACGATGTCGCCCTTGATGGTGAAGGTCTTCTCTGCCATGGTGCTTCCTTTCCTTCACGGGGCCGTGCCCCCGCAGGGGCACGGCCTGTCGGAATCGCGCGGAGAACGGTTAGATGAAGAAGTACTTGATAATGAAGAGCACCGTGAGCACCCAGAGCAGGGGGCTTACCTTCTTGGCCTTGCCGGCGCAGGCGTTGATGAGTGTGTAGGAGATGATGCCCAGGAAGACGCCCTCGGCGATGGAGTAGAAGAAGGGCATGGCGGCCAGGGTGATGAAGGCGGGAACGCCCTCGGTGGGGTCGTCCCAGTCCACGGCGCAGCAGGCACCGATCATCAGGAAGCCGACGATGATGAGGGCGGGGGCGGTGGCGAAGCTCGGGATGGCCAGGAAGATGGGGCTGAGGAGCAGGGCGATGGCGAACATGACGGCACCGAAGACCGCGGTGAGGCCGGTGCGGCCGCCCTCGGCGACGCCGGCGTTGGATTCCACGGCCACACAGGTGGGGCTGGAGCCGATGAAGCCGGCGCAGATGGTGGTGACGGCCTCGGCCAGCAGGCCCTTGCCGATGCCGGGGATGTTGCCGTCCTCGTCGGCGAGGCCGGCCTTGGTGGCGGTGCCGATGAGGGTGCCCAGGGTGTCGAAGATGGAGGCGAACAGGATGGCGATGACGACGGCCACGAAGCCGACGGTGGCGAACTGCGTGAAGTCGGCCTGGAAGGCCACGGGGGCCAGGGACGGGACGGCGAGGCCGTTGGAGAAGTCGGGGAACAGGGTGGAGAAGCCGGCATCGGGGTTGGGGACGTAGACGCCGCAGACCTCGCAGATCATGCCGAGGACCCAGGTGGCCACGATGCCGATGAGGATGTTGCCCTTGACGTTCTTGGCCATGAGCACGGCGGTGATGATGACGCCCACGAGGGCGAGCAGGGCGCAGATGCCCAGGGTGGAGAAGGTGCCGTCCTGGACGGTACCGTTGAACGAGACCATGGAGACGTAGGTGGACTCGTTGGGTTGCAGCAGGCCGGAGCCCTTGAGGCCGATGATGGTGATGAACAGACCGATGCCGGCGGTGATGGCCTTCTTCAGGCCGAAGGGGATGGCGTCGGCGAGCAGGTCGCGCAGCTTGGTGAGGGAGATGATGGCGAAGACGATTCCCTCGACGATGACGGCGGCCAGGGAGACCTGCCAGGAGTAGCCCATGCCCACCACGATGGTGTAGGTGAAGTAGGCGTTGAGGCCCATGGACGGCACCAGCAGGAACGGGAAGTTGGTCAGGAACGCCATGAGCAGCGAGCCGATGATGCAGATAAGGCACGACGCGGTGAACACGGCACCATGGTCCATGCCGGCGTCGGCCAGCACGGAGGGGTTGACGGCCAGGACGTAGGCCACCGTCACGAAGGTGGTGAGGCCGGCGATGAACTCCGTCTTGACGTTGGTTCCACGCTCCTTGAGGTGGAACAGGGAGTCGAGCTTCTCTTCCATTGCGCTTCCAATCAGGGTGGGTAGCTGACTTGCTTGCAGCCCCTCTCCCGAGGACATTCGCTAGAGCGCACAAGGACGCGCCGTCCTGGGAGCCGTCCATCACCTCCATACAGGGGACTGCAGACCGGGTGACCGAGGGCAGGGTCCGGTCCTCGATGACCGAACTCTTTGTTAGTGCATATGCCTTTCGGTTTGCCCCATAGTCGGTCCCTTACACCCAACGGACGGACGCCATCCGGATGGACGGTCCCTTATTGTCGCCAAATGGTATATCTGATTATCCATTGAAAATCGATTGAAATCCATCTGACATGGCCGGACCACGGCATCCCTACCGTCGACGCGGGAAGGCACACCGTTGACCCAGCAGAAATATAACGAGGGAGTCTCGGTGGGTGGTCTTGGGGTATGACAGACAGGATCCTCTTGACATACCGACCCACCCGCCCGGAGAGACCCCTGTGACAGCCACCCCTCCCGACAACGCGACCCTGAGACGACGCCACCGGCTCCAGGCGGTGGGGGCCGACGGGGCCCTGGCCCTGACCGTGGCCCTCGTGGCGGTGTTCTGCGCATGGCCCATCGTGGCGATGCTCGCGAGGAGCCTCGACGGGGGGCCTGCCGCGGCGGCGGCACGCTTTGCCAAGGTCCTGGGCGACTCGTCACCCCTGATCGCGAACTCGCTGTTCTGCGGCATGCTCGCCGCCGCCCTTTCCTGCGCCGTGGCCCTGGCGGTGGCCGTGGTGGGTGCCTTCGGGCCTCGCCGGCTGGGCACGGCCGCCCGCGGCGCCGCGCTGCTGTCCATGGTATCGCCCCCGTTTCTCGCGTCCCTCGCCTACATCCAGCTCTTCGGCCGGCGGGGCCTGGTGACCCATGGGCTGCTCGGCCTGTCGTGCGACCCCTACGGCTGGCTCGGCATCGTGGTGATGCAGGGGCTCTTCTTCTGCGCCGTGAACGTGATGCTGCTGCAGGCGAGCATCTCCCGCATCGACCGACGCCTCATGGCCGCCGCCGCCGACCTGGGGGCGTCGGGCACCCGGGTGTTCCTCGACGTGGTGATGCCGCTGGTGCGCCCCACCCTTGCCGCCTGCTTCCTGCTCACATTCGTGCGCTCCGTCTCCGACTACGGCACCCCCGTGGTGATCGGCGGGGCCTTCGAGACCGTGGCCTCCCGCATCTACGTGCAGCTCACCGGCTACGGCGACCTGGCCGGGGCGGCCGTGCTCAACATCTGCCTCCTGGCGTGCGCCGTGGCAGCCTACGGGGCACGCCGGCACCTGGACGCCAAGGCCGAGCGGCTGGTGGCGGGCACCATGGGCGAGGGCGACGCCGGCACCTGGCGGCTCACGGGCCCCGCGGCGGCCGTGCTCTCCTGCGTGGCCTGCGCCTTCGCCGCCTTCGTGGCCGTGCTCTACCTCGCCATCGTGCGCTGTGCCTTCGTGCGGGGCATGGGCTGGGGGGCGCCCTTCACCCTGGAGAACTTCCGGCACCTGGTCGACTTCGACCTGGCGCCCCTCGGCCGCGGCATGGCCTACGGCGCCCTCGCCGCCCTCGTCGGCTGCGCCCTGGGGGCGGCGGTGGCCTACTTCTGCCACCGCAGGCACGTCGCCGGCTCGCCCCTCCTCTCGTTCGCCGCCGCCATGCCCTACATGCTGCCGGGCACCTGCCTCGGCCTCGGCTACATCCTCTCGTTCAACTCGGGCCCCCTCAAGCTCACCGGGACGGGCGCCGTCATCGTGGCCGTGCTCGCCGCGAGGCAGCTCACCGTCTCGGTGGACGCCTTTTCCAACGCCCTCGGCCAGGTGCCCCGGGACCTCGACCGGGCCGCGGCCGACCTGGGGGCGGGCGAGCTCACCTGCTTCTCCTCCGTGCTCTGGCCCAACCTGCGCGAGGCGGTGGCCGTGAGCCTGCTCAACGGGTTCTCGAGCGCCATGATGGCCTACGGCGCCGTGGTGTTCCTCGTGGCCCCCAGCACCAAGACCGGTATCGTCCAGCTCTTCGACGCGCTCTCGGGCGGCCGCTACGGCTACGCCGCCGCCATCGCCGTCGTGCTCATCGCCATCACCCTCGCCGTGGACCTGGTCTCATGGCGTCTGGCGGGAAGGGGGCGTCGCTGAGATGTTCCTCCAGATCGAAGGACTCACCAAGCGCTACGGCGACACCGCCGTGGTGGACGCCATGGACCTCGGGGTGGAGCGGGGGACCATCTGCTGCCTGCTCGGCCCCTCGGGCTGCGGCAAGACCACGACCCTGCGCATGGTGGGCGGCTACCTCGCCCCGGACGCGGGGACCGTCGAGGTGGACGGCACCGACATCGTCGGGCTGCCCCCCGAGGAGCGGCCCGTCTCCACGGTGTTCCAGTCCTACGCGCTCTTCCCCCACATGACGGTCCTCGAGAACGTGGCCTACGGGCTCAAGTGCCACGGCATGGACCGCACCGCACGCCGCGCCGAGGCACGGTCCATGCTCGCCTCGGTGGCCATGGGGGAGCTGGCCGACGCCTACCCGGCCCAGCTCTCCGGCGGTCAGCAGCAGCGCGTGGCCCTCGCCCGCTCCCTGGTGCTCAAACCCAAGGTGCTCCTGCTCGACGAACCCCTGAGCAACCTCGACACGGGCCTCAGGGAGGCCATGCGCCGCGAGATCCGCACCATCCAGCGCGACTTCGACCTCACCATGCTCTTTGTCACCCACGACCAGCGGGAGGCCATGGCCCTCGGCGACACGGTGGCCGTCATGGACGGGGGCAGGATCCTGCAGCAGGGCACCCCGGAGGAGGTCTACCTCCACCCCGCCGACGAGTTCTGCGCCCGGTTCCTCGGCCCGGTGAACGAGCTGCCCGGCCCGGACGGCCCCGTGTTCGCCCGCATCGAGGACGTGGCCGTGGTCGACCGCGGCCCGTGGGAGGGCACCGTGGAGTCGTGCACCTTCCTCGGCGACGAGCTCTCCTACACGGTGTCGGTCTCAGGGCACCCCATCACCATCCGGTCGCAAAACCGGGAGCACCTCACCGTGGGCTCTTCCGTGTTTCTCGACATAGCCCATAGGCTCACATGGAAAGGAACAGCGTCATGAAGCTCAACCTCTCGAGAAGGTCGTTCATCGGTGCGGCCGCAGCCCTCGTGCCCGCCGCGGCCCTGGCCGGATGCAACGGCACCTCCTCGGACGACGGCTCCTCCTCCGACCAGGGGGGCGCCTCCTCGGACAAGACCCTCCAGGTGGTGTGCACCAACGAGTCGTACAAGGCCCTGTTCGACATGTTCACCAAGGACAAGGGCATGCCCGTGGAGTTCGTCTCCATGTCGAGCGGCGACGTGCTCTCCAAGCTCCGGGCCGAGGGGGGCACCCCCAGCGCCGACCTGTGGTTCGGCGGCGGCATCGACTCGTTCATGGCCGCGGCCGCCGACGGCCTGCTCGAGGCCGTGGACTTCCCGGACGCCGACAGGTTCGCCGAGGGCTTCAAGAGCCCCGACAACTACTGGTTCTCCAAGGGCGTCACGGTGGTGGGCTTCATCGCCAACGACGACCTGCTCAAGGAGGTCGGCGCCTCCTCCCCCGCCGCCTGGACCGACCTGGTGAAGACCGAGTACAAGGACGAGATCGTCATGAGCTCGCCCGCCGTCTCCGGCACCAACTATGCCGCCGTGGCCGCCATCCTGCAGACCATGGGCGAGACCGACGGCTGGAAGTACCTCGAGGAGCTCAACGCCAACATCCCCTTCTACACCAAGCGCGGCAGCGACCCGGCCACCCGCGTCTCCCAGGGAGAGATCGCCGTGGGCATCACCTACCTCGACCGCACCCTGGACGACCTGCTCACCGACGACATCCACACCATCCAGCCCACGGACGGCATGCCCTACATGCCCGACGGCGTGGCCGCCTTCAAGGGTGCCGCCAACGTGGACGGCGCCAAAGAGTTCATCGAGTGGCTCTTCTCTAGCGACGAGAACCTCAAGGAGCTGGCCGCCATCGACAAGAAGAACACCATCAAGCTCTGCATCCCGTCCCTCGAGGGCGTGGAGCTGGACTTCGACGAGAAGGCCCTCATGAAGGAGGATATCTCGCAGTTCGGTGAGATACGCGACGCTGTCCTGGAGAAGTGGGACCAGATGACGAGCGGCAAGGAGGTCCAGGAGGGCTCGAAGTAGGGCCGCACCCCAAACCCCCTCGCCGCAAAGGGCCCCTCGACGAGCGAACGTCCGCTCGCCGAGGGGCCCTCCATTTGACGCCTGATGCGACAGCGGTGCCTGGCCCATCTGTCACTTCGCATGTTGCGATATCTATCGGTAGGGTCGAGGCGCCCGCCAGGCCGGCGGTGCGCCTCGACCCCGCCGTGGGACAAAAGTGCCCGGGTGTTGGGACAGGTGCCGGGACGGCGGTCAGCGCACGCGGATGCGTGGGGCGCCCTCCCCTGCCGCCACCATACGGCCCACGGCGCAGGCCGCCAGGACGCGCCCGTCGGCCGTCAGGGTCGCCACGAAGGCATCCGCCTCCTCGGCGGGCACGGCGAACAGCAGGCCGCCCGAGGTCTCGGGGGTGAAGAGCAGGTCGAGTAGGGCGAGCTCGGTGTCTCCGCCGTCCACGTAGTCCGCGGCGAAGTGGCGGTTGCGGTAGGTGCCGGCGGGCAGCAGACCCAGCCTCGCCGCCTCCAGGGCGCCGGGCAGCACGTCGAAGGCGCCGGCGTCCACCTCGCAGGCGAGGCCGGCCCCCTGGGCCATCTCCAGCAGGTGCCCCATGACGCCGAAGCCTGTGACGTCGGTGGCGGCGTCCACGGTGAAGCCGCCCTCAAGGGCCACGTCGTGGGGCCAGCGGTTGAGGCGCATCATGGCCTCCTCAGCGAGCGACAGCTGCTCGGGCGTGGCGAGGCCGCCCTTGGCGGCGGTCACCACGATGCCGATACCCAGGGGCTTGGTGTAGACGAGGACGTCTCCCTCCCGGGCACCGGCGTTGGTCCACATGGAGCCCGGTTCCACGAAGCCGGTGACGGACAGGCCGTACTTGGGCTCCTCGTCGTAGATGGAATGGCCGCCCACGATGGAGGCGCCGGCCTCGTAGACCTTCTCGTAGCCGCCGCGGAGGATCTGGTGCACCACGTCTTTGGGCATGTCCTCGGGGACGGCCATGATGTTGAGGGCCACCTTGGGCTCGCCGCCCATGGCCCAGACGTCGGAGAGGGCGTTGGCGGCGGCGATGGCGCCATAGGTGTAGGGGTCGTCGGCGATGGGCGGGAAGAAGTCGAGCGTCTCCACGATGGCGAGGTCCTCGGAGACCCTGTACACCGCGGCGTCGTCGCTCTTGTCGAAGCCCACAAGCAGGTTGGGGTCGCGGCGCACGTCGAGGCCCTCCAGGAGCCTGGCGAGCTCGCCGGCACCCACCTTGGCGCCGCACCCCGCGCACTCCGCGAGCTTGGTGAGCTTGATCGGCTGGGTCATGGTTCTTCCCTTCTCTAGAGCTCGAGCTCCTGGATGCTCTCTATGGCGAACCTCCCTCGGGCCACGGCCTCGAAGGCCCCGCGGTCGGCCGGGTCCATGGACCAGGAGAGCCCGCAGGTGGCGCGCACGGCCACCGGCGTGGGGATGAGCCTGCCGGCGATGCCGGCCCCCTTGCAGAGGGCCTCCGCCTCCACGGCGTCGTGGGTGGAGGCGAAGGTCGCCACGGCCCTGAGCCTCTTGCGCCTGCCCATGTCAGCCCTCCTCGGAGGCCATGGCCGCGAGAGCGGCGAGGGCCGCATCCACGTCGGCCTCGGTGGTGAACGCGCCGAACGAGAAGCGCACGGCGCCGGTGTCGGACGTCCCGAGCGCCCCGTGCATGCGGGGGGCGCAGTGCAGCCCCGCGCGCACCGCGATGCCGTAGGTCTCCTCGAGCTCGTCGGCGGCCTCGGAGGAGTCCCAGCCGTCGAGGTTGACGGCCACCGCGGCCCCGTGGTCGCACGTGACGCCGTCCAGCGTGGAGAGGTCGTCGGGGAAGTCGCCGTAGACCGTCACGCCGTCGATGGCGCGGAGCCCGGCCACGAAGCGGCGCACGAGGGCGAGGTCGTGGGAGTGGACGGCGCCGACGCCGCGCTCGAGCAGCCAGTCGACGCCCGCGCCCAGGCCGGCGATGCCGTGACCGTTGAGCGTGCCGGCCTCGAGGTGCTCGGGGTAGGCATCGGGTTGGTGCGGGAGGGACGAGGCGATGCCCGTGCCGCCGCTCAGGACGGGCTCCACCTCCACGCCGGGCGCCACGATGAGCCCGCCCGTGCCCTGGGGGCCGAGGAGCGCCTTGTGGCCCGTGAAGGCCACGAGGTCGGCGCCTGCCCGCTCCATGGAGAAGGGCACCGAGCCGGCCGTCTGGGAGCAGTCCACGAGGAGCAGGGCACCCGCGGCGTGGGCCACCTCGGCGCAGGCGGCCACGTCCACCAGGTTGCCGGTGAGGTTGGACCCGTGGGTGACCGCGACGAGCCGCGTCCCGGGCACGCACAGCCGCTCGAGGTCCGCCAGGTCGAGGCGGCCGCGCCTGTCGGCCCGCCAGAACGAGAGGCGCACGCCCTCGGCGCGCTCCAACCGGTAGAGGGGGCGGAGCACCGAGTTGTGGTCCCAGTCGGTGGCCACCACCGGGTCGCCGGGCCGCACGCAGCCCAGGATGGCGATGTTCAGGGCCTCCGTGGCATTGGCGGTGAAGACGACGCGCTCGGGGGAGTCGCTGCCCAGGAGCCGCGCCAGCGAGACGCGTGCGTGGGCCACGGTGCGGGCGGCACCCAGCTCGGCGTCGCCGGCCCCCCTCCCGGAGCTGCCGAGGTTGCCCATGGCCTCCACCACGGCCTCGGCCACGCACGGCGGCCGGTCGTGGGACGTCGCCGCGCAGTTGAGGTAGATCATGGAAGCCCGTCCTCCCGCTAGGTGCGTCGTACCCCTCTGGTCTACCAGAGGCGGACGGTCCCCTGCGTGCCGCGTCCCGCGTCTCCGCCATGCCGCCACGCATGGCCGGTGCCGCGGCCACGGCGACGGGAGGACGACGCTCGGCGCCAAGGACCGCCGAGAGACCTTAGACGGCAGGTGTGAGCGCTGTCAATGCACCTGGTTGCCTTTATCGTGCCGTCAGGCGTCCCTACCGCCGAAATGGGGCAACCGGCCGCGCGCAGGTGAGCAACCGGTTGCCATTATCCGTCCGACATCTGCAGCGACGGCCCACTCATCATGGGTGGACCCGGCACGGGGCCCGCTCCCGGCGCCCCTGGGCGCGGTGCCCCCAGGCGCCCGCCGCGAGCCTCGGGCCGCCGGCCGGCGAGCCGCTTCCGGGCGCGCCCTCCCCCGCCGGCTCGACCTCCTCGCGCCCCGGGAGCACGAGGTTGAGCACGATGGCCGTGATGGCGGTCACCACGAGCGAGGACGAGCCGAGGACGCCCTGGGCCCACTCGGGCACCCCGGGGCCGGCCAGGGCGCCGGAGGTGAGGGCGATGCCCATGCCCAGGGCGACGGAGAGACCCGCGACGGAGGCCGTGCGCTGGGACAGGCCGTTCTTGGTGAGCAGGCGCACGCCCGTCATCGTGATGGTGGCGAAGACGTTGATGGTGGCACCGCCGATGACGGCCTTGGGGATGCCCGGGAGCACGAAGGCGACCTTGGGCATGAGGCCGGCGCAGAGCATGATGAGGCAGGCGGCCACCATCACCTTCTTGTTGATGACCTTGTTCTGGTTGACGATGCCGATGTTCTGCGAGTACCTCGCGCTCGGCGGGCTCGCGGTCGAGGGCGCCGGCGCAGGCGCCGTTGAGGTCGCCCACGATCTGCACGGCACCCACGACGAACACGATGGAGAGCGAGGCGATGGCCGCCGGCTGGAACTCGAGAGAGAAGGGCGTGAACGCGGGGAGCGCGAACCAGGCCTCGCCGGCCAGCCCGTCGAACGACACCATGCCCAGGGCCAGGGAGAGCCCGTAGCCCACGAGGAGGCCCCAGAGGAGCGAGCCGAGCTTGAGCACGCCCTTGCCGAAGTTGGCGAAGGCCACGCACGCCACGAGGGTGACGATGGCGACGAGCCAGTTGCGGGCGCTGCCGAAGTCCTCGGCCCCGGTGCCGCCCATGCCGGCGACGGCGGCGAGCGTGGGCACGTAGGCGAAGGCCGCGCCCATGAACACGGGGCAGCCCCGACCCGAGGTGGCCCACGAGGGGGTGGCTCTGGATGAGGCTCAGGACGCCGGCTTGTTGACTCCCTTACTTTTTGTCTGGTTTTCAGCCGTGACCGTCGGTGAGCGGCACCGTCCGCGGGGGCGAGCGGCATCAGGGTCATGGAGAGCCTCCGCAACCGGTCGCCGACCGGGACCCGCGGCCCGGGGTCCCCATTGGGTACGAGGTCCCCCGGAGAGCCACCGAGAAAGGGCGGCCCGCTCGAGGGCCACCGGGAAAGGAACGCCATGGAAGGCCGGGAAGAGGCGGAGCTCTGCGCAGGGCTCGTGCGGACCGAGAGCACCGACCCCGGCACCTACGAGGGTGCGCTGGAGGCACAGGTGAGGGCGTGGCTCGAGGGGCGCGTGCGCCGCGCCGGGCTGGGAGACGTCGTCCGGTTCCGCGAGCTCGAGGCGCTGCCGGGGCGCCCGTGCCTCTCGGCGTGCGTGCCGGGGCGCGACGGCTCGTGCGAGGGGGCGCTCGTCTTCTGCTGCCACATGGACACCGTGGTGGTGGGCGACGGCTGGTCCGCCGACGTGGACCCCTTCGGCGGCGAGGTGCGCGACGGCCTGCTCTACGGCCGCGGCGCCTGCGACATGAAGGGCGGCCTCGCCTGCGCCCTGCTGGCCTTCGACGACCTGCTGCGCTCCGTCTCCCAGGCCCGCTGGGAGGCGGGATGCCACGGCACCTGCGTCTGCTCCGGCGACGCCCCGTCCGCCGACGACCGCTCCTGGCTGCCGAGAAGGCCCCTCATGATGCTCCTGACCGTGGACGAGGAGGACTTCATGCGCGGCATCGAGGCCGTGCTCGACGCCGGCTGGCTGGACGACGGCTGCTGGGTGGTGGACACGGAGCCCACGGACGGCCGCGCGCGGGTCTCCCACAAGGGGCGCACGTGGTTCGAGGTGGACGTCCGCGGCCTGACGGCCCACGCCTCCACCCCGTGGGAGGGCGCCGACGCCGTGGCCGCGGCGGCGGAGTTCGTGTGCCGGCTGCGCTCGTCGGTGCTCGCGCTCCCCGAGCACCCGGAGCTCGGGCGGAGCACGGTGACGTTCGGGCAGGTGGAGGGCGGCTACCGCCCCTACGTGGTGCCCGACCGCGCCCACCTGTGGATCGACATGCGCCTCGTCCCGCCGGCGGACACCGCCCTCGCGGAGCGGCTCGTGGCCGACGCCCTGGCCGGCGCCGCCGAGGCGGTGCCGGGGGCGGACGGCTCCTACACCGTCACCGGCGACCGCCCGCCGGTGGAGCGCGACCCGGACTCCCGCCTGCTGGCGGCCCTCGAGGGGGCCTCGGAGGCCGTGACCGGCTCGCCGGCGCCCGTGGACGTCTTCACCGGCTACACCGACACCGCCGTCATGGCCGCCGCCACCGGGAACCTCGAGTTCCTGAGCTACGGCCCCGGCAGCCTGGAGGTGGCCCACAAGCCCGACGAGCACGTGCCCGTGGCCGACCTCGTCAGGGTGCGGAGGGTCCTCTCGGCCCTGGCGGCGGACTGCTGCCTCTGACCCACCCGGGCATCGGGCCCCTGCGGCCCGGAGACGGCGAGGGGGCCTCCCGAGACGCCTCGGGAGGCCCCCTCCTGCCAGGGTGCGCGTGAAACGAGCCGGGCGGCCAAAGCCGGGCCGCCCGACGGGCGCCGCCGTCAGTCGCGCACGGCGGCCTCAGCCCGCTCGGCCGCGGCGGCGCGCTCGGCGGCCTCCGCCTCGGCCTGGGCGATGAGCTCCAGCTGCTCGCGGGAGAGGTGGATGGGCTCGGCCGCCGTCATGTGGCCGTGGCAGAGCGACGTGGCGTGGCGCGGGGCGGCGTCGAGGTCGAGGCCCACGGTCGCCCCTCCCCCGTTCTTGAAGTTCTCCTTGGCCACGCTGATCATGAGCTTGATGCGGTTGAGCTGGTTGACCTCGGAGGCGCCGGGGTCGTAGTCCACGGCCACGATGTTGCTCTCGGGATGCATCTGGCGCAGGCGCTTGATCACCGACTTGCCCACCACGTGGTTGGGCAGGCAGGCGAAGGGGCTCGCGCACACGATGTTGGGGCAGCCCTCCTCGATGAGGTCGCACATCTCGGCGGTGAGGAGCCAGCCCTCGCCCATGGTGTTGCAGAGGGAGAGGATCTCCTCGGCCTTGGCGGCCATGTCGAAGATGTCGGGGTACGGCTGGAAGCGTGTGGTCTCCTCGAGCATGCGGTTGATGGGCGCGCGGAAGGCCTCGATGGCCTTGATGCCCGCCATGTGGGTGGCGCGGCGCCTCATGGAGCTGCCGAGCTCGCCCTTCATGTTGATGGGGCTCGTGAGGCCGAAGAGGAAGAAGTCCACGAGGCCGGGCACCTGGGCCTCGCAGCCCTCGGACTCGATGACCTTGACCACCTCGTTGTTGGCCGTGGGGTGGAACTTGACGAGGATCTCGCCCACCACGCCCACGCGGGGCTTGGAGCGGTCGTTGACCAGCGGCAGGAGCTCGAACGCATCGATGGTGCGCTGGCACAGGCGGTAGAACGACCTGCGGTCCATGGTGGGCATGGCCCGCTCCGCCTCGTCCATGATGAGGGCGAACAGGGCGTCGGCGCTGCCGGGCTCCTCCTCGTAGGGGCGGCAGCGGTAGAGCAGCTGCATGATGAGGTCGCCGAAGAGCAGGGCGTAGAGGGCCTTGACGATCACGGCGGGCTTGAGCAGCTCGAAGCCGGGGTTGTCCTCGTCGAGGCCGCCGGCCACGGCGAGGCTGATCACGGGGATGTGGCCGTTGCCGGAGTCCTTGAGCGCCTTGCGGATGAGGGCGATGTAGTTGGTGGCGCGGCAGCCGCCGCCGGTCTGGGTGATGAGGACGGCCGTGCGGTCGAGGTCGTACTCCCCGCTCTCGATCGCCTCCATGATCTGGCCGGTGACCAGGATCGACGGGTAGCAGATGTCGTTGTTCACGTACTTGAGACCGGCGTCCACGGCGCCGCGGTCCACCGACGGCAGCAGCACCATGTTGTAGCCCGCCGCCTTGATGATGGGCTCCACGAGGGCGAAGTGGATGGGGGCCATCTGCGGCACGAGGATGGTGTAGCCCTCCTCGCGCATCTCCTCGGTGTAGCGGGGTTTGGGGAACGCGGCGCTGCCGGCCTCCCGCTCCACAGGCACGGCGTCGGCGCCGAACTCCTCCTCTAGCCCGGCGCGCTGCTCCTCGAGCGCGGCCATGAGGGAGCGCACGCGGATGCGGGCGGCACCCAGGTTGGAGACCTCGTCGATCTTGAGGCAGGTGTAGACCTTGCCGGACGCCTCGAGGATCTCCTGGACCTGGTCGCAGGTGAGGGCGTCGAGGCCGCAGCCGAAGGAGTTCAGCTGGATGAGGTCGAGGTCGTTGCGGCCGGCCACGAAGCGCGCGGCGCGGTAGAGGCGGGAGTGGTACATCCACTGGTCCACCACGCGGATGGGGCGCTCGGGGCGGGTGCGGTGCGCCACGGAGTCCTCGGTGAGCACGGCGAAGCCGAACGAGGAGATGAGCTCGGGGATGGCGTGGTTGACCTCGGGGTCGTTGTGGTACGGGCGGCCGGCGAGCACGATGCCGTGGGCGTCGTTGCGCTCGACCCAGTCAAGCGCCTCGTCGCCGGCGTCGGCCATGGCCTGCTTGAAGTCGAGGTCGGCCTGCCACGCGGCGTTGACGGCGGCGTCCACCTCGGCGCGGGTGATGTGGGCGCCCCGCACGCGGCCGCGGCCCTCGGCGGCGTCGGCCTCGCGCTGGACGGAGACCACCTCGTAGAGGCGCCGCTTGAGCTCCCGCCTGTCGTCGTAGGGCAGGAAGGGTGCCAGGTACTCCACGGAGGGCGAGGAGAGCTCGTCGACGTTGAGCTCCAGGGCCTGCGGGTAGCTCATGACGATGGGGCAGTTGTAGTGGTTGCCGGCGGTCTCGTCCTCCTGGCGCTCCCAGCGCACGCAGGGCATCCAGATGAAGTCGACGTCCTTGCCCAGCAGGTTCATCACGTGGCCGTGGGAGAGCTTTGCCGGGTAGCAGACGGACTCCGAGGGCATGGACTCGATGCCGGCCTCGTAGGTGGCCTTGGTGGAGTCGTCCGACGGCACCACGGCGAAACCCAGCTCGGTGAAGAACGTGTGCCAGAAGGGGTAGTTCTCGTACATGTTGAGGGCGCGCGGTATGCCCACGGTGCCGCGGGGCGCCTCCTCGCGGGACCAGCCCGGACGGTCGAACAGCAGGCGGTTCTTGACCTCGAAGAGGTTGGGGGCGGTGCGCTTGGCCTTGGAGCCGCCGGCGCCCTTCTCGCAGCGGTTGCCGGTGATGAAGCGCCGACCGCCGCCGAAGTCGTTGATGGTGAGCAGGCAGTTGTTGGAGCAGCGGCCGCAGTGGGCGTTGACATGCCTCACCTCGAGGTTGTCGATCTCATCGCGGGAGAGCAGCGCGGAGGCGCCGTCCTCCCCGGCGCGGTCGCGGGCGAGGAGGGCGGCGCCGTAGGCGCCCATGCACCCGGCGATGTCGGGGCGGATGGCCGTGCGGCCGCAGAGCTGCTCGAAGGCGCGCAGCGTGGCGTCGCCCATGAAGGTGCCGCCCTGGACCACGACCTTCCGGCCGATGGACCCGGCGTCGCGCATCTTGATGACCTTGAACAGCGCGTTCTTGATGACCGAGTAGGACAGGCCCGCGGCGATGTCGCCCACGGTGGCGCCCTCCTTCTGGGCCTGCTTCACGCGGCTGTTCATGAACACGGTGCAGCGGCTGCCGAGGTCCACGGGGGCCGTCGCGCCCACGGCCGCGGCGGCGAAGTCGCGCACGTCCATGCCCATGGAGTCGGCGAAGCTCTCGATGAACGAGCCGCAGCCGCTCGAGCAGGCCTCGTTGAGCATGATCGACTCGATGACGCCGTCGCGCACGCGCAGGCACTTCATGTCCTGGCCGCCGATGTCGAGGATGAACTCCACGTCGGGCACGAACGCCTTGGCACCGCGAAGGTGGGCCACGGTCTCGATCTCGCCGGAGTCGGCCTTGAGGGCCTCGATGAGCAGGACCTCGCCGTAGCCGGTGGTGGTCACGTGGCCGACGGTCGCGCCCTCGGGCAGTGCGTCGTAGAAGTCGTCCATGATGACGCGGGCGGTGCCGAGCACGTCGCCGTTGTTGTTGCCGTACCAGGTGCGCAGGAGCTGGCCGTCCTCGCCCACCATGGCGGCCTTCATGGTCGTGGAGCCGGCGTCGATGCCGATGAACACGCGGCCGCGGTAGCCCTCGAGGCTGCCCTTGGGGACCACCTCGGCGCCGTGGCGGGCGCGGAACTCCTCGAGGGCCCCCTCCGTGGCGAAGAGCGGGGGCAGGCGCTCGACCTCGGAGCCCTGTGTGGAGCCGAGGGCGTCGAGGGAGGCGATGACGTCGTCGAAGGTGACGAGCCTGTCGCTCTCGCCGGCCATGGCAGCGCCGGAGGCCACGAAGAGGTGGGCGTTCTCGGGCACCACGCGGTGCTCCTCGTCGAGGTCGAGGGTCTCGTAGAAGCGCTCGCGAAGCTGGGAGAGGTACTGGAGCGGGCCGCCGAGGAAGGCGACGTAGCCGCGGATGGGGTGGCCGCAGGCCAGGCCCGACACGGTCTGGTTGGCCACCGACTGGAAGATGGAGGCGGCGATGTCGGCCGGCGCGGCGCCCTCGTTGAGCAGGGGCTGGACGTCGGACTTGGCGAAGACGCCGCAGCGACTCGCGATGGGGTAGATGTGCGTGGCGTCGCGGGCCAGCTCGTCGAGGCCGGTGGCGTCGGTGTGGAGCAGCGACGCCATCTGGTCGATGAACGCGCCCGTGCCACCGGCGCAGGTGCCGTTCATGCGCTGCTCGATGCCGTTGTCGAAGTAGATGATCTTGGCGTCCTCGCCGCCGAGCTCGATGGCGCAGTCGGTCTGAGGGATGAGCGTCTCGACGGCGCGCTTGGAGGCGATGACCTCCTGGACGAACTCGAGGTCGAGCCACTGGGCCAGCAGGAGGCCGCCGGAACCGGTGATGGCCACGCGCATGGGGGCGCCGCCCACGTGGGCGCGGGCGCGCTCGAAGAGCTCCTTGGCCGTGGCGCGGATGTCGGTGTGGTGGCGCTGGTAGTTGGCGTAGACCAGCTCGCCGTCGGCGTCGAGCACGGCCACCTTGACGGTGGTGGAGCCGACGTCGATGCCGAGGCGGAGGTCGGTGCCGGAGAGGTCCAACGGCTCGGCAGGAGCGAGCTCGGCGCCCGTCTCCACCAAGTGGTACCTGCTGTTTTCCGTGGCGTTATGACTCATCTGCGTCCTCCAAAGAAGCCATGAGGGCCAAGCCGTACATGGGGATGTTCATGTCGTAGGAGCTGCCGTACAGGTCGCCGGGGCGCACGAACATGAGCAGGGTCATGAGGCGGGCCATCGCGCCCACGGGCTCGGCCATGCCGCCCTGGAGCCACCGCTCCAGCACACCGCACTCCGCGCTCACGGCGAAGGTGACGTAGTAGTCGAAGAAGGCGCCGAGGGTGCGGCCGTCCAGGCCCTCGAGGGCCCGGGACGCGAAGGCGTCGTGGAGGGCGGCCTTGAGGCGCTGCATGAAACTGGGGTCGCCGCCGGGGCCCAGGAGCGGGACGAGCAGCGCGCTGCGGTCCCTGAAATAGGAGAGGAGCTCCACCGACCCGGGCACGGGCTCCAGGGCGTCGCAGGCCGAGAAGACCTGATCGAGGTGGTTCTCGGCCACGGCCTCGGCGAGGCGCACGACGTCGGCGAGGGTCTCGTCCTCCACCTCGGCCACGAGGTCGTCGATGGAGCGGTAGTGGGCGTAGAAGGTGCGTCGGGTAAGGCCTGCGCGGTCGCTCACCGAGGTGACCGTGACCCGGGCGAGGTCCCCCTGGGCCACAAGGTCGGCGGCGAGGGCGTCGCGGAGAAGCTCCCGGGACCGCACGCAGCGCGGGTCGGCGGCGTTGGACTGGCTGGTTCGGGGCAAGGGCACTCCTGACCGATTTTGTATACATGGTGTGCAATACTGCACGGTCCGTGAAGTATTGCACATACCGTGCAAATGGTTCCCCAAAAATCGCCGTAGCATACCAGTGCCCGCCGTCCCACCACCCGGACACTTCTGTCCCAATGGTCGGGCACTTCTGTCCCAGCCGCCCTGGGCCTCCGACCGTTCGGAGGATATCTATGCACTCATTCGCGTATTCATTCGGACAATGTGTCAAAAATCGTGTATTAGGCCACTTTCTATAACAAGACTGTTTCAAGGTGCCCCTTTAGGGGAGCCCTCCCCCGCACCCGTGTCAGCATCCTCCTCACGCCCGACGCGACAGCACAAGGAGCAACCATGAAGAAGAAGCCCCACCTTTCCACCGTGCTCGGCTGCATGCTGGCAGCCGTGCTCGCCGTGACCCTCGCGGCCTGCGGCGGCTCGCCCTCCCCGTCCGGCTCCTCCGCCCAGGAGCCCGACACCTCCACGACCGATGACTACGCGCTGGTCGAGGACGGCAAGCTCACCATGATCTCCAACTTCTACTTCCCGCCCTTCGTCTCGATGAGTGCGGAGAACGGCGGCGACTTCGAGGGCTTCGACGTGGACGTCTACAAGGCGGTCTGCGACAAGCTCGGCCTCGAGCCCAACATCCTGCCCTCCGTGCAGTTCGACACCATCGTCCCCACCATCAAGCAGGGCGGCAAGGCCGACGTCTCCATCGGCGCGGTCACCATCACCGACGAGCGCCTGGAGGAGGTCGACATGACCGACCCCTACATGGACTCCAACCAGGCCATCGTGGTCAAGAAGGGCGCCACCGCCACCGACGTGGACACCCTCAACGTCGCCGGCACCCAGGTGGCCGTGCAGTCCGGCACCACCGGCGAGTCCTGGGTCAAGGAGAACCTGCCCAACGCCACCTGCGTGCCCCTGGACGACATCATCCAGTGCCTCACAGGCCTGCAGAGCGGCCTCTACAACGCCGTGGTCTGCGACCTGCCCGTGGCCCAGTACGAGATCAAGATCGCCTACTCCGACCTCGAGGTGACCACCGAGATCCCCACCGGCGAGCAGTACGGCATCGTGGTATCCAAGGACAACCCCGGCCTCACCGAGAAGATCAACCAGGCCCTCAAGGACCTCGAGGACGACGGCACCATGGACCAGCTCGAGCAGAAGTGGTTCGGGACCACGCTGTAAGGCCCCTCGCCACCCGGAGCCCGGGTCCTCGCATCAACGGAAGCGCTTGGAACGCCCGCCCGTATCCGACGATACGGGCGGGCGTTCCCGTGCGGCCGCCTTCACCCCGCGGCCTGGCGCACCGCCTCCAGCAGCTCGTCGCCGTAGCGCTCCACCTTGCGGCGGCCCATGCCCGGCACCTCGAGGAGCTCCTCACGGGTGGTAGGACGCCTGCGGCAGATCTCCTCCAGGCAGGCATTGGTGGCCACGACGTAGGCCGGAGAGTCCCCGGCGAGCTCGCGGCGCACGTCGCGCAGGCGCTGGAAGAGCGCCTCGTCCACGGGACCGCCCCCCGAGCCGAACGCCCTCCCCCGGCCAGGGGCGCCGGGGGCGGCCGACGCCCCGCGGGCCCCGGGGGCCAGCATGAGCGGCTCCCGGCTCTGCAGGTAGGCGGAGCCCTCCTCGGTGAGGTACAGCACCGGGCGCTCCTCTGCGGTGAAGGCGAGCAGCCCGCGGTCAACCAGCACGTCCACCAGCCGGTCCACGCCGGCGGTGCCCACCGACGCGAGCAGCCCGTAGGTGGAGAGGCGGTCGAGGCCGCGGTCCAGGATGTCGGCGGAGCGCGAGCCCGTGAGCACGGCGCTCACCCGGGCGCGACCCTGGAGGCGCCCCTGGCACTGGAGCCGGGCCACGCAGGAGAGGACCTTGAGGGCGTCGGTGGTGCGGTCCTCGTCGGCCGTGCCCGCGGCCGCCCGGGCCTCGGCGTCGCGGCACACGCCGCAGGCCTCCACGCCGGGCCCGCAGCGGTCCGGGGCCTCCTCGCCGAAGTACGCGAGGATCCGCTGGCGCAGGCACCGCTCGGACACCGCGTAGCGGCGCATGGCCTCGAGCCTGGCGTAGGCGGCCTGGAGCCGAGCCTCGGCCCCCGGGTCGCCGTCGGAGGCCTCGGAGCCGTGGGAGATGAGGAACCGCGCCGTCTGGAGGTCGGCCTCCCGGTAGAGCAGCACGCACTCAGCCGGCGAGCCGTCGCGCCCCGCGCGGCCGGCCTCCTGGTAGTAGGCCTCGAGCGTGAGGGGCAGCGAGCGGTGCAGCACGTAGGAGACGTCGGACTTGTCGATGCCCATGCCGAAGGCGTTGGTGGCCACGACACAACAGCATCGGTCATGGGTGAAGTCGTCCTGGGCCTGGGCGCGCTCGGACTCGGCCATGCCGGCATGGTAGCGGGCGGCGCGGACCCCGGCGGCCCTGAGCGCCTCGTGAAGGGCGTCCACCTGCTTGCGGGTGGCGCAGTAGACGATGCCCGAGGTGTCGGCGTGGGCGCGCACGTAGGAGACGACCCAGTCGGTGCGCCGACGCTCGTTGGGGAAGCGCTCGCAGGAGAAGGCCAGGTTGGGACGGTCGAAGCTCGCCACCACGCGGAGGGGGTCGACGAGCCCGAGCGACGCCGCGATGTCGGCACGCACGGCGTCGGTGGCCGTGGCGGTGAGCGCGAGAATGGCCGGGCGCGAGCCCTGGGCGGCGGCCACCGCGTCGACGGCGTCACGGATGCGCAGGTAGTCGGGGCGGAAGTCGGCGCCCCACTGGGAGATGCAGTGGGCCTCGTCCACGGCCACGATGGGGCAGCCGCGGCGTGCCACGGCGGCGGCGAGGCGCGGGTCCCCCAGACGCTCGGGAGCCACGTAGAGGAGGTCGAGGTCGCGCGCGACGCGGGCGAGGACGTCGGCCTGCTCGGCGGCCGAGAGCGTGGAGTTGAGGTAGGCGGCCTCCACGCCGCAGGCCTCGAGGGCGGCCACTTGGTCGGCCATGAGGGAGATGAGCGGCGAGACCACCACGGCCACACCGGGCAGCAGGATGGCCGGCACCTGGTAGCAGATGGACTTGCCGGCGGAGGTGGGCATGACGGCGAGGGCGTCGCGGCCGTCGAGGGCGGCACCGACGACCTCGCGCTGGTGTGGCCTGAACGAGTCGTACCCGAAGACGTCCTTGAGCACGTCCTCGGGCGTGGACGCGTGGGTCATGGGGCTCCTCTCGCCGGGTTTTGCCGGGCCACCCAGTGTAGGCCATGGGGGCCGCGCCCTCGTATACAATGGCGGGACCGCAACGCCGAGAACGGAGGCCCCATGTCCATCACGCCCGAGGAGGTCTTCGAGACCCTCAACATGGTCTCGCAGCAGAACCTCGACATCCGCACCGTCACCATGGGCATCTCCCTAGGCTCGTGCGCCGACCCCTCCATGGATGCCCTCTGCTCCAAGGTCTACGACCACGTGTGCCGCACGGCGGAGCGCCTCGTCCCCGTGGCGGAGTCGTTGGAGCGCGAGTACGGCATCCCCATCATCAACAAGCGCGTCTCGGTGACGCCGGTGGCCCAGGTGGCCGCGGCCTGCCCCGACGAGGACCTCACCCCCGTGGCCCACGCCCTCGACCGCGCGGCGGAGACCCTCGGCGTCGACTTCATCGGCGGCTTCTCGGCCCTCGTCCAGAAGGGCGTGGGCGACTCCGACCGCCGCCTCATCCAGTCCATCCCCGAGGCCCTGGCCGGGACCTCCCGCGTCTGCTCGAGCGTCAACGTGGCCACCCTGCGCGCGGGCATCAACATGGACGCCGTGCTGCTCATGGCCGAGAAGATCTTCGAGTGCGCCGAACTCACCCGCGACGAGCAGTGCGTGGCCGCCTCCAAGCTCGTGGTCTTCGCCAACATGGTGGAGGACTCCCCCTTCATGGCCGGCGCCGTCCACGGCACGGGCGAGGCGGACGCCGTGATCAACGTGGGCGTCTCGGGCCCCGGCGTCATGGCCGCCGCCCTCGAGCAGCTGCCCCCCACCGCGAACCTCGACGAGGTGGCCGAGCGCATCAAGGAGACCGCCTTCAAGATCACCCGCGCCGGCGAGCTCATGAGCCGCGAGGCCGCCAGGCGGCTCGGCGCGGCCAAGGGCATCGTCGACCTCTCGTTGGCCCCCACCCCCGCCGTGGGCGACTCCGTGGCCCGCATCCTCGAGATCATCGGCGTGGGAGAGTGCGGCGGCCCGGGCACCACGTGCGCCCTGGCCCTGCTCAACGACGCCGTCAAGAAGGGCGGCGTCATGGCCAGCTCGAGCGTGGGCGGCCTGTCGGGCGCCTTCATCCCGGTGTCGGAGGACGCCGACATGATCCGCGCCGCCCGCGACGGCGCCATCTCCCTCGAGAAGCTCGAGGCCATGACCTGCGTGTGCTCCGTGGGCCTCGACATGATCGCCGTCCCGGGCGACACCACGGTGGAGGCCCTCGCCGGCATCATCGCCGACGAGATGGCCATCGGCGTCATCAACAACAAGACCACGGCCGTGCGCATCATCCCCGCCATCGGCAAGGAAGCGGGCGACACCCTCGTGTTCGGCGGCCTCTTCGGCGAGGCGCCCGTCATGGCGGTGAACCCCCACGCCGGGACCGTCCTCGCCCACCGCGGAGGCCACTTCCCCGCACCGCTCAACAGCCTCAAGAACTAGTTCCGGGGGACAGGCCCTGGCGACGGCCCGCCGTCCGACGCTATGCTGTGGCCCCGAACAGGCGCCGCACACGACAGGCGCGAGGCCCGGGGAGGTTTCCATGGCCCGAACTCCGAGAGCGCGGCCGTCCGCTGACGGCGGGTGCCCCGGCCGCGGGGGGACCCGCCGCACGGGCGGCCGCGAGCCAGCGCCCCACGGCCGCCCCACCGGCGACAGGCGCCGCGGCACCACACCGGCCCACGGCAGGCCCGCGGCCGACGCGCGCCCCTCCTCCCGAGGCGACCGTCCCGCCCATGGCGGGCGAAGCACAGGGTCGGTGGCGGCTTCAGCCGCCCACAGGGCGGCCCGGGCCGAGGCCCGCCAGGATCGGTCCCACGGCCGTGGCACGGTGCGCGCGCTCCCCGGGGCCCGCGCGCACCGGGACCTCATGGGGCCCGGCACCCGTCGCCGGCCGTCCTCCCCCCTCCTCAGGAGCGCCCTCGGCCGCCCCGCCGCCCCGATGCGCGTCCTGCTCTGGGCCGCGGCCGCCGTGGCCGTGACGGCCGTGGCGCTCGTGGCATCGTGCGTGGCCGGCAACGCCGAGACCGCCCGCCTGGCCCCGGCGCGCACGGCGACGATGTCCGCCGCGGCCGCAGGCCCCCACGACCTCCTGCAGGGGGCGGCCTCCACCGCGGCGGCGGCCTCCGACCTCACCCAGGCGGTCTCGGCCATCCAGGACCGGGGCGACACCGTGGGCTGGTACCTCTGCACCACCGACGGCACGGTCATCTCGGCCCACAACGAGGACACCGCCTACTACGCGGCCAGCGCCATCAAGGGCCCCTACGTGCTCTCGGTCCTCTCCGACGGGGGCTCCGGCGCGCCCGGCGCCCTCTCCGGGTCCGTGGCCAGCGCCATCGTGGACTCCGACAACAACTCCTACTACCGGGTCAAGAGCGCCTTCGGCACCGACAGGATAAACGAGTGGCTCGAGGCCGCAGGCTCCGCCGAGACCCTCGACGAGGACGTCGGCTCCTACGTGGACCTCACACCCCGCCAGCTCGCCGGCCTCTGGGTGCAGGCCTACCCCTACATCCAGGCACAGGACGCCGAGGGGGACACGTTCGCCGCGTCGGTCTTCTCGGAACCCGCCAACAGCGTCATCCCGTCCCTGGAGGGCGTCACCGCCAGCTGGTCCAAGCCCGGCTGGATCGCCGTGGAGTCGGAGTCGTCCACCGTCAACGCCGGTGTGGTCGAACGCGGCGACACGGCCTACGTCATCGCCGTCATGACCGACGACGGGGACGACTTCGAGCGCCTCGACCGGGTGGTCGTGGCCCTGGACGCCATCGGGCGGCTGGCCGTGACCGAGGCGACCGGGCCCGAGGCGGCCGGACGGTTGGCCGTGACCGAGGCGACCGGGCAGGTGGCCGTGACCGAGGCGGGATAGCGGCGCGCGCTCAGAGGCGCCCGCCCTTCCAGCGGTCGAGGTGTTCGGCGAGGCGGCGCTCCTCAGCGCGCTCCCGCACTGTCTGCGCGACGCAGCCCGCCACGAGGCCGCCCAGGTAGAACGCCGTGAACATGACCCAGGCCCCGGGACGGTCCACGGGGAACCAGCGACACGCCGCGGCCACCCAGGCGAGCAGCCCGTAGAACCCCACGCCGAAGAGCAGCACGCGCACCGGGTATGGGACGCCCCGGATGAGGACGTCGGTGAAGAAGACCGCCTGGAGCACAGCCCCCGCGGCCGAGGCCGCCAGGAGCGACCAGCCGTAGGCCACCCCCGCCGCGCCCGCGGCCGTCCCCACCGCCAGGGCGACGGCACACGCCACGGTGAAGATCACACAGGCCCTGACCGCGACCGCCGAGAGCACCGACGGCCACGACGGGCGCTCGGCCCCGTGGGGGGCCCGGTCGTTCCTATCCGTTGCCATGGCTTGCCTCCTCACTCCATGCCGAGGGCGCGCTTGAGCGGTCTCACAAAGCTGCGCGAGACCTGGAGCTCCTCGGCGGTGTCGAGCACGGCGCGGAGCCGGCCGTTGATGTCGGGGCGCAGGGCGGCCACGTGGGAGAGGTTCACGATGCACGACCTGGACGCCCGCACGAAGCCGACGTCGCCCAGGCGGTCCTCGAACTCCGCGAGGGTGAGCCGGCTCTCGAGCACCCGGTCGGCCGTGTAGGCGAAGCAGCGGCGGTCGACCGACTCCACGAAGCGCACCTCGGAGGCGGGGGCCACGTAGGTGGTCCCGTCCTCTACGCCCACCACGGTGCGGTCGAGGATCCTCAGGCGCGCGACAAGGTCGGCGACCTGCTGGTCGAGCCGGGCGCAGCCGATGCGCACCACGGTCTCGGTGAACGCCGGGTCCTCGACGATCTCGACCCTCATAGGCCCTCCCTTCCTCGGAACCCACGGTGCCACGGACGCGGCCCGGGACCCGCGGCACCGGCGCGAGGCGTCGTCACGGGCACGCGGAATGCACCCCGACGGCCCGTGGTGCCGCGGCGCGGCTCACGGGTTGCAGGTGCCGCAGGGCTCGTAGCCCTCCTCGAGGAGGTCGGAGCGGTCGCCGGAGAAGTCCTCCAGGTTGATCGCCGACGCCGAGGAGAGCCCGGGGCAGTCGGGCCGGTGGAACCGCCTCGAGCGCACGTTGAGCACGTAGTCACCCCGCTCGGTGCCGCCCACCGGGGGCAGCGCCGCCACGGCCTCCCCGCGGGCGCCGTCGGCCTCCGACTCGCCGGTGGCGTAGTCGATGGAGACGCCGGGCTCCACGTTGTGGCAGAAGACGTCGAACGACAGCTCGCCGTCGCCCTCCACGCAGCGGGCCTCCAGGCGCACGCCGCGGCAGACCTCCTCGTCGCCCACGAAGACGGGCGTGGCCCGGTAGAGCACGTGGTGGGACGTCCTGCGCACGTGGTCGGCCACCGAGGTCTCGTAGGGCACCATGGACCCCGCGTTCATGGTCCGGGTGCCGGTGACGAGGTTGCGCTCGTTGGCGTCCTCGCCGGTGAGGCTCCAGGCGATGAGGTGGCAGCGGTTGTAGAGCATCTCGCCGTCCACCCACGGGTAGCTCGCCTGGCGCCAGCCCGTGGGGCGCACCTCGGAGATGGCCCCGCGCCCGCCGGTGGGCATGGTCTGCTCGCACACGTTGGCGTAGGCGGCGCCGCAGCGGCCCTCGCCGTCCAGCGGCGCGTAGTCCTCGAAGGCGTCCGTGCGGCCGTCGTCGGCACCGAAGTCCGCCTTGCCGTCGCCCACCGGGACCACGAGGTCGCCCTCGAAGACAGGCACGCCCTCGATCCGGCCGTCCGCCGAGAGGCCCACGGGCTCCGGCTGCGGGCGGAGCAGCGCGCCGGCCCGCCAGGCGAGGCCGGTGCCGGGAGGGAGCAGGACCGCGGCGAGGGCGACGAGGCAGACGGCCCAGACGAGCCGCAGCCGCCCGTTGCGCGCCGTGCGGCGGCGGCTCACAGCCCCTCCCCGCCGTCCCCGTCCCCGGCGCCCAGAGCGTCGGCGGGTGCCGCGGGGGCGCCGTCGGTGAGGGTCACGGAGCGCAGGGTGCGCTCCATGGCGTTGGTGCGGGTGGTGATGATCTTGTCCACGGCGTCGCCGGCGAGGTCGATGCGGCGCTTGGCCTGGCGCAGGGCGTCCTGGTAGCGGGGCAGCTCGGCGCGCACGGCCTGGAGCACGGCCATGACCTCGTTGGTCTGGCGCTGGAGGGCGAAGGTCTGGAACGAGAGCTGGAGGCTGTTGAGCAGCGCGGCCATGGTGGACGGGCCCGCCACCACCACGGAGTGCTCGCGCTGGAGCCGCTCCACGAGGCCCGGGGTGGAGACCACCTCGGCGTAGAGGCCCTCGAAGGGCAGGAACATGATGCCGAAGCCCGTGGTGGCCGGCACGGCCAGGTACTTGGAGGAGATGTCCCTGGCCTCCTGGCGGATGCGTGCCTCCAGCTCCTTGCGCGCCTTGGCCGCGGCCTCGGCGTCGCCCGCCCCCTGGGCGTCCGCGAGGCGGGCGTAGAGGTCGCCGGGGAACTTGGCGTCGATGGGGAGCAGGACCGGGTCGCCGCCCTCCACGGGCACCTTGACGGCAAACTCCACGCGGTCACGGCTGCCGGGCTTGCAGGCCACGTCGCAGGCGTACTGGTCGGGCGCCATGACCTCGGACAGGATGGCGCCCAGCTGCACCTCGCCCAGGATGCCGCGGGTCTTGACGTTGGAGAGCACCCGACGCAGGTCGCCCACGTCCGACGCCAGGGCCTGCATGGAGCCGAGGCCGCGGTGGACCGACTCCAGCTGGTCGCTGATCTGGCGGAACGACGTGGCCAGGCGGTCGTTGAGGGTGCGCTCGAGCTTCTCGTCCACGGTGGCGCGCATCTGCTCGAGCTGGCGCGCGTTGTCCTCGCGGATGGAGGAGAGCTGCCCCACCACGGTGTCGGTGGTGCGGGCCAGCTGCAGGCCCACGGTGGACGACATGGCGTCGAGGCGGCCGTCGACGGAGCTGAGCCGGGACGCCACGTCCTGACGCAGGGCCTCCATGGAGCGCAGGCCCTGGCCCTGGGCACCGTCAACGCGGGCGAGCGACGAGGCGAGCGAGCCGGCGTCGTCAGCCTGGCGGCGCCCGAGGTCGGACACCGCGGCGGCAGTGGAACCGGCAGCCCGGGCGGCGCGGGTGGCCACGAGGCAGGCGGCCACGGCCGCGGCGGCGGCCACGACGGACAGGAGCAACACGAGGACGTCCATGGGACCCCTTTCGCGACGGTTTGAGGGTCTGCCCATCATGGCACGGACGCGGCGGGGCGCAGTGCGCCAAAAGGTCCCACCCAAAATGAACCTGATTGATTCCTGTAATTTTACTTCTATACTGATGGACAGGACCTCCCTCCCCCTTTCCCGAAGGGCCTCCTTGGAGCCCGGGCGCGGTTGGGGTAGAACACGGGATGTCCTGGAACCGAGCATTCGCGCGTCCCCGCGGCGCGCCGGAAGGTAGGAATCGTGTCAGATACGGTCAGGTGGGGCATCCTCGGCGCAGGGTCCATCGCCAAGAGGTTCGCCGCCTCCCTCGCGGGGGAGCCCCGGGGCACCCTCGTCGCGGCCAGCGGCCGCACCCCCGCCCACGTGGAGGCCTTCGCCTCCGAGTTCCGCTGCGACGCCTGCGCGGACCACGACGCCCTGCTCGCCCGCGACGACGTGGACGCCGTCTACGTAGCGCTGCCGGCGTCCATGCATGCCGAGTGGTCCGTCAAGGCCCTCGAGGCCGGCAAGGCGGTGCTCTGCGAGAAGCCCGCGGCCCTCACCGCGGCCGAGTTCTCCCGGGTGGCCCAGGCGGCCGTGGACCACGACCGCCTCTACGTAGAGGCCATGAAGCCGCGCTTCACCCCGCTCTACCAGAAGGTCCGCGGCCTCGTCGTCGACGGCCTCATCGGCGAGGTGGGGTCCGTGGCCTTCACCCTCAGGCGCACCATCGAGCACGGCGACGGCCACTGGTACAACGACCCCGTGGGCGGCGGCGCGGCCCTCGACCTCGGCATCTACGGCGCCGCCTGGGCCGACGAGTACGCCGGGGGCGCCATATCGGTCTCCGCGTGCTCCCACACCTACCGCGACGAGGTGGACCGCGCCGACCGCTGCGAGTTCACCCTGGGCGACGTGGCGTGCACGGTCGACGTCTCGGCCGACGCCGCCGACGACTCCCGCGTCACCATCTCCGGCAGCCTCGGCTCCGTCGAGGTGCTGGAGGTCACCCGCCCGGAGCGCGCCGTGCTGCGCCGCGACGGCGCCGACGACGAGCTCGTCGAGTGCCCGCTGCCCGGCGACGACTTCTCGGCCGAGATCGCCTCGTTCACCGACTCCCTGCTCTCCGGCGCCCAGGAGAGCCCCGTCATGCCCCTGGCCGACTCCCTGCGCTGCGCCCGTATCGTGGACGCCATGGCGTCGGGCTACGACCGCTACGCCGTGGCCGAGGCCCTGGGCGCCGAGCTCGGCGAGGACTGCGTGGCCCTGGGCGAGCCCATGGCGGCCCACACGACCTTCCACCTGGGCGGCCCCGCCGACGTCTTCGTGACGCCGCGGGGCGCGGGCGGACTCGCCTCCTGCCTCCGTGTGCTCCGCGAGCACGGCGCGCCCCACCTCATCCTGGGCAAGGGCTCCGACCTGCTGGTCTCCGACGCCGGCTACCGCGGCGTCGTGGTGGACGTGACCCGCGGCCTCGACGACGTCTCCCACGACGGCTGCCGCGTCACATGCCAGGCCGGCGTCTCGCTCCCGGAGGCCTCCGAGATGGCGGCGGCCCTCTCCCTCACGGGCCTCGAGTTCGCCTGCGGCATCCCGGGCACCGTGGGTGGCGCCGTCTTCATGAACGCCGGCGCCTACGACGACTGCATCGCCGACGTCCTCGAGTCGTGCGAGTGCGTGTTCCCCGACGGCCACACCGAGACCGTCGCCGCCGCCGCCCTCGCCCTCGGCTACCGCACGAGCCGCGTGCGCACCGACGGCCTCACGGTGGTGTCGGCCACGTTCCTGCTCGCCCCCGGCAACGCGGACGCGATCCGCTCCAAGATGGACGACCTCACCGAGCGCCGCGCGTCCAAGCAGCCCCTCGAGCTCGGCAGCGCCGGCTCCACCTTCAAGCGCCCCGAGGGGCACTTCGCCGGCAAGCTCATCGGCGACGCCGGCCTCAAGGGCTACACCGTGGGCGGTGCAGCCGTGTCGGAGAAGCACGCGGGCTTCGTGGTGAACCTGGGCGGCGCCACCGCCGCCGACGTCGCCGCTGTCATCGCCCATGTGCGCGAGACCGTCCGCGAGCGCTTCGGCGTCGAGCTCGAGCCCGAGGTGCGGTTCGTGGGACCCTTCTCGTCATGAGCGCCCCGGTCCCCGTCTCCACCTGGCACGAGCTGCGCGCCCTCGTGGCCGAGGGCGGCTGCGCCGCGGCGGCCCTCCCTGCGTCGGTCGTGGTCGACGGCCCCGTCCCCGTGGGCCCCGGCCGCAGCCTCGACGTCATGGGCTGCGCCACGTCGATGCGCTTCGCGCCGGGCGTGTCGCAGATGTTCTCTGTGGCCGACGGGGGCCGCCTGCGCCTGGCCGGCTCGCTCCTCGTGACCCCGGGCGACAGCACCGCGCCCCTCCTCTCGGTGGACGGCGGCGGCCGCCTCGACCTCGACTGCGCCCTCCTGGCGAGACCCGGCGCTCCCGGGGCGCCGGCGCCGTCGTCGTGCCTGGTCGACTGCCACGGCACGGTCAACCTGGGCCCCTGCTCGGCCCTGGACGGCTGGGTCGTCGCACCCTCCGAGGCCGAGCCCTCCCCCTGCGCGCTCCGGGTCTCCGGCCAGGGGGCCGTGGCCCGCATGGGCGGCGGCCGCGTCTCCGGCTGCACGAGCCTCGGCACCGAGGCTGCGCCGGGCGCGGCCGTCCAGGTGCTCGACGGTGCCTGCCTCCTCATCGAGGCGGGGGCGGTCCAGGACAACTGCCGCCAGGAGGGCGACGGCGTCCTCTACGGCGGCGGCGTCTACGTGGACAAGGCCACCCTCTCCATGACCGGCGGCTCCGTCGAGGGCAACCGCGCCGTGCACGGGGCCGGCGTCTATTGCGTGGGCCGCGGCCTCGTGGAGGTCTCCGGAGGGCGCATAGCCAGCAACCGGGCCCTCCACCGCGGCGGCGGCGTCTACAGCACCGGCACCGTGATGCTCGAGGGCGGCGACGTGACCGACAACCGCGCGTCCTTCGGCGGCGGCGTCTTCAACGCCGGCACGCTCCACGAGCGCTCCGCCGTCGTCTCGGGCAACACCGCCGACTCCGGCGCCGGCGTCTACAACCGCGGCACCGCCTCCGTGGAGGGCGGCTCCATCGTGGGCAACGCCGCCGACGGCGTGCAGGGGTCGGGCGGGGGCGTCTACAACACCGGCAGGCTGGTCCTGGGCGAGGGCATCATCGCGGGCAACCGCGCCCTCTACACCGGCGGAGGCCTCTACAACACCCGCTCCGGCACCGTGGACATGGACGGCGCGGGCCTCTCCAACAACCGCGCCCTCTACGGCGGCGGCATCTACAACGCCCGTGGCCGGGTGGACATCGTCACCGGCGACATCGTGGACAACTGCGCCAACTCCACGCAGTTCGGCGGCGGCGGCATCTACAACACGGGCCTGCTCTCCTGCGACCGGGCCACCATCGTCCACAACGCCTCCCAGGGCATGGGCGGCGGCATCTACAACGTGGGCTCCGTGCGCCTGGGGGCCTCGGCCCTCTCCCACAACGCCGCCATGAACGGCGGCGCCCTCTACAACCGGGGCTCGGTGGAGGCGGAGCGCGCCATCATCGTCCACAACGCCGTGGACGGCATGGGCGGCGGCGTCGTGAACACGGGCTCGCTCGAGCTTGCGGGCGGCACCGTGGCCCACAACTCCGCGCGACGCGGCGGGGGCATCCTCAACGCCGGCACCGCGAGCGTGATGGGCGCCCTCGTGGGGCGCAACACCGCCGAGACGGCCAACGACTTCTACAACTACCTCGACGACGGGTCGCGGGGCACCTTCACCCTCGACGCCCCCGACGACCCCTCCCTGGCCGCCCTCGGCTGGTGCGAGGAGGGCGTGGCCGGCACGGCGTCGCGCTTCGTGCTCGACAGCGAGGAGCGCCGCCTCTCGGCCGCCCCGGTATGGGAGGTGCGGCTCCTGCCCGCCGACGGCTCGGACCCCGCCGTGACCCTGGTGGAGCCCGGCGCCACGCTCGACCGCCCCGACGACGGGGGCACGGACTGGGTGGACGACGCGACGGGGCTGCTCTGGGACTTCGGCGAGCCCGTGGAGCGCGACCTCACGCTTTTGGCCCTCGACCCCGACGTGAAGGGGGAGCTCGGCGGCGACGTGGAGGCCGCCGACGGGGAGGCCTCCCGGGCCGGGGACGCCGCCGACGGCCCCGAGGAACCCGACGACGCCCCGACCGCCCCCGGCACCGCGGCCCAGGCCGCGCCCGGGCCCCGCGGCGGGAGGGGCGGCGCCATCACCGGCGTCATCGTCATCGCGGCGACCGCCGCCGGGCGCATCTCGGGGCGCATGCGCCGACGCGGCAGGACAGGCGGCCCCAAAGAGGGGTAAGCTCGTGGCGTCAGTTTCAGGGCGGGGTGGAAGTCCCCACTGGCGGTAACCCCCGAGGGGGAAGCCCGCGAACCGCGTGCGCGCGGCCGACCCGGTGGGAGTCCGGGGCCAACGGTCACAGTCCGGATGAAAGAAACGGAGTCGCCATGCCTGCGCAGCAGAACCGTCCCTCCTCCCATACCACGTCCTCGTCCTCCGGCGGCTGGAACAGCCGGCGGGTGGCCGTCTCGGCGCTGTTCTGCGCCCTGGCCATCGTGGCGAGCTTCATCGAGATCCCCCTGTTCCCGCCGGCGCCCTACCTGAAGTACGACCCCTCCGGCATCGTGGGCCTCGTGGCGGGCCTGGCCTTCGGGCCGGCCGTGGGAAGCTGCGTCGCGGCGCTTCCCTGGGTGATCCACCTGTTCGTCGAGCCGTTCGGCGCCGTCATGGGCATGGCGTGCTCCCTCGCCGCCGTGCTCCCGGCGTCCCTCGTCTACCGCCGCCGCCACACCCGCGCGGGCGCCGCGGCCGGCCTCGCGCTGGGATCGGTCGTGGCCATAGTTGTGGCCGTGGCAGGCAACATCGTCATCACGCCCCTCTACAGCGGCGTGCCCGTGGACGCCGTCGTGGCGCTCATCGTGCCGGTGCTCCTGCCGTTCAACCTCATCAAGGTCGTGCTCAACGACGTCGTGTGCTGGCTGGCCTACAAGCCCGTCTCCGACATGGTGGGCCGGTAGCTGTGGCACCCGCCACCGGGCGCGGCCCCGCCTGCTCCCTCAGGGGCGTGCGCTTCTCCTACGACGGGGGCGCCACCTGGGCCCTGGACGGCGTGGACCTCGACGTGGCCCTGGGCGAGCGCCTGTGCCTCCTGGGTGCCAACGGCTCCGGAAAATCCACCCTGGCCCGGCTCGTGGCAGCCATCAGCGCGCCCGACGAGGGCACGGTGGAGCTCATGGGCCTGACCTGCTTCTCCGACGGCCGCCCCGACGGCGCCTCCTACGCGGAGGCCCGCTCGCGCATCTCCATGGTGTTCCAGAACCCCGAGGACCAGATCGTGACCACCCGGGTGGCAGACGACGTGGCCTTCGGGCCCGAGAACCTCGGGTGGCCGCCCGCGCGCATCGGCGCCGCGGTGGCCCGGGAACTCGACCGCGTGGCCATGGCGGACCTCGCGGACGCGGACCCGACACGGCTCTCCGGCGGTCAGCAGCAGCGCGTGGCCATCGCCGGGGCCCTCGCCATGGAGCCCGACCTCCTCGTGCTCGACGAACCCGGCGCCCGCCTGGACGTGCGGGGGCGCCGGGGCGTGGCCCGGGTGCTCGACGGCCTCCGCGGCCGCACCGCCGTGGTCCACGTGACGCACTTCATGGAGGAGGCGGCCTCCGCCGACCGCGTGGTCGTGCTCGACCGCGGCCGCGTGGCCCTGGAGGGATCCCCCGACAAGGTGCTCGAGGACCCGTCCCTGGCAGGGCTCTCCCTCGAGGCCCCCTTCACGGTGCGGCTCGCCCGCGCCCTCGCGGAGCGCGGGCTGGACGTCCCGGCGACGCTCGACACCGGCCGGCTGGCCGACGCCGTGGCCCGGGAGGTGGGGAGATGAGCCTCGCCGCCAGGTCCCTCACCTACCGCTACCCCGACGCCCCCTTCCCCGCCGTGGACGGCGTCGACCTCGAGGCGCGCGACGGCCGGGTGACCTGCCTGCTCGGCGCCACCGGGTCGGGCAAGTCCACCCTCCTACGCGCCATGGCCGGCCTCGTGGCCCCCACCGCGGGCGAGGCCCTCGTGGACGGTGCGCCCACGTGGGTGCGCCGCGGCGTGCTGGGGCGCCCGCGGCGCCGGCCCGGCCTCCCCCGGGCCGTGGGCTACGTCATGCAGCGCCCCGAGCGCCAGCTCTTCGCGGCCACCGTCGCCGAGGACGCGGCCTTCGGGCCCCGGAACCTCGGCGCCACCGACGCGGAGGCCGCCGAGGCCGCCGAGGCCGCCCTCGGGTTCCTCGGCATCCGCCACCTGGCCTGCCGCTCACCCTTCGAGCTCTCCGGCGGCCAGCAGCGCCTCGCCGCCATCGCCGGCGTCCTGGCCATGGACCCGGCCAACCTCGTGCTCGACGAGCCCATGGCCGCCCTCGACCCCGAGGGGCGCGCCATCGTGCGCGACGCCGTGGCCCACCTCGCCTCGCGGCGCGGGGCCGTGCTGCTCGTGACCCACGACATGGACGACGCCGCCTCGCTGGCGGCGTCCGTGGCCGTGCTCGACCGCGGGCGCGTGGCGCTTTCCGGCTCGCCGGCGGAGGTCTTCTCCCGGTCGGGCGAGCTCCGGCGCCTGGGCCTCGGCCTCCCGAGCGCCCTGGAGGCCGCGCATCTCCTCAGGGAGCGCCGCGGCGTCGACGTGGGCGAGCCGCTCACCCTCGACGCCCTGGCGGACGCCCTCGCAGGTCTCGCCCGCGGACCGAGAGAGGGGGCGTGACCTGTGGCGGCCTCCATCGGCCGGTACGTGCCCGGCTCCTCCCCGCTCCACCGTGCCGACCCGCGCGTCAAGACCCTGGTCGTGGCCGCCGTCATGGCCGCCACGTTCCTCGTGGCCACGCCGGCCCAGGCGCTCCTCGCCCTGGGCGCGTTCCTCGGCCTGTGCGCCACGGCTCGGACGTCGCCCCTCCGGTGCCTGCGCACCTGCCTGCCCGTGGTGGCGGCGCTCGTGCTCGTCTCGTGCCTCAACCTCCTGGTGACCCGCACGGGGCCCGTGGTGTGGTCCCTGGGGCCGCTCTCCGTCACGGAGGGGGGCCTCGACTGGGCGGCCCTCTACTCGGTGCGCCTGACGCTGCTCGTGCTCACGGGCTCGCTCCTGCTCTCCACCACCACGCCCACGGAGCTCACCGGCGCTTTCTCGAGCCTGCTCTCCCCGCTGGCCCGCCTCGGCGTGCCGGTGGGGCCCCTCGCCCTCGTGCTCTCCCTGGCCCTGCGCTTCGTCCCCACCATCGGCGACGAGCTCGATGGTGTCCGCGAGGCCCAGGAGGCCCGCGGCGGCGACCTCGGACGCGGCGGCCCCGTGCGGCGCGTGCGCGCCCTCGCGAGCGTGCTCGTCCCGGCCCTCACCGGGGCGCTCCGCCACGCCCAGGGGCTCTCCCTCGCCCTGGAGGCCCGCGGCTACGACCCGACACGCCCCCGCACCGTTTGGAGGCGGCCCAAGGTCCGTGGAGCCGACGTGGCCTTGGCGATCGCCTGCGCCGTCTACCTCGCCGTACTGCTGGCGGCAGGGCGAATCGGTTAGACGCCCCGGCATCCGTGGACTACACTGGGATGGTTTTGACCTTCAAAACCGACTGGAAAAATCCTCGCCCGTGGTACGACGTGCACGCAGATCGAACGGAGCCGCAATGTCGCAGACCATCCGAGAGGGACGCCCCGACGCCGCCGCCCGCGGGGTAGCTCCCGCCCCCCATACCCCCCTCCGCGGCCTCTCCCGCCGCGGCTTCCTCCGGGTCGCCTGCGGCCTCGGCCTCGCCGCCCTCGCGACCCCCGTCACCGGCGCCCTCGCCAGGCCGTCGGCCTCCCAGTCGACCCTCGACGCCCTCGCCGACGCCCAGGCCCAGCTCGACGCCGCCCAGGCCGAGCTCGACCGCCTCGGCGACGAGTACGAGCAGCTCGCCGCCCAGCTCTCCGAGACCATGGGCAAGATCGAGGACGTCAACGGCCAGATCGCCGACACCGAGGCGGAGATCGAGAAGAAGGAGAGGGAGCTCGAGGAGAAGAAGGAGCTCCTCGCCGCCCGCGTGAACGCCAACTACAAGGCAGGCGACACCAACTTCCTCGAGGTCCTCATGGCCTCCTCGAGCTTCGAGGAGCTCACGAGCAACATCTACTACATGAACAAGGTCACCCAGGCGGACGTCGCCCTCATCGACGAGGTGACCACGGCCAAGCGGGCCCTCGACAACACCAAGGCCCAGCTGGAGGCCCAGAAGGCCCAGCTGGAGGACCTCAAGGCCTCCCAGGCCTCCGACCTCGAGGCCATGCAGGCCAAGCAGGTGGAGACGCAGAACATGCTCGCGAGCCTCTCCTCCGAGGTCCAAGGGCTCATGGCCCAGCGCGACGCCGAGATCATGGCGTCGGCCAAGGCCGAGCAGGAGGAGCGCGAGCGCGCCGAGGCCGCCCGCGCAGCCTCCGCCTCCCAGGCGGCCAGCGCCTCGGCGGCCCTCGCCGGCTCGGGCGGCTCCGCCTCCGGCAAGGGCGCGGCCATCGTGGCCGCCTGCGGGCGCGTGCCCTCGCCGGGCGCCGGCTACTGCGCCATGTGGGTGAGCCAGGTCTACCAGGCGGCGGGCTGCGGCTACCCCGGTGGCAACGCCGTGGACCAGTACTACTCGTTCTGCACGAGCTCCAACCGTTCTGCCATCCAACCCGGCATGCTCGTGGCAGTGCCGTCCCACCCCCACACCGCGGCGGGCCGCATCTACGGCCACGTGGGCATCTACGTGGGAGGCGGCATGGTTATGGACAACATCGGCTACATCCGCACGATCAACCTTGACTCCTGGATCTCCTACTACCAGTCCGGCGGTGTGACCGCCCGTTGGGGCTTCGCGTAGGACCGAGGCGTCCCGCGGCCTTCCTCTGCGTCAAGCGGGTAGCATCTCTGATGTAAGGCACATCGTCAGAAGGAAGGTTCGTCATGGCCAAAGTCGCCGTCATCGGATGCACCCACGCCGGTGTGTTCGCCACCGTCTCCATCCTCAAGGCCCATCCCGACTGGGAGGTCCACGTCTTCGAGCGCAACGACACCGTGTCGTTCCTCTCGTGCGGCATCGCCCTTTGGGTGGGCGACCACGTGAGCGACCCCAATCGGATGTTCTACAGCTCCCCCGCCGCCCTCGCCGACGCCGGCGCCCATGTGCACATGCACACCGACGTCGTCAGCGCCGACGCCGCCACCAAGCACGTGGAGTGGACCGACCTCCAGACCGACGAGAAGGGCGCCTGCGACTTCGACTACCTCGTGGTCACCACCGGCTCCAAGCCCGTTTTGCCGCCCATCCCCGGCATCGACGGCGGCCGCGTGCTCCACTGCAAGAACTGGGACGACGCCCTGCGCGTCAAGGAGCTCTGCGGCGACGCCGACTCCGTTGCCGTGATCGGTGCCGGCTACATCGGCTCCGAGCTCGCCGAGCAGCTCTCCGAGGCCGGCAAGCGCGTGGTCCTCGTAGACGCGCTGCCCCGCGTCCTGGCCAAGAACTTCGACGCCGACGTGACCGACCAGATGGAGCGCGCCTTTGCCGACCACGGCGTCGAGCTCGCCCTGGGCGAGAAGGTCGTGGCCTTCGAGTCGAGCGACAGCGCCGTCACCGTCACCACCGACAAGGGCGCCTATACCGCCGACTACGCCATCCTCGGCCTGGGCTTTTTGCCCCGCACCGACCTCTTCGACGGGCAGCTCGACATGATGCCCAACGGCGCCATCCGCGTGGACGAGTACCTGCGCACCTCCGTGCCGGGCGTCTTCGCGGCCGGCGACGCCGCGTCCATCCTCTTCAACCCCACGGGCAAGGAGGACTACATCCCGCTGGCCACCAACGCCGTGCGCCAGGCCTCGCTCGTCGGCGCCAACATCGTCGAGCCCACGATCGCCTACGCCGGCACCCAGGCCACCTCGGCCGTCCAGCTCTACGAGTACAGCCTCGCCGCCACGGGCCTTACCGTGGAGGGCGGCGCCGTGCGCGGCCTCTCCCTCGAGAGCACCACGGTGACTGAAAACTACCGCCCCGACTTCATGCTCACCACGGCGCCGGTGACTGCCACTTTGGTCTTCGACCCCGAGACGCGCCAGGTCAAGGGCGCCCAGTTCTTCTCCACTGAGCCCGACGTGGCCCAGGCCGCCAACGCCGTGTCCATCGCCATTGCCAACAAGATGACGGTGGAGCAGCTGGCCCAGGTGGACCTGCTCTTCCAGCCCAACTTCTCCAACCCCGTCAACTACATCGGGTCGGTGTCCATGAAGGCGGCAGGCCTCGTGTAGAGCGCTCACCCATACGGTTTTCTCCCGCAAATGGGCCGGTCTCCATTCGGAGGCCGGCCCATTGGCCTTATGGTGGGGTGCACGTTCAAGTCTCTTGTTGCGAGGAGAACCATGGATTCCAAGAAGCCTGAGGACACCTGCGTCCTCGTCACCGGAGGCGCCGGCTTCATCGGCAGCCACACCGTCGTCGACCTGCTCGAGAACGGCTACCACGTCGTGATCGTGGACGACCTCTCCAACTCCAGCCCCCGCGTCCTCGACCGCATCCACCGGATCGTGGGCGACGAGGCCTTCTCCCGCTGCACCTTCCACGAGGTGGACATCTGCGACCGCGCCGCCCTCGAGGAGGTCTTCGCGCGCCACGACGTCGACCGCGTGATCCACTTCGCCGGCTTCAAGGCCGTCGGCGAGTCCGTCGAGAAGCCGCTCGAGTACTACAGCAACAACATCGGCGGCACCCTCACCCTCTGCGAGGTCATGCGCGAGGCCGGCTGCAAGGCCATCATCTTCTCCAGCTCGGCCACCGTCTACGGCGACCCCGACGCCCTGCCCCTCACCGAGGACTCCCCCAAGAAGCCGGCCACCAACCCCTACGGCTGGACCAAGTGGATGATCGAGCAGGTCCTCACCGACCTCACCGTGGCCGACCCCGAGTGGGACGTCGTGCTGCTCCGCTACTTCAACCCCATCGGCGCCCACCCCTCCGGCCTCATCGGCGAGGACCCCAAGGGCATCCCCAACAACCTCGTGCCCTACGTGGCCCAGACCGCTGTGGGCAAACGCGAGGCCGTCCATGTCTTCGGCGACGACTACCCCACCCCCGACGGCACCGGCGTGCGCGACTACATCCACGTGTGCGACCTGGCCGCCGGCCATGTGGCCGCCCTCGCCTGGATGAACGGGCGATGCGGCGTCGAGGTGTTCAACCTGGGCACCGGCGTGGGCTCCTCTGTGCTCGACGTCGTCAAGTGCTTCTCCGAGGCCTGCGGCCACGAGATCCCCTACGTCGTGGAGGCCCGCCGCGCCGGCGACGTCGCCGAGAACTACGCCGACTGCGCCAAGGCCGGGCGCGAGATGGGCTGGAAGGCCCGCTACGACCTCGCCGACATGTGCCGCGACTCCTGGAACTGGCAGTCCAAGAACCCCGACGGGCTCGGTGCCTGACGTGGCGCCCGCCTCCCCGTCCGCGGCCGTGCCCCAGGCGTTCCCCGACTACGTGGCCGCGCGCCGCGACGCCGTGGACGCCGAGCTCGCGGCCGCCTACGCGCTCGTCCCCACCGACGACCTGCGCCGCTACCTCTACCGCCCCCTCCAGGACTTCTCGGCCCACGGCGGCAAGCGCATCCGTCCGGCCCTCGTGCTCATGGGCTGCGCCGTCACCGGCGGCGACGAGTCGGCGGCCATGCCCGTGGCGGCGGCCGTGGAGCACTTCCAGAGCGCGGCGCTCATCCACGACGACATCGCCGACGAGTCCGAGACCCGCCGCGGTGTCCCCTGCCTGCACCGCTCCGAAGGGGATGGGCTGGCGATCAACGCCGGCGACCTCTCCCTCGTGGAGAGCTTCGCCTGCGTGGCCGACGACACGCGCGTGCCCGCCGCCTGCCGCCACGCCGTCATGGTGGAGCTCTGCGAGATGATGATGCGCACCGTCGAGGGCCAGGCCCTCGACCTCGGCTGGGCCCGCGACGGCCGCTGGGACGTGACCTGCGAGGACTACCTGGCCATGGCCACCCTCAAGACGGCGCACTACTCGGCCGCCTCGCCGCTGGCCCTGGGCGCCATGGTGGCCGGGGCCCCGTCGGCCCAGGTGGACGCCCTGCGCTCCTTCGGCCTCGACGCCGGGCTCGCCTTCCAGATCCAAGACGACGTCCTCAACGTCGTCGGCGACCCCGCCGCCCAGGGAAAGGACTTCCGGAGCGACATCACCGAGGGCAAGCGCACCCTCATGGTCTGCTGGGCCCTGGGGCACGGCACGGCCGAGCAGGCCTCCGAGCTCCGGCGGATCCTCGAGTCGGGCACGTCCGACCCCGCAGGTCTCTCACGCGCCGTCTCCATCCTCGAGGCCACCGGCGCCGTGGACCACGCCCGCGCCTATGCCGCGGACCTCGCGGACCGCGCCGCCACGCGCCTCGAGGACGCGGGGCTCGTGCCCGGCGAGGCCCTCGACACCCTCCTGGCCATGCCCTCGTTCTTCGTCTCCCGCACCGCCTGACACCGCCCGGCCCGCCCGGGCACCGCACCACGCACCACCTGTACAAAAAGGAGCACCATGGATCCAATCAAGGAAGGGATGGACGGCATCGCCGTGGAGGACGTGCAGGACCGTCTCGTCTCCCTCGGCTACGCCATCGCCCCCGACGAGCGCGATGCCGAGCGCTTCGGCCCCTCCACCGCCGAGGCGGTCCTGGCCTTCCGCCGTGCCCACGGCCTCGAGGCCGGGCGCGACGTCGACGCCACCATGTGGTCGTCCCTCGTGGACGAGGGTTACCACATGGGCGACCGCACCCTCTACCTGCGCCTGCCCAACTTCAAGGGCAACGACGTCCGCACCATGCAGAACGCGCTGTCCATCCTCGGCTTCTCCTGCGGGGAGATCGACGGCTGCTTCGGCGCCCACACCGAGGCGGCTGTCAAGCAGTTCCAGGACAACGTGGGCATGCTGGCCGACGGCATGTGCTTCCAGGACACGTTCCAGGCCATCTGGCGCCTCTACCACGTGTGGGGCGGCAAGGAGGCCCAGGGGCCGGTGCCCCAGGCGGGCATCGGCTTCGCCCGGGCGGCCTCCGTGCTCGAGGACAACGACCTGGCCCTGTTCGCCGACGGGCCCATCGCCCGCACGGTGGCCGGCCGCATCTGGAACCTCGCGAGCGCCACGAGCGAGGACTCCGGCCTCGCCCTCTACAACAGCCTCGACGAGGTGCCCGGGGATGTGACCGCCATCCTCGAGCTCGTCTGCGACGACCCGGAGGCCCAGCCGGGCGTGACCTCCGTGCACGTGGACCGCTGCGGCGACGACCTCCCGCGGCGCCTGCGCACCTCCCTGGCCGCCAGCCGGCACCGCCCGCCCTACGTGCGCATCCAGCTGCCGGCCGACGCCAACGAGTACGACGGCAGCTTCACGAGCAACCGCGCCCAGATGATCGCGAGCGTGATCCTGGACGCTGTCTGCGCGGCCTTCGAAGAGGCGTAGAGAACCCGGCATCGGGAGAAAAAGGCGGGACCCCCTCCCCTTCCGGGGCGGGGGTCCCGCCTCTCTTATCGGCCCGACCCGGGCTACCGGACGAGGGCGACGACCCGCTCCCCTGCCCTGACAGGGCCCGGGGCCACCGGCGTGACGGCGCCGTACTCGGCGGAGTTGGAGACGAGCACCATCACCTCGTCGGGATGGCCGGCCGCCGCGATGGCGTCGGGGTCGAACCCCAGCAGCGGCTGCCCCGCCCTCACGGCATCGCCCTGGGAGACGTAGGCCGTGAAGCCCTCCCCCTCCATGGCCACGGTGTCCACGCCCACATGCACGAGGACCTCCGTGCCGTCTGCCGTCTCGAGCCCGACGGCGTGGCCGGAGCCCACCAGGGCGGCCACAGTGCCGTCCACGGGCGAGAAGACCGTCCGCCCGCTCGGCCTCACGGCGAGCCCCTGCCCCAGGAGCCCCTGGGAGAACGCGTCGTCGGGGACGTCCGCGAGAGCGACCGCCTCACCGTCGACCGGCGAGAGCACAGTCAGGGGCTCCCAGTGGCACGGCACCGCGTCGGGCCTCGCCGGCCCTTTCTTGAACCTGTCAAAGAGACCCATGGCCTCTCCTCTCTGAAAAATGGGGTGCCCGCCCTGCGGGACGGGCACCCGGACGGTCGCTACACCAGCTTCTCGTCCTTCTTGCAGAAGGCGTACCCGAGCACCGCCCCGAGCACGGTGGAGATGCCGAGGCCGATCATGGCGTTCACGAAGTTCATCATGTCGGCCGAGATGAAGGCGGGGAAGGTCACCACGGAGCCGAACACGAAGGCGGTGGTGTGCACCTGCAGGAGGCCGAGGACCGCGCCGCCCACGGCGCCCGCGACTATCTGGGCCAGGAAGAGGCGCTTGTTCTTCACAAGCAGGCCGAAGAGCGTGGGCTCGATGATGGCGGAGAGCACGATGGTGATCACGCCGGTGAGGGAAAAGCTCTTCACGTCGCGGTCCTTGGCCTTGAGGAAGACGCCGAGGGCGACGCCGATGACGGCGAAGTTGCAGGCGAAGGTCATGGGGCAGATGTAGTCCATGCCATTCTGCGCGATGTTGTTGATCATGATGGGGTTCACGGCCCAGTGCATGCCCACGGAGACGAGCACCGACCAGCCGCCGCCCACCACGGCGCCGGCGACCATGCCGGACACACCGAGGAGCCAGTTGACGCCCGCGGCGATGACCTCGCCGCCGTACACGCCGATGGGGCCGATCACGATCATGGTCAGGGGGACCATCACGACGAGCGACACGAGGGGCGTGACGACGAGCTGCAGGTCCTCCGGCACCTTGGAGTCGAGAAGCTTGAAGAGGTGGCTGTAGACCCAGATGGCCAGGATGATGGGGATGACGGTGGAGCTGTAGTTCATGAGCACGACGGGGATGCCGAAGAAGTCGCCCATGGCGCCGTTGCCCACGTCGCCCATGAGGCCCAGGAAGTCCGGGTAGATGAGGGCCGCGCCGATGAGGGCCGAGATGTAGGGGTTGGCGCCGAAGCGCTTGGCCGCGCTCACGGCGAGGAGCACAGGGAGGAAGTAGAACACGGCCATCGACGCGGAGTAGAGGATCGTGTAGGTGCTCGAGCCCTCCGCGATCCACCCCAGCTGGGTGCACAGGATCAGGAGGCCGCGGAGCACGCCGGAGCCGGCCAGGGGGGCCAGAAGCGGCGAGAAGATCGCCGAGATGGCGCTGAACACATTGGTGACGGGGCTGCCGCCCTCGTCGACGGCCACGGCCGTCTCGGCGGCGCCGCCCGTCACCAGCGGCTGGAACCGCTCGTAGAGCTTGGGCACGTTGATGCCCACGAGGATCTGGTACTGGCCCGACCCGTGGGCCACGTTGGGGATGCCGTCGAGGGCGCGGATGGCGTCGTCGTCGGCCAAGGACTCGTCCTTGAGGATGAGGCGCAGGCGCGTGGCGCAGTGGGAGACGTTCGCGACGTTCTCGGGGCCGCCGACGTACTCGAGGATCCTCTCGGCCGTCACTTTGTAGTCCATCGTGGTTTCCTCTCTCCGTTTCTCCGGGGCTCACTTCATGAAGGCGTCGAGCACGAGGCGGCTCACGCCCACGCCGTCGTTGGCGTCCACGGCGGCCTGGATGCGGTCGAGGCCCAGGCGGTCGATGGTCTCGTCGATGCGGCGCACCATGGCGACGTTGGCCGCGCACTCGGCGGCCGCGCGCTCGCGCTTGGGGAAGGTGTCGAAGTAGACGGCGTGGTCGAAGCCGTGCTTCTTCACGTAGTAGAGGAACTCGAGGGTCTGGGGCAGGGTGACGGTGCCCACCATGAGGCCGTCGTCGAAGCGCCCGTAGCCGTCGTTGAGGTGGACGCCGAAGAGGCGCCCCCTGGAGCCGAGGATGTCGGCGCCGTACGCGGGGTTGTCATGCTTCATGAGCATGTGGCAGTAGTCGAGGGTGGCGCCGATGTTGGGGCGGTCGATCTCGTCGATCATGGCGAGCACGAGCCCGAAGCTGTCGATGAAGGCGAAGGAGCGCTCCTCGAAGGGCTTGTACTCGATGGAGAAGAGCACGTCGGGGGCGTAGTCGCAGAGCTCGCGGAAGGCCGAGGCGACGGCGTCCCACATGCGGCGGTAGTCGGCCTGGAAGGGGTAGTCGAAGCCGTCGAAGCCCAGCCAGAGGGTGACCACCCTGCCGCCGATGGCACGGCAGTAGTCGGTGCCCTCCTTGGCGAGGGCGAGGGCGTCGGCGGCGACCGCGGGGTCGGCGTTGCCGAACTCGCCGTTGAGGAAGTGCCTGCGGAAGCGCACGGCGACGCCGTTGGCCTCGAGCCCGTTGGCGTCGAGCATGGCCTTGAGGTCGGCCGCGAGCAGGCCCTCCACGTGCTCGGGATAGTTGAAGTCGCAGTGGGTGAGGCCGAGCCCCGAGAACTCCTGGAGCACGGAGGCGAGGTCGCCGTCCGCCTCCGAGAGGAACGAGTTGATGCGGGTGGCCAGTTTCATGGGGCGTCTCCTTCTCTTCCGTCAATTCCTGTCAACCACGTTCATTTGCAGTCGTTGAGAAGGACTATACCGTCACAAACTGTCACTCAGAGTTGGAAACTATCATTTCCTGTCACTTAGGGTCATTCCATGGGATGAACGGTAGGTAATCTCCCGCGAGCGGTAGATTTCTTTCATGGACGGTCATGTACAGTCATAGACAGTCGACTACCGGGCCGAGAAGGCCCCATCGGGAACACGAGGGCCCATGATCCCCTACAAGCGTCAGCAGACCATCCTCGACCTCCTCTCCCAGGAGGAGGTCGTGCGCTTCTCCGACATACAGGAGCTCCTGCCCGAGGTGTCGGAGTCGACGCTCCGGCGCGACGTGCGCGAGCTCGAGGCGGACGGCAGGCTCCAGCGCCTGAGCGGCGGCGCCGTGAAGGCCGCCGGCGGCCCCCGCGAGACACCCATCAGCGTCAAGGCGGCCATCCACGTGGGTGAGAAGCGCGCCATCGCGGCGGCGGCGGCCGCCCTCGTGGAGGACGGCGAGACGGTCTACGTGGACTCCGGGTCCACCTGCTCGGCCCTGCTCGCCCTCCTCATGGCGAGGCCGGTCACGGTGGTCACCACCAACGCCGACGCGTTCTCCCTCGCAGGTGCCGACCCCTGCGCCACCCTCGTGATGCTGGGCGGCATCCTGAGCCCCGACCTCTCCTCCGTGTACGGCCCCATGACCGAGGAGAACGTCGGGCGCTTCGTGTTCGACCGGGCGTTCCTGGGGGCCAACGGCGTCGACGTCAGGTTCGGGGTCACCACGCCGAGCATGCAGGAGTCCAACAAGAAGCAGGTGGTGGCCGAGCACGCCAAGGAGACCTACGTGCTCGCCGACTCCTCCAAGTTCGGGGAGGTCCTAAACGTCAGGGTGCTCCCGCTGGACCGCGTCACGGTCGTCTCCGACCGCAGCGACCCCGCGGTCGCCGCCGAGACGCGCGTCATCACCGCCTGAGCCTCCAGCACCGCCGACGATACGTGCATGAAAAAAGGCCGCCGGCGGTTGCCGGGCGGCCTGCCGCGCGCTGGCGGGGGCAGAGGGATTCGAACCCCCATAACTGGTACCAAAAACCAGGGTCCTGACCGTTGGACGATGCCCCTGTGGGAGGCAAGTGTACCACGGGCTCCCCACGGCCTCGCCGAAGCGGCTCCTATCTGCGTTATCATGCAAGGCGTTCATGCATCTGTGCCGCGAGTTCAACGGCCGCGGCCCGTTGCCCAGGAGGCACCCTTCTATGGCATTCACCGCCATCGTCCTCGCCGCCGGCGAGGGCACCCGCATGAAGTCCAAACACCCCAAAGTGGCCCACAGGATGCTCGGCCGTCCCCTCGTGGTCTGGGCGGTCGAGGCCGCCCGCCAGGCGGGCGCGGACCGCGTCGTCGTGGTCGTGGGCAACGGCGCCGAGGAGGTCAGGGAGCTCCTCGCCGACGAGAACGTCGAGTGCGTGCTCCAGGGCGAGCGCCTCGGCACCGGCCACGCACTCAAGGTCGCCCTCGACGAGACGGGCGTCGCCTCGGGGTGCGTGGCCGTGCTGTACGGGGACACGCCCCTCGTGGAGCCCTCCACCATCGCCGCCCTCACCGACCAGGTGACCGACGGCGGCCGCGCCGCCGCCGTGCTCACCATGGCGCCCGAGGACCCCACCGGCTACGGCCGCATCGTCCTCGACGACGCCGGCGAGGTCGTGGCCATCGTGGAGCACAAGGACTGCACCGAGGAGCAGCGCGCCAGCCTCACCGAGTGCAACTCCGGCGTCTACGCCTTCGACGGCGCCCAGCTGGCCGCCCACATCGGCGAGATCGGCAACGACAACGTCCAGGGCGAGTACTACATCACCGACATGGTGGAGATCCTCAAGGGCCACGGCCTCTCCGTCACCGCCGTGCACGTGGAGGACGACACCGAGATGCTCGGCGTCAACTCGCGCACCCAGCTCGCCGAGGCCACCAAGGTCATGCAGCGCCGCATCAACGGCCGGCTCATGGCCGAGGGCGTCACCATGCTCGACCCCGACCTCGTGTGGGTGGGCCCCGGCGTCACCGTGGGCCGCGACACCGAGCTCCTGCCCGGCACCTACCTGTGGGGCTCCACCTCCGTCGGCGAGGACTGCGTCGTGGGCCCCGACTCCCGCCTCACCGACACCTCGGTGGGCGACCGCTGCACCGTCGACGAGACCGTGGCCGAGGGCGCCCTCATCGAGAACGACGTCTCCTGCGGCCCCCGCGCCTACCTGCGCCCCGGCACCCACATGCTGGACGGCTCCAAGGCCGGCACCCACGTGGAGATCAAGAAGTCCACGATCGGGCGCGGCTCCAAGGTCCCGCACCTCTCCTACATCGGCGACACCGCCATGGGCGACGACGTCAACGTGGGGGCCGGGTCGATCACCTGCAACTACAACGGCTACGAGAAGAACCCCACCACCATCGGCGACCGGGCCTTCATCGGCTCCAACACCATGATGGTGGCCCCCGTGAACCTGGGCTCCGACGTCATAACCGGGGCCGCCAGCTGCATCGTCGAGGACGTTCCTGACGGCGCCCTGGGCATCGCCCGGGCCCGTCAGACCAATGTCGAAGGGTACGCCGCCAAGCGCGCCGCCAGCCGAGAGTCGTAGAGAAAGGCGACCATGAACCAGGATCAGGACCTCAACAAGATCACACCGATGACCAAGCGCTTCAAGCTCTACACCGGTTCCAGCAACCCGGTGTTGGCCCAGCGCATCGCCGACCTGCTCGGCGTCGAGCTCTCGGGGCTCCTCCTCGAGAAGTTCGCCAACGGCGAGATCTACGCGCGCTTCGACGAGTCGGTGCGCGGGGCCGACGTCTTCTTCATCCAGTCCATCGTGGGCGCCAACGTCAACGACATGATGATGGAGACCCTCATCACCGCCGACGCCGCCCGCCGCGCCTCCTGCCGCACCTTCACGGCGGTCATCCCCCACTACGGCTACGCCCGCCAAGACCGCAAGGCAGCCCCCCGCGAGCCCATCACGGCCCGCCTCGTGGCCAACCTCCTCGAGACCGCCGGCGTCGACCGCGTGGTCACCCTCGACCTCCATCAGAACCAGATCCAGGGCTTCTTCAACATCCCGGTGAACCACATCACCGCCATGCCCCTCTTCGGCGAGTACTACAACGCCATGGACTTCGACACCGACGAGCTCGTGGTGGTCTCGCCCGACGTGGGCCGCGCCAAGGCCGCCAAGAAGCTCTCCGACATGCTCGGCTGCTCGCTGGCCATCGCCCACAAGGGCCGCCCCAAGCACAACCAGGCCGCCGTCACCGGAATCATCGGCGACATCAAGGGCAAGACCTGCATCATCAACGATGACATGATCGACACCGCCGGCACCCTCTGCGCCAGCGTCCGCGAGCTCAAGAAGCTCGGCGCCGGCGACATCTACGTCTGCGCCACCCACGGCATCTTCTCGGGCCCCGGCGTGGAGCGCATCGAGGACGCCCCCATCGTGGAGTGCGTGGTCACCGACGCCGTGCCCCTGGACCCCGCCTGCCACGACGGCAAGATCAAGACCATCTCGGTGGCCGACGAGTTCGCCGAGTGCATCCAGCGCATCTACAACGAGGTGAGCGTGAGCGGCATGGTGGGCGCCGACATGAACCTCTAGGGTCGGCGACCTCGGCCCGGGGCGACCCCGCCCCCCGAGTATGGGACCCTGGCCCCGCCCCCGTCTCCCTCAGGAGGGGACGGGGGCTTTCTGTGTCTCCCGGGCGCGGGCAGGCACCGACCGGCCGGGTTCGGCCCCGTGCCCCACGGTGGCGGCCGCAGGTCCGGGCCCGTGGCACCGCCATAAAGGCCAGCCGCGCCACGGCGGCGAGGAGCCATCCCCGTTTTGTCAGAAGGCCGCGCCACGGTGGCGCGGAGGGCAACGGCACCGGGCCCATGGCGGCCCCGCCTCCCCGCAATGGCGCCGTGGGCCATACTGGACACGTCACCTCCTCGACAGCAAGGAGCACCATGGCAGCAAGGAACCGCGACCAGGCCCCCACCGGCGGCAAAAGGCCCCGGGGGGCCAACCCATCCAAGGCACCCGTGCCCATCGGCATGGTCGTGGGGCTCGGCAACCCCGGGGACGAGTATGCCGAGACCCGGCACAATGCCGGCTTCCAGGTGGTGGACCTCCTCGCCGAGCGATGGGGGGCCGGCTATTGGAAGCAGGATGCCGGCGCCCTCGTCGCCCCCTGCACCGTCGAGGGGCAGACGGTGCTCCTCGCCAAACCCCAGAGCTTCATGAACACGAGCGGCGGCCCCGTCTCCAAGCTGGCCCGGGAGCACCGGGTGCAGCCCGAGGGTATCCTCGTGGTCCACGACATGCTCGACATCCCCGCAGGTGCGGTCAAGTACAAGGCGGGCGGCGGCCTCGACGGCCACAACGGCCTGCGCTCCATCGCCGACAAGCTCAAGACCCGCGACTTCAAGCGGGTGGAGGTGGGCATCGGGCGCCCGCCGGGACGCATGGACCCGGCCGACTTCGTGCTGAGGACCCTCAAGGGCAGGTTCCTGGAGGAGTTCGGGCTCACGGTGGCCGACGCGGCCGACCTGGTGGAGCGGGAGCTCAGGCGGCAGGGGCAGGCCTGAGCCCCGTCGACGCCGCCCATAACGCCACCGTGGCGCGGCCGCACCCCCGTTTTGCCGAGACACCCCGCCACAGCGGCGCGTCGTCGCCCGCATACCGCCCGGAGAGGCCCATGGAGATCAGCGGCACCAACTTCAAGCTGGAGGAGTACCTGCGCTATGCGAGCCCCGCGGAGGCCCCCGTCATCGAGTACGTGGTGGGCGACGTGGAGCGGGCGGCGGGCCTCACCGTGCGCTCCCTGGCCGAGGCCACGGGCGCATCGGTGTCCACCATCATGCGCCTGGTCCACAAGCTCGGTTACAGGGGTTACCGCGACTTCCAGCAGGCCCTGATCTACGACCTCGCCGTGCGGCGCCGCTCGGCCCGGGCCTCCATGGGCGACGTGGGCCGGAGCGACTCCACCCGGTCGGTGATCCACAAGCTCAGCAGCCGCACCGTCCACGCCCTCGACGCCACCGCCGTGGCCCTCGACGTCTCGGCCGTGGACCGGGCGGCCTACCTGGTGGGCCACGCCAAGAACGTGGTGCTCTTCGGCATGGGGGCGTCCCAGATCGTGGCCGAGGACCTGGGCCTCAAGCTCCTCCGGGCCAACATCCCGTGCACCTGCAACGCCGACTGGCACGCCCAGCTCCTCGCCGCCAAGAACATCGGCCCCGACGACGTGGCCGTGGCCTTCAGCTACTCCGGGGAGACCCGCGAGGTGGTGGAGTGCGCCCGACGCTGCAAGGAGGCCGGCGCACCGGTCATCTCGGTCACGGCGGCCGTGAGCGGCCACGGGCTGCTCCCCTACACCGACGTCGCCCTCTGCGTCGCCGCGAGCGAGCACGGCCTGAGGAGCGGCGCCATGGCCAGCCGCATCGCCCAGCTTCACGTGGTGGACATCCTGTTCACCGTGGTGGCCCTGCGCGACTACGACGCCGCCTCCCAGCGCTTTGCCGGCAACTACCACCACAAGGCCCTCGGGGAGGCCGAATAGGGGCACCGCTCGGGGCACCTGGGCCCATGCTGTGAACTCAAACTGGAATATCACCACCCTCCCATTCTGCCGACGGTAGCGCTCTGTCGGCAGACGGCCTTTCCCGGCCCTTCTTTTTTCCATGGCGCGGTACAAAGACGTCATTTACCGATGGCAAGACGAACACCTTGTGAGAACGGCGACGATAGGGGGCGACAGAAAGCGACAACGAAGGGAGGAGCTTTGGTCGATCTCGAATCCCTCGTGACCGAGAGTCCCAACCCCGCGACATCCGACCTCGACACCATGAGCCCCCTGGAGGTGGCCCGGGCCATGAACCGGGAGGACCGGGAGGTGGCCCGGGCCGTGGGCGAGGTGCTCGACCGGGTGGCCCAGGCCATCGCCTGGGGCAGGGACGCCCTGGCCGCCCAGGGGCGCATCGTCTACGTGGGGGCCGGCACGTCGGGGCGCCTCGGGGTCCTCGACGCCGTGGAGTGCCGCCCCACCTTCGGGGTGCCCGACGGCGTGGTGGTTGGCCTCATCGCCGGGGGCGCCCCGGCATTCACCCAGGCCGTGGAGGGGGCGGAGGACGACGAGGGCCTCGGCGTCTCCGACATCGACGGGCTCTCGGTGGGCGCCTCCGACATGGTGGTGGGCCTTGCCGCCAGCGGGCGCACCCCCTACGTGGCCGGTGCCCTCCGGCGGGCCCGGGAGCGCGGGGCGCGCACCGTGGCCGTGGCCTGCACCCGCCCCTCCCTCATCGGCACCATGGCCGGGCTCGCCATCGAGGTCTCCTGCGGCCCGGAGGTGCTCACCGGCTCCACCCGGCTCAAGGCCGGCACGGCCCAGAAGATGATCCTCAACATGATCTCGACGGGCTCCATGGTGGGCACGGGCAAGGCCTTCGGCAACCTCATGGTGGACGTGCAGCCCACCAACGAGAAGCTCCGGGCCCGGGCCCTGTCCATCGTGGAGCAGGCCTGCGGCACGGACGCCTCCCGGGCGGAGGCGGCCTTGGAAGACGCCGGCGGCATGGCCAAGCCGGCCATCGTCTCCATCCTCGCCGATGTCGACGCCAAGACCGCCGACACCCTGCTCGCCCAGGCCTCCGGCGACGTGCGCCGGGCCATAGCCCTTGCCCAAGACACCCGACAGGAACAGGAGATGCGATGAACCAGGAGACCGCGCTCGAGAAAGCCTTCGCCATCGTGGCCATCGGCGGCAACGCCAAGGGGGAGGCCTACGAGGCCCTCGCGGCAGCCGAGGAGGGGCGCTTCGACGAGGCCGACAAGGCCCTCGCCCAGGCAGAGCAGGACCTCGTGGACGCCCACAACATCCAGACCGAGTTCATCCAGCGGTCCGCCGCCGGAGAGGACATCCCCCTCTCCATGATCTTCGTCCACGCCCAGGACCACCTCATGTGCGCCCTCGAGGCCCAGTCGCTCATCGGGCACCTGGTGGCTCAGGCCAAGCGCATCGACGCCCTGGAGCGGCGCGTCGAGGCCCTCGAGGGGCACGACCGTGGCTAGGGCGGCCGGCACGCCGGACCTCGCCCGCCGCTGGCTCGGGGAGACCGACTACGACATTCCCCGCTTCGGCTTCGTGAGCGCCGCCGTGGTCACCGCCTCCCTCGTCATCGCCGTCTTCGTCGTCCCGGCCCTCACCGCCCCGCTGGCCCCGTCCCTCCCGCTGGCCACGCCCGTGGCCCAGGGCCTGCTCGTGGGCTTCTCCGTGGCCGTCATGGAGTTCTTCCACGAGAACGACCGCGGGCCCTGCCCCGGTTTCTGGTTCGTGGCGGCGGCCCTCTCTGCGGCCCTCGCCGCTGTGTTCTGCGTCCTGTTCGTCTGACCCGCACCCCAGCCGTCAAGGAAAGGAGCATGTCATGAAGGTTCTCGTCGTCTGCTCGGGAGGCATGTCCTCCACCATCGCCGAGGACGCCCTGAGGAAGGAGGCGGCCAAGCGCGGCCTCACCCTCGAGGTGGCCGCCTGCGGCACCTCGGCCCTCGAGGACGAGCTCAAGGAGGGCTACGACGCGGTTCTGGTGGCGCCCCAGGTGCGCCACCGGTTCAAGGAGCTCGCCGCCACCTGCGAGGCGGCCTCCGTGCCCGTGTGCCTCATCCAGCCCATGGCCTACAGCCCCATGGGCGGCCCCAAGCTCTTCGCGCAGCTCGCCGAGCTTCTGCCCGACCTGGCCTAAGGCCTTCGCCACCCACGACCCTAAGGAGTACCCATGGCCGCATTCGAGTCCATGTCCACCTGGATCGACGAGCACCTCGCCGGCCCCATGGCCCGCGTGGCCGAGCAGAGGCATCTACGTGCCATCCGCGACGGCATCGTCTCCACCCTCCCGCTCATCATCGTGAGCTCGTTCCTCATGGTCATCGCCTTCGCCTACAACCAGATGCCCGCCGACTGGGCCCTGGCCGCGTGGCTCAAGGCCAACGCCGTCAAGATCCTGCTGCCCTACCGCATGTCCATGTACATCCTGTCGCTCTACGCCTGCTTCGGCATCGGCTACTCCCTGGGCCGCTCCTACAAGGTGGACGGCCTCATGAGCGGCCTACTGTCGGTCATGGCCATGCTGCTCACCATCGTGCCGGTGATGATGCCCGACCTCGACGACGCCATCAACGCCGCCCTGGCCGCCTCTCCCCTGGCCGACGCGGGCTTCCCCGACGCCATGGCCGCCGTCAACGGCGCCTACGTCATGAACATGAACTACCTGGGCACCGGCCAGCTCTTCGTGGCCATCATCGCCGCCTTCGCCGCGGTGGAGATCTACCGCCTCTGCGTGCAGCACAGGCTCACCATCAAGATGCCGGCCCAGGTCCCCGAGGCCGTCTCCAATTCCTTTGCCGCCCTCATCCCCACGGCCATCGTCTTCTTCCTGTTCTCCGCGGTGTGCATCTGGGGCGGCTTCAACATCCACGACTTCATCACCGCGCTGATCATGCCCCTGGTCTCCGGCGTCGACACCCTGGGCGCCGCCCTGGTGGTGGTCTTCCTCGAGATGCTCTTCTGGTTCTTCGGCATCCACGGCAGCTCCGTGGTCTACTCCATCGCCCGTCCCCTCTGGCTGGTGCTGCTCGATGAGAACGCCGCCGCCTACGCCGCCGGCACCGCCCTGCCCCACGTGGTGTCCGAGCCCTTCTTCCAGTGGTTCGTCCAGATCGGCGGATCCGGCTGCACCATCAGCCTCGCCATCCTGCTGCTGTTTGCCTCCCGTTCCAAGTACGGCAAGATGATGGGCAAGGCCACCATCGTGCCCGCCGTCTTCAACATCAACGAGCCCCTGATGTTCGGCGTGCCCCTGGTGCTCAACCCCACGATGATGATCCCGCTCATCCTGGTCCCCGTGGTCAACGTCCTGATCTCCTACCTCTGCCTGTCGGTGGGGCTGGTGGGCCGGTTCGTGGGCGCCATCGTCCCCTGGACGCTGCCCGGGCCCGTGGGCGCGTTCCTGGCCTGCGGCGGCGACTGGCGGGCCGCCGTGCTCTCCGTGGTGCTCATCGCCATCGGCGTGGCCATCTACTACCCGTTCTTCCGCGCCTGGGAGAAGCAGGTCATCGCCGAGGAGAAGGCCGACGAGGCCGAGGCCGCCTAGGCCGAGACGACCCATCGCCCGACGAAACCCATGGCCCGGCCCCGGCCGGGCCTTCTCCGAGAGGACCATCCATGTACGTGGCAACGGTCGACGCCGGGGGGACCCGGACACGCTTCGAGCTTCGGGGGCCCGACGGCACGGTGAGGTGCTCCCATGCCGGCACCACCTGCCACCCGGCCCAGGTGGGCCTCGACGCCATGGCCCGCATGCTGCGCGAGGGCGTGGAGCGCGTGGCCTCGGCCGCGGGGGCGCCCATGGCGTCCACCGCGGTCTCCCTGGGCGTGGCCGGCTATGGTCCCGGCCGCGAGGGGGCCGTCGAGACCGCCCTGGAAGACGCCTTCGGCGACGCGGCGGCGCTGCTCGTGGCCAGCGACGCCGAGGTCGCACGGGTCGGCGCCCTGGGAGGTGCCGACGGCGTGCTCGTGGTGGCCGGGACCGGGTCTATCGCCGTGGGCTCCTTCGACGGGCTCCCGGTGCGCGTGGGCGGCTGGGGCTGGCCCGTGGGCGACGAGGGGTCCGGGGCCTGGCTGGGCCGCGAGGCGGTGGGCCTGGTCCTGCGCCGCCACGACGGCCGCGACCCCGCGGGGCCCCTCCTCGACGCCGCCGTCTGCGAGGCCCTCGCCGTGGACAGCCCCGAGGCCATCGCGGGCGCCCTGGCGGCCTCCCGCGACCAGCGGCGCCTCCTGGCCCGGGCGGCCCCGGCGGCCGTCTCGAGCGCCCGAGGGGGCGACGGGGGCGCCCAGGCCCTGGTGGCCCGGGCCGCCACGGAGCTCGCCCGCCTGGCCAACCGCGCGGCGGAGGGGCACCCCGGGGCGCCGGTCTCGTGGACGGGCGGCCTCTTCTCGGCCGGCGACGCCGTGCTCGGCCCGTTCAAAGCGGCCCTCGACGACACCCTCGTGCCCCTGGCCCCCCAGGGCACTCCCCTGGACGGAGCCTGGATGCGGGCCGTGCGCGCCCTCAACCTCTGAACCCATCCCTGCGACCAAAGGAGCACCCATGACCCGCACGCTCATGTGGGGAGGCGCCACCGCCTCCTCCCAGTACGAGGGGGCCGCCACCGCCTCCTCCCAGTACGAGGGGGCCGCCACCGCCGGCGGCAAGGGCCTCGACACCCAGGACGTCCGCCCCTGGAAGCCCCGCACCAGCAACGCCACCTGCGAGACCCGGCTCCTCACGGCCTCGGCCGTGGCCAAGGCCAAGGCCGACCTCGCCGTCGGCGAGGGCAACTACCCCTTCACCCGGGGCACCCAGGGCCACGACCACCTGGAGGAGGACATCGCCCTCCTCCAAGAGCTCGGCATCGACATCTACCGGTTCTCCCTCAGCTGGGCCCGGCTCTTCCCCCAGGGGGACGAGGCCGAGCCCAGCCCGGAGGGGCTCGCCTACTACGACCGGGTCTTCGAGGCGGTGAGGGCCGCCGGCATGAAGACCTTCGTGACCCTCACCCACTACGCCATCCCCCTCCACCTGGTGGAGGCCTACGGCAGCTGGACCAACCGCGCCCTCATCGACCTCTACGAGCGCTTCGCCCGGACGGTGTTCGAGCGCTGGGGGTCCATGATCGACTACTACCTCCCCTTCAACGAGATCAACGCCGGCTACTTCTCGCCCTGGAACGGCGTGGGGCTCCTCAGGCCCGAGGACGGCCCCTACGACCAGTCCGCGGTGTTCCAGAGCCTCCACCACCAGTTCGTGGCCAGCGCCAAGGTCATCCGGGCCCAGCGCGAGATCTGCCCCGACGCCCGGTCGGGCTGCATGGTGGCGGCCTTCTGCTACTACCCCCACACCTGCTCGCCCGAGGACAACTGGATCAAGCTCCACGACGAGCAGGTCAACATGTGGTACCCGGTGGACGTTCTGGCCTGCGGCATCCAGCCCTACTACATGGACGCCTTCTACCGCGACCACGGCATCACCGTGGACATCACCGACGAGGACCTGGAGCTCTTTGCCCGCTACAGCTGCGACTTCGTGAGCTTCTCCTACTACTCCAGCTCCGTGCTGGGAGCCGCCGACAACGGCGAGCAGACCGCCGGCAACCTGGTGTGCTCCATCAAGAACCCCTACCTGGAGGCCAGCGAGTGGGGTTGGCAGATCGACCCGGTGGGGCTCCGCACCCAGCTCAACGCCTTCTACGACCGCACCCACAAGCCGGTGTTCGTGAGCGAGTGCGGCTTCGGCGCCCGGGACCGCCTGGAAGACGACGGCTCCATCCACGACCCCTATCGGGTGGAGTACCTCGAGAGGCACTTCGAGCAGCTGCTCCTGGCCCAACAGGACGGCGTCGATGTGCTGGGATTCATCCTCTGGGGCGTCATCGACATCGTGAGCGCCGGGTCCTGCGAGATGGCCAAGCGCTACGGCGTGGTCTATGTGGACGCCGACGACCGGGGCGAGGGCACCTACGAGCGGCGCAAGAAGGACAGCTTCGACTGGTACCGGCGCTATATCGAGAGCTACCACGCCGCCCACGGCGCCTAGGCCGGCGGCGGCATACCGGACGCACCCCCCACAGGAAAGGGCGGCCCCGATGCGGGACCGCCCTTTCTCCATGGAGCGCGGGTCTTGGGGGCCGAGGGCTACTCGGCGTCCTCGCCGAGCAGGGCCTGGGTCATGGACGCGGCGGCCTGCTTGCCGGCGCCCATGGCCAGGATGACCGTGGCGGCACCGGTGACGATGTCGCCGCCGGCCCACACGCGCGGGTCGCTCGTGCGGCCGTCCTCGTCGGCCTCGATATAGCCCCACTTGTTGAGCTTCACCGGGGCGGCCTTGGAGGCGAAGGGGTTGGCGTTGGTGCCGATGGCGGTGATGGCCACGTCGCAGGGCAGCTCGAACTCGCTGCCCTCCACGCGCACCGGGCGGCGGCGGCCGGAGTCGTCGGGCTCGCCGAGCTCCATGCGCTCGAGCTTCACCTTGGCCACGAAGCCGTCCTCGCCGGCCTCGAACTCCAGCGGGGAGACGAGCTCCAGCACGCGGACGCCCTCCTCCTTGGCGTGGTGCAGCTCGGCCACGCGGGCGGGCATCTCCTTCTCGGTGCGGCGGTAGGCCAGGGTCACCGACTCGGCGCCCAGGCGCAGGGCCGTGCGCGCCGCGTCCATGGCCACGTTGCCGCCACCGAAGACCACCACGTTCTTGCCGTGCTTGATGGGGGTGTCGAACTCGGGGAAGTCCATGGCCTTCATGAGGTTCACGCGGGTGAGGTACTCGTTGGCGCAGAAGACGCCGGGGAGGTTCTCGCCCGGGATGTTGAGGAACTTGGGAAGGCCGGCACCCACGGCCAGGTACATGGCGTCGAAGCCGTGCTCGTTGAAGAACTCGTCGGCGTCGTAGAGGTTGCCCACCACGGCGTCGTACTCGAACTTCACGCCGAGGTCCTTGAGGCCGTCGATCTCACGCTTGACGATGGCCTTGGGGAGGCGGAACTCGGGGATGCCGTAGGTGAGCACGCCGCCGCCGGTCTGGAAGGCCTCGAACACCGTGACGTCGAAGCCCTCGCGGGCGAGCGCACCGGCGCAGGCGATGCCGGAGGGGCCGGAGCCCACCACGGCCACCTTCTTGCCGTTGGCCGGCTTGCACTGGGGCGTGGCGCCCACGGACTCGGTCATGTCGCCGAGGAAGCGCTCGAGCTGGCCGATGGCGATGGGGTCGTTGCCGGTCTTGTTGAGGATGCAGTTGCCCTCGCACTGGTTCTCCTGGGGGCACACGCGGCCGCAGACCGAGGGGAGCATGTTGGAGTCGCGGATGGTGGCCAGGCCGCCGGCGAAGTCCTCGTCGCGGATCTGACGGATGAAGGTGGGGATGTCGATGCCCACGGGGCAGCCGGCGACGCAGTGGGGCTTCTTGCAGTCGAGGCAGCGGTTGGCCTCCTCGATGGCGTCCTCGGTGGTGTAGCCGGTGTCCACGGGCTCGAAGTTCTTGGCGCGGACCTCGGCCGGCACCTCGTTGGCGGGGACCCTCGGGTCCTTGTTGTTGGCGCGGTACTTGCCGTTTACGAGTGGCATTTGCAACCCCCCTCATGCTTGGCGTGCTCCAGGGCCTCGCCCTCCTCGGCGCGGTAGGAGCCCTGACGGGCGGCGAGGTCGGCCCAGTCGACCTTGGTGGCGTCGAAGTCGGGGCCGTCGACACAGGCGAACTTGGTCTCGCCGCCCACGGTGACGCGGCAGCAGCCGCACATGCCGGTGCCGTCGACCATGATGGGGTTGAGGCTGGCCGTGATGGGCATGTCGTACTTCTCGCAGGTGAGGGCCGAGAACTTCATCATGGGCACGGGCCCCACGGCGAAGACCTGGTCGATGGCGTGGTCGATGCACAGGCGCTCGAGCGGCGCGGTGACCACGCCCTTCTCGCCCTCGGAGCCGTCGTCGGTGGTGATGATGAGGTTCTCCAGGGGAAGCTCGCGGAACTGCTCGGTGAGGATGAGCAGGTCCTTGGTGCGGGCGCCCATGATGACGGTGACCTTGTTGCCTGCCGCCACGAGGGCGCGGGCCACGGGGTAGGCGATGGCGAGGCCCACGCCGCCGCCGATGACGCACCAGTTGCCGGGTTTCATCTCGGTGGGCTGGCCCAGAGGGCCGGTGACGTCGAGGATGGAGTCGCCCGCCTGGAGCTGGGAGAGGTCCTGGGTGGTCTTGCCGATCACCATGAAGATGAACTCGATCCAGCCCTCCTCGGGGTTCCAGTCGGCGAAGGTGAACGGCACGCGCTCGCCCTTCTCGTCCGTACGCACCATCAAGAACTGACCCGCCTTGGCCTTCTTGGCCATCTGCGGCGCATGTACGCGGAATTTGAACACCTTCTCCGAGTACTGCGTCTTCTCGAGGATTTCGAACATGCAGCGGCTCCTCTCTCCTCCTCGACAGACATCTGGTTCATGGGGACATGCGCGGCACGGACACATGGCCCGAATCCACGGTTGCGTTTCAGTTTAGCGCAACCGGTTAACCCCACAGGCCGCGGTGAGCCCCGCGCACCATAGTTACCCTCGGAAAACTCCCGTGGAACCGGCCCCTCACCACTCCTCGAGGGGGTGGCAGCCCACGAGGTCGACCTTCTCCGCGTCCACCGAGAAGTCGGCCTGCCAGAGCTCGACGCCACGGGCACGGACCTCGTCGACGCAGGCCATGACCTCGTCGTAGGTGGTGCCGTGGTAGAAGTGGAAGCCGTCGTTGGCGTAGTAGAGGCAGTAGAGGATCACAGCCCGGTCGTGGTCGGCCAGGGAGTCGGCCAGCTCGTGCAGGTGGCGCACGGCGCGGTCGGTGGACGAGAAGGGCGGCTGCGGCAGGCGCCCCACCCCCTCGGGGACGGCGCACTCCAGCTGGCGCAGGGGCGTCTTGACCTCCAGGTACACGGAGTCGTCCACGAGGAAGTCCAGGCGGGAGGAGCCCAGCGGCACCTCGCGGCGCACGGGCACCGGCTCGTCGACGATGCCGGGTACGGCCCCCTGCCGCAGGAAGTGCTCCACGTAGCGGTTGGAGGCGTTCTGGTTGAGGCCCACCCAGCGGCGGCCGGGGTCGCCCGGGGCCGTGAGCGAGAGGGCCTCGACGGTGAGCGGGAGCTTGCGCCGGGGGTTGTGGGAGTCCGAGACCAAGCAGGGCAGCCCCGCGGTGTCGATGTCGCCGATGCGGCTCACCACGGGGCAGTGGCACCGCACGGTCTCGCCGTCGAGGTCCACGTCCATGATGAAGCGGTTGGGCCGGGCGAGGATGGTGCCCTCGCGCAGGGGCTCGGGAAAGCGGTAGGGCTCGGCCACTACCCCACCTCGACGAGCTCGATCTCGAAGGTAAGGGGCTTGCCGGCAAGCTCGTGGTTGGCGTCCACGGTGACGGAGTCGTCGGTCTTCTCGGTCACCGCGGCGGCCACGGTGGAGCCGTTGGAGGTGGAAAGGGTCACGGTGTCGCCCACCTCGAGGGAGTCGAAGTCGGGGACGTCGTCCTTGGAGAAGGTGGTCACCATGGCGTCGGAGCGCTCGCCGTAGGCGTCGGCAGGCTCGAGACGCACGGTCTTCTTCTCGCCCACCTCCATGCCCTCCACGGCGGCGTCGAAGCCAGAGATCATCTGCCCGGCGCCGACGGTGAACTCTAGGGGCTCGCCGCGGTCGTAGGAGCTGTCGAACTGCGTGCCGTCGTCAAGGGTGCCGCGGTAGTTCACTTTCACGGTGTCGCCCTTCTCGGCCACGGTCTTGGCCTCGGCCTGCCCCTCCTGGGCGGGCGGGTCGCCGGCGTCCTGGGAGGCGGGCTGGCCGGAGCAGCCGGCGAGGGCGATGAGAGCGGAGGCGCTGAGGACTGCGAGGGCGCGCGGCAGCGTGTGAGTCATGGACTGGTCCTCTCGGTGGCGGCCGCCGATGGGGCCGGACGATTCTGTCTGGGTCGATGGTTCGGGAAAAGCCTACCGCGTCGACGCTCCCCTCCACAAACGGGCTGAAAAAGCACAAGGAGCCAAAACGCGACGACCCGGCGGTAGAATCGGTGGCGGTCAGATTCTACTAGCTGGAGGTTCGCCGTGTACGACCGATGCCGCGAGTGCGTTGCCAACAATGCCGCCAAGATCGCCAAGGCGGCCGGCGTGGACGAGGAAGGGTGCCACCGCCTTCACGACCGCGCCCTCACGCTCATCGCGCACTTCCCCTCCGACAACGACATCTCCCGCGCGCCCTACGCCATGAGCGAGGTGTGGGCGGACCTCGTCGACGCCGTGGGGCCCGACCCCTACGCCGAGGTCAAGGCCACCTTCGAACGGCTCACCACCTCCCTTGCCCCGCGCATCCGCTCCGTCGTGGACGCTTCCGACGACCCCGCGCCCCTCGCGATACGTTTTGCCGTGGCCGGCAACCTCATCGACGTGGGCACGCCGATGGGCTTCACCGAGGACCGCGTGGCTGAACTCCTGGACTCCGTGCCGTCCCTCGCCTTCGCCCGCGACGACTCCCCCTCGCTCATCGAACGGGCCGCCACGGCCCGCACCGTCGTCTTTCTCGCCGACAACTGCGGGGAGTCGGCCCTCGACCGCATCCTCATCGAGACCCTGCACCGCCTGAACCCGTCGGCTCGCATGGTCTACGTGGTGCGCAACAACGTCATCCTCAACGACCTCACCATGGACGAGGCCCTGGCGGCCGGCATGGACGAGGTGGCCGACCTCATGACCAACGGCGACGCCGACTACGGCGCGGGCACCCTGCTCGACGGCTCGCTCTCGCCGGAGTTCAGGCACCTGGTGGAGACGGCCGACCTCGTGGTCTCCAAGGGGCAGGGCAACTTCGAGACCCTCTACGGCCGCCTCCACGACCGGCTCTACTTCCTGTTTATGGCCAAGTGCCAGCACATCGCCGACGTCCTGGGCGTCCCCATGGGCGGCCTCCTCTGCCTGGAGAACCGGGTGTAGGCCGGCCGCCGCAACGAGCGCCATCCCACCCCTCACGCCGTCGCCGCCGCGGCCTCCCTCGGCGACGAGAACAGCCCGCACGCCAGGCTCGCCCACAGGCGGGCCTTGGCCGCGGTGGCAAAGTCCACGCTCGCCTTGGCGCCCACCAGCTGCGCGCGCCAGACGTCCTTGTCCACCTCGACGACGGTCGCCGCCCCCGCAGCCCCCTCGATCCGCTCCACCATGGCACGCTCCCCTCTCTCGTCACCGGGGAACCCATGATAGAACATCTGTTCTGATTTGGGAGCGCCAACCGGTTACCGGTTTTCCAACGCTTCCGCCCAGGCTCGGGCCACTTCGCGGCAGTCCCCCACCACGGCGTAGTCCGCCGCCCCGAGGATCGGCGCCTCCGGGTCCTCGTTCACGGCCACCACGCAGCCGGCGCCGGAGATGCCGGCGAGGTGCTGCACGGCGCCGGACACACCGAGGCTCACGAGCAGCCGGGGCGCCACGGAAACGCCGGTCTGACCCACCTGGCAGCCGTGGTCGAGCCACCCGGCCTCCACCACGGGACGCGTGCAGCCCAGACCGGCGCCGAGGGCGTCGGCCAGGCGACGGGCCACGGCGAGCGACTTCTTGTCGCGGATGCCGCGCCCCACCACCACGAGCACGTCGCACGCCGCGATGGAGGTGCCGTCGTCGGTGGGCTCCTCGGCGAGCACCTCCGGGGCCGCCACGTCGCACGGCGCCGGCGCCATCTCGTAGACGGTGCACACCCGCGAGGCGTCGCGCTCCGGGGCCGCGAAGACGCCCGGGCGCACCGTGGCCATCTGGGGCCGCGCCTCGGGCGAGACGATGGTGGCCATGAGGTTGCCGCCGAAGGCCGGTCGCGTCTGGAGCAGGAGGCCCGTCTCGCCGTCCACGGCCAGCCCCGTGCAGTCGGCCGTCAGGCCGCAGCCCAGGCGCTGCGCCACGCGCGGGGCGAGCTCGCGGCCGAGGTCCGTGGCGCCGAAGAGCACGTCCTCGGGCTTGGTGGCCTCAACGGCCGCGGCCACCGTGGCGGCCATGGCGGCGCAGTCGCGGACACCGAAGCGCGGGCTGCGGGACACGAGCACCTCGTCCGCGCCGTCGGCCCCGAGCCCGGCGAACCCGCCGGTGCAGGCGCAGCCGTGGGTGCCCGGTGCCAGCACGAGGACCCTGAGCGCGCAGCCTCGGGCGTCGGCCAGGCCGCGGCCCACGCCCACGAGCTCGCTCGCCACGGGGAGCGGCACGCCGTCGGCGTCGGTCTGGGCCACCACGAGCACGCCCGACCACTGCGAGAGGTCCGCGCCGGTGCCCTCGCGCACCATCTCGAGGGCGCCCACGGGGCAGGCGTCCACGCACATGCCGCACGAGACGCACCCCGGGAGCACCCGGGCGAGGCGGTCGACCACCTCGATGCCGTCGTTGGCGCACACGCGCACGCAGCGCCCGCATCCCACGCAGAGGTCGGCATCCACGACGAGGCCGCTCATGAGGCCGCTCCTTCCAGGACGGGGGCGAGGAGGTCGCACAGGCGCGCCGCGGCCTCGGCCGGGGCGCCCTCCACGACCACGCAGGACGACGAGGTCTCGGGCACGGTGCAGGAGGCCACCTGGGTGGGCGAGCCGTCGAGGCCGCAGCGGGCCGGGTCGGCCCCCGCCTCGGCCGCACCCATCACGGGCACGGGCCGGCCCTCGGCCGCGAGCACGCCCTCGACGGAGGGCATCCGGAGGTCGGCCGCGGCCTTCTCGACCGTGAGCACGCAGGGCAGCGGCACCCTCACGGTGCGGCGCACGCCGTCGGAGACCGCCGTGCAGGTGGCGCGGCCGGCGCCCACGGAGAGCGACCCCACGGCCGAGACACAGGGCACGCCCAGGGCCTCGGCCACCTCCGGCCCTATCTGCGCGGTGTCGCCGTCCACGGCCATCTTGCCGCAGAGCACGAGGTCGAAGCCGCCGAGCGCCCGGAGCCCGAGCGTGAGGGCGTAGGACGTGGCGAGGGTGTCGCTGCCGGCGAAGGCGCGGTCGGACAGCAGCAGGCAGCGGTCGGCGCCCCGGGCCACGGCGTCGCGAAGCAGGGCGGCGGTGGCCGGGATGCCCATGGAGAGCACCGTCACCGTGGCGCCGCAGCCGTCCTTGAGGCGGAGGGCCAGCTCCAGGGCCGCGGTGTCGAAGGGGTTCCAGACGGCGTCGCCGCCGTCGCGCACGATGGTGTGGGTCACCGGGTCCATGGAGACCTCGGTGGAGGCCGGGACCGCCTTCATGAGCACGCAGACGTCCACTACGCCTCACCCCCTTCCAGGAGCGACGCGTCGAAGAGGTTGCCGCGGCCGAGGACTCCGTCCGGGTCCAGCGCCCGCTTGACGGCGGCCATCTCGGCCACCCCCTCGCGCCCGTACATGGGCACGAGGAAGTCCCGCTTGATCTTGCCCACGCCGTGCTCGGCCGACACGGTGCCCCCCATGGCCGAGACCTCCTCGGCCCAACGGCGGAACAGCGCCTTGCCGCGCGCATGCTCCCCGGCGTTCCGGGGGAGCACGTTCACGTGGAGGTGGTTGTCGCCGATATGGCCCCACGTGGCGCTCTCGAGGCCCTCCTCGGCGAGCGTGCGGCGGTAGAGGGCCACGACGTCGCGGAGGCGGCCGTCGGGCACGGCCATGTCGCTGCCGAGCTTGGTGATGGCGGGGTCGGTGCGGCGGCGCTCGTCGATGAGCATGTTCACCGACTCGGGCACGGCGTGGCGGAAGAACCGCTGGCGCTCGCGGTCCACATCCGTCGTGCCCACCCACGTGGCCGCCGGGTCCGCGCCGGCCTCCCCCATGGCGCGGCCCACCGCGGCGAGCGCCTCGAGGGCCTCGGGGCGGCCCGGCTCCTGGAGCTCCACGAAGACGCAGCAGGCGTAGGCGGGCGGCACCTCGGGCAGCGAGGAGAACGCCGGGTCGCAGTGGCGCTGGGAACGCAGGATGTCCAAGGCCGCCGGGTCGAAGTACTCCACGGCCCCGAGGCCCGGCACGGCGCCGCGCACGGCCCCCACGAAGCCCACGGCGCGGTCCTCGCCGTCGAAGAAGCAGTTGACACCCCACACGACGGGCGGCATGGGCGCGAGGGCCAGCTCCACCTCGGTGACGACGCCGAGGGTGCCGTCGGACCCCACGAAGAGGTCCACGGCGTCCATGGCGCCCGCGGCGAAGTAGCCGCTGGCGTTCTTGACGTCGGGCATGGCGTAGGTGGGCAGCGGCACCTCGATCACGGTGCCCTGCTCGGTCGTCAGGGTCAGGCGGCGCCCCTCCGCCACGGCCGCGCCGCGGGAGAGGGCGAGGGTCTCGCCGGAGGGCAGTACGACGCGGAGGCCCCGCACGTGGCGGCGCATGGCCCCATAGCGGTAGCTCCGGGCGCCCGACGCGTTGCAGGCCACCATGCCGCCGACGGTCGCCGAGGTCTCGGTGGGGTCGCAGGGGAAGAAGATGGGATCGGCCCCGCGGAGGCGCCCGAGGGCGGCCAGGGACGCGTCGTCCCAGCCCGCGGTGTCGAACGCCCGCTTGGCCAGGGCGTTCCTGAGGTCCTGGAGCACCACGCCCGGCTGCACGCGCACGGAGAAGCCGCCCTCAGCGTCGCCGGAGACGCCGAGCACCCGGTTCATGCGCTGGAGCGACATCACGTGGCCGCCGTCCGGCACGCAGCCGGCGGCGAGGCCCGTGCGGGCCCCCTGCACCGTCACCGGCACCGGAGCACCGGGGACCGACGCGAGCTCGCGGAACACCTGCCGGACCTCGGCCTCGTCGGCCGGCTGCGAGATCGTCTCGGCCCGGCCCTGCGTGCGCGACTCGTCGCGCAGGAAGCCGGCGAGGGTCTCGTCGACGGGTCTGATCAGCGCCATGGCCGTGGCCTTTCTCGATCGGCGGAACCGTCCGTGGGGATAGAGCGTACGTCGCCCACGTTGCCCCGGCGTTACGCGGCGGGAACAACGGCGCTTCCCACGGGGCGCCTCCCCGCGAGACGAATCGCGCCGAGTGCCCCATAATGGGGTGATCCCAAGGGAGAGAAACCGAGAGAGGGGTCTTCATGCAGGCTCTGGAAGAGCGCATCCGCCGTGACGGGATCGTCCGCGAGGGCAACATCCTCAAGGTCGACAACTTCCTCAACCACCAGTGCGACACCGCCCTCTACGACGAGCTCGGGGCCGAATGGGCGCGGCTCTTCGCCGGGCGCCCCGTGGACAAGATCCTGACCATCGAGTCCTCGGGCATCGGCCTCGCCTGCGTGGCGGCGCGCCACTTCGGCAACGTGCCGGTGGTCTTTGCCCGCAAGACCGAGTCGCTCAACCTCGACGGCAGCCAGTACCGCAGCCACATCGTGAGCTACACCAAGAAGCGCGAGTACGACGTCATCGTCGCCAAGCGCTTCATCCAGGAGGGCGAGCACATGCTCATCATCGACGACTTCCTGGCCATGGGCTGCGCCTTGAACGGCCTGCTCGAGATCTGCGAGGACGCCGGCGCCGTGGTGGAGGGCATCGGCATCGCCATCGAGAAGGGCTTCCAGCCCGGCGGCAAGAGCCTCCGCGAGCGCGGCTACAACCTGGAGTCGCTGGCCGTCGTGAGCTCCATGGACCCGGAGACCGGCGCCATCGAGTTCGCCTAGGGCGAGACGGGCGGGACGGCCCCGGCGTCTTCGGACGTCGGGGCCTTTTCCATGGGCCGACGCCGCCCCTGCCGCGCCACAGTGGCGCGTCCCGCCAGAAAAGGGCCCTTGGGCCGCAGGCCGCTACTCCCCCACCTCGACGAGCTCGATGTCGAAGTTCAGGGGCTTGCCGGCGAGCTCGTGGTTGGCGTCCACGGTCACGGCCTCCTCGGTGATGGAGGTCACGGCGGCCGGGATGGGCTGGCCCATGGGGCCCTGGAGGAAGATGCGGTCGCCCTCGGAGAGCTGGTCCAGGTTGGGCACCTGGTCCACCGGGAAGCTCACCACGAGCTCCTCGCGGGGCTCGCCGTAGGCGTCGGCGGGCCCCAGGTGGGCGGTCCTCTTCTCGCCCACCTCCATGTCCACGACGGCCTTGTCGAAGCCCGGGATCATCTGCCCGGCACCCACGGTGAACTCCAGGGGCTCGCCGCGGTCGTAGGAGCTGTCGAACTGCGTGCCGTCGTCAAGGGTGCCGCGGTAGTGGACCTTGACCTTCTTGCCGGTGTTGTCTGCCATGATGTCCCCCTTCTGGGAAGGTTCCTCTCGTACCAGCTGGTGCCTACCCGCCCGCGACCACCCCAAGCGTCAGGCGCCCACACTCCACGGATACCGAGCGGCCCTACTCGTGCCTAGCGGCGGGCCTTGAGGGAGGCGAAGAGCCGCGGGTCGGCGCCCTTGACGAGGGAGATGACCCGACCCTCGAGCATGGCCATGGAGGCGTCCTTGCGGCGGATGGGCATGAGCATGGCCCGCATCATGGCGCTCCGGGGCTGAGCGAGCTCCACGGCCATCTGGGCGCGCGGCGTGGAGATCATGGCCTCGATCTGGGCGCGCTTCTCCTCGCGCGGGAGCGTGCAGGCGTCGTTGCAGACGTTCTCGATGCAGCCCACGAGGCGCTCGATGTAGCGACGCTGGACCATCTCCACCGACGACGGGTCGGCCGAGAGGCCCCAGTGGTCGTAGAGGTCGAGCATCCAGCCGTGCTCCTCCTCGCGCTTCTCGTACATGCCGGGGCGCCAGCGGGCGGTCTCGCTCTCCGCGCGGCTGCGGCCGAAGTGGTAGAAGCACTCGCCCATGACGCCCACGCGCCCGACGTCGCGGATGTAGTCGAGCACGAAGGGGAAGTCGTCCCAGAACGTGGGCCTGAAGCGCAGGCCCATCTCCTCGATGCGGCCCCTCAGGAACAGCTTGTTCCAGGGCACGTACAGGAGGTTCTGGTCGAAGAGGCGGAAGGCCTGGGAGCGGAACTCGGACCGGGTGGCGAAGACCTGCCCGTCCACACGCTTGGCCTCGGTGAGGTGCTCTCCGCCGTTGCCGTAGAAGGTCTCGATGTAGAAGCCGGCCACCACGAGCTCGAGGTCGTTGGCCTCGGCGAAGGCCACCTCGCGCTCCAGCATGGCCGACTCGACCCAGTCGTCGCCGTCGAGGAAGTGGATGTAGCGGCCCCGGGCGCGGTCGAGGGCGGTGTTGCGCGCCGCCGCGGCACCGTGGTTCTCGGTGTGGATGACCTCGATGCGCCAGTCCCGGGAGGCCAGACGGTCGAGGATCTGACCGGTGCGGTCGGTGGAGCCGTCGTCCACGACGATGAGCTCCCAGTCCCGCAGGGTCTGGTTCTGCACCGACTCCACGGCCCGGGCCACATAGGCCTCGATGTTGTACGCAGGCATGATGAGCGTGACGGCGGGCGGCTTGGGAGACATAGGGCTGGAACCCCCTGACGGGTCGTGTGGTCAGAGGTAAATGTAGCAGCGTCACAATATAAGCTTTAAAACGAGACGCGCCACCACACACCCGTCACCGAGCCTTCAGCAAACACCCACAGAGTCATCCGCGGAGCGTGCCCACGAGGACGCCGAGGGCCGCGCGGTCCACCCCGTCGCCCGCCATGGGGCAGGGCTCGGGCTCGGCGGCCGAGACGCCGGTCCCCGCGAGGGAGTCCGGCAGGTCCATGAGCTGCCCGGTGTCCATGTCGGTCCTGAGGGAGGAGAGGAGCTCCGGCCCGGCCTGGGCCGCCCCCTGGATGCCGCCGGCCACCGCGCGCTCGAAGAGCGACCAGCCCTCGCCGTCGAGCTCCACCACATGGGAGACCGCGAGGCCCGTGGCCGCCGAGACCGGGGCCACGCAGGCGCCCTCGCCCCGGGCGGCGAAGAGGTCGGCGAGGGTGGTGGCCGCGCCGCCCGCCGTCACGGCGAGGTCGGTGGGGAGCGTGACCCGGTGGCTGTCCTTGGCCGTGTGGTCGACGCAGAGGAGCTCGGCCCCCTGGAGGGCCGGGGCGTCGGCGCGGACGTCGCCCACCGTGAGGACGAGGAACGTCTCGACGTCGGCGCCGGTGGGCTCGGAGCCCTCGGGGACCGCGAGGGCGTTGTCCCGGGACGCCACGGCCTCCTGCAGGGCCCCGTCGCCCAGCGTGGAGGCGTTGGTCTCGTTGGCGAGGTGCCAGAGGGCCGGCAGGCCTACGAGGAGGGCGCAGCCGATGGCGACGAGCACCGCCACCGCGACGGCGGTGCGGTGCCTGCCGGGCTTGGGGACGTCGGGGCGCTCGTACACGGCTGCCTCCTCGGATACGCGCCCCGGGACCCGGGGCCTTGGGTCAGAACACGAACCCGCTGACGTTGACGCAGAGGCCGCACACCACGGCCACGACGTAGAGCACGGCCACGATGGCCAGGTTCGAGCGGAGCGGGCGGTTGGCCCTGAAGAGCACGAGCAGGCCCACGCCGGCACCCACGAGCAGGCCGCTGATCATGGCGCCGGAGCCCAGGGCCCCCTCGAGGAAGAGCTCGCTGATGAGGACGGAGGCGGCGCAGTTGGGGATGAGGCCCACGAGGCCGGCGTAGAAGACGGCCTGGCCGGGGTGGGCGAGCATGAAGGCGGCGAAGACGTCGGTGCCCACGGCCTCGATGACCACCTCGAGCACGAGGGTGATGACGAAGATGAACGCGGTCACCTGCACCGTGTGGACGAGGGCGCTCCGCCAGATGGAGCCGTGGCCGCCGTGGGAGTGGCCGTGGGAGTGGCCCTCGGCGTCGTGGCCGTGGCCGCAGGCCCCGTGACCGCCCCCGTCGTGGCAGCACCCGTGGCCGCGGGCCTCAGCCGGGAGCTCGTGGCCGCAGGACGGGCAGCACCCGCCGTGGGCCTCGGCCTCGGCAAGGTCGCCGTCGTCCTCGTAGACGCGCTCGGCGAGGCCCTCGACGTCCCCGCAGCCGCAGTGGTCGCGCTCGCACAGCTCGTGGATGCGCAGGGCGTTGGAGGCGGGTATGCGCAGCACGCGCACGGCGAGGTCCACGAGGAGGCCGGCCACCATGCCCACGGCCACCTTGAAGGCGAGGATGGCGGCGATCTGCGACACGGGCGCCCCGTTGGCCACGAAGACCGGCAGCATCTCGTCGGACGTGGACAGGATCACCGCCACGAGCGTGCCCACGGTCACCACGCGGGCGCTGTAGAGCGTGGCGCCCATGGCCGAGAAGCCGCACTGCGGCAGGGCCCCCAGGAGCGCGCCCACCACGGGCCCGGCCTTGCCGGCCCTGAGGATGACGCGCTCCGAGAACCCCGCCGCCCCGTGCTCCAGGGCCTCCATGGCCAGGTAGGTGACAAAGAGGAACGGGACGAGGACCAACGTGTCCTCGACGCTGTGCTCGAGCGAGTGCCCGAGCAGGTGCCAGAGACCCTCTTCCATACCGTTAGATCACATCCCGTTCTGATCGGAGGTTTCGGACCGACGCCCTACTCGCCGTCCTTGCCGAAGGTGTCGCGGTCGGGCGCGATGGCCTTCATACCCTCGATCACCATCGCGAACAGCTCGTCGAGCTCCAGCCCGTTGATCTCGGCGCCGCGGCGGATGTCGTCGCGGTTGCAGCCCGCCGCGAAGCTCTTGGTCTTGAACTTCTTCTTGAGCGACTTCACGTTGAAGTCCATGACGCTCTTGGACGGGCGCATGGCCACGGTCGCCGTCACGAGGCCCGAGAGCTCGTCGCAGGCGTAGAGCATCTTCTCCATCTTGAGCTCGGGCGCGGGGAGCTCCGGGTTGAGGTCGGACTGGTGGGTCTGGATGGACTTGGCCAGCTCCGGCGAGGCCCCGGCCTCCTCGAGCAGACGCGCCGTCTCCACGGTGTGCAGGTCGGGGTCGAACATCTCCCAGTCGAGGTCGTGGAGGAGCCCCACCTGGGTCCAGAAGTCCACGTTCTCCGGGTCGTACTCGGCGGCGAAGTAGCCCATGAGGCCGCCGACGGTCTCACCGTGCTGGACGTGGAAGGGGTCCTTGTTGTAGGTGGTGAGAAGGTCGTGGGCCTGATCGTAGGTGAGCCCGCTCTCAAGGTTGGCCATGGCCGGTCCTCTCTCTCGCTCGCGGCCCGCAACCGGGCCTACGAATGAACGTCGCGCCGACGTGCGGCGCCTGTCCTCGCAACCCAGGTGCTGTGCCACGGCCTGGGCCGCGCCACTCCCCTACCAGGTGACAAGTGCTGATGGGGGATATTGTACCTCAACAAAGGTCAAACCCTCGGGAGGCGCCGTGGGGCCGGCCGCCTCGCGGTCGCACGCGGCCAGGACGTCGGCCACCCAGGACTCGGGCCTGCGGCCGGCGCCCACCTCCACGAGGGTGCCCACGACGATGCGCACCATGTTGTGGAGGAACGCGTTGGCCGCCACGTCCACGCACACGAGCTCCTCGCCGGCCTCCACCTGGCGCGAGACAGCGCACCCGGTGAGGCAGCGAAAGGTGCGCCGCCCCTCGGCCGACGACTTCTTGCAGAAGCTCCTGAAGTCGTGCTCGCCCACGAGGGCGCGGGCCGCGCGGTCCATGGCACCCACGTCCAGCCCGTCGCGGAGCCACCAGACGTGGTCCGCCAGCAGCACCGGCTGGGACCCGCACTTGATGCGGTAGCGGTAGCGGCGCCCCAGCGCGTCGAAGCGCGCCGAGAAGCCCGGCGCCGCCCGCCAGGCCCCCATGACCGAGATGTCCGGCGGCGTGAGGGCCGTGAGCGACCAGAGCAGGCGCCGGGCGGTGAGGCCCTCCCACTCCCCGCGCGTCACCGGCAGCGAGACGTGTTGGGCGACGGCCGAGACGCCGGCGTCCGTGCGGCCGGCGCAGGCGATCTCCACGGGCCTGCGGAGCAGGGTCTCCAGGGCGCGCACGAGCTCGCCAGCCACGGTGCGTTGTCCCTCCTGGGCCGCGAAGCCCGAGAAGCCGGCGCCCCGGTACCCCACCTTGAGCACGAGGGTCCCCGCGTCGGGGGCGTCCGTCGAGGTCTCGTCTGTCACGGCAGTCTCCTTCCTACAGGGCACAGCATAGGCACACGAGGGCCACCGCCGCCACCGCGCAGGCGACGTCGGCGGCCGAGGGGGGCCGGCGCGCGGGGGTCCGGGGGCCGTATCCCCAGCAGCGGTCGGCCATGGCGCGGGCGCTCTCGTCGGCGCGGCGGAACAGTGCCACCACGAGCGGCGCCAGCACGAGGCGCCAGCGGGCGAGCCGGGCCACGGGGCCGCCGCCGTCGAGCATGACGCCGCGGGCCCGCTGGGCGTCGCGCACGCGCACGAGCTCCTCGCCGCAGAGCGGCACGAACCGGAGCACGAGCGAGGCCACCATGGCCCAGGAGTCCACGGGGGCGCCCAGGCGCCCGAGGGGCGAGAGCGCCCGGGAGAGGGCGTCCACGGTGGCCTGCGAGGGCGTCGTGGCCGTGTAGACGAGGGCCCAGGCCACGAGGGCCACGATGCGCAGCACGGCGGTGACGCCCCGCACGAGGCCCGGGAGGCTCACCCCCACGGTGCCGAGCAGCACGACGTCGCCGGTGCCGTCGGCCACGAGGGCGTTGGCGGCCAGGGCCAGGACGAGGACGACGGCCGTCGGGGCCACGGCCTCCCCGACCCGGCGCCAGGCGACCCCGGCGACGCGGGCGCACACCGCGGCCCCGGCCACCAGGGCGAGGACAACGGCGGGCGACGGGGCGGCGAAGGCGGCCACGGTGACGGCGAGAAGCCAGAGGATCTTAGGGCCGGCGGAGAGCCGCTGGAGCGGCCCGTCCAGACCGAGGTAGGCCCCGGGGACGGTGCGGATCACAGGAGCCCCGCCTCCCTCGCCACCGCGAGCTCCAGGGGGAGCCTCACGCCGGCCGCCTCGAAGGCGCCCGAGGACGGCCCCTGGGCGGCCGGGCCCTCCCACACCGTGCGGCCCCCGGCCACGAGGGCGAGGCGGTCGGCCACGGGGAGCCACTCCCCCACGTCGTGGCTGACCACGCACACGGCCGCGCCGCCGTCGGCAAGCGACCGCGCCACGGCGTGCACGGCGGCGCGGCCCGGGCCGTCGAGGCCCACCGTGGGCTCGTCGAGGATGTAGGCGCCGGACGGACGGGCGACCACGGCGGCCAGGGCCGCGCGACGCCGCTGGCCGCCCGAGAGGCACCAGGTGGGGCGGTCCCAGAGGGACTCGTCGAGCCCCACGGCGGCCAGGGCCGCGGCGGCCCTCCCGCGGGCACCGGCCGGGTCGCACGGGGGCAGGGACGGCCCCATCATGGCGTCCGTGAGCACGGAGTCGGCGAGGGTCTGGTCCTCGGGGCGCTGGAAGGCGATGCCCACGGCGCCGGCCCGCACGGGGGCGCCGTCGAGGGTGGCCGAGCCGGAGTCGGGCCCGAGGAGGCCCGCCGCCACGCGGGCGGCCGTGGTTTTGCCGCTGCCGGAGACGCCGGCCACGAGCGTCACGGCGCCCCGGGGCACGGCGAGGGAGAAGCCGGCGAGCACGGGGCCCGAGGGGGCCGTCACGGACACGCCGTCGAGCACGAGCCCGCCCGCGGCGCCGGACGCCGTGTCGAGCGCCGCGGCCGGGCGCCGGCCGATGCCGCCCGCCGCTGCCGGGCCGAGGGCGCGCGCGAGGGCGCCGGGGTCTGCGAGAAGCGAGAGCGGCAGGCCGGAGAGCACGAGGTCGCGCGCCCACGCCGCGGGGACGGACTCCCCCATGCCGGCCTCGGCCACGAGGTCGAGGTCGCAGAAGAAGTCCCAGGGGCTCCCCTGCCAGGTGACACGGCCGCCGGCCATGACGGCCACGGACGTCGCAGACGCCACGTCGAGCACGTCATGGGTGGCCCGCACGCGGCCGCAGGAGGCCAGGGGCCCCTTTCCGAGGAGCGCCCGCACACCGGCCCGCGCGCCCTCGTCGAGCTCGCCGCCCACCTCGTCGAGGGCAAGGTACGGGGGCTCCATGGCGAGGGCCGACGCGAGGGCGAGCCGCTGGGCCTGGCCGCCGGAGAGCTCCGAGCACGGCTGTGCCGCGCGGTCCGCGAGCCCGACGGAGCCGAGGGCCCACGCGACGCGGCGCGCGACCTCCTCCGGGGCGAGCCCGAGGTTCCGGGGGCCGAAGGCCACGTCCTCCCCCACCGTGGAGCCGAGGATGCGCGACTCCGGGTCCTGGGAGACGAGGCCCACGGCCCGGGCGGCCCCGAGGCGCGACGACCGGCCTGCCCCGACGGTCGCACCGTCCACCACCACCCCGCCGCGCCTCGGGGCGAGGCCGCCGTTCAGCGCCGAGAGGAGCGTGCTCTTGCCAGAGCCGTTGCGCCCCACGAGGCAGAGGTCCTCGCCCGGCCGCACGGCCAGGGTGGCGTCCTCCACCGCCCAGGCCCCGTCCTCGCCGTAGGCGAGCCAGACGGCCCGCGTCTCGAGCATGTTCCCCCCCTCTCCGTCGGGCGGTCAAAAGAACGGGGCCCCGAAGTAACCTTCGAGGCCCCGTTGGTCTGTCGCTGCCGCAGGGGCGCCTACTCGGCGTCCTCGGCCTTCTCGGCGACCGGCTCCACCTTGGTGGGAGCGGCGGCCTTCTTCACCGGCTCGTTGACGAGCTCGATGATGGCGATCTCGGCGTTGTCGCCCTTGCGGGGGCCGAGCTTCATGATGCGGGTGTAGCCGCCGTTACGGTCGGCCCACATGCCCTGCTCTGCCTTCTCAAAGACCTCGCGCACGATCTCCTTGTCGCCCACGGCGGCGATGGCAAGGCGGCGGGAGTGCAGGTCGCCCTTCTTGGCCCACGTGATGACGCGGTCCACGTTGCCGCGGATGGCCTTCGCGCGGGGGAGCGTGGTCTTGATGCGGTCGTTGGCAAGCAGCGCCGCGACCAGGCTCTTCTTCATGGCCTTGGTATGGCTGGCATCGGTGCCGAGCTTCATACCGCGCTTCTTCTGGTGCCTCATGTTGCGTTACTCCTAAAAGTTCAGTGTCGTCGACGTCAGGCCTTGAGGCCGAGGCCCATGGACTCGAGCTTGTCCTTGACCTCCTCGATGGACTTCACGCCGAAGTTGCGAATGTTGAGCAGGTCGTTCTCGGAGAAGTCCACGAGCTGGCGCACGGAGTGGATGCCGGCGCGCTTGAGGCAGTTGTAGGAGCGGACCGAAAGGTCGAGCCCCTCGATGGCCTTGTCAAGCTCGCTGTTGTCGTCCTCCTCGCCGGTGGCGAAGATGGAGACCTCCTCCTCGTCCTCGCCCTCCTCGTCCAGCGACATGAAGGCGCTCATGTGCTGGTTGATGATGTTGGCGGCGTCGACCACGGCCTCGCGGGGGGTCATGGCGCCGTTGGTCTCGATCTCGAGGACGAGGCGGTCGAAGTCGGTGTGCTGGCCCACGCGGCAGGGCTCGACGGTCTTGGCGCAGCGGCGCACCGGCGAGTAGAGGGAGTCGACGTGGATGACGCCGATGGCGTCGTTGTCGCCCTCGTTGCTCTCGCCGGACACGTACCCGCGGCCGCACCCCACGTACATGGTCATCTTGAGGTGCGCGCCCTCGGCGAGGTGGCAGATGACCAGCTCGGGGTTGACCAGCTCGAAGCCGGCGGGGACGGAGAAGTCGGCGCCGGAGACGGTGGCGGGACCGTCGATGTTGACCTCGCACTCGGCGGTGTCGACGGAGCCGGTGCGCTGGAAGACGAGGCGCTTCACGTTGAGCACGATGTCGGTGACGTCCTCGTAGACGCCCTCGACGGTGGTGAACTCGTGCTGCACGCCGTCGATGCGGATGGCCTGGACGGCCGCCCCCTCCAAGGAGGAGAGGAGCACGCGGCGAATGGAGTTGCCCAGCGTGTCGCCGAAGCCGCGCTCGAGCGGCTCCACGGTCACGCGGGCGACGTCGCCCTTGACCTCTTCCACCGACACCTGCGGTCGGATGAACTCGGACATGTATACCTCCAACCGGGGTGACGGGCTACTTGGAGTAGAGCTCGACGATGAGCTGGGCGTTGATGTCGAGGTCGATCTGGTCGCGGGAGGGCACCTGGAGCACCTTGCCCGAGAGCTTCTCGATGTCGACCTCGAGCCACGACGGGACAGCCATGTGCTCGGAGGCGATGATGGCCTCCTTGATGGGAAGGAGGTCGGAGTACTTGGGGGCGACGGACACGACGTCGCCGCCCTTCACGCGGTAGGAGGAGATGTCCACACGGTGGCCGTTCACCTGGATGTGGCCGTGGCGAACGGTCTGGCGGGCCTCCTTGCGGGTGCGGGCGAAGCCGAGGCGGAAGACGACGTTGTCGAGGCGGGTCTCCAGGATCGACATCAGGTTGTCGCCCGTGATGCCCTCGACCTTGAGGGCCTGCTCGTAGTAGCCGTGGAACTGCTTCTCGAGGACGCCGTAGATGAACTTGGCCTTCTGCTTCTCGCGGAGCTGACGGCCGTACTCGCTCTCCTGGCGACGCTGACGCTTGGGCTGACGGTTGGACTTCTTGTTGATGCCCATGACAATGGGGTCGATGTCGAGAGCCCTGCACCGCTTCAGGACAGGAGTCCTATCAACTGCCATGCTTGTATTCCTTCCTGATCCTGATTACATGCGACGACGCTTGCACGGACGGCAACCGTTGTGCGGGATGGGGGTCTTGTCCTGGATGCTCGAGACCTCGAGGCCGGCGGCCTGGAGGGAGCGGATGGCGGTCTCGCGGCCGGAGCCGGGGCCCTTGGTGAACACGGCGACCTTGTGCATGCCGTGCTCCATGGCCGTCTTGGCGCAGGCCTCGGCGGCCATCTGGGCGGCGAAGGGGGTCGACTTGCGGGAGCCCTTGAAGCCCACGGTGCCGGCGGACTGCCAGGCGATCACGTTGCCCTGGGGGTCGGTGATGCTGATGATCGTGTTGTTGAAGGTGCTCTTGATGTGGGCCTGGCCCACAGCGATGTTCTTGCGCTCGGCACGACGGATACGCGTCTGCTTCACGTTCTTCTTCTGAGCCATGTCTCTCCCTTAGCCCCTCTTCTTGGCACCGATCTGACGCTTCTTGCCCTTGCGGGTGCGAGCGTTGGTGTGGGTGCGCTGGCCGCGGACGGGCAGGCCCTTGCGGTGACGGAGGCCGCGGTAGCAGCCGATCTCCATCAGGCGGGCGATGTTGGTGCGGGTCTCGCGACGGAGGTCGCCCTCGACCGTGAGGTTCTGGTCGATGTAGTCGCGCATCTTGGAGACCTCGTCCTCGGTGAGGTCGCGGACGCGGGTGTCGGGATTCACGCCGGTGGCGGCGCAGATCTTCTCAGCGGTGGTGCGGCCGATGCCGTAGATATAGGTAAGACCGATCTCCACGCGCTTCTCGCGCGGGAGGTCGACGCCGTTGATACGGGCCAACTTGAAGCTCCTCTCGATTCTTTAACCCTGGCGCTGCTTGTGACGGGGGTTCTCGCAGATGACGAGGACCTTGCCGTGGCGCCTGATGATCTTGCACTTGTCGCACATCTTCTTGACGGAAGGACGTACCTTCATCTGTCATCCTTTCAAGTTGCGCTTGCTATATCTTCGCCCAGCCGCTGGCGTAAGTTTCTGCGGTTGGAATGCGAGGGCGTCGCCCTCCTATTTGTAGCGGTAGGTGATGCGCCCGCGGGTGAGGTCGTAGGGGGAGATCTCTACGACCACACGGTCGCCCGGGAGGATGCGGATGTAGTTCATCCGGATCTTGCCGGAGATCGTGCACAGGATGGTGTGACCGTTCTCAAGCTCGACGTTGAACATGGCATTGGGCAGGGGCTCGATGACCTTGCCCTCGAGCTCGATCGCGTCCTGTTTACTCACGTGGCAACCTTTCTCCACACGTTACGGCGATTTTCCAGTGTATCCGATGGTCCCCCACCCGTCCACGAGCACGACGGTGCAGGACCCCGTGACGGCGGTCCTGCACACAGGATGACCACGCTTGGCGTCAGTTCTGGCCGCCCTCCATCGGGCACCAGGGACCCTGGTCGTCCTCGGTGAGGATGACCGGGCCGTCCTCGGTGATGGCCACGGTGTTCTCGTAGTGGGCCGCGCAGCCGCCGTCGGCGGTGACGACGGTCCACCGGTTGGCCATGACGCGGGAGGCGTAGTCGCGCTCCACGATCATGGGCTCGATGGCGATGACCATGCCGGCCTGGAGCTTCACGCCCCGGCCGTGGTGCCCGTAGTTGGGGACGCTCGGCTCCTCGTGCATCTCGTGGCCCACGCCGTGGCCCACGTAGTCGCGGATGACCCCGAAGCCGTGGCGCTCGGCGTGCTCCTGCACGGCGTGGCCGATGTCGCCGAGGCGGTTGCCCGGGACGGCCTGCTTGATGGCGAGCTTGAGGCAGTCGCGGGTGACCTCGCAGAGCTCCTTGTGGGAGGGGGTGGGCGTGCCGCAGTAGAACGTCCAGGCGTTGTCCCCCACCCAGCCGTTGAGGACGGCGCCGGTGTCGATGGACACGATGTCGCCGTCCTTGAGGATCACGTCCGCGGACGGGATGCCGTGGACGATCTCGTCGTTGATGGAGCAGCAGATGGAGGCCGGGAAGCCGCCGTAACCCTTGAATGCGGGCACGCCGCCGTGCATGCGGATGATGCCCTCGGCCACGCGGTCGAGCTCGAGCGTGGAGACGCCGGGGACGATGCGCGCACCCACGCGGCGGAGCGCCGTCTTGGAGAGGGCGCCCGCGTTCTTCATCTGCTCGATCTCTTCGGGGCGCTTGATCTTGATCATGGGGGATCAGCGTCCTTTACAGGCCCAGGAGGGTCTTGACGTCAGCGTAGACCTCGTCCTGGGAGCGGTCGCCGTCCACCTCGCGCAGCAGGCCCTTGTCGCGGTAGTAGCCTACGAGCGGTGCCGTTGACTCCTCGTAGACGTCGAGGCGCTGCTTGATGGTCTCGGGCTCGTCGTCGTCGCGCTGGTACATCTCGCCGCCGTCGCGCGGGCAGGTCTCGTCCGCGGCGGTGCCGGTGTAACCGCAGGTGCGGCAGGTACGCCTCGAGCTCAGGCGCTCCACGATGACCTCGGGCTCCACGGAGACGAGGAGTGCGGCGTCGAGGCTGACGCCCATCCCGGCGAGCTCCGCGTCGAGGGACTCGGCCTGGGAGGTGTTGCGTGGAAAGCCGTCGAGGATGAAGCCCGCGGCGGCCTCGGGCATGCCCAGGCGCTCCTTGACGAGGCCGATGACCACGGAGTCCGGCACGAGCTTGCCGGCGTCCATGTAGCCCTTGGCCTCCTTGCCGAGCTCCGTGCCGGCCTTTACGGCGGCGCGGAGCAGGTCGCCTGTGGAGATGTGGTCGAAGCCGAACTCCTCCACGAGCTTCTGGGCCTGGGTGCCCTTGCCGGCGCCGGGCGCCCCGAGAAGAACGATGTTCATGGTGTCTCCTTACGTTGGGGCGCTCCGGCGCCGGGATGTGGCATCTAGCGGATGAACAGGCCCTCGTAGTCGTGGGTCTTCAGCTGGCTCTCCACCTGGGTGAGGGTGTCGAGGGCGACGCCCACCATGATGAGGATGGAGGTGCCGCCGAAGGCCTGGATGAGGGTGTTCGACGTGAACGTGAACAGGATCGATGGGGCGACCGCGATCACGGCCAGGAAGAGCGCGCCCGGCAGGGTGATGTGGTCGAGGACGCCCTTGATGTAGGCGGCCGTGGCGGCGCCGGGGCGCACGCCGGGGATGTAGCCGCCCTGCTTGCGGAGCTGGTCGGCCGTCTCCTCCGGGTTGAACACCATGGAGGTGTAGAAGTACGCGAAGGCGACGATGAGCAGCACCGACAGGATCCAGTTGAGCCAACCGGCCGAGACCGCGTTGGCAAAGACCTGCATCCAGCCCACCGTGGGGAAGAACACGGCGATCTGGGCCGGGAAGTACAGGATGGCCGAGGCGAAGATGATGGGAATGACGCCGGCGGTGTTCACCTTGACCGGGAGGTAGGTGGACTGCCCACCCATCACGCGACGACCCTGGACGCGCTTGGCATAGGACACCGGGATGCGGCGCTGGCCGCGCTCGATGTAGATGATGAACGGGATGACGGCCAGGATCACCAGCACCACGAGCACGGTCATGAGGGCGCCGTTGTCGCCCTGGGAGACCGAGCTGAAGATGGCCGCGGGAAGGCCGGCCATGATGTTGGCGAAGATGATGAGCGACATGCCGTTGCCCACACCGCGCTGGGTGATGACCTCGCCGAGCCACATGATGATCATGGCGCCGGCCAGCATGGTGACGACCACCATGACGTCCATGAGCCACTCGGGGGCGGGGATGCCCGTGAAGTTGATGCCGTAGGCGTCGCTCTTGAACAGGAAGAGGTAGCCCACCGCGTTGAGCAGCGCGAGCCCCACGGTGATGTAGCGGGTGTACTGAGTGATCTTGCGCTGACCGGCATCGCCCTCCTTGGCGAGCTCGCCGAGGGAGGGAATCACGGCCTGGAGCATCTGCATGATGATCTGGGCCGTGATGTAGGGCATGATGCCGAGGCTGAAGACCGACACGCGGGCGAGCGCGCCGCCACTGAACAGGTTCAGGAGGGCGAGCGCGCTCTGATCGCCGAGTGCGGTCTGGAATTGGTTGAGCATGCCCTCGAAGGGGATGCCCGGCACCGGCACATAGGCGCCGATGCGGTACAGCACGAGGATGCCGATCGTCAGCAAGATCTTGTCACGGAGTTCCTTCACACGGAACGCGTTGGCAATACCTTTTAGCACGATTACTCGACCTTTCCTCCGGCTGCCTCGATCTTCTTCTGGGCAGAGGCGGACACCTTGTCGACCTTGACGGTGAGGGCCTTGGTGAGCTCGCCGTCGCCGAGGACCTTCACGGGCGTGGAGGCCTTCTTGATGATGCCCTTGGCCTCGAGGGAGGCGCCGTCCACCACGTCGCCGGCCTCGAACTTGGCCTCGAGGCGGTCGAGGTTGACAGGGGCGTACTCCACACGGTTGGGGTTCTTGAAGCCGGGGAGCTTGGGCAGGCGCATGGCGAGCGGGTTCTGGCCGCCCTCGAAGCCGGCGCCCTTGCCGCCGCCGGAGCGGGAGAGCTGACCCTTGGTGCCGCGGCCGGCGGTGGTACCGTGACCGGAGGAGTTGCCGCGACCGATGCGCTTGCGCTTCTTCTTGGCACCGTCTGCGGGACGGAGATCATTGAGCTGCATGGGGGTACTCCTAGTTCTCTTCCACTTCGACCAGGTGCTTGATCTTGAAGACCATGCCCCTGATGCTGGGGTTGTCGGGCTGCTCGACGACGTCGCCGATACGACGGAGGCCGAGGGCGCGGGCGGTACGCGTCTGGTCGCCCTTGACCTGGGTGACCGCGCTCCTGACGAGCTTGATCTTGAGGGTGTTGGCCATCGTTAGTTCTCCTTCGTGCCGAACATCTGGGCCACGGTGATGCCGCGGCGCTCGGCGGTCTGCTCGGGGCTCTCAAGCTGCTTGAGGCCGTCGGCCGCCGCCTTGATGACGTTCATGGCGTTGGTGGTGCCGAGCGACTTCGACATGACGTTCTTGATGCCGGCGAGCTCGAACAGCGGGCGCACGGAACCACCGGAGATGACGCCGGTACCCTCGATGGCGGGCTGGATCAGCACGCGGCCGGCGCCGAAGTGGCCCATGACCTTGTGGGGGATGGAGCCCTCGTCGGTGACGGGCACGTGGAACATGTTCTTCTTGGCGTCGTCGACGGCCTTCTGGATGGCCAGGGGCACCTCGGCGGACTTGCCCATGCCGAGGCCGACGTTGCCCTTGCCGTCGCCCACGGCCACGAGGGCGACGAGGGAGAAGCGACGGCCGCCCTTGACGACCTTGGACACACGGTGGATGAAGACGACGCGCTCCTGGAGATCGGAGGCGTCACGCTGCTTCGGGTTACGAGCCATCTGTCATACCTCCTAGAACTTCAGGCCCGCAGCGCGGGCACCATCGGCGAGGGCCTTGACGCGGCCATGGTAGATGCGGCCGCCACGGTCGAACGTGACGGTGGTGACGCCCTTGGCGAGCGCGCGCTCGCCGATGAGCTTGCCCACGATCTCGGCGGCCTCCTTGTTGGAGCCCAGCTTGCCGGTGGCGCGGAACTCGGGGTCGAGGGTAGAGCAGGTGCAGATGGTCTTGGCGTCGACGTCGTCGATCACCTGCGCGTAGATGTTGGCGTTGGTGCGGTGCACCGAGAGGCGCGGACGCTCCGCGGTTCCGGTGATCTTGCTGCGGACGCGACGCTCGCGGCGCTTCAGCCCGAGCTTCTTCGCCTTCTGCTTGTTCATGGAAACAGTCTCCTTCTATCACGCCGCCACCTGACGGGGTGGCGGACTTGAAAACCGGGCGCAGGCGCTACTTGGCGGCCTTACCGAGCTTGCGGCGCACGTGCTCGTCCTCATAGCGGATGCCCTTGCCCTTGTAGGGCTCGGGGGGACGCTTGGCGCGGATCTCGGCGGCGACCTGGCCGACCTGCTCCTTGGAGATGCCCTTCACCACGATGTGGGTGTTGTCGGGGACCTCGAAGGAGATGTTCTCCGGGGCCGCCATGATCACAGGGTGGGAGTAGCCGAGGGAGAGGTCGAGGTCGCGGCCCTTGAGGGCGGCGCGGTAACCGACGCCGACCAGCTGCAGGCGCTTCTCGAAGCCCTGGGACACGCCCAGGACCATGTTGTGCACGAGGGTGCGGGAGAGACCCCACTGGGCGTTGGCCTCGCGGGTCTCGTTCTCGGGGGCGACGAGCACCTCGTCACCCTCGACCTTGAAGGACACCAGGGGCGAGAAGGTACGGGTGAGCTCGCCCTTCGGGCCCTTGACGGTCACGGTGTTGTTGTCGACTGCCACGGTGACTCCGGCGGGAATCTGGACAGGCATCTTGCCGATACGGGACACGGTATCTCCTTTCAGTCCTGCCGGGTTACCACACGAAGGCGATGATCTCGCCGCCGACGCCGGCCTTGCGGGCGTCGCGGTCGCACATCATGCCACGGGAGGTGGAGATCACGGCAGTGCCGAGGCCGCCCAGCACGCGGGGCAGGTCGGCAGCGGAAGAGTACTTGCGCAGACCGGGCTTGGAGATGCGCTTGATGCCCTTGATGGTGCGGGCGCGCTTGGGCCCGTACTTGAGGGTGATGACGAGGGTCTTCTGGGGCTTGGTGTCGTTCACGACGTAGCCCTCGATGTAGCCCTCCTCCTGGAGCACACGGGCGATCTCGACGAGCACCTTGGTGGACGGCATGGCCACATCGGCCTTGCCGACGGTGTTCGCGTTGCGGATGCGCGTGAGCATGTCGCTGATGGGGTCGTTCACGTTCATGCAGATTCTCCTTCGTTACGGATGAAACCACCGCGATCGGTTCGTCGGCACCCGTGGCGCCGACGCCTTCTCACGGGTCCTCCTCCGAGGTCCTCCAGCCTTACCAGCTGGCCTTGCGGACACCGGGGAGATCGCCCTTGTTTGCCAGCTCGCGCAGGCAGACACGGCACAGGCCGAACTTGCGGTACACCGAGTGCGGACGGCCGCACCGCTGGCAGCGGCGCTGCGTGCGCGTGGAGTACTTCGGCGTGCGCTGAGCCTTGACGATCATCGAAGTCTTAGCCACAAATCCTCCTTCATCAATGCGGCCCGGCAGCCGCCGGGCGACACATGGAAACCTGGTTTACTTGCCGTTCTTCTTGAACGGGAAGTTGAAGCCCTCGAGCAGGGCCTTGCCCTCCTCGTCGGTGCCGGCGGTGGTGACGATGGTGATGTCCATGCCGCGGGTGTGGTCGACCTTGTCGAAGTCGATCTCAGGGAAGATCGTCTGCTCGGTCACACCGAGGGAGTAGTTGCCGCGACCGTCGAAGCTCTTGACGGGGAGGCCGCGGAAGTCGCGGATGCGCGGGATGGCGATGTCGATGAGGCGGTCGAGGAAGTCCCACATGCGGTCCTTGCGCAGGGTCACCTTGGCGCCGATGGGCATACCGGCGCGGAGGTGGAAGGTGGCGATGGACTTGCGGGCACGGGTGACCATGGGCTGCTGGCCCGTGATGGTGCGGAGGTCTGCGACGGCGGCGTCGATGGCCTTGGCGTCGGTGGCGGCCTCGCCCACGCCCATGTTCACAACGATCTTCTCGATCTGCGGGACGGTCATGGGGTTGGTGTAGCCGAACTGCTCGATGAGCTTGGCGCGCACCTCGTCCTCGTACCTGGTCTTGAGACGGGGGACGTACTTCTCTTCTGCCATGGTTCTCCTTCTGGGGCTTTAAGCGCGGGGCTGTCCTATGGCTCCGGGGTCCTCGCGCCCCCTGGTCATGGTCTTTGGCCAGGGGCCGGCACAGTGCAATTCAGAATCATAGGACAGAGTCAATGGCAGGCACGCGAGAATCGCGCCCGCCACACAATGAATCCGACAAAAACGGGCCCCGGCGAACGTGTCGCCGGGGCCCACTGTCAGGCGTTGCCTGGGTTCCTTAGAACTGGGCGCCGCACTTCTTGCAGACGCGGACCTTCTTGCCCTCGTCGTTCCAGTCGTGGCCCACACGGGTGGCCTTGTCGCAGCTCGGGCAGACCAGCATCACGTTGGACACGTAGATGGGGGCCTCCTGGCTCACGATGCCGCCCTGGGGGTTGGCCTGGGTCGGGCGCATGGCCTTCTTGACCATGGCGACGCCCTCGACGACCACACGGCCCTCGGAGGGCAGCGCGCGCAGCACCTTGCCGCGGGCGCCCTTGTCCTTGCCGGAGATGACCTCGACGAGGTCGCCCTTCTTGACGTTCATCTTAGGCATATCGTCTGGACCTCCTACAGCGTCTCGGGTGCGAGCGAGACGATCTTCATGTACTTGCGGTCGCGCAGCTCGCGGGCGACGGGCCCGAAGATACGGGTGCCGACGGGATTGCCGTCCTTGTCGATCAGGACGCAGGCGTTCTGGTCGAAGCGGATGTAGCTGCCGTCCTTGCGACGGGTCTCCTTGACGGTGCGCACGACGACGCAACGGACGACGTCGCCCTTCTTCACCGAGCCACCGGGGGTGGCCTCCTGGACGGCGCACACGATGACGTCGGCGATGCCGGCGTAACGGCGCTTGGAGCCGCCCAGGACCTTGATGCACTTCACCTTGCGCGCGCCGCTGTTGTCAGCGACGTTGAGCACGGTCTCCATTTGAATCATAGTTCTATCCTCCGTACCGCCGGGTTCCAGAGGTGCGCCCACGAGAGCGACGCACGTGTGCCGGGGTTCTGATGGCGGTGGCTACTTGGCCTTCTCGACGATCTCCACGAGACGCCAGCGCTTGGTCTTGGACAGGGGGCGGGTCTCCATGACCCTCACGGTGTCGCCGATGCCGCACTCGTTGTTCTCGTCGTGGGCGTGGAGCTTCTTGGTGACGTTCATCATCTTGCCGTACTTGGGGTGCGGCTTGCGCTCGGTGATCGACACCGTGATGGACTTGTCGCCGGAGATCGACGACACGACGCCGGTGCGGACCTTGCGCGAATTACGGGAATCGCTCATGTTTCTTCTCCCCTAGCGACTAGTTGGCGGCTTTGGCGGCCGCGATCTCGCGCGCGCGCATCTCGGTCTGGATTCGGGCGATGTCACGCTTGACGGTGGTCACCCGAGCGGTGTTGTCGAGCTGGCTCGTGGCCATCTGGAAGCGCAGGTTGAAGAGCTCGGCCCTGGCCTCCTCGAGCTTGGTGGACAGCTGCTCGTCGGTGAGCTCGCGAATCTCTTTGGCCTTCATACTGGTTAATCCTCCTCGGCCTGGTCGGCGCGGGAGACGATCTTGGTGCGGATGGGAAGCTTGTGCTGCGCCAGACGCAGGGCCTCCTTGGCAACCTCTTCGCTCACGCCGTCGATCTCGAACATGATGCGGCCGGGCTTGACGACGGCCACCCACTCCTCCGGGTTGCCCTTACCGGAACCCATGCGGGTCTCGGCGGGCTTCTTGGTGATGGGCTTGTCCGGGAAGATGGTGATCCAGACCTTGCCGCCACGCTTCATCTGGCGGGTCATGGCGATACGGGCGGCCTCGATCTGGCGGTTGGTGATCCAGTGGCACTCCTCGGCGCGGATGCCCCAGGAGCCGAAGTTGAGCTTGGTGCCGCCCTTGGCCTTGCCCTTCATGGAACCGCGCTGCACCTTGCGGTGGAGAACACGCTTGGGAGCCAGCATTAGTTGCCCCTCCTCTCGTTACGGCGACGGGGGCGGGACGGGCCCTCGAGCGCAGGGTTGGGCGCAGGCTGGCCCGGCAGCTTCTCGCCGAGGTAGATCCAGGTCTTCACGCCGCAGGCACCCATGATGGTGCGGGCAGTGGCCTCGGAGAAGTCGATCTTGGCACGGAGGGTCTGCAGGGGCACGCGACCCTCGCGGTACCACTCGCGGCGGCCCATCTCGGCACCGCCGAGACGGCCGGAGCACTCGATGCGGATGCCCTTGGCGCCGGACTTGCGGGCGCTCTGGACGGCCTTGCGCATGGCGCGACGGAAGGCGATGCGCTGCTCGAGCTGCTCGGCGATGGACTGGGCGACCAGGCTGGCGTCGAGCTCGGGGCGCTTGACCTCGATGACGTCGACGGACACGCCGCCCTTCTCGGTGCCGGCGATCTTCTCGAGCTCACGACGGAGGGCGTCGATCTCGGAGCCCTTCTTGCCGATGACGATGCCGGGACGGGCGGTGTAGATGACCACCTTCACCTTGTTGCCGGCACGCTCGATGTCGACCCGGGAGAGGGCGGCACGCTCGAGGCGCTTCTTGAGGAACTTGCGGATCTTGAGGTCGTTGCCGACGTTGGCCGAGTAATCCTTATCGGCGTACCAGCGAGAACGCCAGTTCTCGGTGACGCCGAGACGGAATCCGGTGGGAGAAACCTTGTGACCCATGGATCTGTTACGCCTCCTTTCGGGGAGCGACGGTGACGGTGATGTGGCTGGTGCGCTTGTTGATGCGCGAGGCCGAGCCCTTGGCGCGGGGACGGATGCGCTTCAGGGTGGGGCCCTCGTCGACGTAGGTCTCGACGATCACGAGGTCGTCGGGACGGAAGCCCTTGTTCTGGTAGGCGTTGGCCACCGCGGAGCGGAGGACCTTCTCGACGTCGACCGCCACGGCACGCTCGGAGAAGCGGAGGATCTCCATGGCGCGCTCGACGGACTTGTTGCGGATCTGGTCGACGACCAGGCGCGCCTTGCGCGGCGCGACGCGCACGTACTTCGCGGTCGCGGACACGTGCGACGGATTAGTGGTGCTCTTTGCCATGCTTGTCTATCCCCTCTTTTAGGCCTTGTGTCCGCGGAAGGTGCGGGTGGGGGCAAACTCGCCGAGCTTGTGGCCCACCATGGACTCGGTGATGTACACGGGCACGTGCTTGCGGCCGTCGTGGACGGCGATGGTGTGGCCGACCATGTCGGGGAAGATGGTGGAGGCACGCGACCAGGTCTTGATGACCTCCTTGGTGCCGGCCTCGTTCTGCGCGACGACGCGCTGGAGGAGGCGGGTCTCCACGTACGGGCCCTTCTTGAGACTCCTGCTCATAGGTAATTGCTCCTGCTTCTCGCGACTGCGCTACTTCGTCTTGCGACGGCGGATGATGAGACGGTTCGAACCCTTCTTCGGGTCGCGGGTCTTGGCGCCCTTGGACGGCTTGCCCCAGGGAGAGACCGATGGACGGCCGGAGGTGTGGTTCTTGCCCTCGCCGCCGCCGTGCGGGTGGTCGACCGGGTTCATGACCGTGCCGCGGACGGTGGGACGGATGCCCTTGTACCGGTTACGGCCGGCCTTGCCGATGCGGATGTTGGAGTGGTCGGCGTTGCCGACCTCGCCCACGGTGGCGCGGCAGGTGACCAGCACACGGCGCATCTCGGAAGACGGCATGCGCAGGATGGCGTACTTGCCCTCCTTGCCCATGAGCTGCACCGAGGTGCCGGCGGAACGGGCGATGGCAGCGCCCTTGCCGGGCTGGAACTCGATGGCGTGGACCAGGGTGCCGACGGGGATCTCGGACAGCGGCAGGGCGTTGCCGGGCTTGATGTCGGCGCCGGGGCCGGAGATGACGGTGTCGCCCACCTTGAGGCCCTTGGGGGCCAGGATGTAGGCCTTGGCGCCGTCGACGTAGTGCAGCAGGGCGATGCGGGCCGAGCGGTTGGGGTCGTACTCGATCGTGGCGACCTTGGCGGGCACGCCGTCCTTGTTGCGCTTGAAGTCGATGCGACGGTACTTGCGCTTGACGCGGCCGCCCTGGTGACGGGTGGTGATGCGGCCGTTGTTGTTGCGACCGGCCTTCTTGGGCAGGGGCTCGAGAAGCGACTTCTCGGGCGTGGTGCAGGTGATCTCGGAGAAGTCCGAGACCGTCTGCCAACGCCTGCCAGCGCTGGTCGGCTTGAGATGCTTGACTCCCATGGTGATGTTCCCTTTCGAATATGTCCGATGGCCGCCCCGGCCAGGGATCGGCTTGACGCCGGGACCTGGACGACGCCGGATTACCACGGTACCGCGCGTATCCATTGCGGCACCGACCCGGACCCGCGACGGGGCCCGGGCCTCATCAGAGGACTACTCTGCGACCTGCTGGCCGAAGATCTCGATGGTGTCGCCCTCGGCGAGGGTGACGATGGCCTTCTTCCAGCGGCGGGTCTTGCCCTGGGCGTAGCGCACGCGCTTGTTCTTGGGCTTGACCCACATGGTGTTGACCTTGACGACCTTCACGTTGAAGATCTGCTCCACGGCGCTGGCGATCTCCTGCTTGGCGGCGTCACCGGCCACCTCGAAGGTGTACTTGTTGTCGCCCATCTGGTCGAAGGTGCGCTCCGAGACGATGGGGCGGATGATGACGTTGTAGACGGAGTTCATTAGACGAGAGCCTCCTCGAGGGTCTTGGCGACGGCCTCGGTCATGAGGAGGGCGCCGTTGTCGATGAGGTTGTGGGTGTTGGCCTCGTTGACGCCCAGGACGCGGACGTTGGGGAGGTTGCGGAACGAGATCATCTCGACGATGTCGTCGTTGCCCACCACGACGGTCACGCGCTTGTCGGCGATGCCGAGGGACTCGAGGAGGGCCTTGGCCTTCTTGGTCTTGGGCTCGTCGCCGAAATCGATGGAATCGACGAGGAAGAGCTCGCCGTCGGCCAGCTTGCCCGAGAGGACCGAGCGCATGGCCAGCTTGATCTCCTTCTTGTTGGTGCGCTTGTAGTGCGAGCGCGGGGTGGGGCCGAAGGGCACGCCGCCGCCGACCCACTGGGTGGCGCGGATGGAGCCCTGACGGGCACGGCCGGTGCCCTTCTGGCGCCACGGCTTCTTGCCGCCGCCGGAGACCTCGGAGCGGCCCTTGGTGTCATGGGTGCCCTGACGCAGGCAGGACAGGTAGTTGACCACCACGTGGTGCACCACCGGGATGTTCGGCTCGATGCCGAACACGCGGGAATCGAGCTCGACGGTCTTGACCGAGGCGCCCTCCGCATTCTTGACTTCGATGTTGGACATCTGGATTCTCCTTGTGAGCCTGAGGGTGAGAACGTTCGAAGGCCCTTAGGCCATGCGGATCTGGACCAAGGCGTTCTTGGGGCCGGGCACGGCGCCCTTCACGAGCATGAGGTTCTGCTCGGGGTCGATGCGCACCAGCTTGAGGTTCTTGACGGTGACGCGCTCGTGGCCCATGTGGCCGGCCATGTGCAGGCCCTTGCGCACGCGGGCGGGGTAGGCGCACTGGCCGATGGAGCCCGGGCGGCGCTGGTTGCGGGAGCCGTGGGTGATGGGGCCGCAGGCGAAGTTCCAGCGCTTGATGGTGCCCTGGAAGCCCTTGCCCTTGGAGGTACCGGTGACGTCCACGTTCTTGACGCCCTCGAAGTCCGCCACGCTCACGACGTCGCCCACCTTGTGGTCGGCGGCGTTGTCTACGCGGACCTCGCGCAGATAGCGCATGGGCTCGACGCCGGCCTTGGCGAAGTGGCCCTTCATGGGCTTGTTGACGCGGGAGGCCTTGATGTCGCCGAAGCCGATCTGGACGGCGTCGTAGCCGTCGGTGGCCTCGGACTTGACCTGCGAGACGACGCAGGGGCCGGCCTGGATGACGGTGACGGGGACGACGTTGTCCTCCTCGTCCCAGACCTGCGTCATCCCGAGCTTGCGGCCGAGAATCGTGCTGACCATTCCTGTTCCTTACCTTCGGTGGTCATGGGACGGCACGGGGACCGCATGCCCCCGTTCCCAGAGGACCACATCCTACGGATCGCCGCTCTTTGGGATACGCCCGACCCCGTGGTATGAGTCTCGGCACAGAACACCCCAAATTGCAGCCTGAATAGTATAGGGCCCGCCTTCCCCATTTCATAGATTCTCCCCAGAGGAAGAACAAAACGGGAATGGCGGGCCCAGGAAAAGGGGCCGGGCTTGCGGCCCGGCCCCTGTCGACTGCCTTGACTTAGGCGTCGAGCTTGATGTCGATCTCCACGCCCGCGGGAAGGTCGAGGCGCATCAGCGAGTCGACGGTCTCGCTCGGGGGGTCGAGGATGTCGATGAGGCGCTTGTGGGTGCGCATCTCGAACTGCTCGCGGGAGTCCTTGTCCTTGTGCGGCGAGCGGATGACGCAGTAGAGGTTGCGCTCGGTGGGCAGGGGGATCGGGCCGGAGACGCGGGCGCCGGTCTTCTGGGCGGTCTCGACGATCTGCCGGGAGGACTGGTCGACGACCTCGTGGTCGAAGCCCTTGAGGCGGATCCTGATCTTCTGGTTAGACAACGTGGTACCTCCATCGATGGGCGGGCGGAATGCTCGCGGGCTTGGTGACTAGGCGTTTCCGCCGGCCTTGCTGACGATCTCGTCGGCAACGTTCTTGGGGACGGGCTCGTACTCGGCGAACTGCATGGTGTAGCTCGCGCGGCCCTGGGTCTGGGAGCGGAGGTCGGTGGCATAGCCGAACATCTCGCCCAGGGGCACCTTGGCCTTGATGACCTTGGTGTTGCGGCGGTCCTCCATGCCCTCGATCTTGCCGCGACGGCTGGAGAGGTTGCCCATGACGTCGCCCATGTACTCCTCGGGAGTCTCGACCTCGACGGCCTCGATGGGCTCGAGCAGGACGGGGTTGGACTTCTTGAGGGCGTCCTTGATGGCCATGGAGCCGGCGATCTTGAAGGCGGCCTCGGAGGAGTCGACCTCGTGGTAGGAGCCGTCGGTGAGGGTCACCTTGACGTCCACGACCGGGTAGCCGGCGATGACGCCGGACTGCAGCGCCTCCTGGATGCCCTTGTCGATGGAGGGGATGAACTCCTTGGGCACCACGCCGCCGACGATGGCGTTGACGAACTCGTAGCCGCTGCCGGGCTCGGTGGGCTCGATGTCGATGATGGCATGGCCGTACTGGCCGCGGCCGCCGGACTGGCGGACGAACTTGCCCTCGGCGTGGGTGACGGGCTTGCCGGCGGTCTCGCGGTAGGCGACCTGGGGCTTGCCCACGTTGCACTCCACCTTGAACTCGCGGCGCAGGCGGTCGACGATGATCTCGAGGTGCAGCTCGCCCATGCCGGCGATGATGGTCTGGCCGGTCTCGTGGTCGGTGTGCACCTTGAAGGTCGGGTCCTCCTCGGCGAGCTTGGCGAGGCCCACGGACATCTTGTCCTGGTTGGCCTTGTCCTTGGGCTCCACGGCGACGTCGATGACGGGCTCGGCGAACTCGATGGACTCGAGCACGATGGGGTGGGCCTGGTCGCAGAGGGTCTCACCGGTGGTGGTGTTCTTGAGGCCCACGACGGCGACGATGTCGGCGGTGGAGCAGGACTCGCGGTCCACACGGTCGTTGGCGTTCATCTCGAGGATGCGGCCGAAGCGCTCGCGGTCCTCCTTGACCGAGTTGTAGACGTAGCTGCCGGCGTCGGCGGTACCGGAGTACACGCGGACGTAGGTGAGCTTGCCCACGTAGGGGTCGGTCATGATCTTGAACGCGAGGGCGCTGAAGGGCTCGTCGTTGGACGGCTTGCGGACCTCGGGCTCCCCGTTCTTGGGGTTGAAGCCCTCCACGGGGGGCACGTCGAGCGGGCTCGGCAGGTAGTCGATGACGGCGTCGAGGAGCTCCTGGATGCCCTTGTTCTTGTAGGCGGAGCCCACGAAGACCGGGTTCATGGCGTTGCCCAGGGTGGCGGCACGGATGGCGCCCTTGAGGACGTCGACGGGGATCTCCTCGTCCTCGAGCACGAGCTCCATGAGCTCGTCGGAGTAGTCGGCGGCGGCGTCGACCAGCTCGGTGCGCTTCTCGTTGGCGAGCTCGACGAACTCGGCGGGGATCTCATCGAGAGCCTCGGGGTAGATCATGCCCTTGGCGTCCTCCTTGAAGTCCCACGCGGTCATGGTGACCAGGTCGATGAGGCCCCAGAAGTCGTTCTCGGCGCCCATGGGGACCTGGGCGGCCACCGCGGGGGCGGACAGGCGGTCCTTCATGGTCTCGATGGCGTTGAAGAAGTCGGCACCCACGCGGTCGTACTTGTTGATGAAGGCGATGCGCGGGACGTTGTACGTGGAGGCCTGGCGCCACACGGTCTCGGACTGCGGCTGCACGCCGGCCACGGCGTCGAAGACGGCCACGGCGCCGTCGAGGACGCGCAGGGAGCGCTCGACCTCGGAGGTGAAGTCCACGTGGCCCGGGGTGTCGATGATCTGGATGGTGTGGTCCTTCCAGAAGCACGTGGTGGCGGCGGACGTGATGGTCACGCCGCGCTCCTGCTCCTGGGCCATCCAGTCCATGGTGGCGGCGCCGTCGTGCACCTCGCCGATCTTGTGGGTCTTGCCGGTGTAGTAGAGGATGCGCTCGGTGGTGGTGGTCTTACCGGCATCGATGTGGGCCATGATGCCGATGTTGCGCATGTTCTTGAGGTTGTACTTGCTCTTGGCCATTGCGGTGTTCTCCCTTAGCGCGGCTTACCAGCGGTAGTGCGAGAAGGCGCGGTTGGCCTCGGCCATCTTGAAGACGTCCTCGCGCTTCTTGACGGAGGCGCCCACGCCGTTGGAGGCGTCGATGATCTCGTTGGCCAGGCGGTCGGCCATGGTCTTCTCCTTGCGGGAGCGGGAGAAGCCGACGATCCAGCGGATGGCGAGGGTGGTGGAGCGACGGGAGTTGACCTCCATGGGCACCTGGTAGGTGGCGCCGCCCACGCGCTTGGGCTTGACCTCGAGGGTCGGGCGCACGTTGTCCATGGCCTTCTTGAACACGGCGAGCGGGTCCTGGCCGGTCTTCTCGGCCACCTGGTCGAAGGCACCGTAGACGATGCGCTCGGCAGTGGACTTCTTGCCGTCGAGGAGGACCTTGTTGATGAGCTGGGTCACGAGACGGTTGTTGTAGACGGCGTCAGGGGTGACCTCACGGCGGTTCGCTGCTGCACGACGCGGCATGTGTTTCTCCTTACGTGCTGATCTTCAGGGCTTGAGGCTAGGAGCGCTTGGCGCCGTAGCGGGAGCGGGACTGCTTGCGGTTCTGCACGGCGGCGCAGTCGTAGGCGCCGCGGATGATCTTGTAGCGAACACCGGGGAGGTCGCGCACGCGGCCGCCGCGGATGAGGACGATGGAGTGCTCCTGGAGGTTGTGGCCCTCACCGGGGATGTAGGCCGTGACCTCGATGCCGTTGACGAGGCGCACGCGGGCCACCTTGCGCAGGGCCGAGTTCGGCTTCTTGGGCGTGGTGGTGTACACGCGGGTGCAGACGCCGCGCTTCTGGGGGTTGCCCTTGAGGGCCGGCTTCTGGGACTTGGCCTTGGTGCTCTTGCGGCCCTGGCGGACCAGCTGGTTGATGGTAGGCAAGTTTTCTCTCCTTCGTACCTGTTTGAGGCTCACATCGACCATATGTAGAGGCGACGCAGCACAACATCGCCTGGATCGGCGCAAGACGGGATATTATGCCGGTGTTTTCTCGCTGTCAATTGTCCACGTGGCCGGGCGTATCCCATTCCACCCGCCCTCCATCCCACAGGGAAGGGGCCCTCCCGGACATTCCGGGAGGACCCCTCGGGAAGAGCCGCTCGCTTAGCCGTTCTTGCGGGGACGGCCGCGCTTCTTGGGCCTCAGCGCCTGGGCACCGCCGTCGCGGTAGGCGGCGCACCAACGGAAGAAGGCGCTCTTGCTGGCAACGCCGTGGGAGAGCATGGCGTCGCTTGCCGTCATGCCACGGTCGAGATGATCCTCGACCGCCTTGAGCTTGGTCTCATAGGTGTAGGAATTCCTCTGAGCTCCTGGCTGCATAATCCACCCCAACAATGCATTGGTCCGGGGGTGCCGCATTGGGGAGACGGTCTCCCAGTCCGATGGCGGTCGGCCCCATATCGATGTGACAAACACTGTTGGTTGGGTACCCAGCGCCCCTCCCCCATTACTTCCCGGTCCATCAAACGTGTCGACACCGTAAACGGCACACAAAAAGGAGCCGGTCCTTAAAGAAACCGACTCCTTTAATTACCAGAAAGCTGTAAGCAGAAAGCTGTTATGCCCCGACTACTCGCCGCCCAGCATCTCGTCCTGATGGGCCACCTGGGTGAGGATGTCGTCGAGGGAGTTGAGGTCCTCGTTGATGGCGGCGGGGTTGACGTTGTCGCTCGCGGTGCCGCCGATGAGCTCGTCGTCGAACCCGTGGTGGGTGGACGGCGCGGCGGTGCCGAGCATGACGTTATCGGCATCGGGCGAGAACACCATGTTGAGGAGCTGGGAGAGCTCGTCCACGTCGGCGGCGTCGTCGTCCTCCGGCTGGAGCAGGTAGAGGAGGTTGCGCTCCTCGAGGCCCGCACGGAGCTCCTCGATGGCCTTGGCGCCGATGCCGTCGATGCGAAGCAGGTCGTCCTCGGTCTTGCCGATGAGGTCGCCGACGGTCTCGATGCCCACCTCGCTGAACTTGTTGGTCCAGCGCTGGGACACGCCGAGGTCGTCGAAGAGGTAGAGCTTGGCGTCCTCGGAGGACAGCGTGCGGCCGTTCTTGGAGTACACGCCGGGGTAGTAGTCGTCGCCGGCCCACTCGAGCTGCTTGGGCAGCTGCTCCTCGATGCTCTTGAGCTCGTCGGGGGCCCACTCGGGCAGCGACTTGTCGAGCGGCGAGGAGGGGTGGTCGATGGACTCGCCGTGGTAGGTGAGCTCGACGTCGCGGTAGGCCTTGAGGCCGGTGCCGGCAGGGATCTGCTTGCCCACGATGACGTTGCTCTTGAGGTCCATGAGGTGGTCGACCTCGCCCTTGATGGCGGCCTCGGTGAGGACGCCGGCCGTGCGGATGAACGAGGCGGAGGACAGCCAGGAGTCGATGGAGCTCGCCACCTTGAGCGTGCCGAGGATGGCGGGCTCGGCCTCGGGCGGGGTGCCGCCCTCGAGGGCGATCTCGTTGACCTTGTCGGCGAACTCGTAACGGTCCACGTACTGGCCGAGGAGGTACTTGGAGTCACCGGGGTTGGTCACCTGGACGCGGCGGAGCATCTGGCGCGCGATGACCTCGATGTGCTTGTCGTTGAGGTCGACGCCCTGGGAGGTGTAGACCGACTTCACCGACTCCACGAAGGTGTGCATGGTGGACTCGATGTCCGTGAGCTTGCGCAGGTTGCGGAAGTTCACGAAGCCGTGGGTGAGCTGGTCGCCCGCGCGCACCGTCGCGCCGTCCTCGATGCCCGGCATGAAGCGCACCGACGCCGGGACGTCCTTGGTGGACAGCACGCGGCTGGGGTCGTCGGAGTCGAGGATGGTGATGTGGTACTCGTTCTGCTCGGGCACGATGTGCAGGAGGCCCGAGTAGGGGGCGAGGTCGGCCTCGCGTCCGAGGATCTTCTCGTTAACGTTGCCGACGACGTCGAACATGCGGCCGACGGTGGGCAGGCCCTGGGTGATGTCGTCGGCTCCGGCCACGCCGCCGGAGTGGATGGTACGCATGGTCAACTGCGTACCGGGCTCGCCGATGGACTGGGCGGCGATGATGCCCACGGCCGTGCCGATGTTCACCGGGCGGCGCGTGGAGAGGTCCCAGCCATAGCACTTCTGGCAGACGCCGTACTTGGAGCGGCAGGTGAGCAGGGCGCGGAGCTCCACCTTCTTGAGGCCGGCGTCCACCATGGAGCGGATGTCGTCCACGGACTCGATGTAGTCGCCCTCCTGGAAGAGCACCTCGCCGGTCTCGGGGGCCACGACATCATCGAGGACGCAGCGGCCCACGAGGTCGACGTTGAGGTCGTCGGTGCCGGGGAGCACGAGGTTGTAGGTCACGCCCTCGGCCGTGCCGCAGTCGGCCTCGCGCACGATGACGTCCTGGGCCACGTCCACCAGGCGGCGGGTGAGGTAACCGGAGTCGGAGGTGTGCGACGAGGTGTCCACGAGGCCCTTGCGGGCGCCGTAGGTGGAGATGAAGTACTCCAGCGGGCGCAGGCCCTCGCGGAAGTTGGCCTTGATGGGCAGGTCGATGGTGTCACCGGACATGTCGGCCATGAGGCCGCGCATGCCGGCGAGCTGGCGCAGCTGGGTCTTGGAGCCACGGGCGCCGGAGTCGGCGAGCATGTAGATGGGGTTGTCCTCGGAGAAGCCCTTGAGCATGACCGAGCCGAGCTCGTCGGTGCAGGAGGTCCAGGCGTTGACGACCTCGGTGTGGCGCTCGGCCTCGGAGAGGAAGCCCATCTCGTAGTTCTCGTTGATGGTGTCGACCGCGATCTGCGTGTCGGCCAGCATCTTCTCCTTCTCCTCCGGGATGACGGCGTCCCAGACGGACACGGTCAGTCCGGCGCGGGTGGCGTAGTGGAAGCCCGCGTACTTGATGGCGTCGAGGATGGGCTCGACGTCGGCCAGCGGGTAGCGGTCGCAGCAGTCGTTGACCAGACGGCCCATGTCGGAGCTGACCATCTTGTAGTTGATGAAGGGGTAGTCGTTGGGGAGGCACTGGCGGTTGAAGATCACGCGGCCGGCCGTGGTCTCCACGCGGACCGCGCCCTCGGTGACGTCGTAATCGGTGTAGGAGTCCTTGGAATCCATGACGCGGAACAGCAGGCGGTCATCCTCGGTCTGGATGTTGGCGTCCTCGGGCCCCACGCGCACGAAGACCTTGGCCTGGATGTCGAGGTCGGCGTGGGCGTCGTAGGAGGCGATGACGTCGTCGAAGTCGGCGAAGGCCCTCCCCTCGCCCGCGACGCCCTCGTGCTCGGTGGTGAGGTAGTACACGCCGAAGACCATGTCCTGGGACGGCACCGTCAGCACCTTGCCGGAGGCAGGGGTGCGAAGGTTGTTGGACGACAGCATGAGCACCCGGGCCTCGGTCTGGGCCTGGGTGGACAGCGGCACGTGCACCGACATCTGGTCGCCGTCGAAGTCGGCGTTGAAGGGCTTGCAGACGAGCGGGTGCAGGTGGATGGCCTTGCCCTCGATGAGCACGGGCTCGAACGCCTGGATGGACAGGCGGTGCAGGGTGGGGGCGCGGTTGAGGAGCACGAGGCGGTCGGAGATGACCTCCTCGAGGACGTCCCACACGCCCGGCTCGGAGCGGTCGATGGCACGCTTGGCACCCTTGATGTTCTCCACCTTGCCGAGCTCGACGAGGCGGCGCATCACGAAGGGCTTGAACAGCTCGAGGGCCATGGTCTTGGGCAGACCGCACTGGTGCAGCTTGAGCTGGGGGTCGACGACGATGACCGAGCGGCCGGAGTAGTCGACGCGCTTGCCCAGGAGGTTCTGGCGGAAGCGGCCCTGCTTGCCCTTGAGGGTCTCGGCGAGGGACTTGAGGGGCCTGCCGCCACGGCCGGTGACGGGGCGCCCGCGGCGGCCGTTGTCGAACAGGGCGTCGACGGCCTCCTGCAGCATGCGCTTCTCGTTGTTGACGATGATGTCGGGGGCCTCGAGGTCGAGCAGGCGCTTGAGGCGGTTGTTGCGGTTGATGACGCGGCGGTAGAGGTCGTTGAGGTCCGAGGAGGCAAAGCGGCCGCCGTCGAGCTGCACCATGGAGCGCAGGTCGGGCGGGATGACCGGGATGACGTCCAGGATCATGTTGGTGGGGTCGTTGCCGCCCTCCATGAAGGCCTCGACGATCTCCAGGCGCTTGACGGCCTTCTCGCGGCGCTGCTTCTGGCCCTTCTCGTTCTCGAGGATGGCACGCAGCTCCTTGGCGGTGGCGGCGAGGTCGATGTCGGCGAGCAGGTCGCGCACGGCCTCGGCGCCCATGCCGCCGTCGAAGTACAGCGAGTAGTACTTCTTCATCTCGCGGAACAGGGCCTCGTCGGCGATGAGCTCGCCCTTGGCCACGGTCATGAACTTGTCGAAGGCGTCCGTGCGGAGCTGCTTCTCCTCGGCGTACTCCTCCTCGAGGTCGGCGATCTCGGCGCGGATCTCGTCGGCGGACATGGGTTCCACGTCGCCGAACTCGTCCTCGCCGCCCTCGCCCTGCTCGCGGATGCGGGCGATCTGCTCGTCGCGCTCGGCGTCGAGCTGCTCGAGGTCGGCGGCCAGCTCCTCCTTGAGGTCGGTGGCGTCGGCCTCGCGGGCCTCCACGTCGACCTTGGTGATGACGTAGCTCGCGAAGTAGAGCACCTTCTCGAGGTCCTTGGACTTCATGTCGAGCATGCGGGCGAGCGGGAAGCTCGTGGGGCTCTTGAAGTACCAGATGTGGCTCACGGGGGCGGCGAGCTCGATGTGGCCCATGCGCTCGCGGCGGACCTTGGAGCTGGTCACCTCGACGCCGCACCGGTCGCAGACGATGCCCTTGAAGCGGATGCCCTTGTACTTGCCGCAGGCGCACTCCCAGTCCTTGGAGGGCCCGAAGATCTTCTCGCAGAAGAGGCCGTCGCGCTCGGGCTTCAGCGAGCGGTAGTTGATGGTCTCGGGCTTCTTGACCTCGCCGTGGGACCAGGAACGGATCTGCTCGGCAGAGGCCAGGGAGATCTTGATGGCGTCGAAATCAGTGGTGTCGAAATCTGCCACAGGGCTACTCCTTATCAGAATCGAGGTCGGCGACGAGGTCGTCGGTGGCGACCTGGGCGGCACCGATCAGGTCGTCGGCGTCGGCGTCGGCGAAGGCCTCAACGGCGTCGACGGTGACCTGGGCCGGGGCGGCGGCGGGCGCCTCGGGACGCTTGTCGGAGATGGGCTCGATGTCGAGGGCGAGGGAGCGGATCTCCTTGACGAGGACCTTGAAGGCCTCGGGGATGGAGGCCTCGGGCACGTTCTCGCCCTTGACGATGGACTCGTAGGCCTTGACGCGGCCGTTGGTGTCGTCGGACTTGATGGTGAGGATCTCCTGGAGGACGTTGGCCGCGCCGTAGGCGTAGAGGGCCCACACCTCCATTTCGCCGAAGCGCTGGCCGCCGAACTGGGCCTTGCCGCCCAGCGGCTGCTGGGTGATGAGGCTGTAGGGGCCGGTGGAGCGGGCGTGGATCTTGTCGTCGACCATGTGGCCGAGCTTGAGGATGTAGCTCGTGCCCACCGTGATCTTGTCGCGGAAGGGCTCGCCGGTGCGGCCGTCGTACAGCGTGGTCTTGCCGAACGAGTTGAGCTGCGGCACGAACGACTCCATCATGGCATCGCCGTAGTCCTCGCGGGCGCGGTTGAGCAGGTTGACGTTGGTGCGGCGGATGCACTCGGCCACCTCGTCGCCCGTGGCGCCGTCGAAGACCGGCGTGGAGACCGGCATGGGGCCGGGCATGTAGCGGTCGGAGTCGGCGGACTCGGTGTCCCAGCCCTTGGCGGCGCACCAGCCGATGTGGCACTCGAGCAGCTGGCCCACGTTCATACGGGACGGCACGCCGAGGGGGTCGAGCAGGACGTCGACGGGGGTGCCGTCGGCCATGTAGGGCATGTCCTCGACGGGGAGCACCTTGCAGACGACGCCCTTGTTGCCGTGGCGGCCGGCGATCTTGTCGCCCTGCTGGATCTTGCGGCGCTGAGCCACGAAGACGCGGACCATCTCGTTGACTCCGGGCGGGAGGTCGTCGCCGGCCTCGCGACTGAAGCGCACGACGTCCACCACGCGGCCGTAGGAGCCGTGGGGCATCTTGAGGGAGGTGTCGCGCACGTCGTGGGCCTTGGCGCCGAAGATGGCGTGGAGCAGGCGCTCCTCCACCGTGGGCGTGGTCTGGCCCTTGGGGGTCACCTTGCCCACGAGGATGTCGCCGGGGCCCACCTCGGCGCCGATGCGGATGATGCCGTCGGCGTCCAGGTTGGCGAGCATGTCGGCGGACAGGTTGGGGATCTCGCGGGTGATCTCCTCGGAGCCGAGCTTGGTGTCGCGGGCGTCGATCTCGTGGCGGGAGATGTTGATGGAGGTCAGCAGGTCCTCCTGCACCACGCGCTCGGAGACGACGATGCCGTCCTCGTAGTTGAAGCCCTCCCACGGCATGTAGGCCACGGTGAGGTTGGCGCCGAGGGCGAGCTCGGAGTTCTCCACGGAGGTGGAGTCGGCCAGCGGCTGGCCGGCCACGACCTTCTGGCCCACCTCGACGATGGGGCGGTGGTTGATGCAGGTGGACTGGTTGGAGCGCTGGTACTTGGGCAGGTCGTAGCGCATGAGGCCGTCGGCGGCGGCGTCAACGACCACGTGGGCGGCGTCGGCCTCGACGACGGTGCCGTCGCGGTCGGAGCAGATGAGCTCGCCGGAGTCCAGCGCGGCGCGGTACTCCATGCCGGTGCCCACGAGCGGAGCCGTGGGACGGATCAGGGGCACGGCCTGGCGCTGCATGTTGGCACCCATGAGGGTTCGCTTGGCGTCGTCGTGCTCGAGGAACGGGATCAGCGTGGCGGCGACGGAGAGCATCTGGCGCGGCGAGACGTCCATGTAGTCGATCTCGGACACGGGGGTCTCGGCGGGGGCGCCGAAGGAGCCGTCGTAGTCGCGGGTACGGGCCACGACGCGGTCGGCCTCCACGAGCTCGCCGGTGAGCGGGTCGACGGTGAGGATGCGGCCGGTCTCCGGGTCGATCGCGGTGTCGGCCGGCGCGATGATGTGGTCCTCCTCCTCGTCGGCGGTCATCCAGTCGATGACGTCGGTGGCGCAGCCGTCCACGACGCGGCGGTACGGGGTCTCGATGAAGCCGTAGTCGTTGACGTGGGCGTAGAGGGCGAGGGTGCCGATGAGGCCGATGTTGGGGCCCTCGGGGGTCTCGATGGGGCACATGCGCGCGTAGTGGGAGTTGTGGACGTCGCGCACGGCGGTGGGCACGTTGGTGCGGCGGCTGGAGCCCGACTTGTGGCCGGCGAGGCCGCCGGGGCCGAGGGCCGACAGGCGGCGCTTGTGGGTGAGGCCGGACAGCGGGTTGGCCTGGTCCATGAACTGCGACAGCTGCGAGGAGCCGAAGAACTCCTTGATGGCCGCCACGATGGGCCTGATGTTGATGAGCGACTGCGGCGTGATGTCGTCGGGGTCCTGGGAGGCCATGCGCTCGCGGACCACGCGCTCCATGCGGCTCATGCCGATGCGGAACTGGTTCTGCACGAGCTCGCCCACGGTGCGGACGCGGCGGTTGCCGAAGTGGTCGATGTCGTCGACCTTCTTGGTGGTGTCGCCGTCGCGGAGGGCGAGGAGGTAGCGGAGGGCCGCCACGATGTCCTCGGCCGTGAGGATGGTCTCGTCGGCCGGCACGTCGATGCCGAGCTTCTTGTCGATCTTGTAGCGGCCCACGCGGGCGAGGTCGTAGCGCTGCGGGTTGAGGTAGAGGCCGTCCACCAGCGAGCGGGCGGCGTCCACGGTGGGGGGCTCGCCGGGGCGCTGGCGCTTGTAGATCTCGATGAGGGCCTCGTCGCGGGTGCGGGCGGTGTCGGAGGCCAGGGTGTCGCGCACGATGTCGGAGTCGCCCAGGAGCTCGACGATCTCGTCGTCGGACTCGGCGATGCCGAGGGCGCGGAGCATGACCGTGGCGTTCTGACGGCGCTTGCGGTCGATGGACACCACGAGCTTGCCGCGCTTGTCGACCTCGAACTCGAGCCACGCGCCGCGGGCCGGGATGAACTGCACCTTGAAGACCTCGACGTTGCTGTCGAGCTCCTTGGAGAAGTAGACGCCCGGGGAGCGCACGAGCTGCGAGACGACGATGCGCTCGGTGCCGTTGATGATGAAGGTGCCGCGGTCGGTCATGAGCGGGAAGTCGCCCATGAACACGAGCTGCTCCTTGATCTCGCCCGTCTCCTTGTTGGTGAAGCGGACCTCTACCAGGAGCGGGGCCTGGTAGGTGACGTCCTTGGCCCGGCACTCGGCCACGGTGTGGGCGGGATCGCCGAACTCGTGGTCACCGAAGGTGATCTCCATGGTGCCGGCGTTGTTCTCGATGGGAGAGCTCTCGGCGAAGGCGTTCGCAAGGCCCTCCCCCATGAACCGCTCGAACGACTCCTTTTGAATGGTGATGAGGTTGGGCAGCTCCATCGCAGGGGCGATCTTGCTGAAGCTCACGCGGCCCGTGACGTCGGTGGAGGTGACGGAAGAGTTTGCGGTACGCACCGGGCATTTCCTCCTTATAACGGCATACAGCGGCAATTGTCGCAAGGTAGTAATCTAGCCAAGAACGACGGGCCCGTCAATGAAAAGTATTGACATTGTCGGGGGCTTGGATAAACTATCCCGTTTTACCCCGACGTCCTGCAGGGATGCCCCTCCCCTCACCGCGGCGGATGTGGAGGGTCTGTGATGGGACGGGGCCCTTCGACCGCTCGTCGGCCGCAAGGCCCCGTCGCACAAGAAAAGGGGCCCCGCTCCCATGAGCGGGGCCCCTCGAAGGTTCGGTGGGAACCGGAGTTACTTGATGGAGACGGCGGCGCCGGCCTTCTCGAGCTGCTCCTTGGCGGCCTCGGCCTCGTCCTTCTTGACACCCTCGAGGATGGGCTTGGGGGCACCCTCGACGAGCTCCTTGGCCTCCTTCAGGCCGAGCTTGGTGAGGCCGCGGACCTCCTTGATGACGGCGATCTTGTTGTCGCCGAAGCCCTCGAGCACGACGTCGAACTCGGTCTTCTCCTCGGCGGGCTCGGCGGCGCCACCGGCGGCAGGCATGGCGCCCATCATGACGGGGGCGGCGGCGGACACGCCGAAGGTGTCCTCGAGCTCCTTGACGAGCTCGGAGAGCTCGAGGGCGGGCATGGCCTTGATGGCCTCGATGATCTCATCCTTGGTGACAGCCATGGCTGTTCTCCTTCTTCATAGGCGGGGCGCGCTGGCCCCGGACTTAAAAACGACGGTGATGCGGGAGCGCCTAGGCAGCGGCCTGGCCCTCCTTCTGCTCGGCGATCTGGGTGAGCGCGGTGGCGAGACCCTGGACGGGCCCGTTGAGGACGCGCACGAACCCGGTGAGGGGCGCGGACACGGCCGCGGCCAGACGGGCGAGCAGCTCCTCGCGGCTGGGGAGGTCGGCGATGGCGAGCGCCTGGGCGGCGTCGATGGCCTGACCGTCGGAGATACCGCCGAGGAACTCGACCTTGTTGAGCTCCTTGGAAGTGTCCTTGATGGCCTTGGCGGCCTCCACGGGGTCGACGGCGTAGAACACGCAGGCAGTGGTGCCCACGAGGATGTCGTCGATGTTGGGCATGTCGTGCTCGGCGAGGGCGATCTTGACGATGTTGTTCTTGTACACCTTCATCTCGGCGTCGGCGTCGCGGAGCTTGCGACGAAGCTCCTGGCTCTCCTTGACCGAAAGACCGCGGTAGTCGATGACGAACAGGCCCTTGGAGGAGTCGAGGGACTCGTTGACCTCCTTGAGCATGGCTTCGTTCTTCTTGGATGGCATGGTTACACCTCCTTGAGGGATTTCCCGGGCATGCCGTGCGGCTGAGGGGAAGCCTCGCAAAAGAAGAGGTCCCGTGTGGCGCCAGCCAGACGGGACCTCGAACCATCGGTTTCGAAGACCACCTCGGCAGGCGGGACTCGCGTCCCCTTGGGTCGCCTTGGCGACACCGGCTGTCTCTGGCAGCGGACATGCTGTGATACGTGCAGGAACCAGTATGGCCCCTTGCGCGGGGGAGTCAAGGGCCCTCGACGTCCCCCTCCCCCGCTCCACGAAAAAGGGACGCGCCGGAGCGGCACGTCCCTTCCTGCGATCGTCTGTGCTGGTGCGCTAGTCGTCGAGCAGGTTGCGCACCATGGTGGGGTCGACCTTGACGCCCGGGCCCATGGAGGAGGAGAACGCCACGGACTTGACGTACTTGCCCTTGGCGGAGGACGGCTTCACGCGGAGTAGCTCGTTGATGAGCGCACTGTAGTTCTCCACGAGGTTCTCCACGGAGAAGGACACGCGGCCCATGGGGACGTGCACGATGCCGTAGCGGTCGGCGCGGTACTCGACGCGGCCGGCCTTGAGCTCCTGGACCATCTTGGCGACGTCCATGGTCACGGTGCCCAGCTTGGGGTTGGGCATGAGGCCGCGGGGGCCGAGGATCTTGCCGATGCGGCCGACCTTGGCCATCATCGGCGGGGTGGCGATGGCGGCATCGAAGTCGATGTTGCCGGCCTGGATGGCGGCCACGAGCTCGTCGCCGCCCACGACGTCGGCGCCGGCCTCCTCGGCCTCGCGGGCCTTCTCGCCCTCGGCGAAGACGGCCACACGCACGGACTTGCCGGTGCCGTGGGGAAGGGAGATGGAGCCGCGGACGTTCTGGTCGGCCTTGCGGGTGTCGACGCCCAGGCGCACGGAGGCCTCGACGGTCTCGTCGAAGTTGGCGAAGTGGATGTCCTTCACCGTCTCCATGGCGGCCTTGGGAGTGTAGAGGCGGTTCTCGACCTTGGCCTCTGCGTCGCGGTACTTCTTGCCGTGCTTGGGCATGGTGGTGCCTTCCTGTGGTCAACGGGCGCGCCGCGCCCTCCCACATCGGACCCCTCGCGGGGCCGTGAGGGGAGCCTGTCTCCCCGGGACTACGGTTGTGCCGGTGCTACTCGGCTATGGTGACGCCCATGGAGCGGGCGGTGCCGGCGACGATGCGCTTGGCATGCTCGATATCGTTGGCGTTGAGGTCCGGCATCTTGATCTCGGCGATCTTGGTGAGCTGCTCGTCGGTGAGCTGGCCGACCTTGTCGCGCTGGGGCACGGCGGAGCCGCTCTTGATGCCGAGCTCCTTGAGGATCAGCTTGGCCGCGGGCGGGGTCTTGCAGACGAAGTCGAAGGAGCGGTCCTCGTAGACCGAGATCTCGACCGGGATGATGTCGCCGGCCTGGTCCTTCGTGGCGGCGTTGAACGCCTGGCAGAACTGCATGATGTTGACCTGGGCGGCACCGAGGGCGGGGCCGACCGGGGGCGCGGGGTTGGCGGCGCCGGCAGGGATCTGCAGCTTGATGAAGTTGACGACCTTCTTCTTGGGGGCCATGGTGATAAGCCTTTCTTTGCGCTGTGACGATCGCTATGACACGCGCCGCCCACAGAAGCGTTTCTCACCAAAACGAGGGCGGTGCCGTGTAGCCGGTTAGTGGATGAGGACCACCTGGTCCACGGAGAGCTCGACGGGGGTCTCGCGGCCGAAGATGAGCAGCGTGACCTTGATCTTGCCGGACTCGGGGTTGACCTCGGAGATGGTCCCGTCGAAGTCCTCGAGGGGGCCGGAGGTGACACGGATGGCCTGACCGGGCTCGAAGTCGGTGACGGTGCGGCGCGGGGCGGTGTCGCCCTTGGGGGTGGCGTTGCCCATCATCTTCTTGAACTCGTCACGGGAGAGCGGGCTCGGCTTGCCGTCGATGCCCACGAAGCCGGTGACGCCGGGGGTGTTGCGGACGACGGACCACGTGTTGTCGTCCACCTCCATGCGCACGAGGACGTAGCCGGGGAAGACCTTGTTCTCCTTGGTCTGGCGCTTGCCGTCCTCCTTGAGCTCCGTGACCTCCTCGGTGGGGATCTGGATGTCGACGACCTGGCGCTGGAGCCCGTAGGACTCGATGCGGCGCTCGAGGTCGGTCTTGACCTTGTTCTCGTAGCCCGAGTAGGTGTGGATCACATACCAACGCTTGGCCATGGCCTATCCCCTCAGTCCGGAGTAACCGATGAGCGCGGCCACGACACCGGAGTCGATGAGCCAGATGGCCACACCGAAGACAACGAGGATGGCGACGACGGCGACGGTGTAGTTCTTGAGGTCCTCGCGGGAGGGCCAGACGACGCGCCGCATCTCGGAGCGGACCTCTCCGAAGTAGGAGGTGGCACGCTTGATGAGACCGGGCTTGCCGGACTTGGCGGCCTTGGCGGGGGCCTTGGAGCCCTCGGACTTGGCCGGGGCCTTCTCGGGGGCCTTCTCGGCCATGATCTGGGCCTGGGCCTCGTTGCGCTGACGCTCGGCCTGACGTGCCTTGCGGGCGGCTCGTTTGTTGCGGTCCTTCTTGGCCATGGGGCTCATGTCCTCCATAAAGCTCGGACTTCTCGACTAGACATTAAAAACCGGCCCGTCCCTATAGGGAGGGCCGGTGAATTGGCTGGCAGCCCAGGTAGGACTCGAACCCACAACAAACGGTTTTGGAGACCGCCGCTCTACCATTGGAGCTACTGGGCTGTGTGAGACTCTATTCTAGCGCGTCTCTTTGTGCAGCGTGTGGTGACGGCACCACCGGCAGTACTTTTTGAGCTCCATGCGCTCAGGATGGGTGCTCTTGTTCTTGTAGGTGGTGTAATTGCGACGCTTGCAATCGGTGCACGCAAGGGTGACGAGAGTACGCATGAATGGATTCCTTCCCAAGTACCGGACATGGCCGCTCTTACGTCACAGCCATGCGCGAGTGATTACGCTACCACCCCGCCGGTAAGCCGTCAACAGAGATGGCCCACCAAATCCTACGTTCACGGGATGGGCACGGCAGAGGTGGGAACGGTCGGCAACAAAAAAGCCCGGCACTCGAGGTGCCGGGCTTTCACGATCGAGGAAGCGAGTTACTCGATGATGGTGGCAACACGGCCGTCGCCCACGGTGTGGCCGCCCTCGCGGATGGCGAAGCGGAGGCCCTCCTCCATGGCGATCGGGTAGATGAGCTCACCGGTGATGGTGACGTGGTCGCCAGGCATGGCCATCTCGACACCCTCGGGGAGGGAGATGTTACCGGTGACGTCGGTGGTGCGGAAGTAGAACTGCGGACGGTAGCCGTTGAAGAACGGGGTGTGACGGCCGCCCTCCTCCTTGGTCAGGACGTAGACCTCGGCGGTGAACTTCTTGTGCGGGGTCACCGAGCCGGGCTTGCAGAGGACCTGGCCGCGCTCGATCTCCTCGCGCTTGACGCCGCGGAGCAGGATGCCCACGTTGTCGCCGGCCTCGCAGAAGTCCATGGACTTGCGGAACATCTCGATGCCGGTGGCCACGGAGTTGGAGGTGGGCTTGATGCCCACGATCTCGACCGGGTCGTTGAGGCGGAGCTGGCCGCGCTCGACACGGCCGGTGGCGACGGTGCCGCGGCCGGAGATGGTCATGACGTCCTCGACGGCCATCAGGAACGGCTTCTCGTTGTCACGGGCGGGGGTGGGGATGTAGTTGTCCACCTCGGTCATGAGGGCGCGGATCTGCTCGACCCACTTCTCGTCGCCCTCGAGGGCGCCGAGGGCGGAGCCGCGGATGATGGGGAGGTCGTCGCCCGGGAAGTCGTACTCAGACAGGAGGTCGCGGGTCTCCATCTCGACGAGGTCGATGAGCTCCTCATCGTCCACCATGTCGCACTTGTTCAGGAACACGACGATGTAGGGCACGCCGACCTGACGGGCGAGCAGGATGTGCTCGCGGGTCTGGGCCATGGGGCCGTCGGTGGCGGCGATGACCAGGATGGCGCCATCCATCTGGGCGGCACCCGAGATCATGTTCTTGATGTAGTCGGCGTGGCCGGGGCAGTCGACGTGGGCGTAGTGACGGTTCTCGGTCTCGTACTCCACGTGGGCGACGGAGATGGTGATGCCACGCTCGCGCTCCTCGGGGGCCTTGTCGATGTCCTCGAACGCGGTGAAGTTGGCGCGGCAGCCAGGGGTCTCGGAGAGAACCTTGGTGATCGCGGCGGTCAGCGTGGTCTTGCCGTGGTCGACGTGGCCGATGGTGCCGATATTGACATGCGGCTTAGTACGCTCGAACTTCTCCTTGGCCATGTGCCATCCTCCTTCTGGAAACAGGACTTCCCGCTTCGCAGCCATTGATGCCTACGTGCTAAATATGTCTAGCGGCCCCCGGAGGGACCGCAAGATAACCTGGTAGCGGTGACTGGATTCGAACCAGTGACGCCGCGGGTATGAACCGCGTGCTCTGACCAACTGAGCTACACCGCCATGCTTGAAATGGAGCCCGCGACCGGATTTGAACCGGTGACCTCTTCGTTACCAACGAAGTGCTCTACCGACTGAGCTACACGGGCATGGTGGGGATGCTTGGACTCGAACCAAGGAACCCATAGGGAGCGGATTTACAGTCCGCCGCAGTTGCCGCTGTGCCACATCCCCATCCGTTTTCAAGCCGCGCTGCCAGGTGCTGGACCCACAACGCGCTAGTGATACTACGCCCGGGGCAAATCCGTGTCAACGTATACCCCGGACCCGGGTGTATCCATACCATCGTTTCTGCACAACCCCAGCTAGACAACCCTATACGACCGCCATTACGGGGGTTTCCGATCGGAGGCGCCACCCACGCACCCAAATCGTACCGAGAAAAAAGGCGGCCCGCGGGCCGCCTTCGTCGGTGGGTGGAGCTGATGGTCGGATTCGAACCGACAACCGTCCGATTACAAGTCGGGTGCTCTGCCGTTGGAGCTACATCAGCGCAGGGACGATGATAGCGCTTAGACCCGGCGCCCGAGCAGTGCGTTGAGCTTGGCCGCCGTCTCGGGGTCCAGGCGGTCCTCCAGGCTCATGCGGGACCACGTGCGCTCCTCGCGCTCCCGCTCGATGGACCGGTTCATGGCCGCCACCTCGTGCACGAGCATACGGCTCGACACGCGGGTGACGCCCGGCCCCTCCACCGTGGCCTGGATCGTGCCGTCGGAGGTGACCACCGTGACCCGGCGGCCGGAGTCGCGCGCCTCGGTCACAAGCCCCTCGATGACGGTGTCCGCCGAGACGCCCCTGCGGGAGAAGACCTCCCGCACGCCGCCGCGCCTCGTCTCGGGGCGGTGCTCCCCGCGATTGTTGGCGCCGTCGTAGACGATGACGGCCTCGTACTCGTGCTGGGCGTAGGCGGCGACGTCGGCCAGGAGCGCCTCGCGGGCGCGGCCGAACGGGTCGGTGCCGAGGCGCTCGGGCACGGAGCCGTCGGGCTCGTCGAAGAGGTCCTGGTAGCGGGGGTCGGCGAAGAGCACGTTGTAGCCGTCCACCACGAGGAGGGCCCGAGGGGCCCCCTTAACCACGGTCGACGCCCCCCTCGCGGCCGGCCTCCCGGAGGCGCCGCATCCACTCGTAGGCCATGACCGTGGCGGCCTGGGCCACGTTGAGCGACTCCACGCGGCCGCGCTGGGGCAGGCGGCACGAGAAGTCGCAGCGGTCGAGGAGCAGGCGGCTCACGCCGGTCTGCTCGTTGCCCATGACCAGGCAGAAGCGACCGCCGAGCGGCGCGTCCCAGACGTCCTGCTCGGCGTGCTCGGTGGCCGCGCCGGCCCAGAACCCGGCCTCCTTGAGGCGGTCCACCGCCGTGGCGAGGTTGGAGACGCGCGCGATCGGCACGTGGAGCACGGCCCCGGCCGACGTCTTGTAGGCCCCCACGCCCACGGAGGCGGCGCGGGCCTTGGGGATCACGACGCCGGCGGCGCCCGCGACCTCGGCGGAGCGCACGATGGCGCCGAAGTTGCCCTCGTCGGTCACATGGTCGAGCACGAGCACGAGCGCGTCGCCGTCGCCGGCGGCCGCCACGACGTCCTCGAGGTCGGCGTAGGGGAAGTCATCGAGCTCCACGACCACGCCCTGATGGGCGCCGTGACTCGACATGGCGTCGAGGCGGGCCTTGGAGCAGATGTCCACCTCCACGCCGTCGGCCTCGAAGGTGGCGGCGAGCCGGGCGAGCTTGGGGTCCTGGCTGCCCTTGTTGAGGGCGATGTGGGCGCGCCTCACGGGCACGCCGGCGGCAAGGGCCTCGTCGACGGCGCGGCGGCCCTCCACGAGCACGCGCTCCTCGGCACGCGGCTGCCGGCGGGCGGCCTGCGGGCTCCCCTTGCCCTGGGCACCCCTGCGGCGGTCCCCCTTGGGGGCCTTGGGCGCCTGAGGGCCCGCCTTGCCGGCGAGGCCCGCCTTGCGGCCGTCGCGGCCCCTCCACTGGCGGCCGTCCTCGCTGCTCCAGGCGCGGGGGGCCTGGCCACGGCCCCGGCCGCGCCTCCCCTGCTGCCCGTTGCCCTGCTGGCCCCTGGGGCCCTGGTTCTTGGACGCCATGGTCAGCGCCCCCCTTCCTGACGGGTGATGCGGGTGCCGGCCTGGGTGTCCTCCACCACGAGGCCGAGGTCCGAGACGGCATCGCGGATGGCGTCGGCGCGCGCCCAGTCCTTCGCGGCGCGGGCCGCGGCGCGGGCGTCCACGAGGGCCGCCACGGCGCCGTCGACGTCGTCGCCGTCGAAGCCCACGAGGTCGCGGGCCACGTCCACGAGCCCGGCGGGCAGCGGGTCGGCCTGAGGCCGGACGCTCTCCAGGCCGAGCACCTCGAGGAGCTCCACGAGGGTGTCGGAGGCGCGCAGCAGCGTGGAGGTGCACGCCCCCGCCCCGGCGGCGTCGAGGTAGGCGTTGGCCTGGTTGGCGAGGGAGAAGACGGCGGCGAGGGCCGAGGACGTGTTGAAGTCGTCGTCCATGGCCGAGGTGAAGCCGTCGCGGGCGGCGTCGATGGCGTCGGACAGGGCCTGGGCGGCGTCGCCGCCGCAGCTGGAGCCGTCGGAGTTCTCGGCCGCCCAGCGCAGGTTCCTCGCCGTGGTGCGCAGGCGCTCCAGCGCGCCCACGCAGCCGTCGAGGCGCTCGAACGAGAAGTCGAGCGACGAGCGGTAGTGGGTCTGGAGCATGAGGAGGCGCACGGCGTCGGCCGGGTAGCGGTCGAGGACCTCCTTGAGCGTGTGGAAGTTGCCGAGCGACTTGCTCATCTTCTCGCCGTCGACGCGGAGCATGCCCGTGTGCATCCACAGGTTGGCCAGCGGCTCGTGCCAGCGGCAGCAGGCCTGGGCGCTCTCGTTCTCGTGGTGCGGGAACACGAGGTCGGAGCCGCCGCCGTGGATGTCGATGGGTGTGCCGAGGTAGCGGTGGACCATGGCGGCGCACTCGGTGTGCCAACCGGGGCGCCCCTCGCCCCACGGCGACTCCCAGCTGGGCTCGCCGGGTTTGGCCGCCTTCCAGAGGGCGAAGTCGAGGGGGTCGCGCTTGTCGGAGTTCTCCTCGATGCGGGCGCCCACGAGCAGCTCGTCGACGTTGCGGCCCGAGACGCGGCCGTAGGTCTCGCAGCTGCGCACGGAGAAGTACACGTCGCCCGAGGGCACGGCGTAGGCGTTGCCCTGGTCGATGAGGCCCGAGATCATGGAGACCATGGCGTCGATCTCCTGGGTGGCGCGGGGCCGGATGTCGGGGGCCAGCACGTTGAGGCGCCCCATCTGCTCGATGAAGGCGTCGGAGTAGGTGCGGGCGAGCTCGGCGGCGGTGACGCCCTCCTCGTTCGCGCGCTGGATGATCTTGTCGTCGACGTCGGTCAGGTTCTGCGCGAAGCGCACCTGGTAGCCCTTGTAGACGAGGTAGCGGCGGATGACGTCGAACGCGAGGAACGTCCTGCCGTTGCCGATGTGGATCTGGTCGTAGACCGTGGGGCCGCACACGTACATGGAGATGTGCCCGGGCTCCACGGGGACGAGCTCCTCCTTGCGGTGGGTCTGGGTGTTGTAGACGAGCATGGTCACTCCTCAGTGCCGCTGGGTGCCTGGGCGGCTTCGCCGCCGTCAGGTTGGAATCGTACATCTTGGGAGGGGGCCGCCTGGGCGGTGAGGGCGGCCACCTGCTCCTCGAGCTGGGAGATGCGCGCCGTCAGGATCTCGACGGTCTGCTCCATGGGGTCGGGCAGGTACTGGCGCCGGCGGTCCGTGTGGGCCGGCTGCGTGCGCACCCGCACGCCGCAGCGCGTGGTCACGTGCCCGGGGACGCCCACCACGGTGCAGCCGGCCGGGACGTCCTTCACCACCACGGCGCCGCCGCCCACCTTGGAGCCGTCGCCCAGGGTGATGTCGCCGAGCACGGCGGCCCCCACGCCCACGGTGACGTTGTCGCCCAGGGTGGGGTGGCGCTTGCCGGTCTGCTTGCCGGTGCCCCCCAGGGTGACGCCCTGGTAGATCATGCAGTCGTCGCCGACGATCGTGGTCTCCCCCACCACGATGCCGCTGCCGTGGTCGATGAGGAAGCGGCGGCCGATGGTGGCGCCGGGGTGTATCTCGACCCCGAACCGGTGGCGGCTCCACGTGGAGAGGGTGCGGGCCAGGAAGCGGTGGCCGTGGGTCCAGAGCCAGTGCTGACGCCGGTAGGCCCACACGGCGCGCATGCCGGGCGAGTTGACGAGGATGGAGATGGTGGACGTGGCCGCCGGGTCGTGCTCCCGGAAGGCGCGGACGTCCTCGCGTATGGAATCGAACATGGGTGTCCCATCGACGGGGCGGTTCGGGAGGTCGGCGGGGCGCCTAGGGGCGCTCCATGAGGCAGACCGCCCAGGCCTCGATGCCCTCCTCGCGGCCCACGAAGCCGAGGCGCTCGGTCGTGGTGGCCTTGAGTCCCACGCGGGAGACGTCGCATCCCATGGCGCGGGCCATGGCGGAGCGCATGGCGTCGCGGTGCGGGGCGAGGCGGGGGGCCTGGGCGGCGACGGTACAGTCGCAGTCGAGGAGTTCGTACCCAGCCTCCCGCGCGAACCCCATGACGCGGGACAGCAGGACGAGGGAGTCCGCGCCGGCGTAGGCGGGGTCGTCGTCGGGGAAGAGACGGCCGATGTCGCCCAGGCGGCAGGCGCCGCAGACGGCGTCCATGAGGGCGTGGGTCACGACGTCGGCGTCCGAGTGGCCCGCGAGGCCTCGGTCGCAGGGCACGACGACGCCGCCCAGCACGAGGGGGCGCCCCTCGCAGAAGGCGTGCACGTCGTAGCCGTGGCCGATGGAGAGGGCCATGTCACTCCCCTTCCCGCTCGGCGGCCAGGAGGGCGGCCTCGACGACGGCCAGGTCCTCCGGGTAGGTGAGCTTGAGGTTGTTGCGCTGGGCGTCCACCACGGCCACGGGGAGCCCCATGGCCTCCACGAGGGAGGCGTCGTCGGTGCCCACGGAGCGGGCGCGCCGGTGGGCGGCGCGGATGACCTCGATGGGGAACGCCTGGGGCGTCTGCACGACCCAGAGGTTGCCGCGGTCGGGCGTGGCGGACACGGTGCCGTCCCGGACCACCTTGACGGTGTCGGTGCAGGGGCAGCCGGCCACGGCGCCGCCCAGCGAGGCGTCGGCCCGCAGGCGGGCGGCCACGGCCTCGAAGGTATGGGGGCGCACGAGGGGCCGGGCGCCGTCGTGGAAGGCCACGAGGGGGACCTCGGACGAGACGGCGTCGAGACCCGCGGCGCAGCTCGCCTGGCGGTCGTCGCCGCCGGGGACCACCGCGACGGGGAGCGCCAGGGGCAGGCCGGCCACGAGGGCCTCCATAGCGGCGAGGTCGGCGGGGCGGCAGACGAGCACGAGCGCGGCCACGGAGGGGGCGGCGTCGGCGGCGAGGAGCGACCACGCGACGAGCGGGCGGCCGGCGACCTCGACGAGGGCCTTGCCGCCCGGGTGGCCGAACCGCTCCCCGGAGCCGGCGGCGACCACCACCACGGTGAGGTCCGCGCCCGGGTCGGGCGCGGCGACGGCGGCGGGCCGCGCCTCGGCCTGGCAACGGCAGCGGCTCATTCCTTCCTGCCCCACATGCGGTAGAGGCTGTCGGCCAGGATGCCGGGGTTCTTGACGCCGATGTCGTCGAGGCGGCTCGGGTTGTCCTCGATGTCGTCCATGAGCTCCTGGAGGCTGCCGTACTCGTCCACGATCTTGTCGGCCATGCCCTCGCGCACCACGGAGATGCGCGACAGGGTGCGCAGGCCCAGGGGCGCCATGATGGAGTCCTCGCCGAGGCCCTCGTAGCCGAGCATGGCGCCAACGCGCTTGAACGAGTGGAGCTGCGCGGCGTCGAGCTCGTGGAACTGGCGGCGCACCTCCCGGGCGGTCTCCTCGGAGGAGTCGCGGGCGTAGTCGCGGATCATGAGGGTGTACTCGTCGTCCATGTCGCCCACGAGCTGCTCGCGCTGCATGGCGATGGTGCGGCCCTCGCTGCCGAGCTGGTCGATGAGGTCGTCGAGCTCGTCGGCGGCCGTCATGAGCACCTCGAAGTACGAGAAGATCTTGGAGATGTCGGCCAGGGTGACGTAGTTGTCGAGCTCGAGCGTGGTGAGGCGCAGCAGGTTGCGGTCCAGCGCCTGGCGCGTGGACTGGAGGGTCACCAGCAGCTGGTTGACCATGTCCATGATCTCCTGGACGGTCTTGATCTGGAAGGAGCGGCCGTCGAGGTAGACGTTGACCACCTGGCGGCGCTCGGAGACCGAGATGACCATGGCGTTGGTGAGGATGCTCATGCGCGCGGCCGTGCGGTGGCGCATGCCGGTCTCGGAGGTGGGGAGCGACGGGTCGGGGTTGAGGTGGAAGTTCGCCCGCTTGATCTGGGTGAGGTCCTTGTCGATGACGATGGCCCCGTCCATCTTGGAGAGCTCGAACAGGCGGTTGGCCGTGAACGAGATGTTGAGCGGGAAGCCGTCGTCGCCGGCGGCCAGGACGGCGTCGACGTCGCCCACGCAGATGAGGGCGCCGAGCCGGCCGGCGATGATCATGTCAAGGGCGCGGCGCAAGGCCGTGCCCGGCGCTGTCTGGCGCATGGCGCACTCCATGCGCTCGTCCAGGGACAGCGACCGGTCGCAGAAATCCCCCATGAAGACCCTTCTGTCCGAAGCGCCCCGCGACGCGCGGCACGCCCCTTAACCCTAACAAAGCGGGCGGGCGCCGTGGGGGCGCGGCGGGGCTGCGACAGAGGTCCCACAGAGGGAGAGGTCCCACAGAGCGGCGCCCGGCCCCGCGGGGTGCGGGACCGGGCGCACGGTCGGGTTCGCCTGGAAGGCCCGTCAGGCCGAGGCCTCCTGGGAGCCGGCCCCGGAGCCCTTGGCGAGGGCGCTCCGGCCGGGTGCGCCGCCGGGGGCCGGCAGGCGCGACATGGTCTCGCGGACGGTCTTCTCAGGGATCTCGCCGGCCACGTGGTCGAAGACGAGGGCGCCGTCGCGGACGTCCACGGAGACGACCTCGCCCCTCTCCCACCTCCCCTCGAGGAGCTCCTCGGCGAGCGGGTCCTCGATGAGGGTCTGGATGGCGCGGCGAAGCGGGCGGGCGCCGTAGACCTGGTCGGTGCCCTCCTTGGCCACGAGGTCGCGGGCGGCGTCTGTGAGCTCGATGGACATGCCCTCGTCCACGAGGCGGTCGCGGAGCTCCCGCACCATGAGGTCGACGATGGAGCGGAGCTGGTCCCTCTCGAGCGACTTGAAGACCACGACCTCGTCCACGCGGTTGAGGAACTCGGGGCGGAACTGCCGCTTGAGCTCGCCGGTGACGCGCTGTTTGATCTCGCGGTCCGAGAGGCCCTTGCCCGAGGCGCCGAAGCCCATGGGCGTGGTGGTGGCGATCTCGCGGGCGCCGATGTTGCTCGTCATGATGATGACGGTGTTGGAGAAGTCCACCTTGCGGCCCTGGCCGTCGGTGAGCCGGCCCTCGTCCAGGATCTGGAGGAGGATGTTGAAGACGTCAGGGTGCGCCTTCTCGATCTCGTCGAACAGCACCACCGAGTACGGGCGGCGCCGGACGGCCTTGGTGAGCTCGCCGCCCTCGTCGTAGCCCACGTATCCCGGAGGGGCGCCCACGAGCTTGGAGACGGCGAACTTCTCCATGAACTCGCTCATGTCGTACGTGATGAGGGCGTCCTCGCTGCCGAAGAGGAACTCGGCGAGCGACTTGGCCAGCTCCGTCTTGCCCACGCCCGAGGGGCCCAGGAAGATGAAGGAGCCGCCGGGGCGGCGCGGGTCCTTGAGCGGCGAGCGGCTGCGGCGGATGGCGCGGGACACCGAGCCCACGGCCTCGTCCTGGCCGATGACGCGCTCATGGAGCACGGACTCGGCGCGCAGGAGCTTGGAGGCCTCGGCCTCGGTGAGGTTGGACACCGGGACGCCGGTGATGAAGCTCACGACGTCGGCGATGTCGGCCGAGGAGACCTCCACCGTGACGGCGTCGAGCTCGGCGTGCCACTGGGCCTCGAGCTCCTCGCGGCGGCCGGTGAGCTCCTTCTCGCGGTCGCGCAGACGGGCGGCCTCCTCGAACTCCTGGGCCTTGGCGGCGCGGGACTTCTCCTCGGCCACGGAGGCGAGCTCCGCGTCGCACTCGACGATGGCGTCGGGCACCACGATCTTGTGCACGCGGGTGCGGGCGCCGGCCTCGTCGATGACGTCGATGGCCTTGTCGGGCAGGAAGCGGTCCTGGATGTAGCGGTTGGACAGCACGACGGCGTCCACGAGCGCCTCATCGGTGTAGCGGACGTGGTGATGCTCCTCGTAGCGGTCCTTGAGGCCCTTGAGGATGGTCACGGTGTCGGCCACGGAGGGCTCGTTGATGTAGACGGGCTGGAAGCGGCGCTCGAAGGCGGAGTCCTTCTCGATGTGCTTGCGGTACTCCTCGGCGGTGGTGGCGCCGATGACCTGGATCTCGCCGCGGGACAGCGGCGGCTTGAGGATCGAGGCGGCGTCGATGGAGCCCTCGGCGGAGCCGGCGCCGATGAGGGTGTGGATCTCGTCGATGAACAGGATGTCGCTCTCGGACTCCATGACCTCGTTGACCACCCGCTTGAGGCGCTCCTCGAACTCGCCGCGGTACTTGGAGCCGGCGACGAGGGCGGCCACGTCGAGCGTCCAGATCTGCTTGCCGCGCAGGACCTCGGGCACGTTGCCGTCGGCCACGAGCTGGGCGAGCCCCTCGGCGATGGCGGTCTTGCCCACACCGGGGTCGCCGAGGATCAGCGGGTTGTTCTTCTGGCGGCGTGCCAGCACCTGCATGACGCGCTCCACCTCGGAGTCGCGGCCGATGACCGGGTCGAGCCGGCCGTCGGCGGCCAGCTTGGTGAGGTTGCGGCCGTACTCCTCGAGCATGGAGCCCTCGCCGGGGCCCTGGCCGCCGGCCACGTCGGCGCCGGAGCGGACGTCGGCCATGGCCGGGCGCATGCGACTCTCGGACGAGCCGGCGGTCAGCCGGTCCACGGCGTTGCGCACGGCGTCGCCGGAGATGCCCATGCGGGTGAGCGCCTCCATGGCCACGCCGTTGCCCTCGCGGACGATGCCGAGCAGCAGGTGCTCGGTGGAGATGTAGGACTGGCCGCGGGTGATGGTCTCGCGGTAGGCCCCCTCCAGCACCCGCTTGGCGCGGGGCGTGAAGGGGATGTGGCCGCCGGGGACGGGCTCGGCCTCGCGGCGCGTGATCTCGCGGACGATGGCCAGGGCCTCCTCGTAGGTGACGTCGAGCTCGGCCATGGCCTGGGCGGCGATGCCGTCGCTCTGCTTGATGAGTCCGAGCAGCAGGTGCTCGGTGCCCACGTACATCTGCCCGAGCTCGCGGGCCTCGTCCTGGGCGAGGCTCATGACCTTGCGGGCCTTCTCGGTGAACTTGTCGAACATGGTGGTTTGCACCCCCTATGCAGTGACCTCCGGGCGCATGTGCGGGAAGGGCAGCACGTCGCGGATGGAGGGTTGGTCGGTGAGGAGCATCGCCATGCGGTCGATGCCGATGCCGATGCCGCCGGTGGGCGGCATGCCGTACTCGAGGGCACGGACGTAGTCGTGGTCGTACTCCATGGCCTCCTCGTCGCCGGCGGCCTTGGCGGCCACCTGGTCGGCGAAGCGGCCCTCCTGGTCGACCGGGTCGTTGAGCTCGGTGAACGCGTTGGCGTACTCATGGCCGCAGATCACGAGCTCGAAGCGGTCGGTCAGGCGCTCGTCGGAGGGCTTGCGCTTGGCGAGCGGCGACACCTCGACGGGGTAGTCGCAGACGAAGGTGGGGTCGACGATGGTGGACTCCACCAGCTCGTCGTAGAGGTTGAACAGGAGCTTGCCGGCCCCCCAGGACTCCTCCCACTCGAGGCCCCGCTCGGCATTGACCTCGCGGAGGCGCTCCAGCGGGGTGTCGATGGAGAGCTCCTCGCCCACGGCCTCGCTCACGAGCTCGGCCATGGTGGCGCTCCGCCAGGTTCCGCCGAGCTCCACAGGCGTGCCCTGGTAGACGATGCTGTGGGTGCCGCAGACCTCGTCGGCCGCGGCCTTGAAGGCGCCCTCGGCGAGCTCCTTCATGCCCTCGATGTCGGTGTAGGCGCGGTAGGCCTCCATGGTGGTGAACTCGGGGTTGTGGGTCTGGTCCATGCCCTCGTTGCGGAACTGGCGGCCGATCTCGTAGACGCGCTCCATGCCGCCCACGATGAGGCGCTTCAGGTGCAGCTCGGTGGCGATACGCAGGTAGAAGTCCATGTCGAGGGCGTTGTGGTGCGTGACGAACGGGCGGGCGTTGGCGCCGCCGAGGGTGTACTGGAGGATGGGCGTCTCGACCTCGAAGTAGCCCTGGCCGTCCATGTAGCGTCTGATGGCGGCGATCATGCGGGAGCGCTTCTTGAAGGTCTCGAGCACCTCGGGGTTCACGATCATGTCGGCGTAGCGCTGGCGGTAGCGGGTCTCCTTGTCGGAGAGGCCGTGGAACTTCTCGGGCAGCGGGCGCAGGGCCTTGGCGAGCATGGTGAGCGACGTGGGGGCGACCGAGATCTGGCCGCGGCGGGTGCGGAGCACCGTGCCGGTGACGCCCACGATGTCGCCGAGGTCCACCGTGCCCAGGAGGTCCCAGGCCGCGGGCTCGAGGTTGTTCACGCGGAAGAAGAGCTGGATCTGGCCCGTGTGGTCCTGGAGCATCACGAAGCAGACCTTGCCCTGGTTGCGGATGGCGCGCACGCGGCCCGCCACGCAGACGACGTCCTCGGTGTCCTGGCCGGGCTCGAGGGAGGCGTAGTCCTCCTCGATCCGGGCGGCGTGGGCGTCGGGCTCGAAGGAGGACGGGTAGGGGTTGCCGCCGGCGTCGATCATGGCCTGGCGCTTGGCGCGGCGCAGCGTGCGCTCGTCGGTGGTCTCCGGGGTGGTCTGGTCGTCGTGCTGGGACATGCCGTCTCTCCTTCTTAGGTCCTGGCCTCGGGCCGGCGTCGGCCGGCCCCGGTCCACGTATAACGCAAAACCCTGCCTGCGGGAAACCACAGGCAGGGTCTGAGAAGTCTCGCTTCCCCGGTGGGCTTTACGAACGCTCGATGGAGAGGACGGTGTAGGTCCTGGTCGAGCCGTTCGGCGAGGTCACGGTGACCTCGTCGCCCTTCCTGTGGCCCAGGAGCGCCGCCCCCACGGGGGACTCGGTCGAGATCTTGTGCTCCAGGGAGTTGGTCTCTGTGGTGCCCACGATGGAGAAGGTCATCTCCTTGCCGGTGTCACCGTCTTGGAGGACGACGGTGGAGCCGATGGAGACGGCGTCGGCCACCCCGGCCTTGTCGACGATGACCGCGTTGGCGAGGATCTGGCGAATCTCGTTGCAGCGTGCCTCGTTGCGGGCCTGCTCCTCCTTGGCGGCGTCGTACTCCGCGTTCTCGGAGAGGTCACCGAAGTCCTTGGCCGTCTTGATGGACTCGGTGATCTCCTTTGCGTGCTCCCCCTCGCGCCAGGCAAGCTCGTCGGCGAGTTTCTGGCGGCCGTCGGGGGTCAGCTGAATCTGGGTGCTCTGCACGGGTCGACGCCTTTCTCAAGAACGAAAAACAGATGCGACAGGCAATGATACCCGTTTACTGGGCGTCCTTGTCGGAGTCGCCGTTGTCGACGACCTCGACGTCCTCGGCCTCGATCTTCTTCTGGCCCTTGGGGTCGTCGGTGCTCTCCATGCCCTCGCGGATGTTCTTGACGGTCTTGCCGAGGGAGGCACCGAGCTTGGGGAGGTTCTTGGGCCCGAAGATCACGAGCACGACGACGAGGATGATGAGGAGTTCGGGAATGCCGAGTCCACCGAGCATGGAGACCTCCAATGGGTTGAAGGCGCCGTATGCGCCCTGGGTTCTGGTCTTTCTCTGGTCCGAGCGTGCACCCGGACGAGTATATATGGCGACCCCGTGGAGCACAAACCGGGCCGTGTCCCCTGAAATAAATCTGCACAGCAGTTGCGCACCGGCGCCGGGAGCTGGGGGATCCGTCACCGGTGGCCGTGGCCGTGCGCGCGGTCACCGATGGAGGGGCGTCCCCCGCCACCATGCGTACAGGGTATGGGCGCGCACGGCCGCCCGGGCCGCACCCGCGGCGACGGGGCGGGCCCGGGCGGCCAGCGGGGATGGGTATGCCAACCGGTCACCGGACCGGCGGGGCCGCAGCGGCCGCGTGGGGAGGGCAGGGGCTGAGCGGCGTGGCAGGAACAGAAGTGCACGACCATTGGGACAAAAGTGTCCGGGTGGTGGGACAGGGTGTCAGGCCCTGGCGGCCTCCTTCTCGGCCAGCAGGCGCTCGGCCTCGGCGGCCACCTCGCGGGGATAGCCCACGAGGTCCTCGCCCTCGGGCACGTCGGTGAGCGAGACCTCGTCCCAGGCCTCCTCCTCCTCGGCGTGTACCACGGTGGGCTCAGCCACGAAGACGACGTAGCGCACGACCACGAAGGTCACGAGCACGGCGGCGACCACCACCTGCACCGGCACCGCCAGCTCCACGACGGCAAGGGGCGCCCCCTGGGCGGCCGCGGCGCGGGACAGCATGAGGCTCGCCATGGCCGAGATGACAAAGGGGAAGGTGAAGGCGGCGTAGCTGGGATAGAAGTCACGGCGCAGGCACAGCACGCAGTTGACGGCAGACACCACGTAGAGGACGGCGCCGATGGACCAGAGCACGGCCACGAAGGCGAGGGGGGCGGGCTCGACGGAGTTGAGGCACCCCACGACGCACAGGTTGAACGGAGCCGCATAGATGCAGATGAGCGGCAGGGTGGCCTCGGCCATCTCGCGGTGGGCGAGGTAGCGCACGGAGACCAGCACGAACAGCGCCACGAGGGCGACGAAGCCGAACCAGAAGACGCCGGCGCCGAAGGCCTCCAGGCCGAAGGCGGGCGCCGTCACCGAGGCCACCACGAGGCCCACGTAGGCGATGAACCAGCTGGCGAAGACCTGCTCGATCCTCAGATGGAACACGTAGTGCACGGTGAAGAAGACGATGAGCGCCATGTGGAGGGCCACGGCGGCACCCCAGAGGACGAAGGCCACCGGCCCCCAGAACGGCGCCATGAGGGCCGAGAGCTGCATGACGGTCATGGGGAAGGTGCCCGACACCGAGGCGGAGATGGGGTTCTCCATGTTCTCACGGAAGAACCCGGGCACGAGGATGCACTTGGCCACGAGGGCGCAGAGCATGAGGGCCGAGAGAGCGGCCAGGACGTAGCGGATGCCCGGGACGAAGTTGTCGAGCAGGTTCCCGAGGGCGACGGTGCCGAGGGCGACGCCGCACACAGGGAACGGCACGCGCTCGATGGCCTCCTTGAACATTGGCACTCCTTGACAGACAGGCCGGCATGGGCCGGCGAAACGACATGAACCCCCGCGCGGGCGAAGGCGGCGGCAGGTGTCGTCGGATGTCCGTGGAGGACCGGTGACCCGAGGCCACCGGCGGCTCCATCATATGGGGTGCCCGGAAACCCCCACCCCCATATGTCCAAAAGTCCCACCTTTTCACTGGGATTACAGACCGGGGCGGGAACCCTAGGAGAGGGCGGTGTCGACAGGCTCGGCGCCGGGGAGCAGGTCGTAGGGCATGGAGCGCAGGAACGGGTAGAGGGCCACGCAGACAAGAGGCACGAGCAGCCAGTTCCCCGGTGCCAGGCACGGCAGGGTGAACAGGCAGAGGAAGACGAAGAGGCGCACGGAGTAGAACAGCGCCCGACGCCATCCCGTGCGAGCCCTCGTCTCGCAGCTCATGCGCACGAAGGCACCGCCGGGGGTGGAACCGTGGCGGCCCACGGGGACGAGGAGCTCCACCACCAAGAGCAGGGCCGTGAGGGAGCCCACGAAGACCCACCCCACCGCCACCGAGGCCACGTTGGACGCCGTCACCGAGACGCCGGCCAGGGCGAGGCGGGGCTCCAGGGAGCCCGGGGCGGAACCGGGAAGGAGGTTCCACATGGCGAAGGCCGCGACGGCGGCAGCCAGGGCCGCCCCCACGAAGCAGAGCCCCAGGTCGATGACGGCGGCCACGCAACGGCGCACGAAACCGGGGCTGTGGGTGACGGGCGGCGCCACGTAGTCGCCGCGGCCCACCACCCGGCCGACGACCTTGGCACAGGCGAGGCCCACCAGGGCACCCGCGGTGTTGGCCATGAGGTCGTCGACGTCGAAGGTGCGGTAGGCGTAGGGGTAGAGGCCGAAGAAGCCGGTGAGCTGGGCGCACTCCACCAGGAGGGACACGGCGAAGCCCGACGCGGCCACGGCGGGCACCCGCCAGCGCAACCCGTAGGCGAGCATATAGCCGAAGGGCATGAACAACGCCACGTTGGCCACCACCTGGAAGACCGCCCCGAGGCCGTCGGTACGGATGTCGCCGACGAATGCGAACGGGTGGAGCTGGGGCGCCACGCCGTAGGTGATGCCGGGACCGCTCGTGCCCTCGGGCATGGGGTAGAGGGTGAAGCAGGCGACGCCGAGGGCGTAGAGCACCGCGAGGTAGGACCAGGCGAGCGACGCGAGCGTGACACGGCCGCGGCGATGGTAGACCAGGGCGAGCACAGGCAGCGTGAGCGCCAGCGAGGCCAGGGGCCACAGGGCGATCGCCAGTTTGAACGGGCCGGAAAAGGCGCGGAGCATCGGGTCCTCTCCTCTCGGGAACGGTTCGCGGAGAACAGGATGGCAAAGGAGCCTCTCAGGTTCCATGGAACTTGATGACCCCACGCTTACGTTTTTGAAAGGCACAGGCCCCCGTCCCACCACCCTGTCCCACCACCCGGACACTTTTGTCCCAATGGTCGGGCACTTTTGTCCCACATCGCTTCTGCCACCGGACATTCGTCACGTTGGTCGGGCGCTTTGGGCGTCGCACGCGCTCGTCGCGTCACCGTGGCGTGCCGGCGCCGGCAGGATTCATCACTTATCCAATAGGATAAATGACAGATGGGCCAGGCACCTCTGTCAGGCGTCCGGCGTCAGGCCAGGTCCTGCAGGGCCACGGGGCCGGCCCCTCCCCTGCGGGCCGCCGACACCGCCTGCACCAGGGCCACGGCGCCGCTCATGGTGCTCACGAGGTCGATGCCGCGTGCGACCGCCTCGCCGCGCAGCAGCACGCCGTCGCCGCGGCTGCTCTCGCCGTGGGGCGTGTTGATGAGGAAGGCCACCTCCCCGCCGCGGATGCGGTCAAGGATGTTGGGGTGCCCCTCGGCCACGCGCTTGACCTCCTCGCAGGGAATGCCTGCCGCATGCAGCGTCTTGGCCGTGCCGCGGGTGGCCACGAGGTTGTAGCCGAGGCCCGTCAGGGCGAGGGCCACGGGGGCCACGGAACGCTTGTCGCGGTCGCACACGCTCACCATGACCGTGCCGCCCTCGGGCAGCCGGTAGTCGATGGCCTCGCGGGTCTTGGCGTAGGCCTCGGGGAACGTGGGCGCGACCCCCATGACCTCGCCGGTGGAGCGCATCTCGGGGCCCAGGGTGACGGGGCTGCCGGGGAAGCGGCTCCACGGCATGACCGACTCCTTGACGGCGAAGTAGCCCGGCTCGCGCTCCTCGTCGGGAAGCCCCATGGCCGCCAGGGGCTCGCCCGCCATGACCCGGGCCGCCAGCGCAGCCAGGGGCACGCCGGTGGCCTTGGACGAGAAGGGCACCGTGCGGCTGGCGCGCGGGTTGAGCTCGATGACGAGCACGCGGTCGTCCTTGACGGCGTACTGCACGTTGAGCGGGCCCACCACGCCGCAGGCGAGGGCCAGGCGCCGCGTGATGTCGCGCACCCGCCCCACGACGGCGTCGGAGAGCGAGAAGGGCGGCCAGCAGCAGGCGGAGTCGCCTGAGTGGATGCCGCACTCCTCGATGTGCTCCAGGACCGACCCCACGTAGACGTCGGTGCCGTCGCAGAGGGCGTCCACATCCAGCTCCACGGCGTCCTCGAGGAAGGCGTCCAGGTAGAGCGGCCGGTCGGGGCTCACCGATGCGGCCTGGGACACGTAGGTCCCCAGCTCGTCGGCTGAGTAGACGATGGCCATGCCGCGGCCGCCCAGCACGTAGCTCGGACGCACGATGAGGGGGTAGCCGATGCGCGCCGCGACCTCGGCCGCCTCCGCGAGGGTGGAGGCCACGGCCGAGGGCGGGCACTCCACGCCCAGGCGGTCGAGGAGCGCGGCGAAGCGGTCACGGTCCTCGGCGAGGTCGATGGCCTCGGGCTGGGTGCCGAGGATGGGCACGCCCGCGCGCTTGAGGCGCCCGGCGAGGTTCACCGGCGTCTGCCCGCCCAGCGTGACCACCACGCCGCAGGGGCGCTCCACCTCCACCACGTTCATGACGTCCTCGAAGGTGAGCGGCTCGAAGTAGAGGCGGTCGCTCGTGTCGAAGTCCGTGGAGACGGTCTCGGGGTTGCAGTTGACCATGACGGTCTCGTAGCCCATGGCCGAGAGGGCCTGCACGGCGTGGACGCAGCAGTAGTCGAACTCGATGCCCTGGCCGATGCGGTTGGGGCCGGCCGAGAGGACCATGACCCGCGGGCGCGCGGCCTCGCGGTGCTCGGTGGCGCCGCCCGCACGGTAGGTGAGGTAGTGGTACTCGGTGGCCGCGGCGAACTCGCCGGCGCAGGTGTCAACGGTCTTCACGCAGGGCACCACGCCCAGGATCCGCCGGAGGGCGCGCACGGTGTCCTCGGCCTGGCCGGTGAGGGCGCCGATCTGCACGTCGGAGAAGCCCAGCTGCTTGGCCGCGAGCATGAGGGGCGCGTCGAGCCCGGCGAGGCCGAGCGAGGCGATGCGCCCCTCGGCCGCCACGATGTCCGCGATGCGGCAGACGAACCACGGGTCCACCCCCGACAGGGCCGCCACCCGGCCGGGGTCCCAGCCGCGGCGCAGCGCCTCGGCGAGCCAGAACACACGGTCGGGAGTGGGCTCGGCCACGAGGTCGGCCAGCTCGCCGGCGCCGGCGGCGTCGGCGCCGGCGGGGCGGTCCAGGCCGATGTGGCCCTGCTCGAGCGACCGGAGGGCCTTCTGCAGCGCCTCCTCGAAGGTGGTGCCGAGCGCCATGGCCTCGCCCACCGACTTCATGCGGGTGGTGAGCTCGCAGGACGCGCCCTCGAACTTCTCGAAGGCGAAGCGCGGCACCTTGACCACGCAGTAGTCCAGGGCCGGCTCGAAGCACGCCGGGGTGGCGCCGGTGACGCGGTTGACCACCTCGTCGAGCGTGAGGCCCACGGCGAGGAGCGCGGCGCACGTGGCGATGGGGAAGCCCGTGGCTTTGGACGCCAGGGCCGAGGAGCGGCTCACACGCGGGTTCATCTCCACCACGAGCACGCGGCCGTCCTCCGGGTTCACGGCGAACTGCACGTTGGAGCCGCCGCAGGCCACGCCCACGCGCTCGAGGACGGCGAGGGAGCAGTCGCGCAGGTGCTGGAGCTCGGTGTCGGTGAGGGTCTGGCATGGCGCCACGGTGATGGAGTCGCCGGTGTGCACGCCCATGGGGTCGAGGTTCTCGATGGAACAGACCACCACGCCGTTGCCGGCGCCGTCGCGCACCACCTCCATCTCGATCTCCTTCCAGCCCTCCACGGACCGCTCCACGAGCACCTCGGACACGGGTGAGAGCGAGAGGCCCTCGGCCGCGACGGCGGCGAGCTCCCCCGCGTCCCGGGCAACGCCGCCGCCGGCGCCGCCCAGCGTGAAGGCGGGGCGCACCACCACGGGGTAGCCGATCTCGTCGGCCACCGCCAGGCACTCCCCCACCGTGCGGCCCACCTCGGAGCGGGCGCACTCGAGCCCGATGTCGGCCATGGCGGCGGCGAAGAGCTCGCGGTCCTCCCCCACCTTGATCGACTCGATGTCGCAGCCGATCACCTCCACGCCGAAGCGCTCGAGCACGCCCTCCTCGGCGAGGGCCACGGCGCAGTTGAGGGCCGTCTGGCCGCCCATGTTGGCGAGCAGGGCGTCGGGCCGCTCCCGCTCGATGACCTTGGCCACGCAGGCGGGCGTCACGGGCTCCACGTAGGTGCGGTCCGCCGTCGACGGGTCGGTCATGACGGTGGCGGGGTTGGAGTTGACGAGCACCACCTCGATGCCCAGCCCCTTGAGGGCGCGGCACGCCTGGGTGCCGGAGTAGTCGAACTCGCAGGCCTGGCCGATGACGATGGGGCCGGAGCCGATGACGAGGACCTTGCGGATGTCTGCGCGCGCGGGCATCAGGCGCACCTCCCCTGGACGGCGTGGACGAGGTAGTCGGGGTCGCCGGCCATGAGGGCACAGAAGGCGTCGAAGCCGTAGGCGCCGTCGAGCGGGCCGGGGCGCCCCTCGGGGTGGTACTGGAGCGAGAAGGCGCGGCGGTCGAGGTACTCCACGCCCTCGCAGGTGCCGTCGTTGAGGTTCACGTGGGTGAGGCGCACGCGCCCCACCTCGGGCGACAGGGCCACCGGCGCCACACCCCGCTCGGCCCAGCACCGGAGGTCGGCCTCGTGGGAGGTGCGGCCGCCGGACTCCCCCGGGACGAGGGGGCCGAACGAGGGGAAGTCCACGGCGTAGTTGTGGTTCTGGGCCGTGACCTCGCAGGTGCGGGTGAGGAGGTTCATCACCGGCTCGTTGCCGCCGTGGTGGCCGTAGGCGAGCTTGACGGTGCGCGCGCCCGCAGCGAGGGCCATGACCTGGTGGCCGAGGCAGATGCCGAAGGCGGGCACGCGCCCGAGGAGCCCGCGGGCGCAGGCCACCACCCCGGGCACGGAGGCGGGGTCGCCCGGGCCGTTGGATAGAAAGGCGCCGTCGGCGCCGAGGGCCAGGACGTCGGCGGCCGTGGCGTCCCACGGCAGCGTGTGCACCGTGAGCCCGCGGGCGGCGAGGCCGGCGACGATGCCCGCCTTCTGGCCGCAGTCCACCGCCGCCACGGAGCGGCCGCAGCCCGCGGCGGGGGTCTCGGTCCACGGGGCGTCGCAGGAGACGGCCGCCACGAGGTCGCGCTCGGCGATGGGCGGCTGGGCGCGCACGAGGGCCACGAGCTCGTCGGGGTCGAGCACCTCCGTGGAGACGCCCGCGGCCATGGCTCCCCCGCCGCGGACCGCGAGGGTCACGGCGCGGGTGTCGACCCCCTCCACCGCCACGACGCCGTGGCGCGCCAGGTAGGACGGCAGCGTCTCGCGGCTCCGCCAGTGGCTGGGGGTGCGGCAGGCGTCGGCCACCACGAGGGCCGAGAGCGCCGGGCGGGCGGCCTCGGAGGCCTCCGGGGAGATGCCGTAGTTGCCCTGCTGGGGATAGGTGAGACAGACGACCTGGCCGGCATAGGAGGGGTCCGTCGCGATCTCCTGGTAGCCGGCCATGGACGTGTTGAAGACGATCTCGCCGAAGGCGGTGCCGGGCGCGCCACAGGAGTGGCCGCGGTGCCAGGTGCCGTCCGCGAGGGCGAGCAGCGCCGGCATGGGCGGGGTGGGTGAGGCAAGGGGATTCATGGCCGTCCTCTCCATCGTGGCCTTCGGGCCGTCCCGCGGCCCCTTAAAGGTGCTCGGGCCATGCTAGACGCGCCCGCGCCGGGTCTCCCCGCCACGGGTGCCCATGACACAAGATGGATACACATGCCGGTAATATGCGCTAATCGGTGTATAAATGGCATAGTTATCCGCATACAGGTGCCGGATGCGGCCGGGACGCGACCGGCAGCCGCCGGCCGCTCCTCGCCCGGACCACGACTGCCACCTGAAAGCGGTTGAGGGCGACTCAGGAGGCGCGGACGTGCCGGAATCCGCCCCCAGCCGCGTTCAGGTGCCCGGAATCCGCCCCCAGCCGCGTTCAGGTGCCGAGAGGGTCGCCCCCAACCGCGTTCAGGTGCGGAGAGAAGGCAGGATGCGGAGAGGCCGGCTGCTGGGGGACGGGCGTCACGCCACGTCGGCCCCGAGGGGCGGCACCTCCCCCTCAAAATGGAACGACACCGTGAGCGGCTCGCCGTCGCGGACGTTCTCCACCAGCACGAAGGCCGCCTCCACCTCGCGGTACCCCTGGGCCATGAGCACGTGGGCGTAGTAGCGGGCCTGCATGGCGTGGTGCTCGGCGGCCGCCGCCGCGTCCATGTAGGTCTCGCCGGTCTTGTAGTCCACCACGAGGGCGCGGCCGTCGCCGTTCGACGAGAACAGGTCGATGGAGCCGGTGACGTAGCCCGACGCGCCGCCGTCCTCCGCCGAGAAGAACGGCAGCTCCGGCACCACCGTGGCGGCCGAGAGGGCCCGCTCCCGCAGGGGCGTGGCCCACCAGGCGTCGAGGGAGCGCGCGAGGCGCCCCCGGGCGTCGCGGTCCAGGCCGCGGCGGTCGGCCACGGCGACCACCCGCGCGGCATCGGGCAGCCGGCCGTCGCCCGCGGCCAGGCGCGCGAGCTCGTGGAAGGCGTCGCCGAACCGCACGGCCTCGTCGTCGAAGGCCGCCGGCGCGTCCCAGCTGGGCTCGTCGCCCGCGGGGGGCTCGGCGTCCTCGGGGACCTCCGTGGCGTCCGCCTCGGCGTCGAGGGAGGCCGCCACCTGGGCCTGGTGGAGGTCCTTGGAGTAGCTGCGCACGTCGTCCCGGGCCGACCACGCCGTGGTGGGCGGGGCCGTGCGCACCTCGTCGAAGAGCGGGAAGTCCGGGCGCTCCTCCTCAGGCCGCTCCACGGGCTCCTCGGGCTCCACCGGGTCCTTGGGCGTGGGCTCGGCCACCACGGTGACCAGGCGCCCCTCCTGCCCCCCGCCGTAGTCGATGGGCACGGTGCCCTGCAGCGTGGGGACCTCGCCCCAGAGGGCCTCGAGGAAGCTCTCGGCCATGGCCGGCCTGACCGTGCCCTTGGCGGAGACCGCGGTGGTGACGCCCACCACGAGGGCCTCGCGGGCGCGGGTGAGGGCGACGTAGAGCAGGCGCGCGGCCTCCCGCACCTCGGCGTCGGTCTCGCACTCCTCCAGCCGGCGGCGCCACTGGAGGCCGGTGCGCGGCTCCCCCTCCGGCTCCCCGAGGAGCTTGGCCGCCGCCTCGGCCGGCGATCCCTTCTCGGCCTTGGGCTTCAGGGAGAGGCGCACCTCGGACCCCTCGCGGCTGGTCACGAGGTTCTGCCTGCTCTGGCTGTGGGGGTCGTCGAAGACGCCCGCCACGGCCACCACGGGGAACTCCAAGCCCTTGGAGGAGTGGACCGTCATCACGCGCACGGCATCGGTCTCCTCGCCCGAGAGGGCGCCGGGACCCTCCTTGGCGCTCGCGAGCCAGTCGCCGAAGACCTTGGCCGCGCGGGAGAAGCCCAGCCCCGCGTCGTCCACGAGCCGGCGAATGTGCCGCACGGCGGAGAGCACGTTGGCCGCTCGGGAGCGGCCAACGACCCCCTCGCGCTCCAGGCGGGGGAGCCAGCCCGACTCCGTGCACACGGCCAGCACGGTGTCGGCCACGCCGGTGTAGCCCATGCGGCGGCGCGCCAACTCCATGACCCTGAGGGCCTGGGCCAGGCGCGGGCCGGGGCGCTCCCCCAGCACGCGCTCGGCGCCCTCGGGTCCGGCGAGCAGGCCCTCCACGAGGCCGGCGGACGAGCCGCCGCGGGCCAGGAGCACGAGGTCGTCGTCGCCCAGGGAGAAGATGGGGCCCTGGAGCACCGGGAGGAGCCCCCGCTGGGTGTCGCGCGGGTTGGCGAGGGCCCAGAGCAGCGCCTGCACCTGCTGCACCTCCATGGCCGAGGCGAAGGTGGAGCCGCCGGCCACCACGGCCTCGAGGCCGTGGTCGCGCAGGGCCCGGAGGTAGGGGTCGGCGACGTTGAGGCCGCGGAGCAGGAGCGCCATGTCGCCGGGGCGCACGCCCTGCTTTGCGAGCTCCTGCAGGCGGTTGGCCACCTGCTCGGCGTTCCGGGCGACGAGGACGTCCTTGGTGGCCTGCTTGAACCCCTTCTCGGCCGGGGGCGCCTGGGTGTGCTCCACCATGATGCGGGGCATGTCGCGGGCGGCGTAGCCGTCGGGGCGGCCGGGGAAGGCCTCGAGGTCCATGAATCCGGGGAGGATCTCGGAGTCGCCGAGGGCGCGGCTCACGAACCGCAGGATGTCGTCGTGGCTGCGGAAGTTGCGGTCCATGCGCACCACCCGGGAGGCCCGCTCGCGGGCCAGGTCGTACTGCTCGACGTCCGCGCCGCGGAACCGGTAGATGGACTGCTGGCGGTCGCCCACGAAGCACAGGCGGCTCTCGTCGGGCGCCAGCAGGCTCACGATGCGGAGCTGCTGGGAGTCCGTGTCCTGGAACTCGTCGATCATGACGAGCTCGAAGGTGCCCTGGAACCGCTCCTTGACCACAGGGTGCTCCGAGAGGCCCTTGAGGGCCAGGCGCAGGAGGTCGCCGTTGTCCAGGGCGCCGCGCTCGCGCTTGACGGCGCGGTACCGCCCGTCGATGGCGCGGGCGAGGTCCATGAGCGGGCCCTCCAGCCGGCGGATGCGGGAGTAGGAGCCCTCGAGGACCAGGGCAGCCACGGCCTCCTTGGCGTCGGCGAGGAGGTCCAGGGCGTCCTTGGCCTTGATGAACGTGCCGCTGGGCAGCACGACCGACGCCTCCAGACCGTCCCAGGCGTCGGCCGGGGCGCCGGCCTCCAACCAGGCGGTCAGGGCCTGGGAGGTGCGCGCGAGGTCGGCCTTGTGCTCCATGCCCTTGGCCCCCTTCTTGGGCACCCAGGCGTCGAGCAGGGCGTCCAGCGCCGCCACGGCGCGGCGGGCCAAGGGGCCGAGCTCGGCGTCGCCCCCCTTGAAGGCCACGGCGTCGAACCCCTCGGGGCTCTCGTTGGCCTTCTTGGTGATGAGCTCGGCCATCTCGGGGGCGGACATGGGCCGGTTGAACCCGCGGCGGCGCTGAGCCACGCCGGACTCCGAGGCGGCATCGAACGAGTCGCCGAAGGTGGCGAAGAGCTCGGTGTAGCGGGGGTCGCCGCGCACCTCGAGGAGCACATCGGAGACGGCGCGGCTGCGCAGGTACTGCTCCTCGTTGTCGGCGATCACGGTGAAGGCCGGGTCGATGCCCAGCTCGAGGGCCGAGGAGCGCAGGATGCGCTCGCACATGCCGTGGATGGTGGATATCCAGGCGCGGTCCACGGCCAGGGCCTCGTCGTGGAGGCCGCGGGCCATGAGCTCGGCGCGCACGCGTTCGCGGATCTCTGACGCGGCCTTGTTGGTGAACGTGATCACGAGGGCGTTCTCGATGGACGAGAGCGGCGCCCTCCCCGTGGCCCGGTCGGGCTCCAGGGCATGGGCCAGGCGCTGCACCAGGGTGAACGTCTTGCCCGAGCCTGCGCCCGCCTCCACGAAGAGCTCCTCGTCAAGGGTCTCGACGATGGTTCGCTGGGGTCCGTCGAGCTCGATCATCGGTCGATCCTCTTCTCGCAGGCGACGGCGGGGCAGCCCATGCAGGCCCACCGGTCGCGGGGTCGGGGTTCCACGTGGCCGGCGGCCATGGAGGCCACCGCCTCGGCGGCGACCTCCTCGGCGCGGGCGAGCACGTCCTCGAAGGACGCGGCCGCCACGTGGTCGGGGGTGACGACATTGGGGGTCTTGCCGCGGTACGCGCCCTCCATGGACTCGGCGAAGCCGCGCTCGGCCATGCCCCCTACCCCGGGGTCGTCGCCCGTGGTGAGGTAGACGGCGGCCACGGGGTCCAGGCCGGGTGCCACCTGGGGCAGCACACGGGCGTAGAGCAGGGCCTGGATGTTACCCGGCACCCAGGAGGAGAGGTCGTCGGCGGCCTCTGGGCGGTAGCGGGAGCCGCCGGAGTTGCCGCTCTTGTAGTCGATGACCGCGGCGCGGCCCCTCGCGTCCACGTCCACGCGGTCGATGGTGCCGCGCACCCGCACGCCGGCGTAGGTCACCGGGTCCTGGCCCGGGTTGCCGAAGGTCTGCTCGAACAGCCGCGGCGTGAAGCCGACGAAGGAGCCCTCGTTGCGGTCGAGCGTGACCAGGAGCTGGTCCTTGAGGTGGCGCACCTGGCTCTCCTCGCTCACGGAGTGGGGCATGAAGCCGGCGGCCGGCCCCTGGCCCGTGGGCGCGGAGGCCACGGCCCCGTCGAAGACGCGCGAGAGGACGTCGCCGGCGAGCCCCCGCTCGAAGGACCCCTGGGCCTGGAGCTCGCGGCCGGTGCGCTCGAGCACGCCGTGGGCGAAGCTGCCGCGGTCGAGGCCCGAGAAGTCCGCGTCGAGGCGGTCGGCCGGCACGGCGCGCTCGAGGAACCAGCGGCGGGGGCAGCCGAGGTAGGTCTCGAGGTCGGTGGCCGACACCACCGGGACGTCGCCGGCGACGTCCGAGCGCATGACGGCGAGGTGCGCCGCCCGCCCCGACAGCGTGCCCACCTCCAGCGGGGGGACGAAGCCCGAGGGCTCGGGCTCGCGGCCCTGGGGCGACAGGTTCTTGGAGACGCGCTCCTCGCCCAGGGCCACGGTCTCGGGGCGCTCGCGGTAGCAGGACAGGAGCTCGGCGAAGAGCGGCGAGGGGTGCGTGGCCTCGGCCGAGGCGTCGCGCAGGGAGCGCTCGACGGCCAGGCCGTGGGTGGGGGCGGCCCAGACGTGCCAGGCGCGGGCCCGGGCGACGGCGTCGGGGGCGGCGGGGCGGGCGAGGCCGAGGAGGCCGAGGAGCCCGTGGACCGCGTCGTGGGGCGCCGAGATGGGGTCCTCGGCCGCCGTCTGGCCGCAGAGCAGCGCGTCGTCCACGGAGCCCGGGGGCGTGGAGGCGGCGCGGGCGGGGTCGAGGATCTCCACCGTGCAGCGCTGGGCCTCCCCGTAGCGGCCGCGCTCGGGCGAGCGGGCTACGCCCATGCGCGAGAGCACGGACGCGAGCACCGTGAGGCGGGCATGGGGGTCGAGGCCGTCGCCGAACAGCCCGTCCACCGCGGCGCAGGCGTCCTCGACGGCGCAGAGGGCCTGGTGGGCCTCGCGGTCGCGGGCGGCCTGGGCGTTGGGGCGCAGGGCGCGCGCGGCGCCGGCCCAGTCGCCGGCGGCCACGAGCTCCACGGTGCGGGCGAGGGGCTCGCTCTGGGTGGCCACGCGGGCGACGTCCGAGAGCACCGCGGCCGGCGAGAGGGCGCGGTTCTGGCGCCAGGCGGCGTCCAGGGAGAACACGATGTCGCGAGGCAGGCCGGAGAGCTCCGAGAGCAGGAAGTCCGTCACGGCGCGGGGAGGCCACCAGCTGCGGTCCGCCTCCACGGAGGCCGAGAGGACCTCCTCGGCCGCGGCCGCCGCGTCGGGGGCGCCCTCGGCCGCGCGGTCCAGGCGCCACTGCGACGCAGCCGCGGCGATGGCGGAGAGCTGCTCCACGAAGGCGAGGAACTGGCGGGTGGCGCGGAGGTCTGACGCCGGCTCCACCCACGAGGCGCGCACGGCGATGCCGCGGTTGGAGGCCTTGGGCGACACGGTGCGCCAGGCCTCGCGGGGGTCGCGGGTGACGAGGAGCACGCGCTCGGCGCCAGCCTCGGCCAGGCGTGCGAGCTCGCGGGCCACGAGCTCGGGCTCGGCCTCGGGGCCGGCCGCCTCCAGCAGGCGCACGGACCCGGTGGGCTCCACGGAGCCTCCCCCGCCGAACACGGAGCCGAGCAGGGCCTGGAGCTCCGGCGAGCGCGGCGGCGCCGGGACCGCGGCACGGGCCGGGGCCTCGGAGACGGGGGCGCCGGCGAGCGCGGCCTCGGAGGCGACGGCGGCCTCGCAGGCCCGGGCGGCGTCGCCGGCGGCGCCGGGGTGGGCGGAGGCGGCCCAGGTGAGGCCCACCCGGGCGGCCAGGCGCCCGAAGAGCCGCGCCTGGGAGGCGTCGAGGTCCTCCCAGCCGGCGGCCACGAGGGCGCAGCGGGCCTCGCCGGGATGGGCCGCGAGGGCGTCGGGAAGCTCCTCGAAGACGCGGGAGCGGGTGGAGAGCCCCCGGGCCACGAGGGCGTCCGCCAAGGCGAGGGCCATGGTGCAGGCGTCGCGCTGCTGCGGCGAGAGCGCGTCGCCGGCAGCGGCCGCGGCGGCGGGCAGCTGGACCGAGAAGGTGCCGGCGAGGGTAGCGACGACGTCCACGTAGCCGGGGTAGACGCCGGCGGACTCGGGGCGGCCGTCCATGAGCGCGTTGCCTCCGAGGACCTTCCAGGCCGTGGCCGTGACGTCGGCACCCCGGGCGAGCGCGGTGCCGTCCCCCAGGCGCCCCCAGAGGGCGTCGGCCCAGGGCACGGGGCAGGTGACGTCCACGCCCACGCCGATGCCGGCGCGCGCCAGGGCGCGGCGGGCGTCCAGCGCGGCACGCATGGAGGGGACGATCACGGTCACCGGCCGGTGCTCCGCCAGGGCCTCCGTGACGGCCGTCAGGGCCGCGGGCCCGAGGACGGCCCCCTCTGTGTCGCGGACGACGGTCAAAGCCATGGCGGCCCCCTTCGCATCGGTGGACGGCGATAAAGACGTCAAACCACCCTACCACGGCCGGCCGGGGCCGGGATGGCGCCATGGGGCAGGGACGGCGCGCCACCGTGGTGCGTCCCACCCGCCAGCACGCCACCGTGGTGCGGGCGGGGACGGCAGGGCCTCTCGCCCGACAGGCTTCCCGCCCCCTCCTCCGCACCTGAATGCGGTTGAGGGCGACTCCCGAGCGCCCCGGCGACCCGAATCCGCCCCCAGCCGCGTTCAGGGAGGGGGAAACCCGACCTCAGACGCGTTCAGGTGCGAAAGGGGTCGCCCTCGGACGCGTTCAGGTGGGAGATGGGGTGGGCCGCCCGGCCGGCGCGGCATAGCAAAGCAGGCCATCGGGCTACCCCGATGGCCTGCGACTTTGCTGGTCGGGTTGACTGGATTCGAACCAGCGACTTCTGCGTCCCGAACGCAGCGCTCTACCAAGCTGAGCCACAACCCGTTGCAGTTGTGCAGTGTAGCACGTTTCTCCCAGGACGGTAAAGCCCTCCTCGGCCTTCCCCCTCCCCTACCCGTGCCAGGTGTCCGAGACGATCGCCGGGCCGCCCCCGCGGGTGGACGTCCCGCAGGCCCACCATCCCCGACGGGCGGCGTCGGTGGCCGCGCCCTCGGCGGCGGCGTGGGAGGTGCAGAACCCGAAGACGCAGCTCCCCGACCCCGACACCTGGCTCGCCAGCACGCCCGGCCGGGCGGCGAGCCAGGTGGCCACGGCCTCCTCGGCGGGCATGAGGCGCCGGGCCACGGGGTCCAGGTTGTTGGCCACGGCGAGGGGCACGGCGCAGGCGTCGCCGGCCTCGAGGGCCGAGACGAGCGGCGCCGGGTCGGCGGCGGGCACCGGGCTGCGGTCGAACTCCCGGTAGGCCTCGGCCGTGTCGACGCCGGGGCCCAGGGGCCGCACGAGCACCACGGGCAGCTCCACCGGGTCGAAGGTGCGCTCCAGCACGTCGCCGGCGCCCCCCATGAGGGCCGGGGCACCGTAGAGGAAGAACGGGACGTCGGCGCCCACCGCGCGGGCCGCCCCCACCACCTCGGGGCCGGCGGGGTCGAGGTCCCAAAGCCTCGCCAGGGCCACGAGCGTGGCCGCGGCGTCGGACGACCCGCCGCCGAGGCCGGCCTGGGACGGGATGCGCTTGTCGATGACGATGCGCACGTCGGGCACGCGGTCGATCGACTCCGAGAGGACGAGGGCCGCCCGTGCGGCCAGGTTGTCACGGGGGGCGCAGCGCACGGACGGCACGCACACCACCTCCAGGGTGCTCGCCGGTTGGAGGGTGAGGGTGTCGACGAGGTCCACCGCGGTCATGACGGTACGGACGGCGTGGAGCCCGCGGGGCGTGCGCTCCGTGGACACGCCCAGGTAGAGGTTGACCTTGGCGGGCGTGGTGACGACGATCTGGGGCAGGGCCACGGCGGCTCCTCTCGACTGCGCACGGAAAAGGGGCACGGACCCGCCGGCCCGCGCCCCTGAAGTCTAGCCGACGGGCGTCGCCCCTAGGCCTCCTCGACGAAGTCGAAGATGGGCTCGCCGCTCTCGGTGTCGAACAGCTCCACCGAGCCGGTGAGGACGTCGACGTACTGGTAGCTCTGGCGCGCGATGCGGCCGCGGCGCTCCTCGACCTCCACCATGAAGAGGGAGGGGTGGGCCGAGACGAGGGTGCCGGTGCGCTCGACGATGCGCGAGCGGCCCATGTTGGCGCGGACCCGGATGCGGCTCCCGGTGAGCGATGCCAACTCCTCGTGGATCTGGTCGACGCGGTTGACGGACGGGATCTCGTTCTCCATGCCTGTTACTCCAAACGCCGGCTCTGAGACGCCGCTCACCGGATGGGTGGCGTCGAGACAGAATCCAGCCAATATTGAATGTGCGGTGACTTATACTATCTGGTTTTGCTTTTGGGAGGAAGGGCCCTCACAGAGAGCGTACAGTCGGGCGAAACGGGCACGTACCCCCGAAATGTCTCGAGAAAGGAAGCCCATGAACGTCCAGCGCCTGGACCGGGTGCGCCAGAACCTGCGCGACCTCGGCCTCACCCAGACCGTGGTCACCGACCCGGTCTCCATCGCCTACCTCACCGGCTACGACAACGACCCGATGGAGCGCTTCGAGGCCCTCTACCTGGCCGTGGACTCCGAGCCCGTGCTCTTTGTCAACCGCCTGTTCCCCGACCCCGGCGACTGCGTGCCCAACGTGGTCACGCTCTACGACACCGACGACCCCGTGGCGTCCCTCGCCCAGGTCACCATCGCCGAGGCACCCCTCGGCATCGACCGCACCATGGAGGCCCGCTGGCTGCTTCCCCTCATGGAGGCCGGCGCCGCGTCGTCGTTCCGCCTGGCCTCCTCGGCGGTGGACGACGCCCGTGCCCGCAAGGACGCCGACGAGCGCGAGGCCATGGCCGCCGCCTCGGCCATCAACGACCGCGCCATGGACTGGCTCAAGGACCAGCTCAAGACCGGCGTGACCGAGCGGCAGATCGCCGAGGCCCTCGAGGGTGAGTACCGCCGCCTCGGCGCCGACGGCAACTCCTTCGACCCCATCGTCTCCTTCGGCGCCAACGCCGCCGACCCGCACCACGAGCCCGACGGCACCGCCCTCGAGCCCGGCATGGTGGCGCTCTTCGACGTGGGCTGCCGTCTGGGCGGCTACTGCGCCGACATGACCCGCACGTTCTTCTTCGGAGCCGAGCCGGACGAGGAGTTCCGCCGGGTCTACGAGGCCGTGGAGGCCGCCAACGCCGCGGCCGAGCAGGTGGCGGCCCCGGGCGTGGGCTTCGCCGCCATCGACCGCGCCGCCCGCGAGGTCATCGAGCGCGCCGGGTACGGCGAGTACTTCACCCACCGCACCGGCCACTCCATCGGCCTGGAGGTCCACGAGCCCGGCGACGTCTCCAGCGCCCACACGGCCCCCGTGGAGCCCGGCATGTGCTTCTCGGTGGAGCCCGGCATCTACCTGCCCGGGAGGTTCGGCGTGCGCATCGAGGACCTCGTGTGCGTGACCGAGGACGGGTCGCAGGTGCTCAACCACCACCCCAAGGACCTGGAGGTCGTGGGCGCGTAGCCCGGCCGCACCCCCATGGGAACGGGGCCGCGCCCGCAGGTTGACTGCGGGCGCGGCCCCGTTTTGGTACCTCTCGACGGGCGGGCGCCGCCGGCCGGGACGTCAGCGGCGAACGGCCCGGACGAGACCCGCGGCCACGACCGCGGCGGCGAGCGCCAGCCCGAGGACGGGCGCCCCGACGTCGCCGGTGGAGGCGATGCGGGCGGCACCGGTGGACCGGCCCCCTGCCCCTGCCGTCGGACGGCTCGCCCCGGGCCCGGGACCGTCCGGGGTCCCCGTGGGCCCGTCGGGTGCGCCCGGCTCACCCGGGTCATCGGGCGCGGCCGGGTCATCCGGCCCCTCAGGATCCTCGGGCCCGTTCGGGTCATCTGGACCCTCAGGGTCATCGGGCTTGCCAGGATCTTCCGGCTCGCCCGGATCGCCCGGGCCCTCAGGGCCGCCCGGGTCATCGGGGCCATTCGGGTCATCGGGCTCGCCCGGGTCCTCGTCCACGACGTTCACGAACACCGCCGTGGCCACGCCCCCGGCAGGGACCTCGCCCCCGAGGGAGGGCTCCCTGGCCGAGAAGCCCTCGGCCTCGCGCTCGGTGAGGGTCCAGCGGGTGCCCTCCGGCAGTCCGCCCACCACCGCTATCTGGCCGTGGGAGAGCTCGAGGGTGTCCCCGGAGGCGACCGTGCCGGAGGCGCCGTCGGAGCGCTCCCACCCAAAGTCACCGGCCAGCGGCTCACCCTGGGCGTCCGTGAGCACAAGCTCGAACACGAAGGCGGTCTGCCGGTGGCCCTCGTCGCCGCCCTCCACCGTCTTGGAGACGGCGATCGAGCCCGTCGCCGGGGCAGGCTCGTCGGGGGGCGTCACCGGGTCGGGGTCGCCCTCCACCGTCACCTCGACCCCGTTGGACGGGATGTCGGTCCCCGGGCCGGCCGGGTCGTTCTCAAAGCGGGCCACGCCCACGTTCTCCCAGGTGACCTTTGCCCCCGCGGCCACCTCGGGCAGCCTCACGGAGAAGTGGACGAAGACCGTCTGGCCGGGCCGGAGATCGCCTACGTCCCACGACACGGTGCCGGTCTCGACGTCGAAGGAGCCCGCCTCCGGAGAGCCCGCGATGCCGGCCGAGCCCTCCACGTACCCGAGGGCCGGCCCCTGGGAGCCGGACGGCTCCACCGGGGTCTGGGGCACCATGTCGGTGACCGTGACGCCGCGGGCGACGGCCGCGCCGTCGTTGGTCACGGCGAGGCGGTAGGTGAGCAGGTCGCCGCCGCGGCCCTCCACGGGGTCGGCGGTGAAGGCGCCGCCGGCCAGGGACTGCTCCTTCCTCAGGGCCAGGTGGGCCACGTCGGTGGCGACGAACACGTCCTCGGAGGGCGGCACCTCCACCCGGGAGGACGGGTCGTCGGGGGTCCCGTGGTCGGCCACGGCCACGTTGTGCCAGACCGTGGCCTCCGCCACCGTCGGGACCTCCACCTCGAAGGTCAGCTCCACGGTGCCGCGGGACGCCAGCTCGCCGAGATGCCAGACGAGGGTGCGGGCGCCCCCGTCGTAGACGCCCCCGTGGGAGGCGGACCCCTCCACGTAGGCGAGGCCGTCGGGGAGCGGGTCGCGCACCACCACGTCGGGGGCCGCGCCGGCGCCGTTGTTGACCACCCGCAGCCGGTAGACCACCGTGTCACCGGGCTCCACGGGCAGGGGCGAGTCGGCGCCCTCCTGGCCGAACCCCGCGTCGGAGCCCTTCACATGCTGGTGCTTGTGGATCTCCACGAGCGGGCGCGGCTCCCCTTCCTCCACGTCCACGGGGTTCGAGGGGATGTCGGCGGGCGGATCGGAGGGGTCGGCAGGGTTGTCGGGGTTGTTGGCGAAGCGGGCCACGGCCACGTTGCGCCAGCTCCACACGGCACCGGAGTCCTCCGGGGTGACAGGCGCGTCGGGCACGGGAAGGGCGACCCTGAAGCTCACCGTGCGCGACTCACCGCCCGCAAGGGTCCCGAGGCGCCATGTCACCCGGGCCGCCCCGTCGGCGTCCGCCGGCCGGAAGACGCCGCCATCCGAGGCGGAGCCGTCCACGTAGGTCAGGGGCAGGTCCACGGTCCCGGCGGGGGCCGAGGTGCCGGGCGACGTCTTGGTGGCCGTGGCGGGGACCTCGTCGGACACCTCCACGTCCTCGGCCGCCGCCTCGCCGGTGTTGGTCACCGTGAGGCGATACTCCACCGTGGCCCCCTCGGGCACCTGGAGGCCGTCGGAGGTGAGCCCGGAGGCCGTGCCGTCGGCCGCCACCGGTGCCTGGGTCTTCTCGACCTTGAGGGCGGGCGGCGCCACCCGGCGGTTGACGAAGGCGAGGCTGCCGGTGGAGGAGCCCTCCTCGACCGCCCCCTCCAGCGTGGGCTCGGCGGCGGTGAACCCGTCAGACGGCTCCTCGGCCACGGCGTAGCGGGTGCCCACCGGCAGGCCGTGGATCAGGAGCACCTGGCCGTGGCGCAGCTCGAACCGGCCGCCGTCGCCGAGGGTGAGGGAGGAGACGTCCGCGCCGTCCAGCAACTCGGCGTCCACCGTGCCGCCGAGAGGGGCCCCGTCGCCGTCGGTCAGGGAGAGGACAAAGGTGAAGGCCCGCTCAAAGTCGCCGTCCTGGGCGCCGGCGGGGTCGACGGTCTTGGAGACCGCCACGTCGCCGACGGGCTCCTCGGGCCCGGGCCCGGGTCCGGGCTCGGGGTCCTGGGGCTCCCGCACGTTGACGAAGGTCGCCGAGGCCTCCGCATCACCGGGGACGACGCCCTCCTGGCCCACCGAGACCGCCTCGAAGCCCTCCGTCTCCTCCTCGGTCACGGCGTAGCGGGTGCCCTGGGGCAGCCCGTCCACCGTGACCTGCTGCCCATGGGCCAGGGCGAACGTGGAGCCGTGGGAGACCTCCGAGGCCGAGCCGTCGGCCATGGTCGCCGGGAAGCTCCCCGCCAGGGGCCTGCCCTCCCCGTCGAGGAGGGACAGGGAGAACGTGAAGGCGCGGGCCCGGTCGTCGTCGGTGGCCGCCCCGGCCACGGTCTTGGCGATGGAGAGGGAGCCGAGCACGGGGTCGGGCTCGTCGGGCGGCAGGGCCCTGTTGACGAAGGCCGCCTGGGCGCCGGCGAGGCCCACGGCGCCGCTGGCCTTGTCCCTCTCGGCCTCGAAGCCCTCCGCGGGGTCCTCGGTCACGGTGTAGAAGGTGCCGTCGGGCAGCCCCCGCACCGTGGCCGTCTGGCCGTGGGAGAGCGAGACGGCGAGCATGCCGCCGAGCTGGGTGTAGTTGGCGAGGGTCACGGTCTCACTGCCCATGGGCGCGCCGTTGTCGTCATAGTCCACCGTCACCTGGGCCGGCAGGGGCACCCGGGGATGGGCCAGGCGCACGGTGAAGTGGAACCGGGCGCCGCGCTGGTCGTCGGTGGGCTCAGAGCCGTCGGCGGCGGTCACGGTCTTGGAGACCCCGAGCGCCCCCGTCCCCAGGTCGGTGCCCACCCTCACCGGGTCGGTCGGCAGCTCGGCGTCGGGCCCGTGCGGGTTGTTGGCATACCGGGCGACGCCCACGTTCTCCCACTCGGTGGCCTCGCCCACCCAGGGGACCGTCGCCGAGAACTCGACGGTGCGGCTCTCCCCCGCGGGAAGGTCGCCCAAGACCCACGTCACGGTCTTGGAGTCGCGGTCATAGGAGGCCTCGCCGGCGCCGTCCACCACCCGGGCCGAGCCGTCGACGTAGGCGAGGGCCGGCCCGTCGGCGCCGGCGGGCTCCACCGGGGCCTGGGGCACCGCGTCGGTCACGGTGACGCCCTCGGCCGCGTCATCGCCGCCGTTGGTCACCGTCAGCCGGTAGGTGACGGTCTGGCCCTCCACCACGGCGATGGGCCCGTCGGTGAAGGAGTCGGGGTCGCCCGTAGCGCTCTGGGACTTCTCGATGGAGAGGTCGGGCCACACCGCCGTGTTCGTGAAGCCCAGCGCGCACCCGTCACTCTCCACCACGCCCCCGAGGACCTTGTCCACCGCCTGGTAGCCGGGGGCGTCCCCCTCGGTCACCTCCACCTCGGTACCCACGGGCAGGCCGGACACGGTGGCCGTCTGGCCGTGGGAGAGTCCCAGCCCGAACGTGCCCCGGGCGGGGTCGGTGCTGTCGGCCGCCACGGCCACCTCGGTCTCCTCGGGCTCGCCGCCGTCGGAGGCTACGGACACGGCCAGTCTCTCCGGGAGCGCGCACGCCTCCGGCACCGTCACCGCCACGTCGAACGTGAAGGCCTGGTTCCTCTGGTCGTCCGTGAGGCCGGAGCCGCCCTCGGCGGGCAGCACCTCCTTGGACAGGGACAGCGTCGCGGTGGGCATGTTGGCAACCTCCACCACGGGCGCCCCGCCCACGGCGTCGCCCATCTGGGCACCGGACTCACGGGGGTTGGCCACGCTCAGGACGCCGTCGTCACACGCGAGGACGATGGGCGCCGCCGGGGCGGCATAGCCGTCGGGGGCCGCCACCTCCCGCAGGGCGAAGCGGGCGGAGCCGGTCTCGGGGAACCCGTGGGTGAGGGTGACGGACCCGTCCTCCGCGGTGGTGGCCCTCTCCAGGGCGTCGCCGACCGCCTCCCCGCCCTCGCCGAGGGCGTAGAGCTCGAAGGTCACCCCGGCCAGGGGCGCGGACGTGGCGCCGTCGGTCTTGACCAGGCGCAGCGTGGCCGCGCCCTTGGCGTTCACGAAGGGGGCCGAGAACACCTTGCCGTCGGGGTCGTCCTCCCCTATCTCGACGACGCCCTCATGGACGGCGTCGTACGGCGTCTTGGTGTAGAAGCCCGATCCGTCCGGCACGGTCTCGGTCACCCGGTAGCGGGTGCCTGCGGGCAGGCCGCGGACCTCTATGGTCTCGCCGTGGTGGAGGGGGATGGTGTCGCCGCTCTTGAGGGAGCCTCACTCGTCCCGGCCGATGAAGTGGTAGGAGCGGTCGCCGTCGAGGGGCCTGCCCTCCCCGTCGGTGAACTCGAAGGTGAAGGAGAAGCTGCGCAGGTAGTCCTCGGAGGTGAGGCCGTCGCCCTCCACCGTCTTGCTCACCTCGAGGGTGCCGGTCTTTTCCGGGTCCACCTCGCGGTCGGTGACCACCACGACGTTGAGCAGGCTGAAGAGCCCGGTGATGTCCCGGCCCTCGATGTCGTCGAAGTTGACCCCGCTGGCCCCGCTCTCGGTGCGAAGGGCCTGGGTGTCCTGGCTCACCGCGGCACGGACGTAGCCGGTGTCGGTGACGAAGAACGGGCGCACGGTCCGGCCGCCGTCCTCGTCGGACAGCCCGTAGTCGACCAGGGCGTTCTGACCGTAGACGAGACGCATGATACGGGGCTGGGCGGGATCGCCGGAGTCGGGGAGCTCCATGGCGGTCCAGTCGCCGTCCCATCCACCGCTCGGCTTCGTCTGCCCCGCGGCCAGGATACGCCGGAGGGTGATGTTCACATCGCCCTTGGTGTACTTGACCATGGTCTGGGTGAGCTTGCCCACCCCGGCCATGACTGTGACGCCGTCGTCGGCGTCACCCGCGTCGGCGTAGATGGAGTAGACGCCCACCTTCACGGGGATCACAGTGTCGTTGGCCTCGTAGCCCTCGGGGACGCCGGTCTCCTTGAGGTAGTAGGTGGCCATGGAGGAGTTGTCGGAGGTGGCCGGGGTGTCGGGCCAGACCATCCGGCCGTAGCCGTCCTCCTGGGCCTCGCCGGGCCCGAATACGAGCATGCCGTCGACCCCGTCCACCGTGGCCGTGGTACCCGCGGCCACGGGCGCGCCCTCACAGGCGGCATTGTCGTAGAGGGAGAAGGTGGCCCCGTTCACGGGGGCACCCTTCTGGTCCACCTTCATCACGCGGAGCTGCCGTACCTCGTTGGGCACGTTGATCACCGAGCGGTAGTTGCGGACGAAGTCGCGGATGTCCACGGCGGAGTAGCCCCTGGAGCCCGCCTCCGGGGCGGCCAGGTCGAGGCGGTCGAGGAGCCCGTCCACGTCGTCCCCCTGGACCGCCTGGCCCAGGGCGCGGTAGCGCTCCTCCGGGGCCATGGCCCCCACCGCCTCGGGGCCGAGGCCCGTCACCTCGGCGATGGCCTCGGCGTCGATGAAGCCGTAGAGCATGCGCATGTCCCCCTGGGCGTTGACCTGGAGGTAGCGGTCGGAGCGCCCGGGCAGGTCGTAGAGGGTGCCGGCGATGCGCCCCGTGGCCTCGTCCCAACCGAGGTACCACGGCTGGGCGCCACTGTCCCGGGCGTACAGGGCCGCCTGACGCAGGGCACCGGCGAGGGTCGCCCGCCGCACCTGCACGAGGCGCTCCCCGTAGTCGTCGCTCCGCTCGTACTCCACGGCGTCGAAGCCGTTGAGGTTGTCGCCGTAGAGGGGCAGCCAGGCGTCCGCCCTCCTCAGCATGGGCACCGCCAGGACGAGGCCGCCGCGCTGGGTGTCGGTGTCGATGGGCGTGGCGCCGTCGGGCTTTGACACCAGGCCGCCGTCCTCGGCGAAGTCGCCGTAGAAGATGCCTCCCGGCTGCCCGGTCACAAGGACGTTGAAACCGGCGTAGGCTCCGGTCTGGTAGCGGTTGTTGACCCTGAACTGGCTGGTGGCAGGGTTGTAGGAGAGCACGATGTCCTGGGGCAGCGACTTGTAGCCCGCGGGCGCCCGGGTCTCCCGGAGCACGTAGAGCAACCCGTCACCGGTGGCCTGGTTGTAGCGGTCGGCGAAGTTGAGGGGGTCGCCGTTCCCCTCCACGAACCGGGCCACGCCGTCGTCCCCGGTGGTGACGCCCGAGACGACGGGTGCGGAGGAGAGCCGGAGCTCCGCGCTGTCGGCGTAGGAGGGAGCCGTCTCCGGGGTGGGGACGGAGCCGTCTGCGGAGCGTGCGGCATAGAGGTCGAACTCGGCGCCCGCGAGGGGGTTGCCGTACTGGTCGACCTTCACGACCTCCTGGAAGAGCTCGGGCTGGAGGTTGAACCGCAGGGAGAGCGACGAGTCGTAGTTGCCGCGCTCGAGGTAGAACATCTTGAGGCTGTGGCCGGTGTCGGAGGCGAAGGTCTCCCCGTTGAAGCGGACGCCGCCCACGGTGGCGGTGTCGGTGCGCGCGGGGGCGTCGCCCTGCCACGTCCCATCCTCGATGACGTAGCCGTTATCGGTGGAATGGGTGTAGGACCGGCTCGCATAGGGGTCGGAGGCGCCGTCGGGGTCCTGGGCGTACTCGAACATGCGGCGGATGGTGGTCTTGCGAACGGCGAAGTCGGCGGGGTCCTCCGGGATGCCCTTGGTGCCATAGGAGGGACCGAGGAGCACCTCGCCGGTGGCGAAGTCGATGGTGCCGAAGAGCTCGGAGTGGATGCCGCCCAGGTCGAGGACGAGGACGTCGTCGATGAAGACCCAGACGTCGTCGTCGCCCGAGAACTGGAAGGTCATGGGGGCGCCGTTGTCGCCGATGGTTCCCCCCGAGGGCTGGCGGAACACCGTCTCCACGGTCATGCCCAGGTGGTGGTTGAGGTTGTGTTCCTTGCTGTTGTCCGCGGCGACCGCGTTCTCCAGCTTGCCGTCGGCCACGCGGAACACCTCGGTGGCCGGGTCGAAGGGGAAGAAGCCGCCCACGGAGTTGGTGCCGTTCACGGCCGGGGCGTCATAGAGGGTGAAGTGGCCGGCGCTGCCCTCGGTGGCGTCCTCGGTGAACTCGGCGAAGTTGCGACGCATGTTGTAGTAGTAATAGCCCTCGTCGTCGAGCTGGAAGAGGCCCGTGACGTTCTCGTAGCGCGTCTTTCCCGGCTGGTCGGAGCCGTCGAAGAGGTAGCCGAGGGAGAGCAGGTCGTCGGGGAGCGACCCGCCCTCGAAGGAGCCGTTGCCCTGTTGGACCTTGGCGGCGTCGCCGTACTTGCCCAGGTGGTCCGCCAGGTACTGCACGCCGGTGGCGACGTTCCTGGCCCCGGCGCTGGCGAAGATGCGGTCACCATCGCCGGCCTCGCCGCGCTGGGCGTCCTTGTAGACCGACGGGTTGCCGTTGTAGCCGACGAGGACCGAGCCGGCGGGGTCGGTGCGGTCGCTCAGGGACGGCTGGCCCTCGGAGAGGGTCGGGGCGACCATGAACGGGAAGCCGGGGTTGTTGTAGGAGAACAGCCCCTGGCTCGATCCGGAGCCCTGGTTTCAGTAGCCCATGAAGCTTTTCATGCCGGTGCCGAAGGTGAGCAGGCGGCCGCTGTTGATGTTCTTGCCCTCCTTGCCCCCGAACCACCACTCGTACACCGACGCCTCATCGGTCTCGAGGAGGGGGCGGTTCAGGTCACCCGTGCTCTCGTCGAGGCGCCCCATGTCGTAGTCGAAGAGATTCACCACGGTGTTCTCGGGGTCGAGGCCCGGGACCACGTGGGAGGCCAGCTCCTCGGCGACCGCCGCCCGGGCCGGTGCGGCCGGGAGGAGGGAGAGAAACACAAGGGCCAGGGCAGCGGCGGCAGCCACGACCCGCCGTGCGGCCCGGAACCGCAGGGTCCGTTTCCGGTCTCGTCTGAACGCGAACATGAGTTCCTCCTTGCACTCGGGGCCGCCCGCGGCCGAGAAAGGTGGCAGGCGGTGCCCCGACCCCGTTTGCCCAGGGCCTGCAGACCATCGATTGCGAATGTACTTGGAAAGCTATCACGTTAAGACTGATTTCAATCTGCAACTCTCCACGTTGCGAACCATATCTTTTATTTTTATTTTTGTTATAATGGAGGGTAGAAATGCGTTACCCAAAAGTAATCGCTGGTAAATACCGGTTATTCTGTCAAAAAAAGAAACTGCCGATTACAAATCCTGAGTACTGTTTTTATTCTCTTTATGGGAACAAGAACCGCATTGATTTCTCTATTGTTCTCAATGTCCCATGCACCAGCAGGTAGAAAACGGTTGTGCGCGGCACGGCGGGGCCGACCCCGCCTCGGCAGAAGAAAAGGGCGCTCTTTCAGACTCCTAGAACCTTTTGGTTGCTAGAATTGATATATTTGGCGTCCCCAGCCCAAGGACCCGCCCGGCCGCCCCTCGCGACCGGGCGCCCGGACCGTCATACAAAAGACAACGGAAAGGCGCCCCCTCGCGACCGTGTCGCAAGGGGGCGCCAGACCACGGCAACGGGCCCGCATCCGCAGCGTGGCTGCAGGCACGGGCCCGTTCACCGTGGCTATGATGCCGCCGCGCCCCTCAGAACCTCCTCGGGACAGCCATGCCGCCGCAGAACCCGACGGCCAGGAAGGCCCACGGGACCCCCGTCGGGAAGCCGAAGGCGAGGCCGAAGACGAGCATGTCCGCATCGACCACCCCCAGCAGGGAGAGCGCCGAGAGCGCCGCCCAACCCACGACGAGGGCCGCAGCCGCCCACCCGAGCCACACCGGGGCGCAGAGACGGCCGCCCGCCGCGCACCGGACGCACCCCGCCCCGCCAAAACCGGTCAGTAGGCCCGCCCCGGGCACGAGGACGAGCAGCACGAGAAGCCCGAGCACGACGCCCGTGGAGATATTGCCCGGAGAGACCGCGGCATGGATCGCACCCACCTCGCCGCCGGCGCCTGCTACCCCCGCGAAGGCCCACGGGGCGAGGGCACGCCCGGCGCAGAGCAGGAGGACGCCGGACGCCGCCTCGGCTACGGGAGGAAACCACGGGGACCTGGCAACGGAACCGCCGACTGCGCCGACCATGCCGACTCCTTCCTGTTTTGATTGATTTTTATTGTAGGCACCGGGGTCGAAAAAAAGGGGGGGGGTGGCCGGCGTCGTCATGCGAACGGTTAAAAAAAGACTGTAAACGGTTTCCTTTGTCTGTAGAGGCCGGGAGACGGCGCCCGGCCGGCCCCAAGAAAAAGGGCGCCCCGCGGCCAAAAGCCGCGGGGCGCCCCATGGGGCACGTCGTTTGTCTCGCCGCCCTTACTGGCCGGGACAGAGCGACAGGGCCGCGTCGTCGGCCACCACCACGCAGTTGGTGTGCAGCTGCAGAATGGAGGCGGGGCACTGGGGCGTCACGGCGCCGAAGACCATGTCGTGGACGGCCTGGGCCTTGTCCTCGCCGGTGGCGGCCACCACGATCATGCGGGCGTTCATGATGGTCTGCACGCCCATGGTGTAGGCCTGGCGCGGGACGTCCTCAGGGTCGTCGAAGAGGCGGGAGTTGGCCTCGATGGTGGACTCGGTGAGGTCCACGCACTGGGTGCCCTTGGAGAAGGCGTCCGCCGGCTCGTTGAAGCCGATGTGGCCGTTGCGGCCGATGCCCAGGAGCTGGAGGTCCACATAGCCGGCGTCCTTGACCATCTTGTCGTAGGAGGAGCAGGCCTCCTCGATGTCGGGGTTGGAGCCGTCGGGCACGTGGGTGTTGGCCTTGTCGATGTCGACGTGGTCGAAGAACTGGGTGTTCATGAAGTAGCGGTAGCTCTGGGGGTCGTCGCCCGTGAGGCCGCGGTACTCGTCGAGGTTGTAGGTGGAGACCTCGGCGAAGTCCACGTCGCCCTTGTGATACCAGTCGATGAGCTGCTTGTAGGCACCGATGGGGGTGGTGCCGGTGGCGAGGCCGAGCACCGAGTTGGGCTTGAGGATGACCTGGGCCGAGATGATGTTGGCCACCTTGCGGCTCATGTCGTCGTAGTCCTTCACGCGGATGAGTTTCATCGCCGCGCTCTCCTTTCCCTTGGCCTTGCGGCCTCTCTACAATCCGTCCCAGTGTCGCACGTCTACCATCATGCCCCCGGCACACAGGACCCAGCGGGACGACATGGCCGACCGACGTGGACTACACATACCAGATTCGTTTTGATTCGTGATGTTAGTCGCGGCCGTGGGCCAGGGCGGCCGCCAAGGCCTCCAGGGCGTGGAACCGGTGCGAGATGCGGTTCTTCTCATCGGCCGTGAGCTGGGCCATGGTGCGGCCCGGGGTCTCGTCGGGCAGGAACAGCGGGTCGTAGCCGAAGCCGTTCTCCCCCACCTGCGCCCGCCCGATGGAACCCTCGCAGTCGCCCTCGCCGGCCAGCCAGGAGCCGTCGGGCTCCACAAGGGCCACGGCCGAGTGGAAGCGGGCCGTCCGGGCGCCGTCGGGCACGTCCGCCATGGAGGCCTCGAGCTTGGCGTTGTTGGCGGCGTCGTCGCCGTGGACGCCGGCCCAGCGCGCCGAGAAGATCCCGGGCTCGCCGCCCAAGGCGTCCACCACGAGGCCGGAGTCGTCGGCCACGGCGGGAAGGCCCGTGGCCTCGGCGGCCGCCCGGGCCTTGATCAGGGCGTTGGCGAGGAACGTGTCGCCGTCCTCCTCCGGGTCCTCCCAGTCGGGCAGGTCGAGCTCGCCCACGGCCACGAAGCGCGTGCCGGCCATGACCGGGGCCAGGATGGCCTCGATCTCGGCCACCTTGTGCGCGTTGCCCGTGGCCACCACCACGGTCCTCTCCTCTTGGACCACAGGTCCTCCCTCCTTGAGGGCGCCACGGTGGTGCGTCCGCGGGGACCTTGCACCACGGTGGCGCGCTTTTCTGCGTCACAGGGCGATTCTCGCACCACGGTGGTGCGCCTGCGGGGGATATCGCACCACGGTGGCGCGCCTGCATGCCCGTCACGCCGGGCGAGCCCTACTTCCGGAACCCCGTGACCTCGGTCTGGAGGTCGCAGAGGCGGGCCACGGCCCCCTGCCCCAGGTCGAGGAGGGCGTCGAGCTGGGCGCGGTCGAAGGCGATGCGCTCCCCGGTGCCCTGGACCTCCACCAATGTGCCGTCGGCACAGCCCACGAGGTTCATGTCCACCTCGGCGCGGCTGTCCTCGGAGTAGTCGAGGTCGAGGAGGCAGCGGCCGTCCACGACGCCCATGGACACGGCGGCCACCTGGCCGGTGAGGGGCAGGCGGGGGATGCGGCCGGCCCGCACCCACTCGGCGAGGGCGTCGTGGAGGGCCACCCAGGCGCCGGTGACCGAGGCGGTGCGGGTGCCCCCGTCGGCCTGGATGACGTCGCAGTCAACGGTGACGGTGACCTCGCCCAAGGCCTGCATGTTCACCACGGCCCGCAGGCTCCGGCCGATGAGGCGCTCTATCTCCATGGAGCGGCCCTTGCGGCTGCGGGTCTCCCGGCGGCTGCGGGTGGAGGTGGATGCCGGCAGCATGGCGTACTCGGCGGTGACCCACCCCTTGCGGCTCGCCTTGCGCCACCCGGGCACACCGTCCTCGATGGTGGCGGCGCAGAGCACCCGGGTGTCGCCGAACTCGGCCATGCAGCTGCCGAGGGCGTTCTTCATGACGTTGCGGGTGAGGGTGACGGGGCGAAGGTCGCCGGGTGCGCGGCCGTCGTGGCGGGGAGCGTCGAGGGTCATGGTCCTCCGATCGGGTTGTGCGGGGTTTTCGACCAGCATGCTAGCACGGGGACCGCGGGGCCTTCGCCACCAGGGGCCCACGGCCTCCGTCCCAGCGGTCGTCCCGCCACCCGGACACTTCTGTCCCAATGGTCGGGCACTTTTGTCTCAGTTTCACCTCGGCGGGCGGGCCGTCTTCTTGGCCATCCTGTCATGCGCGGCAAGAGGAGCACCCGCAGAACCTTCTACGGGTGTCGCTGGAGGCAAAAACCACCCGTAGAACGTTCCATGGGTGCCGGGACGGTTCGAGGGCACCCATGGAAGCTTCTACGGGTAGCCAAACGCCCGTAGAACGTTCTGCGGGTGCAGTGCCTGCGACCGCCCCGTAGCCCGTCACTTTGGTCGGGCCCCTCGCCCTCACAGGCCCGGCTGTGCGCTCGCCGCCCCGTGCCACCGTGGCGTCTTTGCCGAGGAATCGCGCCACCGTGGCGCATGACGGTGGGGGCCTGGCGCACCTGCCACTTCGCTTGTCTCGCGGATTGTGTAGCCCGGACATGGCGGAGGGGCCTTCGGCATGTCCGGGCCCTCCATCGACCGCGTGACCGGGGGCCGACCAAAGTGACGGCGATTCGACGGCCGAAGCGAGGCTGGGAAAAGGTGCCCGAACATTGGGACAAAAGTGTCCGGGTGGTGGGACACCCCGCCACGGCCTACAGCGGCCAGGCTTCGGATGCCAGGGCCTCGAGGTCGGCCACGTCCACGTGCTCCACGGCCTCCAGCTTGCGGCCGAAGACGTACTCACCCGCCACGCAGAACTGCGCGAGCTCGGGCGAGGTGGTGGCGAAGTGGTACTTGGCCTGGTGGCCCTCGGGGGCGAGCTCCCCCGCCCGCCCGAGGTACTGGCGCACCTCCCGGGCGGTCTCCTCGGCCGAGCTCACGATGGTGACGCCGGGCCCCAGCACCCGCTGGTAGACCTGCTTGAGCAGGGGAAAGTGCGTGCAGCCGAGGATGACGGCGTCGATGCCGTGGCCCATAAGGGGCGCGAGGTCCTCGGCGGCCACGGCCAGGGCCTCCTCGGTGTCGAGGTAGTCCTTGTCGCCCATCCAGTCCCGCCCCATGGCATGGGGCGACGCCACGGCCCGCTCCACGATCTCCACGGAGCGCGGGCTCGGCGCCTGCCACACCTGCACGCCGGCGTCCAGGGCGTGGATGGCGCGGCGGTACTGGCCGGAGTCGCAGGTGCCCTTGGTGGCGAGCACGCCTACGCGCCGGGTGTGGGTGGCCTGGACCACGGCCCGGGCGCCGGGCACGATGACGCCCAGCACCGGGATGTCGAGCATGCGCTGGGCCACGGAGAGGCCGGCGGCCGTGGCGGTGTTGCAGGCCACCACGAGAAGCTTGACGTCGCGGGCGTCGAACCAGCGGGCCAGCTGGGCCACGAAGCCGCGCACCTCGTCCTGGGGGCGCTCGCCGTAGGGACAGCGCTCGGTGTCGCCGAAGTACCGGATGGACTCGCTCGGGAGCTCCGTGGCGATGGCGCGCGCCACCGTGAGGCCGCCGAGGCCCGAGTCGAACACACCGATGGGGCGCGTGTCTCCCATGGCTCTCCTCCGTACACGAAAGGGCCGGCCCTGAGGCCGGCCCGCGGAATCCCTGGTGGGCGATGAGGGGTTCGAACCCCCGGCCTTGTGCGTGTAAAGCACCTGCGCTACCGCTGCGCCAATCGCCCCCTGCGCGGCAACCGGCACAGCCGGGCGTCGCGGCCCCTGAGTATACATGGCCGCTGTGAGCACCCCGTGGTGGCGGCTCGGTCAAACCGCCCCATAGAGGCGGTCATAGGCCTCCCTGGCACCTTGGCCGGAGGAGACCTCCACGAGCTCGTGCCCCTTGATGAAGACCATCCCGTCGCACACAGCGTCGATCGTGTCCAGCAGATGGGAGCTCATGAGGACCCCGCGTCTCCCGTCCGCCGCCGCCCTGACCCACCCGAGCGCACGCCTGCTCCACGTGGGGTCGAGGGCGTTGAGGGGCTCGTCCAGCAGAAGGTACTTGGCGGGCGACGAGAACGCGAGGCCGAGAACCAACTGCTGCCTCATGCCCTGGGAGTAGCGAAACACCGGTTTGCGGCCCAATCCGGCGACCCCCCACCGCTCCATGAGCTCCGCCGGTGAATCCTCGATACCCCAGTGGGACACGAGCAGGTCGAAATGGTCGCGGGCGTTCAGGTCCCCGTAGAGCAACGAGCCGTCACCCGGCGCATAGAACACCAGCTCCTGATAATCGCCCGTCCGGCAGCCCGGCACCCCGTCAGCCTGCACCGCGCCCCTCGCCGACCCCAGAGGGGCTCCGGCCAGGGCTTTGAGCAGTGTCGTTTTCCCGCTTCCGTTGGGCGCCACGAGGCCCAGGACCTGGCCCTCCCGCAGGGAGAGGGAGGCGTCGCCGAGGACGGGGCGGCTCCCAAACGAGAGCGTGAGGTCTTCACAGGTCAGCATGGGGCACCGGCCCTTTCTGCCGCCATGCGCCTCCCCATGCGGCTGGCGCGGCGGCCCCTCACGGCCTGCCGTACCGCCACGGCCCCGACCCCCAGGACATCGAGTACGAACGACCACAGCAAGAAGGCCATCACACCCTGGTCCCACGTGCTGCCGGGAAGCTTGAGCAGCTCCTGTCCTCCGGGAGCCAGGCTGAAGAAGTCAAAGAGGGCGATGTGGGCCATCGGCTCCATATAGGCAAGCGGGACCCACCGGGTGACCGGCGACTCGCCGTCGAGGGGCACCTGCGAGCAGAGCGCCGGCACGACGCACACGACGGCACAGACCAGGGCGTTGGCGCCCAAGGCCCGGGCCAGCGAGCCGAGCGCCACCACAAAGGCGGTCAACGCGCACCAGAGCACCGCCAAACGGACGAGCGCCGCCCCCACCGTCAGGCGGTCGACGTGCCCATCCACAATGGAGAAGACCGGGTATGCCGGGTCTCCCCACCCGTTCAGCACGGTAAGCGTCAGGGCGATCGGCACAACCGTCAGCAACAGGGCCACCACGAAGGCCAGGAACAGCGAGCGCAGGAACGTGCCCAACGGAGGCATCGGCTGCTGGGAAAGGAGACGCCCCTTGTCCGCAAGCCTCCCTACGGCAAAGACGGCCACCGCCCCCGGGAGGGCCCAATACACGGCGGGCAGCCATGTTGCCTGGTACACAAGGTAGAGAGAGGCCGGCACCTCCCGGACCTGCGAGGTCACCTGACGGTCCTCAAGACCCGCGAGCGCCTCATAGGAGGAGGCCCAGAGGCTCCTCTGCGCATAATCCGACGCCGTCGCCCCGGGCCACACCGGCAGCAACGTGCGCGCATCAAAAAGACGGAGGGCAGCCAGCGCATCGATTTGGGCGTCTGCATCCGCCGCCATAACTGCCTCCTGGCGCAACGCCTCCCGCCGACGGTAGGCATCCAGCAGCTTTGGGTCCACGCCGTCGTGAGAGCCCACTATCTCGAACTCGGTTGTCTCGGCAACGCCTTGGATGTCATAGGAGAGCCCCATCTCGGTTGCCGGGTAGTTCTGGATGAACGCAGAAAAGAGAAAGAGCGCCAGGAACAGGAGGGCGCCCCAGAGAACCCGCATCGATAGGACAGCCTTCAAACAGACAAGCGACGGCCAACGGCCCATGGTGCACCCCCGTAAAGCGCGACGACACGACAAATCAATGCCGTGCCGTCTTTGATTCCTATATATTTACCAATGCATCGGATATTCTTATGATATGGTCTCGTCCTCTCATTTCAGTCTGAAATATATAGATGGATGCCAAACGGTCGTTATCGTGGTGTGAACGGTTAAAAACACTTAGCTCTCAGCTCGATTGTGTCGGTTGGAACAATTTCCACGCCGCACAGGCCCGGGGCCCCGCCCCACCCACAGCATCCCCAAGCGGGGGCAACGGCCGCTGTGGGCACCCCGTGGTGGCGGTCGGCAAACGGGCCGCACCCGCGCGCGCCCCTGCCATACTTGGACCCATGGACACCATCACCCTGGGAGAGCTCGCCTCCCTCCTCGACCAGCACCGCCTCGACGCCGCCCTGGAGGGCGACCCCTCCGTGGCCGTGGCCGGTGCCGCCTGTGACTCGCGCCAGGTGACCCCCGGAAACATCTTCGTCTGCAAGGGGGCGGCCTTCAGGCCGGAGTTCCTCTCGGCCGCCCTCGAGGCAGGGGCCGCGGCCTACCTCTGCACGCCGGACGCGGCCCCGGGGCTCGCCGCCGTGGCCCCGGACGTGCCCCGCATCCTCTGCGCCGACATCCGCCCCGCCATGGCATGGGTCTCCAAGGCCGCCTGGGGAAGCCCCGACCGCGACCTGCAGATCGTGGGCATCACCGGCACCAAAGGCAAGTCCACCACGGCCTACCTGCTGCAGATGCTCCTCGACGCCGCGGGGCCCGAGCCCTGCGCCATCTTTGGCACCCACGCCATCTTTGACGGCACGGGCACCTTTGAGAGCGCCAACACCACCCCGGAGCCGCCCGACCTCTGGCGCCACCTGGCCAACGCCCGCCGCTCCGGCCTCAGGCGCGTGGTCATGGAGGTCTCCAGCCAGGCCCTCAAGTACGACCGCGTGCTGGGCCTCTCGCTCTCGGTGGCGTGCTTCCTCAACATCGGCAACGACCACGTCTCTCCCGTGGAGCATCCCAGCTTCGAGGACTACCTGTCCGCCAAGCTGCGCATCTTCGAGCTGGCCGACCGCTGCGTCGTCAACCTCTCCGGCGACCACGCCGACGAGGCTCTCGCGGCCGCCCGGGCCCGCGGCGCCGAGGTGACCACCTTCTCCCTGGACGACCCCGCGGCAGACGTCTGCGCCACCGCCGTGGCGCCCGCCGCCCACGGCATGGACTTCACCTGCCGCACCCCCAAATGGACCCGCGACGTCTACCTGAGCCTCCTTGGCGAGCACAACGTGGAGGACGCCCTGGCGGCCGTGGCCTGCGCCCGGGCCGTGGGCGTGGAGGACCCGGCCGCCCTCGACGCCCTGGCCGACGCCCACGTGCCCGGGCGCATGGAGGTGCGCCCCACGGCCGACGGCTCCATCGTCACCATCGTGGACTACGCCCACAACGACATCTCCTACCGGCGGTTCTTCGATACCGTGGACGAGTTCTTCCCCGGCGCCTACAAGGTGGCGTTCTTCGGCGCCTCCGGCGGCAAGGCCCTCGACCGCTACCGGGACCTGCCGGCCATCGGCTCGTGCCGCGCCGACTACGTGGTCCTCACATCGGACGACCCCGGCCCCGAGGACCCGGCCGAGCTCTGCCACAAGATCGCCGCCAACCTGGCCCCGGGCACCCCCCATGCGGAGGAACCCGACCGCGAGGCCGCCTGCGAGCTCGCCTTCGCCCACGCCCGCGCCCACGTGGCCGAGCACGGCGGCCGCACGGTGGTGTGCGCCCTGGGCAAGGGAGCAGAGACCGAGATGCGTATCGGCAACGAGGACGTGTCCTACGAGCCCGACGGCGCCCACCTGGCCCGGCTCGTGGCGGCGTACAACACCGAGATCGTGCAGGCCGGCTAGATCGGCCTCGTGACAAACCAACTTGGTACCTTGTCACCCAAAAAGCGCGCCTTCGACCGCTTTGGCCGAAGGCGCGCTTTTCTCAAGGCGACAAAACAACCTGGCACCTTGTCTGGTGCTCCTAGCTGCGCTTGGGGAAGAGCATCCAGGCAAACAGCAGGCTGATGAGACCGGCCACCACAAGGCCGAGGGGCACCATGAAGGCGGGGTCACCGAGCACCGGAATGGCCCGCGGGTCGTGGCCGCCGGTCTTTGTCATGGTCGCCGTGGGGCCAGACGGGTCCTTGCTACCAGGCAGCACCGGGTCCTCCCCGTCCACCGGGGTCTTCACCACGACCTCGTTCGACGGGTCGGGGTCGGTGGGGTCGCCCTCGTCGTCGGTACGCACCACCGTGGCCACGTTGCGCCACGCGGTGGGCTCGGACACCTCGGGCACCGTCACCTGGAAGCTCACGGTACGGGATTCCCCCGCCGCCAGAACTCCCAGCTCCCAACGGACGACGCCGCCCGCGACGGAGGCACCGTCGGAAGCGGAGCCCTCCACGAGGGTCAGGCCCTCGGGCACCTCGTCGGTCACCACCACGTCGCGGGCCGGGCCCTCGCCGTCGTTGGTCACCGTCATGCGGTAGGTCACCACGTCACCGGAACCCACGTCGAGGGTGTCGCCGGTGAAGCCACCCTCCCCCACGGCCTGCTCCTTGACGATGGAGAGCTCGGGCGGGGCGGGGCGGGTCCCACGCACGTTCACGAAGTCGGCCCGGTGGGTGCCGTCGGCCTCCACGACCACGTCATGGGTGCCGGAGGCCGGATAGGTGTAGTAGCCGTCCCCGTTGGCCTCGCGCTCGGTGACGGTGGCCACGCACCCCTCGGGCAGACCTTGGACCACAAGCTCCTCGCCGTGGTGCAGGGGCAGCACGTCGCCGCTCCTGACCAGGCCGGCCCGGTCGCGGCCGTAGTAGTGGAAGGAGTCGGTCAACTCGTTGCCGTCGCTATCGTGGAGGCGCACCTCGAAGTTGAAGTTGCGCAGGTAGTCCTCGGGGGCAAGGCCGTCGCCCTCCACCGTCTTTGACAGCACCAGGCTGCCGGTGGCGGGCAGGGCCGGGTCGCGGTCGGTGACCACCACGGTGTTGATGAGGGAGAACAGCCCCGTTATGTCCATGTCGCCCAGGTCGTCGGCCCCGGCGGTGGAGTAGAACGGGTCGTCGGGGTCGTCGTGCTCGTGGAGGTTCTGCTGCACCCGGGTGCGCACGTAGCCGGTGTCGGTGACGAAGAACGGGCTGTAGTTCTTGCCGCCGTCCTCGTCGGACAGGCCGTAGTCCACCACGGCGTTGATGCCGTAATGGAGGTTCAGGGAGCGCACCTGGTCGTCGGTGCCCGGCAGCACCGTGTCGGCCCATCCGTCCATGGCGAAGGAGCCGGAGGGCTGACCCTGGGCGAAGGCGGTGATGTCGCGCAGGGTGATGTTGACGGCCCCGTCGGAGGCGTACTTGACCATGGTCTGGACGAGCTTGCCCACGCCGGCCATGACGGTGACGCCGTCGTCGGCCTCACCGGCGTCGGCGTAGATGGAGTAGACGCCGGCCTGGACCTCGACGATCTGGGGGTTGAGCTCGCAGCCCTCAGGGGCGGAGACCTCGCGCAGGTAGTAGGTGCGGGCCTCGCCGTCGTGGCGGGTGTCGGGCCAGGTCATGTCCCCGTAGCCGCCGTGGTCCCCGGCGGCCTTGTGGCCCTCGTGGGGCTCGAAGACAAGCATGCCGTCGGTGCCGTCGAGGGTGGCCGTAGTGCCCTGGGACAGGGCCCGGGCCGGGTCGTTGGCCTCGGCATCTGCCCGGGACCCGTACAGGGCGAAGACCGCGCCGTTCCTGGGGGTGCCGGTCTGGTCGACCTTCATGACGCGGAGCTCGCGCTGCTCGTTGGGGATGTAGATGCGCGAGCGGAAGTCGCGGATGAACTGGCGGATGTCCAGGGAGCAGTAGCCGCGCTGGAGGTAGTCCTCGGGATCTGGGTCGATGGCGTCGACGATGGCGTCGAGGGAGTCCGGGGAGCCCGAGCCGTCGGCGTCGAGGGTCTCGGCCACCTTGGCCCCCAGAGCGGCGTAGCGCTCGGAGGAGTCCATGGCCGCCACCGTCTCACGGCTCACGCCGAGGGCCCGGGCCAAGGCGTCGGGCTTGATGATGGCGTAGAAGTTGCGCATGTCGCCGGTCTCGGGGTTCTTGAGCAGGTAGCGGTCGGCCCGGCCGGGCAGGTTCTCGAGGAGGGCCTGGAGCCTCTGGGTCTCGTCGTCCCAGGTAAAGTACCAGCCCGAGGCGTGGGTGCCGTCACGCTCGGCGTTGTGGACGGCCGCCATCTGCATGAGGGCGCCCCGGAGGGTCACCTGGCGGGCCTGGCGCTTGAACTCCTCGTAGCCCACCCGGTCCTCGGAGTACTCCACGGCCTGGAACCCCGTGAGGTTATCGCCGTAGAGGGGCAGCCAGCGCTCCTCGCCGGCAGGGGTGGTGGAGCGCAGCATCGGCACCGCCACCACGAGGCCGTCGGCCTGGTCGGCCACGGGCACCGGGTCGGACCCGGGAATCTGGGTGACCAGGCCGCCGTCCTCGCCGATCTGGCCGTAGTAGACCTCGGCGTTGTTGCCGGTGACGCAGCTGATGAAGCTCGCGTAGGCGCCGGTCTGGTAGCGATTGTTGACCACGAGCATGGTGTACTGCGGCTCGAAGCGCAGCAGCAGGTCCTGGGGGGTCGACTTGTAGCCCGCAGGTGCCTTGGTCTCCCGAAGGATGTAGAGCAGGCCGTCGCCCGTCTCGGCGTCGTAGCGGTCGGAGAAGTTGAAGGGGTCGGCCTGGGCCTGGGTCGCCCGGGGCTCGGGGTCCTCGAAACGTGCCACGCCGTCATCGTCGGTGACCAGGTGCGTGAGGGGGCCGCCCACGACCTCGACGTCGTCGAGGCCGAAGGTGGAGGAGTTCTCCTGGGTGGGGACGGTGCCGTCGGAGGGCCTGACCGCATAGAGGTCGAACTCGGCGCCGGCAAGGGGGTTGCCGTACTGGTCGACCTTGTAGATCTGCTGATAGAGGGCAGGCTGGAGGTTGAAGCGCAGGGCGATGGACGAGTCGTAGTTGCCGCGCTCGAGGTAGAACATCTTGAGGGTGTGGCTCGTGTTGGAGGCGAAGGTGTCGCCGTTCCAGCGCACTGCGTCACCGTGGCCGGCGGCCTCGAACGCGGCCTTGATGGTGGTGGAGTCCGTGGCGGCGGCGGCCGGGTCGTCGGGGATGCCGTGGAAGTCGAAGGCAGGGCCCATGTGCACCTCGCCGGTGGCGAAGTCGATGGTGCCGTAGACCTCGGAGTGGATGCCGCCCAGGTCGAGGACGAGGACGTCGTCGATGAAGACCCAGACGTCGTCGTCACCTTCGAACTCGAAGGTCATGGGGTTGGCGCCCACCTTGCCGTCCACGGGCTGGCGGAAGGTGGTCTCCACAGTCATACCCAGGTGGTGGTCCACCGGCTCGGCGTTGCCCTGGTTGTTGGCGTTGAGGACGTTCTGGAGCGAGCCGTCGGCACCGAGGGTGAAGGCCTTCTCGGCGCTGTTGAACGGGAAGAAGTTGCCCACGGAGCCCTTGTCGTCGGTGCGCAGGCCCGCCGGGGCGTCGTAGAGGGTGAAGTGGCCGGCGCTGTCCTCGGTGGGGTCGGCCGTGAACTCGGCGAAGTTCCGGCGCATGTTGTAGAAGTAGTAGCCTTGGTCGTCCATCTGGAAGAGACCGGTGACGTTCTTGTAGGACTCCTTGCCGGCGCAGTCCTGGTCGGGGTCGAACAGGTACTGGAGCGAGCGCACGGACTCCGGGAGATCGTAGCCCTCGCCGTCCTTGAAGTTCACCACGGAGCTGTTCTCGAGCGCCGTCTTGATGGCGGCGGTGCTCGGGTCGGGGTCGTTGCCGATCCCGGAGAAGTTCACGTTGCCGGTGCCGTTGGCCACGGAGAGGGCCTGGGCCTGGACCACACGGTCGATGTTGCGGCCCCATACCGGGTGGAAGAGGCCGTTGTCGGCGGTGTTTGTGAGGTTGGAGATGTAGAGGGGGCCGGCGTTGCCGTAGAACGACTGGTTCTTCACCCAGGCGGTGTCGCCCGTCGCGTCGCTGTAGGACCCGTCGTTGACGTCGAGGCCGCTCTCGGGGGAGGCGCTCACCACGGGGAAGCCCGTGGCGGAGAGCGCGGGCTCCACGATGCCCTGCATGCCGGCGTTCTCGCGGGCGATCTGGCCGTAGTTCTCCACGAGGCCCTGGTTCCAGTAGCCGAGGTGACGCATGCCGTCACCAAACAGGAGCAGGCGCCCGTAGTTGATGGAGTCAGGGTTTGCGAGCCATGTGTCGTAGTTGACCTTGGGCGTGGCACTGCCGGTGGTGCCCAGGGTGTCGGTGCCGGCCATGGCACCGGCGCCGGTCGCGCCGGCGCTGTAGTTGAAGAGGTTGACCGTGGTGCTCTCGGGGTCGAGGCCCGGGACCACGTGGGAGGCCAGCTCCTCCGCTGTAACCGCCGCCCGTGCCGGTACGGCCGGGAGGAGGGAGAGTGCCACGGAGAGGGCAACAAGGGTCAGGACGGCGACCCTGAAGGGCCGGGAAGAGGGTCTTTTGAGCACCGTTTCGCCTCCGATGGATCCAGGATTATCGACACATACTTTATTCTCACTTTCAGATAATAATAAAGCAACCCAAAATAAGCCAAAAAATCATGGCCCTCAAGGGCCATGATCGCGGGCTCGAAGCCATCTCCTTTTTTGGCGGAGCCGATTCCCGACAGGCCGCCGCGACCCTAGGGACGCTCGCCGGGCCGCTCCTGGGCCGGGTCGCGCGCCACGACGGCCCAGGTGAGCACGGCACCCGCGGCCACCAGGGCGGCAAAGACCCAGAACACCGCCTGGAACCCCGCCATGAACCACTCGGGATGGGCGGCCTCGAAGGAGGTCTGGGGGGCGCCTGCCGCCCGCCCCATGGCCCCGTAGAGCACGGCAGAGCCGAACGTGACCCCCAGGGCCATGCCCAGGGTCCTGAAAAGCGCCGCGATGGAGCTTGCAAAACCCAGCTGGCCCTCGTCCACGCTGCCCATGACGAGGGAGTTGTTGGGGGCCTGGAAGAGCCCCACCCCCACGCTGGCGAGGCCGAGCACGCACACCACGAGCCAGAGCGGCGTGGACAGCCCGAGGAAAGCCACGGCGGCCAGGCCCGCGGCGTAGACCGTGAGGCCCACGGCCGTGGGACGCCCGCAGCCCACCCGGTCCGACAGGGCGCCGGCCACCGGCCCGAGGATGCCCGAGACCACCGGCATGACCATGATGGCCAGGCCCGCCGCCGCGGCGTCGAGCCCGCGGGCGTCCTGCAGATAGAACGGCACGATGTACTCGCTCATGCCCACGGCGAGGAAGCTCGCGAACATGGTGGCGAGGTTCACGTCGAACGCCGGGTTGCGGAAGCTGTCGAGGCAGATCAGGGGGTCGGCGCACCGGCGCTCGCGCACGACGAAGGCGCATAGCAGGAGCGCCCCGCAGGCGAGGAGAGCCACGGTGGCCGGTGACGGGTGCGTGGTCACGAACGTGAGGCCCGAGGTGAGGGCGAGCACGGCCGCGGCCACGAGGACGGCGCCGGGCGTGTCGAAGGGCCGGTCCGAGGGCGCGGGGGCGTCGTCGGGCAGCGTCATGCGGCCCAGCACCAGGCAGAGCACGCCGAACGGCACGCTCATGGGAAAGACCCAGTGCCAGCCGGCCGTGGTGACCACGAACCCGCCTACGGTGGGGCCGCACATGAGGCCCAGGGAGACCGCCGTGGCCACGACGCCCAGGGCGCGGCCGCGCTCGTCCGACGGAAACGCCTCGGTCACGATGCCCATGTTGGTGGCGAGGGCGAACCCGGCCCCCACGGCCTGCACGGCGCGGGCGGCGATGAGGGGGACGAGCCCCTGGGTGAGGCCGCACAGGAGGGAGCCCACCGTGAACACGAGCACGCCCGCCTCGAAGAACCGGACCTTGCCCAGGCGGTCGCCCAGGGCGCCCACCACGGGCATGACGGCGCACATGACGAAGAGGTACGCCGTCGACACCAGCTGCACCGAATCCATGGCCACACCCAGCTCCCGCTGGATGGAGGGCATGGCCACGTTGACGGTGGACCCGTTGAGCGTTGACATGAACGACATGATCGCCACCGTGCCGAGCACGGCCCAGCGGTTGCCCGCGGCCTTCCCCATGAAGATCCCTCCCACAGAAAAACCCGCCATCACCGTTGGGGCGATGATGACGGGTTCGCATCCGTTACCCCGGGCGTGCCGCCCGGCCTTGGGGCCAGTGTAGGGCCGCCCCCCTTAGAAGTCCACGTCGATGTCGTAGTAGACGCACTTGAGGAGCTTCTCCATCTCCTCCTGGGTGGGGATGCGCGGGTTGGAGCCGGTGCAGGCGTCGCCGATGGCGAGCTCGGCCACCTGGGGCAGCTTCTCCAGGAACTCGGCCTCGTCGATGATGGAGGTCTCGGCCGGCAGGCCGCCCTCGCCGTAGTACTTGATGGCCTGCGGGATGTTGAGCTCGTCGTTCATGTGGCGCAGCTCGGCCACGAGGGAGGCCACGAGCTCCTCGGTGGTGTCGCCGGACAGGTGCAGCCTGCGGGCGATGTCGGCGTAGCGCTCGGCGGCGCGCGGGTCGCGGGCGTTGTACTGGATCACGCGGGGCAGGTACATGGCGTTGGCCGCACCGTGGATGATGTGGCCGCCGGAGAAGGCGGCGCCGGTCTTGTGGGCCATGGAGTGCACGATGCCGAGCAGCGCGTTGGAGAAGGCCATGCCGGCCAGGCACTGGGCGTCGTGCATCTGGCGGCGGGCCTCCTTGTCGCCCTCGTAGGACTTGACCAGCCAGTCGTGGATGAGCTCGATGGACCACACGGCGTCGGCGTCGGTGAAGTTGCAGGCGGCGGTGGAGACGTAGGCCTCGATGGAGTGGGTCATGGCGTCCATGCCGGTGTGGGCGCAGAGCTTGGCCGGCATGGTGTAGGCGATCTCGGGGTCCACGACGGCGACGTCGGGGGTGATGTTGAAGTCGGCCAGCGGGTACTTGACGCCCTTGGCGTAATCGGTGATCACCGAGAAGGCCGTGACCTCGGTGGCGGTGCCGGAGGTGGAGGGGATGGCGCAGAACTTGGCCTTGGTGCGCAGGGTGGGGAAGTTGAAGGGGATGCAGAGGTCATCGAAGGTGACGTCGGGGTACTCGTAGAAAGCCCACATGGCCTTGGCGGCGTCGATGGGGCTGCCGCCGCCGATGGCCACGATCCAGTCGGGCTGGAACTCGGTCATGGCCGCAGCGCCGCGCATGACGGTCTCGACGGAGGGGTCGGGCTCGACACCCTCGAACAGCAGGGTCTCCATGCCGGCCTCCTGCAGGTACTTCTCGGTGCGCTCGAGGAAGCCGCCGCGCCGCATGGAGCCGCCGCCGGTGACGATGACGGCCTTGGAGCCCTTGAGGCCCTTGAGCTGCTCGAGGGCCCCCTCGCCATGGAAGATGTCGCGGGGCAGGGTGAACTGAGCCATGGGTGAATCCTCCCAATCGCTGTGGGGGCGCCTGTTGCCCCCGGTTGCAAGATGACGGGCGCCGGGCGCCCGATGAAGCCTCGGCCGTGCGGCCCGCACGGACCGCATCAGGGCGATAGTTTATATCCCTCAGTGGGGGGCGCCTGTGAAAAGCGGTTCGCCGAAAACACGGGTCTGCCCATGGTCCAAAGGATTATAATTAGTGGTTCTCCGGCCTCGGGACCTAGCGGATGCGCTCCACGCTCACCCGGGAGGCGAGCTCGTCCACGCGGGCGAAGTCGCCGAGCCCCGGGCAGAGCGCCACGTTGGCGCCGGTGGCCATGGCCCGCACGAGGGCACCCTCCACGTTGGAACGGTCGTCGTACCAGGCCGACAGGAACGCCCCCAGGGTGCCGTCGCCGGCGCAGGCCGTCTGGAACGGCTCGATCCTGGCGGCGCCGCACCTCCACACGCCCTCCCCGTCTGTGAAGTAGGCCCCCTTGCCGCCCATGGTGAGCAGCACGCTCTTGGCGCCGGCCGCCACCACCTCGTCGAGGGCCGCCACGGCGCTGGCGTCGTCGACGACGTCCAGGCCAAAGATGTCGCGGAGCTCGTCGTCGTTGGGCTTGATGAGCAGGGGCCCGCGCCCCACGAGGTTCTTGAGGTGGGCGCTGGAGACGTCGAGCACGAACTCGGCGCCGCGCTCCTCGAGGACGTCGAGCAGGCGGTCGTAGAAGCCGCCGTCCATGAGGGGCGAGAGGGACCCCGAGACCACCAGGCAGGTAAGGTCGGGCAGGGCGCGCACGAGCTCGAGCATCTCGTCCTGCTTCTCCAGGGGCACGGGCGCACCGGCGCCGGGCATGGTGTACTCCACCTCGCCGGCGCGCACGAGCACGGTGATGCGGGTCGTCCCCTCCACGTAGACGGGCTCCACGGGACACACCTTGCGGGCCCCCTCCACGATGTAGTCACCGGTGAAGCCGGCGAAGAAGCCCAGGATGCAGGAGGGAGAGCCGTAGTGCTCGAGGGTGAACGACACGTTGAGGCCCTTGCCGTTGGGCGAGTAGTCGGCGGCCCCCACGCGGTTGACGGCGTCGGGCGCGAGGGCGCCGTCGTTGGTGGTGACGTTCATGTCGATGGCCGGGTTGGTGGTGAGGGTGTGGATCACGGGAGGCGTTCCTTTCTATAGAAGAGGGCCCGGCATACGGGTGATGCCGGGCCCTGGGGTCTCGCGGGTGGTGCTGGCCGTCCGGGGTTAGGCGGCGTTGGGGGTGGTGCCGGTGCCCACGCCCTCGGAGCGGCGCTCACGGTCGTACTGGGACTTCTTGAAGAGCACGAAGAGCATGCCGCCGACCACGGAGCCGATCAGGATGGCCCCGATCCAGGCGATGGGGTTCTCGACCACGGGGAGCACGAGGAAGCCGCCGTGGGGGGCCGGGACGTGCACGCCCAGCATGAGGGTCAGGATGGCCGCGATGGAGCTGGAGAGCATCATGATGGGCATCACGGGCCAGATGTTCTTGGTCATGAAGGGGATGGCGCCCTCGGTGATGTGGGTGCAGCCGAGGATGAAGTTCACCAGGCCGGCGTCGCGGTCCTCCTGGGTGAAGTACTTGCGGCCCACGACGGTGGCGAAGGTGGTCACCAGGGGCGGGGCGATGCAGGCGGCGGACACGGCGGCCATGAAGGCGGTGCCGTCGGCGTAGGCGGCGGTGCCCTGGCCGGCGGTGAGGCCGGTGGCGAGCATGGCGGTGCCGGTGACGTAGGCGGCCTTGTTCACGGGGCCACCCATGTCAAAGGCGCACATGCAGCCGATGGCGAGGCCGAGGACGATGGGGCTGGCGGTCTGCAGGCTGGCAAGGAAGCCCATCATGCCCTCGTTGATGGCCACCATGGGGCCGGAGATGGCGAGCATGGCGAGGCCGGTGATGAGGGTGGAGCACAGGGGGTAGAGGAAGATCGCCTTGAGGCCGTTGAGGTTCTCGGGCAGGCGGGAGAAGGCCTTCTTGAGGCCCTCGATGACGTAACCGGCGAGGAAACCGCCGATGATGCCGCCGAGGAAGCCGAAGCCCACGCCGGCGCCGCCGGCGTCGATGAGGCCGGTCTCGGCGTTGACGGGCAGACCGGTGATGGCGATCATGCCGGCCACGAAGCCGGGCACGAGGCCGGGACGGCCGGCGATGGACTCGGCGATGTAGGCGGCGAGCACGGGCACCATGAGGTTCATGGCGATGCCGCCGATGGTCTTGAGCATGGCGGCGAAGGCGTTGTAGTCGGCCGCGGTGGAGTCGAAGCTCGTGATGCCCCAGAGGAAGGAGACGGCGGTGAGGACGCCGCCGGCCACCACGAACGGCAGCATGTGGCTGACGCCGTTCATGAGGTGCTTGTAGATCTCCTGGCCGATACCGCCCTTCTCGAAGCCGTGGTTGTCCATGGCCAGCTCCTCGTCGGAGGGCACGGAGGCGCCGGCGTTGGCGGGCTTGGCCACGAGGGCACGGTCGATGAGGCCGGCCGGGTCCTTGATGCCGGCGGTCACGCCGGCCATGACCATGGGTTTGGAGGCGAAACGGCCCTCGTCGACGTTGACGTCGGCCGCGATGACCACGGCCTTGGCGTTGGCGATGTCCTCGGCGGTGATGGCGTTCTTGACGCCCTCCTGGCCGTGGGTCTCCACCTTGATGGTGAGGCCCTTGGCCTTGGCAGCCTGCTCGAGGCCCTCCTTGGCCATGAAGGTGTGGGCGATGCCGGTGGGGCAGCCCGTGCACGCGAGGATGTCGTAGTGCTCAGCCATGCGTACTCCTCTCTTCTTCCTACTCTCTACTCTCGCCGCGGGGCGGCGCCTTCCGAGTGGTGCGGGGTCCGCGACTGGCTCCGCGCCGCCCCTCTCGTTGCGACCATTGAACGGCACCTGAGAAAATCATTGAAGATTTCTGCAAGGCGAGCGGTAGTTTTGGAAGCGTGGACGGTAGTTTTGATTAGAAAAACGAAGTAGTTGACCATCGAAAAAAGGTCAACCAGATCGACGGCCGTCGACGCTCACGACGGCCCGGTCCTGCCATTTCACAGGTCCTTTTCAACCCTGAACACGGGTCGTCCGGCCGACGGGTATCGATGGAACCCTTGCTATAGTGGTGGCGCTGTGGCTTTTTTAGGATTTCAAAGGGGGTGACCATGGCCTTCGACCCGGCACAGGAGGAGTACCGCAGGCTGAGCCTGCGCTTCGCCAGGACGCAGGAGATCGGCGACGCCTACACGGCCACGCGCGCGGCGGCCGCGTTCCGCCGGCGCTTCGCATGGAACCACGACTCCCTTCCCCAGACCGACCAGGACCGCGCCTTCCACCTCGTGGCGCGCGCCTCCGAGCTCGTGGACCGCGAGCTGCCCTTCGCCGAGGATGGCGACGTGGCCGGCCTCGTCGCCGAGGCCCGGTCGCTCCTCGAGGAGGCCGTCTCCCTCGACCCCGAGTGCCACGACGCCCGCCGCATGCTCGCGGCCCAGGAGTGCCCGAGCTTCGAGGAGCACTACCGCTTCCTCGTCGACAACGTCGACGAGGTGCGCGGGCGCACCCTCGCCCGGCGCAACGAGGCGCTCGCCTCCGGGCGCACCGGCGCCGACATCGAGGCGCGGCTCGTCTCGTACCCGCTCTACCGCTGGCTCGCCTCGCTCGCGGCCCGCGCCCTCGTTTGCGGCCGCTACCGCAAGAGCCTGGAGTTCTGCCGGGAGGTCCTGGAGATGGACCCCAAGGACCACGCCGACGCCCGCTTCACCGCCTACCTCGCCCTCGCCAAGCTTGAGGACGCCGATGGGCTCGAGGCCCTGGCGGACCACGCGGCACGGAACGTCCCCCACCGCCCGGCGCCGGACGCCTGGCTCCTCATCGCCTCCATGGCCCTCGCGGCCCGCCGTGGCGACCGCCAGGGGGCCCACCGCCACCTCCAGGCGCTCCTCGACGGCTACCCCCACGCCGGCATGGTCCTCTCCTCCCAGAGCGAGCTCCCCGACGGCGTGTTCGCGCGCCTGGCGGTGGAGCCCTACTCCAACGACGAGCTCGTGCTCGCCGTGAGCGAGAGCAGCGTGGTGTTCCAGGAGGGCGTGGACCTCAAGGGCATGGGCGCCCTCGGCTCCTTCGTGGCTGCCGACCCCTCCGTGGTGAGCGCCCGCATCTCCGACGAGATGAGCCTCGGGCGCACCCAGGACGCCGTGACCGACTGGAGGGGCTGACCGTGGACTGGTACGGCGAGCTCACCCAGCGCGTGGCTGCCCGCTACCTCCAGGAGCACGGCCCCATGAGCGAGGGGGCGCGCCAGGAGCTCATGGGGGCCGTGGCGGCCGACGTGGACTCCTTCGTGGACCACCCGGCCGACCACGCCTTCGCCATGGTGGCCCAAGCCCAGGCCGCCCTCGCCAAGGCCTCAGCCGACGACGAGTTCCTGAGCGACGACGAGTACATGGCCTCGCGGGCACGGCGCCTGGAGAGGCTCTGCGCCGCGTGCGACGAGGCCCTCTCCATAGACCCCGACGCCACGGACGCCGCCCTCATCCGCCTGCTCGCCACCGAGGCCGACGCCCTGGAGCACGTCACGGCCCTGCGCGCCCTCGACGGGAGCCTGGGCGCGGAGGCCCCGGCCGAGGCGACCGACCCCGTGGACGCGTGGGCCGACGTCTTCCGGCACCCCGCCCTCAGGGTGCGGGCGGCCCTGGCCGTCACGGCGCTCGACGCCGCCAACGTCTCTATGGCGCTGGGGTGCGCGAGGTCGCTCCTGGACGTCATGCCCGGCGACGAGCTGGGCATGGGCGGCACGGCGGCGCTGGCCCTGGCACGCCTGGAGGACGAGGAGGGCTTCAACGAGCTGGACGCCCGCCTGGGGCGCCGCGGCAGCGCCTGGACCAACCTCGCCCGCACGCTGCTGCTCTTCAAACTCGACCGCCTGCCGGCGGCTCGGCGCGCCCTCGCGGGGTTCAGGTCCCTCAACGAGGGCGCGGCCTACGCGCTTCTGCGCCCCACCTACGTGGAGACCTACCTCCCGTGCCGCCCGGAGTTCGTCCCGGGGTCGTTCGAGGAGGCCGTGCTGGCCGTCCACGAGGCCGATCCGGTGGTGGTGGACGCCCCCGACTTCGTCAACTGGGCCTCGGAGCAGCCGGGCGTGCTCGACGACGCCGTGGCCTTCGCCCGCTCCAACGGCATGGACTGGTAGCCTTCGGGCTGCGGCCGGGCGCGGCGATGCTGCTATACTTGGCAATCGCGCGCCGACGTCCCCATCGTCTAGCGGCCGAGGACACCGCCCTTTCAAGGCGGGAACACGGGTTCGAGTCCCGTTGGGGGCACCATAGGAAAACAGCAGGCCGGAGGGTGTGAACCCCTCCGGCCTTGTTTTTTGGTCGATGTCGTGGCGCGGCCTCGGGCGCCCTAGCCCACGAAGTAGCGGCCCACGCGGTAGAAGGTCACGGTGCCGGAGGTCTTGTTGTCGGAGAACTGCACCACCTCGACGGAGTGCTCGCCGTCGGAGAGCTGGCCGTCGGTGAGGTCCAGGGCGTGGACGCCGTTCTCCATGGGCTCGGCCAGCACCTGATCGCCATCCACGAACACGTAGGTGGTCCTGTCGACCGGGATGCCCTCGGTGACCACGGACACCTGGGCGTGGAGCTTCTGCGGGTTGACGGCCATGTGCGGGATGCCGCCATCCTCGGTGGTGCCCTCGTCGCAGGAGAAGTAGGCCGTGCCCTCCCCCACGTTGCCATACTGGTCGTGGCCGAAGGTCGCGGGCTCCGTGGCCGTGGCGTCCTCGGTGGAGGAGGCGGCCGCGTCGTCCGCCGGCTGTGCGGCCGGCGCCCCGCCGCAGCCCGCCAGGGCCAGGGTGAGCATTCCTGCCGCGACCAGCTTGCCTACCTTCATCACGATCCTCCTCGATCGAACGCCCCGGCGGGACGACGTACCTGTCAGGGGATTACTACCCCATCAGGGCGAGGACGGCTCGCTCGGAGGCGGCCATGTTCTCACCCAGGAGGAACGGGACCCCGTTGACGTAGGGGCACTCCAGGTGCTGCGGCGCCATCATGGTGGCCACGAGGAAGTCGAACCCGGCCGAGAGGCGCGGCGCCTCGGCGATCTTGCACTGCCGGATGGTGTAGGCGCCCTCGTAACCGTGGGAGTCGAGGAACCGCTCCAGACGGGCACGGACGGCGGTGGAGGTGGCGAACCCGGACCCGCAGGCCAGGAGGATGCGCTTCATGGGCGTTCAGCTTTCATATCCAAGGCGCCCCTGGGGGCCGCCGAGAGGTTCTCGTCCCTGCGGCGCCGCCGTCGCGGCACCGAGGTGGTAGGGGCGGTGGGACTCGAACCCACACGCCGTGAAGGCCGAGGTTTTTAAGACCCCTGCGTCTACCGTTCCGCCACGCCCCCGTCCTTGAACCATCCTAATCCTTTATGGCTCCACGAGGTCGGCGAGACCCACGGTGGCGGGCAGGAAGCCCACGGGGCCCGGGGTCCCGTCGAGGGACCTCTCCACGGCCATGCAGGCCCCGGCGAGGCCGTCGAAGTCGCTCACCGTGAGCTCCCTGAAGCCGCTGGCCCTCATGAGCTCGCCCACCAGGAGCGTGCCACCCAGGATCACAGGCGCCCGGTTGGGCTGGAGACCCGGGATGCGGGCCCTCTGGGACTCGGTCATGGCGGCAAGGCGGGCGCCCAGGTCGTCCACCTCCTCCACGGTGAGGGTGGAGCCCTGGACCACCGCGCTGTCGTAGGTCTCCAAGCCCAACCCCATGGCGGACAGGGACGTCACGGTGCCGCCGGTGGCGATGAGGATGTCGGGGTGGGCCAGGGCCCCCTCCATCCAAGGCATCTGGGCCTCGAAGGCCATGCGGGTCTCGCAGCAGCAGGCCACCAGGTCGTCGCGGGAGGGCGGGTCGTTGCGCGAGAGGAACCGCTCGGTCAGGCGACGCGCCCCCAGGTCGAAGGAGTGGGTCCAGTCCACCACGAGCCCGTCGTCGGTGCGGCCGCCGCAGGTGAGCTCGGTGGAGCCGCCACCGATGTCGGCCACGGCCATGCTGTGGCAGTCGAAGGCCTGGGCGACCCCGCGGAACGCCAGGGCCCCCTCCACCGTTCCCGTGAGCACCTCGGGCGCGAGGCCGCGGGCGCGCAGGGCGTCCAGGAGCTCGTCGGCGTTGCGGGCGTCCCGGGCCGCGGAGGTGAGGAAGCACCCCACGACGTCGCAGCGGTGGTCGCGCAGGAAGGCGATGAAGCCGTCCACGGCCTCGAGCACGCGGGCGATGGCGTCGGGAGAGATGAGCCCCACGGCGTCCACTCCCTCGCCGAGGTTGCAGATGCGGCTCTCGCGCACGATGGAGAGGACCACATGGTCCTGGATGTCGGCCATGCCCACGCGGGCGGTGACGGTCCCGATGTCTATGACGCCCACACGGCGGGTCTCACTCATGGTTCTGGTCCCCCTTCTGGTAGAAGAAGAGTCGGTCGAGGGCCTGGATGTACCAAGGGTCCTCCCGGGCAAGCACGGCGGCCCGGACGTCCTCGGGAATGGGCACGGCCTCGCCCCCCTGCCCACCGGGGAGGCCGGAGACCGTTGCGGCCTCCTCGCCCTCCTTCACGTAGCCGTGGAGCCGGGCCTCGTCCTCGATGCCCTGCTCGGTGGTGAGGTCGCGGGCGCGCTTCTCCACGGCCTCGTTCTCGGCGTTTATCTCGGCGAGCACGTCCTGGATGATCTGGTTGTTGCGCTTGGCCATGTAGAGGTCCCGCACCGGCCCGTAAAGCGCCACGACGGCGACCACGACCACCGCGAGCACGGCGAGGGCGCGGCGGGACGGACGCGGGAGGCGCCCCTTGCCCGGCTGCCCGTCGGCACCTTCCTGGGGGGAGGTGCGGCCGCGGCGGGCCCGGGACGGGGAGTCGCCGCCGCGCCGGGCCGACGTCACGGCCGCCGTCAGACGCTGCGCCGCGGAGCGCGCCCCCCCGGCGACGGCCGCACCGGCCTTGGCCGCGGCGGACGCGCCCTTGGACGCCTTGGGGGTCCCCGCCGTCTTGGCGGCCTTGCCAGCCTTGGCGGTCTTGGCCTTGGCGTCTGCGGCCCCCCGGGCGCGCTGCCCGGCCCCGACGCCCCCGCGGCGGCGGGTGCGGTCGCCGCGGCCATCGGCCGCCTGGGCGCGCGCGGCGTCGCGGGCGCGGTGGAGGTCGCCCGTGGACGCCGCGGAAGAGGCGGTGCGGGCGGGGTGCGGGCGGAGCGGCGTGGGGTCGCCGGCATCGGAGGTGGCACGGGCGCGGCGGTGCGACCGGGCCCTGGTGGAGGGCGACGCCAGCTCGCCGCCGGAGGGCCTGGGGCTCACAGAGCCGTCCGGGCCCACGGCGACGTCGTCGACCTCGTAGACGGGCTCGTCGACCGCCTCCGGGGAGGCGTCGCGGCGCGCCCGCGGCCTGAAGGCGATGGTTTTGTCGTCGCGCTGGGACATGGTTCCTCATCTGCTGCGTTTGGGGTGCTCTCTTGAGGGACGCGCCCTCAGGAGAGCCATCATACACGCGTTGCCCCCGCCCCCGGAGGCGGGGGTCGGGGGCGTGCGCGGGATACCCTTGAATCCTCAGAGCCCTGCAGGGCGGCTCAGCGCTCCCCCCGCTCGCCCTCCTTGACGCGGGCCCAGAGCCCCTCCAGCTCCCCATGGGAGAGCTCCTCCAGGGGCGTCCCGGCCTCGCGGGCGGCCCGCTCCATGGCGGCCCACCGGCGGCGGAACTTGGCCGTGGAGCGACGGAGCGCCCGCTCGGCGTCCACGCCCCCCTTGCGGGCCACATTCACCAGGGCAAAGAGCACGTCGCCGAACTCCAGCTCGGCGGCCTCCCCGCCGGGCTCCTCGGCCTCGAACTCGGCGCGCTCCTCGGCCACCTTGTCCCACACGGCGTCGGCGGAGGGCCAGTCGAACCCGGCGCGCGCGGCCCGCTTGGAGACCTTCTGGCACTCCATGAGGGCGGGCAGCGAGCGCGGCACGGAGTCCAGGAGGCCCTGCTCGGCGTCCTCGCGCTCGGCGTCCTTCACCTGCTCCCAGATGGCGAGCACCTCGCCCTCGTCGGCCGCCGCGGCGTCGCCGAACACGTGGGGGTGGCGGCGCACGAGCTTCTCGTCGAGGCCGGCCACCACGTCGTCGATGGAGAACGCGCCGGCGTCGTCCGCGATCTGGGCGTGGAGCAGCACCTGCATGAGCACGTCGCCGAGCTCCTCGGCCAGATGGCGCGGGTCTCCTCCGTCGATGGCGTCCACGGCCTCGTAGGCCTCCTCCACCATGTTGCGCTGGATGGAGCCGTGGGTCTGCTCGCGGTCCCAGGGACAGCCGTCGGGCTGGCGCAGGCGCCAGATGGTGCGCACGAGGGCGTCGAATCCCGGGTGCTCCCCCGGTGCGCCCGCGCGGTCGCGGCTCTGCCCGTCGGCCGCGGTGGCGACGGCCGAGAGGCCCGTGGCCGGGTCCGTCACGGGGCCGGAGGCGATGTCGGCTCGGATGCGCACGGCCAGGGACCGGGCCATGGAGGCCGAGCCCTCGGCGTTGGGGTGCAGCCGCAGGTCGCCGAAGAGGCGGGGGTCGTGGGCCACGAGGTCGAAGCCGTCGACGAAGGAGAATCCCAGCCCGGCGCACTCGTCGCGCAGGATCTGGCCCACCCAGCCCAAGGGCTTGCCCGAGGCGGAGGCGATGGCGGCGTCGGCGCGCCACAGGGGCGACACCACGTACACGCGGGCGCAGGAGCCGTAGAGGTCGGCCACGCGCCGCAGGTAGGCGTGGATGTTCTTCCGGATGCGCCTGGCCGAGCTGATGCGTGCCCAGTCGTTGGTGCCGTAGGCCACGACCACGGCGGCGGGGGCGGCCCTCCGCAGGCGACCGGAGCCCTTGAGGGTGCCCGGGTCGAACACGTGGCCCGCCACGCCCTGGTTCACCAGGCAGAAGTCGAGGTCGCGTCCCAGGCGCACGGGCCAGGTCTCGCCGGAGCAGCCGGCGACGAAGCCCTGGGTGATGGAGTCTCCCAGGGTGAGCAGCAGCGGGCGGTCGGGCATGGGCTCCAGGCTGCCGTCCGTGCGCAGCCCTCCCACCGCCACGGCCATGATGTAGGGCAGCCACACGCGGCACTCCAGGGGAACGTGGGCCCCGTTGTCGAGGGCGAACGTGAGCGTGCCCGACTCCACGGTGGCCACATGCTGGACGCCGGCGACCTCGAGGGTCACGGAGTCCACGAGCCCCGCCTCCGGGGCCAGGGAGCGGCCCTCGGCGGCGCGCACCTCGCGCACCATGTCGGCGTCGTGGGCGAGGTCGAAGACCACCTCGAGGTCCACCTGCACCTCGCTGCCGTCGGTGACGAAGGCCAGGCACACGCCCGCCGTGGAGCCGGCGCGGTGGCTGCGGCCCACCTCGGCGAGGTGGCGGAGCTGCTTGGCCGAGAAGCGCCAGGGCCGCACGTAGCCGTCGTCCTGGACCTCCACACGCACGCACCCGCGCAGGTAGCGGCAGACCTCGGGCACGTCGGCGCCGGCCAGGGTGCGCCCCCGAGCGTCGACCACCTTGGGCTCGAGGGAGGATGAACCCATCAGCGCACCTCCCTGTCGCCGGTGGACGCCGCCTGTCGGGCGGCCCTGCGGCCGGTCGTGCCCCGGCCGGGCTGTATGGGTGCTTCCATGGCGCTCCCTTCCCGCGCTCCTGCGGGGCGCCGCGACGGGCGCCCCTCGGACGGTATCAATCTTGGCACAGGCGGCGCAGGGGTCGCCCCGCGCGGGGCCCGGTTACATCATTCCGGCGCCCGCAGGGGCTCACTCCCCGTCGTCGCCGCCCATGGCCTCCAGCACGGCCAGGGCGCCGGCCACCACGTCGTCGCCGGCGCGGTGCGGGTAGGCCACCTTGGCGGTCTTGGGGTACACGAGGGCCCCCTTCGCCTTGAGCTCCCGTGTGACGTCGCGGTCGGGGCTGTGGCCCAGGAACACGAACCTGCCGCCCGTGAGGGCCACCGAGGTGACGCCCAGGCGCTCGGCGCGGATGCGGATGCGCTGGCGGTCCAGGAGGTTCCGCGCGGCCTCGGGCAGGTCGCCGTGCTCACGGGCGAGGTCGCTCTCCAGGCGGTCCACCTGCTCGAGCTCCGTTGCCGCCGCCACGCGGCGGTAGGCCATGACGCGCTTGTCGATCTCGGGGACGTACTCGTCGCTGAAGTAGAAGTCGGCCGAGAGGTTCACGGTCACCTCGGGAGGCTCGACGTCGCCCACCTCGCCGCGGGCCTCCGAGACGGCGGCACCCAGCATCTGCGTGAACAGGTCGAAGCCCACCTGCTGGAGGTTGCCGTGCTGCTCGGCCCCCACGAGGGAGCCGGCGCCGCGGATCTCGAGGTCGCGCATGGCCACGCGCATGCCGCTGCCCAGGTCCTGGTACTCGTTGATGGCCGTGAGGCGCTCGGTGGCCTCCTCGGTGAGGGGCTTGTCGCCGTCGAAGAGGAAGTACGCGTAGGCCTGGGTGCGCCCGCGGCCCACGCGGCCCTTGAGCTGGTAGAGCTGGGCGAGGCCCAGGCGCTGGGAGTCCTCGATGACAAGCGTGTTGGTGTGGGGGTTGTCGATGCCGCTCTCGATGATGGTGGTGGCCACGAGCACGTCGATGTCGTGCTCCTGGAAGCGCTCCATGACGTCCTCCACCTCGCGGGCGCTCATCTGGCCGTGGGCCACACCCACGCGGGCCTCGGGCGCGGCCTCGTGCACGCGCCCCACGGCCTCGTCGATGGTTGTCACGCGGTTGCTCACGTAGTACACCTGGCCGCCGCGGGCGGTCTCGGTGCGGATGGCGTCGGAGACGACGTCGGGGTCGAACTCCCCCACGTGCACCTTCACCGGCAGGCGGCCGGGGGGCGGCGTCATGATGAGGCTCATGTCGCGCACGCCCGAGAGGCTCATCTGCATGGTGCGCGGGATGGGCGTGGCCGAGAGCGTGAGCACGTCCACCTGCTCGCGCAGGTTCTTGAGCTGCTCCTTGTGCTGGACGCCGAACCGCTGCTCCTCGTCCACGATCACGAGGCCGAGGTCCTTGGGGTTGACGTCGCGCGACAGCAGCCGGTGCGTGCCGACGAGCACGTCCACCTCGCCGGCCGCGAAGCCCTCGAGGGCGCGCCGCTGCTGCGCGGCGCTGCGGAAGCGGCTGAGCACCTCCACGGTCACGCCGAACGGCGAGAAGCGCCGCTCGAACGTCTCGTAGTGCTGCTGGGCGAGGATGGTCGTGGGGCAGAGCACCATGACCTGCTTGCCGTCCTGCACGCACTTGAAGGCCGCCCGCAGGGCCACCTCGGTCTTGCCGAACCCCACGTCGCCGCAGAGCAGGCGGTCCATGGGGCGCGGGGCCTCCATGTCTGCCTTGATGTCGGCGACGGCCCTGGCCTGGTCGGGCGTGAGGGCGTAGGAGAAGCTCGCCTCCATGTCGGCCTGCTCGGAGTTGTCCGGGGCGAAGGCGTGACCTTTGACGGCCGCCCTCCTCGTGTAGAGGTCCACCAGGTCGAAGGCCAGCTTCTTGGCGTTCTTGCGGGCCTTCGCCGTGGCGCGCGACCAGTCGGCCGTGTTGAGGCGCGTGAGGCGCGGGCTGTTGCCGTCGGGCCCCACGTAGCGGGTGATGCGGTCAACCTGCTCCAGCGGCACGTAGAGCTTGTCGCCCTCGGAGTACTCGAGCAGGAAGTAGTCGCGCTCCTTGCCGGCCACCTCGCGGCGCACGATGTCGGCGAACCTCGCGATGCCGTGGGTGGCGTGGACCACGTAGTCGCCGGGCTTGAACGGGAAGGTCACCTGGGTGGGGTCCACCTGTCGGCCGCGGCCGCGCTTGGCCATGCGGGAGGTGAGGTCGCCCACCGAGAAGACCGCCAGGCGCACGGAGGGCACCACCACGCCGGCGGGCACCGGGGCGTCGAAGAACGTGACGCTCTCCCGGGGGAGCGCCTGGGCGTCGGCCTGGGTCCGCGGGTCGGTCACGGGGAGGCGGCCGGCGGCGTCGGCGGCCAGGGCCTCCGAGAAGGGCACGTGCTCGTCGCCGAAGGTGAGCTCCAGGGCCTCGCGGGCGCCGCGGTCCGGCACGGCGAAGGCGATGGAGAAGCCGTCGTTCACGAGCTGGCGCACGCGGCCGAGGAGGCGCGTGTCGGAGCCGGCGATCTGGGGCTGGCGCACCTTGAGCTCCACGGGCCGCTGGGCCCCTGCCGTGGCGATGGACGAGAACGACAGCCGCTGGCGGTTGCCGAAGTCCAGCTCCCGGGCCGCCGTGTAGAGGCCGTCGAGGGTCGCGCCGGCGCCCTGGGCCGAGGAGGCGAGGTCGTCGGTGGCGCGCAGGCAGTCGTCGAAGAGCGCCCGGGGCTCGTTGAGGCACACGAGGGTCGACGGCCCCACGTGGTCGAGGGGCGTGCCGGTGGCGCCGTAGAGCTCCCGCAGGTAGAGGCCCGTGCGGGCCGTGGGGATGCGGGCCTGGATCGCCTCGAGGTCGGCCGCCACGGCGGAGGACTCCTTGGCGCGGTTGTAGAGGGCCTTCTCGGCGCGGGCCACGGTCTCGTCGGTGAGGGCGAACTCCCGGGCCGGGAGCAGCTCCACCTCCCGGAGCTCACCGATGGTCTGGCCCGTGGAGGGGACCACGCGGCGGATGCGGTCGATCTCGTCTCCGAAGAACTCCAGGCGCACGGGGCCGGTCCCCTGGGCGGGGCAGACGTCCACGGTGTCGCCGCGGACCGAGAAGCACCCGGGCTCCTCGGCGTCGCCGGTGTCGACGTAGCCCGAGGCCAGGAGCGCGGCGACGACGTCGGCGGGCTCCGCCTGCCGGCCGGCGCGCCACACGGCGGAGGCATAGTAGGCGCTGCCCGCCGGCGGCACGCGGCGCATGAGCGAGCGGGCGCTGGCCACCACGACGCAGGGCTCCTCGGCCGCCAGCGCCGCCATGGCGCGGGTACGGGCGCCGAGCTGCGCCATGTCGGGGGCGATGCGCTCGTTCCAGGGGCGGTCGCGTCGCTCGGGGTAGCGCATCACGTGCTCGAGGCCGAGCCAGGCCGAGAGGGCATGGGCGGCGCGGTCGGCCGCCTCCTCGCCGGAGACCACGTAGAGGCAGGGGCGCGGGTCCGCCGCCCAGAGGGAGGCGAGCACGAGGTTGCGGCCCGACTGCGACACCGAGAGGGTGGCGTCCTCCCCCTCGCGGAGCTGCGACGCGATGGAGCGGAGCCCCTTGTCGGAAAGGAGCTGGCGGGCGATGCGGTTGATGAACATGGGCGGGGTCTCGCTTTCGCACAGCGCAAAGCGCCCTCGGACAGGCCGAGGGGCGCGGGGAGCGACGGGTTTTCGCCTAGAATGGTACCCCGAGCGACGGGGCCCAGCACCGGGCGTCCGATTCCATCCAGGCCGCGGCGCCCCTCTCCCGCAGGGCCGGAGCACCCTTCCTGCGCCTTGGGCGCCTCCGGGCAGAACCTCCGGGCGGAGCCTCCGGACGAGTGCGCGATATCAAATCGCATTCCATGCTGTTTTATGCGCATGTACCTCCAAGACAGGGCGTTTTATCCGTTTTCAAGCGTTTCTTATCCATGTTGCGTCGTTTATATCGCGCAGAGCGTTTTCGGCTACCGAGAGGAGCACCCCATGGCCCACAGGATCGTCATCGGAGGCCCCACCGCCCTCCGCATCGCGTGCGACCGCGCCTGCGCGCTGTGCATACGGCCCACCGAGGTGCGGGCCCACGACTCCCTCGACGACATCGGCTGCCACCGGCACCCGCCCCGCCACCGGGAGCTCGAGGCCATCCGCGCCGCCTGCGAGCCCTACGGAACCGTGCACCTCTACGTGCCCCGGGCCGACGCGCGCACGCGGCACCGCGGTTTCTCCTCCCACGTGTGGGGTGGCCCCGTGAGCGGGGGCTCCCTCCTCCTCTGGGAGGTGCCGGAGACTGAGCTCACGGTCTCCGTGGCGACCCCGGCCCTCGCCCTGCTCCAGACGGCCACGCTTGCGGACGACCCTCCCCTGCTCGGGGCAGCCTGCGAGCTCCTGGGCCGCTTCGCGGGAGCGGGCGGGGACAGGCCGACCTCCCCGCCGTGCAGGCGCGCCGTCATGGAGGACTACCTCTCCTCGCTTCCGGAGGCCACGCCGGGGCTCAGGCGCGTCCGCAGGCTGGTGGGGCTGGCCTTTGAGAACGGGTGGTCGCCCCTCGAGGTAGCGACGGCCGGCATGCTCTCCCTGCCCCGAGATCTCGGCGGGCTGGGGCTGCCGCGGCCGCAGCTCAACCATGCGATCCACCTCCCGCCTGCCCAGGAGCGCCAGCTGGGCTACTCGCCCCTGCACGCCGATCTGGCGTGGCCCGCCGAGCATGTGGTCGTCGAGTACCAGGGAAGGCACCACTTCGGCAACCGGAACGTGGCCGAGGACGACATGGACCGCGCCAGCGTCCTGCGCCAGACGGGCTGGTGGGTGGAGCAGTGGGCCCACCGCGACCTGCGCGACCTACTCCGGCTCGACGAGGGGGCAGGCCGAGTCGCCGAGCGGCTGAGATGCCCACTCCCCGCCCCGGACGGCGCGCTCCGCTCCCTCCAAGGACGCCTCTATGCCGGGCTCACCCGCTGGCGGGACCTCCTACTGTAGCCCCGCACAGAAGGGCGGCCGGCGCCGCTCGTGGGCGCCGGCCGCCAGAGGGGCCGTCCTTGTAAGAACCTGTTCCTAGAAGACCGTGACCACGGCGCCGTCGTAGGTGTCGTCGATGTACTTCTTGGCCGTCTCGGAGGTGAGGGCCTTCACGAGGGCCTTGGTCTTCTCGCTGTCCTGGTTGCCGTCCTTCACCGCCACGATGTTGGCGTAGGCCTTGGCGGCCTCGCCCTGGTCGGACTCGGTGGCCAGGGCGTCGGAGACGTTGAGGCCGGCACCCAGCGCGTAGTTGCCGTTGATGGCGGCAATGTCAACGTCCTGCAGGGAGCGCGGCAGCTGGGCGGCCTCGAGCTCCTCGATCTGGAGGTTCTTGGGGTTCTCCACGATGTCCACCACGGTGGCGTTGAGCCCGGCACCGTCCTTGAGCTTGATCAGGCCCTCCTGCTGCAGGAGGAGCAGGGCGCGAGCCTCGTTGGTGGTGTCGTTGGGCACGGCCACGGTGGCGCCGTCGGGCAGGGCGTCGAGCGAGGCGGTCTTGCCGGCGTAGAGGCCGAAGGGCTCGAAGTGGATGTCGGCGGCGTCCACGAGGTGCGTGCCGTTCTCCTCGTTGAAGTCGTTGAGGTAGGTCACGTGCTGGAAGTAGTTGGCGTCCAGCTGGCCGTCCTCGAGGGCGGTGTTGGGCTGGATGTAGTCGTTGTACTCCACCACCTCGAGGGTGTAGCCGTCCTTGGCGAGCTCGTCCTTCACGGCGTCGAGGATCTGGGCGTGGGGGGTGGGGCTGGCGCCCACCTTGATGGTCTTGTCGCCGTCGGAGGAGGAGCCGGACTGGCCGCAGGCGGCGAGGCCGGCCACGCAGACGACGGCGAGGGCGACGACGCAGAGGCGCGCGGCGATCGGGTGCTTCTTCATGGGTGTCTCCTTGGGTAGCGGGCGGTGCGCCCGGTGTCTGTGTCAGCGGTGGCGCTTGTCCACCTTGGAAACCAGCTTGAGGCCGCCCTCCTGGAAGACCTGCGCGATGACGGCGAGCAGGGCCACCGTGGCGAGCATGACGTCTCCCTGGTAGCGGTAGTAGCCGTAGTTGATGGCGATGGCACCGAGCCCGCCGCCGCCCACGAAGCCCGCCATGGCCGAGTAGCCCAGGATCGTGGCCAGCGAGATGGCGGCGCCCACGAGCAGCGAGGGGCCGGCCTCGGGGATGAGGACCTTGACCACGACCTGCCAGGGCGAGGAGCCCATGGCGCGGGCCGCCTCGATGACCCCGCCGTCGACCTCCTTGAGCGACGACTCCACCATGCGCGCCACGTAGGGCGCGGCGGCCACCACGAGCGGCACGACGGTGGCCGTGGAGCCGATGGTGGTGCCCACCACAAGGCGCGTGAAGGGCAGGATGGCCACGAGCAGGATCAGGAAGGGGATGGAGCGCAGCACGTTGACGACGATGCCCACCACCAGGTTGACGGCGCGGTTGCGCGCGATGCCGCCCTCACCGGTGATGTAGAGCACCACGCCGAGCGGGACGCCGATGACGTAGGCGATGGCCGTCGAGACGACGGTCATGTACAGGGTCTCCCACGTGCCGGTGACGAGGAGGTCGATCATCTCCTGGCTCACTGGCGCTCACCCCCTTTCGCGGACGGGGTTCCGGTGCCGTCGCCGCCGGGCATTCGCGGGTCTCCCGCCTCCTCGTAGTGGATGCCGCGGCCGTCCAGGTAGGCGCGGACGCGGTCGGCGGCGTCGGGGTCCTCGGGCAGCTGGATGAGCATCTGGCCGAAGGCGCGACCGCCGATGTCCTGCGTGTTGGCGCCCATGATGGACACGCGCACGCCGCAGGTGAGGGAGAGATCGCTGATCACGGGGTCGCCGGACTCCTCGCCGGTGAAGGCGATGCGCACCATGCCGGGGGGCAGCTCGCCGCCGAGGGCGTCCTCGAGGTGGCCCTCGGCCGGGGACACGAGGCGGCGGGCCGTCTCGCTCTTGGGGTGCAGGAAGACGTCCTGGACGGCGCCCACCTCGCAGACGCGGCCCTGGGCCATGACGGCCACGCGGTCGCAGATGAGCTCGACCACCTTCATCTCGTGGGTGATCACCACCACGGTGACGCCCAGGCGGGCGTTGAGCTCCTTGAGGAGGTCGAGGACCGAGCGGGTGGCCTCGGGGTCGAGGGCGCTCGTGGCCTCGTCACAGAGGATGATGTCGGGGTCGCTGGCCAGGGCGCGGGCGATGGCCACGCGCTGCTGTTGGCCGCCGGAGAGCTGCGCCGGGTACGAGCGGGCCTTCTCGGAGAGGCCCACGAGCTCGAGGAGCTCGGCCACCCGGGCGTCGGCCTCGGAGCGGGACACCCCGGCGATGTCGAGGGGGTAGCGCACGTTGGCGGCCACGGTGCGCTGCTGCAGCAGGTTGAACTGCTGGAAGATCATGCCGATCTTCTTGCGCGCCTCGCGCAGCTGCCGGGGCGGCAGGGCCACGAGGTCGCGGCCGTTGACGATGACGGAGCCCTCCGTGGGGCGCTCCAGCAGGTTGATGCAGCGCACGAGGGTGGACTTGCCGGCGCCGGAGAAGCCGATGATGCCGAAGACCTCGCCGTCCTCGACGGTGAGGTCGACGCCGCTCACGGCGTGGAGCTCACCCGAGGGGGTGGAGAAGGTCTTGGACAGGTTGCGCAGCTCGATCATGGGTCCCCCGGTTCACGGCCGCCCTCCCACACGTGGCGGCGTTGGCACAGCATCGCAGAACGGGCCGTCAATTCCCAGCGCGTGCGTGGGATTTACCGGACCGGAAACAATGCCTTCTTGGGAGCCTAGCAGTGCCCGGGCACCCGCGCCAACGGCACCGGGGCGAGGGGGCCGCGGGGCGGCGGCGCCGGAAGGGGGCCGAGCGGCGCCATGGCAACCCCCCGGATGGTGCCGCCATGGTTCACAGGGCCGCCATATAACCGCAGGTGCGGCGCGGTATAATCGGGCGATTGTCCGTTGATGACCCACACCGACCTGCGGAGACGCCCGTGAAGTCAAAGAAGAAGGCCAGATCGACCGCCGAGGACGCGGCACACCTCTCCCGAGAGGACGCCGCCGGCCTTTACGCCGAGAGGCGCAGGAGGCGCAGCCGCTCCAAAGGCCTCAAGGTCCTCGCGCTCGTCGTCGTGTGCGTCGTGGCGCTGGGCGCCGTGGGCGCGTGGGCGTACCTCTCCAACATCGAGGGGCGCCTCAACAGCGGCGTCGACCAGAAGCTCCGCGGCACCCTCACCACCACCGAGGCGGGGGACCCGTTCTACATGCTGCTCCTGGGCGTGGACAAGTCCGAGGAGCGCGCCGGGAGCGCCGAGTACGGCCAGGACTCCTCCAACTACCGCACCGACTCCATCATGCTGGCCCGCATCGACCCCAAGGACAAGCAGGTCACCCTCGTGTCGCTGCACCGCGACACCCTGGTGGACCTCGGCGAGCACGGCAAGCAGAAGATCAACGCCGCCTACTCCCTCGGCGGGCCGTCCTACACCGTGCAGGTGGTGAGCCGGTTCGCAGACGTGCCCATCTCCCACTACGCCGAGATCGACTTCGACCACTTCGAGGGCATCGTGGACGCCCTCGGCGGCATCGAGGTGGACGTCCCCATCGACATCGACGACCCTTACGCCGGCGAGCCCATCAAGAAGGGCCTCCAGACCCTCAACGGCGCCCAGGCCCTCACGCTCTGCCGCAGCCGCCACGCCTACGACGCCTACGGCGACGGCGACCTCTACCGCGCCGCCAACCAGCGCATGGTCATCGCAGCCATCGTGAAGAAGGTGCTGGCCTCCGACCCCGCCACCATGACGGCCACCATCTCGTCCATGGCCGACGCCGTGTCCACCGACCTCTCCCTCGCAGACATCCTGTCCCTCGCCAACCAGATGAAGGGCATCGACATGGACAAGGACGTCTACACCGGCATGGAGCCCACCACCTCGAGCTACGTCAACAACACCTGGTACGAGATCTGCGACACCGAGGCCTGGAAGACCATGATGACCCGCGTGAACCAGGGCCTCTCCCCCTACGCGAGCGCCGACGAGGACCCCACCGGCACCGACGCCGGCGGCACCGTCAACGTGAAGAACGACGGCGGCACCGACACCACCCTCCCCGACTCCACGACCTTTGACACCAACACGGGCGCCGACAAGGACGGCACGGACTACTCCGGCACCGTGGAGGTGCTCAACGGCGCCGGCGAGGAGGGTCTGGCCGGCCGCGTGGCCAACAGCCTGGCCCGTTACGGCTACGACACCTCCGCCGGCACCGCCCGCAACCACTACGACGACACCGTGGTGGTCTACATGAACGACGCCGCCAAGGCCAAGGCCGAGACCGTGGCCAAGGTGCTCGGCGGCCAGGTGAACGTCATCGACGCCAGCGCCGGCTACACCTCGGACGCCGACGTGCTCGTGGTGCTGGGCACGGACCTGCGCGACTACAGCTGACGCCGCCGCCTGCAGAGACAGACCCGCCCCTGCGGGGGCATACCGAAGGGGGCCGTGCACCTGGCGATGCACGGCCCCCTTCCCATGTCTGTCCCACCAGTCGGGCACTTCTGTCCCAACGGTCGGGCACTTTTGTCCCACCGGTCGGACCCCCAGGGCGTCACCTCGAGGCATGACCGAGGCCCCTGCCCTACTGCAGGGTGCCCGCCATGTCCGCCCCCAGCATCACCACGACGTCGGCCGTGCCGTCGCCGTAGGCGCCCTGGGCCGCCGCCACGGAGCCGGAGAGACCCAGCAGGTCGGCGATGGCCTGGGCGCGGGCCTTGTTCTCCTCGCCCACAAAGAGGATCTCGGTGGTGGCGTGGTCGTAGCTGTCGGCGCTCTGGGCGTCGGCCGTGTAGCCGCTGTTGCGCAGCGTGGAGGCCACGTTGCCCGCGAGGCCCGTGACGCCGGCGCCGTTGAGCACGAGCACGGAGCCCCCGGACTGCTGCTGGGAGCCGTCGCCGGAGCCGGTGGAGCCGCCGCCGTTCTCGATGGCGTGGTCGCCGCCGGCCACGGAGCTCGTGAAGTCCTGGGACTGGTCGGAGTAGGGCGAGAGCCCCTGGTTCACCCGGTCCATCATGGTCTTCCAGGCCTCCTCGTCCACGGTCTCGTACCAGGTGCCGTCGATGTACTTGGACGTGGTGGGCTCGAGGCCGGAGTAGAGGTCCTTGGACAGGTCGAAGCCCCTGAACGACGTGGCCAGGCTCGCGATGTCGGCCAGGGAGAGGTCGGTGGTGACCGACCCGGCCAGCTCGTTGACGGTGCCGGTGAGGGTGAGCGGGTCGCTCGCCAGCACCTTCTTGAGGATGGCGCCGATGACCATGCGCTGGTTTGCCGTGCGGTAGTAGTCGCCGCCGCCGTAGGCGTCGTAGGCGTGGCGGGCGCGGCACAGGCCCAAGGCCTGGTCGCCGTTGATGGTCTGCTTGCCGGCCTTGAGGTGGAGGTTGGCGTAGTCGTCGTCGAGGTCGATCTTGATGTCGACGTCGATGCCGCCGATCTTGTCCACCACGCCCACGAAGTCGTCGAAGTTGATCTCGGCGTAGTGGGAGATGGGCACGCCGGCGAACCGGCTCACCACCTCCACCGCATAGGAGGCGCCGCCGATGGAGTAGGCGGCGTTGATCTTCTGCCGGCCGTGCTCGCCCATGTCAACAAGGGTGTCGCGCTCGATGGAGACGAGGGTCACGTGCTTGGTCGCCGGGTCGATGCGGGCCAGGATCATGGAGTCGGTACGGTAGGCCGACGGGTCGTCGCCGAACTCGGCGCTCGCCGCGCGCTCCTTGGACTTGTCGGTGCCCAGGAGCAGCATGTAGAAGGGGTCCTTGATGTTCGAGGTGCTCAGCACGCCCTGGAGGCCGCTGTCCAGGCCCTGGTTCAGGCGCCCCTGAATGCCCACGAGGTAGACCACGGCCACGGCGACCACTGCCACGACGACGGCGCCCGCGGCCATGAGGCCCCGCCTGACGTTGCGGCTCCGGTCGCGCTGGCGGCGCTTGCGGGAGTAGCGCTCCTGCGCGCGGTCGCGGGTGAGGGCGGATGGGTTGCTCAGTTGTCGGTTGCCTTGGCGTCTGCGGCTCACGGCGGTCCTCTCGGGCGCCGGCGGGCGCCTCTGGTCGATTGGCTGCTGCGTTTCTGGGTGCGGTTCTCGGCCGAGCGGTGCCCGGGTCGGCACCATGGTAGTAAACGGCCCCGCCCCTCTTGCCCCTCGCACAAGATATGCGGGTTTCTGTAGGGGTTGTAAGGGAGGGCGCCGCGCGGCGCCGGGTCCCTCCCCCTCCCCTCGCGGCCTCGCTCCGCGCTATCATCGGTCCTACGCCCCAAGGAGAATCCGGAGGTATCCATGGCAGACACGCCCCGCCCGCTCGTAGCCGTCCTCGATTTTGGCGCCCAGTACGGCCAGCTCATCGCCCGTCGCGTGCGCGACCTCCACGTCTACAGCGAGGTCGTCCCGTGCGACATCTCCGCGGCAGAGCTCGGCGAGATGGCCCCCGACGCCATCATCCTGTCGGGCGGGCCGGCCTCGGTCTACGCCGACGACGCCCCCGACATGGACCCCGCCATCCTCGAGCTCGGCATCCCGGTGCTGGGCTTCTGCTACGGCCACCAGATCATGGCGGTGAAGCTCGGCGGCGAGGTGGGCCACTCCGACGTGGGCGAGTACGGCCCCGCCCAGCTCATGCGCCTGGGCAGCTCCCCCTTGCTGGACGGCACCCCCAACGAGGTCCAGACCGTGTGGATGAGCCACCGCGACTCGGTGAGCCGCGCGCCCGAGGGCTTCATGGTCACGGCCAGGACCGAGGCCTGCCCCGTGGCCGTCATGGAGGACCCCCGCCGGCGCCTGTTCTCCACCCAGTTCCACCCCGAGGTGCGCCACACCGAGCACGGCGAGCGCATCCTCAGGAACTTCCTCTTTGACATCTGCCACCTGGAGCCCTCCTGGACCATGGACAACATCGTTGAGGAGAAGGTGGCCCAGATCCGTAACCAGGTGGGCGACGCCAAGGTGATCCTGGCCCTCTCCGGCGGCGTGGACTCCGCCGTGGCCGCCGCCCTGGTGCACCGCGCCGTGGGCGACCAGCTCACCTGCGTGTTCGTGGACCACGGCCTGCTGCGCGCCGGCGAGCCCGAGAGCGTGGACCACGTGTTCCGCGAGGTGTTCAACATCCCGCTGGTGCATGTCCACGCCGAGGAGCGCTACGCCAGGCTCCTGGCCGGCGTCACCGAGCCCGAGGAGAAGCGCCGCATCATCGGCACCGAGTTCTGGAAGGTCTTCTTCGAGGAGGCCCAGAAGCTGGGCGACGTGACGTACCTAGCCCAGGGCACCATCTACCCCGACATCATCGAGAGCGGCGCCCGCAAGACCGGCGGCAAGGCGAGCACCATCAAGAGCCACCACAACCTGATCCCGTTCCCCGAGGGGGTGCACTTCGACCTCATCGAGCCTTTGGACCACTTTTTCAAGGACGAGGTGCGCGAGCTCGGCACCACCCTGGGCCTGCCCGACGAGGTGGTCTACCGCCAGCCGTTCCCGGGCCCGGGCCTGGCCATCCGCATCATCGGCGACGTGACCCCCGAGAAGCTCGAGATGCTCAAGGGGGCCGACAGGATCGTGCGCGAGGAGCTGGACGCCTACAACGCCAGGCTCTTTGAGGAGACCGGCGAGCGCAACAGCGCCCACTCCTGCTGGCAGTACTTCGCGGTGCTCCCCGACATCAAGAGCGTGGGAGTCATGGGCGACGAGCGCACCTACCAGCACCCGGTGATCGTGCGGGCCGTGGAGAGCTCCGACGCCATGACGGCCGACTGGGCCAAGCTGCCCTGGGAGGTGCTGGGAACCATCTCCAAGCGCATCGTGGACGAGGTGCCCGGCATCAACCGCGTGTGCTACGACGTCACGAGCAAGCCGCCGGCGACCATCGAGTGGGAGTAAAACACCGGTTCATAGGTGATTTTAAGAACGGCCCGGCGAATCATCGTCGGGCCGTTTCCTTTCCTTGACCCTTACGCCGCGTCATAGCTCACACTGACGACAGTTGCTCAAGAAGCCGCGAGATCGGAGAAGACGTGAGCGTCCCCGTGGACAGAACGTACACCACCAAGGAACTGGCCGACCTGGCTGGTGTGAGTTCGCGCACGCTTCGCTACTACGATCAGATCGGGCTGCTTGTTCCAGCGCGCGCCGCGAACGGGTACCGGGTCTACAACGCTGCGGACATGCACAGGCTGCAGCATATCCTGCTCCTGCGGTCTTGCGGCGTCCCCCTGGAGTCGGTCGAGGACGCGCTCGACAGGTCGGATTTAGACCTCGCATCCATGCTTCAAGAGCATCTGACCCTTCTTTGTCGACAGAGGAAAGAATTGGACGAGACCATCGCGGCGGCGAGGATCGCCGTGGCGGGATTGGAGGCTTTTGGAAAAATGGATGATAAAGAGCGATTCGAACAAATAAAGAAGCAGTCGGTCGCCGACTTCGAGAATGAGTACGGCCAAGAGGCCCGTTCGCTCTACGGTGATGCGGCCATCGACGAGGCGAACGAGCGCATGCTCGGGATGAGCAAGACGGCATGGGATGCCAAGGAGGAGCTGGAGCATCGCATCAAGGACAACCTGATCGTGGCGATGGCCACAGGCGATCCGGCCTCACCTGAGTCAAGGCTTGTTGCCGGCATGCACGCCCAATGGATCAAGGTGCACTGGGGAGAAGGCGCCTACACCCCTGAGGCGCATCGATCTCTGGCCCAGGGTTATCTGACAGACCCGCGCTTCGTGGAATACTACGACGGCGCCTGCGGCGATGGCGCTACCGAGTTCCTCTGCCGGATCATCGAGGCAAATATCGAGTAACGCCTTAAACGCCAGGCAGTTGTCGTGGGCGGCATGCGTGTGACAACATACATGCCGCCCTTACAGGAAACACCATCTCTGGGCTATCGGTGCGGCTTGCTCTGGGTGATAAGATTTCTCTTGGTTTCGGGGAGTGGGGGTAGGACATTCTGAATCTATGAGGGAGGCCGGGCGCGGCCTCCCTCTTTTCGTCTCACGAGAAGGGGCCAATGAACATCGAAGGAATCACCCTGCGCGAGGCCGTGGCCGACGACCTGGACGCCATCGCCCTCATCTACAACTCCCTCTGGTGCAACTGGATCCGCAAGGCGGGCGCCTGGGAGGACTGGGCCCTCTGTGGGAGGTTCAACGCCGCGATGCAGCTCCAGCGCTCCCCCATCACGCTGATGGCCGAGCGAAACGGCGCCGTCGTCGGCGCGCGCCTCGTGGGCGTGTTCGAAAACGGCGCCCCGGTGAGGAACCCTCGCTGGCAGCCGGTCTACGAGGAGCTCCTCGCAAAGGCCACCGAGCGGGCCGAGACCGCCGACGAGGACCTCGAGGGGTCGCTCTTCGGTGACTCGCGGGAGAAGGCCACGGCCGACCTCTCTCAAGACCAAGACCATCAACACAATCCATGTATGGGGAGGTAAAACACCTCCAATGACGAGGTCTACGAGGGCACCAGTCCCGTCCCCGCTCCGCTGATCCATCGCTAGGCAATCATTGGGTGAGAGCGGACGTTTGCTCGCTGGCGGGCTCTTGGCCCATGTTTGTATAGTTTGTCGAAAACAACCGATTTGCCGACATCGCCGCTCGCGATACTAGCGATCAGGCGATGCGATTCCACTGGTGATGACTGGAAGCCATGTGCAGCGTAGTCATCAAGTTCATGACCGAATGGAATTGTTTTGTCAGGTTCGGGTTACCCTTGATGCGAGACCCCTATCGTCGCACCGGGTGCACCCCCCCAACACGCAAGCATCAAGCTTGATGGCACCTTATCTAAAGCGCCCCTGCGGGCTACTGCATGAATCATGGCACGGCAACGTAAGGCAAGGCCCTCCTAATGGAGGCGAGCGACAGATACGCACCGGGCAGCAATGGGCTCCAGTAGGTCCCACGCAAACAGCACCAGCCAAATAACACGACACCTTAGTTTCGCCCGCTCAGATGTACTCAAATTACAATTCGAGTTGAAGGAGTTTACTTGGTGTTGTAAAGTAATTCGCAGCTACGAAAGGAGACCACATGGCAGCGACAGCGTTGGGAAAGTACCTTCGAAGGCTAAGGATTGACAATGACGAGCTTCTGAAAACCATGGCTGACAAGCTGGGAATTGCATCATCTACACTTTCCTCAATTGAAACGGGGCGGCGCAACCCCCCAAAGGAATTTGCAGGCCGTTTGGCAGCCACCTATAACCTTGATCCAGATGAACTTTCAGCGCTTCAAGACGCCCTGGATCGATCACGCGATGAGGTTTCTTTACGCATTAAAGAGCTTCCTGGCCAAGACCAGCAGCTCGCTGTGGCTTTTGCACGCAAATTCGCCTGTTTAAGCGAGGAGCAGAAAAAACGGCTCAGAGGAATCCTTGAGGAGGACTAAGCGTATGGATACCCATGACTACGGAGTTGAGGTGCCGCCGAAAAGTCGAATGGACCTCACGAAGGATGCGCATGCTGTTCACAGACTGGTCGGATACAAAGGCGACAAGCCCTTTCCAATAGTCGATTTTTTTGAGTTCGTTCTTCCCTTACTGTATGACGATTTCGATTCGGAAATAGTCTCCACCAGTGATTTAGGCGATAAATTCGGAGAAACATATCCCGACAGGCACCTTATTCGCCTCCGAGAGGAAGTGTATGACGGAGCAGTGGATGGCGACCCCTTCTCGCGCATGACAATTGCACACGAGGTTGGGCACCTTCTGGAGCACGAAGGAGTACCGCGGGCTCTCGCACGAAATGCAGCGAGCAAGAGCATCCCTGCATACAAAAGCTCTGAATGGCAGGCAAACGCCTTTGCAGGGGCGCTTCTGATGCCCGCCAGTAAAATACTCGATCTCACTCCAGATGAGGTTAGCGAGTCCTTTCAAGTCACAAAAACTGCAGCTCGGACTCAATGCGCCGCAATAGCGAAGGGAGAAAAGTGGTGCAGAGCGCTAAGGCTATAAGCAACACCACGAAAAGAAAGAGAGCGCCACCTCCGAAAAAGTGGCGCCCATTCGAAAGCGGCGTACACCGCTCCCTAGACAAGACGATTGTACGCACTTTCGAATCGGGCTGGGCTAACGCCCCAGTCTCTATACAAACGATTCGAAAGGAACCGCATTGTACGGCAATCTTGCCCCATACGACGTGTTCAACGCATCCCTTTTGACCGGCGCAGACTACGAAGGCCCTCTCGAGCTCCCCGTTATAATGCCTAGCCGGCTCATCCCCGAAAGCCTCACCCCCTTCACTCGTGCGCGAGCTCAAAAGACCGGTCTCGAAAACTCCTGTATCCACTTTTTTGAGCATGACGTGAAGTTCCGGTGCGTATGGAGGAACCCAATGCGCTACCTCCCCCTCTTCCGCCGCTGCCGGGCGGTGATTGGGCCTGACTTTAGTATGTACAGAAATATGCCGGCAGGAATGCAGCAATGGAGCTGCTTCAAATCAAGAACCATATCTTACTGGCTGCAGCATGAGGGCGTCGAGGTGATACCGAACGTACGAGTATCGGACGAGCGCAGCCTTGACTGGGTGTTTGACGGCCTCCCCCGCAATTCCGTAATCGCCATGTCAACTGTCGGCTGCTGCAAACACCGCGACGACAGAAGGTACATCAGACTTGCGGTCGAGAAAACAGTCGACGTGCTTCGTCCGTCCACCATCATTGTGTACGGCGCCGCTCCAGACGGGCTATTCATCGCAGCTCATAAAGCGGGAGTTCCGATTAAACACTTCGATAGCCAGTTTGCTCTCTCTCACAAGCGCGGGCAGGAGGTGCGCAATGGGGACCGGTAGAGGCGATGGACTCGATTTCGGACGAACCTGGGGCTCTCTCCCGGAAACGATTGCAGGTCAGCCGTTTGTAATCGGCAGAAGTCTTGGCGCAATGGCGCTGAACTATGACGTGAAGGACCCCAAGACAGGGAAGAGGTATCACTTCGCAGAAGGGTCCACCATTTCGGGAGTTGAAGTTTTCGCCGGTAAAGGAACGAGAAAGAAACTTCGTCGCCAAGTTGCAGAAGGGCTTGCCAGCCGATACGGTGGCAAGGCGAGAAATTGGCAACATGTAAAAGGTTTTGGCACGATTGTCAGAGACAATAGATTTATGACAGCAGAAGTCCACTGGTTTCAGGAGTCGAGTGTCGGAAAATGTGAGTTTAAGGTCAAGAGGTGGTTATGATGCAGGTTAAGTACCATGGAGAGTCTTCCCCCCTGGGGCTCCTTAATAATAAGATTTACGATGTTTTGTCCATAGAAAAGGGCTGGTATCGGATTATCGACGAAACTGAGGAGGACTACCTGTACCCGCCCGAATGTTTTGATGTCATAAAACCGAATGATGGATCAACACCGGTATACGACTAAGTTCTAGGACACATCTTCGATGTGTCAGCGGCCTGCAGCGAAATTATTGCTACAGGCCGCTTTAAATCTATCCGCATACCGACTAGAACCTGGACCACATTCTCGGAGCTCGCAGCCTCAGACTCTGTCATGTTTACACCATGTTCTAATACAACAAATCATTAGCTAACGAACCATAGCAGGCTAAACGAGGCCGCTCCAAAGGCCTCATGCATTAATACTGTCGAGGGCCACCCTCGCCAGAAGGCTTGATATATCTTCTTAGCCCATGGTGTTTTCTGGAGCTGCCGAGGTCATCGGCAGCTGGGAGACATACATCCCGGCCATAATCCCCTGTCTGAATGAGGCAGTCGGCCTCCGATTACGAGACTCCGGAGGCCGTTACCCTTGTGCGTGTCGTCCGGCTCTACTACGAATTTGAACACCTCCACTCGTTCCAAAACGGAAACGTCCCCCATCACAGCATGGGCTCATGCTCCTCGACGGACCCGTCGGCACCAAAGCGGAAGCAGGTGTACCTCCGGGCGACCGTGTCGTACTTGAGCACCGGGATCCGATGGCTCACGTGCACGGATCCATCAAGATAGTAATGGCTCTGGCCATCCCAGTAGACGTCGTGGAACCACGGGTCGTCCGCGATGGTGGCGGTGCCCACGTGCCCGGCGATCACGTCTTTCAAAAACGCGCCGGTGCTCCAGGGGAACTTCTCGCAAAAGTAGGCGTCCTCGGACCCGTACCTCCACAGGTCCTGCGCCTCCTCGTCCACCCCGGCATGGACGAATATCTGCGTGTCGGTCTCCCAGTAATACGGGAGCCCGCGCAGCCACGCGACCACGGGGTCGTCCGCCGACGCCACGGCCCTGTGGTCCTCGAGGTACGCGAGCTCATGGTTGCCCATGAGCGCGATCACCTGGCCGGGATGCTCGCCCTGGATCCCCATGATGAGCCGGATCATGGCAGTGTCGGTGTCCGGCGGCGCCATGTAGTCGCCGCACAGGACCAGCCGGTTGGCGGGATCGTCCAGGTCCACGACCGACAGGGCCCGGTCGAACGCCTCCATGTCGCCATGCATGTCGCTCATCGCATAGATGAAAGCCACGGCACCCTCCGATCTCTCGGCCCCATGACAAGGTACCCCAGGTCGACCTGTCACTCCGACCCTACCGCCGACCGGCCGGAGGAGACAATCAATGTCTGATATCCTCCCATACCATAGACAGCTGCATGCCAGGCGGCCAGCCGGCCCCGTTGGCGGGCCGTTTGCGACCGCCGAGAGACCCATGGGGGGTGACCGTCCTACCGTGTCCAAGAAGTCCCGGGCCACCGACGGCGCCGCCCCGGTCCTGGCCCGCCTGGCCGGGGCCCTGGTCGTCGTGTTCCTGGTCACCCTGGTCGCCTTCCTGCTCTCGTACCTCTCCCCCACCGACGCGGCGGTGAGGTCGTTCGCTGAGGCGGGCGTCTCCCCCACGGAGTCGCAGCTCGCCGAGAAGCGCGCGGAGCTGGGCCTCGACAGGCCCTTTACCGAGCAGTACGCCGGCTGGCTGGCGGGCGTCTTCCGCGGCGACCTCGGGACCTCCCTCAGAAGCGGCGAGCCGGTGGCCGAGGTACTGCTCGACGCGCTGCCCTACACCCTCGCCCTGGCCCTCTCGTCCATCGTACTGACGCTCCTCGCCTCCGTGCCCCTCGCCCTGGCCTGCGCCTACTGGCAGGGAGGGCCCCTGGACAGGGCCGTGCAGGCGGCCACCTACCTCTTCTGCTCCATGCCCTCGTTCTTTGTGGCGCTCCTGCTGCTCTACGTGTTCTCCGTGCGCCTGAGGATGCTCGACGTCCTCTCGACCAGGGACCTGGCGGGCATCCTCCTGCCCACCGTCGCGACGACGCTCCCGCTGTCGGCATGGCTCACGCGTCAGCTGCGGACGGTCGCCATAGGGCAGCTCTCGTCGGCCTATGTGGACGGCCTCCGGGCGCGGGGCGTCCCGGAGCCGCGCATCGTCCTTGTCCATGTGCTCAAGAACAGCCTGGTGCCGCTCCTCACCCTCGCCGGCACGGCCTTCGGGATGCTGCTGGGGGGCTCGGCGATCGTGGAGGGCATCTTCGGCTGGCCCGGTCTCGGGTTCGAGTCCATCAAGGCCGTGGGTCACCGGGACTACCCCCTCATAGGCGCCTACGCGCTCGTGGCGGCCGTCGCGTACCTGCTCGTCAACGCCGCCGTCGACGGCGCCTGCCGGCTCATCGACCCCTCCATCGAGGGGGAGGCGGGGGATGACTAGGGCGCGCGACAGGCGAAGGCTCTTATTTGCAGCGGCCCTGACCTGCGCCTTCGTCGGGTTTCTCCTCGTCGCGCCGGCATTTCTCCCCGCCAGCGTGAACGCGACCGACCTGGGGGAGGCCCTCAGGGCGCCGGGCGACGGCCACCTGCTGGGGACCGACTCCCTGGGCAGGGACGTCCTCGTGCGCACCGTCGCCGGTGGTCGGGAGTCGATGCTCCTGGGGCTCGCCACCGTCGCCGTGGTGGCAGCGGTGGGCGTGGCGGTGGGCCTGCTCGGCGGCTATCTCGGGGGGCCGTGGGGCTACGTCGTGGACAAGGTGGTCACGGCCTTCCAGGCCTTCCCGAGCTTCGTCCTCGCGGTGGCCGTCGCGGGCGTCCTCGGCCCGGGGGTGCCCAACATGGTGCTGGCCATAGCCGCGGTGTACTGGACGCAGTTCGCCAGGCTCTCCCGGGCCTTGGCCGCGTCGTTCAGGCGTTCCGACCGCCTCAAGGCGGCGAGGATGTGCGGGGCGCCCACCGGGGCCATAGTCGTCCGCTATCTCCTGCCCCAGGTGGCCGGGCCCACGATCACCTTGGCAGCGCTCTCCGTGAGCGACGTGGTCCTCACCATGGCGGGCCTCTCCTTCATCGGCCTGGGCCCCGAGCGCCCCACCAACGACTGGGGCGCCATGATGGCCGAGGCCCAGCCCACCTTCCAGTACGCCATCTGGTGCATGCTGGTGCCCATGGCGGCGCTCTTCCTGACCGTGGCGATCTTCAACCTCTTGGGCGACACGCTGCGCGAGGCACTCGACGCCGGATCGCAGACCCACGGCGGCGCCCGGCCCAGCGGGCCCGCGGGGAGCGCCCGAGACACGACCCGATGAACCTGGGGGAGACCATGACCCGACCCGTCACGACGGCGCGGCCCGCGATGGCCGCACTCATCCTATTGCTCGGCGCCCTCCTGCTCGCGGGGTGCTCCGGCGGCGGGCAGACCGCCCCCCGTGCCTCCGGCGAGAAGACCCTCCATGCCGGCTCCACCACCCACTTCTCCGCCGAGACCATGGACCCCGCCTCCGAGTGGGACAGCTGGTACCTCATCTACTACGGCATCGTGGAGACCCTCTTCAGGGTGGGCGACGACCTCACCCCGGAGCCCTGGCTGGCCGCGGGGGCCGAGCGGGTGGACGACCGCACCTGGAAGGTGACCCTCAACGACGGCATCGAGTTCTCCAACGGCGAGGCCGTGGACGCCGCCGCCGTGAAGGCCGCCTGGGAGCGCACCTTGGAGAGGAACCCGCGCGGGATGGAGACCCTGCCCTGCGAGAGGCTCACGGCGGAGGGCAACACCCTCACCATCAGGACCAGGGAGGCCGTGCCCTCCCTGGAGAACGCCCTGTGCGACCCGCTCCTGTGCGTGTACTACGTGGGCGACGACGTCGACTACGCAAGGGAGACCCCGGGCACGGGCCCCTACATGATGCGGGAGTTCGAGGCCGAGAGCCACATCGTCATGGGCCCCAACGAGCACTACTGGCGGGGCACCCCCAAGCTCTCAGAGGTGCGGCTCACGTGCTTCTCCGACGACAACGCCATCACCATGGCCATGCAGAACGGAGAGATCGACGCCGTGGCGATGCCCTCCGCCTCCACCCTGGCCACCCTCGCCCGGGACGGCGACGGCGACTACCGGGTCTCCCGGAAAACGACCTCCCGCGCCGACTTCATCTGCATGAACATGACCCACCCCGTCATCCAGAACGCGGTGGTGCGCACGGCCGTCGCATACTGCATCGACCGGGACGGCTACGCGGACGTCGTCTGCCAGGGCAACGCCACCCCGAGCTGGGGCGTCTACAGCCGGACCCTGCCCTTCGGGGGCACCGAGGGCCTCCGGGTGACCGTGGACCGCTGCGACGTGGCGGCGGCCGCCCGGGTCCTCGAGGAGGCCGGGATAACCGACACCGACGGCGACGGCGTCCGCGAGCTCGACGGCGCCCCGGTGGAGCTCGACCTCTACACCTGCACCAGCTACGAGCGCTTCGTCCAGATCGCCGACGACCTCCAGTCCAAGCTCGCCCAGGCCGGCATACGGCTCCGGATCGTCCCCACCGACTACTTCCTGGAGGACAAGGGGACCTGGGCCGAGGACGACCCCGACATGACCCTCGACAGCTCCGCCATGGCCCCCACCGGCGACCCGGCCTACTTCGCGAGGACCCACTTCGTCACCGGCGCCTCGGCCAACTACGGCGGCTACTCCAACGGGGAGGTGGACGCCCTCGTCGCGCGGCTGGACGAGACCTTCGACGAGGACGAGCGCAACGGGATCGCGCGCCGGATCGCCCAGGTGGTGCTGGACGACAACCCCTGCGTCTTCTTCTCCAACCCCGACGCGACGGTGCTGAGCACCTCGGCCGTGTCCGGTCTCGACGTGGCGCCCTCGGAGTACTATTTCGTGACGGTCGACACCGACGTCGCCTGACCCCCCCCCGACGCGGGCGCGGGGCACAGGGCCGGCAGAAAGCGCGCCACCCATGGACGGACTGCTCGAGATAGACTCCCTCACCGTGAACTACGGCCCCAACCGGGCCCTGGCCTCGGTGAGCCTTGGGCTGGGTGCCGGGGAGAGCCTCGCCGTCGTGGGCGAGAGCGGGTCGGGCAAGAGCACGCTGCTGCGCTCCATCGCACGGCTGCTGCCGCGCCAGGCCCGCATCGAGTCGGGCGCCATCGAGTTCCGCGGCACCGACCTCGTCACGGCGCCGGGCAGGGTGCTGCGGTCCCTGCGAGGGTCGCAGATAGCCTACGTCTTCCAAAACGGGCGGGAGTCCCTGGACCCGCTGTTCACCGTCGGGCGGCAGCTCGACGAGGTGCTCCGGGCCCACGGCAAGGAGGTGCCGCCCTCCTGGGGGGAGGCCCTCCTCCGGAGGATGGGCATAGAGGACCCCGGGCGGGTCCTGGCGACGTTTCCCCGGGAGCTGTCCGGCGGCCAGTGCCAGCGGGTGGCCGTGGCGCTCTCCGTGGCGTGCGGCCCCAGCCTGCTGCTGGCCGACGAGCCCACCGGCGGCCTGGACGAGGAGGCCCGGGACAAGGTGGGCGGGCTGCTCGGGGACCTCAACGCGAGGGAGGGCGTGGCCCTCGTCACGGTGACCCACGACATCGGGTTCGCCGCGCAGGTGGCCCGGCGGATCGCCGTGATGAGGGACGGGAGGATCGTGGAGGAAGGCCCCACCGAGCGGGTGATGGCGAGGCCGTCGCAGCCCTATACCCGGGAGCTCATCGACGCCGTGCCGAGGACGGAAAGGACGTTCAGGAGGGTCGGCGATGGGGCCTGAGGGCGGCGGGGACGCCCTTCTCAGCCTGGAGGGCGTGTCCAAGAGGTACCAGCGGTCCGGACTGCTCGCCCTGGACGATGTGTCGATGTGGGTGGGGGCCGGGGAGCGCGTGGGGCTCATGGGCCCCAGCGGCAGCGGAAAGAGCACGCTCGCGTGCATCGCGGCGGGGCTCCTCTCCCCCAACGCGGGCCATGTGCGGTTTGACGGCGTGGAGCGCCCCGGGGGCGGCCGCTTGCCGAGGGGCCGGTCGGCCGCGGTGAGGCGGGCCTGGCTGGGGATGCAGATGGTCTTTCAAGACCCGGAGGCATCGTTTATCCCGACCATGCGCCTGGGCGACGCCGTCTTCGAGGGGGCCCGCTACCTGCCGCGGTTCAAGGGGGCCGACAAGGACCGCCTGGTGAGGGAGGCGCTCGAAGCCGTGGAGCTGCCCGGGTCCTACGCGGAGAGGTTTCCGTACGAGCTCTCCGGCGGGGAATGCCAGCGGGCGGCGATCGCGCGGGCCGTCATAGGCAGGCCCAAGCTCCTCCTGTGCGACGAGGCCACGAGCGCCCTGGACGTCACCGTCCAGGCCAAGGTCATGGCGCTGCTTGGGAGGGTCCACCGGGAGCTGGGCACGGCGTTTCTCTTCATCAGCCACAACCCGGCCCTGGTGGGCGGGTTCTGCGACCGCATCTACCGGATAGGGGGCGGCCGCATCACGGAGGAGCTGGAGGCCTGCGGACAGCCGTAGGGCTGCCGAGGGGCCTTAGCCAGAGGGTGCGCCAAGTGGCCACTTGGTGCGGCCCCCAGGGACGGCCTTGTCTCGCAGGACGACGTGTGCCCCCTGCACCCATTTGGAGTTGGAAGCCGAGCCACATTCACCCAGCCTCCTCTGACCCCACTTGCGGGTGACCTCCGGACCGAAAAACGCATCCTCAGCGAAGGGGCTCCATACAGATCAACGGCTTAGCGTCCCTTACCATAGGTTGCTATGTACGCCGCACGTTATGCATAAGTCACTACGAGGGGCTAAAGCATGACCACCATGATGCCGAGAGAGAAGCTCGTTAAGTTCGGACCTGCGCATCTTACAGACGAGGAGCTGTTGCGCATCCTCATCGGAAGTGGAAACAAGCAAGTATCTGCTCACGACATTGCAAGGCAGGTGCTCAAGCTTCTCAAAGAAAAAGGAAGCTCCGTTACCTACGGAGAGCTTTCCTCCATAAAGGGCATGGGTGCAGCCAAAACAAGCGAGGTCGTCGCGTTGTTCGAGCTCGGTCGGCGATATCTTATGCCCGCAGAGAGCCCCGTCATCTCTTGCACCGACGACGCTGTAGCCCAACTCGGCGCCATTCGCGACAAGAAGCAGGAGCACTTCGTGCTGCTCACTTTGGACGGAGCGAACCGACTCATCAGCAACACGACCATCTTCCAAGGCACTCTTAATCAGAGCCTAGTGCACCCTCGAGAGATCTTTGCAAAGGCCCTCGAAGACAGAGCCGCAAGCATTATCGTCGCTCACAACCACCCGAGCGGGACGGCGCAACCCTCAGCCGAGGACCTAGAGACCACCGCTAAGCTCAAGGAAGCCGGTGAACTCCTGGGGATCAAGGTGCTTGAACACATCATCGTGACCAAATTCGACCACCTGAGCATCTAATCCTCGATTTGCGCCATCTCTGTTTTGTAATTAGCGACAATCACGATTCTTCATTGACATACCATTCAGGATGGCTATCCTTATATTGCAATTACCTGATAGCTCAAAGAAGGATGCTCCTATGGGACGACTGGCCGGCCTAGCGGGCCTAAAAAGCGGATCGCCGCAATCACGCATCGAGGAAACATCGGACCCCAACGCCCCGACCTACTACTTCTACGGCCAAGAAGAGCTTGAGGCGGACCTATTCGGCGAGGATTCATCCACTCATGGCGCACGGTTTATCAAGACCAATGACGACGTGCTTACCTTGCAGACGGGCGATCTGGTCTTCAGCCTCATCTCCGGGAAGGCGACGACGGTCGGGCGGCCCCACGACGGCTTCCTCTTCACCCAAAACTACGTGCGCATCACTCCGCCATCCACGATTGATGCAAATTACCTCGCCTACCTGCTTAACGAGGACAGCAGCACCAGACACCAGTTGCTCGCTGGACGGCAGGGATCAAAGCTCCTAAAGAGCACCGTTAGACAGTTGTCCGAGCTCGAGATCTCAGGTCTCCCCTCACTCGAAGTTCAGAAGACGATCGGATCGCTTTACAGAAACCAGCTCAAATTGGAGTCTCTGAAGAAACAGCAGGCAATGCTGGAAACGAAGTTTGTGCTAGCACGAATGAAGGGGGCACATTAGCCGTGAACGAACTCCAGTTCGAGAACGATCTTATTCAGTACCTCTGCAATGGAACCATCGCGAGCCCACAGGAGGGCGACGAGAGCCCGTGGGGAGTTGTGTGCGAGCCGGCAAGCTACGTTGCCAAGACCAAGCGATGGAAGTACGAGCCGGAGATCAAGACTACCGACCAGCTCTGGGACAACTTCAAAAAAATACTCGAGCGCCACAACCAGGACACCCTCGACAACCCACTGAGCACGGTTGAGTTTAACCAGGTAAAACGCATTATTTCCGACCTGGAGACCCCATATCAGGCCGGTCAGTTCCTTTACGGCATGAACGGTGTCTCGCAGATCGAAGTCGATCTCGATGACGGCCGCCACGTGTTTCTCACTGTGTTCGACCAAAAGCAAATCGGCGCGGGCGACACCGTTTACCAAGTGGTGAACCAGATTCGCCGCCCCGCAAAGATAACCGGCAAAAGAGACTGTCGCTTCGACACCACGTTGCTCATCAACGGGCTTCCCGTGATTCAAATAGAGGAAAAGACCGAGACGCACGATGTCAATGAAGCCCTCAATCAGATGGAACAGTACATTGATGAAGGCCAGTACCGCGACATCTTCTCGACTCTGCAAATTCTTGTAGCCATCACGCCCAATAACGTGAAGTACATGGCCAACACCACCGCAGACCGCTTCAATAAGGACTTTGCCTTCAACTGGCAGCGCAAAAGCGACAACACAGTGGTACGCAATTGGAAAGAGTTCGCAGACTCTATGCTCTCCATTCCCATGGCTCACCAGATGGCTACCAATTACATGATTCTTGACGGCACTAAGAACAAGGAAAGCCTCAAGGTCATGCGCCCGTACCAGGTGTATGCGACACAGAACGTGATCGACGGCCTCAAACGGGTCGACTTTGAGCTGGGAGTGAACAAGGTCGGCTACATCTGGCACACCACAGGCTCGGGCAAGACAATCACGAGTTTCAAAACGGCATGGCTCGCCAGCCGCATGCCCAAAATCGACAAGGTGGTCTTCCTCGTCGATCGCATCGCACTCACCAAACAAACGAGCGAAAACTATCGCGCCTATGACCCGGACGCAGACGACGAGATGCCCTCGAGTGTACAGGACACCCAGAACACGGGAGATTTGAGCCGCAAACTCAAGTCGAAGGACAACGGAATCATCGTCACTTCGGTGCAGAAACTCGACCGCCTGGTAAAGCGCAAGTCGTTCAAGTCTCCGGATAAGAACATCGTCTTTATCGTTGACGAGGCCCACCGCTCCACCGGAGGCGAGTCATTCAAGGCCATCCAGCAGGCGTTCAAGCATGCGGCATGGGTCGGCTATACGGGCACTCCAATGTTCGACGACGCCCCGTCTCTGCGAACCGAGGACATCTTCGGCAAGCTGCTCCATTCTTATACGATCCGCGAGGCCATCGCGGACAAAAACGTACTCGGTTTTAAGGTGGACTTTGAGACCACTATCAATGAGCAAGAAATGCGAGAGAAATACCTCCCTAGTTTTTATAGGCAGCAGCACCCGGATTGGTCCGATGAACAGATCCAGGAAAAGATCGACAACATGACCCCTGAGGACATGGACGATGCCGTGGAGCCGTCTTTCTACGACGAGAACGACGACCACGTAGCCCTGGTGGTGCAAGACATCTTTAACAACTGGCGTAACCGCTCAAACGACGGCAAATACAACGCGCTGCTCACCACCCACGTTGGTGGCGGCAAGGCCAGCACCCCCATGGCGATGAAGTATTTCCGAGAGTTCCAACGTATGAACGCCGAGCGCGCGAATGAGGGCAAGGATACCCTCAAGGTAGCGGTTACGTTCAGCCAGAACACGTCGAACAACGATACTCAGCTAGAAACCAACAAGGGGCTCTTTGAGGCTATCCAGGCCTACAACGAGGAATTCGGCACCAACTTTGGCATGGCCGATGTCTCTAGTTACACCCAAGACCTCACCACGCGCCTCAACCGCACCGCAAAAGACGGGAACTTTCTCGATCTTGTTATCGTGGTGGACCAACTCCTGACCGGCTTCGATGCCCCGGAGCTCAATACGCTCTACGTCGACCGAACGCTCAAAGGAGCCGGGCTCATCCAGGCGTACTCGCGCACAAACCGTATTGCCGACCTACAGGAAAAGCCGTGGGGACGCATTGTCAACTATCGCTGGCCCGCCCACAACGAGAGGCTCATGAACGAGGCCTTGGCCGTGTACGCCAACAAAGACTCGGCCGATCTTACCGACGAGCAGCGTAGTGAGCAAAACGTTGAGGACGGAATCACTGCGCCTGAATTTGAGGACATGCTCGAGGCGGTTCGAGGAAAGGTTGACAAACTCCGCGATCTGACAAGCGACTTCAACGAGCTCCCGCCATCGGAGGCCCAAAAGGACTTCATGCTCGACCTGTTGCGGGAATACAACCGCGGCATGGCCAAGCTCAAGCAGTACACAACCGTGAACGGTGAGGACGGATTCGACTACGACGATCCCGACAAGATCGTTGAGGCACTCGGGATGACACCGGATGAGGAGACAAGGCTCACCACTGTCCTCGCAAACGAGCTCAAGGAGCACCTCGCCAAAGAGAAACGCATCCCCATCCAACAGCTTGAGCTCCAGATGACACACATCAAGGATGTCGAAGTCAACTACGACTATCTGGCCGAGTTGGTCGAGCAGTTGATGAACCAGGTGCATGAGAACAGGGTTGACGAGGCAATGGCGACGCAGGAAGAAATCCGCCAGTTTGCCAACGGCCTCGAGGACCGTTCCTATGCGACAAAGATCATCAAGGCAGCCGCGGCTATTGTGAGCAAGGAGTACCCGCCCGCAGACGCAAAGATCGACTATCCCGTGAAGCTGGATGACTGCGGCCCCATTATTCAAGATGCCAACAGCGCGAGTCTGGACAGGCGCTTTCTGCGATTTAGGGTCAAGTGGGGCATCACCGAGATTGTTCCGAATGCGAAGATGCACGAGATGTTCAGCCATCACCGCTACGGCCAGCAGGACCTGGACGATACTGGATGGATAAAATCCATATTGTCTCAGGCATCCGAAGGCTATAAGCAGATCGCTGAGAGCGAAGAAGTCCAGGCGCTCTCAAAGATCAAGTACCGCAATGCCCTGCGAGAGGCGATCTACGAGCTCGCCGACGACCTAGTTATGGAGTAGAAGGGATGCAAATGGACGAAAAGAAGCCAAGTGTTCCAAAGCTCCGCTTTCCCGGTTTTACTGACCCTTGGGAACAGCGGAAGCTAGGCGATTGCGGAACGACCTACTCTGGCCTTAGCGGTAAATCCAGCTCTGATTTTGGGCACGGATTCGCACGTTACATCCCCTATACCAACGTATTTGAGAA
>Ga0209694_1000036_pt1 | contig 261363 bp, 176 predicted proteins | sample GluameincwithD2O_FD_187499 | JGI IMG/M metagenome (GOLD analysis project Ga0209694, IMG submission 187499) | Mouse cecum microbial communities from Vienna, Austria - Glucosamine amended microcosms incubated with D2O (SPAdes) (version 2) | ecosystem: Host-associated > Mammals > Digestive system...
ACAGGAGGCTTGACCTTGCATTCCCGTCCAATCCCGGAATTACCTTTGCGCCCAGAACGGAAATGACTGCCTGATGCGGCTCACTGAAAGACGCGAAAATGGAGGTAAACGGAAGTGGAGGCAGATTGGACAGGAAAACTTCAAAAGAGAAATCCGTGAAAAAGGGAAAACGCCAAAAGGAAAAGGGACACTGTCGGAGACGTGAAACCGGGCAAACCACCGGCAAGGAAGTATGATTTTATATGTCTGGCCGAGCGTGTCCGGTCTGACGGATAAAATCATTCTTCCCGGTTTGCCTGCCGTGTGTGACGGCTTGTTCCATTCATGGATCGGGCGGTCAGACACGGCTTTCCGCTTACGGCTCAAAGGAACAGCGGAAAAAGAAAAATCGTCAGAAACCCGTAAAAGCACCTCTTTGGCATAAGCACAAAAGAAATAGGCCTTGCATCATCAGTCTAAACTGTTGTTTAGGCGTGAGGCAAAGCCCTTTTCTTCGCTTATGCGGCAGTCGGCATACGTTCGTTCAAAATCCTTTTGTACGATGGTGTGCCGACGGATAAAATTGCTTTTACGGAAAAACTTGTATGAGAAGAAAAAAATTAGGGAGATTCATTTCAAAATCTCCCGTTTTATTGTTACTTTTGCATACGAAGAGTTCTTTGAAGGTTACGCAACGCGCAGAAGGATGACGCAGTAGATAACTAACTAAATCGTAACCTATTACTATCATGAGCAATTAACCTACGCTCAGTTCCAATAAATTACACTCTTTTCGTAACTTCTTCATACAAGTATTCCATAAAATACGCCAAACGTTCCGTTTGGCGTCAAATCCTATTTGTACATTTGCATACTTTTACTTAATTTTGCAATATAAACATACTTGTACAAAATGTACAAATATATGTTTCATTATTGAAATCATAACGGGGAATGATATAATAAACACAATATGCAGAAGCGATGAAAGATACACATTGGGCAAGCCTCATAAAACCCGATAATCCTTTCATCGCTTTTTTTATTTTGGAATAACACAAATCAAACAAATCACTAAACTTCAAGAATTAATGGCAAATTATAAAGCCAAAAGTAAAAAACATCCGCAAAAGCATCCCTATTTGAATAAAATAACATACCTTTGCACTATAATCTGAGTTTTACATGATAACGCAAAAAGAATGACACGATTAAATCTGATTACGCCATTGATATTATTACTGTTGGCAATGGCAGGCTGTAATAAAAACGAACAACATAAAACCATCGGAGAGAAAGAATTTTACTTCGACGAACAATTAGCCTCAATCTCAACTGACGGCGACTCTGGATGTTGGATTGGCAGTGGCACTGGAGATATATGGTATATCGGTGACCACGTTCAAAGATCATACAATATAGGCACTGACAGAATATACAAGGTTGCTGCAGACAGAAGAGAGCCGGGACTAGTGAAATACTGGCTCGGAATACGAAATTCGGGACTGCAAAAAAGAATAGTTGCAGACGGACATCCCACATTGCTCAACAAATACAGAATTCCGGTAAAAGGCTACAGCTACTCCGTTTATGATATCCTCGTTACAGACGACATGATATATGCCGCCACAAGCCAAGGACTCTACGGTCTGAAAATGGGAAACGACACACTGACACCACTATATCCGGGAGAAGACAGTGAGACCGTGCGTACGGGACGCCCGTTTATGACACACAACATCTGCCGCTGTGGCAATAGTTGTGTTGTTGTGGCATCACAATACGGCATGATACGCATAGACCTGGCAACAAGACAGGTAACCGTGAAACACGAGGGAGAAAGAATATACAATGTCTCTGTAGCCGACAACAAGATATATGCAATCTCAGACAACAAACTGTATATTGACGCCCCTGACGGAACAACACTTGAAGTAGTGCCGCTCAAATTCTCGGCCCATGTACACCACAAAGTCGGCAAGACACACTATTTCATTGATGGCGGCCACGTAGTTCTGAGCGAAAACCTGCACGACTTCGTTCCTGTCACACTGCGCCGTAAAGTTCCACAGTATTGCAACAACGTCATAAGCACAGAAGGACGCAAGGGCTTCACACTGATGCTCACCGACAATGCTTTGTGGCGCATACCACATCACACAGGCATTTTCAATGTGACGGGCGAAATTCTTGCTGCCTGCACCGACGGTACAAACCTGTATTACGTAAACTCCGCCAACGAAATATACCGGCAGGACTGCAACGACTCCGTTGCCACAAAAATCTACAATCTGCCCGGAGGTGAAACCGTAGGCAAACTGATGACCGCCGGCGGAAACCTGTTCTACATCAGCAACCAGCGCAAGGTAGTACGTCTGGACATACACAACACATTCCTTCAAAACGAGATTATGACCACATCCAAAGTCATATACGATGCCCCGACAAAAATCACGGCCTCATATGCCAAAGAGACGGAAAACGGCTATACGATATATGTGGGCATACACGACGAACTGGTATGCATTGACAATGACAACCGTATAAATACTGTCAGATGTATGAGCGGCAAGTACATTACGGCATTCTATTCGGCACCCGGTTCAAACACTATCTATATCTCTACACCATTGCCAGCTTCTACCGCTATATGGAAAAGACCGACAAGGAGATAATGAACACGGTCCTTAAGTTTCCCAACCTTTCGGCGCAATCACCCAAGGTTCTCGTACTGCTCATTGCCGATGCAAAAGTAAAACGTGTTTGCCTGCCCGGAATACTCGGCATGTTCGGCAACATGAACCCTGTGATAAGCCGGCTGATAAACAACAGGCTGAAACCGGGACAGGACCTGCTGAAAGAATATGCCGAGAAACATCCCACAAGTATGGTATGCTACATTCTTAAACTGACAGAGTGACATACAAATAAGACATAAACACAGATACCGGGATAAGGACTACGCGGATTTCCAAGTACACAGATTTTCACATCAGTTGAATAATCATCGTGGAGTTGGAAATCCGCGCAGTACGTAAATATCCATACCGTTCCATAACAATCGTTGGATTTCATCCCCCGTTTTCCCGCAATGGCAAAGTTGAAACAAGTTTCACTCTGCTCATTTGACTTGACGAAAACGTTCAGACTATCAGCTACAGACAAGAGGCGGTTTTGTTGTCTTTATGCGTCAAAATGTTCATATTCATGCGCGTTTTCCCGCCATGGCAGAATTTAAACAAGTTTCATTCTGCCCATCTGACTTAACGAAACCGTATCAATCAGCCTTTAAAACCGTGACATAACAAATCTGCATACAATTTAAGCTCGATTAACCATCCTCACAACCATCTGATTATCATCAGTTTGCACGTTGTTGCAAATAGTATTGGATTGAAAACAATTTCTTGCAACTTTTTTTTCGGAATGCACATATTAAATTTGCAACGTCAAAAGCGACATACGCCGCAAACGGATTTCCGCTAACGGCAAATATGCTTAGACCGACAATATTGATGTTTATAAACTAAAAAATTACAGCTTATGAGACGATTGACATTACTCACACTTGTGTTGGCCGCAGTTCTGGGCATACTGGCCCATAAAGAAGCACCGTTGATTATCAGTCCTGCCGACCGTACTCTGATGGACAACGTTCTATTTGACTTCGTGAAACGGAACGGAGACAACTGTTCAGAAAAGCAAAATAAGTTTAAGGACGAATCCGGCAAAACCGGCATCAAGCCTTCCCTTGACATGCAGTACTTTCGCATCGGCATAAACCGCAGATGTTCACTGCCATGCTATAACCCCAACGGAACATGTTCTTCGATATGCTGCCTTATAGGCCGATGTCTCGAATACAACTGCAAATGCGGTTGCAACCCTGAAATCAACAACGAAATAATGAATACGGACAACACCAGGATTTCATTCAGCCACTACGTAAAGAATTATATGAGCTGGTTCATGCGCAGCTCATGCAAGAAGATTGCTGTGCATTCCGACTTTTCCAACAATGCGCTCCAGCTGTTCGACATCAGTTCCGAAGTGACGATATAAAAAAGCCAACGCCCAGCCCTCGGCGCCAATATATCCTGAACGTATTTCACAGTAAGAGCTCATGTGATGTTCATCCGGCAAAACTTTGCAACCTGATTGCATTACGGTTTAGCTAACTTTGCACCGTACAAAACAAAAGAACAGACAATCATATGGAACATCATCACTCCCACCACAACCATACAGCGCCGTCGCTCAACGGCGTATTTATATTCTCCATAGCACTCAACCTGATATTCGTAGGCATTGAGACAGTGGTAGGGCTTATGGAAAACTCTATGTCACTGCTTTCCGACGCTGGGCACAACCTCAGCGATGTCTTCTCACTCGTACTTGTGCTCACAGCGTTCTGGCTGGCACGTGTACATCCCACCAAGCGATACACATACGGGCTGAAAAAGAGTACGGTGCTTATATCCCTGCTCAACGCCATCATACTGCTCGTAGCCGTAGGGGTCATAATGATAGAAAGCCTGCACAAGTTCTACGAACCGGCCGATGTCAACGGCATGGCTGTGTCATGGACAGCCTTTGCCGGCATCATCATCAACGGCCTCACAGTACTGTTGCTCATGCGGGGCCGGAAAAACGACATAAACGTACGCGGAGCCTTCCTGCACATGCTGACCGACACACTGGTGAGCGCAGGGGTGGTAGTGTCGGGAATTGTGATTACTTTCACAGGATGGAATATTGTCGACCCTATAGTGTCGCTCGCTATCGCCATGGTAATACTTGTATCCACATGGCGGCTGCTCGCCGAAAGCCTCAAGCTGTCGCTCGACGGAACACCGGAAAACATAGATGCCGACAAAATAACAGAACAAATGGCCGGCTGCACCCACGTGACAAACGTACACCATGTGCATGTATGGGCCATAAGCACAACAAAAAACGCGCTGACGGCCCATGTCATGATAGACGATATCAGCGCGATGGAAAACGTGAAAAGGGAAATCAAGCAGAAACTTGCCGAGGCCGGCATAAACCACTCTACACTCGAAATCGAGACCGAAAGATGCCAGTGTGCCGACCGTGCTATCCGTTATGGCGACGACGGGCACCGACATGCCCATGAGGAATAAACTTCACGAGCAACGGACGGGCCACGACAAATGTCACCGAGACAAAGATAAGCAATGCACCGAGAATGATGCGGCCGGTCAGCCGCTCGTCAAAAACCATCACACCGATGGTCAACGCCGTGACAGGTTCAAGCGCACCGATGATGGCACTATATGTAGGACCGATGCTCTTTATCGACACGTTGATGAAAAGTATCGGTATTATCGTCGGTACAAGTGCCACACCCACTACATTGCCCCACCCTGCAATGGTGGACGGCACGGCCTGCAAACGTGTACCGAAACCCGTAAACACAAAAAACATCAACGCACCTGCCACAAGCACCCACAGAGTCATCCGCGCCGACGGCACACGGCTCAGCACAGAGTGGTCCACACCAACTATATATACCGAATAGCACAGCGATGACAGCACAACAAGCAGCAGCCCTGTAGTGCTAAGGCTTACATCGCCATCCCCCTGATACAGCAGTGCAATACCTGCCGTGGCCGTGGCTATACAGCCATATGTGAGCAACGACGCCCGTTCATGGAAGAATACCGTCATTATCACAGCCACAAGTATCGGATATACAAAAAGTATGGAGCAGGCCACACCCGCATCCATATACAGAAAACTCTGATACAACGTCTGCGACGACATGGCAAATATTATTCCGGCAAGCAGCAATGGCGCTATCTCACGGCGGCAGATACCGAGTCTTACACCTCGCAGGCGCAACACAGCAGCCAAAATCGCGGCAGCGATGGCAAACCTGTAGAACAACACAGATTCAACATCCATACCTTCGTCATACAAAGCGAGCGAAAACAGCGGATTCGTTCCGTACGCCACAGCAGCCGTCACGCCACATACAGCACCCTTGGTTCTTGTATTCATATATATATTACTATTCGCCGACAACTGTCGCTACAATGCGGCGCGGCCCGCCGCAATCACGATATTCACACAGATATACACCCTGCCACATTCCAAGATTGAGACGCCCGTCGCTGACGGGTATCGTCAGACTTACACCCGACATCACCGATTTGGCATGACTCGGCATATCGTCGCTGCCCTCCATCGTGTGTTCATAATAAGGCTGGTTCTCGGGCACAAGACGGTCGAATATCTTCTTCATGTCCGTGCGCACGTCCGGATCGGCATTCTCGTTGATACACAGTCCGCAACTGGTATGCTTCACGAACAGATTGACAATTCCCGTACGCGGCAGAGGCGGCAACTGTCTGACAATCTCTCCCGTCACAAGATGGAATCCCCGCGAAACAGGCTTCAGACTGAATTCTATTTGCTGTATCATATGCTATTGGACCTAATCCCTATGTTATCTTATAAAATTAGTCTTGATTTTCGTCTCTGTCACTGGCAGTTCCACACCGGCCTCACGACCAGCCTCTATCGAGCGAAGAAGCCAAGCCATGTTGCGTCCCAACTGGCGCATGGTCTGCATGCCTTCCAAGTCGCGGCACACCTCATCGGGAGTGTTGCCGTGCACTTCGTTCCAATAGTTGGACGACACCACAGGCATGCCCGCAATAGTGAAATAGCGGTTCAGATCCTCAAATCCGCCCAACGCCCCACCGCGACGGCAACTCACGACGGCGGCTGCCGGCTTGTTGGCATAGATACCTGTTTTCGAACAGAACGCACGGTCCATGAATGGCTTGACAGCTCCCGACGTACCGGCAAAATGTATCGGCGTACCGAAAACAAAGCCATCGGCTCCACCCACTTTCTCCAGAAAACCGTTTACGGCATCGTCACCATACCAACATCGCTTTGTGGCAGAACATTTGCCACACCCGATGCATCCCATCACCGGCTTCACGCCACACCAGAACATCTCGGTCTCTATACCGGCTTTCTCCAGTTCACCGGCCACCTCCTCCAAAGCGGCATGCGTGCAGCCATTCTTGTGCGGGCTGCCGTTTACCAATATCACTTTCATTGTCTTTTCATTGTTTGTTGTTAGATGGTGCAAAGTTATCTCATTTTTCCGACATAATCGCATCAAATCAGACAATGAGTCAAAATATAGACAGAATTTGTCATGTTGCTCAAATCTGTCAAACGTATCGCAACATCACGAGCCATCGTACCGGCATCGGAATTTGGGACGTACGGTGAAGTCAAGGTTTACGAACTATTTTGACAAAACACTTCGTCGTTCGTCACAAAAACGACTTCTGCAGATTACGGGCCGAAAATAGCGCATTTTTCGTCAAAACTGGAAGCGCTGACTATCAGGCACTTACGTTTTTCAAAGACCAATACGGCTATGTAAAGAAAGCAGAGAGGGCCGTTTCACCTTGCAATAAGGCCGTTATTGCATTGCGACGGCGGCCTTATTGCAATGCGAAACGGCCGTTACGGGAGTGCCGGGAGGCCCTTACGGCAGAAAAACAGAGCCAAAAACACGTGTAAAGAAAGCAGAGAAGGCCTTACGGCTTTTCTATTTCGAGAAAAAAGAAGTGCGTTTTTTTAAGAAAAAGAAATACATTACGACTTTCCAGACATAAAGACATTCCCGACATCCGCTCTTTGGACATAAAGACAAAGAGAGCACATATAAATTGGTCAACAGAATCAAACTACATTGTCATCCAGACATAGGATGTATGCGCCACGACGGGTAGGGTGTCCAAAACTTGTCGTTCATTTCTGAAATCATAGTCAAATAAAAATATTAAGTTAGTCAACAGTATTAAACCAGAACGCGCATTCTATCCAAGCATGGATTGTTCATTCTATGTCCGGAAGATTATGTAGCTTAATTCTGTTGACTAACTTAACTTCAAATATATATTGGTGAAATATATTTGTTTGTTTCGTGCTTTCCTGGAAAAGTTGTATCTTTGTGAACGCAACACTGTTAAAGGTAAGTATATGGAAATACAACAATTGAAGCGATGCCCGGTGGGAATACAAACGTTCTCTGAAATTATAGAGAATAATTATGTGTATGTGGACAAGACGGAATATGTGTATCGTCTTACCCATTCCGATGCCAAATATTTCTTTCTCAGCCGTCCGCGTAGGTTCGGCAAGTCACTGCTTACATCCACGTTACGCTGCTATTTTGAGGGTCGCCGCGATTTGTTCAAGGGTTTGGCTATTGACAGACTTGAGACAGAATGGGCAGAATCCCCTGTATTGCATTTCGACATGAGCCTTGCCAAGCATGTTGACAAAGATACGCTTGAGTCAATGCTTGGTTTCCAACTCAGTCAATATGAAAAAATATACGGTAAATCAGACGGGGCGAATAAACTGAACGACCGCCTTACATCGCTCATAATACGGGTCAACGAACTTACCGGCCTCAAGGTCGTCGTGCTTATCGACGAGTATGACGCTCCGCTTCTCGACGTAATGCACGAGGAGCGTGACCTGCCGGTGCTACGCAATGTGATGCGCAACTTCTACTCTCCGCTGAAAGCGTGTGACCCCTATCTGCGCTTCGTTTTCCTCACAGGTATAACCAAGTTCTCGCAACTCAGTATTTTCAGCGAGCTGAACAACATATCAAACATCAGCATGGATGATCCGTACGCTGCCATCTGCGGCATAACCGAAAAGGAAATGCTCGAACATTTGGATGGCTATATAGAGCGGTTGGCCGAAAAACTCGGTCTGCCCCATGACGAAGCGGTAAGGAAACTGAAAGAGAGATACGACGGATATCACTTCACATGGCCTTCGCCGGATATATATAACCCGTTCAGCCTGTTGAATGCCTTTTCAAAAAACAAAATAGACAACTACTGGTTCGGAAGCGGCACTCCCACGTATCTTATAGAGATGCTGCGCAAGTATGATGTAACACCCCAGGAAATAGGACAACGGGAGACACTTGCATCAGCGTTCGACGCACCTACGGAGAGACTCTTGAACATAACCCCACTACTCTATCAGAGCGGATACATCACAATAAAAGACAAGGACGAAGAGACCGGACTGTATATTCTCGACATACCAAATGCAGAAATAAGGACGGGACTGATGGAAAGTCTTCTGCCCAACTATCTTGCATCGCGCACGGAACAAGGCATGACGCTTGTCGCAAAGATGTATCGTGCCATATTACGAAACAACATAGACAACGCGCTGACCCTGATGCAGCAGTTTTTGCTCACAGTCCCATATTGCGACAATACCGATTACGAAGGACATTACCAGCAGCTGTTCTACGTTATATTCACACTTTTCGGAATGTATGTCGACGTAGAAGTGCGTACGCCGCGCGGTCGTGTGGATATTGTCATGCGTGCCGGCGGCAAGCTGTATGTCATCGAGATGAAACTCAACCGGTCGGCTGCCGACGCTATCAGTCAGATAGACCTTAAAGACTATCCCTCACGCTTCGCCCTCTGCGGGCTGCCCATAGCCAAGGTAGGCATCAACTTCGACAGCGGTAAGCGAACCATCACTGACTGGAAGATAGAACAGTGCTGAAAAAACGGCATAACAGCCAACGGCAAACGACGGCCATTGGCGGCACATTGACATCCGGGCCCCGGAACGGCATCAGTACAAAGCCGTTCCGGGGCTTGGTGCGTTCTGAAGAAATATTCCCAGACTTCATGACAGTATAGCACAAGAGCCGCATTTTCACATTCTCTCACTTATATCCCCGTAAAAGATTATAAACCATGTGAAATATACGACCGGAATACAGCGGTTATTTCCTGTAGCGGAATAAAGGATGTATATTTGCAGCGTGACAGGATACAAGAAAGAATATTTGTTTAACCATTTAATTCAATTAAACTATGATTATAAAGAATGTACACGCACGGGAGATTCTCGATTCCCGAGGCAATCCTACGGTTGAGGTTGAAGTGACATTGGATTCAGGCGTGACAGAACGCGCGTCGGTACCGTCCGGAGCATCCACCGGTGAACACGAGGCACTGGAACTGCGCGACAACGACAAGTCACGCTACGGTGGCAAGGGCGTACTCAAGGCTGTGGACAATGTCAACAACGTGATTGCGCCATCGCTTGTGGGCATGTCGGTACTTGAACAGCGAGCCATTGACCATAAGATGATAGAAATGGACGGCACCGCAACAAAATCCGCGCTCGGGGCAAACGCCATACTCGGTGTGTCGCTGGCTGTGGCCCGTGCCGCCGCTGCCGGTATGGACATGCCGCTCTACCGGTATATCGGCGGCGCCAACACATACGTGATGCCTGTGCCGATGATGAATATCATCAACGGTGGCGCACATTCGGACGCACCCATCGCCTTTCAGGAGTTTATGATACGGCCGGTGGGAGCACACAACGAGTGTGAGGCCATACGTATGGGAGCTGAGGTTTTCCATTCATTGGCACGTCTGCTCAAAAGCCGAGGCCTGTCTACGGCCGTGGGCGACGAGGGCGGCTTTGCTCCTGCCCTCAACGGCATAGAAGATGCTTTGGACTGCATTTGCTGGGCCATCCGCAATGCGGGGTATGAACCCGGACCCGACGTTACGATAGCCATGGACTGTGCCGCAAGCGAATTTGCCGTTTGCGAAAAAGGAGAATGGTTCTACGACTACCGGCAGCTTAACGACGGCAAGGTAAAAGACCCCGCAAGCCGACGTCTGACAGCCTTGGAACAAATTGAGTATCTGAGGGAACTGATAACCAAATATCCGATAGACTCCATCGAAGACGGTCTGGGACAGAACGATTGGGACAACTGGGTGAAACTTACTCAAACAATCGGTGACCGCTGCCAGCTGGTCGGTGACGACCTTTTTGTTACAAATGTATTGTTTTTGGAGAAAGGTATAAGAATGAAGGCTGCCAACTCAATATTGATAAAGGTAAATCAGATAGGTACGCTCTCCGAGACACTCGACGCCATAGAAATGGCCCACAGACACGGGTACACCACAGTAACGAGTCACCGCTCGGGCGAGACTGAGGACACTACGATAGCCGACATTGCCGTGGCCACCAACTCGGGGCAGATAAAAACCGGCTCGCTGAGCCGCACTGACCGTATGGCCAAGTACAACAGACTCATCCGTATAGAGGAGAAGTTGGGACGGACAGCGGTGTTCGGAATGAAGAAATTCACCGATTGAAGATTATTCCAAGCGAGAGCTTTATTAATTGAAAATGAGAATGTAAAATTATGATTACTCTTGTCGGTGAATATTAACTGTGTTACACGGTCCAAGTAACAACGTTACATGGGCCGTGTAACACAATATGCTATGCGGATTGTTCGATATCCTTGCGGCTTCTCGATTTCGTAACGAGCCACACGCCTGAAAATACCAGCACCACAGCAAGTCCATGACTCCAACGGAAAGCGCCTATGCCGGTGAGCACACTGACTGTTACAGAGACAAGCGGCTGCACATAATTATATATACTCACCACCGTGGGACGCAGGGTGCGCTGTCCTATCATAGTGAGTATATAGCTCAAGTAGGTGCCTATGGCAACGACATAAGCAGTCTCGAACCATGTCGACGCGGGCACGGAGGCCCATGGTATGGCCGCCACATGACTGAATGAAAACGGGAGTATGAGAGCCACAGCCCATGTGAACATCCATTTGTTGACCGTGAACACCGAATACCGGCGTACGAGCGGGTTGAACAGCGAGAGATAGAGTGCGAAAGAGAACTGGGCAAAGAGACAAAGCAAATCGCCACGGATGTCACCCACTTTGGCATTGGTCGCCGCTGCCGATGTGAGTATGAGTATCAGTGCACCGCTGCAGCCCATAAGCACGCCTGCGGCCTTCTTGCCGGTAATGGGTTCCTTAAGGATGAGAGCGGCCAGAATCATGGCGAAGATTGGCATTGAGGTGGTTACGATGCTGGCGTTGATGGGCGAAGTGATGCTCAGCCCGATGGTATAGCAGCATTGGTTGCATACAAGTCCGAAGAGTCCGGCCAAAGGAAACAGCATGAGATCGCGACGCATCACACGCTCACGTTTGGTAAAGAATGATGTGAGCCAAAAGAGCACGGCAGCACCGCATACGCGGAATGTAACCATATCGATGCCGGTGATACCGTGGGTCATGGCGTCCTTGCCGAGCGGAGCCATCAGTCCCCAAAAGGCACAGGCGAAGAACATGCTCAGATGAGCAATGAGCGGGCGGGTGTTTTTGTTATCCATAAAAATAAATATGTTTGTTCGTTAAAAAAATCGGTTGCAAAATTACAAAAAATACCCATACTGTATGACGCTTTATAGAATAAAATCGTTATATTTGCTGACAGAAGATTAAATGACTGGATTATGAAATATGCAGAATACATAGAGGAGATTGAGATTGATTCGTTGTGGAGCGGTCTCAAACATATAAAATGGACACTCGACCCCAAGGTCAACATTCTCAGCGGAATAAACGGTGTAGGCAAAAGCACCATACTCAACAGGGTGGTACGAGGACTCATGCAGGGAGGCGAGTTTGCCAGCAACCGTATTCCTGGGGTAAGAATGAAAGTGATGCCGGAGGATGCCGGACGGATACGCTATGACGTGATACGTAGTTTCGACCGTCCGCTTATGTCCGGCGAGATGATGAACAAGGTTATCGACGCCTCGGTGACCACAGAATTAGACTGGCAGTTGTATCAGCTTCAGCGCAAATATCTTGACTATCAGGTAAACATAGGCAACCGCATCATCGAGGTACTGCAGAGCGGAGAACCGGACAGCGCACAACGGGCAAAAGACCTTTCGGCTCCGAAGCGTAAGTTTCAGGACATGATAGACCGGCTGTTTGCCGCTACGGGCAAGCGTCTGATACGAAGCAAGAACGAGATTCTTTTCACTCAGATAGGCGAGGAACTCACTCCATATCAGTTGTCGAGCGGCGAGAAACAGATGCTGGCCATATTGCTGACTGTGCTCATTGAAGATTTGCGTCCGTATATTCTATTTATGGACGAACCGGAAGTGAGCCTGCACATTGACTGGCAGCAACGGCTGATCGACATGATTATAGAACTGAACCCCAACGTGCAGATTATCCTGACGACCCACTCTCCGGCTGTGATAATGAACGGATGGATGGATAAGGTGACGGAAGTAAGCGACATAACGGTGTAGTTTTTTCAAGAGTCAATCGGTAAATAGAAATTAAGGAGCCAAGCCGAATGGCTTTTATTTTTGTGAAACACGACAAACATTGATACGAACAGATGCCTCGGCCTTAAAGAACAAAGAATATGAGCAAACGCCTTAAAGACAACATAACATCAACATATTTTACTGCTGCCAACAGGCTCGGCTCAAAGAAAGCACGGCGCAGGATTGTTGCCTATGTCGAAAGTTATGACGACATATTCTTCTGGCGTACGGTGTTGAGTCCGCTTGAGAACGATACGCGCTATTTCGAGGTTATGCTTCCTTCGAAGAAAACGTTGCAGCGTGGCAAGAAATCGGTGCTGATGAATGTCATGGCAGACAAGGTAGGACCGGATATGATAGCCTGTGTGGATGCCGACTATGACTATCTGATGCAAGGTGTGACATCGACGTCGGAGACAGTTGTATCCAATCCTTACGTATTCCATACATACGTATATGCCATAGAAAATTTTCAGTGTTATGCCACAGGGCTTCACGATGTGTGCGTGATGGTGACACTAAACGATCGTTCGATATTTGATTTCCGTGACTACATGGAACAATATTCCGAGGCATGCTTCCCGCTTTTTATATGGTCGATATGGGCTTACCGTACCGGCAACTATCCTCACTTCTCCATTTCCGACTTCTGCCGTGTCACCGACCCTGGCCGCTTCAACATCGACTCACCGCAAATATCCATCGAGCATCTGCGCCACAAGGTAAACAGACGTGTAAGCCAGCTTAAACAGCACTATCCGAAAGCCAAGGATGAATATCTGAAAACCAAGGCTATGCTGCGCGAACTCGGTGTGACTCCACGCACAACCTATCTGTATATGCAGGGACATCATATTTTCGATACGGTAATTGTGCCCATTATGACCAAGGTCTGCAATCGATTAAGACAGGAACGCGAGTCGGAGATTTACCGCACCGCGGCACATCATACGCAGATGCGCAACGAAATGTCATGCTACGAGAACAGCATTGCCGACATACGCTCTATGCTGCGCCGCACCACCGGATATACCCAATGTCCACAGTTCGTGAAATTACAACAGGACATCATGCGATTTGTAAACGGAAAAGCTACTCCGGCTGCTACAGACAATAAAACCGAGCCACCGCCCCGGACGTCATAGTCTGTTTTTGTTAAGTGTAGCCCACAGATTGTGATATTGATTCTCAACGGCTAAAAAAGTCTGCTGCTTCTGATAAATCTTGTCAACTTCATTGTAGTAATCAATCAGAGACATATTACCTGTGACAACAGCTTTTTTGAGTGCTGCGACTGACTGACGAATCATTGTCATGTCATATATCCGAAGAGTTTCACCAAGCCGACGGAATTCATTGATTATGGTTTCGGTCTCGTTCTCTACTTTCATACGGGTGTTGTCGAGGTTCAATTGTGCAGCGACCTGTTTTGATTTTGCAGCCTTTACCTTATTGGTGTTTGAGAATATGGGAAATGCAGCCCCTACAAGGAATCCGTTGCTCGATTCGTCCATTTCGGTATTGCGGCGGTATCCAATTGACAATTTCGGCAACCAGCCCTGCTTGCTCACTTTTATTTCCTGTTCTGCCATCCGGACCGCCGCTTCTGCGGTTCGGATAACGGCATCGCTTGCTATTATCTCTTCTTGAAGACTCAATGCACTACCTTTTACTAACATTCCGTTCTCGGTGTACGTAGCAGTTATTTCCGGATATGAAATGGAATCGAGCGATAGCGGTTTGTTACCATTCATGGCCGTAAGTGCCCGTATAATGTTTTGTCGGGATGATTCATTCTGTAACATCTCCGCTTGCAAATCCATCTGTTCCATCTTTATTTTATTCAGTTCTATTATGGTAGCATCTCCTTCTTTAAATTTCTTCTCGAACAGCACCAGCAATTCACCGGCATTGTCAGCACGTTCTTTCAGTACATCCCGTGTAAGGTTGAGCAGCACCAGTTCGAGACACTTCTGTTTAGCATCTAAAAGAATGTTTCTTCTCAACGTCATATACTCCAGATTGATGGCCTCCTGCTGCAGTTTGCCTGATTTGTGACGGGTTGCATATAATGTCGGAAAATCAAAATCCTGCGACACGACGAGTTCGGAACTTGCAACTCCGGAAGCGCCTTTTCTGAAAAAAGGACTATATTCCACCGACGGAGATTCAAGACTATTCCGGTCTTTTATTTCGAAAATAGCCGCTTGGTTGTCATTATGCAAGACCTTCAACTCCATATTGTTTCGTTCGACGGACCGGAGTACCGATGCAATGTCCTGTGATTGTGCCTTAATATAAATACATGAAAGAGCTATTGCCAAAAAATATATTCTATTCATAATCGGGTATCTTTTATTTGTTATTATCTTTTCTGTGTATCCATCCATATACGATTGGAATGATAAACACGTTCAAAAAAGTTGATGTAAGAAGTCCGCCCAAGATAACCGTTGCCATCGGACTTTGTATCTCATTTCCCGGCAAGTCACCCCGTAAAGCGAGAGGAAACAACGCCAGTGCCGAAGTCAGAGCCGTCATGAGAATGGGGTTCAAACGATCCAGCGAGCCTTTTATGATGCTTTCGTATATTGACAAGCCTTCCGTATGGCGCAGATGATTATATCTTGTTATCAGCAGCATACCGTTACGTGTGGCAATACCGAAAAGTGAAATGAATCCTATTATGGCCGGAATACTCACCTCGCCCGTCGTGCCCCACAACACAAGTACACCGCCAATAAGAGCAAACGGCAGATTAAGCAAAATCACGCTGCTCTCAAATGCACTGCGGAATTGCATGTACAACAGCAGGTAAATGACAACGACGCTTATCAATGATGCAAGAAGTAATATACGTCCGGATGCCTTTGCATTTTCAAACTGTCCGCCATATTCTATATGATATCCTTCAGGCAATACAATATTTCCATCAATTTCAGCCTGTATATCATTTACGACGCTGCTGAGATCCCGCCCATCCGTATTAGCCGAAATTACAATCTTTCGCTTTACGTTCTCTCTGCTTATGGCATTCGGACCGGCAGCAGACACGACATCAGCCACATAGGTCAAAGGTATTTTCTGTCCGTCCGGAGTGTCGATAAGCATTCTGCGAATATTTTCAATCGAATTGCGGCTGCTGTCATCAGCTTTGACAACCAGATTAAACTTCTTGTTGCCCTCATACACTTGCGATACTGTTTCACCGGCCATCATCACAGTCACGAACTCATTGAACTCCGGTTCCGATATGCCATAACGTGAAAGCATTTCCGGCTTAGGCATGATTTTCAGTTCGGGACGTTCTATCTGTTGCTCCACATTCAGGTCGGCAATACCTTCTACTGATTGTATTGCATCTTTAATCCTGTTGCCCAATGTGAACATCTCGTTGAGGTCGTCTCCAAACAATTTGATGGCAATATTGGCCTGTGTGCCGCTCAACATTGCGTCGATACGATGGCTTATGGGTTGTCCAATCTCTATGTTGACACCGGCAATCACAGACAGTCTGTCGCGTATGTCGTTCAACAGTTCACGATGTGTGCGCCGGTCCAGTTCGAACGGAGCTTCTATCTCCGACACGTTCACCCCGAGAGCATGTTCATCAAGTTCGGCGCGTCCCGTTTTACGTGCCACCGTCTTTATTTCCGGAATGGCAAGCAGTATCTCTTCCGCCTTACGACCGATTTTGTCGGACTCTTCTAACGAGATGCCGGGCAACGAACTGATATTGATAGTGAAAGAACCTTCATTGAACGGTGGAAGAAAACTGCTGCCAAGCGTAAGAAATATCCCTGACGTGACGACAAACAGTACTATCGTACTACTTACAACCGTCTTTTTATGCTTCAATACCCACAGCAGGCTGATATGATAATACTTCTTAAGCCATACAGTGACAAACGCCTCTTTGCCATAAGCCTTATCTGTTGCCTTGCTGTTTAACATATAACTGCATAACACCGGTGTCAGCGTCAATGCTACAGCCGTCGATGCAAACAGTGACACGATAAATGCTATACCAAGCGGAATCAGCATTCGCCCTTCCATATCGGTAAGAAAGAACAGCGGCATGAAACTCACAATGATAATCAGTGTGGAATTGAGAATCGGCATACGCACCTCTCTTGAAGCGTCATAGACCACACTCAACACTGCCCTTCGTTCCGTTTCCGGTAAAGTATTGTTTTCACGCAGTTTTTTCCATACGTTCTCCACATCAACAATGGCATCGTCCACAAGCGAACCTATCGCTATCGCCATGCCGCCCAGACTCATCGTATTTATACTCATTCCGAGATAGTGCAGCACGAGCAGCGACACTATCAGTGACAGAGGGATGGTGACCAGCGAAATTACCGTAGTGCGAATGTTTGCCAAGAACAGAAACAGTATGATGACAACAAACAATGCTCCCTCGAACAGGGATGTCTTCACATTGTCTATAGAACTCTCGATGAAACGAGACTGACGGAATATATCCGTTGATATATGCACATCGGCAGGGAGGCTTTTTTGCAGGTCGGCAATTGCATATTCCAGTTTCTCTGTCAGTTCTACAGTTCCTGTATAAGGCTGTTTTGTCACAGTCAGCAATATGGCAGGCCGGCCTTTTTCCGATGCGACTCCCAGTTTCGGACTTTCAGCCCCAACTTTTATTTCAGCTATATCTGTCAAGGTTATCGGACTACCGCCTACAACCTTCACCACCGATTTGGATATACGTCCGATAGCATCCGGAGAAACCACGCCACGCAGTATATATTCATTGCCATATTCGTAAATCACGCCTCCACTGGTGCTGCGGTTCATGCCGCGCGTCACGGCCGTCACCTCAGCCAGACTCACACCGTAATGCTTCATTTTGTCCGGACTTAAAAGTATCTGATACTCTTTCAAGTCGCCCCCAATTACAGATACCTGTGCCACCCCACCCGTAGACAGCAGACGGGGACGTATTGTCCAGTCGGCCATTGTTCGTAAATCCTGCATCGAAGTACTGTCAGCAGTAAGACCGATGATTAGAAGTTCCCCCAATATGGATGATTGCGGCCCAAGCGTTGGGCTGCCGACATTGTCAGGCAGGGCATCGCTGACCGTAGCCAGCTTCTCGGAAACAATCTGTCGAGCAAGATATATGTCGGTATCCCATTCAAACTCAACCCATACAACGGAAAAACCGGCTGTCGACGACGACCTTACCCTTCGCACTCCTGTCGCCCCGTTTACTGATGTCTCTATCGGAAAAGTCACTAACTGTTCCACCTCTTCAGCAGCCATACCTCCGGCTTCAGTCATCACGACGACGGTAGGTGCGTTTAGGTCGGGGAACACATCTATCTCTGCATTCTTGGCCGTATACAGTCCGCCTATGACAAGCAACACGGCTACAACCAATACAAACAGACGATTTTGCAGTGAAAACCTTATAATCTTATTCAGCATGACACATCGTTTTTCGATTAATGATTATGATTATGTCCCGGAATAATATTACCTGCCGATGCCATTTTTACATGTATAGCTCCCACAGTGACAAGTTTCTCGCCGCCTTTCAGACCTGATACAATCTCCGTTCTTGTTCCGTCCGACTGCCCGAGCCTCACTTCCTGTTTACGATAGCAGTCTTTGTCTTCCTGTATATAGACAAAATAAACGCCTTGTTCCTCGGTCAGCGCTGTTGTCGGAATGCTGATTACATTGCTTCGGCTGCCGGTCAGAAGATATATTTCGGCAAATGCTCCCGGTATGATACCGCTACGGTTGTCCAATTCGAATGTAACAGGAATAAATGTCGATGTGTTTCCGGCTGTTTTCCCATAAGACAGCAAATGTCCGTCCAGCTCGTTCAAATCGTAGACCTTGTCACTATACGACATTTTGAATTTTGCCGAAGTGATTTTGTTGAGTATGGCATAATCACGTTCGGCGACCTCAGCCCTCAGATACAGACGTCTGTTACGGGTCACTGTCATCAGCGGTTGTCCCACGTTAACATAATCACCATCCCTTACCATACATTCCTTCACATATCCCCCGTTTGTCGGTTTCACCACCACTCCTTTTGACGTGCCGTTTTGCACTATGGCTTTATATGCAAGCAACGCATTATCATATTCAGCCTTTGCTGCCAGAAAATCAGTCTCGGTTATTATCCTGTCTGCTATAAGTTCTTTGGCTCTTTCATATTCAGCCTTTGCCGTCCGATAGGTTATTAATGCCCGTTGAACCAAATCCCCATCCTGCAATTCAGACGATGATATGGTAAATACCGCCATACCCTTGTCTACGCTCATGCCCTCCGTTATAGGACGGTTGACAGATACGATACCGGCAACGGTTGCAACAATGGTATTTTCGTCATTGGCAGCTGTCAGAATCTTGCCTCCTGTAATAGTGACACCGTGAAACTCGCCGGGCTTTACCGTCTCAACCTGAATTCCGGCCGCTTTTGCATTATCTGACAAAAGAACAATTATACCCGGCCCGTGGTCTTTTTCAGAATGAGAGTCTTGTTTTGAATGCTTTTCTGTCTGAGCATCGTCATCATGAGCATTGGATGCACTGTGCCGGCAGGCCGATAGCACTGCGAACCCAAATGCACCGATAAGAAATAATCCTTTGTTCATACTTGTACGCTTCTTGGAATTTGCAGCAAAGGTACAAATACATATATGCAATTGGGTTGCAAAGTTACATGTCGGACTATTTTGGTATCGTCCGCAGAAGACGGGACGCTCCTGCGGATGTTAAAATAAAATCGTAACTGAAAACCAAGTCAGTTATCCTTCCAATAACTTCGTGTGAACAGCACCAACACAGACATAATCTCAAGACGTCCCATCAGCATAAGCAGCGAGCATATCCACTTTATAGTGTCAGGCAATATGCTCCATGACATCACAGGACCTATTTCCGTGCCCAACGTCGGACCGACATTTCCCATACAACTCAATGATATGGTAATGGCGTTGGTGTTGTCAATGCCTGCCATTATCATTATTGTGGCGGCAACGAGACACATTAGCACGTATACAGAGAAAAAAGCCAAAAGTGTAGTCAGTTTTGACTGCGGCACGCTCTCGCCGTTCACTTTCACCGGCAATACAGCATTAGGGTGTAGTATGCGCCGAAACTCGTTGCGCAGTACCTTGAGCACCATTACACCACGAATGCATTTGAAACCGCCGCTGGTGGAGCCTGCACATGAGCCGAGAAACATACATGCACCAAGTATCACCCATGTGATGTGAGGCCATGCACCGGCGTCATCGTTGAAAAGACCGGTAGTGGTGATGAACGATACAACCTGGAACAATGCACTTCGGAACGCATTTTCCAAATCGTAGTCGAGCCGGGTGACAAGCAGATACATTATCCATGCCGTGGCAGAGAATACGACTGTGACAAAGAGTCTGAATTCGGAATTGGTGAACAACGCCCGTACACGCCCTTTGAAGACTATCATATATAGCAACGTGAAATTGATACCTGAGAGAAACTGAAAAATAATGCTTATATATTCTATGGCCGGCGAACGGAAAAATTCCGTACTGTCGTCGTGGCTGGAAAAACCGCCCGTAGCTGTAGTTGACATAGAGTATGTGAAACTGTCGAATACCCCCATGCCCGCAGCCATATATGACAGGATACATCCTACTGTCAGTGCCAGATATATTGACCATATCCATTTGGCATTTGTACTCAGCCGCGGGTGCATTTTGGAACGTATGGGACCTGTTGCTTCAGCCGCAAACACCTTGACATTGCCACCTACCATCGACGGCAGTATGGCTATCGTGAAGAACACTATTCCCAATCCGCCTATCCATTGTGTAAGAGAGCGCCAGAAGAGAATACCGTGAGGCAGATACTCTACACTGTCAAGTATGGTGGCCCCAGTGGTAGTGAATCCGGACATTGTTTCGAAATAGGCGTCGGCCAAATTGGTGATATATCCGCCTACGATATATGGCAGCATGCCGAATACACTGAAGATAATCCATGTGGATGTGACAACGAAATAGGCGTCGCGACGGCTCATGTTGTTGGTCGAGTTACGGCCGAAGTATCTGAATATCAGTCCGCTGCCCACAGTGGCTATCATTGATATCAGAAACGCCATAATATCGTCCTCGTTGTAGTAGAATGCCACTGCCAGACTGAACAGCATGAACGCACTTTCGAGAAAAAGCAACTGGCCTATGATTTTCGATACGATGCGGAAGTTTACCATAACGAACTTGTCTTAAAGTATTTCTCCATTTTCTTCATGTTCTGTTCGTGACAGAACACCATCACCGTATCACCGGCCTCTATCTGTGAATTACCGTTGACAAGCATGCCCTCGCCATGACGCACCAATCCGCCTATGTTCATTCCGAAAGGCAGTCCGAGAGCCTTTACCGGTTTTTTGGTGACAGGTGAACCCGGAGCGGCAGTAAATTCGGCCACATCCGAGTCAAGCATCATCAATGAGCGCATGTTGTTCACTTCGGCGTCAAGCATCATCTGGTATATATGACTTGCTGCAATTGTCTTCTTGTTTATGATGGTTCCGATATCAAGTTCTTCGGCCATGCTCACATAGTCAAGATTTTCCACCATGGCTATCGTCTTGCGCACTCCGAGCCGTTTGGCCGTAAGACAAGCGAGAATGTTTGTTTCGGCATTGTCAGTCACGGCTACAAAAGCCTGTGTGTTTCTTATGCCTTCGTCTTCAAGCAGGCTGATATCGCGTCCGTCGCCGTGTATCACCATGGTATCACACGTGCTCAGCAAAGTGTTGAGCCGTTCGCAACGCTCCTCGCTCATTTCGATTATCTTCACATTCATATAGTCGGGCACCGTCAGCGCCACTCTTACGGCAGTCTTGCCTCCGCCCATCACTATCACGTTTTTCACATCGGCATAATGCTCCTTGCCTGCAATCTTTCGTATATACGGTATATATTCACGGGTGGTCATGAAGAAAGCCATATCCAGATTGCGCAACTCATCGTTTCCACCGGGTATGATGGTCTCGCTGCCTCGCTTTATAGCCACGATATGATAGGGGTCGTCCGGTCCGCACAGTTCACGGAGCGGACGGTTCAGTATCTCACACATCTCGTGCAATTTTACACCAAGCATGACAAGAGCACCGCCGTGCACATCCCATCGCTGACGTACCCAGCTCATCTTAAGCCCGTTGTTGATGTCAATGGCTGCAAGAACCTCGGGATATATCAGCGAGTCTATACCAAGTTCGTTAAAGAAAGATTCGAGATTGGGTGCCAGATATTCATAGTTGTCTATACGTGCCACGGTCTTTTTCGCTCCCATGGCATGTGCTATGATACAGGCATTCATGTTGCGGCTCTCATCGGGAGTGACGCCGACAAACAGATCTGCATTCTGTGCTCCGGCTTCCCTGAGTGCCTTGATGCTTGTGGGCGATGCCTGCAGGGTCATGATGTCGTATTCACCGTCGAGTCCGGCCAGACGGTCGTCATCTTCATCTATGAGCGTACAGTCCTGATCATCGCGCGAAAGCAACTTTGCAAGATGTGTGCCTACGGCACCGGCACCGGCTATGATTATTTTCATATATATATGAATTATACAATATAATTATGGTATTCCTTGCCTGACTCCATTCCGCAGCATGCAGTCATCCCTGCTGGATTTTCGTGATACTGCCTTCTTTATGTTGTGTTACAAGGATTGTCTCGATGGCTTTCTCTATACCCTCTTTGTCTATGCCTGTGATGTGTTGCAGCTCGGACACGGTGCCGTGCTCCACAAAACAGTCGGGCAAACCAAGACGTATTATACGTGGACAATGGCCATGGTCGGCCATCCACTCAAGCACCGCCGAGCCTAACCCACCGCTGCGCGAACCGTCCTCGACAGTGACAACGCGACTGAAGCGTGAAGCCACTTCACCAAGTATGTGCCCATCGAGCGGCTTTAGAAAACGCATGTCGTAGTGGGCTATGCTCACACCGGCATGACTGCGTTCCACCTCGTCGATGGCTTTCGCGGCGGTATTGCCTGTCGGACCTATAGTAAGTACGGCCACATCGCGGCCCTCTTTCAGTTTTCGGCCGGTGCCGACGGTTATTTCCTCCAGCGGACAATGCCAATCGGTGCGTACACCGTGACCGCGCGGATAGCGTATCACAAACGTACCCTTGTCCGGCAGTTGCGCCGTATACATCAGTCTCCTCAATTCACACTCGTCCATGGGCGAAGCTATCGTGAGGTTGGGAATAGGCCGTAGGGCGGCCATGTCGAAGGCACCGTGATGCGTGGCACCGTCTTCGCCAACCAGTCCGGCACGGTCAAGACATATCACTACAGGCAGGCGCATGATGGCCACGTCGTGTATTATGTTGTCATATGCCCGTTGTGCAAATGCACTGTATATGTTGCAGAACGGCAGAAGTCCGTCCTTGGCCATACCTCCCGAAAAGGTCACGGCATGCCCCTCGGCTATGCCCACGTCGAAAGTCCGGTCGGGCATGGCCTCCATCATGATGTTCATCGAGCAGCCCGTCGGCATGGCCGGGGTCACTCCCACTATCTTAGGATTCTGTCTGGCCAGTTCGAGCAACGTGTGGCCGAACACGTCCTGATATTTAGGCGGCATATCAGGAGCCTCATTCTTGATTATCCGGCCGGTGGCGGGATCAAACTTTCCCGGTGCATGCCAGATGGTGGCAGCCTTCTCCGCCGGTTCATATCCCTTGCCTTTAACGGTGTGCAGATGCAGCAGTTTAGGTCCTTTCATGTCCTTAAGCTGTCGCAGTATGCGCACAAGTTCCTTTACGTTATGTCCGTTATAGGGACCGAAATAGCGGATGTTGAGTCCTTCAAAGATGTTCTGTTGGTGACTGATGGCCGATTTCAAGGCGTTGCCAAGACGTATCAGCCCATTGCGGCGGTCATCGGCAAGATATCCCTTTGAACGCAACCAGTTGCCGGCACGGAAACGTAGGGCGTTGTAAGTCTCGTTGGTGTTCAACTGCAACAGATATTGCTTCATGCCGCCCACACTCCTGTCTATGCTCATATTGTTGTCATTCAGAATGATGAGCATGTCGTTGGGAGTGGAAGACACGTTGTTAAGTCCCTCGAAAGCCAGTCCGCCGCTCATGGCACCATCACCGATTACTGCCACGACATGACGCGGGGCGGCGTTTTCTCCACCAGACAGGAAGCCGTTTTTCTCCCTGCTTTTTTCCGCAACAGCCATTCCGAGCGCGGCGGATATGGAGTTGCTGGCATGCCCGCACACGAATGTGTCGTACTCGCTCTCTGCCGGGGAAGGGAAAGGCATTATGCCGTGCAGCTTGCGATTGGTGCAGAATTGCTCGCGACGCCCTGTGAGAATCTTATGCCCATAGGCCTGATGGCCCACATCCCATACGATGCGGTCTTCCGGAGTGTTGTATACATAGTGCAGCGCGACTGTGATTTCCGCCACACCAAGACTTGAAGCCAGATGACCGGGATTGACCGACAACTCCTCAACGATGTCGCGACGCAACTCCTCGCAAACCTCCGGCAGCTGATCGACGGTCAGTCTGCGCAGATCATCAGGATACTTTATATGGCCGAGAAGGCCTAATTTGTTTTGCATTACAGTCAACAAATATAAAATACGTTGCAAAGATACGCTTTTATTTCGAGATAATTGTGAATAAGAACAGAAATCAGTACATTTGCAACACCAAGCCGTTGCGGAAAAGAATGAATGGCTTTTATCCGTCAGTCATCTTAAACAGATGATTACGGCTACTTTAATACATAATATACAATGAGATACGGAATAATAGGAACAGGAGCCGTGGGCGGATATTACGGCGGAATGCTTGCCCGTAAGGGCCACGAAGTACACTTTCTTCTGAACAGTGATTATGATTTTGTAGCCGCAAACGGCCTTCAAGTGGACTCGTGCAACGGCTCGTTCCGTCTGCCGCATGTCAACGCATGGCGCTCGGCTGCCGACATGCCGCAGTGCGACGTGGTGCTGGTATGCCTCAAGACCACCCTCAACCGCGCCCTCGCCACCATGCTGCCGCCGCTGCTTCACGAGCACACCCTCGTAGTGTTGATACAAAACGGCATAGGTCCGGAGTACGATCTGCAGGCAATATTCCCGCACCTGAACATTGCAGCCGGACTGGCATTCATCTGTTCGGCCAAGATAGGGCCCGGACATATCGACCACCAGTGTTACGGCAATATCAATATCGCCCCATACGGAAATGCCGACAAGGCTATCGTCCGACAGGTTGTTGACGACCTTAAAGCCTCGGGCGTAGGTGCTGCCCTGACCGGCTACGACGAGGCACGATGGAAAAAGGCCGTGTGGAACATGCCGTTCAACGGCATGACCGTGGTGCTCGACACCCGGACCGACCGTCTGCTTGCCTGTCCGTCCACACTTCAACTCGTGCGCGGACAGATGTCCGAAGTAATCGGAGCGGCCCGTGCACTCGGTGTGGAGGGTATCGACGAGGCCTTTGCCGACAAGATGATACGCAACACACTGGCAATGAAGCCGTATTCACCATCGATGAAACTCGACTATGACAACCGCCGTCCCATGGAGATATACTATCTCTACACACGCCCCATCGCAGAGGCGCGGCGGGCCGGCTTCGACATGCCGCGCCTGTCCATGCTCGAAGCCGAACTGAAATTCATACAAGAACGATATGCAGATAAGTAGATATTCAAGCTGAACCTTTTTTAATAAACAACAAAAGCGTCTGAAGAATTTTGAGTATCTTTGCACACGAACCATCATAAAAGATACTGAAGTTATGGAGAACGAGATATTCATAGACACAATAGAGACATACAACAACATATGGGGCTTGGAGACACGGCATCCGTTGGTGGCCGTGGTAGACTTGAACGGGCTGTCGCCCACTGCCGAACCCGCCGAGGTGACCTACCACTACGGCATATACTCACTGTGGCTCAAACAGACATATTGCGGTGATATCACTTACGGACGCCTGCCATACGACTATCAGGAGGGCACGGTGACGAGCTTTGCCCCGGGCCAGACTATCCACGTGAAGCATGCGCCCGACTATGTGCCCAGTGCTGTCGGTCTGCTTTTCCATCCCGACATGATACACGGCACATCGCTCGGACGCGACATACGCCAATACTCTTTCTTCGACTACTCCTCGCGCGAAGCTCTTCATCTATCGGAAAATGAGAAGGCCATCTTCCGCGACTGCCTCGACAAAATACGGCAGGAGACGGAACGGCCCGCAGACAGCCACAGCCGCAAACTGATATGCCGCAACATAGAACTGCTGCTCGACTACTGCATGCGCTTCTACGACAGGCAGTTCAACACACGACGCGACGCCAATCTCGACATTCTCACACGCTTTGAAGACGAACTGAACAGCTATTTCCATGGCTCCGCGCTTAGAGACGGGCTGCCGTCTGTCAAATACTTTGCCGAACGTTGTTTCCTTTCGCCCAACTATTTCGGCGACCTCGTGAAGAAGGAAACGGGCCGCACGCCTCAGGATTTCATCCAGACCAAGATAATAGAACTTTCGAAGGAAGAGCTGCTGGGCACCAAAAAGACAGTGAGCGAGATTGCATACGGGCTCGGATTCCAATATTCGCAACACTTCAACCGATATTTCAAACGCAACGTGGGCCGCACACCGAGCGAATACCGCAGGGAGATGGCATGACCCCCAAACCGGATTGGCCAAACTGCCGGCAAGGGCTTCATACACGCAGCCTGTCATCTGTTGTCCGCGAAATGCATCCGTCGGACCGTCAGTTTGAATTTATTTTACTTTAACGTATGTTAAGCGACATCCGTATCGCGATTTCCGGACAAGGCTCCGAAAATCGCGTTTTTTGCTTCAAACAGGGAGTGCTGATTATCAGCATGTTACAACAACAAGGCTTTGTCAAGAAAGCAGAGAGGGCCGTTTCGCCTTGCAATAAGGCCGTTATTGCATTGCGAAACAGGCCTCCTTGCACTGCGAAACGGCCGTTGCGGGAGTGCCGGGAGGCCCTTACGGCAGGAAAATATGGCAAAAAACGCGTGTAAAGAAAGCAGAGAAGGCCTCCCGGCTTTTCTATTTCACGAAAAACAAAATGCGTTTTTTTCAGAATAATACATACATTATTGTCTGTGACGGATGCCATCGCACAAACGATGTTCCGGCCTTTTGACCGGCTCGACAGGTCCAAGCCGGCATGTCTCTGAATAAACAGCATTAATAAGCAATGATGATTTTCATATATCATCAACGCAAAGATAAAACACCCGCATCAAAACAGTGCATGCAAATATACGGAATAATCATAAACCCCCGAACTTAAAAAAACGTGTTATTTCTTTGCAGTTTGAATCGTTTGCTGTATCTTTGCAACGCAAAATATTGATACAACGACAGATGAGTACTTCAGACTTCACTCATATCTTGACACGAACGGTAGACAAACTATCAGAGCCAAAATCATTGGAGGGGCTTTTTCATCAACACCGTGACGGCAATCCGCTGCCGTCGGGCAAAACTCTTGAAGAGATTATAGAGTTGTCGCGTGCCATATTGTTTCCCGGATATTTCGGCAAGTCGTCTGTCAATATCAGCACCATCCGCTATCACATCGGTGTCAACATCGAACGCATGTATACCCTGCTGTCCGACCAGATTATGGCCGGCCTGTGCTTCTCGTGCACGGCAAGCCACGAGGCAGGCATTCCGCAGGCGTGCCGCTGCAAGGCCGAAACCATGGCCGCAAGACTCATAGAGAAGCTGCCGGAGATACGCCGCATACTGGCCACCGACGTCGAGGCGGCATACAATGGCGATCCGGCGGCCGAGAACTACGGCGAAATAATATCGTGCTATCCCGTGATAAAGGCTCTTGTAAACTATCGGATAGCCCATGAGCTGCTTGTGCTCGGCGTGCCGCTGATACCGAGAATAATATCGGAGATGGCCCACTCGGAGACCGGCATCGACATACATCCCGGAGCACAGATAGGCCATCACTTCACGATAGACCACGGCACGGGCGTGGTGATAGGCGCCACATGCATCATCGGCAACAACGTGAAACTGTATCAGGGAGTTACGCTCGGGGCAAAGAGTTTTCCGCTCGACGCCCAAGGCAACCCGATAAAGGGCATAGCCCGACACCCCATACTCGAGGACAACGTTGTCGTATACTCCAACGCTACCATACTCGGACGCATCACGATAGGGCGGGGCTCCATCGTGGGGGCCAATATATGGGTGACGGAGGATATGGAACCGGAAAGCAGAAAATACAAAAGACAATAAAGGATTATAACAGAAACAAGGCGAACAATCTGTCGTTTCCGTCAAGCAGGATAAACATAGCCCGACTTGTTATTGCTACATACAATGGCGAAAATACCAAAGACGAAACCGGACAATACCGCTCGCTGAACAAAAAGACAAATGAAACAGGAATTCGAACTGATTGCCAAAACATTCATGGGCCTGGAGCCCGTACTGGCAAAAGAACTGACACAACTGGGTGCTAACAATGTGCAGATAGGACGGCGAATGGTATCGTTCACGGGAGACAAGGAACTGATGTACAGAGCCAACTTCCAACTGCACACCGCCATAAGAATACTCAAGCCGATAAGCCACTTCAAGGCGAAATCGGCCGACGATGTATACAACGAAGTCAAAAAGATTGACTGGACGAAATATATATCACTCGACAATACATTTTCCGTTGACTCTGTGGTTTTCTCAGAAGAGTTCCGCCACTCCAAGTTTGTGTCATACAAGGTTAAGGATGCCATTGTAGACCTGTTTCGCGAAACCACAGGCAAACGGCCCAACATCAGTGTGACCAATCCCGATCTGCGCCTCAACATGCACATAGCCGAAGACCTATGCACACTGTCGCTCGACTCGAGCGGAGAGAGCCTGCACCGACGCGGCTACCGTCAGGAAAGTGTGGAGGCACCGCTCAACGAGGTTCTCGCCGCCGGTATGATTCTTATGACAGGCTGGCAGGGAGAAACCGACTTCATCGATCCCATGTGCGGCTCGGGTACACTGCCAATCGAAGCCGCCCTCATTGCACGCAACATGGCTCCCGGACTGTTCCGTAAGGAATTTGCCTTTGAAAAATGGGCCGACTTCGACAAGGACCTTTTTGACTCCATCTACAACGATGACTCGCAGGAACGCGAGTTCAACCACAAGATATACGGCTACGACATCGACATCAAAGCCGTAAATACGGCACGCCTCAACGTAAAAGCCGCCGGTCTGACAGGTGACATCGTTATAAACGAAGCCGACTTCAAGACATTCACCATGCCGGCAGAGAAGAGCATAATGGTCACCAACCCGCCTTACGGAGAGCGCATATCCACCCCTGACCTGCTCGGCACGTACAAGATGATAGGCGAAAGACTGAAACACCAGTTTGTCAACAACGACGCATGGATATTGAGCTACCGCGAGGAATGCTTCGACCAGATAGGTCTGAAGCCGTCGGTAAAGATTCCGCTCTTCAACGGTTCGCTGGAATGCGAATTCCGCAAGTACCAGATATTCGACGGCAAACTGAAAGATTTCCGCGGTGACGGCGGCATCGTCAAGACCGAAGAGGAAAAGAAACAGATGGCTGAAAGGAAATTCAAGAAAGAACGTGAATTCAAAAAGCGCAACGACAACAACTACGAAAACAGCAGCAACAACGAAGATAACGACATTCGTTCGTTCAAATTCCATCACCGTGACCTTGACAGCATTCTGAACCGCGACCGTAAGCGCACCGGTGGGGAAAGGGAAAAGAAAAATTTTGACCGCGAGCGCAATGAGACCGGACGCGACCGCAAAAGATCCAACCGCCCCAACCGCGATTGGAACGGAAAGGACCGAGACCGTGACGTCAAAAGCCGAGGCGGGCATGAACGTTTCGACCGTAGCGGGAAGAAGTTCGACAAAGGGAAACGTGACTTAGGAAGAAAATCCAAGAAATACGACGATGAGGATTAAACACAACATAGCATTATCTTTGTTGCTCATGCTGCCATTGCCTGCCATTCAGAACATGCCGTCGCCCGTCGACAGCGCTCAGGCGCAACAGTTGAAACAGTTCAGCCTGGAAGATCTCAACTTCGGCGGTACCAACTACCGCAACATGATACCGGCCAACATGTATCTGACATGGTGGGGCGACCGGCTGATGTATCAGGACGCCGAAGAATGGGGCACGGTGGACATGAAAACGGGCTGCAAAACCAAAGTGGCGACACTCGAAGAGGTGAACAAGACTCTTCAAGAGGGCAAGATTCGCTCGGCCATGAGCGTGCGCTTCCCCTACCCCGACCGGACGTTAGCCCTGCTCGGCAACAGCCGTGAGCGCATACTGTACAATTGGGCGGAAGGCAAAGTGGAATGGCGACAGCCGTGTGAAGGAGAGACAGAGAGCAACTGGAACACTGTGTCCAAGGCTGTGGCTTTCGTCAGAGACAACCAACTCTGCGTGACCGATGCCAAAGGCAACACCAAAGTGCTGACCAAAGACGGCAGCCGCGAGATTGTATACGGACAGGCCGTACACCGCAACGAATTCGGTATAATGAAAGGGATATTCTGGAACGCAGATGGCACAAAGTTCGCTTTTTACCGCATGGACCAGACCATGGTGACCGACTATCCGCAGGTAAACACATTCACACGAGTGGCCGAAGAGGAACCAGACAAATATCCGATGGCCGGAATGACAAGCCATAAAGTCACTGTGGGCATATACGACATGGCGGCAGACCGGACCGTATATCTTGACGCAGGCGACCCTACCGACCGCTATTTCACCAACATCGCATGGAATCCCGACGGGAAGACGGTCTACATGTTCGAGCTCAACCGCGACCAGAACGACTGTGCCCTTGTGAGCTACGATGCAGCCACAGGCAACCGGCTCGACACACTCTATCGCGAAACGAGCGAAAAGTATGTGGAGCCGCTGAATCCGATTGTATTCCTGCCATGGGACAACACCAAATTCATCATCCAAAGCCAACGCGACGGCTACAACCATCTGTATCTCGCAGACGCCAATACACGGCTCTATCCCGAAATGGTGTCTACGGATGCGGGCTTCAGATACAGCAAATCGCTGAAGACGCGACAACTCACGAAAGGCAACTTCATAGTGCAGCGCCTCATCGGGTTCAACACCAGACAGAAATCAATAATCATCGAGGCCAATGCCGCCAATCCGCTGCAGTGCAACATATATGCCGTAAACACAAAGAACGGACGTATGACACCGCTCGACAACGGTCGCGGAGTTCACTACGGCGTGCTGTCGGCTTCGGGAAATGCGCTTTACGACAAATACAGTGAGCCGGACGTTCCACGCAATATCGAAGTGGTCAACACATCGTCGGCCAAACGAGACATGATATTCAGCGCTCCGGACCCGTGGAAAGGGTATGCCGTGCCGGAATATTCTACAGGCAGCATAAAGGCCGCTGACGGAAAGACCGACCTGTACTGGCGCATGGTGAAGCCCATCGGGTTCGACCCCGCAAAGAAATATCCGACGGTGGTCTACGTCTATGGCGGACCGCATGCACACAATGTGGATGCACGCTGGCACTGGGCGAGCCGTTCGTGGGAGACGTATATGGCACAGAAAGGCTACCTGCTCTTCATTCTCGACAACCGTGGCAGCGAAAACCGCGGCACGGAATTCGAGCAGGCCACATTCCGCCATCTGGGACAGGAGGAGATGAAAGACCAGATGAAGGGCGTGGAATATCTCAAGACGCTGCCATACGTGGATACCGGCCGCATGGGTGTGCACGGATGGAGCTACGGAGGATTCATGACAATATCGCTGATGACCAATTATCCGGAGGTGTTCAAAGTGGGCGTGGCCGGTGGTCCTGTCATCGACTGGAAATGGTATGAAGTGATGTACGGCGAGCGCTATATGGACACACCCGACAGCAATCCCGACGGCTACAGGCAGACAAGCCTGCTTGACAAGGCAAAAAATCTGAAAGGCAAGCTGCAGATTATAATAGGCATGAACGACCCGACCGTAGTTCCGCAACATGCTCTTCAGTTCATCAATGCCTGTACCGAGGCCGGCACCCAACCTGACTTCTTCGTATATCCCGGTGAGGGCCACAACATGATGGGGCACAAGAGCGTACATCTGCACGAAAGAATTACACAGTATTTTGAAGACTATCTAAAATAAGAACGACATGAAGATATTATTGTTAGGAAGCGGCGGACGCGAGCATGCACTGGCATGGAAAATTGCACGCAGCCCGAAAGTGGAGAAACTGTTTATCGCTCCCGGCAATGCCGGAACATCCGGATGCGGTGAAAATGTGGCAATAAAGGCCGACGACTTCGAAGCCTTGAAAGCATTTGTCGCAGAAAACGGTGTGGACATGGTGGTGGTCGGTCCGGAAGACCCGCTCGTAAAGGGTATATACGATGACTTCAAGGCCGACGGACGCACCAAGGACATACCTGTGATAGGCCCTTCAAAGGCCGGTGCCGTGCTCGAAGGCAGCAAGGACTTTGCCAAAGGATTCATGCAACGTCACAATATCCCTACTGCAAGATACAGGACATTCGACGGAAACACGCTCGAAGAGGGCCTGAAGTTCCTCGAGACCCTGCAAGCTCCATACGTACTCAAGGCCGACGGACTGTGTGCCGGCAAGGGTGTGCTGATACTGCCGACGCTCGACGAAGCCAAGAAAGAACTGAAAGAGATGCTCGGAGGAATGTTCGGAGGCGCATCGGCACAAGTGGTCATTGAGGAATACCTCAGCGGTATAGAGTGTTCGGTATTCGTCCTCACAGACGGCAAGAACTATAAGATTCTGCCTGAGGCAAAGGACTACAAGCGCATCGGTGAGGGTGATACAGGTCTGAATACCGGTGGCATGGGCAGCGTTACACCTGTCCCGTTTGCCACTAAAGAATGGATGCAGAAGGTGGAAGAACGCATCATACGCCCCACTGTCGAAGGACTGGCGGAAGAGGGCATCACCTACAAGGGATTCATCTTCTTCGGCCTCATCAACGTAAATAATGAGCCAATGGTGATAGAATACAACTGCCGTATGGGCGACCCGGAGACGGAGAGCGTGATGCTGCGACTGAAAAGTGACATCGTTGACCTGTTTGAAGGTGTGGCCTGCGGCGACCTTGACAAGCGCACTATAGAGTTTGACGAACGTGCCGCAGTATGTGTGATGCTCGTCAGCGGAGGTTATCCGCAGAAATACCAAAAAGGTTACCCCATCACAGGTATCGACAAGGTTGAGGACAGCATCGTATTCCATGCAGGAACAGCATCCAAGGACGGACAGACCGTAACCGCCGGCGGACGCGTAATCGCCATAAGTTCATATGGCAAAGACAAGGCCGAGGCTCTGCAGAAATCGTTTGAAGAGGCTCTGAAAATTGATTTTACCGACAAGTACTTCCGCCGCGACATAGGAGCGGACCTGTAAGCGTCTAAAATTGAAAGTTGAGAATTGAGAATAATTGAGAATTGAGAATTGAAAGTTGAGAATTATGATATGCTTCAAGACTTCCACACAACATAAGCGAACACTTTATGCAGCATATCATAATTCTCAACTTTCAATTCTCAATTCTCAATTATTCTCAACTTTCAATTCTCAATTATAAAATTTATGAAGAGAGTACAAAACGTCATTTCCGAAAGCAGACTGACATTGCCCGTCGTGGCAACATACGGCATGGGGACATGGGCGGCAGCCGGACTATTTCACGAACAATGGTGGATACAGTTGGCATGTTTTGCCATATCCACTTATCTCATGATAGAGTTGAACAACAGCAATGCACTGATACGCATATACAGCCGTATGGTGTCGTGCTCGTTCATCATCCTATCATCAGCGATGTGTTTTCTGTTCTGTTCCATCAGTCAGGCTATTGCCGAACTGTGCGTCATTGCATCCTACATCATGCTCTTCCGATGCTATCAGGACCGTCAGGCCGCAGGACGCACTTTCTACGCATTCATCTGTCTCGGACTGGCAAGTATGTTTTACGTACATACCTTATTCTACGTACCGGCTGTATGGTTGCTCATGGCGTTCTATCTGCAATCATTCGGATGGCGTTCTTTTCTTGCTTCTGTCATCGGACTTATAACTCCCTACTGGTTTGCTTCCGTATACTTCATCTATCTTGAAGACTTCTCGCTGCCGGTCCAGCACTTTTTGCAGTTGACCGACTTGCAGTTCCCATACGACTACACACAGATTACATTGCAACAAATGGTGACATTTGTCTTTGTAATCATAACAGCCACAACCGGCACGATACACTATCTGCGCACGAGTTTCAACGACAAGATACGAATCAGGATGCTATACAACTGTTTCATTGTCATGAACATACTGTCGACATCATATCTCATCGCACAGCCACAGCACTATGATTTTCTGATGCGCATGATTGTAATCAACACCAGTCCCCTTATAGCTCACTTCATCGCCCTTACACACACACGAGTCACCAACATCTCATTTTGCATAATAACCATATCGGCACTGCTTCTCACTGCATATAACTTATGGATTTCATCATCGGCATTCTTATAGATTACGGCTACTGGGGCATGTTGCTGGCCGCATTTCTTGCCGGCAGTTTCCTTCCGTTCAGCAGCGAGGCCGTCATGGTGGCCCTGCAGGCTGCCGGTCTTGACCCTTGGGGGCTAATCATTTACGGCACCATCGGCAATGTACTCGGCGGTATGCTGAATTACGGTGTAGGAAGAATGGGAAAAACGGAATGGATAGAAAAGTATCTCCATGTGAAGAAGAAAGACCTTGACCGCGCCATGCGCTTCATGGCAGGCCATGGAGCATGGATGGGCTTCTTCGCCTTCCTTCCATTGCTCGGCAGCGCCATCACCATTGCTCTCGGACTGATGCGCTCAAATATCCCAATATCATTTATAAGTATTACCACCGGCAAGTTGCTCCGATATATACTGCTCGTATACGGTGCAAGTTTCATGATATGAGCTCCACATACTCCGTATTATACAAAAAAGTGTGCCAAAATGCAAATATACCACTGCTCCGTATAATATTTGCATTTTGACACACAATACTATAAATAGGACCTGTTTAATTGTTACTCCTGATTATGGCGAACGGAGTCTCGGGCGTACCGAGATAAGAAGGTTTCATCCCTCCGAAATCAATGATGAACTTTTCAAGCAAGATGCCACGGGAAAGAGGCCGTAATGTAATGGTATGCTCATGTCCCTTTTTAAACGTTGCTGTCAACACTGTGCGGGAGTCGATGATACGATTTTGGTCGAAATGCCCTTCTGGCATATTGCGAAGCAACCGGTCCCGTTCACGGTCGGACATGGCACTGGCAAGAAGATCCACTTTCTGCGGAATGCCGCCATCCACCGAAACTTCATACCAAATGCCATCGCCACCGGTATAGTCGAGCATTGGAGCAAAAAGACAATGAAGCGTGGCTGTGCTGTAGTCGCCGTCGGCACGGAAACGATAGGTCACTTCGGAACCTTCCACCCGTCTGTTGGTAGGCAAGAGGGTAAGTGCACCCAACGTCTTTCCATAATCAGGTATGAATGTCCATGCCAATCCGTCGGCTGCCTTTGCATCATAATAATGAGGAGCCTCAATGGACACAACTCCCCTCATCCATTTGTCACAGCAAACCGTGCCAGAACATTTTCCAGAATGACAGGCAGTTGGTGTCACTGACTTAATCTCTGGCATGACATCTTTCTTAGGAGAAGCCCACGAAGTATAGCTGATATGAGTCTGATCCATCAGATGCTTCCATTTTCCTCCACAAAGCGTATCATTGTAATATTTCGTCAAAGCTGCATCTCGGTCAAACCAATGACGGGTAGCCACGCTGTCTCCTGTGGCGGCAGAATAATACATTCGGTAGAGATTGGCCATAGCCATAGCCGGATAACGTACTATCTGCATGAAAGCGTCGCGATATTCCGGTTCTAACAATTGATACAAACGTTCGGCATCTGCCTCAAGACTGTTATAATCGGCGGTAACACGACGGAACTCGTCATAATTGACAACACTGTAAGGCAAATGGTTCATCATTTCCGGCGTACGGCGATGGGCATACTTACAGGCAAGATTGAGAAGACGGGCCGCCTCTCCTGCATAACGCTCACCAAAAGTGGCACGACAGTAATCAACGGTATACTCATAAAGATTACCGGCATTGAAACGCTCCGGATTCCACGCCATGTCAAACCAGAACTGTGTTGGAAACTCCATAGGCTTCAAATCGCCAACATTGACAATCCACAAACGGTCCACACCATTTTCATAGGCCATGTTCATATCTGCCCACACACGCTGTATCTGACTTACATTCATCCACCGGTAGCAGCGTGGACCGCCCACATAATCATAGTGGTAATATATGCCGTATCCGCCCTTGCGTTTTGGTTCGTCGGGCGAAGGCAGCATGCGCAGACTGCCCCAATTGTTGTCACAAAGCAACAATGTCACATCGTCTGGCACACGCATACCATGACGGTAATAATCCTGCACTTCCTTATAAAGAGCCCACACCTGAGGCACATCCTCTGCTTTGCACTTACGTTCGCGGGCAATGATGGCACGCTGATCGTCCACGATACGCTGCAACAACTCGACATTGGTCTCGTCGCTCATGGCCTCATCACCATCACCACGCATTCCCACCGTAACAACATCTTCGGTATTCCTGTTGCGGCGCACACCACCGGCCCAGAACTCCTGAAGTTTCTCTTTATTCTTGGTATAGTCCCACACCTTACTTCCATCAGTACGGTGCCATTCGGCCTGAGACCTACTCATCGGCTCATGATGCGAAAGTCCTACCATCACGCCCATCCTGTCGGCAGTAGGCCCGTTCTCCGGATCGTCATCATAGAATGCACTTCCCCACATTGCCGGCCAAATGAAGTTGCCCTTCATGCGGAGAATCAATTCAAACACCTTTTCATAAAACTTATGGTTGAACCCGCCGAACGTCTTGCCGGCCCACCCTGTCAGACAGGGAGCCTCGTCGTTGAGAAACAATCCACGATATCGCACTTTCGGTTCGCCGTCGGTATATAAGCCCGGAAGTGCGTACACCGCATCGCGACGGACAACCGGCACATCGGCCCAATAATACCACGGTGACACTCCCATCTGTCTCGACAGCTCGTAAATGCCATAGATGGTACCACGCTTGTCACTGCCGGCAACGACAAGACGGCCGTCAACAGTTGTTATTATGTATTTCTCACACTTACCCTTCAAGTCTGGAAGAAACCCTTTTTTCAGCAGTCGGTCGACAGCCTTGTTCTTACCAACTGTTCCTATAAGTATGTCCGTGCCTGAACCGTTTACAGAAGGACGTCGGCCGGTCACTCGCTCAAAGTCGTCCTGCAAATGTCCGATTGCCGTAATAACACCCGGATAATCGCTTTTATCGAACGATATATTTGATTCGGTAATACACAAAGCGCCTTTCCCTGCTGAGAAAGTCACAAAAGATTCTGCAGCGGACAAAGGACATAGCATGCCCAACAGCCACAGTACATTGACGAGAAGAATAAATTTGTTCATAATCTGTTTATATTTTCAACAATAATCAAAATAAGTTTTTAGTTATATTTCACAAAGATAAATAAAAAGTTCCCACTTGGGTTTTCTTTTCGTCTCACATTGTTTTCTATACACTTATATTATGATACAAAAACAATATGTTACATTTACAATAAGTCAAATGTTTTTTTTATGCTAAATTTGCATTATTATATTTGCATAAAGCAAAATGGACGTGGTGAACTTGTTATGATTTACCATAGTGAGAAAACGAAAATGACAAGAAAACTGGGAACAGAATCCAAAGAGGATATCCAACCATAATATTTATAATAATACAAACAATGAAAAATTAATAATATGAAAACAAGAATAATCTCAGCACTATTATCCGTGCTGATAACATTAACGGCAACAGCCGCAACAAAGACAAAGGAATGGAAAGACATAGACTATGTCGGTGACAGCATTGCGGGACACAGGATGGACATTTATGTACCCGACGACGGGCTACCTACACACAAAGTAATAATACTGATATATGGTAGCGCATGGTTCAGCAACAATTCCAAAAATGACGCCTACAAATCTCTCGGAAAGACTCTTAACGACGGAGGCTTTGCCGTGGTTAGCATAAACCACAGGGCAAGCACCGAAGCAAAATTTCCGTCACAGATAAACGATGTTAAAGCCGCAATCCGCTATGTGAGGGGCAACGCGGCCAAATACGGTCTCGACACGTCATTCATCGGAATAACAGGATATTCTTCCGGAGGCCATCTGTCGTCATTAGCCGGCACCACCAACGGAGTGAAAACTGCCAGATTCGGTGGAATAGAAGTTGACATAGAGGGCAACCTCGGCAATTTCACCAAGGAAAATAGTAATGTGGATGCTGTGGTAGACTGGTTCGGTCCCATCGATATGAGCCGTATGGAACGTTGCGAGACATTCAAGGACGGCAATTCACCGGAGGCTGTGCTTATAGGCGGACCATCGGCCGATAACCCGGATATGGTAAGGGCCATGAATCCGATGTCGTACATTGACAGCAACGACCCGATGTTTCTCGTCATTCACGGTGATGCTGATCCTGTAGTACCATATTGTCAAAGTGAGTATTTCGCCAAGGCACTGAAAGAGAAAGGGCGTCTGAAAGACTTTATTACCGTATCCGGCGGAAACCACGGGCCCGTGACTTTCAACAAAGACACATTCCGCCGCATGGTTAATTTCTTCCGTAGACAAGCCTTGTCTGTCACCACGCCACAAATATCGTCTCCTGACGGAAAAGTGCAATGGAAAGAGAATTCTGACAGTTTTACCATCACATATACCGAAGGCAACAGAATTTCTGACGTCTTGAACATTCCGACAATAGGCATGCTCACCAAAGACGGAGGAGGCAAAGGCATCGAACTCTATGACAGAACTGCCCCACAACCACTAAAAGACACTTACCGTATGCCCGGTGGAAAATGCTCTATCTGTTCAAACGAAGCAAACGAGGTAATATATAATTATGTGGATAACATAGGCCGCACCATGAAGTTGCAGGTCAGAGTATACAACGACGGCGTAGCATTCCGATATATTCTTGACAACCTGCAGCACACACACGCCACGGAAGAACTGACAACGTATATCATACCCGAGGGAACGAAACGCTGGATGCAGAAATGGACAGAGCCATACGAAGAATTCTTCCCACCGGCAACAACAGGTGAGTCAAAGAACAAACGCTGGGGATATCCCGCTCTTATACAGACTTCGAACAATGTATATGCCCTGATTACAGAGGCCGGTATAGAAAGACAGAACAGCGCATCGTCACTTTTCAATGACCGCAGAAAAGACGAATACAGAATAGTAATGGACGAAAACCGGCAAAACTCTACAGGACAATGGATTTCACCATGGCGTGTAATCATCGTTGGAAACTTGCAAAATGTCGTGACTTCTACACTGGTCACCGATGTGAGTGCTCCCAACCGCATAGGTGATGTGTCATGGATAAAACCAGGCAGCGTATCGTGGATATACTGGGCATACAACCATGGTTCCAATGACTATCAGATAGTTAAAAAGTATGTAGACATGGCCGTGGAAATGAAGTGGCCGTACGTACTGATTGATGCAGAATGGGACGAAATGAAAAATGGCGGCAACGTGGAAGATGCCATCCGTTATGCCATTGAAAAAGGTGTAAAGCCATTGTTGTGGTACAACTCTTCAACGGCATGGATAAAGGCATGGGGAGCTCCCGGACCACACAACAGACTGAATGCTCCCGAAAACCGCGAACGTGAATTTGCATGGCTCGAACAAATGGGAGTCGCCGGAGTCAAGATTGATTTCTTTGCCGGTGACAAACAAGAGACAATGGAATACTGCATAGACCTTTTGGAGTGTGCCGCACGTCATCAACTGATGGTCAATTTCCATGGTGCCACCATACCACGAGGATGGCAGCGCACATATCCCAACCTTATGTCAGTAGAAGCTGTTTATGGAGCGGAATGGTACAATAACAATGCTACACTGACCCAAAAGGCAGCGGCACATAATGCGACATTACCTTTCACACGCAACGTCATAGGTCCTATGGACTATACCCCCTGCACATTCTCCGACTCGCAACATCCCCACATCACGTCAAATGCCCATGAATTGGCACTTCCGGTGATTTTCGAATCACCTTTATTACATTGGGCCGACAAACCCGAGAGCTATCTGATACAACCCGAACCGGTAAAGAAGTTTATGAGCTCCATTCCAACGGTATGGGACGAGACCCGCCTGCTCTCCGGATATCCGGGCGAGTCGGTTGTAATGGCACGCCGCAACGGAACAACATGGTACATTGCCGGTATCAACGGCAAGGACGAACCGCAGACTCTCACTTTCGACATTTCTTTCCTGCCCAAAGGCCGATACACCATTTTTGCCGATGGCAAGCCATGGAGCATAAAGACGGCAAAGGGACATATTCCAAATAAAATAAGATGTAAAGAGCGCGGAGGATTTGTTATAATAGCAAATAATTAAAAACGATAACAAAAAGACAATACCTAAAAAATTGACATTATGAAGAAATTTCTAACATCAGCATTTGCCATTGCCGTCGGAATGACGTCAGCGGCACAGGAAACAATCAACATGCCATTGATACAGACCAAATATACCGCCGACCCCGCACCCTACGTGCATGGCGACACCGTCTATCTGTATACCACTCACGATGAGGACAATGCCGAAGGCTTTGCCATGAAAGACTGGTTACTGTATACTTCCACTGACATGGTAAACTGGCAGGACCATGGAGCGGTGGCATCGCTTAAAGACTTTAAATGGTATAAAGGTGACAACGGAGCATGGGCCGAATGCGTGGTTGAGCGTAACGGCAAATGGTACATGTACTGCCCCATCCACGGACACGGCATCGGTGTTCTCGTGGCCGATTCGCCTTTCGGACCATTCAAAGACCCGCTCGGCAAACCATTGGTATGGCAAAAAGAACATTGGTACGACATTGACCCATCCGTATTTATCGACGACGACGGCCAGGCATATATGTACTGGGGCAATCCTCATGCATATTGCATAAAACTGAACGAGGATATGATATCCACCCAAGGCGAAATAATGCAGATGGCGCATATAAAGGATTATCAGGAAGGCCCTTGGTTCTGGGCCAAAAAAAACGCACGCGGCGAGAAAAACTATTATCTCGCCTTCGCATCAACATGTTGTCCCGAAGGCATAGGCTATGCCATGAGCAAGTCGCCCACAGGTCCGTGGGAGTATAAGGGCCACATCATGGACCACACTCCACGTACCCGTGGAAATCATCCCGGCATCATAGACTATAAAGACAAGTCATATTGCTTCGGACTTAACTACGACATATTCCGTTTAGAGACAAGCCGCCATGCAGAGCGCCGTTCCGTATCGGCTGCTGAAATGACATACAATGCTGACGGGACAATCCGACAGTTGCCTTATTTTCAGGACTGTACACTGAATCAGGTTGGCACATTCAACCCATATCGCCGCGTCGAAGCAGAAACTATGGCATGGGGATATGGTCTTAAGACAACCCGTGAGAATCCGTCTGGTCCGTGGAATTCCACTCTCTTCGTCACCGATATTGACGACGGCGAGTATATCCTCGTACGTGGCGTAGACTTCGGCAAAGGTGCTTCCAGTCTTACCGCATCATGCTCCGCCCATCTCTATGGAGGAAAGATAGAGATTCGTCTCGATTCTGTAGACGGTTGGATTGCAGGCATTATAGACGTGCCAAATACCAAATTCAAGTATCGCGAGTTCACTACCGGTCTCAAAAAATGCAATGGAGTGCACGATCTATATTTCGTATTCAAGGGGAGCAACAAACAAAAACGTAACCTCTTCAATTTTGATTGGTGGGAGGTAAAATAAAGAGCAAACACCGGATGATTAAACATACGTTTGTAGCCATAACCCTTCTATTATGCCTTTCAACCAAAATGTCTGCTTTGGAAGTAGAGTTCATCACCCCTTCCATAGTAAGAGTTCAATGGGCGGATAATGGAGATTTAAAAGGCAACAATACCGGTATATGTGTTTATAAAACACAAAATGTCAAGGTGAAGGAGAAGAACGAGGCGGGATATCGCATCCTCTTCTCCACCGACCTTATTGTAAAGATAGACAAAACTACGGACGCTATATCATTTGTCGACCGTCGCACGGGAAAGATATTACTGAAGGAAACAAGCAGAATTACCGAACCCGTAGTGCAAGAACGCATCATATATGACGAAAATACAGCCCACATGGAAGAGACAGCCAATGGGATGGTGACCGTGAAAGACATTATCCGTCGCGACACCATGGGAATAAGCACACGGTATATATCCCGGTTTTCATGCGAAGGTACAAAAGCATTATATGGCCTGGGGGCTCATATGGAAGACTATATGAATCTTCTTGGCAAGACAATCTATCTCACACAGCACAATCTGAAAGTAACGGTCCCCGTATTGCTGTCGCCACAAGGATACGGACTTTTGTTCGATTCGGGATGTGCCATGAAGTATTCGTCGGACAACAGCAGTTTCACTATGCAGATGGAAGCTGCAAAACAACTCGACTACTACTTTATCAGAGGAGAAAAAATGGGCGACGTGGTAGCCGGATACCATCATCTCACCGGTAAAGTGCAACTCCTTCCGCTATATGCTTTCGGATATATACAATCGAAAGAGCGATATGTGTCGTCAGAAGACCTTATAAATACTCTGCGTGAATATCGCCGCAGACATGTTCCGATAGACATGATTGTGCAGGATTGGAACTATTGGCCCGAAGGATGGGGATATATGAAGATGAACCGCAAGCATTATCCCGACCCAAAGGCACTTGCCGATTCCATACATGCCATGAATGCCAAACTTATGGTAAGCATATGGCCTAATCCACAATACTGTCCTGAAGAAAAAGACTTCCGCACACACGGATACATGCTTGAACATTCTATATACGACGCTTTCTCTCCCGAAGCACGCAGACTGTATTGGAAATATGCAAATGACGAGTTTTTCTCCAACGGATTCGACGCCTGGTGGTGTGACAGCAGCGAGCCACTTGATGGTGACTGGAACAAGATACCCGAACCGCTTGACGGCAACCCCTACGGATGGGACAACCACGAGCGCCGTTGGCATCTGAACAAGGACATACTTAGCGAGGCCCTTGGTGCGGAGCGCTCCAATCTCTATTCACTCTATCACTCTCGCGGACTGTATGAAAACCAACGGCTCACGAACGAGAGCAAACGGGTACTCAACCTCACCCGCAGCGGTTATGCAGGGCAGCAACGCTACGCTACCGTTGTATGGAATGGTGATACACATGCCTCCTGGAAATCGTTCCGACAACAGATTCCGGCCGGACTGAACTACATGGCTACAGGCAATCCCTACTGGACGGTCGATGTTGGTTCTTTCTTCGTGCGCAACGACGGACGCCGATGGTTCTATACCGGTGAGTTTCAGCAAGGAGTGAATGACGATGCTTATAAGGAATACTACACCCGAATGTTCCAATGGGCCACATTCCTGCCCATGTTGCGCAGCCATGGTAGCGATACTCCACGCGAAATCTGGCAGTTTGGCGAGCCGGGCACACCTTACTATGATGCCATACTCAGCATGATAAACCTCAGATACACGCTCCTTCCTTATATATACAGCATGGCCGCCCAACAAACAATGAACAGTTATTCCATGACGCGTATGCTTGCTTTCGACTATCCGTATGATGAGACTGTATACGACATTAAGGACGAATTTTTATTCGGTTCGTTTCTTGTATGCCCCGTCACCCGCCCGGCTTCGGAAACAACAGCACGCAAAGTCTATCTGCCCAAAGGCAACCGTTGGATTGACTATTGGACCAACAAGCTATATGACGGAGGACAATGGATAGAAGTGGAAACACCGATAGACCGTCTGCCTCTATATGTAAAGGCGGGAAGCATTATCCCAACATCGGATATAGTAGAATACTCCGCCGCACAGACAGGCAAGCCTATTACCGTTTGGATCTATCCAGGAGCAGATGCCTCATTCACACTTTATAGGGATGCCGGCGACGGATATGACTTTGAAAAAGGTGACTACAATCTGACAACGCTCACATGGAACGACAAAAGAAAGAAACTGAAGGTGAACGGGAAATACATTAAAATGAGAACTCAAATAATCACCCCTGCCTCAGACTAAACCGCATTTGGTGACGAACGTTTTCGTTATGCCAAATGAGCAGAGTGAGCTTGCTCAAACTCTGCCATGGCGAGAAAACGGGCATGAATATGAACACAATAACACTGTCCTTCTGCCAACATATAATATATCACTCAAAAGTAAAACATTGATAATCAGAATTTTCCATTTTATTAAAAAAACCGCTGTTTTCGGCCTTTAGCACGAAAACAGCGGTTCTTTATCTCGGCAACATACGTTAATGCGACATTAGCTTTTCAGCTCTTATCTTGTATCGCCTCCCTTTCACTGTAGGTATATCGTACTCATAGATTGGTCGGTTGGCCGATGCCGTGGTCAGTTCAACCTTGCATTCATTAGAAACAATCGGACGTTGTATGTCGGCAGGCGCATACAAGGCGTTGGGACACGGACCTGAAGCAGGGGTCAAACCTTTAAGCGGAACGTATGAGCGAAGGCGCAACACACCGCCCACAGTAGACATGACAGTGGCCTCGGTGAGCGAACCTCCGCTCCATGCCATATCCACCACAAAACCTCCACGGGCACGCAGTCCCTTCACTTCCCCATCACTCCACGCCGACGGAAGTGCCGGCAACAAGTGTACTGCACCGTCATGACTTTGGAGCAGTATTTCCGCAACGCCGGCAGCACAACCGAAATTGCCGTCAATTTGGAAAGGCGGATGAGCATCAAAGAGATTAGGATATGTACGCCCGTCACGATTATCCTTAGTATTGCCCTCTGTAGGCAACAGGGTAAGCATATTTGACAATATCTTCATCGCATGATCACCATCAAGCATACGCGCCCAAAAGTTTATTTTCCATCCCAAACTCCACCCCGTGGCATGGTCACCGCGCTGCCGCAACGTATTGGCCGCTGCGGCAAACAGTTCGGGATGGCTGTATGGCGACAATTGATTGGAAGGATACAGACCATAAAGATGAGAAATATGCCGGTGGTCACTGCGCGGGTCGTCGCCATCCTGAAGCCACTCCTGCAACTGTCCGTGACGTCCTATCTGCATAGGGGGTAACTGTCTGACGGCCGTCTTGAGCCGCTCACGGTAGGCCTCATCCACACCAAGTGCCTCAGCGGCATGAAGAGTATTGCTAAGAGCGTCGAAAGCTATCTGATTGTCCATTGTACAGCCTGCGGTTACAGGTGTTCCCTTGCCTACAGGTCCATGTTCGGGAGATACCGACGGAACCACTACGAGCCATCCGTACTGCGGATGTGTCTGCATATAGTCGAGGTAGAAATCGGCCGTGCCCTTGATTATAGGATAGTATTTCTTCAAAAAATCAAGGTCGCCCGTATATAGATAGTGCTGCCACAGATGTGTTGCAAGCCAGGCACCGCCGTTGGGGAACATACCCCATGTGGCACCGTCTACCGGTCCGGCAATGCGCCAAAGGTCAGTGTTATGATGTGCCATCCAGCCACCACAACCGTACATGTCGCGCGCAGTGACAGCACCAGTATGACTCAGATCGGTTATCATGTCGAAAAGCGGCTGCTGAGTCTCGCCGATATTGCCCGCGTCGGCTACCCAGTAGTTCATCTCGGTATTGATGTTGATGGTGTACTTGCTGTCCCACGAGGCATTCCGCTTGTCGTTCCATATACCTTGCAGATTGGCCGGCTGACCTCCCGGTTGCGAAGAAGATATGAGCAGATAACGGCCATACTGGAACATCAGAGCCACCATATCCATATCGCTGCCGCCCTTGAAAGCAGCCAACCGCTTGTCCGTCTCCAAATCGGAGTTTTCCGACTTGGGCAAGCTGAGGCTAACACGATTGTACTGCTCCTTATACTTTGAAATGTGTTCTTTCAACAGCTGCTTATAACTTTTATTCTTTACAGCACCTATGACGCTGCCGTTACGTTCTGCGGCATTGCCGCTCACATCATGATAGTTCACATAATTGGTTGCGGCGGTGAGCACTACCGTGGCCGTTTTGGCGTCAGCCACCCTTATACCTTTCTCCGTGACTGCCACAAGGCCATCGGCCATAACCTTAACGGCACATTCGGCATCCAACTTCGACACTATACCTTCATGGTCGGTGCCTTTTACCCGTGTGCGCATAACGGCGACATCACCTTCTTTTTCCGTACCAAGCATACTATGCTCAAGCTGACTGTCAAATGTCATATCAAATGAAAGTGCGCCTTTCCGGTCGGTTTCAATACGGACAACCATCACATTGTCGGCTTGCGAAGCAAACACTGTGCGCCGATAATTCACCCCGTTGCGCCGATAGGTAACAGTGGCAGTGGCGGTAGCAAGATCGAGATCACGGTAATAACCCGTTGTCTCACCTTTGCCGAAATCCATCTTCAGACTGCCCAACGGCAGAAAACGCATGCCGTGCGGACCTTTCACGAAGTGGCTGTCTATGAGTTTGTGAGCCTCCCTTTCCTTACCTTCGAATATCAATTTCCGAACTTCGGCAAGATGTCCAAGAGCCTCATGACTGTTATTATTATGCGGTCCTCCCGACCAGAAAGTACCTTCGTTAAGGTCTATCCGCTCACAATCCGGATTGCCGTAGACCATACCGCCCACATGTCCGTTGCCTACCGGGAGTGCCTCAAGCCACATCGAAGCCGGCCGGCCATACCACAGTTTCTGAGCATCCACAGTAAGAACAATGCCAGCGAGCCATGGCAGTAAAAACGTAACGATAATTCTTTGTATCATCAGTAGATGTATTGATTTTTATTTTAAAATTTATTCTCCATCCGTTTCAGCCCATTCGAACACAACACCGTTCCGGCGGTTTGGCAACGCTCCGGCATGGTCGGCACTGTATGGAGCACCGGTTTCAGGTGTGATACCTATGTAACGCCCCGTCTTCAAAGACAACAGCATGCACTGATGATAGAGCATATCCTGCCACATCAGCAGCGAAGCCTCGGACTCTCGCTTAAGGAAACGAACATCGGCCGAAAGTCCTTCGCCAACGACGGTAAGAAATCCCCGACCGTCGACGGCCTCCAAAACAATACGTCCACGACCACGGTCATGTACACGAAACTTGCATTCACTGCCTTCATACTCACGCGCCCCCTTGCCACAGAAGTGAAGCATGCCCTGCTTGTGGACCAACGCCCGCGAGCCATCGGCCAGATTGGTCAATGTGATAACCTTGCCAGCAGGCAGATTTCCGCACCGATCGGCCATCGGTTCCTGCACGGTGTAGTCGTCGAACTCGGCATAACCTCCCTCATGTCCTTTCATATTATAGGCAAACAATCCGAGACGTGTGCCTTGGAATGTCTTCAACTGATAAGGCATAAGCATCTCATCGCCGATATCAACGAATTGTCTGCCGTCAAGACTGTAAGAGAACCGGGCTATATCACGGTCGAAATCGCCCGTCATACGGAGCCATATCATGGCTGCGGCCGGTGCCTCCTCGGTTTTGTTGCCAGCCTGACTGTGCCGACGCAACACAAGACGCTTGCCGTCTTTCACGACACCGAGCCATGCGGCAGGCATGTTGACAAGTCCCAAACCGGCAATGTCGCCATCCTTCAGCCTGGAGGCATCGAGAGTGACAGTGGTCACCGACACGGGACCTATTCCACGTTGCGTCAGAGTGTTTCTTGCCCAAAGAAAGTCCTTGGCAGGCAGAGCGGTAATACGCAATCTGCCTCCTGCAAGTTTCCACTTCCCGTCCACCGGCTCATGATTCCACTGCCACACCGGTTTGAGAGTTTTTCCGTTGAAGTTGTCCGAACGGTCATAGGGGGCATGCGGTTCAACAGTGGCAGACACCGCCGGCTTGAACCATGTCTTGGGTGACCGTCCGAGATTGCCGGAAATACCGAAATAGGGCCATCCGTCTTTCCACGTTATGGGAGACAGACACGTAGTGCGGCCAACAGAACGGAAATCCTGCATCGACAGTCCCCACCACTCTCCGTCAGGTGTATCTACAATTCCACCCTGATGTATTGTGGCACAGCCCATATAATTGCCTCCACCATCGGAAATACGGAAGTCAAAGCCCGACTCCGGTACTTTAGAGCCAAGACCGACATTGCGTACAAGATGCCCTGTCGGCACACCGTAAGTCTCCATCATACTGACGGTACACGTCTCGTATGGCCCTTCGATCCTGTCGGCACGAGCACACTGCATACGCCCCATCGGCGAATAATCAGCACTGAGAATATAGTATTTTCCCTTAATCTTATATACATGATGTCCTTCGCCCATGGCATTTCCGGCCGGAATAATAACACGTTCGCTGTCATCGACAAAACCGCTGAAATCGGACTTTATCTCTGTCATGCGCACCGCACCATATTTATGAATGGCATAAATCTTTCCGTCATCATCAAACAGCACGGATAGATCATATATATTGCCACCCATATTGATGTGCTTCCACGGTCCTTCGGCCTTGTCGGCAATAAACACCTGCATACCATGACCGTTTATATTGCTGAAAATGTAGAATTTTCCGTCGTGATAACGGATACAGGGAGCCCAGATGCCCTGACCGTAAGCCTCTTTCCCATTCTCAAGCTTAAACTCGTCTCCCATATTGAAACGGTCCATGGCATAGCTGCAGAACCGCCAGTTGACAAGGTCCTTGGAATGGAGCACTACCACACCGGGAATGCTGTGCATCGTGGTTCCGGCAAGATAGAAGTCGTCACCCACACGAATGATGTCCGGATCGGAGAACTCATCGTAGAACAAAGGGTTGGTAAACGTTCCGTTGCCGTTGTCAGCCGTCCACGACTGGGCAGAGACGGCATTGACCAACACGCAACACATGATAACGGATATTATGACTTTCAGTTTCATAACAATTGTAAATCTGACTAATACGTAATTACACAACCGCCATTTTTAGGTATACGAACCTTTACGGTTCCTTTCTTTCCTGTCTTCACATCGGTAAGCGAACCCTCCAGACGGTCGTTGTCTACATAGCATTTCACGGTCTTCCTGACAGGGTTGCCAGGCAGTGTGACGATAGTCTCTACAGCCTCATCCTGCGCGTTGATACCCGCCACATACCACGTATCTCCATGACGACGGGCAATGATAGAGAAGCGGCCGGGGTAGCCGTCGATGAAACGCACCTCGTCCCATGTTGTGGGCACCTGCTTCATGAAGTCGATGGCCCATGCCGGAGCATCGGTAAGATTGTTGGGCGCCATGGCAAAGTGCTGAACCGAACTTTGGAAGAGCACAGCAGTGGCAAGTGCGTAAACATCGGATGTCATGCGGCGTGAGCCCGAACGGTTGTCGGCTTTGTAGAATTTGTTGAGCGTTGAGCCACCGAAGTCCATGCTGCCCACGGCATTTCGTACAAACGTATGGATGCATCCGTTGCGTGCCTCATTGTCGCACATACCCTGAGAGAAATGAAGGTTCTCACTGGCAAGCACCGCCTCACTCGACACATGGTTGGGATACATACGCTCCCATCCTCGCGGCAACGTACATCCGTGGAAGATTACCTGCAATCCGAAGTCGTTGGCATCGGTGAGTATGTCCTCGTACAGCTGCATCATGTTCTGCTTGTCACCTCCGAAGAAGTCGACCTTTATGCCGAGAATGCCCGTGCGCTGCATCCATGCCATCTCATTGCAGCGTACTCCCGAACGGTCCATCTTGTGCTTAGGACTTTGGGGAGCATCATTCCATGCTCCGTTGGAGTTGTACCACAGGAAGATGCCCACGCCTTTCTCCTTGCCGTAGCGTGCCAGTTCTTCCATACGCTTGTATCCTATCTGCTTGTCCCAAAGAGCGTCGATAAGCACCGAACGGTAGCCCATGGCAGCAGCGAAATCAATATAGCGCTTCTGTTCGTCATAGTTGCAACTGCCATCCATACCGATAATCCAACTCCATGTACCCTTACCGTAGGTATATTCCTTCGATGCCTCATACTTTGGCTGCACAAGATCGTAGGCCACGGTCGACTCCACAATGTTCTGCAACGTGTTGCCCACGGTAATAGTGCGCCACGGGGTATATGCAGGCAGAGCTACGGCAGGCTCCACTGTGCCCCATCCGTTGCATTCCTCGGGCATTGGGAAACCTATGGAGAACACACCGTCGCCCGACGAAAGCAAACGGCTCGCACAATAGCTGCCATCCACGCCCGTCTCCGACACGAGCATCCATCCGCCGTCGGCTGCCGTCTTGAACAGACAGGGAAACGTGTAGCCCATCCCGTCGCGGCTCTTCTCCATCGGCTGGTCGAGCATATAGTTGGTCTCATAGCTTGGTGCCGTGCGGGCAAAACCCGTCATCGGGCGCATCTGCGGACACAGGAATGTAGTGGTGCCCTTAGGCATACGGAATGCCGAAGCCTCGTTCTTCACAATGCAGCTTAGTGTCTTGCCCTGCTCGTACACCTTGTAGCGGTAGGCCACGTCGCGGTTGCTCACACGGAAAACAATATCAATGGCCGGCTTGCCGTCTTTTTCATAGGTACACACCAGCTCGTTGGCTTCGTAGTCCACGTGGCTCTGCTTGATGGTCTTCAGTTCGTAGCTGTCAGTCACGCGCTGCTCCTTTGATGTCTTCAGCATCAGGCCCTGCGTAAAGTCGCCCATGTTGGTGTTCACACCAAGAGGTGAAGCGAGCATGAACGCCTTATTGTCGTAATCTACACGATATGTGGGATGTCCACTGCCGTCAATATCGACAGAAACGTTCAACCGCCCGTCGGGGCTACTTACTTTCTTTTCGGCAGCTCCCGCCATCAGGGCTATGAGAAGCAATACCAACGTCAATAGATTTTTCTTCATCAGTTCAAATTTTAAATTGTTTTTTTATAGTCTTCCGTTTTTTATGAAAGTATTGTGTCCATTACTATGAATCCTTTGTTTCTTTAACGCATAATGGCTCCGCTTATTTTATCCTCTGCCCGAAAACAAGCATCCGGACATTCTAAAAGTCTTTTCTCTCCGGTGCACCGAAATAGCTATAGCAGTTGTCATCGGGATTGATTACAATACGCTCGAGCACCACCTCGGGGTCGACCATAATCACGCGCAGCGTATGCTTGCCGGCAGTGCCAACGGCAAACGTGGCATCAAGCCAGCGCTGGTTGTCGAACACCTCATTACGCATGTGGCGGTGATAACCGTTGAGAGCCATCTTTCCTGATGCGGGCAAAGGACGGAGCTTTTTCGTACGGGCAAGGTTTCCCGGTGTATATTCATCGAAGGTATCTACCAGTCCGCGACGCGCATCCAACGTCGTTATCTCGCCATTGTCCATCTGCACGGCAATACGCAGGCCACGCTCCGGACAAACATCTTGTGTGGGCAATATGCCTATAGCCACTTTTACGTTACCAGATTCGGTTACATCAATATCATATTCCAGACATGGTCCGCTACCCGATTCCACCGGCTGTGCCACCGTATTGTTGATGCCCATACATCCGTCGGCACGCCCCAAATCGGGCAGCAACTGCCACGCTACACCACCGGCAGGGATATTACGCGAGAAACGTATGGCCGGGATGGAATACTCGTCGGTCGGCTTCGATTCCACCACACACGATGGCTTTGCCTCTGACTCCGATACATAATGAAGCTCAGGCAATATGTTCCTGTCCGGCATCGACCATTTGGTATAACCGATATGCTTATCCTGCATCATGCCGTTCCACTTGCCACCGGCCATCACCTTATTATAATAACCGGCAAGCAGCGAATCCTTACGGTACAGTTCCTTGGCCCGGTCGGCAAAAGCATTGGCCCGCAGATCAAGACGGTCAGCATAATACCGGTTTTGGGTGGCGGCAAGATAAATCTCGGCCACACAGGCCGATGCCACCGCCGGATAGTACACCAGCTGATAGTAGGCATCCTGTGCTTCGGCAGGTATGCGCAGCTTCACCGCCTCAGCCTTTTCGGCCAACTGCCGCCACAGCATTGTCACGCGGTTGGCCTCATCGTGGTTCTCCACGCTGAACAGTCCCGGCACCTGTACCTCGGGCTTTCTCCAAAGATTATACTTTGGATATTTCACCAGTATGTCGGCCACGTCGTCGGCCACACCGGCACCAAAAATTCCGGCGGCCCACCAGCGCACATATCCGTACTCGTCGCCGGGCTGTATCGCCTCGGGATTCCACGCGTAATTCATGATGAAGTCTATAGGCAGTTCCTTAGGTTTCAGGTCGCCCACATTTACAATCCATATCCTGTCGATGCCCGATTGGTAAGCCAGTGACAGCTGTTCGCGCAGCTTTGGCAGCGGCGAGGTGTTCACCCAACGGTCGTTCCACGGCCCACCGTTCATGTCGATGTGGTAGTAAAGTCCGAAACCGCCCTTACGGTTGCGCTCACTTGCGGGTGCCTTGCGGCGGATATATCCCCAGTTGTTGTCGCAAAACAGCAACGTCACATCGTCGGGCACGGTAAAGCCGGCGTCGTAGTAGCGCTGTACCTCAGTGAAGACGGCCCACAACTGCGGCACGGCATCCTCACGGCCATATACATCCTTTATAATCTTGCGCTGGCCCTCTATCACCTTGGTCAGCGTAGCCATATTCTCCTCGTCGTCACCGTTGCCCATGGCCACGTCGCCGTCGCCACGCATGCCTATGGTAACAAGATTGTCGTAACGGCGGTTGCGCTCCATACCCTCACGGAAGAACTTGTCCACACGCTCCTTGTTAACGGCATAGTTCCACGGACCTATCTCCTTACGGCGCGATGTGTATTCCTTGTGGGCACGCATCATCGGCTCGTGGTGCGACGTACCCATCACAATGCCATATTCGTCGGCAACTTTCGGACTGAGCGGGTCGTCCTCGTTGAAACTGCTGGCCCACATTGCCGGCCACAGATAGTTGGCCTTTAGGCGCAGCAGCAACTCGAACATGGTGGCATACATCTTGCTGTTGATGCCGCCGAAACGGTTGCCGCACCAGCTTCCGAACGACGGCCACTCGTCGTTGATGAAGATGCCGCGATATTTCACCTTGGGCTCACCGTCGGTATATACACCGGGCTTCACATATACAGCCTGACGCCTCACCGTGGGCACATCGCCCCAGAAATACCACGGCGACACGCCAATCTGCCTCGACAGCTCGTAAATGCCGTAAATGGTGCCGCGGCGGTCGCTTCCGGCGATAATTATCTGTCCGTCGTTTACCACTATAACATATTTCTCCCACTTGCCTTTCAAGTCAGCGGCCTTTATCACGCCTTTCCTTACGAGGGCATCCACCACACGGCTCCTGCCTATGGTGCCTGCAACGATGTCGGCCTGCTTGCCGTAGGTGAGCAGAGCCTCATGGCCCGTCACCCGTCCGAAATCCTTGCAAAGGTTTTCAGCGGCTATGCCCACACCGCGCTCATCGTTCTTGTCCATGGCTACGGTGAGCCGCTCCACCGGCAAAGCACGGTAGCCGTCGGTCGATGTGAACAACACGAAATCGTCGGCTGCCATCACCGTTATGTCTACAAACAGCAAAAGCAGTAATCCAAAAGTCCTCAATTTATTCATAGTTTTTGTTTTTATTTCAAATATCAGAGTGTTTCAACGTCCCTACCGTCATTTGGCGGAATCCGTGGCGATACGCCCGCGCACCTCCATCTCGTAAACACGTATGTCGTCCGAAGGGGCAAACGTGAGGCGCACATAACGCATGTTCACCGCAGGCGACAGTTTCAGACGATAGCCGCCGGCTGTAGTTTCCACATTATCATATAATGTCCATCGCTCATTGTCGTCCGACAGCTCCATGCGCAGGTCACGGATGTCGCCGCCGGCCTTGACGCGTATCTCGGCGGCACGCACACCACGCTCGGTGTCGAGAGTTATCATGGGGCGGGCGTCGCCGGAAAGCGGTTGCCAATAGGTGTCGCCCTTGCCGTCGGCAGCCAGTCCCGCAGCATGACCGGATACTGATGTTGATACAAACACGGGATTGTCCTGCCCGAATTTCTGCATATTGCCACCCGTCTGAACTACATAGCGCACATAAGGACGGGCATCCACCACCGGCGTACGGCCCTCCTTATAGGCGGGAGCATCCGTGAAACGGATGGAGACTGTTGAAGGTTGCAGACCGTCGGAAACAGCCTCTACCACCGTGATGCCTGACTCATAGGCTCTCAACGTCATGGCAGCCTGACCGTCGAGTATACGTATGTCACTCTTGCTGCTGAAGGTGATGCTGCGTCCCGTAGGAAACTCGCCCGGGCCTGATACTATGCGTAGCGTGACGTCGGGACTGTCTGTAACATGGCGTCCGGCCGCATCGACTATGGTTACCGTTAGCTGAACATCGTCGGTACCGTCGGCACGAACACCGTCGGTGCGCGTAGCCGTGACTACCACCCGTGCGGGCGTACCCTCAGCGGGCCACTGCGGCGGCACTATGTGGCGATACTCATTACGATACCAGTACCACGAGCGCTTGGGTATGCGGAAGTAGTCGACAATGCCCAGCTTGCCCATCGCCTCGCCGAAGATGCTGCCGTGGTCAAAACCGCACCAGATGGCCTGTCCGGCACGCCACTCGCGTCCGCGCCACCCCTCGTCGCGTCCAAGGTCTCCCCATCCGGGGATGTAGCGGCCGGGGCGATCGGCAAAGGTGCTGCCGTATTCCGACACCACATTGGGCACGTCGGGATGCTGGAAATCGGCAATATTGGCTCCATCGCCATTGTACCCGGCTACATCACCGATAAGGTCTATACGGTCCTGGCCCAACGGGCGCTGCGCCCCGCCGATGGCGGCTTTACGTGTTGGATCGAGCTGATGGGTACGCTCAACCATGCGTGCCAACAGGCGGTGCACTCCCTTGAGCGTATGGCCCTCGGTAAAGAAAGGCTCGTTGCACATGCTCCATACAAACACCGAAGGATGGTTGCGGTGTATGCGTATCATCTCTTCGAGCTGCTGCAGTGCGTTCTCCTCAAAAGCGGCCTCGTGCTCGGGCTTGCCGGGATAGGCTCCCGCAGTCCACGAGCCGTCCCTCTTCTCGCCGGCGGTGCCCCAAAACGGTGCTTCCGACCAGAACAGGATGCCCTGCCGGTCGCACTCGTCGACAAAGGCGGGCGAATGTGGATAGTGCGAGCCGCGAATCATGTCGAATCCCGCCTCGCGTATCATTCTCACGTCACGACGTGCAGCCTCTTCGGTGACGGCATCGCCCCATCCGGCATGGTCTTGATGCACATTGGCACCGTGGAAGAAATACCGGCTGCCGTTGAGGAAGAAACCGTGATCCTTGTCCCAACGGAACCAACGGAAACCGAAATCGACCGATGCCTCATCGCACAGTTTCTTACCGTCATATAGTCGCACCTTCAGGCGATACAGGTCCGGAGTTTGGGGCGACCACAGCATGGGTGACTCAACCTGAGGCGTGGTTAACGTGACAATATCAGCAGAGCGTGCCGCCATCTTACGGGTGCTTCCGGCCTCGGCCACAATACGTCCGATGCTGTCCTCCACGGCCACCACCACGCGCATATCGGCAAGACTTGCGGATGTGTTGACCAATTCTACGGTCACATTCACCGCTGATGACTTACCACCGTTCTGCTCCAAATCGGGCGTGGTGACAAATAGTCCGTTCCACGCCACGTGCACCGGCGACTTCTTCACCAGCCGCACGCCGCGGTATATGCCGCCGCTGAACGTATGCTCGCCGCCACGCGGAGCCACGGTGGGCTGCCACAGGTTGTTGACACGTACGGCAATTACGTTGTCTCCGAAAATTATGTAAGGGGTTATATCGATGGTAAAACCGGTATATCCTCCGACATGACCACCGGCACGATGGCCGTTGACGAACACCTCAGCCTGCTGAAACACTCCGTCGAACTCGATGGAGACATTGCGCTTCAGGTCCTTTCGTGTAAGAGCGAACCGCTTACGGTACCATCCGTAACCGGTATAGAAATCCTTTGAACCGAAATAAGGCAGGCTGAACGTGTGTGGAAGTCCCACACGCTGCCACGCAGAATCATTGTAGCCGTCTAATTCCGCCCCCGAGGCATCACCCAAAAGGAAACGCCATTCGCGGTTGAAAGGTTCTTCGGTGCGTATAGGACCGGCCATACACGTACTGAAGAACAACAATTGGAAAGCTACAAAAAATCTCCACCTCATGCTCATTGCTTCATTCTCCACCAGTCGATGTTGAACAACTTGCGGCCCTTATAGCCCTTGAAGACAAAGTAAAGGTCGTGCACGCCGGTCACGTTGCCACTCATGGCGGCCTTTATCGTCTGCCACTTCTCCCATCCGCCGGTACGTGGAATATCCACCTTGCCAAGCAATGGACCGCCGATGCTGTCGGTGTGAAGCTCAATGGTGCCGCCCAGCAGTGCCGAGGCTGCACATATTTCGATGCTTGCGGGCGATGATGTGCCGAAATCAACGGCCTGCAGTTTGAGCCAGTCACCGTTGTGAATGTCGGATACGTACACGCCAACCTTGTCGTTAACCTCAGTGGATATGCCTTTGGAGTAGGCCATAGTCTCGCCCTCCACCTTGCGATAGGGACTAAACGTGCCCACGGGCTTCACGCCATCGTCGGTAGGATGTATTACGGGGAAAGTGCCGTCGGCATTGTACTTGAATTCCTCTACTGCCGTACTGCGACCGAAACCGCCGCCTCCGGGCAGCTTGCCGGTGTGGTAGAACAGATAGGAATGTCCCTTGTAGTCGGCAACTCCGCAATGGTTGGTAAACGACTTGGTGTTGCCCTCAGGCATCAATATGCCTTTATAGCGCCACGGACCGGCTATATTGTCGGCCTCCGACCATGCCAGGTGCTCGGGGATTCCGCCGGCCGCGTAGAGCAGCTGGTACTTGCCGTTACGCTTCGACAGCCACGGGCCCTCGGTATAGTTGTCCTTATATTTCTTGCCTTTCTCGCGCTTGTCCATCTGAGGTGCACCGAAACCCTCTACGGTCTGTTCTATCATAGCCACCTCACTGCCGAGCGAAACCATGTCATTGTTGAGCTTGGCCCAATATATATTGGGATTGCCCCACAGGACATATGCCTGCCCGTCATCGTCAATCAGTACGGTAGGGTCGATATTGTCCCACTTGCCGTTGTCAAATAGCGGCTTGCCTATCGCGTCCTTGAACGGACCGGTAGGACTGTCGGCCACAGCCACACCAATGGCCATGCCGCCCGACAACTTCGAGTGGGCGCAGATGTACCAGTAGAACTTGCCGTTTCGCTCTATGCACTGAGCGGCCCAGGCACGGTCGTCAGCCCACTTGAATGTCCCGAGCGACAGGGGCACGCCATGGTCTGTCCAGTTCACCATATCGTCAGTGGAATAAAGACGCCACTCGTACATCCAGAAGAAGTCCGCACCGGCCTCATCATGTCCGGTATATACGTACATACGGTCGTTGTGTACCATCGGTGCGGGGTCGCTGCTGTAGCATGTCTGCACTATAGGGTTCTGTGCCGAGGCTGCAAGCCCCGTGAGCATCAGTGATGACAATAATATTTTCTTAGTATTCATTTTATTTGTTTTTTAGTTATTCGTATTCTGACTTTAAAAGGACTTTGCGGCAACGCTTTCTCACATTCCCCCCCAAAAAAAAAGGGGAGGAACCGACCGCGCAGAGTAAACCAAACATCAACAATGTATGAAAGGTAATTGATTCCCTTTAGTGTAGGGACATATTCTTGTATTTGTCCGTTCACAATATATTGATATTCAACATATATATAGCGGACAAATACAAGAATATGCAAAGGTAAAGTCCCTACAATCCAGGTGAATATTGCCAAGCCATACACGCAGCACCTCCCCTTTGGGGAGGCCGGGAGGGGCCCACCCTTACTTCTTGGTGATGCGCACGTAGTATACGCTCAGGCCCTTGCCATCGGACGACAGGCGCACATCTACACGCTTCTTGCCTTTCAGCAGGGCTCCGTCAATCGGGTATTCCACGTTTACAAAACCTTCCTTGCCGCCCTTGGCATCGAGCGTGCATACGGTCTGTCCGTCGATGTCCACTGTCACCGTGCCGCGGTCGCCACCCCAGTAGCGGAGCATCAGCGCCTTGGGCGTGTCATCGTTCTCGGCGCCGGGATTCATACTGTATACGAAGAATCCGTCTTCGGCCCGACGATAGTACTCGTCGTTGAACGAGCCGTGCCTGGTGTTCTCCTGCTTCATGAAATGGTCGGCCTCGCTCTGCTGCGTGCCCGTAATGATATAGTCTACGGTGCGGGCCTCAAGAGCCTGTATCGAATCCTCGCGGGCCTTGCTCTCGGCCTGCATCCGGTGCCACTTCTTGTGGTCGACGTTGAGCCAGTACATCATGTAGCGGCTGTCGTGGATGGTGCTGAACGGTTGCAGCACGAGAGGCTCGGCGCCACGGTTCTCGATGTCGTATCCCTCGATAGTGAACGTAAGGCGGGTCTTGTCGAGCGGGCGGACGGCGGCTGCCAGACGGTCGCGCTCGCCGATGAGCATCGGGGCAGTGTAGATGTTCTTCCGCTCACCGGCAGCGATATGGCCCATACGGCTGTCATCGGCATACAGTCCGCGCAGATTGTCCTGTCCGGTCTTGGCGCCAAGCAATATCGGACCGTATTTGAAGGCCACATAGTCGGTATAGTTGTTGAGCGGTTCGATGCGCACCGACATGGGCAGATCAACCTTCACCATGTCGCCCCTCTTCCACTTGCGGGTGATGGCGGCATAGCCCTTGCACACCTCGTATACAGCCTTCTCGCCGTTGACGGTCATCGCAAAGCGGCCGTCGGTCCACTTGGGTATGCGCACCAGCAGCGTAAACTTGCCCTTGCCCTTCACCGTAAGTTCGGTAGACGGAGTGTAAGGAAACGCGGTGGCCTGCTCGATTACCGTCTTGCGGGCCTTCCAGTCGAGCCGCGAAGCAATGAACAGGTTTACCCACAGGCTGTCGTTGGCAGCCGAATGACTGTAGATGAACTCGCCGTACTTGCCGTGATTCTCCATGCCGCTGCCTACGCAGCACCACATGGCCTCGTTCACCCGTGAGTACACACGGTAGTGCTGCGGACGTGCCGGCGTGAAATAAACATAGCCGCCTGTGCGGGGATGCTGGGTGGAAAGTATGTGATTGAAGAGCGTGCCCTCGTAGAAGTCGGCATAGCGGCTGTCGTGGTCGCTCAGGAAGATGTCTTCCGACAGTTTCAGCATGTTGTAGCTGTTGCACGACTCAACGCCCTCGACACTGGTTATGAAGTTGGCATACTTCTTCGCCGTCGGGAACCATTCGTTGATGGAGTTGCCGCCCACGGCGATGGTGCGCTCACCCGCCACATCGCTCCAGAAGAAGCGGGCCGCCTCGCCGTATTCGGCGGAATGGTCGAGCTGGTACACACGCTCGAAGCCCACCACCTTGGGTACCTGAGTGTTGGCGTGCTTGTTGTCGATGGTCGACGCCTTGCGGGCAGCCATACCGTTGAGCAGCCATTTGTGCGAGAACTTGCGGGCCGCATCAAGATATTTCGCGTCGCCCGTCATCTGATAGGCATCGGCAAACACCTCGTTCATACCGCCATATTCCTGATTGAGCGACGACTCTATCTGCCCGTCGGTCAAGCCGCCGATAAGGTTCACACCCCAGTCGCACAGCCCGATGAACATCGTGCGGGCATCCTCACGGCCGGCATAGAGCCACGCATCACGCAGTCCGGCATATATCTTATGAATGTTGTAGAACGGCACCCACCATTTCCACACCACGTCGACCTCGCCCGAGGCATAGCGGGTGAAGAACTCCCGCGAACCGGGCACACCGCCGATATATCCGTGCATGCGACTGTCGGCATCAGCGTTCCACTTGTCCTGTACGGCCTTCAAACGGCCGAGACACCAGTCGAGGCGCTCGCCAAGACGCTGCTTCATGGCTTCGTCGCGGCACGAGGCGTAGCTGACGGCCAGCGCCGTAATATAGTGGCCGCCCACGTGGCCGTCGAGTCCGGTCCAGTTGCGGAAAGCGGCACCGCTCTCCTTCACGCCGGCCTGATGCTCAAAGGGCTGCATCAGCCGCCCGGCGTCATATTCAAGCAGCACCGAGTCGTTGAGCATCATGGCCGTCTTGAACGTGCCGTCGGTGAGTTCCACGTCGGTAAGGTCGAAGAGCTGCGGATAGAGCCGCGACTGTGCCATCATTGCCGAGCACGCGAGCATTGCCACACCGGCAAAAAACATTCTTTTCGTCTTCATTCTGTGTATTGTGTTTCTTACTTTTTCTTGTTCTTGAACAGATGGGGAACAAACTCGTTGAAGCAGCGACGCCATGTGAGCCACTCGTGGTGGGTGCCCGGCGACTCGTAGTACACCACGTTGATGCCGAGCTTCTTCAGATTGTCGACCATGCCGCCCGTACCGAAATTCTCCTCGCTGCCGCATCCCATGAAGAAGTAATGTATCTGCGAGTTGAACTTGTCGGCATCGGCAAACACGCCGTTGAAGCACGTCTTCACGTCTACGCCGAACAGCGCACCACTGAAAGTGCCTATATAAGCGAACTTGTCGAGGTTGGGCAACACTGTATGGAACGTCTGGTGGCCGCCCCACGACAGTCCGGCCATGGCACGGCTGTCACGGTCGGTCCTGCAACGGAACGTGCTCTCTATCATCGGTATCAGATCGTTGAGCAGCGCCTTGTAGAACGATTCGCCGTAGTGGCTGCGCTCCTCGTTGACATCCTTGCCGCGGCGGGGCACAAACGGAGCCTCCACGTCGCCGCTCTCCATCACCACAATCATCGGCTCGCACGTGCCGGCGGCAATCCGGTTGTCCATGATGTTCTGCATCATGCCCTGCTTGCTCCATCCCGTCTCGTCCTCGCCCATGCCGTGCTGCAGATAGAGCACAGGGTAGCGCTTCTTTGTCTTCGTCTCATACTCGGCCGGGGTGTACACCATGGCGCGGCGCCAGCGGCCCGTCGACTCGCTGTAATACTGCACCGAACGTACCTGACCCTTGGCCACGCCACGCTGCGGACGGTAGTAGTTGCCCTCGTCGCCCTCGGGCACCTCTATTCCACCCGACTGGCGGCAGCATCCGAAGAAGGTATCGGTGGCGGGGTCGACCATCGACACGCCGTCGACAACGAGGAAATAGTAGTGGAAGCCCACCACCAGCGGGTCGGTACATCCCGTCCACATGCCTTGTGCGTCGCGCTTCATGTCGTACTTCTTGCCGCAGATGTCCACCTGCACACGCTGTGCCTCGGGAGCACGCAGACGGAACCACGCGCGGCGATTGCTGTCCAGACGCGGGAAGTCGTTGCCCGGCACGTTGTCTACGGCGGCCGTGGTGTTCTTCATTATATATTCGGTCTCCTGATGTCCGTAGTCCTTCTCGTCGCAACGGTATGAGAAATCGTCCACGTCGACATATCCGCCTGCCTTCTTGGTGGCATAGTTGAATATGGCGAAACGTGTGCCCATGAACAGGCGGCGATAGTCGAACTGCATCTTGTACGGCTTGCCGATCTCTGTCCAGTGCTCGCCGTCGGTGCTGTAATAGAACGTGGCCAGGTCCTTATGCAGGTTGAAGTCGGCATCTATCCGCAGGAATACAGTCTGCGATGTGATGCCGGTAACGCGCTCAAGCTCTTCCTCCGTTACCTTGGTTATGGCCTTAGTGCGGTTGTCAAGGTCGACCACAGCCGACGTCATGGCTATCCACGTGTTCTTGCCGTCGCGGCCTATGGTGACAATGCCCGAATGGCCGTTGAAAGCGGCAAATCCCGCACGGTCGCCATCCTTCATGTCGGTTATGTCGAGCGTGACGGCGGCCGAACATTTCGGGCCCTCCATGCGCTGGCTGATGGTGTTGGGGGCGGCATAGAGATTGTTTACCACCCGGCTCGTCTTCAGGCGCAGCCATCCCTTGCGCTCGGTGAGCGACCAGGCGTTGTCCACGGGATTGTGGTTCCACTGCCAGTGCAGGCCCAGCTTGTCGCTGTCGAAGCCGTCGCTCGACACCAGCGACACCTTGCGCACACCGTTGTCCTTCACCTTAGTGGGCACGGCGGGCATCACCACGGGCACTTTGCCGTCGCTGTCGCCCAGCATGGGCCATCCGTCAATCCAACGGCAGGGCGACAATGTGAGCACACGGCCCACACCGCCACGGTCCTGGAAGATTATACCGTACCAGTTGCCGTCGGCACCGTCGACGATGGTGCCCTGCCCCACGTAGGGGAATCCGGCGAAGTTGTCTTCCAGTATCTTTTTCTTCTCGTACGGGCCGGCAATGTTGTCGGCACGGTAGCACAGCTGACGGCGCTTGCCGCCACGCGGCCACGATATCATCAGCAGATAGTACTTGCCGTTGTGCTTTATCACGCGGCTGCCCTCCAGCAGTCCGTTGTCCTCGTCGTCGTTGCGCACCACAGTGGCATCCAAGCCGCCCGGTTTCAGTCCGGTGAGGTCCTTGTTGAGCTCCTGCAGGCGACCCGTGCCGCTGAACACGTAGACACGGTCGTCATCATCGAAGAAGAGCGACGCATCGTGAAAATGCTTCAACCGCGAGTGCAGCGTCCATCCCTGCGTCGGGTCGGGCGTCTTGTATATATATGTGTCGCCGCCGGGATTGTCGTTGGGCGCGAACAGGGCATAGAACATACCATTGTGATACTTCAACGATGTAGCCCACTGTCCGCGGCCGTACACCGTTCCCTCGTTCATGTCGTACTTGGGCGAGTCGGTGAGACGGTCGAACAGATAGCTCACCGTCTCCCAGTGGGCCAGGTCGGTGGAACGCATCACCGGGGCGCCCGGCATCAGGTGCATCGTGGTAGTCACCATATAGTAATAGTCACCCACACGAATCACATCGGGGTCGGGCACGTCGGCCCACAACATCGGATTGGTCACCATGGTTGCATTTGAACATAAGCACCACAGCATGAGCAATGCCGAAATAAAATGCTTTTTCATTGTCATATACTAATATTTGAAAGATATGGTTATCTGCTTATAATTATATTGTTTCAGGTTTATGACAGCAAAGTTAATCATTTTAAACAAGATACCCATATATATCGTTTTTCATAAGGTTTCCTAAACTTTCAAATATGTTTCAAACACGGACAAACGCCTGAGACAAGGGACCGGACCGTGATTAACCGGCTTTTCCTACAACATTCCATGTATTGGGAATGTCATTTCAAACCGGCTTGAAGCCTTTTCTTAAAAATCTTTACTTTAACATATGTTAAGCGGAACATGAAATGCAATTTACGACCAAAGCCCCGAAAACAGTCTTTTTTTGTTCAAACTGGGAGCGCTGATTATCAGTATGTTACGTCAATGAGGCTTTGTAATAAAAGCAGAGAGGCCCTTATCACCTTGCAATAAGGCCCTTATTGGACTGCAACGACGGCCGTTTCGCAATGCAAAACGGCCGTTACGGGAGTGTCGGGAGGGCCTTACGGCAAGATTTGGCTACCCAAAATGTGTGTCAAGAAAGCAGAGAGGGCCTCGCGGCTTTTCTATTTCGAAAAAAACAAAATGCGTTTTTTTCAGAATAATATGTACATAAACAAATAAGTTGAACAACAAAATCAAGCTGGTAAACAAAATCAAGCTGAACAACAAAATCAAGTTGGTAAACAAAATCAAGCTACATTATCGTCCGGACATAGGATGGATGTGTCCAAAATGAACGCATTCATCCAAAACACCTCCATTCAGGATGCATTCATTCTGGACACATCCATCCAAGGCGCCTCCATTCAGGACGCATCAATCCAGAGTGCCTCCATTCTATGTTCGGACGATAATGTAGCTTGATTTTGTTGACCAACTTAAGAAGAAACGTTTTCGACAAGCCAAATGAACAGAGCAGAACGAGACTTGTTTCAGCTCTGTTCATTTGGATTGTCGAAAACGGAGATGAGAATCCAACATATGTCAAAAAGAAGCGGAGGCCCTGTCTCAATGACATGACCTCCGCCTACCATAAAAAATGAAACTATTAAGATTCAAACCGTGGTTTTCAGCACCACGTATTACAGGTTATTTCAGCACCTTCTTCACCTTCACCGTACCGTCACCGAATGTCTGCTTCATGATGGTAAGTCCGTTCAGAGCATTGGTTCTCTTGCGGCCGTTAAGGTCGAAGTACTCAGTCTTCACCGGCTGAGCGACGGTCTGATTCTCAATATCCTTGATTCCTGTAGCATAGTTGAATTCTGTATCCTCGTCAACCATGGTAATTACAACCTCATTCAAGAACATGTGAGTCTCGGTGTCACCGTATATACCAAGCAGTACCTTGCCGTCAGTAATCTTGACTTTCTCGAAGAATACAGTCTGAGAAGCTGATTCGCAATAGGGGAATATCTGGCCGATAACCCGTGTACCCTTTGCTATAGAATCCTCACCCACCTTGATATAGGCATAGCTGAGAGTATCTTTCTGAGTACTTGGATTATAATTTTCACGCTCACCGTAAGCGAACTTGATGTTGTAGTAGCCGTGAGGCAGACCTGTAACTTCCTGTGTTGCAGTGAAAGAGCAGTTGTAGTTGGTAAGCATACCGTCGGCAACAGGGCACTTGTCGGTTACGAGCCAGCTCCAGCCTGTAGACCATGCGAAACCGCCGCTCCAGCCTGCAAGATACTTCACATTCCAACCGTTGGCAGACTCATTGGTCACATCAGTATTGGTAGGAGTAGTGATATAGAAGTTCGGGTTCTTCACGAACACGGTCATGTCGATGGAGTCCTTATAGTTGTCCATTGTCACTTCGTCAACTCTGTCTGCGAAGAGAGTGTTTTCAGGATCTGCCAATGTAGTGTTGATCTTGGTCCATACGAGATACTTCAGCTCCTCAGCCAGTGCATCGTCATCTGTAAGCGCGTTATTTGCTTTCTCGATATAGTCTGTGAACTCCTCTTTTCCTGTCAGTGTGTTGAGACGTGTCAGAGCGTCGGCACCCTTAACGAGACGTGCTGTCAGGGCAGCCACACCTGTAGTACCTACCTCCGAACGCTTGTGCAGACCTGTCGCTTCGTCTACAGCCAGTGTAGTACACATGTTCTTCACGATAGCGGTATTCTTGTCGAGCTCGGCAATGGCAGCCTCCAGTTCAGCATCTGTCATCAGGGTATCAATCTTGGATACCTTTTCGGTTATGAGGTCAATTTCATCAATGGATGTCTCCAGAACATATTTGTTCATGGTTGTCTCCAATGCCTTGTAATAGTCTGTACCGTTGAACTTGCTGTCGGCAAACTTCTTCACCTGCTCCCAAGCCAATGCAGGCATCGGGTCGTATGTATCACAAAGTGTACGGTGGTTGCTCAAAGCTAATGTAGCTGCATTCAGTTCTGCCACAGCAGCATCGTATGCAGAAGGTGCCGTATATGCCTGACCGTCGTACTTCTTGATAGCGGCATCCAAAGCGTCGTAAGCCACACCGGCAAAACGTGCTCCGGAATTGTTTGCCAACGCGTTCTTGGCTGTGGCAAGAGCCTCGGCAAGAGCCTGCTTGTAAGCAGCACCGGCGTTGTTGGGGATATACTGAACCTTGACGTTGCCAAGCAATGTCTCTAACCATCCACCGTATGAAATCTCTCCGCCTTCCTTGTCAAGTGTAGACCAGCGCAACTTGTAGTTTCCGTTGGCCGGAGCTGTAAAGGTCATAGAGTGAGCACCCACGGTAATATTACCCTTTGCACCTTCGCCTGCGGGGTTGGTCACATTCTGGAAGTCGTAAGAAGCAACGGTAGCATCAGCCTCATCGAGAACCTCGAAGCGTCCGAACGGTGCAGCCTTCCATGCCACGGCATTGAAGCTCACCTGATATTTCTTGCCTTCCTCGAGTGCAAGACGGTGTACCTCGTCGTCAGCGTTACCACCGTATACGGCATAACCCATACGATAATACAAAGCGTGGGTGAAGTCGCCAGAGAAGCCGTCGAATACACGCGGACCGGAACCGGCATCCATCGGACCAACGAGGTCGTTTGTCTCGGCCTTCAGTGTCCATCCGGCTGGAATCTTATTGGCACCTACTACAGAGAAGCTGTCGGTCCAAAGCACCTTAACCACATCGTTAGGATCGGAAGAACTCATACCGAAATTCAGCGTAATACTGTATTCACCCGGATTATCGTAAGGATCAACCTCAGGCTCAACACCTGTTATGGTCAGCTTGTACTCGCCTGCTACCAGCTCTTCTGCACCTGTACGAGTGAGTTTCAGCACTTCGGCCATACCAGTAGTAGCCACAGTGAGTTCTTCCTCCTTGCCGTTGGCATTAACCAGCGCTGCAGAAACTTTCTCTGTATTAACATTCTTATCGAAAGACAGCGTAAACTCGTTTGTGGTAAGCGGCAGATCGAATGAACCGTCCTCAGGCACTGCACCTACAAGTGTAGGAATCTTATATGCATAGGAATATACCTCTTGGATGTTGTCGTCGTATGTAGCACCGTTCTCAGTGAAATCCTTCACAGATGTGTCTTCGTCAAACGAATACGGACGCAACGACTCGGTATACTTGATACGGCAAGCCTCATCAGCCGGGTTCTTGAATGTTACAACAACATTGTCGGCCTCGGTCTCATCGGGATAATCATCTCCGTCAAGGAAGATGTAAAGACTGCCGTCTTTCCATGCCTCAACACTGAGTATTCCATACTGCTTGCCGTCTTTCAGACCTACAGTGACACAGTCGGCAGGCAACAGCAGACGCTCCTTACCCTCGGGAACAAGCGAAGCCACATTGACCTTGTAACCGAAATTGACCTTCAGCACATCACCGTTAAAGGTGATGCCCTCAATCTCTGCGCCCTCCTCTATCTTCACATCGTCAATCCAGAAATCTCCCGGGTTGAACACGTTGAGCGTAAGGAAGAATTTCTGTGCCAGTTCGTTTGAAGCATTGCCGGGATGATTCTTGTAATACTCCTGCTGAATTGCCTGATTGGCATAGAAGAACATCATGGTATACTTACGGAATCCTTTGTCATCCTCCTGGAAATAAGACAAGTCGTAAGTAATCTGTGTGCTGTCGGCTGTGAGCAAAGGCAGATCGGCGTTCTCCTCACCCTGCATCAGTGCCACACGGGCCTTTGTCTTTTCGTAAGTCTCACCGTCCAGCGTATACTGGTTTGTTCCGGTAAGATAGAATGACACGCGATAAGGCGTGTTCTCCTTAAGCGGAAGATTGCGGAACTTGATGGCGCGCTGCCATGTTTCTGTCTTGCACTCAAAAGCTGCATCATTGTAAAAATGCAACGATTGGTCTCCGCTCCACTGTTTTTCATTTGTCAGGTTGCGCTCATCACCCTCTTGGGTGTTGATGAACTCATAGAATCCCAACTCCGTCGGCTGTTTGGTCATCTCACTTTCAAAGCCCTCGCTCAACAGTACTGTCTGTGCCTGTGCAAGCGCGGCGCTTCCGAAAAGCAGACCCATCGTCAAAAAGAAGTTTTTCTTCATAATCGATAATTTTAGGTTTTACATTTATTTGAATTGTTTGAAAATTTTCTGCGGCAAAGATACCATTTCTCCGTTCTTGTCACTTGTTGTTTTGTCTCACAGATTTGTTTTTTTGTTTATACACTCGGAAAAAGGCGTTGCGGGCAACCCGTTCTTACCGTAACAGTTGGCTTTTGCAGGATTGTCCTTCCAAGCATAGCGCACCTGCACCGGATTGGAAACACCCTCACATTCCACCACGACAGCATTGCCGTTGGCCTCGGCACTGGCATTGACGAAACGTCCGTCAGGTCCTGCAAGCTCAAATTCATACATTGCGCCACCGGCAAGCGGCTGGTCGAATGTGACGGTAACACGCCTGCCCTGCACATCAGTCTTCACGACTTTCGGACTCAACGTAACCTTCTTTCCATAGACAAGACGGTCGAAAGCCATTCCGGCACGTTCGGCCACATCTTTCTTCTGCAACGGATGAATGTCAGTAGCCTCACCCAAGTCGATAGCCACCACCAATTCCGAACGGCCATCCTCATAAGCCACCTCGCGCTGGGCATCACGCAAACGTGCCCACTGACTGTCCTGCGGCCCGGCAGACGGCTGCATGAAGTTGGCCAACTGGACTATGGCAAAAGGCAGTTGCGGCTGATTGAACACTTGACGCCAATTGGCCATCAGCTTACGCAACAACGGAGCATATTCGGCGGAGCGGCCTGTGTTAGACTCACCCTGATACCACACAACGCCCGACATCGGATAAGGAGCCAACGGATAGAGCATGGCGTTGTAAAGCACAGAAGGAAGGTTCTGTACGCTTGTACCTCCACCAAGAGGCGAAGGCATACGTGCACCCTCGCTCACACGCCACTGCTCACCGATCTTCATAGTGTCTCCCGGAGAAAAAATAATTTCGTAGGGTTTCTCCTTTATGAAGTGCGGCATGCCGTTCTTGTTGATAAAACGCACCGTAATCACATTGTCGCCCTCACGCAACAGTCCTGCCGGTATCTGATAGCGCCGCGGCGGATACTGATAGTAGGTGCGGCCCACTTCACGACCGTTGACAAACGTATAGTCCATATCATACAGTGTACCGAGCAACAGCCGCGCCGGTTTTCCCGCATGCTCAGCATCGACATGTATGTGCTGACGCACCCAAAGCGACCCTACATAGTTACGCCATCCGCCACCATTAGGCAGCAGTGAGCCATATTGATTGACCTCCGGCCAGAGACTGTCGTCGTACGCCAGAGTGTTCCATCCGCCTTTCAATCCCGGATCGTTCTCGTCGAGCAGGCTGTTCCATCTGTTGTTGGCCCGTTGGTTGGCCATTGCATACGCTTTCAGCATCTCGTCGTCCTTGCATAGTTCTGTCTGAAGATAATACTGTGTGAAACCGTTCTTCAACGAGTCGCCTTCTATCCACGATTCTATAGGTGTACCTCCAAGACTGTTGCATATGACACCCTGCGGCACACCGGTCTTCTCGTACATGCGCTTGGCCAGAAAATAACCTACGGCCGAGAAATTCCACGCGTTATTCTTGTCAAGTTTACGCCATCCAGTAGCTTTCACGTCTTCGCTGTGTCCGTGAAGATTGGTAACGGTCTGTACACGAAAAAGGCGGATGTCATCGTTCTTGTAAGAATCTATCTCCGACTCATAACGCGGATAGACACGCTCTACATCGGTATCGATGTTGGATTGTCCGGAACAAAGCCACACGTCGCCGAAAAGCACGTCGGACAGTACCGTACCGGCAACATCGACAGTATACGGGCCACCGGCTTTCTGCGCAGGCAACTCAATTAGCCACCGACCGTCGTCACCGGCCACGGTCTCATACGTTTTCTTCTTGAACACCACGGTCACTTTCTCACCCTTGTCGGCTGTTCCCCATACCGGCACCGGTGTGCCGCGCTGCATCACCATACCGGACCGGAACAGGCTCGGCAGCACCACTTTCGCCTGCAACGGAGCCGCACAGAGCGAGAACATCATCAAGCCACCGCATATCGCGGCAGGCATATTGCCTTTCAATATTTTTTTCATTTCATATATATTTAAGAGCGGCCCCCTATAATCCCCCAAAGGGGGATGTTGAGCTCACAATAATTTTATATAATCATACCAACATTGTATGGACGTGCCTGTGGCACGTATCAAGCGTAATGCGCTCATTATCAGTGTAACGTGCCACAGGCACGTCCCTACATTTCATGTGAATATCGCATAAGTCGCGGCCGTATGTTCCCGGCATCCCCCTTTGGAGGGGGATTATAGGGGGCCTCATTTATTCTTCCTCGCAAATCCCTCGAAATATCCCAGGCATACGTCACGCCACTCACGGGCGTTTTCCGCCTGATGGGCCAGCCGGTCGTCCACCTCCTGCCAACGTCTGTCATCGACATACGGACGCATACGCCTCCACGTCATCACCATACGGTCAACCTCGTCCACACCATGCTGATAGTGCCGGCACAGCTCCTGCCACAGGGTCAGCCCGCTCTTCATGCGATGGTTCCAAGCCACATGATGAAACCACAGCAGATATTCCTCAGGACAGGTCTTGATATTCTCATATTGCGAGGCGTATGGCTCGCGATACTGACGTGTGGCCCCGCTGCCGGTTGCCACCGTACGGTCGAAACCCACACCGACGGAATCGGCACGATGGTAATAGACCGGACACCACTCCAAAGGGTATTCAGCCTTGAAGCCGTCGGGTTCAGGCCCGTAATGATGGTCGAACTTGAAGATATGGTGCAGTCCGAGCGGCATCATATAGTCAACACATGCCTCGCGGCTGCGCATCATCACGTCCGTCATAGTGTCGACAAAAGCGGCATCGCTGCTGAACGTAAGGCGCAGCCACTCGCGGGCAATCTCCTCTGACGTAAGTTCCGGATTCCATGCCAGACGCCCGAACGCATACCAGTTGGCTTGCGCAAAATGATGTCCGCACCAGTTGGTGTCGTCACCGATATTGGTCACGCCCGCAACACCCTGAAGACGATCGGGAGAGACAAACGAGAAAAACTCCTTCCACATGGGAGCCAGATATACCAAATGACGCGAATGCCCGAGGTACTCCTGCGTAATCTGCAATTCGGCCATCTGCGGCGTGCGCTTCATACGGTCGAATATGGGGGCGTAAGGCTCGCGGGGCTGGAAATCGAGCGGTCCGTTCTTTGACTGAAGGATGACGTTGGAGCGAAACTTTCCGTCACAAGGTTCAAACTCGCTCACAGCCTGCTTCACCCTGTCTTCACCTTTATGGTTGGCACCATAGACAAACGAACGCCACACCACCTTGCCTCCGAACGGATCCAATGCCTCGGCAAGCATATTGGCCCCCTCGGCATGAGAGCGCCCATAGTCACCGGGACCAGGCTGTCCCTCAGAATTGGCCTTGACAAGAAAACCTCCGAAATCAGGTATCACCCTGTATATCTCGGCAACTTTTGTCCTCCACCACTCACCGACCTGTGGGTCGAGCGGATCAGCCGTAGCCAAACCACCAAGTTTCATGGGTGTGGCAAAATTTACAGACAGATATACACGGATATTATAGGGACGGAGCACATCGGCCATCCATCTTACCTTATTTATATAAGCGGACGAAAGCATCTGCGGAGATGCGTTGACATTGTTCAGAACAGTTGCATTGATGCCCACCGACGCATTGGCGCGTGCATACTGTATGATGCGGTCCATCAGCGCAGCCTGTGCTGCCGGAAGACGCCTGCGGTCAGTAGTGGAGGTATTTGTCATCTGCTCCCACTTCCACACGCTATTTCCTGCATAACCACGCTCGATACTTCCGTCGAGATTGTCCCAATGGTTGAGCATACGGATAGCGAAACGCGGATGACTCTCCATATCAAGCGGCATGCCCAACGCCTGACGGCGCAAAGCCTCGTAGGCACCGTAAATCAACCCGGACGTACGACGGGCTGTAATAGTAAGCCGGCCATCACGTTCTTCGATAGCGAAACCGTCGTCATCGGCCATAGCCTTGTCTATACGCAACACAGCGGACTTGCCACAATATCCGGCGGACAGTTCCTTGCGTGCCACGGCAACACCGTCCTGAACACCTTTCAATTCTATCTTAGCCTTGCCGACATTCTGCCAACGCAGCCACAGGGAGCTACCGTCTTCCGCACGTGAAGTGACCGCACAGAGAAACAACGCCATGAATATGAATATCTTGTTTGTCATCATGCGGCAAAGTTAAAAAAACTAACCCATTCGGACTTTTCAATTGGTCACACATACGTTTTTGTTTGTATCACATGAGGATGTTTAATGCGATTCCGGTATGTTTTTGCTACAACAGTATAGACATATAAAAAATTAATTGTATCTTTGTCGTATAACAACAATCAAAACCTTCGACTATGAATAATCGGATTCTGTATATAGTATTGTTCATGCTGAGTGTATTCCATATGGCATATTCCCAAAATATAGGATTCCACTATGATGATGCCGGCAACTGTATTTCCCGCGAGATTATAGTTTTGTCAAAAGCGCCAAAAGGAAAAGCTGCGACATCCGTCGAACCGATGAGAATAGCAGAAAAGGACATCCTTATAAATCAAACTGACGGAAAATTGAGGATAGAAGTATCGGGATACGATGCTACCGACAATTTCGCTTGCAGCATATTCAATTATTCGGGTCATGAGATTATGTCTGCACACCCCAGATCTTCATCCGCAAATCTATATACGGAATCGTTGCCTACCGGTGTATACATACTTCGCGTATCATTGAACGGAGAGAAGATGTCGCGGAAAATAATAAAGAAGTAGACTTCTATAATATTGTAGCATTATGAAGAAAAGACTGTTTTTGCTCATGATGATGCTGATATCAAGTATATCAGCAGTTCTTTCCTTCGGCTTGTCTTCCGATGATTCTTTTGCTACTACAAGTGCCGATATAACCAACAAAGAACCGATATCAGACAGTGCAGCCTCTTCACATTCATATCTGCTACAGCCCGACAATGCCCATGTGCCCGACCGTGTCGTTACTGATATATCCAATGAGACAGGGCTGATCGGGTTTACATCCGGTGTCACACCTACCGGAGCAAAGACATATCAGATACCTATAGATGTATGTCCGGGGATGAACGGCTTCACGCCTGAACTTTCCTTGGTATATAACAGCCAGCACGGCAACTCTGTTTTAGGTACCGGATGGTCAATATCGGGTCTGCCGGTAATCTCACGTTCAAACAGGAACATCTATTATGACGGAGTAGCCAAAGGCATTGCCATGGACTCCGATGATGCCTTTATGCTTGACGGGGTCCGTCTGATTCTGATAAATGTCACAAACGACAGTGCATTATACGAGACCGAGCAGGGCAATATCAAAGCACGGGCATGGCTGTCAGGCAATGTCGTGAAATACTTTGAGGTGTTTTATCCTGACGGTAGCAAAGGTATGTTCGGATTTACGACCAATGCGGATAACAGATTGTGCTATCCGGCCACTTCGCTTACCGACCTGCACGGCAACAGAATTGACTTTTCATACATCCTTACCGATAATTGCTATAATATAAGTAAGGTGTCGTATAACGGTGCTTCCGTTGAGTTCAAGTACCAGATGTCAAGGCCAGACCCTATGCTTTTTTTCTCGGGAGGCCAAGGTTTTTATGAATCCAAACTGTTGTGCAGCATAATATGCAAGACTGGCACAACAGCAATAGGAGAATATACTCTCGCGTATTCCACCCGAAACACAAGAACACTTCTCACAGAGATCGGATACAAGTCAGGTGGCAAGATATACAATCCCATACGCCTGTATTATGGAACAGGAAATGACAATAACACATTTGCTGTCGGCAACACTATCAACGTGATTTCCGCTTATCATCTTATGGAAGGTGATGGGATAAGGATTGTCAACGGTGTTTTCGGGTTTGACGGCGACGCAGACGCATTGGCAATAATGCCAAACAGGAATCCCTATTTCCTATATCACAGAGATTCAAATGTATCAATGCATTCCCAAAACCGGTTCCTGAATTTTTATGGGAACCGTGAAGAGATACTGCTTTATACGGGATTGAACGACACTTACGTAAGCTCAAAACTGCTGACTGGAGATGGATTCGTGGATTTGAAAACGGCAGATTTGGATGGCAGCCAGAAGGAATACCTCATACGCATAAACAACATTGTAGCAGATAATGACGATCAGGTCACATTCAATATATACAGTACGGAGGCACACACAAGGCCCATAGAAAAATACAGGAGGACATACAGTTTTCCTACAGTGTCAACAGATGCCGACGGAGGAAAGAGTGTGCAACCGAAGTTCTACTATACCGGTGATTTTAATGGCGATGGAAAGGTAGAGATTATGGCGGTTTCATCACATCAGCCGTTTGGAGATAAAGGGAAGCCTTCCCAATGTTATGTTTTCGATTTGCTTAAAAACAAGATATTGTATCAAGGCCATGTCTTCCCTTTCAATGTAGAATTTGTCGGTACGCATCAGGACGATGCCAAGGTGGCGGCCAACCATACAGACAAGTTGTTGGTAATCGATTATGATGGCGATGGCAAAAGTGACATCTGCCATATCGACGAAAACGGAATAAACATTTATACATTCGATGCAGACGGAGACAGGTATACAGCCCGAAAAATAACGACTCAAAAAATATTGGACAAGGCCGGACTGGCCGACCGTCATATCCTGCCCGGGGATTTCAACGGTGACGGTCTGACCGACCTGCTCGTTTCACCATCCGCCGAGACAGACGGTGACGCGCAGTGGTTGATGTTCAATTCCAAGGGTGACGGCACGTTTGCCAAATCGACATTCCAAGGCCCCACAACACCACGTACGCCCAATACCGGCTTTATCACCCAGGATATTGACGGAGATGATATTGCAGATTTGATAAAATATGATGATCATTCTGCCACTGCATTTTTGATTAAATGTAACAAATTGGGTGAAAGAATCCCTGTTTGCAACTATATGTACCAATCGGTATTTATGCCGATTAAAAGTTCTTACGGTTGTTTTACGAGGCTGATAAGAATCAGCGATGACAGAATCGAGCAGTACCGCGTATCACGCAATGACACCAAAGAATCATTGTTGACCGGTGTTGTAAGCAGTCTTGGGGCTATAGACAAGAATTATTATGATTTTATTGGTGATACAGACTCATATAAAAGAGGTAATGATGCCGTATTTCCATATCTGAATATAAGCGGCCGTTTGCCGGTCGTGACCAATTCGGATATATATGTAGACGGAACCGTGGCAGACAACAGCAGCTACTCATATACCAATGCTGTCTATCATAGACAAGGTCTTGGATTCCGAGGTTTCGGTGAAATCCGGACCTTTAACGGCGTCAAAGAATTTATCAGAACATATCAGCCGTATAATCATTGCCTGCTTTCGGGCGAATGGTCGCGTATGGGCGAAAGATCATACACCTATTCCGTTGATGTTCAAGCAAACAAGATAACCCGGATACGCCTGACGGAAAAGAAAGAAGAGGATTATCTGAAAGATTTTTCCGCGGCTTCCGTCTTTACTTACGCCCCATACGGATACCCCACGAGCGAGCATACGTCCTACAGCGACGGTACTGAAGTAGAGAAAACATTTTCATATTCCTACAATACTGTGCCGGAAACTGGTTACCATCTCGGTTTCCTTACCGACAACAGCATCACCACCACTCGCGACGGCATGTCGTATACGGAACGGATGCACATACCTTCACACTCGTCACGGTTGCCTGATACCAAGATATATTATAAGGATGGCAATCAGGTAAAGCGTGAAGACTACGATTATGACAGCAACGGCAATCCGCTGGCAGTGTCATTGCAGCATTACTCTTCTCCACACAGGCACTCCACACGCTACGAATACGATGCGTATGGCAGAACAGTCAAAGAGACCGACCCTATGGGTCATACCTGTGAGTTCACATACAACCCGGCAGGGCTACTCACGAAAGAGAAAGACCATAAAGGACTTGTTACGACATACTATTATGATGCCATGGGGCGGGAGACAGGTGTTGTAAATCCTGACGGCACACGAACGGACATCATATATTCATGGGTGGCGTCAGATGATGGCGCTGTATATAGTATCACCCGTAAAACGACCGGACAGCCGGAGGAAACTTTCTTCTACAACGCGTTGAACCAAGAAGTGAGACACAGTGAGAAGCGATTTGACGGAACCGTTGTAAACGTGGACAAGATTTATGACGATGTCCGTGGAACTCTGGCAGCAGTGTCGACGCCGTATATTGGTGCCGAGCCTTCTTTCTGGGACGGATATCTTTATGACTCCTATGGACGGTTGGAATATTATCAGTCGGAAACACGCGATTCTGAAACCGACTATGTTTACGAGGGCAACAGTGTTACAATAATAGAAAATGGCAAGTCGGTGACAAAGAGTTACGACCTGTTCGGCAACCTCGTTTCCGTCAAGGATACAGCCGGAACCGTCACTTACAATCTCGCGCCCGACGGATTGCCGGTTTCTGTCGTTGCCCCCGGCAATGCCACAACCGCCTTCGAATACGACAAGTACAGGCGGCGCATAAGTATGGACGATCCGAGCATAGGCACAACCTTATATAAGTATGACGAAGCTGGAAATACAGTGGAAGTTACCGATGCCAACGGACTGACCACGCACCACACTTATGACAGATACAACCGCCTGACAAGGACGGAGTGCCCGGAATTTGCCACGGACTATTCATACGACGCAGACGGCAATCTTACGGGAGTGACCACAACCAACGGTACGTCAAAGTCGTTTACATATGATATTTACGGCCGGCTCGCTGCAAGCAAGGAAAGAATTGCCGGCGGCAAATGGCTGCAAAAGGACTACACCTATTCTGACGGTAACGTATCATCGGTAAAGTACACATCACAGTCGGGAGTACTTGCTACAGAAAACTATATTTACTCCAACGGTCATTTAAGCGAGATAAAGCTGGACAACAAAACGACACTGTTCAAACTGACATCCGAAAATGTGTACGGCCAGCCCGTACGGATCACTACCGGCAATATCACACGGAAATATGGATATACCGGTTGCGGACTGCCGTCGGACAGAAGTGCCAACGGACTGTCCTGCACCTATCAGAATACATCGTATACATTCAATCCGAAGACTTCATATCTCGAATCACGGGTTGACAGCATTTCCGGTACAAACGAAGGATTCACTTACGACTGTCTTGGACGTCTTGAATCGGCAAGGACTGATTTGTTTGTAATATTAGGTGCGGGAATAAAAGACAGTCTGATAGAGATAGGTCCTGTCATACCCAGACCGCTGACAGAGCAATACACATCATCGGGCTCTGCCGTTTACCCAAAACCCGATATACCGGGACTGGAACAAGTACGGTTCAAAAAGCTGGAAATGTCTTATGATGCCAAAGGCAACATAACAAGCAAGACCGATGCCGGAACATTTGAATATAACATACCTTCCAAGCCATATGCCGTGTCAGGACTGTCAGAGTCCGGTACTGCATTGTACAATACAGGAATTCCCAAACGCGAGCAGTACATATCATATTGTTCGTTCAGCCGGCCCGAGTCCATAGAAGAAAACAGATATACCGCAACATTCACATACAATGGGGATTATGACCGTGTGAAGATGCAGCTGTCACACAATGATACCGTATGCCTTACACGTTATTATCTCGGCGGATGCTACGAAATAGACGAGACCCCATCGTCCGTCAAGGAAAAGCTGTATTTGGGCGGTGGCTACTATGACGCCGTGGCAGCCTATGTGAAAGAAGGGTCCAAGGCCGGTGTATACTATATCCTCCGTGACTATCTGGGCAGTATCACACAGATAGTGGCCCCAAAAGGAGATCTCGTGCAGGACATAAGATACGATGCCTGGGGACGTATATGCAACTCCTCTGTCGTACCGTATTCTCCGGGAAATGAGCCGGAGCTGTTTCTTGGCCGTGGATACACCGGACACGAGCATCTCTCACAGTTCGGGCTCGTCAACATGAACGCCCGCCTTTACAACCCGGTGCTGGGGCGTTTCCTCTCTCCGGACCCTTATGTGCAGATGCCCGACATGTCGCAGAACTTCAACCGCTACTCCTATGCGATGAACAACCCGCTGTGCTATGTGGATGAGAGTGGAGAATTCTGGTGGTTGGTGGCAGGCGCTGTGATAGGCGGTGTAGTCAACCTTGCCTACAAGGCCATATCAGGACAGATCAACAGCTGGGGCGACGGTCTTGCTGCCTTTGGTGTGGGTGCTGTGGCCGGAGCCGTAGGTGCCGCAGTCGGGCCCTATGCGTTTGCAATGGCCGGAGGTGCTGCCGCGGGCGGTGGCGGATTCCTGGCCGGTGCAGCAGCAGGAGCAGCTTCCGTTGCCGCCACAATGCCTATCGAGAATTTGGGAAATCACGTGTATTTCGGCGACCCGCTGATGACGTGGGACGAATATGCCTTGGGCATTGCCGGCGGCGCCATGATAGGAGGTACCATCAATGGAGCCAGAGCGGCATATAACGGCAGGAACTTTTGGGATGGCAGCAGACCTGAGTCAAAAATAGGGTCTTCTTATTTTACCAATACTCCTGTTCATGTTGACAACGAACTGAAGAATATAGACAGTTCTACTCCAGAGCTGAGTACAGATGATTCTAAAGTACAGAGACTTGCAGATGAACTTAAAAAGCATTTAAAAGAAAGAAGACAAGGACAAGAATTTCGGGTTTCAATAGAAAATGAAACTCAAAAATTAGATGTTCGTGTTGAATCGCATAATAAAGCGCAAATTTCTTTCCCAGAACATAATCTTAGTTGGGAAGATGTTGTTCGTCACATGAATATTCAATATTATGAAAAAGATAAATTCGGAGAATTTCAAAAAGTCATATTACCCGGACAATCAACCAACAATGTTCATATATTTTTGAATATAGTAAAATAACATATTACTTTCATTATAAATTAAAATCTAATTGGTATGGGAAATTATACAGCCAAATTATTTATCACGATTTTGGAAAAATTGCCACGGTCATGTCGATGGTATGTAGATTATTCTCTTGACGATGCGTTTGAGCATGGGCATCTTTTGGAGTTGAAAAAATACGTTTCAGATATGTCCAAGGATTATACCTACTATTATTCTCATTGTATAGAATTGACAGAGGAGTGTATTTCATATCTGTTACAGGAGTTAAAAAATAATGAAGGGCTTATTTACTATATATGCCACCATGCCATTACCCATGATGACGAGATGCTGATGATAGTCTATGATAAATCATTGTTCACTATCCATAAGTCTTTCGGCATTTCTGATGAATTTATACGCCAGTGCAATGAGGATGAGGTCTACATAGATGTCAGGGACCATATCGTATTATAATATTTTCAGCTATGAATATGATTAAATCATTGATAAACCGCTTGCTATGCAGGGAAATCCAGAACGTAGAAACGCGAATTTATGATTGGCTCACAGCCATTGACAACAAAGAGACTGTCCCTTCGGAAATAACAGCTTTCAATATTGGTATTTTCGAGCAGGATGAAGGCTATAGTATCTATCTTACCGGCTCGGAGGAGTATGATGCCGATGGCGACGACTGGGCCTGCGACGTTGACTTCGAACCTGCCAACAAGTATCTGGAATTGTCAGGCCCCGGCATAAAGGCTATGGAGTGGCAGGAGTTTCAGGATATGATAGTGAAAATAGTGTCCGATTATCTCGATACATCAGCCAACACGAGCACCTCTGTTTTTGCAGGCAGAGTGGTTATGGTGGGGTTCGATGACGGTCAACTTGTACGGGTGAAATAAAAAGAAAGTATGGCAAAGCGAATAGTAACCAAAATCGGCAATGTATTTTGTGCCGAGATTGACGATAAGTACAAGTGTTTCTTTCAGTATATCATGAACGACCTGGTACAGCTGAACAGTTCCGTTATACGTGTGTTCAAGCGGCGTTATCCAATGGACTACAAGCCTGATATGGAAGAAATAGTGAATGATGAGGTGTTGTTTTATGCCCACACAATTCTGTATGCTGGCATAATGTACGATGCCTGGTATAAGGTGGGCAAGTCGATGAATTTGGGAGAGGAAGAGTGCAGGAATGTACTGTTCGGATATACCAATGATACTATATTCGACGAATCAGGACATCCAAGAACTGTTAATCGGTCCGATAATTGGATGGTTTGGCATATTGGAGAAGAATTTAATTATATAGGAAAACTGCCGGAAAAATATTTTGGTAATATAGAAGATGGTGTCGTGATTCCATATATTGGAATTATTGACCGAATGAAGTATGGCTTTGACCCTGCTTATTCTGATATATATGAATTTGATATACGCCGTCGCATCCCTCTGCCTTACGCAAACATATACGTAAAGAAAGGATACGATGGGTATAGCACGTTGACATATTTCTATTTCCATGGCAACGACATAGTAAGGCTTGTGGAGATTTCTGATGAAGGCAAGGCTGTACGCATGACTGCTAACGACATTGCAGCGAACAACCACAGAATGAACGGTGTGGCTTTCTCTGATATAAAATGGTGTTATAGTGACTTTATAAGTGAAGAAGAGTTTGACCGTGCATGGAACGAAGAGGATGTAAAAGTATGGCAAAGCGAATAGTAACAAAAATCGGCAATGTATTTTGTGCCGAGATTGACGGTAAGTACAAATGTTTCTTTCAGTATATCATGAACGACCTGGTGCAGCTGAACAGTTCCGTTATACGTGTGTTCAAGCGGCGTTATCCAATGGACTACAAGCCTGATATGGAAGAAATAGTGAATGATGAGGTGTTGTTTTATGCCCATACTATTCTGTATGCAGGCATAATTTATAATGCATGGTATAAGGTGGGCAAGTCGATGAATTTAGGCGAGGAAGAGTGCAGGAAAGTACTGTTCGGTTCAACTTTTGACTACATAATGGACTCTAAAGGAAATATGGAATATGTTGATCCTATGGAAAACTGGCGTGTTTGGCATATAGGAGAAGAACAGTTTCATATAGGTAAACTACCAAAAAAATATATTGATGAGATAGAGACTGGTGGTGTGTATCCATATACTAGTATCGTTGATCGCATGAGATATGGTTTTTATTCAGGCTTTTCTCATTTATACAACTCTGGCAAAAGGAAACGCATCCCCCTTCCTTACGCAGATATTTATGTAAAGAAAGGATATGACGGCTATAGTACGTTGACATATTTCTATTTCCATGGCAACAACATAGTTAGGCTTGTGGAGATTTCAGATGAAGTCAAGGCAGTACGCATGACTGCTGACGACATTGCAGCTAACGACCACAGAATGAACGGTGTGGTATTCTCTGACATAAATTGGAATCCGGATGACTTTGTCAGCGAAGAAGAGTTTGAACGTGCATGGAATGGAGATGAAGATATATATCGCGAATGTTAGTATGCGGAATATTGTGTAACTGAATTATCATGATTATAGAAAACAACAAACTTAAATGAATAAAACGATATGGAAAAGTCTAAGCGAATAGTAACAAAAGCAGGCGATGTGTTCTGTGCCGAAATCGACGGCAAGTACAAGTGTTTCTTTCAGTATATCATTAACGATGTGGTGCAGAAGAAGAACAGCAACGTCGTCCGTGTGTTCAAGCGGCGTTATCCAATGGACTATAAACCGTGTATAGAAGATATTGTCAGCGATGAGGTGCTGTTTTATCTGCATACCGATATTCGCGACGGAATAATGAACGACGCATGGTATAAGGTTGGCGATTCGAAAAAGTCAGGGGAAGAAGATTGCCGGAAAATACTGTTCGGAGCGACCTCGCCTGTAAGCTATGGTCCCGGCAGGAGTATCGAATGTGTAGAGCCCGAGGAAAACTGGCGTATATGGCACATCGGGGAAGATGCTGTTTTTTTAGGCAGACTGCCGAAAGAATATGCAGGCAAGATAGAGGATGGGGCTATCATTCCGTATTATTATCTGCTGATGCGTATGAAGTTGGGCTTTGACACCGACTGGCATTCTTATATATACGAGTTCGGCATACGCCATCGCGTCGCACTACCTGGTGCCGATATATATGTGAAGAAGGGGTACGACTATTACAGCACACAGACCTTTTTCCATTTCCACGGCAAAGGCATTGCAAGACTTGTTGAGATTGCCTACGACGGCAAGGTGACACGCATGACAACCGACGACATTGCGGCAAGCAACCACAAGATGAGCCGTTTGGAATTCTCTGATATAAAATGGATTCACAAAGACTTTATCAAAGAAGAGGAGTTTGAACGTATATGGAATGGAGAAATGAAAATACAGTGATACTAATAGAATATGGAAGAGTTCGAAGTCAAATTATTCACCACAATTTTGGAAAAGTTGCCACAGTCATGCCGGTGGTATGTAGACCAGTATCTTGATGATGCGTTTAAAGATGGGCAACTTTTGGAATTGGAAAAATACGCTTCAGAACTGCCCGAGGCGTATAACTACTATTATTCCCATTGCATAGAATTGACAGATGAATGTATATCATATCTGATACGGGAGTTAAAGAATGATGATTCACTTATTAATTATACATACCAGCATGCCATTGCACACGGTGACGAGATGCTGATGGTAGTATTTGATCAGACTCTGTTCTCTATCCATAAATCTTTCGGCTTTTCTGATGAATTTATACGCCTGTGCGAAGAGAATTTCGTTTATATAGATGTTGAGGACCATATTGTATTATAATACTTTCAGCTATGAATATAATTAAATCATTGATAAACAGCTTGTTTGGCGAAAAAAGTGATAGCATGAAAATGCGAATTCATGATTGGCTCACAGCCATTGACAGCAAAGAGACTGTCCCTTCGGAAATAACAGCTTTCAATATCGGTATTTTCGAGCAGGATGAAGGCTATAGTATCTATCTTACCGGCTCGGAGGAGTATGATGCCGATGGCGACGACTGGGCCTGCGACGTTGACTTCGAGCCAGCCAACAAGTATCTGGAATTGTCAGGCCCCGGCATAAAGGCTATGGAGTGGCAGGAGTTTCAGGATATGATAGTGAAAATAGTGTCCGATTATCTCGGTACATCAGCCAACGCGAACACCTCTGTTTTTGCAGGCAGAGTGGTTACGGTGGGATTCGATGACGGCCAACTTGTGCGGGTGAAATAAAAAGAAAGTATGGCAAAACGAATAGTAACCAAAATCGGTGATGTGTACGTCCCAACTACTTGCGTGGCATTGTTATATCCTGTGCATTTGATATCCCCCTTTTTTTTTGGGGGGGGATTATAGGGGCTGTCCGCTATTTTCTTAATTTTTCGCACTTCTTTTTCCGTGAAATAGAAAAGCCGCGAGGCCCTCTCTGCTTTTTTGACACACATTTCGGGTACCAAAGTCTTGCCGTAAGGGCCTCCCGAGGTTCCCATTACGGCGTAGTTGTCTTCCCGCGGCGGCCTCGCGGGAAAGCCGGGAGGCCCTTACGGCAAGGTCGAGAGGGCCTCTCTGCTTTCTTTACACGGTCATATTGCGGCCTTATGAACGTAACCCACTGATTATCAGCTCATCCTATTTTCGCAAAAAAATCGCGTTTTTCGGGCTCTTGCCGGAAAAACGCGATTTTGTGACGAACGACGAAGTGTTTTGTAAAGAAAAATACGCTATGCATCCAGCATCCCCCTTTGGGGGATTATAGGGGGCTCTCCCCCACATTCCTCTCAGTATACTCCGTTGGAGACATGCCGAAATGTTTGCGGAAAACGGTAGAGAAATGTGCGAGATTACTGAATCCCACCGCATAGGCCACTTGCGTGACATTGACGCGCCGCTCTTTCAGCAGACGGGCAGCCTGCTCAAGACGGATGTTGCGCAGGAACTCACTGGCCGGAATACCCGTAAGCTCTTTCATCTTGCGGTGCAACTGTGCTCTGGATATACCCACTTCCTCTGCCAACATATCGACGTTGAAGTCGCTGTTGCCCATATTCTTGTTGATGACTTTCATTATCCGCTCCATCAGTGCCTCGTCGTTACCTTTCACAGTCACGTCCTGCACCTTGTCCTTCTGTTGTTGCATACCGGAGAACTTGCCTTTCAACAACAGGGCCTTTGCCATGAGGTTGTCTATCGTGCCGTGAAGTTCCTCTATGTCAAAGGGTTTGGTCATATATGCATCGGCACCCTTTTCAAGACCCTCCAAACGGTTGCCCACATCGTTCTTGGAGGTGAGCAGGATGACAGGAATATGGTTAAGATTGACATTGGTCTTGACAAGACGCAGAAGAGAGAATCCGTCCATCTCGGGCATCATGACATCGCTCACCACGACATCGTAAGGATTGGAAAGCAACTCCTTGATGGCATCGCGACCGTTACGACAAACGCCAAAACGATAGAAATGAGCCAGTTCGGAACATATGTACTGTCCTATTTCCTCGTCGTCGTCGACCACAAGCACACGCCATGTGCACTTCTGCGTCTGACTCTTCTCACCGGTCGGTTTCTTTGCCGGCCTTGCCGGTGCCCGCTCCATCTCTTCTGCCGACAGGTGAGCCGTTCCAAGCGGAACTTTCACAGTGAATACACTGCCTTGAGTGTCTTTCCTGTTTTCGGCCGTGATGATTCCATGATGCATGTCCACAACCATCTTGCAAAGATTCAACCCTATACCAGTGCCAGCCACACCTTCGCGGCGAGTGTTCTCCCCTTGGTAGAAACGGTCGAAAATGCGTTTTCCCCCGTCAGCACCAAGTCCGATACCATTGTCTATAACCTCTATGACAGCCCACTTTCCGTCACCATCGACTACATTTACTTCTATTTTCCCTCCATCCGGGGTGTACTTGAAAGCGTTGGAAAGCAGATTGGACACAACCTTGTCGAAGTTCACTGTGTCCACCCAAACCGGCAGACGTTCCATACGATGGTTGAAATGATAGGTTATGCCACGGTCTTTGGCCATGTATTCATACATTTTGAACACTCCGTTGACAAACCGCACCATATCCACTTCCCTGCACTTCAAATGCATCTGTTGCTTGTCGATCTTGCGCACATCGAGAATCTGGTTCACAAGCGTCAGGATACGCTGCACGTTACGTTCTATGGTTGTCAGTTCATGCGACACATCCTCTCCGAGCTCACGTTTCTGCAACTTATGCAACGGACTGAGAATCAGCGTCAGCGGCGAACGTATGTCATGAGTCGCATTGATAAGGAACTTCATCTTCTCTTCATCAAGCTGCTCGCGTCTACGACGGGCATAGGTCATAAATATATAACATGCCAACAATAAAACTGTAATGATGTATAACAGAATTGCAACAGTCGAACGATACCACGGCGGTAGCACGGTCACGGTAAGAGTAGTGACAGGTGAATATGATCCGTAGGAAAGCGCGCGCACATCAATGGTATAGTAACCCGGCTGGAGATGATTGAACGTGATGGTATTGTTTCCCTCACGATTGCGCGTCCACACGTTGCTGCCATTGAGACGGTATTCGATGACGATATTCTCGGGATTGCAGAAATTAAGTTGCGAGAAACACATAGAGAATGTGTTGTCCATATACGAGATGGTAAAATGACGTGAGAACATCACTTCTGTATCGGTGACCTGAGAACCGTTGGAAAGTGTCGTGGTGTTCACCGGAACACTGCCAAGCTGGAAAGCCGTAAGCTGCAAAGAATCTACATGAGCTGCCGTATTTCTTACATCCGCAGGCAGAAACGCAGTGATACCATTGTTTGTTGCGAAATAAATCATGTCCGAACCGGTGTGCAGTCCAACACAGTTGACATATTCTTTTTGTGCAAGTCCGTTGCCGCTCACATAACTGATAAACTGACGCTTGGATGCCTGCCACTGCCATATACCGAACGAGGTGGCACACCATATGTCGCCGCTGTTATCCTGAACGATATACGCCACCGACTTTCCTTCAAGCAACTCTCCTCCTTCAAACAATCCGGCTTTTTTCGTTTTCCGGTCATAGAGATAAAGGCCACAGTTGGTACCGATAAGTATATTGCCTTCGCGTGTCTCACAAAGCGACAGACACATCACACCATTGAGCAGTTTGTGCCATCCCTGTGAGTTGAAACCGTCAGTTCGCGGGTCGTATACCGAAACTCCCGATGATGTTGCTATCCATACGTATCCATGACTGTCCGGCATAAGGCTCATCACCCAGTTGTTGCCGATATAGCCTTTCTTGGAATCGCGTTTTGAGAAATTATAGTTCTTCCACTTTCCGGTGGATGCATGACGGATGCACAGTCCGTCGGCGAATGTGCTCACGTAAATATTGCCATATTTGTCTACGGTCATGTCGTTCATACGGTCACAGTCATACGTAAATACCGACTCCGCATTTCCCGTGAGAGGATTGTAACGATAGAGCACATTGTCCGTACCGAGCCAATAATCACGGTTACAGTCGCGATAAATGAACTCCACATCGGCCGGACACTTGGGATGAGCGACCACAGTGCCTTCGGCATCGAAACCAAACACTCCGTTGCCCTGCACCGTACACCATATTATGCCATCATCACCCTCACACACCGACGATACAGAAGTGCCGAAACGACGGTTCTGCATGGCAAAACTGAAGGATTCAAACTGAGGCTGCTGTGCCGGAATGACCACAAGGCCCTTCGACTGACAACCGACCCACAGGTTATGATGGTTGTCCTCGGCTATGCTTACGATCTTTGCCTTGTCCAGATCTATCTGCAACGATTGGAAAGTGACACGCTCCAACCGTTTGCCCCCGGGCTTGATGCGGAAAAGTCCATTACCACGAGTACCGATGTATATAGCGCCTTTACTGTCAATGAAACCTTTGTTCAACAACAACTCATGATTGCCAAATTCAGACATGTCGATGCCGGCATCCGTAAGCGCACCGTCCCTGTATGCCAATATACCGCGCTGACAGACAAGATATATCTCTCCGTCACGCTCTATGAAATCCATAACAATGCCTTTCGAGGAAACCAGCTTGCGCGGTGCAGAATCTTTTTTCAGATTCTTCACCGTCACCACCTTGCCAATGCCGCTCTTCCACAGATTGCCCTGGCTGTCTTCCATCATGCGTACCCAATAACCGTCTTCATCCGGTATCGTAAGACCGGTCACCGGCAGAAGTTTCTGCTCTTCATGATCGGCAACCATCAGTCCGTAACCGGCCGTACCCACAAGCAGACGTCCGTCGCGCAACTGCATTATACAGTTCACACGGGGCTGCTGGTCTGTGCCCGAAGGATAATGTATAAAACTGTCAGTAGCAGGATCATAGCGGTCAAGACCTTTCACCGTACCCACCCACAGACGGCCTTCGCTATCGTTGAACAGGGTGGTGGCCGAGTTGAAACAAAGAGATCCCTTGTTGTCAAGATTGTTGAAATAGGATGTAAAGAGATAGCCGTCGAACCTGTTCAGTCCAAACTCCGTTGCTATCCACATCTGTCCACGACTGTCCTGAAGGACATTCTGAATCATACTGCTCGTCAACTGGTCGGTTACAGACGTAAAAAAATACCCGGTCTTACCTGAAACTGAAACAGGAAGACCGAGTAAAGCCATAGATATTATATATAATATAATCCGTTTCATTAGGTAAACTTGCTATTCTTTGGCAAATTTACTATATTTTTTGATAATACGATACGTTCCGTCCTCCTTTTTTTCTATTCTAATTGTTAATCCTGTTCCTGAAGCCGTACGCTTTCTGCCATCAATGGCAAATTCGGACACAGATACAGTCGACGGCGAGCCATCGGAAACACCGTGGATTGCATCTGTCGAAGTCACTGTCAACGGTAGTTTCAACATCTTTGTCGTACCATTCTTGTCGGTCAGAGAAAAGCGCAACTCCGTCTTCCCCTCCTTCAGGGCACTGATGCTGTCACCGCTGATTCTGGCTATGTTAGTGTTCATAACGGCATTGCGGCATAACAAAGCCACATCCCAACGACTACCGTTGTTACATACGAAATCTACAGTCAGCTTGGCCTTCTCTCCAGGAGTCATGACGAGAGTCTCTACAGGCGAGGCCAGCTCTTTCAGTCCGTCCTGAATGATGGGCAGACGCGAGGCATAATCGGCATACCATTCGAAACAAGCCTTGGCACAAGCCTCACTGTCACCATTGAAAGCGGGAACCACCCTACCCTCTCTTATATATGTATCAATATCAATATAGCACGATGTACCCGAAAGGGTCATCGATATATTGCCGAAATAATCCTTCATAGCCTTGAATCCGCGCCCCCACAACGAGGTCGTTGCTGTGGCCCATGTTCCCATGTTGCCCGGCACCCAATCTCCATGTTCATTGTAGTGTCCCTTGCCTTCCACCTCCGGACTCCAGTCCACCTCGGTGATTACTATCGGTTTGTCCATCACCACAGGCACACTTTCCTTAAACTTCGCACATACATACTGATAATTAGGATTGTCGTCGCTACTGCTATACCATCCGGGATAGTCATGAACTGCATATCCGAAATTGTCAAGCGGGTCGATCACGGGCATATTGGCATATGACCTGTAATTGCTCTGCCATCCGCTTCCCGGTACCCAGATGATGCCCTTGAAACCGTTTTCACGAATCTTGTCCACCACCGGCTGAAAATAATCACGCAGGGTATTGTCGGTCACACTGCCGTCAGCATTGGCCACATTGACAGGCTCATTGGCCAACTCTATACTCAGATAGCCCGAATAGCTGTCCTTACGGACATTGGCATTCTTCGTAACGATATCCCACACCTTTACAAGATAGTCCTGATAGTAATCGCCTACCCTTAAGTTTTGCGGGCATACTCCGGGCGGACGCATGATGACATACAATCCCTTGTTGATGGCTGAGCGGGCTATCGGAAAATAAAGAGTGGACATAAGAGTGGTCAGACGCTGTTCGCTGAAACGCGATATATCGGCCTCTCCACTTTCCTTGCCGTCGCTCGGCAGATTGGGATCGTTGGTCCAGCAAGGGTCAAGGTGCAAGCGGAAAAGATTGCAATAGGCGCCCTGTCCATTGTCGGTGATGGCGGTGAACAGTTTGTTGAAATATTCACGGCATGCACCCACCGTTGATGTATTACAAACATTTCCCCACCGATAATTGTTAAAATAAGGACTGGGGGTATCCATCACTCCGTGCAATACATGCACTTGCCCCTCGTCGTCCACCAGTTGGTTGCCATCAACGTGTAACGGTCTCATACCTTCCGGTTGGGCAAAAGCCGTTACAGTCATGATTAAAGCCCAAATTACGATGTAAGTCTTTCTCATATTCTCTTTATTGTTTTTATTCTTCCGTCTTTTCCTGTCCTCCTTTCAATGGTAACACCTCGCGAATTCCCATTTACGGACCGGCCGCCAAGGTCATAACACTCCACAGAACGGACATCAAACGCATCATTATCACCTGTTACACCGGCTTCAACATCACGTATGCCCGTAATATCGGTGCGGATTAGTTTCACATCGGCTATTACTGCGTCTGCCCAAGGTGCATCGGCTGTATAAAAACCAATATTTACCGGCATATCGGATCCGAGGGAAAAAGCAAGCGACCTTACCGACGCTCCACTGAAAGCATTGACGGCTGAATTTCCGATATTGCATGAAGGTGTCACCGTCTCGGTAGCCACAATCTCACCGGTAGAGGCATTTGTCACACGTACCGTAACCGGCGACGCTGCCGCCATATTCCAGTTGCACACGGTATAGTCCAATGAATAATTGGCAGGAGTAAGCAGCAGGCGGACCGCCGATGTCTCATCGCCATATACAGCATGGCCTTCACCGGCCTGCCCGTTCTTGTTTCGGATATACAGACCGAGGTCAAAATCACGCGGAGTTCCAGTCATCTCAAGCACACGACATCCCGAAGCAAGATTGGTCTTCTTGCCAATCCTTCGCTCTTCACCGTCGAATGTCACCCAACCCGAGGGCACGCCACCAGCAAGAAAATCGGCGGAAAGATTGAGCTGTCCCACCTTAATCAACGACGAGAGCGAAGCTGTAGAATAGGCGGAACCTCCATCCACATCGGTAGCCACCACTTTCAGACTATGCTGTCCTTTGGAAAATTTCTTTGTCCATACCACTTCGTAAGGCGCTTCCGTAACCTCACCTATCAGTTTTCCGTCGCCATAGAATGCGACCTTGGCTATTGCACTGTTGTCGGACACAGCATTGGCCGCTATACGCAGACTATGCTCACCCACTGAAGTGCCCATGGTATATAGGGTTGTACCGGACACGGGAACGGAAAGACTCACCCGCGGCACCTTCATGTCAAGCGAGTAACGACTGCAGAAACGCCATATCTCATCGCCCGTCAATACACCGTTATCATTGGAAATCCAATGGCCCTTACCGGCCATTTCCATCAAGACCACCTCAGTACCATTGTCGCCCGAACCGTAAACATGACGTGTGATATGAGCCGCTCCACGATAGTTGTGCGTCACCTTTGGCGCAGCATTACAATGGTTACGGGCCACCCAACCGTCGATGAAACTCTGTACACGGCTGAAAGGAACAACATCATCGGCAGTGCCATGAGTATGAATGATAGGCACAGGGCGTGAACTTGTGAACTCCATGCCGCCCATCGGATAGCCGCTTATAGGAGCAAAAGCCGCTATATAGTCGGCAATCCGGTTCATGCAGTGATAAGTGAACATGCCACCCATGGAGAAACCTGAAAGATACACACGATTGCGGTCTATCTTATAGTCTGAAGCCATCTTGTCGATGATGGCCTTGACAAAATCGACATCGGTATTCCCGGAGATATCCCACGCCTTGTTTACGCCCTGCGGAAAAACCGTTACAAACTTGGCCGTGTCGGCCACGCTCTCAATCTTCAGCATACCGCTTTGGTATGCCGCATCTTGATTCATACCATGACAGGAAATGAGTAACGGACGATTTTCGCCCAAATCGGCGGGCACATATTTCAGATAAGTGCGTGTAGTACCACCCACTGAAATATCGTCGGCCAACAGACTGACAGGTACTGCCGCCAGCATCATGGCCAATAAGACTTCTTTTACTTGTAGTTTCATTTGAGGTTGATTAGTTTATTGGTTTTAAATTCTGTTTATTCATCAACAGTACAAAAGTAACATTTTTCCAATGAAACCACTTTATAATACGTCTAAGTTCGTTTTACATTTGTTTCATACATTGACAGTCCGGCATTTCCATTAATTGAGAATTTGAAAATCAAGAATCGACAACGGAGAGTATCTTTACTATCGTTTATAAAATAAGTTAACCGATCGAATTAAACTACATTATTGTACGGACAGAACGCGCCCCAACGGGGCAACAAGCACACAGCCCGGGGCAGAGCGCAGCGGCACCCCGGGTATCATGTTCAATTATCCAATCCGCCCTGAAAGGGCAAAAGCATTCATTATCAAATACTTACACTTTTATATCCCATATATTTTTATGCTTTTGCCCTTTCAGGGCGCGAAGATTGGCAATGTTTTAATCCCGGGGTGCCGCTGCGCTCTGCCCCGGGCTGTGTGCTTGTTGCCCCGTTGGGGCGCATCCATCCAAAGCGCATTCATCCTATATCCGGACGATAATGTAGTTTAATTTTGTTGACTAACTTAGAATACTATATTTACCCCATACCTGTCTACAATAAACAAAGCACAATTAATTCCAAATCAAATAAATAAAAAATGAAGCCCGCCAAGCCGCAACAGCAGCCAACGGACTTCACTCACCTACATACTTTTTAATCTTCACCTTCCTGCATATCCAATCCATATGTTTCGGGAATAACAGCATGTCTACACAACAGACTGTATCCTTCCGCATTAAACTGACTACATAATACTAACTAACAACTGTATATGAAATTTACTAACTCCATCAATCAATGCCCTACCTGACTAGCATCCTGAACATTCTGTCACCGTATTGCCGTCAAAACATCCGCCGAAAACGTCACCGCCTCCGGCGGACTTGCTTTAAAAAGTTCATCGGAACAACAATATCCGACTAACAGGTCTGGCTTATAATATTTTATCTAACAATTTTCTTTCCACGATGTACAAACACTCCGCCTTTCGGATTCTCCACCCTCTGTCCTTTCATGTTGTACCATCCTTCGTCATCACGTACCACTTGTTCTTCGGCCTCCACCGTTTCAATGGCATTGGTGCCGTTGTCAATGGTAAATATATAGGTGGAAAGACTCCGGCCCGGGAAACGGAACGTCAGCTCATCCGACGGCTCACTGATATCGAGTGTAGCCTCTGCCACAACCGCATCTTCCGTACTCTGTATACGCTTGCCGCCTTTTACCTTGTACGGCAGTTTCATCTTCAGATTATAGTCGCGCGGCAGGGTGTCTATAGCCAGCACTATGAGCGAGTCGCCCTTGATATACGAAGAGAATTCCACCGGTGCATTGGTGCGTTCTGCCGCAGACGACGAATAGCCGAGTCGTGTAGCACCCGGAAGATGCTTTGCAAAGTGCGACATGATAAGTCCGCGTCTGAGCAGTTTTCCCTTTTCGTTACCCGGCTGCAATGTCTGTTCTCCCGAACCAATGAACGACCAATGGGCTATCATATACCAATAAATATAGGCTGAGGCATTGGCCAGCATCGACTCGTTGAGTTCTTCGGCAAACAGCAGTTCCTCATGCCATGTAGGCAGATCGATAACCCTTTCATCACCAGGCCTCTCGCCACGCGGATCGAAACTGTGCTCTGTCATCCATGTCTCCTTGCCCATACTCAAGCCCTTGGTAGCCACGGTCTTCATATTTTTCAAAGGAGGATTGCCGTAAATATGGCCGCCAAGTATCTCGATGTGCTTGGCTGTCTCGGGGTCGTCGAGCAGGGCATCGGTGAATCTCGTATCAAAGCACAGGCTCTCGCCTCCTATAATTTTCACACCAAATTTGCTCTTGTTGAGGCGTTTGGCATACTTAAGCACCAACTCATGCAGTTCCGCAGGTTCATAAAGACAACCGCTATACGATACCCACCAGTCGGGTTCGTTCTGCAAAGCCACGGCATCTACATTCACCCCGTTGTTGGACATATATGTAAGGAACGTGTTGAGCCAAGGAAAAAAGTCCTTATAGTTCTCCGTCTTAAGTTTGCCACGCTCACCGCTTGTAGTTCCGTCCTCATTGGTCACCTGCCCACCGCTCGCGCTATTGTTCGTCTTGTATATGGCAGGTGGCGACCATGGGGTGCCGAACACGATGGCCCCGAGTTCCTTGGCGCGCTTTGTCACAGGCAGATATCCGTGCCAATCGTAGGGAGTGTCCCACCACTGCTCTTTCACATCGCCCACCATATTGGGAGATATTTCCATTCGCAAGATGTTGAGTCCCACTTTCGAGTCCGGGCCGTAAAGCTTGTCAATGACAGAAGGATCCTGTATAGGCTCCATGAGGCCAAAACAGGCTGCCGCGCCAAATCCTGTGACACGTTGGTATCGGGTTGTGTTGACTGTGAGCTGGAGAGTGGTCAGCGTAGGATCAGTCTCCGGACGCACAACTGTTTCCTGCGCCTGTGTATGAACGGCGGCAAACAGCATAGCTACCAATATCAGTCTTTTCTTTATTCTTTTCATTCTTGCTTATAGATGTTTATTGAATGTACTACAGTTTGCTTACGGTTATAAATATAACGCAAATTTATGGCAAGACCGCCAAGCCCGTTTGAGCGACATACCGGAATGCGGCTTGTTTTCGGCAAAGGTAAATTGTTTGTTTCATAATGGATTTTCCGTTTGTCGCAAGTTGTTTTCTTTTTGTAGCAGCAGGCGTTTTGAAAAACAATAGCAACGGACAGCATGGTATATCCCGGCTTCCTATATGACAATCGCATTCATGCAGTATAACGGCATTATTAAGAAATTAAGGATTGGCAACAAACAAACTTGCCAATTTGGAAAACTTGGACAATGCCCTTTCCGTTTATCACGTTAAAACAAACTTGGAGACCTATTTCCATTCCAATTCTGCCTGAATATGACAACTTAACCACCACGCCAACAAGCGAACTGTCAATTGATTTATCATTAAAATATGCTTAATCTTCATCACTCGCTTCTATCAGTTTTTCATCTTCCAATATAGCCTTCAAGCGATAATAACGTTCAAGTTTGCGTTGCAAATCCACAACATCATCATCTTCATCCGCCACTGCAGCCATACGTTCTTTAATAGTAGAGAAGCTTTCCTGATGTACAGGAGGTATCATCTTGTCAATATCGGCAAACTCCACTTGTATTTCATCACCAACTGCAAGATGTCCCCCTGTCCATGACAAATTTACACAATCCGGCATCTTCAAACCTCCAACACTCCAATATGCCCCGTTATACCGTGCGAAATTAATCATTACGTCAACAACACCATCGGGAATAGCTATTTCAAAAAAATCCTTTTTCCCCGCAATATTACTTTTAACAACAATTCCTTTCATAACAAGTGCTTGTCTTTGAGTTCTTGTTTCAGACGTTCAAACTCCTGCTTCATTTGGTCACGATTCCGCTCCGTGGCTGTTTGGGGATATGAAACATTGGATTTAGTGACATTGACAACCCTCACAAAAACATTATCTCCGGCCCGTACTTTATCGTCAAACCAAGTATAATAGAATGAGTCATCTGCCCCTGCCACTAAAATATAATCCGGATTCTTTACTCCAACACCATAGCTCAAACTTATAAAAGCAAGATTCTCTGCCGCGACAACCAACGGTTCACGGTCATTTATATGTATTTCAAATGCTAACATAGACAAGTTAAATTGGACGAGGACATCCCCATATTTTCTGCGCCTGACAATATCAGTTTCATATTCGTATAGTCTGATATTTCCCGCAATTTTTAAATGCCGTATCACAAATCTTCCCCACTCCATCCGGCAGGCTGACTACACGCAAATTATTGCAGTCGCCGAATGTATAAGGTCGTATTATCTGCAACGGACAAAGCATCTGCACCACGGCAAGGTTGCGGCATCTGCAGAATGCTCCCTCACCGATTGATGTGACCGATTGTGGAATTATGAGTTGGTAAATACCGTCGCAACCGGAAAAGGCATAAGGTTCTATTGTGAGCAAACCTTCAGGCAAACGTAACACCTCATCCGAAACTCTGCCTGAAAAAGCATTCTCTGATATCTCGACAACGCCTTCAGGAATAATCGTGTTGCGACATCCAAGTACAACGTTTTTGCCATCTTTGGTAAGAATGGCATTTGAACCTGAAGGAGACGAGTAATACGGATTGGCCGGACTTACAGAAACGGATTCTATTTCATTACAACCCATAAAAGCACTTGAAGATATACGGACAACAGACTTCGGCAGACTGACATTATGGATTTTCTGTCTGCCAAAACACTCGTTGCCAAGTCCGGCAATACCATCTACAACTATAGTACCCGGACAGGCAGCAATGAGCAACGAGTCGGCTTTTCTGACAATGCCATTACAACCGGAACGCGAATCGAACACGGTATTGGCTGCATCCACTGCAACGTAAGTCAGCCTATCGCACCCACCAAAAAGACTACTTTCATGTATTGTCGTGACATTCTCCGGTATAAACAACGCCTCTAAAGCTCTACAGCCCACAAATGCTTCATAACCTATCCCATGGAGAGACCGTGGCAATGATATACGGCACAGCGAACTGCATCCAAGAAACGCACAATCCCCTATCGTCTCTACTCCTTCGGGTATTACAAGCTCCTTTATACCACTGCAATACGAAAAAGCATAATCACCGATTGACCTTACCGTATTCGGTATTCTTGTTGCGGAACAAGCCGTTAATAGTTTGTCCTCCTCTGAATCTATAATGGCATTTGAGTTTTCACGCGAATCCAAATATTTGTTACGCGGGTCTACAATTATCTCCGTCAGACTGTGACAACCTGAAAAAACTCCATATCCAACCTCCGTCAATGTCGAAGGAATACGAACAGACCGTAAATTGACACAACAGTTAAAAGCTTTATCATTTATAACCTCCACTCCTTCGTCTATCACGACAGAGCACAAACTGGCAAGACCGGCAAATGCGTTTTCGCCTATGCTTTCCACTTTAAAAGTCTTGCCATCATAAACTATTATCGACGGTATATGAAACACTGTGTCTACTGACATAGACACTCGGTTTTTGTATTCCAATATCATCACAGCATTGGAACTGGGCAACACTTTGCACTCAAAACCATTCTCGGTAAATGTAATACGACCGAAAACCAAAGTGCCCGTTATCAGCCAAATTGCAGCCAACAACACTATTCTTTTTAAAATAGTTGGTTTAACTGTAAACATTATTTTATAGTAATTAATAGTTTATATTTCTTATGTATTGAAATTCGCCGACAAAAGTAGTTCATTTATATCTAATACACTTTGTCATCTGTTTCAAATTGTTTTATTTCCGTATACAATCAACATTGGAGTACATTCTTACGGAAACTTGCTCCTAAAAAGGTAAATTAAGACATAAGCATATATACGTGTTTCATCTCTTTTCAAAGGCAGGGCTATTTCTTGATACGCCATAATCCTTTTTCATAACCGATGACAGCCAAACGGTATTGGAACAAGAAAGGTTCGAGCACTGCAATCGGCCGAATCCAATCCCAGATATATACAGAAACTATTGCATTATTATCGTCCAAACAGCAGCCACAATAAACGTTTCATCCTTAACAAGGCATGGAGCAATAAAAAGATAAAGATTATTCTTAAAAAAACACATTTCCTTTTTCCCGAAATAGAAAAACCGGGAGGCTCTCTCTGCTTTCTTGACACGCATTTCGGACATCGGATTTTTGCCGTAAGGGCCTCCCGGCATCGCTGTTACGGCGTAGTTGGCTCTCCGCGACGGCCTCGTTGGAAAGCCGGGAGGCCGCCACGGCAAGGTCGGGAGGGCCTCTCTGCTTTTATTACACGGTGTCATTGAATGCAAAATCGCATAACACACTGATTATCAACGCTTCCTATTTTGACGCAAATTTGCCGTTTTTCGGCCCGTCGGTGGCAAAAAACATTTTTGCAACGGACGACGAAGTAAATTGTTATATTTTTTCAGACAATCCGTTTGGGCTAAAACATCAAATGGCACACAGAAAATACAGAAGATTTTTTGTGATACGCTTTGCCGTCTCACCTAAAGATACTATATTTGCACTTTACAGCCACACATTTTGACAACACCAGACGGTCATGACCGTTTCCGACCTCTTTCCATCACAAATGAAATCTGTCAGAACCGTGGGCTGCATTAATTCGGTATAAACGAAATTTATTCAATATATGTGCGACAACAAATACATACGTTTCGACTGGGCCGCCAAGCGCATGCTACGCGACAAGGCTAATTTTGGCGTGCTCGAAGGACTTGTAACCGTTCTTCTCAACGAACAGATACATATCACCGAAATACTCGAGAGCGAAGGCAATCAGGAGTATATGTACGACAAGTTCAACCGTGTAGACATCAAGGCTACCAACAGCAAAGGCGAGATAATCATTGTCGAGATACAGCTCACGCGAGAGTTGTATTACCTTGAGCGAATACTCTACGGTGTGGCCAAGGCCATAACGGAACATATCTCACTCGGTGAGAAGTATGACAAAGTGAAGAAAGTCTATTCCATCAACATACTTTATTTCGATCTCGGACAAGGCTCCGACTATCTCTATCACGGTCGTACTACATTCCGTGGTGTACATACTGACGACACACTCGTAGTCAACGCTAAAGAGCGCGATACCATCCGAATGAAGGCACCCGAAGACATTTTCCCGGAATATTTCATTATCCGTGTGAACGAGTTCAACAAAGTGGCCACCACACCGCTCGAAGAGTGGCTCGACTATCTGAAAAACGGACACATCAAGGATGGCACTACTGCTCCCGGTCTCGGAGAAGCCAGCAAACGTCTGCAATATATATCTATGAACAAACAGGACCGCCTTGCATATGACAGGCACATCGACGCGATAATGGTGCAGAACGATGTTATCGACACAGCAAAACTGGAAGGATTTGCAGAAGGACGAGCAGAAGGACGAGCAGAGGGACGAGCAGAGGGACTTGAAGAAGGCATGGAGAAAGGTATGGAAAAAGCCATTACGGAAACGGCGAAACGCATGAAGCAGCATGGCATGAACCCGGATTTAATAGTCATGATGACAGGACTCTCAAAGCAAGACGTGGAGTCATTATAACAAATAAAGTTCATCCTTTCAAAACGTAAACAAACCGAAAGAGCCGCGAGACATATATAAAATCGTCTCGCGGCTCTTTTAGCATTTGATGCACTATGACATAATGTGATGTGGTAAAAAGCACATCACAATTGCAGTGTTACTTCAACGGCAGATACCAATTGCTGCGGTTTTTGAGCAGTTCACGCAGGGCATTGTCCTCCGTTCCATTACGCAAGGCCACGCGATCTGCAAGATAAGAATTATCCTCACGACGCAGAGCAACACGCATAAGATCATAGAAACGGTTGCCTTCGTAAGCACCCTCGAGCGCCATCTCCTCTATTATCATATCCTCTACAAGCGGAATCTGATAATCGACAGTATCCTGACGGGTGGCCAAAGCTGTAGCAGGCTGCGGCATGATGTACGAGATAGTGTCGCAATCGACAAATCCGCAACCACGTTCGTGTATACCGATACTGTTGCTCGTGGTAAATACGACGGGATCCCATACGAGGAAGCGTGCTGCTGCCGCACGCTCGGTCTCGTCGATACGGTCGTTGATATTCTTGTCACACAGACCGTACTTCAGGATAGCCATGGCGGTCTGAGTGTATCCGAGCCGGTTGAGGGCCTCGGCAAAACGCAGATAGACCATACCCACACGATAGAGAATGAACGCATCGTTCGTCATCTTCCTGATATTCTGCGTTGTGGTGGAATAAGGCGAATACTCGTCTCTATTGATACCTTCAGTGTATACGATGTTGAATGTATAACGCAGATCGCCCTGCGTGTAAGCCATATTGAGGATTTGGTCTACATCCGGACCGCTAAGGGTGTCCCTATTGTTGTTGTTGTCGATATATACCTGTGTATAGCGCTGTTTGCGGAACAACTCCCTCATACCCTTGGACGGAGACAACTCCACATAATAGTTGTTGCGTGTGGCATCGGAGTTGTACAGATAGTATACTTGACTGGTGTTTCCGTAGTAAGGCTGGCTCTCCAACGGAATCCATGATATTACCTCTGAGTTGGATTTAGTGAACAAGAGGTTATAGCTGTTATTATAATAAGGTCTACTCTCCGGACTGAAATCCTTTATATTGCCCCAATATATCTGATATGTTCCAACGGTTTTCGGAGCCTCACGCAGAGTAAGGTAATCATAGTAATACCGGGCAGCTTCCTCATACCGATTAGCCCACAGACACAGGTCACCAAGCATTACACGGATGGGGATGAAGTATTTGGGATCGACATTTCCACCGAGCACAGGCACACGCTCGTCAACATAGGGCTTCAAATCGTCGATAAGTGAATTACAGATACTGTGGATATCTGAAAACGGCTTCTGCAACTCAGCCTGCGCCTGACTTTCAGTATACACGGGAGCTGTCACGAACGGCAATTTGCCGTAAAGCTGCACAGCCTGCAGATATGCCCATGCACGGTATACCTTCACTGCCACATATTCGCGCTTGAACACCTTCACGCCTTTCAGTGTGAGCATTGTGTCAGCCTTGGCCAGATAGTTGTTGCAGTTATTGATTACGGCATAATAGTCGCTCACCTGATTATATCGGTTGCCGATGCCGGCCGTGAAGTCGGACAAGGCTTTGAGGTCGGTCGACGTCTTTCCGGTGGTGGCTATGAGATCGGAGTGCACATCGCCTATCAGTGCGTTGCGCTCGGCGATGACCTGTATCCTGTTAATGATGCCGAGCACGCTGTATACAGTATCGGAAACGGAGTTGAGGTGATTGTTCTCTTCAAACTCGACAATCTCCGAATCCGTGTCGAGCATGTCGCCGCACGACGCTGTGAGCAGCACGGCAGTCACGGCAAAAAGAATATTGCGATATTTCATATTTCGTTGATTTAAAATGATGATTAAAGGTTTATCTTCACACCCAGCGATACTGAACGGCTATTACCCAACAGACCGGTGTCGATGCCCTGAAGCAACTGCGATCCGGCAGTGATACAGTCAGGATCGGAACCGAGATAACGGGTGATGGTGAAAAGGTTCTCTGCGCCGGCCCACACTGTAATTCCCTGCAGATAGGTAGACTGCACGGGCAATGTGTAGCTCAGCGTAATGTTCTTCAGTTTCAGATATGAGCCGTCCTCTATCCAACGGTCACTGAAACGTGCGTTGCCTTTGGGGTCCTGATAGCTTGCGCGTGGCACGTCAGTATGCTGTCCTTCTGTGGTCCATCTGTTCAGCATGGCTGTGGTCTGGTTGTAGAACATGCTTCCGCTTTCCAGCACCGAACGGCGGTAATTGTAGATATCGTTGCCCAACGAATAGTTGAATGTTGCATCGAGACGCCATTTCTTCCACTGCAATGAGGTGAATATGTTACCGTAGATATCCGGATTGGGATCGCCTATCACAACACGGTCGCTCTCGTCAATGCACTTGTCACCGTTGGTGCTGACGAAACGCATGTCACCGGCTTCAAAGTATTCGGGAGTGCCGTTGCCGCTCAACTGATACAGGCCCTCGTTGGCAGCCTCAGCCTCGCCGGCTATCACACCGTTGGTACGGTAACCGTAGAAAAGTCCGATGGGACCGCCAACCTGTGTCAGTACAGTACCGCCGTATAACTTGGTCTCTATAGGCTTGTTGCCGGGCAGAGCCGTAACCTTGTTCTTGTAGTGTCCGACAGAGAATCCACCTTCCCACTGCCAGTCTTTGGTATTCAACAGCTTGATGTTGGCCTGCACATCAAAGCCCTCGTTCTGCAGTTTTCCTCCATTACCCCAGTTCTCCTGCAATCCGCTCACCCATGAGAGTTGCTGGAGGGTTATGAGATCGGATGTCCAGCTCTTGAAATAATTGAAGCGCAGGTTAAGACGGTTGCCGAAAAAATTGCCTTCCATACCGGCTGTGAGACGCTTGGTTGTTTCCCATTTGAGCATATCATTACCGATGTTGCCTATCAGTTTTCCGCTCACTTGTGCATTAAACATCTGCCTTGCAATGAAATACGTACGCGATGCGGTAAAGTCAAGGTCGTCATTACCTGTAACATCGAAACCGACATTGAGTTTCAGATAGTCAATCCCGGGTACGTCTGCCATCCATTTCTCATTTGAGAGCACCCATGAAGCCTGTACTCCTGGGAATATACCCCACACGGTATTGAACAAATCCAAGCCGTCAGCCTCGTCTCCGAAACGTGACGAAGCCTGTGCCGAGAGGCTTGCCGTAAGATAATACTTACCGGCATAATTGTAGTCGGCTTGTCCGTACCATGTTATTTCACGGCTCTTGTCATCAGCTCCGTCTGTAGATTTCATGGCAAGACCGCTTGACATCACAGGAATTTTGTCATTACCGGAATTATAGGCTTTCTGTGCATTCAGCTTATAATTGTAGCTCAGATAACGCATTCCTCCGAAAACATTGACAGCATGTGCTCCGTAACGGTTGTGCCAGTTCACACGGGTATCGCTCTGTATGTTTATCTGCCGTGCTGTCATCGAACCGAGCTTGTTGTTGAAATATTCTGTCAATGAAACTGAAGGTTCCTTGAACCTTGGTGTTCCGTTGATAGGCAGATAATAGTTCTCATTGGTATTTATCAGCGTGAAGTTGAAGTGTTCGCTCAGCGACAGATACTTGTTGAACTCGTATCGCGGAGTGATGGAGAGCATCACAAGACGGTTTCCGAAATGATTGCGGTTTTCACCGTCGCCATACTCGAGAATACTGTTAGGGTTGATCAGCGATGTTCCGGCACGTGGGTTCCCATTCTCATTGAGGTTGGGCACTTTGGCCAGATAGTCGTCGGCCTGTGACAGGAAACGGCTCAAATTGCCGTCGGTATCGTAGGCGTAAGGCGACAGGAAAGGAGACTTGATAAGACCAAGCAGACTGGTCGAAGTGACAAGCGAGGTGCTAATATTGTCCGGAGTGCCGTCGTCAAGCAGGTTACGGTTAACATCACTATAGGCTGCGTCAAAACGTATGGTCAGTCCGCGCACCACATTGATGTCACTGTTCAGACGCATATCGAAACGGCTATAGTCATTGCCGCGCTGGGTGCTGTTGCCCTGACTGTATCCTACTGACAGGTTATAGTTGGCAACATCGTCACCACCCTGCACGTTGATACCGTAATTCTGCACGAAAGTGTCGTGATAGACTTCCTTGGTCCAGTCAGTGTTGTTGTGATATTGCTTGTAATAATAGTAGTCCGGATCGTTTACGAGAAAGTTGAGACGTGATATGTCGGTGGTCTGGTTGTAAAGCATCTCCGACGCCAGCAGTCTGTAGTCCTCAGCTCCCATCATATCGGGCAGCTTGGGCAACATCTTATATGTGCCGTTGATGTTCACGTCTATACGTGTGGCCATGCTCTTGTTACGCTTGGTGTTGATAAGTATCACACCGTTTGCCCCCTTTGCACCGTAGATGGCTGTTCCATTCTTGAGCACGGTAACGTCTTCAATATCGTTGACGTTGATATTGGCCAGCAGATTGTTGTAGTATCCCTGATGAATCATACTGCGGCCATACTGCATGTCCATCACTACCCCGTCGATCACGATAAGCGGCTGTGCGTTGGCCTGAAACGAGTTGAGACCATTCATAAACATGGCATTTCCAAGTCCCAGATTGCCACCGCGCGAGACAGAACGCACGTCGCTGCCCAAGCGCTGGCTGATAAGATTGTCGATGCTAAGATCGGCCGTATTGTTGAAATCTCCTGTAACAGCCTTGCGGCCGGCTTCAGTTGTACGGGTATAGTCAGACCGGAATGACGAAGGATAAAGCCGTCCATCTGTATTTGCAGGATTTGTGCCGATGGCTTTCTGCTGGATATTGTAACCATCTACAATCATGGAGACGGATGTCACATAATCGGGCATTATCAGCTGGTATTTACCTTTATCATCGGTCATTGCCGAATAATGGTTATTGCCGTAGGCTTCTATACGCACACCGGCAATAGGCAGTCCGGTGGCAGCATCGGTCACAGTACCGCTCACAGTGACGTTTCTCCCGTCTTCTGGTTCTGCAGCGGCAACTACCGTACAGCTACCTATGCAGAGAGAGAACAGCATCGCTTTTCTGATATATTGAATGAGATTGTTCATATCTGTATTGTGGTTTAAGAATTAAAAAACTACTCTTTAGTCTTAGGACGCAGATAAATGCAGTCTATATAAATAGGACGGGTATATTTCTTTCCTTCCGAAGCAGTCATCTGGCATGTCAACTTGAGTGTGATATCATCGTTGGCAGTGTCGTATCTATTGCAGACAGGGAACTCAAAGTCCTCGGCCAGCACCACTGTGTCGACACGCACCGGGTCGTTGTGGAACTTCTTGTTACCGCAATTGAATGTCTTCTTGTTGCCGTTGGCATCAATGTAACCTACCTCTGCCTTAAACTGACAAGACGTGTATTTCTCGGCATTGGGGTCTGTAATTGAGCGTGGCAGAATGATGGCACAGACATCATAACGGGCCGAAAGTGTGCTTGACAAACGGAACGTCACGCTCCAGTTGGCCGTGTTGCTGCTCGGTTCTATATCCAGATAAGCACCATTCGATATACTGTCTGCATCAAGTTGGCGCGAAGTATACGTGCACTTTTCCGCTTTTATGATATAGCTTGTATACTCACCTTCTATTTCCAACTCGCGGAAATAAGTCTGCAAGGGAGTGAAAGGCCACTCCTCAGTCTCATAAAGAATACCGTTGCTACTCGTCGTAGCTGTGGCTGTGCTCAATATACCTCCGGGTTCAAACGGCTTATGGAATACGCTGTATTGAGGTTCGGACTGCGTGTATGTCAGAGAACACAGCGAGTCGTTTGGAGCGGCCTGGGTGGTCATGCTGTATATACCGTCGAAAAGCAGCGCGTATGTAGCATAGAGACGCTGCAGCGAGTCGCGCTTCTCCTCTTTCGATGAATAGTTGAAATAGGAACAAGCCTCATCGTAAGCTTTTCTCCAGCCTTCAGCTTTGGGCGCCACCATCCAGTAAGTGGAGTCTTCGCTGGTGAGTTTGGCCCTGAGCACATTGTTGAGAAAATCGTTACGCTCGATTATCACAGAATCGATATATACAGGTACACCGTCGACAGTACCGTTCTGCACGCTGTTGTTCTCATCAAACTCATCGCGGTCGTACGACCGTATGAAATCGCCGATAGCCTTGAACTCCTCACGGTCGGTCATCTGTTCATACAGATTATAGTAATAAGGAAGTTTTTCACTGACAATGTGCAATATACCGTTCTTTGCATGAAGATTGTTTTCCTTTATCTTCACATTGTTGATGCCGTCCAGACTGAGAGAGGCTCTCTTGTTGTTCATCATCAGGATGTTCTTCTCTGCAGATGTAACAGAATTGGCCGAGCGTGCGATATGATTCAGCACAAAAAACTTCTCGACAATAGAGTCTCCCTTATCTGTGGCTGTCTGGTCTATATACGCCTGCTTGTCGAATGTTCCGTTTACAGGTGCCATCACTGTAAACGACTGACCTGAATTGAGAATCTCGGCATAGCTGGCATTTGTCTTCTTGTGCATACGGAACAGTTTGGTATGCTCCAGTACCTCACAAAAATCACTCAGCTCAGGGCGTTGCTGCATCTGCTCCCAAAGTGTCATGCTGCCTCCTTCGGCCAACTCACCGTCATAGTGGTCATCCCAGTCGGTACATGCCGCCATCGAGCAGATGGCTACGCCTAATATATAATGTATTGCTTTCATAATTTGTTGATTTTCGTTCTTTATTTCTTGCCGTGGGGGCTGTATTAAAATAGGCGCAGCCCCCGACCGGCTTTACAAATATGTTGGATTTAATCCTACGTTTTCTTGCCATGCATAGTTGAAAACAAGTTTCACTCTGCTCATCTGGCTTTACGAAAACGTTTGTTCCCGTACAGACATCAATGCTGGTCCTCGCCTTCGGGGCTTGCATAAATATTCTTCGGACAGAACTCTATATAGTCGAATGACATGGAATAATTGCCTTTCAGCAACTGCCGGAACCTCAACCAGTATTCCTTGTTGGGGTCCATATCCTGTGTCACCAATACACGACGCATCACCCAACCGAGAGTACGGAACGACGGTTCACCATTGTTGGCTCCACCGCCTTGAGAATCCGGAGCCTTCATGAAACCACGGTTGTGCAACGACTTGTCGAGAGCACGGTTCTCCTCCTCGTCATCAGTATCCTCCTTCCAGCCGTCAGGCCCCACACGCAAATCCAAAGGCACGCCGCAGGCGACATCGTTAAGATAGCACTGCACAATACCACGGGTTGACTGCGAACTGTAACCGACGCGAATCTCGTAAGTACCGTAATTAGGTACCGGAGGCAGCTTTATCGTAAGATCAAACTCACCACAGAAAGCCACCATGTTGCCTTCCCATGAGTTTGTCCATATCTCATTACCGCGCACACCGACAAGAGACGCCTCATTGGCATCTTTCACATTTGTCATAAAACCGGGCTTGAACATAGTCATCGTCTTCTCCGGGAACTGCACACGTGCCTTGCTGGCATTGAGGAAATCAGGAAACATCGTCGTGGCATCGATACGGAGACGGTTGTTGAGTGCCTCCTGGTCAAAATAGAGCACACGGTCGACATAATGGTATACACCGTTGGCACTGCCCTTAGCCACCAGATTCAGTTCACTTCGCGCTTCCGACGGAGAATAAACTCTCACACCTCTCACCTGCAAAGTCTCCATACGCTTGCGGTTGATATAGACCTTTCCGTCTTTAGGACCGCTGCAACGCATTATAGCGCCGGGACACAATGTCTCGTAGTAATCCTCAGGATCTGCCTTGTCGAGGAAACAATAATAGTCCTTGATGGTGCCTGTAATGACCAACTGGTCATAATTCAGAAGCATCGGAATAACATGATAAGCCATAAAACGGTTCAAGGGATTCCTCGGATCGGTAAAATCGTCATCATAGAGACCGGCATCGGCCGGGAATGCCTTGTCATAGACTTTCTTCGCCTCCCTGAACAAATCTTCTATGGTAAATATATTGGCTTTGTTGAACACTTCATCCGTCTCGACAAAAGCCGTATACTTGAAATAACGTCGCTCCGGAAACTTCACCTTTGTCCATTTCTCGCCGTCAGCACCGAAAAACACTTCGGGCAGTCCCTCTTCAACCGAATCCCGGCCGATAAAGTAAGCATAGTCCTCCACTTTGCGCATTTTCAGTTCAAGACCGGTCAGAGCAAGCGCCTGAGCGAACAGCCTGGAAGCTGTATCTTTCTTTATCACATCCGGCAGAAGCTCACTGCTTGACACCAGCAAACGGTCGATGACATGAACCACACCGTTGGTGACAGAGTCGTCGCGCTCGATCATCCTGGCAGACTCATTGACATAATAGATGATGGCATTCTCGTTTTCTTCGTCAGCCGAACATGATATCGTAATGTTGCGATCGTCCATGTTGAGTTGCGGCAACGCACCTTCAGTTGTAGTCTCACTATATGTGAAATAGGCACCGTCCTTGACAATGTGAGTGCGTGCGATAGTATCACAGACATTCTGCGGGATGTCCTCCACAGACTGATACCCGCAACTGCTCAGATACGTGCTCACGGCATCATTGGTAGGTGCGAACAATGTGTACTCTCCATATGTGGAAAGCGTGCTCAGGAAATTGGAACGTTGCAAGATACGCGTGAACGAACTGAAACGTTCCGGATTCTGCTGCAGGAATCCGGCAGCGGTCACTTCTGTGGCTGTATAATAGTTGTCAGGGAAATCGTCATCATTGCAACTGACCACTATATTGGCAATGAATGCAACTGCAGCGAGCAGCATCCATGTCTTTTTCATTCGATACTTCATAGCTCGTATTTCGTAGGTTATTGTTTTCATTAATTTGTTCCCAACTGAGCGTTATTGTCCTTGTAAGCCGGATTCTGCTTCAGATAAGGATTCTTTTTCAGTTCCTCACGAGAGTAAGGATAGTAGATGATGTTGGGGTCGGCCAGCTTGATACGTATGGCGGCAGTATTGCTGGTATGCTTCTCAATGGCATTGTTCACCAGACGTGCCGTATTTCCGTCACGGCGGGCCATACGCACAAGGTCAAACCAACGTTTTCCTTCGAACATCAGTTCACGATGGCGCTCACTGAACACCAGCTCCTCCATTACATTGACAGAAGTTGAATAATCGTCGTACTTCAACGTGTCGCCATCGGTAGTACCCAGCACATTCCGGGCACGCTTGTTGACGGCATTTATCATAGAGAACGCTTCTGGGAAATGCTCTTCGCCCTGAAGCAGCTCGGCTTCAGCCTTCATCAGCATCACGTCCGTAAGTCTGTAGAAAATCCAGTTGCTCTTGTCGTCTTTGCGCAATTCCTCATAGGACTGCACACCGCTCTCATCCTGAATGTTCTTCATATTGAGATCCACATCTTCACGGGTGTATTTCCTTATGGCATAACGTCCACCCTTCTCGATGATGTTCTCATATCCCCTACAGTCATTCTTGCTGATGAATATCTTATTCTGGTTTTTGGATATATTCTCGTACAGATGACCGGGTGCGCTCAGGAAACCGAAATAACTGTCATTCCTTTCATTGTAATAGTACGAAGACAAGTATTCGTTCTTATTACCGTATCTGCTATTGCAATACAACTCGAAAAGGCTCTCAAACGAATTGCCTTCGCCGAATATTGCGTCATAGGCGTCTCCACGAGAAGTCTCAATGCTTGAGTTCAGAGGAGATTCCAATATCAGCGGAACACCGTTGAACAAGGCTATGCTACGCAGAGCCTTCGCACGCAAATCCGGATCGGTCAGCATCTCTTCATACTGGCTCTTCTTGTACTCGATAATCTCGTCGCATGCCTGTATACACTTTTCATACTCGCCTGCCCACAGATACATGTCAGCCAGAATGGCACGTATGGCCCAACGCGTTATGCGGCTGCTGTTCACAAAAGCATTGCTGTTGTCGTCGAGATAATAACGGCGTACAGCATCATCCTTACAGCCCTCCAGATCCTGTATAAGACTATGGAGTATTGTATTGAAGTCAGTTGCAGGAATCTGGTAATTCTGAGTATCGTCAATGCTCGGTTCTGTAGTATAAGGCACGTCACGGAACGTCTTGATAAGCGTGAAATAGCATATAGCCCGTATAGCCTTTGCCTCGGCAATATTCTCCCTCAGCTCGCTGTCCTTATAATTAGGGTCTATCTCGTTTACCCCAGGAGCATATTGTATGAGAGTGTTGCAGTAGTTGATGGTCTTGTAAACAGCTTCCCAATTGCATATCTCATTGTCCGGCTGCAGGTTCTCCTTCAGAATGTCCTGCAACCAGAAAGGCGGGTTTGTCCCTGACTTCATATTGTCAGAGCGTACTTCACCCCACAATCCGATACGCCTCAGACACTCGACGCTGCCCAATGCCTCGTAGCAGCTCATCAGTTCACTCGTGGCATCGGCCTTTTCAGTCCAATAGTCTTCGAGGACTATCTCATTTTGCGGCTTGATTTCGAGGAAGTCGCTACACGATACAAGTGCGGCCGCCCCCAACCCTGCCATTATATAATGCTTGATTGTTTTCATATCTTGATATATATTGTATTAAGATGTTAGAACTGTATGTTGATACCGGCAGTGAAAGAACGCGAACGCGGTGTCTGCGCATAGTCCGTAACGATACTCAGCCCTCCGTAACCCACTTCAGGATCGGCTCCTGAATATTCCGTAAGACAGAAGAGATTGTTGGCCGAGACATCGAATCGAAGTCCTGTGAGACCTATTTTCTTCAGCATCTTCTTTGGGAACGAATATGACAGCTGCGTATAGTTGAGCCGGAGGAACGAGCCGTCCTCGACAAAACGGTCACTGCCCAACGCATTATAGTTTGAAGTGCCGTAGAGAGCCCTCGGTATCAGAGCGTCCGACTGTCCTTCCACGCGCCAACGCCAGTTGACCGCGCGGCTCTGGTTGTTGACATTGTTCATGCTCTCCGCATTGAGACGGGCGGCATTGATAATCTTGTTGCCGTAACGGAAGTTGAACTGGTTGTTCCATGTAAGACGCCCGAAAGTGAGCTTGAATCCGAATCCGCCGGTAATCTTAGGAAGTGACGAACCCAGATAGACAATGTCCAGTTCGTCGATAGTTCCATCGTGGTTTATATCTTCATATATGGCGTCACCACCCTTGAATTCGTAACCTACCTTGCCATAACGGAATGTCATTGGAATAGGACGTCCGCGATGGTCGAGAACCACATTACCGTTCTCGTCGCGTGCTACCGGAGCGTTCGGACCACTTACCTTAGGCTCCTCCACATCCGAATATTCCGAATACTGATAGACTCCCTTGTAACGGAAACCATAGATACTTCCCAACGGACGGTCCAGCTCAACACGGGTCATATAATTGCCGTTCGCTCCGTTCCATTCTTTATTGAGACTCGACAAGCAACTCTCACTCATCTCCTTCAAGGTATTCTTGTTGTTGGCGAACGTGACATTGAAATCCACCGAGAACTTTCCGGCCTTTATAATCTGGTTGCCGTTGATGTTGAACTCCCATCCCACGTTGTCCATCTTTCCGACATTGGCCCATGTCAGTGTGGGATATCCGGAAGAAGTGGGAATACCGTAATTCTCAAGCAGAAGATCACGTGTCACCTGCTTGTATATTTCCACATTTCCGGTAATCTTGTCGTCAAGGAAACCGAAGTCTATACCAAGATTATAAGTCTCTTTCTCTTCCCACTTCAAGTTTTTCAACTGTATGTTGTTGGGATGAGTGCCACCGTTGCCTATGTAGCCTGTACTTCCCACATAACGGCTCAGGAACAGGTATTCCTTGTTGGGCTGTTTACCCACGATACCCCATCCCGGACGTACCGAAAGCATCGAGACAAACGGCAATGCCTTCTTGAAGAACGGCTCGTCGCTGATGTTCCACCTGAGTGACAATGCGGGGAAGTTACCCCACCGCTGGTCCGGTCCGAACTTGGTGCTGCCGTCACGACGTATGGAGAAATCGGCCATATATCGTCCCTTGTAGGCATAGTGTGCCGAGTATGTCAGGTAAATGCTTCGCCACTGTCCGCTGCTTGTACTCATTTCCTGAATGGGTGCAGAGGCCGAAGGACTCTGGATGCTACCCGACGGAAGACGGAACACACCTGTGCTCTGATAGTTTGACGAACCGCTGTTCACCTGTCCGCGGAGCATCATCATCAGCGAGTGGTCCTCGTTCCTGAAATGCGGTGTGAAAGTCAGAGTATGTGTTGTGGAAATACCCAGCTGCTTGCTGCTGTTGGACACAGCCTTGTTGGGGTAACTTTTGGTTTTGTCGTCACCTGCATACCATCCGCCGTTGTTGATTGCCGAGGGACGGAATGTGTCGTTATACTCATTGTATATATCGAACATAATCTTTCCCTCGTAGTCGAGATGCGTCTTGCCTTCGTCGGTACCCAACAGCTTGTAATTGATTTTGAACTCGGGCTGTATCTTGTATGTAGACTGATTGTTCTTGGCAAGATGAGCCAAAGCCACAGGGTTGTCGAGCATGTACTGGTCGTCCAGTTCCTTTGAATGGTCGAACTGGATGTTGTAGAAGCGGTCGGTATCGTTGCCGAACTCATCCTCCTCATATATAGAAAGGTTAGGCATGCGTTTGTAGGCAATACCCAGCAGATCGCTGTAGTTCTTCTGGTTGCGGGTGTATGTGAACGACAGGTTCGACTCGAACTTGATGCGTGTGCTCACAAAATAGTCGAGAGCCACACGTGTAGTGAATCTGTCAAGCTGCTGCTTGATGATGGAACCAGTCTCATGGTCGTAACCTGCACCGATACGGAAATTGGCTTTCTCGCCTCCTCCCGATATCGAGACATAATGGTTCTGACGCCATCCTGTCTGCTTTACGGCATCCACCCAGTCGGTGTTGTCGTCAAACATGCGTGCCTCACTGAACTCCATCGGATTAAGATAGTTCAACTCCTTGATATTGCTGGCTGCATCACTCAGTTTCTGGTTGAAGAACGCCTCCTTCATCAGCATGGTATACTCGTCACCATTGAGCATCTTCATGCCTTCGGGCTGATGAGTGGCAGTGAGACGGAAAGAATAGGTCACCGCTGTCTTGCCGCGCGCACCGCGTTTTGTCTTGATTTCGATGACACCATTGGCACCCTGGCTACCCCATATTGCAGTAGCGGCGGCATCCTTCAGCACTGCGATGCTCTCGATGTCGTCGGGGTTAACATTGAGCAGTTCGGCAAATTTCTCGTCGTTCATGCTCGCGTCCACGCTCTCGTCCGTCTGGAAGACATTGCCGTCCACCACGATTAGCGGTTCGCTTGAGCCGTTGATGCTCGACACACCGCGCAAGCGCATGGATGTACCGGCACCCAGGTTTCCGCTGTTGGCCACAATGTCCAGACCGGCGATACGTCCCTGCAGGGCCTCGTCAATCGTGGTAAGGGCCAGACCCTCAAATTCCTTCGTGCTGATGGTCTGCCGGGATGTGGAGACCTCACGGTCGGGAATGGCAAGTCCCGAACCTTGCGTGCGTCTTTTCGACTTCACCGTGAGTTCGCTTATCTGTGTGGCATCCACAAGATTGATGCGATATGTGGTCTTGTTGATAGGCAGCGTCTGTGTCTTGTATCCCACGAAAGAAACCCTCAAACGGTTCTTTGGGTTCTTCAGTTTCAACGAGAAGTTTCCGTTGAAGTCAGTTATACAGGCTGTCACGATACGGTTGGCCGCGTCTATCTCCACCACATTGGCCGTAATCACCGGCCCCATGCTGTCAAACACCTGACCGCTGATGATTTGCCCGGCTTGCTGTGCAAAAGCACTGCCGACAGTCAGCAGGCATCCGAGTGCCGCTGAAGTCATGCGTCTTATACATCTGTTGTTGGTTATATATTCCATGATTATTCAGTTTTCTTAGGGTTATTCATACATCAACGGTCCGTCTATCTGATGGATGACAATAGATGAGTTCGTCTCGATGTCAGTGGCATCCTTCGCGCTCTTGCCGGGATAGATATACTCTCGGGCAAAACGGTTGTATACGGCGGGACTGGTCTTCACTACACGACGCGTATTGTTCTTGCCGTCCTTTATGGAGATTTCCTTGTCGTCGGCAGTTACAGACAGACGCACGAAACTGTTGGTACGCGTGTCGATAAGCGCGGTCTCATACAACGAGCTTTCGTTTCTGCCACCTATGACAAGGGCGTTGTCCTGTATGTGGTATTTCACAAAGTTCACCAGTTTCGTCGAGTCGGCAGTAACGTTGATGCCGGCCTCCCGCTTCTCGTCGATCTGCTCCGGGTCAGGCAATTTGCCGTCATTTATCAGATTGCGTATTGACTCGTTGGTGGGCACATATACAGTATATTGATAACTGTTGAACACATTTATATAATTGTCACCGCAGGTCTTGTCCTTATAGTTGTTCTCGATGAGCCCCGATGCCTCGAGCAGTCCTGCAAATTCGCTGAACTCAGGCGTGGCTTCAAGAATCTTCTTAACGCTCTGACGTGTTCCGAGAATAGGCTGTTCGTCGAGGATATATGTCTTTCCGTTACCGCCGGTCTGCTCTTTGGTCTGGTTATATATATGGCTGACAGGTATCGGCCGCAGGTTGTCGTTCATCTGATATGTACCCTCGATGGTCATGCCACCGGCTCCTTTCGACGCGTCCTTCACACGGATTATCGAGTTGCCCATCGTCTTGTAATACTCGTGGCCATCCTCGATGTCGCCTACCACCACATGGTCTTTCAGCAGGAATTCCAGACGACGGTCCAATCCCCAGTAACCGCGCTTCTCATCGATGGAGTCGCCCACCACACCTGTTGCCGGATCGTATTTATGAACAGACGCATACGGCTCCTTGGTAGCGTTGTCATAATGGAAACGCAGCATTTCCAGATCAGTCTTGCCATACGAACAAGGATCCACATACTGCAATACGGCATTGCTGCTGGGCACCATAAGGCTGTAAGTCGAGGTCAGCGAATTGAGCAGCGCATCATAACGGTGCTGGTTGATAATCCACCACAATATCTTATAATTGTCGTTGAAGACGATGAGCGGATACATCACACTGACAAACGACGTGGGCGCGAACACCTTGTTTGTCAGATAAATAGCTCCGTTACATCCCAGCCATACCGAATCCACATCATTCGTCGTTATATTCATCGGGTCGTTCGACTTGTTGAGCATGGTAGGGAATTTGCTCGGCACACACGAAGTGAGATATTTCTGCATGTTGTTGTTGACCAACTCGGCTATCACATTGTCCGGCACGGCTTCCCATGTTCCATAACGCTCACGCAGAATGCTTCCGGCACCATCTCTCCAGTAATAATCCAATGCCTCGTCGCTCGGCACCATCATCAACGCCATGTTGCGCTGCAACTCTACATCGGCAGTAGTGTTCTGCCCGGCATAATATTCGTTCCATCCCGGGTCAAACGTCAACAGTTCCGCATCGTCAATCACTGTTCCGTCTGCGGTGGTGGAATATGGTCTCCCACCCTGTGACCATTCGGAGAAGAAGCGTTTCTGGTAGGCTTTCTCTGCCGGCCATGACAGTCCAAGACGAATGGAAGCCTCCTCCACGGAATCAGGAGCGCTGAAACGCTCAAGAAACGAGTTCCAACGGCTTGCCACAGGCTTTTGGGATATTATTTCGGCCATGTTCTGCAGCGGAGTCATAACCTCTTCGGTACGGTTGATGAATCCGTTTGAGCAACGGATGTCCTCTTCCACTACCTGCAGACCGTTGACGCTGGCCTGTCCGGGCTTACGGTTTGTCTCATTATTATATAGGAAATCGTAATCCTCGTTGGTTATCTTGTTATTGGCCAGGAACTTCTCCATGAAATGAATCATGGGTATATATGTGAGATCCTTGAAACAATACGTAAAAGGCTGACTTTTCAGATGTTTCCAATACTTGTTGTCAGGCATGTCCTCCGGCCTGAGCCTTGGAACACTGTCATAGGGGCTGAGTGCCGAAAGGCGACGCATGCAGGCTCCCTCTACCGGGCCCTCCGTGTTGCAGAGATAGTTCAGCTGATAACTGTTGTTGATCATCGCCCCGAACAGCAGCATACGCTTCTGCGCCTCGGACAGCTGCTCGTAAGAACGCACTCCGAAACTGTTGTTGGCATAAAAACGTGCAAAAGCATCGTCGTCGGCCACAAAAAGAGTTTTGGAACCGGTCTTGTTCAACACCGCGGTATAGCCCAGATCATCGATAATTCTGGTCATGTTGGTGTAGTTCCCATTACCGGCAAGATAACTGTAAATGGAGTTACCCCAGTTGGATGGAGTCCTCTCGTCCAAGTCGTACTCAGAACATGAACTGAGTCCGAGTCCTGTCATTCCGGCCATTACCAACGCCAATGCACCCAGTCTTTTCCTGGTGTGCCTTGCCAATGACGTACCGCCTGACGACAGTGAAAAATACTTGATTGCCATAGATATTAAATTGTTAATTTTGTAATTATTGCAATTTTAGGTTTTCTGCGGCAAAGTTAACATATTTTTGATATATGCTTTATTTCCTATGTTTATAGCCCTTTTCTAATTGTTACAAGGTTTTTGTTTTTATCTCATTATATTCACTCCTTGTTTCACAACAATTCTATTCAACGTCACAATATCCTGAATATCAATAAATTACAGCAACAACTCGAATATATTGAAAAAGAAGTGCTTTCGTGCGCACATCACGCTTCCACATGTCCGTTCAAATTGGCATGATATGCAGTCATATAGCCTTTTAAAGGCTGTAAATGCCAATTTACGGATTGTATGAACATTCCATTTTGCTTATTGACGCCATGTAAAGAATCACAATGTATTATCATTACATTATAATATAATGATATTCAAGCCAAATCTACATTCGACAAACACCAATGAAATATGTACGTATTATTCCGAAAAAAACACATTTTATTTTTTCCAGACTGGAAAAGCAGAAAGGCCCTCTCTGGTGTATCGACACACGTTTTTTGCATGGAAAATTTGCCGTAAGGGCCTCCCGACACTCCCGCGAGGGCCGTTTCGCATTGCAATAAGGCCGCCGCCGCAATGCAATAAGGGCCTTATTGCAAGGTGATAAGGCCCTCTCTGCTTTATTTACAAATCCGAATTACTGTAACACTCTGAATATCAGCGCTTCCCGTTTGAAGCAAAAATCGCGTTTTTCAGAGCCTTGTCCGGAAATCGCGATTCAGATGCCGCTTAACATACGTTAAAGTAAATATATTTGGTCATGACCGTACAGCCGTATGTATCATCTGCAAATGCCAGATTTTCATATGCGACTCACATCCCGTACATACAAAAGCCGACGAAAGCGACATGTCGGACATAGCGTGCATTCTACGGTTCTTGAAAATATAATCATGGCATTTGAAAGCAACAATCTGGTGCTATTTCACACTTTTCGATTATAATGAAACGAAAAGAAAACAATCTGTAACGGCAAATTATAAAATGTTGTTTGAAGATGTGCTACCTTTGCAAAAACTTAATTAAAAACCATAAACCAATTTAATTAAAAACCACAAATTAGCATGAATAAGATAATGTCTCAGAAAGTACCCCTTGGCGAGAAGATCGGCTACTCGCTGGGTGACGCTTCGGCCAATCTCGTGTTCCAGATGATGATGATCTTCCAGCTGAAGTTCTATACGGATGTGTTCGGCTTGGACGGTGCCATAGCCGGCTCCGTGTTGTTGGTAGCCCGCATTGTCGATGCGTTTGTTGACCCCGCTGTAGGAATAATCTCCGACCGCACTAACACGAAATGGGGAAAATACAGGCCATGGGTGCTGTGGACGGCATTGCCGTTCAGTGTCTTCTACGTACTGGCTTTCTATAATCCCGGAATAGAAGACAAAGGCATGGTAGCCCTCTATGCCACATTATCTTATATATTGCTTATGACAATGTACTCGCTGAACAACACTCCATACTCGTCGCTTGGCGGTGTTATGACAGGCGATATCAAGGAGCGCACGAGCATCACGTCGATACGATTCGTCGCCGCCACTATAGCACAGTTTGTGGTTCAGGGCCTTACACTGCCGTTGGTCAACAAGTTCGGCAACGGCGACGCCCAACGCGGATGGCTGTACACGATAAGCCTGTTTGCCGCCATAGCCTTTGTCTTCCTTGTGATAGCTTTCTTCTCTTCCCGTGAGCGCATCGCTCCGCCTCCGGCTCAGAAGATGAACATCAAAGAAGATGTGAAGGACACTTTGTCAAGCGTGCCGTGGCGGGCCATGTTCGTGCTCACGTTGTTCATCTTCATCACTCTGGCCATGTGGGGCAGCGCCATGAACTTCTATTTCCAGTATGCCGTAGACCAAAAGTCATTGTACAACTTCCTCGACATGCTCGGATTGACGGACCCTGGCAATGAGAAGACCGGAATATGGGCCACCGTATTGGGTTCCTTCAACCTTATCGCACGCGGACAGGCCGACGCCTACTCCATCGGTTTCTCACTGTTCAATATGATAGGAGCCGTGGTACAGTTCATCGGAGTCATCTGTCTGTCAAGCTATCTGGCCAACCGTTACGGCAAGAAGCAGACATTCATTGTCTGCCTGTCACTGACCGCACTGTTCACCGCACTGTTCTATCTGCCCACGCCGGCCGACGTAGAACTGATGTTCGTGCTCTGCATACTCAAAAGTCTGGCATACGCCCCTACAGTGCCGCTGCTATGGGCCATGATAGGCGACGTAGCCGACCACGTGGAATATGTCAACCACCGCCGTGCCACGGGCTTCTGCTTCTCGGGAGTAGTGTTTGCGCTCAAGGCCGGTCTCGGTCTCGGCGGTGCCTTTGCCGGTGTGATACTGTCTGTGTTCGGCTACGTATCAGGTAATGTTACAACGCAAAATGACATGGCTGTAGACGGAATACGACTTGTATCGTCGATAATTCCGGCATTGCTGTTCGGTATCGGAGTCGGCGCACTGTTCTTCTATCCAATTACCAAGCAATATAATGAAAGGATGCAGGCCGATCTGGCGGAACGCCGCAGGCAAGCCGGCCAGGAGGCAAACCCATAAATAACTAAAAACAGAACGATATTATGAAGAAAAGAACATTTTTGCTTGTGGCTGCATGTATAGCCTTGCCGGGCCTGCTCTCGGCACAGCAGACAGGACTGAAAGATGCCGTGTCCGGGCATTTCCTGATAGGAGCCGCCATAAACCAGAGACAATCTGACGGGAAAGACGCAAATGCCACAAAGGTGCTGAAACGCCACTTCAACACGATAGTGGCCGAAAACTGCATGAAATCAGGATTGCTACAACCACGCGAGAACAAATTTGACTTCAGGGCGGCCGACCGCTTTGTCGACTATGCCGAGAAAAACGGACAAGTGCCGATAGGCCACTGTCTTATATGGCACTCACAGGCACCGCGCTGGTTCTTCACTGACGACGAAGGGAAAAGAGTGAGCCGGGAAGTGATGATAGAACGCATGCGCAAGCACATATCGACGGTGGTGGGACGATACAAAGGCCGCATAAAAGGATGGGATGTGGTAAACGAGGCTATCGAAGACGACGGCAGTTTCCGTCGCTCGCCTTTCTATGAGATTGTAGGTGAAGACTTTATAGAGATTGCCTTTAAGGCGGCCCATGAGGCAGACCCTGACGTAGAGTTGTATTACAATGACTTTTCCATGTCCAAACCGGGCAAACGTGCTGCAGTGTGCCGCCTGGTAAAGCGGCTGAAAGATGCCGGATGCCGCATTGACGGAGTAGGTATGCAGTCGCACAACGGACTTGACTATCCGGACCTTTCCGACTACGAGGCATCGATTGACTCGTTTGCCGCTTGCGGAGTGAAAGTGATGATAACCGAACTTGACGTTAACGTGCTGCCAAATCCGAGAGGATTCGGCGGAGCCGCCGTCGAGCAGAATTTCGAATATCAGAAGAAATACAATCCTTACACGGCCGGACTGCCGGAGGATATGGCCGAAAAACTGCGTGAAAGGTATAAGGCACTGTTCGACATCTACCGCAGACACAGCGGACAGATTTCACGAATCACACTATGGGGAATCAGTGATGCCAATTCGTGGCTGAACAACTGGCCTGTACCCGGACGTACCAACTACCCGTTGCTGTTCGACCGAAAATACAACGAGAAACCCGTTGTTGACGATATTATCAATATGTATAAATAAACCAAACAAGCATAGACATTATGAACAAGTTACCAAGATATCTATTTCCTGAAGACTATATGGCCGACCCGTCTGCCAACGTTTTCAACGGCCGTCTTTACATATACCCGTCACACGACTGGGACAGCGGAGCTACGGAAGACGACAACGGAGGGCATTTCGAAATGAAGGACTATCACGTCCTGTCACTCGATGATGTGGAAAACGGTGAGGTGACCGACCACGGTCAGATACTCTGCGTGGACGACGTGGACTGGGTCGGACGCCAAATGTGGGACAATGACGTGGCAGAACGTGACGGAAAATATTATCTGATATACAGCGCCAAGGACAAATGTGACATATTCCGTCTCGGAGTGGCCGTGGCTGACAGTCCCGAAGGTCCGTTCCGGCCCCAACAAGACCCAATCAGAGGGTCTTATTCGATAGACCCATGCGCATTCAAGGACGACGACGGTGAAATATATGTGTACTTCGGAGGCCTGTGGGGCGGGCAGTTGCAACGTTATCGCGACAACAAAGCGCTCGAATCGGCACATTTGCCGGCCGGCGATGAGGACGCACTGCCGTCGAGAGTAGCCAAAATGGACGATTCAATGCTACAGTTTGCAGAAGAGCCGAAACCCATCGTCATATTGGACGCCGACGGCAATCCACTGAAAGCAGGCAATCCGCACCGTTTCTTCGAAGCCTCGTGGATGCACAAATACAACGGACGCTATTACTTCTCCTATTCTACAGGTGATTCGCATCTGCTGTGTTATGCCACCGGCGACTCGCCGTACGGGCCATTCACTTTCCGCGGAGTGCTGCTCGACCCGGTTGTAGGATGGACAACCCACCACTCCATAGTGGAATACAAAGGACAATGGTACCTGTTCTATCATGATTGTGTCCCGTCGGACGGTGTTACATGGCTGCGCAGCGTCAAAGTGCAGCGCCTGTATCATAATAGTGACGGAACGATAATGAAAGTTGTCAATGAATAATCGTAATAATGATATGTTAGTTGAGTACTATGCCGGCCACCGCGATGAACTGATAAAGTTCATCGCGGCAAGGCTCGGCTCTGTACCCGATGCGGAAGACTTGCTGCACGATGTGTTCCTACAGTTGCTCACCACTGAAAACATCATATCCACAGTAACGCTGTCGGGATTGGTATATACAATGATACGCAATCGGATAACCGACCGTTTCCGCCGTATGGCCATCTACAGGGAATATGAAAACGCGTCAAAACTCGAACATTCCGCAACATTCAATGCAAACGGCACAGCCATATACAGCCCGGCAGAATCGCGGCTGGCAATGCGCGATATCACAGAGCACATAGAACACGGACTGGCCGGCATTCCGGAAAACTGCCGCGAAATTTACCGCATGCACATCTATGCCGGAATGAAGACAGGAGAAATATCCCGACAAACGGGCGACAACTACCGGTCTGTCGAACATCGGCTCGGCAAGGCACGCATATACATACGTACTTATCTGTCTCAGTGTGTATAAGGCAGCAAAACATAGCCCACAGAAACGTCAGGAAAGCAAAAACGCCGGTCAAAGTATCATTTTTTCAAGCATATTTACTATATTTGCACAATGAAACTTTGACTGAAACATAATGGCTACAACATACCTGCGATATATTCTGCTTACCTTCACATATTTTATGCTATGTCTCAACACACCGGCAACCGAGATATGGCGCCAACACTGGCTCACTATTTACGACGGATTGCCCGGATTGACGGTAACATCCATAAAAGAAGATCCGTCAGGAAAAATATGGATAGGGACAAGCAACGGAATTTCATTGTTCAACGGTGTATCGCTCAAAAACTATGTCCTGCCTCGCCTCCATAACGGACCGGCCAACTATTGCTTTGACATAGACATCGATGCAAAAGGTAACTTATGGGCCGCCACAAGAGACGGGGTGTTCATGCTCGACCGATATGCGGACAATTTTGAACGCATAAGCGACATCACCAAAGCCGAATGCGTGGCATGTGCCAGCGACACTATATACATAGGCACAAGAACAGGCCTGTTTGTCATCGACAGCAACAGACGGAGCAGACAGATAGACATCGCCGGTGGAACCGTCACTGAAAACAGCAGCATAAGATGTCTGCGTCTGGCCGGTGGCAACGTTTGGCTGACCATGCGCAACGGCCTCGTAAGACTGAACCGGGCCACAGGCAAAAGTACACGGCACAGGATGGAACTGCCGTCGGGTCTGAGCAGATTTGACATATGTGACGGAAAGTTTTTTGTAGGCACAAAAAACAACGGACTTTACGTTTTCAATCCGGCTGACGGCAATTTCCGGCATATAAGCAGTATCGGCAATATCATAAGTGATGTCAACGCGTGCGGAGACTCTGCGGTATGCATCAGTGTGAACGGAGATGGCGGCTATGTGCTCGACGCACGTAAGGAGACGGTGAAACAACATTTTTCAGCAAACGGCAACGACAAATTCGCTCTGCCGGACAATTCACTGACCACATTCATAAGAACGAGGATAGGAACAGACTGGTTCGGGCTGTTACAAAACGGGCTGTCATACAGTTACAAGGAATACAACTTTTTCCGGCCTTACAAACTCGCCGACTTCACCACACGCGGCATGAAGGTCAAGACTGCATATACCGACAGGAACAAACGACTCATAGCCACCGGCAACGGCTTTTGGATTGCCGACGAACAAAACCAGACATCCATGTACTTTGACACAGGCAACATGGGCTGCCACACCATTACCGACTTTTGCCGGCACGGAGACTACTACTATATAGCCACCTACGACGGCGGACTGCTCAGGCTGGACGTAAAAACAATGAAACTGGGACGACTGCCTGACTGTCCGAAACTGAACTACGCCACCGTACGATGTCTCAGCACCGACCGCACCGGCCGCCTTTGGGCCGCAACAAGCGAAGGCCTGTTTGTCATAGAAAATGACGAAGTGACCCACAACTATACTGAAAAGAACTCGAAGATACCCGAAGGCATATATTCCATATGGTTTGACAGCAACAACAACGGATGGATAGGCTCGGCACGCGGTCTGTGCCTGTATCTGTCGCGTGAGAACGCATTCAAGACCGACGGCTTCCCAAAAGGTTTTTTCGACAAGACAAACGGACTGCGCGTAACAGGCTGCGGCGACACTATATACGCATGGTCGGAAACAAAACTGTTCAAAACCGATCTCAGGATGAGCCGCTTCGAGGAAATAAACATACCGGACGGTGTATTGTCAGAGCGCCTTATAGACTTTGAAGCCGACAACGACGGCAGTCTGTGGATGGTGACCGAAGAAGGTCTTTTCCTTACCGATGCCAAACAGCGGCAGACAATACACTTCGGAGCCGGTAGCGGAATAGAACGTAACATAATGAACGAAGGATGTCTTGGAAAAGACAACCGGTATATATGGGTGGGAACATACAACGGTCTGATGATGGCCGAAAAAAAACAGCTGCACAACGATATCGCCTCTTCTTACCGTCCGAAATTGGAACTTGACTATGTAACGACAGGAGAGCACTCCGCCGGATATGGCGACATGATGCGCATAAACGACACTCGCGAGCTGTCGGTAAAATGGAACATAACGATACCGCGAATGGTTATAATGCCGGTATTGACAGATTACAGCAAACAAGGCCGGGATTTCTATGAATACCGGCTCGACGACGGCAGGTGGAATATTTGTCCGCTGGGGCAAGCCATAACCATAGACAACCTTACTCCGGGAAAACACTCATTGCAGATACGCATGGCCGGAATCACGACGAACACCGTTTCCTATACAATCAGCACCTACCCTGCCCCATTGTTTTACGCAGAAATACTCCTCACAACAATTATGGTATTGTTACTGTGGTGGTGGAACAGATGGCGTCGTAATACCAACATACTGTTGCGGGAACACATACAGACCGAAGACGCACTGATAGAAGAACTGACAAATCCAACCATACCCAAACAAGAAGAAGAACGACACCACACAGAAGAATCTGATGCCGCCGACCACAATACAAAACGCATGGACAACGGCAAATACAGAAAATCGAGAGTTACCGATCAGGAATTGGCACAGCTGTTCAACAGTATGGACGAATATGTGAAAGAGAAGCGTCCTTATCTCGACAAAGACCTTAAGATGAGCGACATAGCATCAGCGCTCGGCGTTTCGCCAAGTCTTCTCAGCCAAGTATTCACCCTTTACCTGAAAGAACCGTACTACGACTATATCAACAAATACCGACTTGAAGAATTCAAGAAATTCATAAATTACGGGAAACACAAACAATTCACCATAATGGCACTGAGCGAACAGTGCGGTTTCAAGAAAACTTCGTTCTTTTCAACCTTCCGAAAAGTGGAAGGCATGACCCCAACCGAATTTATACAAAAACATCTACAATGACATTGCAGCCTTGAGCTTGCTGCGTATTTCCCTACGCGACACGAAGAGATGATACTCTACAGTACGCTTGCTTATTCCGAGTTCTGCCGACAGTTCGTCGGCTGACAATCCGTCAAAACGCGTCATACGATATACCTGGGCCATCTTTTTAGGCAGTACGGCCAACAGTTTCTGCTCCATGTCCATTATCTGTCTGCACTCAAGTGTCTCGCTATCCTGCCAGAAACGCTTTCCATCCATTGCTTGCACATAGCCCGATATAGCCCTGCGCACAAACTCGCAATGACGGACATCGTCGACCACCATGCGCCGTGCAATGGTGAAAACAAAACTCTTTGCCGTCTCTTCAACAATCATATCCTCATAATTCATCAACTTGACAAACAAGTCCTGAGTCATATCCTCCGCACGCATCTCGTCATGCGTGTATTTCAGGAAATAGAGCTTCACATCGCTGAAATACATCTTATATATTCCGGCAACAAGTTTTCCCCTGCGGGATGTTACATTGTTAGAATCAGCCATATTTTATTTCGGTTTTTAGTTATCAGGAAAACGTCGTCTTTATATCAAAAAACAATGTTTCTGTCGCAAAAATAACAATAAAATCCAACCGACAATAAAAATCTGCCACAGGGTGTTGACGCTATGTTTAGCAAGGAAGAATATATATATAAACATCTGATTATAAACATATTAGAAAATCAAGAACAACATTCCGTCCAATTTAAACGAACGTTTTCGTCAAGCCAGATGAGCAGAACGAAACTTGTTTCAGTTCTGCCATGAGCTGACGGACATATACTTAAAAGTCTTTTCAAGTTAAAAATAATGAAATACGCCGTATCTAAACCGATTTATATTAACTTTGCAAACATTATATAATATAAGAATCTATAAATAATAAAAACTAATTCATACACTCTAAGAATGAAACAATTTAGACGAGTGGACAATATTCTCGGCTGGCTGTCATTCCTTATAGCGGCCTTTGTTTATTGTTCCACGATTGAACCGACAGCCAGTTTTTGGGACTGTCCAGAGTTTATCACCACGGGCTATAAGCTCGAAGTGGGCCATCCGCCGGGAGCACCGTTCTTCATGCTTACAGCCAATCTGTTTTCACAGTTCGCGAGCGATCCGTCGCAGGTGGCATACATGGTGAACACGATGAGCGCACTGTTCTCGGCCCTTACCATCATGTTCCTGTTTTGGACAGTATCACACCTCACGCGCCGGCTGCTCGTAAAAGACTGGAGCGAGCTTACCACAGGCAAACTGATAGCCATCGAAGCCTCCGGACTCGTGGGAGCACTGATATACACTTTCACCGACACATTCTGGTTCAGCGCCGTCGAGGGCGAAGTCTACGCCTATTCGTCACTGTTCACCGCTGTTGTGTTTTGGCTGATGCTCAAATGGGAAGACCATGCCGACGAGCCCCACAGCGACCGCTGGTTAGTGCTCATCATGTACATGACGGGCCTGTCCATCGGTGTCCATCTGCTCAACCTTCTTTGTGTTCCGGCATTGGTATTGGTATACTACTACCGCCGTTTCCCGCACAAGAATCCTAAAGCCGACCTGCGCGGTTCATTAGGCGCTTTGGCCGTATCGGTGGTCATTCTTGCAGCCGTGCTCTACGGTGTTGTACCGGGCATAGTACAGGTGGGAGGATGGTTTGAACTATTCTTCGTCAACACTCTCGGTTGTCCGTTCAATACCGGTGAAATCATATACATCATACTGCTCATAGCCTGTATCATCTGGGCCATCCGCGAAACCTATACCAACCGCAACGAGAAGCGCGGCAACATCGCATTTCTGCTCTCCGTGGGCATGCTTGGCATACCGTTCTATGGGCACGGATGGCCGGCTGTGATAATCGGTGTAATCGTGCTGGCACTGCTATGGATGGTGCTCAACATGCGCGGCAAGAAGAAAGGTCTGATGATAAGCGCACGCGTGAAGAACACCTCGCTGCTCTGCATGCTGATGCTGATGATCGGCTACTCGAGCTACGCGCTTATAGTGATACGCTCCTCTGCCAACCCGCCGATGGACCAGAACTCTCCGGAAGACATCTTCACCCTCGGACAGTATCTCAGCCGCGAGCAGTACGGCAGCCGTCCACTGTTCTACGGCAAGGCATACACCTCACAGGTGAAACTGGAGAAAGACGGCGAGTACTGCCGCCCCGCAGTGAAAAAAGGCGCCCCTGTATACCAACGCAAGGAAAAAGCATCGGAAAACGAGAAAGACTCATACTTCGTAGTGCGTACCAACGACGAATACGAATATGCACAGAACATGTTCTTCCCACGTATGTACAGTGACAACGACCAACACCGGAACGCATACGAGAGCTGGATGGGAGGCGTAAAGGGGACAAATGTCCCTTACGACCGCTGCGGTGAAATGATTATGGTGAAGGTGCCGTCGCAGATGGAGAACCTGCGCTTCTTCCTGTCATACCAGTGCAACTTCATGTACTGGCGCTATTTCATGTGGAACTTCGCCGGCCGTCAGAACGACATTCAGGGCAACGGCGAACTGGAGCATGGCAACTGGATAACAGGCTTCTCATGGTTTGACAACTGGCGCCTGGGAGACCAAAGCAAGCTGCCTGACGACTTGAAAGACAACAAGGGACACAACGTATTCTACTGTCTGCCGCTGTTGCTCGGCCTTATCGGGCTCTTCTGGCAGTCACTGCGCAAGGGACCGAACGGCATACGCCAGTTCTGGGTAGTGTTCTTCCTGTTCTTCATGACCGGCCTTGCCATCGTCATCTACCTCAACCAGACACCGATGCAGCCCCGCGAACGCGACTATGCCTACGCAGGTTCGTTCTATGCTTTTGCAATATGGTGCGGAATGGGCGTGGCAGCAATCATCGACGAAATCTGTCGCAAGATGAAAGGCCATGAAGCCTCAATAGCAGCGACGGTGGGTGCCGTGTGTCTGCTCGTGCCCATACAAATGGCGTCGCAGACATGGGACGACCATGACCGCAGCGGACGCTATACCTGCCGCGATTTCGGACAGAACTATCTCATGTCTCTCCAACAGGAAGGCAATCCGATTATATTCACCAACGGCGACAACGACACATTCCCGCTATGGTACAACCAAGACGTGGAGGGAGTGCGCACCGATGCCCGTGTCTGCAACCTGAGCTATCTGCAAACCGACTGGTATATCGACCAGATGCGCCGCCCGGCTTACGATTCTCCTTCCGTGCCCATATCATGGAGCCGTTTGGAATACTGTGCCGGAACAAACGACTATGTGCAGGTAAATCCGTCGCTGAAAGAAGAAATAAAGAATATCTATAAGGAATATCCTGAAGAGGCAGCAAAACTCTTCGGTGAAAATCCTTTCGAGCTCAAAAACATATTAAAGTATTGGGTTCGCGGTGATGTGAACGAGACACAACGTGAAATAATCAACCAGCTCACCAATGGCAACGGACACGTCATCCCTACCGACACGGTTTACATGACAATAGACAAGGAAGCCGTGAAGAAGAGCGGCATGATGATGGCCGCCGACTCTATCCCCGACCAGATGACAATATCGCTCGAAGGCAAACGCGCACTCTACAAAGGCGACCTGATGATGCTCGAAATCATTGCCCAAAGCAACTGGACACGTCCGGTATACGTGGCGCTGACCGTCGGTCCGAGCAATTACATGAATCTCGGTGACAACTTCATACAGGAAGGACTGGCATGGCGCATATCGCCCTTTACGACAAACGCTCCCGGAGCCAAGAACTTCGACACCAAGCGCACATACGACAATCTGATGAAGCGCTTCAAATTCGGAGGCATCGACAAGGAAGGCATCTATCTCGACGAGACCGTGATGCGCATGTGCTATACCCACCGCCGTGTGTTTGTACAGCTGGCCATGCAACTGGCCAACGAGGGACAGAACGGGAAAGCCGCCGAAGTGCTGGCCTACGTCGACAAGAACGTGCCGAGCTATAATGTTCCCATAGACTTTGAATCGGGTTCGCTCGACGAGGCCCGCGTATACTCAGCCATCGGCGACAAGGCAAAAGCCATGGAAATAGTCAAGCAGCTGTGGAAACGCTCCGAGCAATACCTCAACTGGTATCTCAGTCTCGATGGCATACGCTTTGCCGGCTCACAACGTGAATGTATGCTCCATTTCCATGTCCTGCAGAACGCAGCCATGCTCGGTTCTGCCAACGACAAGGCTTGGGGCGAGAAGAAGATGACCGAACTCGAGTCTTTAATCAACGCATATCACGCCAAGGGCGGATCGTTCGGAGAATAATACAGACGCTATGATAATAGAACAGCCGGCAATGTGGTTGCGTTGGTTATATCCGAGGGCAACATGGAGGATGGACAAGCACGAAAAGTCGGTATACCTGACTTTTGACGACGGCCCCATACCGGAGGCCACACCGTTCATCCTCGACACCCTTGCCGAGTTCGGCATTCATGCCACATTCTTCATGGTTGGCGACAACGTGAGAAAATATCCGGAACTATATCGCCGTGTAGTGGAGGAAGGTCACCGTATAGGTAACCATACCTTCCACCACATGGGTGGTTTCAGACATACGGTGAAGACATACAATGCCGATGCGGAACAGGCCGACAAACTGTTGCACACCGATCTGTTCCGTCCGCCACACGGATGGATGCGCCTTGACCAGTATATCTGGCTCGGACGCAAATACCGCATCGTCATGTGGGACCTCGTCACCCGCGACTATTCCAAATGGATGACAGCAGAAGGAGTTCTCGCCAACGTAAGACGATATGCCCGCAACGGCTCAATCATCACGTTTCACGACTCATTGAAAAGCATCGACAAGTTGCACTACGCATTGCCTGAGTCTATCAAATGGCTGAAAGAACAGGGATACAGTTTCAAGACATTCGAATGAAGATTGTCTGTGCCACAGTCAGAAATCAATTGAGAATTTAGAATTTAGAATTGATAATTATGATTACCATTAGTTGGTGATAAGTTATTCATAATTGAGAATTTAGAATTGAGAATTATGATTACCATTAGTTGGTGATAAGTTGTTCATAACAGTATCAACTAAAAAAGCAAATCATAATTCTCAATTCTAAATTCTCAATTATCAATTATCACAACCTTGCCAGTTCCCTTAGTATGGCATCAGGCGCCACATCTTTCAATATGACAGTCTTGTCTGCATCAAGAAGATACAGAACCGGCATTGCAGGCAAATCGTAAAGCGCACTTTCGGTTATGACGTTATTGTCGTCGTGGCCCACAATCCAACGGTGTGGCATGTCGCGTTTGGTGCGTTCCCACACATCACCGTCGCTCTCCGTGTCGATGGCAAGCACAGTCAGAAGTCCTTTCTCCTGCAATTCCGCCAGCATTTCGTCAGCAGCCAAAGAAGCGGTGATTTCACTGCAATGTTCACATTCCGGATCGTAGAACACCAACAATATATTACCCGTCGATTTTGTCCCATGAAGCGTGCGGCTCACACCATCACGGTCAACATATGCGAAGTCGGCCGCTGCCATGCCCGGACGGTTCTTTTTCGCCGTATCAAGCTGGATGCGGGCACGTATCTTCTCACTTTCGTCCAACACTCCGGCTTCAATCTGACTATTCAGAAAAAACATGAACAAGTCCTCATTACGCATAGGAGAATCCGGTTCCGAAAGATACTTCTCCGCCAGTCCGGCAAGCATCAGAAAGACAGTCTTGTCCGCTTCCGCCCTCTTCATGAGCACAGCCACGGCCTTTTCCGCTGAAGAAGCAGGGGCATACGGCAACAAGTATACGAAGTTGGAGAAGTTGCGCTCCAGGAACTCGCTGTCATGGCTGCGCAACGTGTCGCTGAAATCCATGGCGTCCCAAAAATGCTCTGCCACATAAGACGAGCGTTCGTCCGGACTGTTGAGTGCCGACGGTATGGCCGGCATGGGAAGCTCGCCGCCGTTACCGTCCAAAACAATCTGCCCACCGGCATCGGACACCCCGCCCGCTGCCTTTCTGCCGCAAGCGGCAAACAACAACGCCACGGCTATAATCCATATCAACCGCGCCGTCTGTATCTTATGATTGATCATATTCATGCTATTCGACATCACGCACACAACGTACATAAAGAGCGTCTCCGTTTGAAGCGGTCAAAGCATAGGTGTGTCCCGATGAAGCTACAAGAAAACGCCTGTCGCCCGTTCCCCGGGCTATTCCATAGATATCAAAATATTCACGTGTACACGACAGCATCGACCCGGAAGACGTTACCAATCCCAGATTGCGCATTATCGACATCTCCTTCTGATTGGGCACACGCCAATTGGTGTGTCCACGATAAGGATTACGCCCGCTGTTAAGACTGCTGCAAGGATTCTTGTTGATGGCATCTATAAGCCCGGAGGTACTGCTGCCGTAACTTATTTTCTGCACCTTATCCGTTCCCGAATACTCAAACTTTCTGGCACACATGTTATATTGCTGGTTGTATATATCATGTATAGGCAACGGTGTGTCGCGGTAAGGACGCACCGACCGCACATCGTAGTATTCAAGTGACACTATGTTATTTTTACTGTCATGCACAAATGCCGGCGTAGTTCCGTCGTTATTCTTATCGGTACCCACCATCACCGAACTCAAGTTTGTACCGAGATTACGCACACAGCGCACCTCCCAAAACCCTACAGTCCAGTTCTGGCTAAAATTGCTTACCGAAAGTCCTTCCATGGCCCACAGCACCTTACGGTCGCTCGAATAAGCCTTGAACCGTGTGTTTTTCCCTTTGTCGCCATGTCCATTGACCGGATTACCCCGAGGATAATACAGTTTGTCTCCCACCCCCTTATAGTCCATGAGGGGTGTGGTAAGCGAGTTACGACCGAGAATGATACGCAGATACTTACCCATCGTAGGTACATACCACCTCACTTCCTCCGCATCTATTCTCCCGTTACCGTTGTTGTCGCGGTTGCGGTTTGTGCAGGCATTGGCCGCCTCCATAAACTGGTTGAGGTCGGTTACACGGGTAAGTCCACCCGGTTGCGGCTCGTAGTCAGTACTGAAGCCGATGGCGGTCATACCGGCATTGCTGTTTACCTCGGCTCGTGTCACTGTGGTACGCAACATCGGCACCGTTAGCACATTATCACTCTTACTTGGCACGGTATATGCCGGATAGTTTACTCCCTGGGTATTCACCGCCCCTATCGTCTGCACCTGCGTAGCGTTGAGCACCTTGTCCCAAGTACGGTCAATTACTCCGCCCCAATTTACATACATCCAATAGTTGTTCCTTCCGTTGGACTCTGACTCAACATGCAGCGAAACGGCTCTCAGATTGAGCCCTCTGCTCTCATTACGGTGCTCCACCCCCATGGCACCTATCGTCTCGCTCATATCCACATTATAATATGTCTGTATGGACTTCTGCGAGAAAGAGTATTTCGACACCACATACAGGCTCTCCTTATCAGGAGAGATGCGGCGGTTAACCTTTATCCAACAATAGCGTGACGGCTGGTTGACATATCCTTTCCAACGATTGCCGGTTTCATCCGGTCCCTTCTCATACACATTTTCGTTCACATGTACGGTATACCATCTGTCGGTGTTGTCGGTCGGATCGACTTTTTTGTCATCAGGATGCGGATGCTTTTTCAACTCGATCATCTCGTAAATCCTTATAACCTTTCCCGGGTCATATTTGGCAAGCACGTCCTGCCCTGTTGTGGGGATAAACTCAATCCATTTGTAGTATATAGAGTCAAAATCAAGATAGTTGTTCTCGTTTATATCATAAAGAGTGCCGTTTTCATACGCCTGTATAATAAAGCCGAAACCATTGCCTATCTCCTTGTCGTTTCCCGTACGTTCCGCATTAGACAGACATACATTGAACACCCCATAGTGAGCGTCAAGGTCATAGGTATCTCCGGTGATGCGCGTAACGGTGCCCTCCATGCCCGGCACGGCTTCGTCCGTCAGAGAGTTGCTGAAAGCCTCCACGTATATGGAGTTTGCACCGGCTATGTGTACATTGTATGTATAATCCGTATTGCGACGACACTTGAAGTCACGTGCCTTACGCTCCTCGCTGTCACCTTCGCAGTAACCCAGATGCACTGTAAACACGGCATTTCCGAAAGTTTCATCACCGTGAGCCGTGTCTTCCGGATCCCTGTCTTTTATATTTCCAGGTGTCACCTGGCATCTTATCTCCACGAATGTCGCCGTGTTGTTTAGGTCCCATTCGTCCGTGGCACACAGACTTTTGTATATGCCCATATTCACTCCCGCTGTCCCGTCACCGGCAGTGACATCCTTGTATTCCGCCTCGCGGTCGTTGTATGTACGCACATCGGCCAATCCGTCGTGCTTGTTTTCCATCTGATAGAAGTCGAAAGCATATGTACCTTCGGTCTCTCCCTTCTCAATATATGCCGTGCCGAACGGTTTCGTATAGGCCAAAGCATTGCCAGTACGGTCTTGTGCCGTCACTGTCATCCCGGCCACATTGCGACAGTTCAGCTCATCGGCTACGTTACCGTCGTCCTTTCCCGAACGCTCATATACCCAGCTCTCCTTCGGAACATTCTTCAAGCTATAGCTCTGCGGCACAATAGCCACGCCATTCTCCGGAATAAGATTGAATGTGACATGCGAGACAAGTCTTCTGAGGTGTATAGAGCCTTTCAGAGTGTATTCTCCTTTGCCTGTTGTCGGAATGTACACAGGCTGCGCATTTTTGCTGTCCTCCCAATCCACCAGGCCATGATTCAGGTTGTTCTCATAATACACACCGCACATGGGAAGCAAATCGAGCGGCATCGACACACTCGTAACACCGTCCACCACAGGTGCCAGCACCGATATGGCGCAAAACTCGTCCCATGTATCGGCCTCTTCAAGAAAAGTCCTCAACACTCCTTCCTCATAAGTCACCCTACCGTCTGCCGCCACAGTATATCTACGTGCCGAACTGGTATTGTCTATGTTGGCCACTGCCGCGATATAGCTCGGTCCCGACTTTGTATCGAGCGTTATCACGTGGTCAGTGTGGCTGTCGGTGTGACTGACATCAAGCACCTTGGCATCGCTCGTGGCCTCGCCGGTAGTGGCACTGTACACCCGCAGCCACAGCGATTCCACGCGGTTGGCATGGTCGTCGGGCAGCTTCGCGCGTGTACGCACCTGCATCTCCGGCACCACAACATTCACACCGATCCTTGCCGGTGCTCCGGCCACCGTAAAGTCAAGCTCGGTGTTGTCGTCTTCACTGCACGAGCATAGCATGCCCGACGCAAATACGGCCATCAGGCAAGTCAGCGTATATATATGTGTGTAAATACTCTTCAACAGTCTCATATCATCTTGGTGTTATTCAAATCTTATATCCCCTGCCGTGCGCACATCCCACGGGCACACAGTATAGTTTATGACAAGCCTCCGTTCCGGATTGTCCGGCGATCCGACAAGTTCAAAACGGTATATATGATTGCGTAGCAGATAGCTGTAGTTGGGGTCGTTGTCCATGACAGTGGGAGTAGTCCCGCCGCCATAGTCGGCAATGTCTACGATATACCCCAACAATTCGGTGTCACGTCCGGGCTTCCTTATCTGGAGCTTTATTGCCGGCCGCAACACGTCTCCCGGTTCCAGCCCTCTCATGTCAAATTCCGGCACATACGCGGCATACACAGGCCGGCCCTCTCCGTCGTTGCCCGCCGGCAGCATCCCGAGGTCGCTGCCCTGCTCCATTTCATCCTGCGGCAACGGCAGCGTCGGTGTCGTCACCTGTACTTCCTCCACATGCCATTCCGGATTTCTCTTCATGTCGCATATCAGCGTGCCCGTCTTGTTGTAGCGCGACACCGCCGCCACCTTCACACCGCAAACACCGTCTCTTTTGCCTTCGTACAGATTGTCTATTATCTCGATTTTCGCCACTGCCCTCAACAGCATGACGGGCTCGTCGATGCTTATCTCCCCGCCGGCCCGGACTGCGGCACTCGTCATTTCAAATTCTTTCACGCCACACATCGGTATTCCCTTGTGTCCGCTTACATAAGGTTGCCACGTCTGCAATGTCTCCTTCGCCGGCGACTTGTCCGTCGGCAACCTGAAAGGCTTGTTGCGTGCCTGCCCGACCACATCGTCGATGGTGGTCACGCCACTCACCGTCAAGATGTCGTCGTATTCACATCCGAAGCTGCGCCAGTTGGCAAGCACCATGATAGCCATATTCTCCTGCGCCACAGTACCGGTCTTTAGTCCGGATGCCACCGAGACCACTCCCTGCAACGCATAAAGCCGTTCCTTACTCCCTTCAATAGTCTGCACCGACAACGGCACGAAACGTTCCTGAAACACCATTCCTTCAGTGCCGTCGGCTGTTGTCTGTCGTCTGAATATCAGTATACAATAGTCATTCCCTTCTATATCTATACGGTTTTCCTCCACGCTGTTGTCGTCGTTCGACAATTCGGGGGCACGTGTACTCCCCATGATGTCTCCCGTACAGAGATGCATTGTAACGATCATGCCGGCATCCGAATCGTTCCGCACAACGACATCGCTGCCTGCGTCACAAGACACAAGCACCGGCATCAGTCCCGCCAACAAGGCAAGAAAGAGCAGAACGTCGGACTTAATATACAGCATTTATCTACAAATCCACATTATCGAGCACTACTCTCCACGAATTGATTATCACAGACGCGCTCAGCCACTTGTGGTCGGCATCGAGGAAGAACGTCATGTTGTACTCGTCCTGGCGGTCGAGATACTCCTGATTGCTCATCTCCCTGTTGTATTTGCCTTTCACAAGCAGTGCATAGTCTATCACCGGTATCGACAGCACCTTGCTGCCGTCCTTCTTTCTCACTGTCAGCACGGGGCGGTTGCGGTCGCCTTTCCAGTCGAGCATCATCAGGCGCCCCACTGTCAGCTCGGCCACCACGGCGCTCACACCTGTAACGACGGTGCCGTCTTCGTCGGTCACTCCCGCCTCACCGCTGTACTTGCTCCATGCCCCGTACGTCACATCGCCGCCCTCCATCAGGCCGTTTTCCGAATCGAGCCGGGCATTGCCTGCTCCCTCGATGGAAAATTCGAAGTCGTTGCTGTCGAGGCCGTCGCCCGACATCTGCTGCAACACGATGCGGAACACATTGGTGTCCTTGACCAGCGGCACGGTACATGTATATTCGCCGCCGTCCTCCATTGTCGGCAGCGTCACGTCGATGCTTCCATAAAACAAGGGATGAAGATCGTCATCACAATATGCCGTGCCCCCGGCGCCGGCCTCGGTGTTGAGGGTGCACACCATGTCCGTCAGGTCCGAACGCGATCTGACGCCCACGGTGAACGACTCTCCGTCATCAAGCCCGCACCATGCCACAATACGATAGTCGCCCGCCGGCAGAGGCAGGTCGAGGGCATAGCCGTCCGCAGCGAGGCGCTCGCCGCGGTCGGTTCCATGCCACACCATGTTGCCGTCGACGTCGAAGGCATATACCGCCACCGACTTCACTTCGTGGGCAAAGGCGTCGGCAAATTTCATGTTGTAATCGTAACGGAACATCAGGCGATACTTCGCCGAACAGTCTCCCTGATCGTCGTAAATCATGCCGTTGCACGACGACACGACCAAAGCCGACACCAATGCCACTATCACAGACGCTACTGTCCGAAACATGCCGATATATGATGACTTCTTCATCTTGTTTTATGAAATTGATCGTTTGAATATCAAAACTCAGTCAAAGCACTCAGTCAAATCTCTTATTATTTCAGATCTACTGTGCTCTTCACCACACGCCATGAAAGAACCTTGATGCGGGCGGCAAGATAAGACTCCTCGTCTTTGGGCTGCTCAGGATCGATAACATCATCCGGATTATACACAGGAGTGCCCAAGCCGGTAACACTGTTTATCACCACCTGATAAGAGTGGTTGCGCACCACACCGTATGCACCCACACTGGGAACATCTTGGCCCTTACCATCTTGTGTTATCTTTCCGAGGTGACGTATGTCTGTGTAGTAGTAGGTCTTTCCATCTTTCCACACCTTTGCATTGCCCAACTCCTTAAGCTGTTTGTTAACGGCCTCAATATCGGCTGTTTCAGCAGCGTCTCTTGAAAGATAGAACGTATTGCTTTCTGCATCGTCGACAAGAACAGCATATGAAGCGTCGTCGGCAAATCGAATCATTTCAGGAGTGATCAGCGCTCTCGTATTCTCATCTTTCTGATAATACACACCGGAGAAATTTGCCATGGTAATCAACACTCCATTCACGTCAGAGCGTATACCCCTCCACTCTGCAATCTCAATCGGTTTTCCGGTTTTGTCGACCAGCTGTGATGCTACAAGTATCTTTGTCGGTTTTTCAGGTGCCGCAACAGTTCCATCAGTAGTGTTCTTAGACGCATTCTCTTGAACGTATGTATAGTTGATGTCTTTATCCTCATTATACACCATATCGCCTTTCTGGTCCACCCCACCTACTTTAAACATCAGCGCATCGTTATAATTGCGGTTTATATATGTCATGCCAGCAGGATTCATGGCCCTGAACGAACGGAAGTAGTCGGGCCATGTCCAGTTGGTGATGCCAAGTTGCTTGTCTGTCCATTTCGGATCGATGTTCTTGAACAAATAAGACTTTTCCGTCTCCGTGGCAATGTTCCATCCCAAGAATTTCACATATACACGCTTATCCTCATCAGCCGATTTGTCTGTGGTCTGACCGGTATAATACAATGTCTCATTATCAACAGTTATATCATCCGCTCCGACTGTCATCTGTGCGCCTACACTCACCTTTGCAAGTACACGCTCAACATAGATATCCACCGGTGTTTTCTTTGCTTCTGTATCCGAAGTTTTGAAAAAAGACTGTATGTTGTCTACCTCCATCTTCTTCACTCCACTACCGTTGCCACTGGAAGAGTAAACACTGCTGCTCATTACGAATTTATTATCATTCCTGTCAAAACTATAATCGTTAACAATTTCCGACAGCTCACTAAGCGACATGCCTGTGCCGTCCTGTTTTGTCAATGCCTTGTCTGCATTAAGTACAGCCACGATCTTGTCAGGAATCAAATCACCCTTTTCTGTGTTGATAACGACCGTAACATCCAACAACATCTCCACGTTTGGCATACCGTCTTCTTTTTCTGCAGTGGTGGGCGAATTATAATAATTGACATAAGTGTCGCCCTGCTTTACGACATTGGCTGCAGAACCATCCGCATTGTAAAAATAGAAATAAGCGTTGGTAACATCGTTTTCCTTTCCGGTGCCTTTTTCATAATCGGCCTTGTTGCCATCGTCGTCAACAGGGTCGCCTACCTCTGTGGCACGTGTGCCTTCGTTTGCCGACATCACACTCACCGAAAGATAGAGATTCTGTCCGTTAGCGATACCGTCGGGGGTCGTTTCTCCCCCGACAACGTCGTCGCTGCTCGAGCAAGAAGCCATCATGCCCACTGCACAAAAGGCTCCAAATAAAAATTTTAAATTCTTCATAATTACAATACTGTTTATTGATTAATACTATGTTTGTTCTCTGTCATTTCTTTGCGGCCAGCTTCTTCATCCGCTTCTCCGTCTCGGCGATCACGGTCTCGGCCTCGGCTATGCCGCCTTTGCGCGCCTCCTCAAGCAATGCCCGCGCACGCTCGTAGTCCTTGGTCAGGTAGGCATGCACTCCACGTGCATATGCGGCCTCCGGCGAGTTGCCCGCCTTGTCGAGATAGCGCTGTGACGACACATAATCTCCGCGCTGCATGGCGGCATTGGCTGCATTGAGATTGGCCACGGCATCGTGGGGATACATCTTCACGGCCACGTCAAACACATCGCAGAACTCGTCGCTGCCCGGCTCATGGCTGTTGGCCAGCAGATACAGTTCGTTGAGGCTCAGCTTCTGCGGCTGCGTGCGCATGATGCGCTCTATGTCGTAGATGTCGGTGAAGTTGCGCACCACATACCTTATGCAATAGTCGGTACGGCGAAGCGACGGGTAGCAGTTGTCCAACAGAAACTTGTATTCGTCGGGATAGGCCCGCTTTATGGCTGCCTCCTTGGCGTCGGGCTCCATGCCGCTGTCTATCATGGCCAGTATCTCGCTGCGGTGCTCCAGATTGGACCGCTCCACAAAACGCCGCAGCCCCTCCCAGTTCTCCGGCTCGTAGCCGGTGCGCACCACGCCTTCGTCAAAATGGTGCAGCCGCTGCAGATGGGTCTTCAGCGCCTGCACACGTCCCTTAGCCAGATCGGCGTTGTGACTGTACGGACTCTCGGGCGATGCGAATCCCTTCAGGTCTACGTTGAGTATGGTTATGTCCTTGTCGCTTCGCACGGTGTCTATGCTCGCGTTGATTTTGCCTATCTCCGTGCGGTTGTCCATTATCTCGGGCTTCAGCACAGTCTTGTCCACCTCGAATATCACGTATGCCGTGCCGGTGATGGAGTCGGTCTTCACCCCCTGTGCCACAGGGGTCACATAGAGCATCTTCGGCACATACTCCACATATCCGCCCAGCCCCAACATCCACTCGTCGAGTATCGAGTTGCAGCAACCGTATTCATAGCAGGCCAGCTTGAGCCGTGCTCCCGACATCCATTCGCCGTAGGGCACGGCGGCGCTGTAGGCGAAAGTGTCAGGACAGTCGGCCGTGCGCAGCACGGTCTCGTCCTTGCCTGTGAGCATGCTCTCGCCGTTGCGCACATAATGGTAGTAGCGGCGACGTCCGTAGATGCCCACCGACGGCAGGTCTACAGAGTCGTTGCCATTGACCATGCGCGGAGTGAGCAGCACGGCACCGGTGCTCTTGAGGTCCAGGCGCGACAGGTCTATATCGAAGTCCACTTCGATGTTGCTGCCGTTTCGCTCGAAAGCGGCGTCAGCCACGCCCACTTCCTTGTGCTGTGCCCTCAACGGTTGCATCCATCCGGCAATCAGAATCGTCAATGCTATTATCGTCTTTCCCATATCCAAATATCCTTAATCTCAAAAAAAATGATGTTGCAGGTTTTTACCCTTTCTGTAAAAAGCAGATATACTATTCAAAACATATACACTATGTTCACGGCCGCCTTCGTCGGACCGACATAGTGGTGCGACTTGTCTGCCTCCACCTTTCTGCCGCAACCGGCACACTTGAAACGGTCGTAGCGTGTGAAGGAATAGCCGAGCCCCAGTTCGGCCTCAATATTCCAGTGTTTGTCAAGAATCCAGGCATATCCGTACGACACGCCCCCTCCGACAAACCATCCCTGGAAACGTGCATCTGACAACTTCGAGAAATCGGTGCCAAGAAAAGAGATACCGTTCTTTATCCCACCTATATTGAATTGTCCGCCATGCAGATGTGCACCGACGAAATGTCCCGAGAAGCGGTCGCACAGCCAGTAGCGCACACCGGGCTGCACCGACCAATGCTTCCAGCGTCGGTCGTGCGACAGGCTCCAGGCATTGAACTCGCCAATGACATCCAATGTCAGGCGGGGAGACAGTCCCACCTCAACACCGGCATTGATATTCATCAATCCGTCAGAAAGAACATTCGTCTTTAATGCCACTTTCTGAGCCTCAAGTGCCACAGCCGTCTGCAAAAGAAAAATCAAAACAATTACACGTCTCATATGTTAGCTAATCTTATAATCCATAAATACGGTATACCACTTTTTTACCGGTAGAAATGCAAATTAAGAAAAAAAGATTATCAAATTTACCCCCCCCGAAAAATTACCCTTTATTAACTTAAAACACGGGTATTTATATAAATTTAATATTTAAATCACAAAATAGCATATTATATATCATATGAAGCCAAGTGGGCATACAAACACTACAGAATATGATACAATTTATTTTGTCCTATAGGAAAATTTCAGACAATGCAAAGAAAAATATCTACATTTTCGCCAAATCAAATGAGCAGAGTGAAACTTGTTTCAACTATGTCGTGGCAAGAAAACACACATAAAAATGAACGCCCGGCATTTGTTTTTGGCATAAAATAACTGTTTTTATTTTGCCATTCAGCCAATGATTGTTATTTTTGCATTATAATGAACGAAAATGTATATACACAGTTTTTGGAAAAACATGGTGTGCGGCCTACGGCCAACCGTATTCTGATAATCAAGGCTCTTGTTGCAGCAGGACGCCCTATGTCTCTGTCCGAACTGGACAGCAGCATGGTCACTGTTGACAAGTCGAGCATATTCCGTGCACTGACCACGTTCCGCGAGCACAGGTTGCTGCATGTCATAGACAACGGATGTGACGGCGTGCGCTACGAACTGTGCATGTGCCACGACCACGACACCGACAGCGATATCCACGTCCACTTCTACTGCGAGCAGTGCCGCCGCACGTTCTGCATAGACAATGTGCCGGTGCCGCCCGTGCCTCTGCCCGACGGCTACCGCCCCACCACAGCCAACTATATGGTAAAGGGTGTATGCCCGGAGTGTGTCGACAAGAGATAACGATAAGTCAGCCAACAGAATAAAACCACATTATTGTCCGGACATAAGATGAACGCGCCTTGTTGGAACAAAACGAGCCTTCCAGGGCGCGTTCTTTCCCAACAAAGCGCGTTTTGTCCCAACTACTTGCGTGACATTGTTATATCCTGTGCGCTCAATATCCCCCTTTGGGGGATTATAGGGGTCTGTCCATTATTTTCTTAATTTTCCGCACTTTTTTTCTTCCATTCTGGAAAAGCCGCGGGGCCTTCTCTGCTTTCTTGACACACATTTCGGGTGCCCCGTTCTTGCCGTAAGGGCCTCCCGGGACTCCCATTACGGCGTTATTGTCTCGCCGCGGCGGCCTCGTTGCAATGCCGGGAGGCCGCCGTTGCAACCTCGCGAGGGCCTCTCTGCTTTTCTTACACGCCTACTTTACGGTATAATCAGCGTAAGTGCCTGACTGTCAGCACATCCTATTTTAGCCAAAAAATCGCGTTTTTCGGGCCATTGCCTGCAAAACGCGATTTTGTGACGAACGAGAAAGTGTTTTGTCATGTTTTTTTACGAATCTTAGATACCGATAAGTTTCTGAGAACGTTATATGAGCGAAGTCGTTAAAATACGAAATTACTCAATTGCAACAATGTCATATTCTGTATTTTAATAAGTTGGTCAACAGAATAAAACTACATAATCACTCGGATATAGGATGGATGCGCCTTGGATGGATGCGCCTTGAAAAGGCAACGAGCACATAGCCCGGGGCAGAGCGCAGCGGCACCCCGGGAATCAAACATCGACACTCCGCGCCCTGCAAGGGCAAAAGCATAAAAAACATACAACACATAAACTGTAAATACCTGATAATTAACGCTTTTGCCCTTTCAGGGCGAGTGTATACAATCGTGTTGTTCCCGGGGTTCCGCTTCGCTCTGCCCCGGGCTATGTGCTCGTTGCCTTTTCAAGGCGCATCCATCCAAAGCGCATCCATCCTATATCCGAGTGATTATGTAGTCTAATTTTGTTGACCAGCTTATCTATATGACAGACAAACCTGTAACTCCTTATATTATATAAAACAACAACTACCTTCAATTTAATTTGCACGACCGGAAATTAATGGCTAAATTTGCAACTGCGGCTAAAACATACCGCAGTTGCAGATTTTTTTATTACGACAAATCAGACAAACGACAATACTTATCTACATCAAAAGACATATTTACCGATTCAAATAGCAACGATTATGCAACAGATAGACAACAGCAGGATATTGCAGGCTCTGATAAGGGGATTTTTCGACGCACTTTATTGCGGACTGACTGACTATCAGGACAGCACAGCCAAAGAACTGATTCAGCCGAAGAAGATAAAAGAGGTGATGACGGAAAACTACGAGAAGATTTCGGTGGTGTTCAACGACACGCTGTTCTACCCCATCTCGTGCCTCAACTACACCTACGACGAGGTGACGGAAATGCTGAAAGGCATCGACCCTGACAACGTCGACATGCTCGAACTGGTGAAAAAGGCGTGCCGCACCGACGAGTGCTTCGAAACTATGAAGAACGGGTATTGCCGCAATCTGCTGACAATGCTCGAAGGACGCTATCCCACCTTGCACGGTTTCTTTGAAGAAAAGGACAAATACGGTGAAGAAAAACAAAGCGGGAACGGTGAAAAAGATGGCGGAAACAATGCCAATGAACAGGACCGGCATACCGACAGCGACGCTGCCATCGGCATGGCCGTGCGCACGGTGATGACGGCCTACGCCCAAGGACTGAGACAAAGCGGAAAGACTGAGGTGAAGCTGCATCAAGGTACGCTGTTCCGTCTGGTACTCGACGCTGTAACCACACTGCTGCACGACGCTCCGATAGACAGCAGCCACATGGAGAGCTTCGAGGAGCTGGTGATGGCCGTGTGCAAGACAAGCCACAACATCGACGTAATGACGGACGAGATGAACCGCATGCACGAAGAACTTATTTTTAAATGAAGAATGAAAAATGAAAAATTAAGAGTGAGGAATGAAGAATACTTATACTAATCAGACAAAGGCAATCATGAAGCATAACATCAAAGCTGCCATTCTCTTTATGGCTTTCGCATGCACGGCGATGAGTGCGATGGCGCAGTTCTCGAAACCGCGACGCACATATCTCGAGTATATCATAACCACCGACCATGCCGACCGCAACTACAATACTGGCGAACAGGCCAACGTGAAGATAGAGGCGTATAAGGGCGGAGTGCCCGTGGACGGAGTAAAGGTACACTACACCACCGGCGACGAGATGTTCCCTGCCGAACGCAAAGACTCCACTACATTCAGGGCCGGAGTGGCAACGATACCCGTGGGCACACGCACCGAACCGGGGTTCAAGGCGTGCAACCTGCAATTCACTGTTTACGACAAGACAGTGAAAGACATGGTGAAGGTGGCATTCAGTCCGTACGACATCAAACCGTTTACCACAATGCCCGACGATTTCGACCGATTCTGGCAGAAGACGCTGAAGAAGGCGGAGAAGACGGCACTCGATCCAGAGATTACGCCGCTGCCGAAGTATTCTACCGACAAGGTGGAGGTGGCACTCGTGAAAATCAACGTGGGTCCCGACGGACGACACATGTACGGATATCTTACCAAACCGCGCGACGGACGCCGCCACCCCGTGCTGTTCTGCCCTCCGGGTGCGGGAGCATCGAAGATTTCACCCACCACCTATTACAGCGAGCATGGCTTTATCTATCTGAATATCAACATTCACAACGGATGCAATCCGGAACTCGACGATGCGGCATATGCCGAAGCCAAGAGCAATGCCGAAGGATACAACCGCCGCGGAATAGGGAGCAAGGAAACCTTTTACTATCGTGAGGTGTACGCGGGCTGTTCACGTTGCATTGACTTTTTGTGTACGCTGCCCGAATGGGACGGCCGCAACGTTGGCGTGACGGGAGGCAGCCAAGGCGGTGCATTGTCCATTGTCACGGCTGCACTCAATCCGAAAGTGACATTCTGCTCGCCTTTCTACCCTGCCCTGTGCGACCTGACGGGATTCCGACACGGACGTGCCGGCGGATGGCCGAAGTACTTCAACAAGACTGCCGAAGCCGACGGTGCTGAAGAGACCATGCAGTATTACGATGTGGTGAACTTCGCGCGCCGTCTGAAATGTCCCGTATTCTATTCTTTCGGATACAACGACGAAACCTGCTCGCCCACATCCACATTTGCCGCTTACAATGAAATCACAGCTCCGAAAACACTCTCCACTACGCCCACAAGCGGACACTGGCGCTTCACGGAGACGAACGACGAATCGGTGGAGTGGATGAAACATTTTTGTAATTGAGAGTTGAGAATGGATAATTATGATTAGCTTCATGACCTTAATTCAAACGGTTCTATGGTTCATACAATATCCTCTTCTGAATTCTGATTCACATCTGAATAAAAAACAAATACATACTACAATGAAAAAGAAACTAATCGGAATTCTGACAAGTATTGTCACCTGCACTATTTGTCTACAAGCACAGCAGGAGTACAAATTATGGTACGACCGACCGGCCGGCAAATGGATTGAAGCCCTGCCGCTTGGCAACGGCCGTTTGGGCGCGATGGTCTACGGCGACCCGTCGAACGAAGAAATCCAGCTGAACGAAGAGACCGTATGGGGCGGCTCTCCCCACAACAACACCAACACGAAAGCCAAAGATGCGCTGGCCGAAATACGCCGCCTCATCTTCGACGGCAAGAACATGGAGGCAACCGACCTGTGCGGCAAGACAATCTCTTCACCACGCGCCAAAGGCATGCCCTATCAGACAGCCGGCTCACTGCATCTCGACTTCGGCAACTTCCGCAGCTACGCCAACTACTACCGCGAGCTCGACCTCGACCGCGCCGTGACCACCACACGCTTCACCTCGGGCGATGTCGACTACGTACGCGAGACGATAACATCACTTAACAACGACGTTATCTTGATGCGGCTAACGGCTTCCAAGCCCGGCAGCATCTCCTTCACGGCCCGCTACACCTCGCCCATGCCCGACACGAAACGCAGTGTGACAACCGACGGCCTGTTGGTGTTGGAGGGCAAGGGCAGCGACCACGAAGGCATTGAAGGCAAAATCCGCTACGCCACCCTGCTGCAATGCCAGCTCGACGGCGGCCGCCAGAAGTCGCAGGGCGACACCGCGCTCGTTGTAAGCAAGGCCAACAGCGTACTGCTGTGCATATCCATCGGAACAAACTTCAAGAACAACAAAGACATATCGGGCGACGCCATGACCAAGGCCAAAGCACTCCTCGGCAAGCGCCCCGCACTGAACAGCTTCGAACAAGCCCGCGACGCACACACCGAAGCCTACCGCAAATACTTCCGCCGCTCGATGCTCGACTTAGGACGCAACGCCCAGGCCGACAAGCCGACGGACGTGCGCATCCGCGAGTTCAACACCCTGTTCGACCCGCAGCTGCCCGCCCTGCTGTACCAGTTCGGGCGCTATCTGCTCATCTGCTCCTCGCAGCCCGGCGGCCAGCCCGCCAACCTGCAAGGTATATGGAACGACAAGGAGCGCGGAGCGTGGGACGGCAAGTACACCACCAACATCAACGTCGAGATGAACTACTGGCCGGCCGAAATCACCTCAATCCCCGAAATGCACGAGCCGTTCCTGCAGCTGATACGCGAGGTGGCCGAAACCGGCAAGCAAAGCGCCTCCGAGATGTACGGCTGCCGCGGCTGGATGCTGCACCACAACACCGACATCTGGCGCATCACCGGCTCGGTCGACAAGCCCTCAACCGGTGTATGGACCACGTGCAACGCCTGGTTCTGCCAGCATCTGTGGGACCGCTACCTCTTCTCGGGCGACCGCCGGTATCTGTCGGAAGTATACCCGATAATGAAGTCGGCATGCGAGTTCTACTTCGACTTCCTGGTCAAAGAGCCCAAGAACGGATGGCTCGTGGTGTCGCCCTCGTGCTCTCCCGAGAACCCGCCAAACATCAACTGCAAGCGCACATTCACCATCGTGGCCGGATGCACAATGGACAATCAGATGGTTAACGACCTGATGCGCAACACCCTCGAGGCCGCCGACATTTTGGGCGAGAGAGACAAGACCTTTGTACGCGAGCTGAAGAAAACCATCAAGCAACTCCCGCCCATGCAGATAGGCCACTGGGGACAGGTGCAGGAGTGGATGCACGACTGGGACAATCCCAAGGACCGCCACCGCCACGTGTCCCACCTGTGGGGCCTGTATCCAGGACGTCAGATAACCGTCAACAACTCTCCCGAGCTGATGGCTGCGGCCATGAAGACGCTCAAAGCCCGCGGCGACCACTCCACCGGTTGGTCGATGGGATGGAAGATAAACTTCTGGGCACGCCTGCTCGACGGCGACCACACCTACAAGCTCATCTCCGAACTCATCAGCGTGTGCACCGAAGAGCGCGGACAGGGCGGCGGCCTTTACCCCAACATGTTCGACGCCCACCCGCCTTTCCAAATCGACGGCAACTTCGGCGCCACAGCCGGCATTGCCGAGATGCTCATACAGAGCCACGACAACGCCCTGCATCTGCTGCCCGCCCTGCCGAGCGTATGGCGCGAAGGCAAAGTCACCGGATTGCGTGCCCGTGGAGGCTTTGTGCTTGAGTCGATGGACTGGCACGACGGCCATCTGTCGCAAGCCACCCTGCGCTCCACCATCGGCGGCACGATGCGCGTGCGTAGCGCCGTTCCGCTGACACTCGACGGCAAAGAGTTGAAGCCCGCCACCGGCGAATGCCCCAACCCGATGCTCCGCTCGCAGACCATCCGCAAGCCATTGGTCAACAAGAAGGCTCCCAAAGATGCGATTACAATCCGCACCTGCCACGAATACGACATAGCGACAACCGCCGGCGGCACGTATGTACTGAAACAGGCCGGTAACAATTAAAATATCACTGCGACAATGAGAATACTCCAATTCTGCATCATGGCGGCGACACTGGCAACATCTGCAGTACTGGCAATGTTCACAGCGCTGCCCGCCTCTGCGCAGGACGCCCCGCGAACCACCAACCTCGGCATCAGCGGTCCGTCGATGACTGCCGTGGGAGGCCCCGGCGCCCACTTCCTGAAGTACAACAGCAACCCCAACGCCGGCAGCGCCGTGCGCGACGGACTCATCCCACCCATAGGTCCGCTCATCGACGCGCAGATACGCGATGCCGTAATCTGCGTGGGGCACGACGGCCGCTACTACATGACGGGGTCGTGCGGCGACGATATATGGAAGCAGAACGACGGCGTGGAGCTGTGGGTATCGTCCGACCTGCGCTCGTGGGACTACATGGGACTGGTGTGGTCGTTCGACCGCGACGGCACGTGGCAGCGCGAATGGCGTCATCACCACCGTCCGGTGCGCGCCCTGTGGGCACCCGAGATTCACTATGTAAAGGGCAACTACTTCATCACCCTGAGCATGCCACCCGGCGACAGAGGACTGCTGAAAAGCTCTACCGGCCGCCCCGAGGGCCCGTATGTCAACGCGCTGGCCGACGACGGTAAGTGGGACGGCGACATCGACGCCTCGCTCTTTGAAGATACCGACGGCACCGTCTACGTGATATGGGGCGGCGGATGGATAGCACGCATGAAGGACGACATGAGCGGCATGGCCGAAGAGCCGCGCCAGCCCATACTCCTCAATCCCGATACCGTGGCCTCGCACCACGCCCGCACATGCCCCAAGCGCTGCGGCGCCACCGACATAGGGCACGAAGGCGCATCGCTGTTCAAGCGCAACGGTCTGTACTACCTCACCGCCGCCGACCAGTACGAGGGCCGCTACAGCAGCATGGCCGCCGTTTCGGAAAACATCTACGGTCCCTACCGCATGCGCCACGAGGCAGTGCCGTGCGGCGGTGGCACCGGATATTTCCGCGACCACAGCGGCAACTGGTGGTGCATGTTCTTCGGCAACGACAACCAGGCACCATTCCGCGAGATGCCAGCCATGATACGTGTTGACTTCGCCACTGACGGGCGAATATTCCCAGCCAGACAACAGCCTCATCTCAATGCTGCAGAGCAGGCACGATGGAATGTGATGTGGAAAAAGAAGTGGAGCTCTTTTTAAATGAGATTCATTTCATGAATTAATGGGGCTGTATCAAAATCCGGTTCATTAAAGTAGGAACATGTTCCTGCTTTAACACAGCCTCCTACCCGATGTTTAGTTCCGGTATTGTAGCTTTGATACAATGATGTGGATTGGATAAGGCTCTGAAATTTCGATATCCATCTACTCCCCTCACAAAAAAGTCAAGTTGTTAAAGCATGCCAATAAACCATAAACGTAATACAACTTAAATATATTTTGAAAGTAATTAACTACGCCGACAGTATATGCTCCTGATAAGTTACGTAACTTTGCATTCAACAACAGAACAACTTATTCATCATTTAAACATTATTCATTATGAAAACAAAAGAAACAATGCCCGTGAACGGAAAATTCGAGTTGATAACACTGCCATACGACGCTAACGCACTTGAGCCCATCATCAGTTCGGAAACCATCGGCTATCATCACGGCAAACATCTGCAAACATACGTGAACAATCTGAACGCAGCACTGCCCGGAAGCCGATACGAAGGAATGTCACTCGAAGAAATCGTAAAGACGGCCGACGGTACTGTGTTCAACAATGCCGGCCAGATACTCAACCACAACATGTACTTCACCCAGCTCTGCCCGCCCTGCGATACAGAGTGTGTTCCCGCATGCAAACTGATGAGCGCCATCGACAGTCAGTTCGGCTCGTTTGAAACATTCAAGCAGGAGTTCGTACAGAAAGGGTCCACTCTCTTCGGCTCGGGATGGGTGTGGCTGTCGGCCGACAACTCCAACAAACTCATCATTACACAAGAGCAAAACGCCGGCAACCCGCTGCGTCAGGGGCTGCGTCCGCTGCTCACCTTCGACGTATGGGAGCACGCCTACTACCTCGACTTCCAAAACCGCCGTGCCGACCATCTGGCCGAGATATGGAAAGTAATCGACTGGGAGGTTGTAGACAAAAGATTTGAGCAATAACTGACCCGACAGCATCAACAATGCATTCTGGTTGGAAAACCAGCAATAGCAAATGAAAGATTGGGACCGGAAAATCATGATTACTCCTGCTGATGGAACATCCATGGAGTGCCAAGAGTGCAAATCATAATTCTCCACTCCCAATCTTTCATTTGATAAATTTCAATTCTACTATAATAAAATCGTCAATTATGCCTGTGTTCTCCATAAAAAGCCATACCTTTGTATGGTGATAAGAAATCAGAAAATCTATCAGACAAATCAAACGTAATAGAATGAAAAGCGATCCGAAAAACTGTCTCTATTGTCAGAACAATGAGACACTGAAAAGTCTTATGATTGAAGTGGCGAAATTGAGTGTTTCGCGTGTGTTCATATTCAAGGAGCAGACCTACAGGGGACGTTGCCTCGTGGCATACAACGGACATGTGGACGACTTGAATCTGATGAGCGACGACGAGCGCAACGCTTTCATGGCCGATGTGGCCAATGTGACACGAGCCATGCAGAAGATATTCAATCCCGCAAAAATCAACTATGGAGCCTATTCCGACACTTTGGAGCATCTGCACTTCCACCTCATCCCCAAGTACGAGGACGGTCCCGACTTCGGCGGTGTGTTCCGGATGAACCCCAAGCAGGTGTATCTTACCGACGAGGAATATGCCCAAATGGCAGAAGCGTTGAAGAAAGAACTGTGACAGATTCTTTCCATCAGCAATCAATAAAGCCTTGGGTCCAAATGCACAATCATGATTGCGCATTTGGACCCAAGGCTTTATTGATAAATAAACACTATACTTAATCAGCGCTGTTCTCCGGACGGAGCTGGCGCACGGTCTCTGCAGCACGCCACATTTCCATGTTACGCATGGCCTCGAGTTCCTTGTTGAGCCCTTCGCGATAATCGGCCTTTGAATTGCTGTCGATGGAAATCTGCGCCTCGTTTCCGGTCTTCACGGAGTAATATAGCCACTGCATGACAGGCTTGATGGCGTCGCGGAAACGGGGAGCCCAGTCGAGCGCGCCACGCTGTGCCGTGGTAGAGCAGTTGGCATACATCCAGTCCATACCTTTCTGCGCGAAAAGCGGCATCAGACTCTGTGTAAGTTCCTCAACAGTCTCGTTGAAAGCCTCCGACGGCGAGTGGCCGTTTTCGCGAAGCACCTCATACTGAGCTTCGAGCAATCCCTCGATAGCACCCATCAGCGAACCGCGCTCGCCTGTGAGGTCACTCGTTGCCTCACGCTGGAATGTAGTCTTGAAAAGATAGCCCGCACCGATACCTATACCGAAAGCAATAGTCTTCTCCTCAGCCTTGCCCGACGCATCCTGATAAACGGCATATGAACAGTTAAGTCCGCGACCCTCAAGGAACATTGTGCGGAGCGATGTGCCCGAACCTTTGGGAGCAACGAGAATAACATCTATATCCGACGGAGGTATAACGCCTGTACGGTCACTCCAGTTGATTGCAAAACCATGTGAATAGTATAGAGTCTTGCCAGGTGTAAGATAAGGCTTGATGGATGGCCATGCCTGAATCTGGCCTGCATCCGAGAGCAGCATACAGATTATCGTACCTTTCTCGGCAGCCTCCTCAATAGAGAACAGTGTCTTGCCCGGCACCCATCCGTCGGCCACAGCCTTGTCGTATGTCTTGCCCTGTCGCTGCCCTACAATGACGTTGAATCCATTGTCACGCAGGTTGCAGGCCTGTCCCGGACCCTGGATACCATATCCGATTACAGCGATGGTTTCATTTTTCAACACTTCACGAGCTTTCTCCAATGAAAATTCTTTGTTGGTGACAACTGTTTCTATTACGCCACCGAAATTCATTTCTGCCATATTATATCTGTTTTTTACAGCGGCTACGTCAACTGTTCGCCGCGGGTTATTATTAATCTTGTCACTAAAATGAGCTGCAAAAGTATAAAATTAAAACGAAAACACCAAATTTACTTTCATTTTTCTACAAATTCAATCTTACATCTGCACACTTCGGTTTCTTTTGAGCCGGTATCCTCACACTTTGTTATGCGCACGCAGCACTCATCGTCAGCCGTTTTTTCGCTGTAGAAATTCAGCCTGTCACCGGCATGACTCTCGGCCACATAGGCTATATCGAAACGGTGCAGCCGGTATATCCGGTAGAAGTCGACAGAAAAGAGGTCGAGCACATGCTCTATATACTTAACCGAATTGATGTGTCCATTCACATCCACATCGTTATAATATGTATCTATGGTACGCACAAGTTCAGCGCCGCCACCCATCTTCACACGCGAGCTCTTCTCTATGGGGCATTCACGCTCCGTCTCTATCCATTCGCGGATGGAACCATCACGTATGGCGAATATATCCTGCGGCTGTCTCGTGTCGGTGTCAATCATGGCCCATACACTGCGACCATATCCGAACACACGGCCGTCTTCACCAACCACACTGAAATTACGGTTTGTGAAATATCTCATAGCGCTCTCCACCCATGTCTCCACATAAAACTTGGAATACTGCTCCGGCATCTCCTCCATCTCTATAGCCAGCCGGGACAATACCCATGTCTTGTGTATCGGATTGAGATAGTTCATTCCGAAACCGCGGTCGGTTGAGTGAAAGTCGGCCGCATTGAGCATGTGGTTGCCGAGGTGCCCCATAAATAGCCTGTGCGAGAAATCACAGTGGAACGGCTCTGCCATAAAGAGATATTTTCCTGTCTTATCCATAATAAATGCGGTTTACACTTTACCTGATTTCCTCTTTTCCAAATAGTCGGTAACTTCCTCCTGCGTGCTCCGAGTCACGGCTATACGCCCCGAGCGCGTGTACTGCAGGACACAGCCGAAGTCATCGAGCACCCTGTACAGACTCAGGATTTCTTCCGTGCGTCCGTTTTTCATCACAATCACATATGTGGGATTCACCTCGGTAATTGTAGCCTCATGACGTCGTATTGTGCGCGATATTTCCGGATTTCCCAGCACCACGTCAGTGGCGAGCTTGTACAGTCCAGTCTCTCGGATGAACAGTTCGTCATCGGTATAGAACAGAGCTTTCACCACATCTATCTTCTTCTCTATCTGCCTCGTTATCTTCGTTATCTGGTCTTCGTCGCTCCATGCCGTTATGGTATACTTGTGAATCCCCACAATACTCGATGCCGATACATTCAGACTCTCTATATTTACCTGACGACGTGTAAACACGGCAGTAATCTGGTTGAGAATACCGGCAAGGTTCTCTGAATAAACCAACAATGTATATAGTTTCTTATCTTCCATTCTTTATTGTCCTCTTGCTTTTCTTTCTAAATGTCTATCGCCAGCATCATCTCGTCAATGCTCTTGCCCGGAGGTGTCATAGGCAGCACGTTGTCGTCCTCCTTTATGGCGCATTCGAGGATATAAGGCCCACCGGTGGCCAACATCTTTCCGACAGCCCCGGCAAGGTCAGACCGGTCCGTAACTACAGCATAGGGGATACGGTAGGCCGCCGCTACATGACTATAGTCCGGATTCATCATACGTGTGAACGACTGCCTGTGTCCGAAAAACATGTCCTGCCACTGACGCACGTTGCCAAGATAGTTGTTGTTCATCAGAATCATCTTGACGGGTGCCTGCTGTTCCATGATGGTACCTAACTCCTGAATGCTCATCTGGAAGCCTCCGTCACCCGAGAACATACACACCGTGCGTCCCGGGGCACCGAATGTTGCACCGATGGCTGCGGGAATGCCGAATCCCATAGTGCCCAGGCCTCCGCTCGTAACGATGGAGCGCTTGCGGTTATACTTGAAGTAACGACTTGAGAACATCTGGTTCTGTCCCACATCGGTCACCAACACGGCCTCGCCTCCGGTTGCCTCAGCCACGGCATTGACAACCTCACCCATCAGCAGCGGACCACCGGCAGGATGTATGGCCGGTTCTATAACAGCCTCACGCTCCTGCTCATAAAGCGGCTTGAAACTGTCAGTCCACTCATGATGGTCATTCTTTCTGAGCAGACGGGTTATGGCCGGCAGTGTCACCTTACAGTCGCCAATCACAGCCACATCGGTCTTTATGCACTTGTCTATTTCAGAATGGTCGATGTCGAGGTGTATGACCTTGGCCTGCCGGGCATATGTTGATGTGAGTCCCGTAACACGGTCACTGAAACGCATTCCGATGGCGATGAGCACATCACACTCCTGTTCCTTGATGTTGGGTGCCAAATTGCCGTGCATGCCCAACATACCCATATTGAGCGGATGGTCTGTCGGTAAAGCCGACAAACCGAGCAGCGTACGGGCTGCGGGTATGTCTGCCTTTTCCAAAAACTCCACCAGCTCGTTGTGCGCTCCGCCCAATTCCACTCCCTGTCCAACAAGAGCCAAAGGGCGTTCCGCATTGTTTATCAGATCTGCTGCAGCGGCTATGGCAGTGGCGGACGGTTGGGGATAAGGCACATAGCTGCGTACAAAATCAACATGCTCAGGCTTCCATTCCGTAGTGGTTATCTGAGCGTTCTTCGGGAAGTCGAGTACCACCGGACCAGGCCGGCCCGTGCGGGCTATATAGAAAGCCTTGCTCACCGCCCATGCAATATCTTCCGCACGGCGAATCTGATAGCTCCATTTCGATATAGGCTGCGCCACTCCCACGAGGTCGACCTCCTGAAAGGCATCGGTGCCGAGTGCCGCCGTTCCCACCTGTCCGGCTATCACGACAATGGGTGTAGAATCAAGCATGGCATCGGCCACACCCGTAAGCGTATTGGTGGCGCCCGGACCGCTCGTTACTATGCATACCCCTACCTCACCGCTCACACGTGCATAGCCCTCGGCTGCGTGCGTGGCAGCCTGCTCGTGGCGCATCAGTATGTGATCGAACGTCTTCTTATCGCCCCTCGTATAGTCGTAAAGCGCGTCAAACACAGGCATTATCGAACCGCCGGGGTAACCGAAGATGGTATTCACACCCTCGTTCCTGAGGGCAAGCATAAGTGCTTCTGCTCCTGTAATCATATATTTCTGTTTCTTTTTTGGTTCTTTCAAGGAGTTATTTGGAGTTAACGGGAGTTATCGTTTCGCTGCGCTCCACTCAGGAGTTAAAGACAATAGTCCTATGTCTGTCTACCGAAGCGAAACGTCTGCAGCACACCACCCAAGCCATTGTCTTTAACTCCTGAGTGGAGCGCAGCGAAACGATAACTCCCGTTAACTCATTTAACTCCTAAAAAAACTCCTAACTTTCTTCTCACTCAATCACTCTCACCCCACCCCTGTCGGCCGAGCTTACGCTTCGGGCATATGCCCTCAGCGCTTTCGAAACCACACGGTCACGGGTGAGCGGTTGCTGCGGACGTGCGGCCAGTTCTTCGTCGGTGAGACGCACGTTAATCAAGCGGTTGGGAATGTCTATCTCGATAATGTCGCCATCCTTTATCTTTCCGATGTTTCCACCGGCAGCAGCTTCGGGAGACACGTGGCCTATACTCAGCCCGCTCGTACCACCGGAGAAACGTCCGTCGGTAATCAAGGCACATTCCTTGCCAAGGTGCATGCTCTTTATATAAGAAGTGGGATAGAGCATCTCCTGCATACCCGGCCCGCCCTTCGGACCCTCATAAATGATTACCACACAGTCACCGCTCTTCACTTTTCCACCGAGAATACCGTCACAAGCCGCTTCCTGCGAGTCAAACACCTTTGCCGGACCGCTGAACCGCCATATACTTTCGTCCACGCCGGCCGTCTTCACCACACATCCGTCCTGTGCGATGTTGCCGAAGAGCACAGCCAGCCCGCCGTCTTTAGTATAAGCATGGTCAAGGTCGCGGATACAACCACTGGCGCGGTCAGTGTCGAGCGTGTCCCACTGTGTGTCCTGGCTACCCATCTTCGTAGAGAAGCGTCCTCCGGGAGCACTCCGATATATCCTGTCTGCCTCGACATCCACCGTACTGCCAGTGATGTCATATTTCTCCATGGCCTCGGCCAGTGTCAGTCCGTCCACACGGCATGTGGCTCCGTCGAGAAGTCCGCCCTTGGCGAGTTCGTTCATTATACCGAGTATTCCGCCCGCCCGTCCGCACTCCTGCACGCTGTACTTCTGAGTATTGGGAGCCAACTTGCACAGGCACGGCACACGGCGGCTCAGACTGTCGATGTCCTTCATCGTAAATTCAACACCCGCCTCCTGCGCCACGGCCAGCAGATGGAGCACAGTGTTGGTGCTTCCGCCCATGGCTATGTCGAGAGTCATTGCGTTGAGGAACGCGTTGCGGGTGGCTATCGAGCGCGGCAAGACACTCTCATCGCCGTCCTCGTAATAAGCAAGCGCATTCTTCACCACTTGCCGCGCGGCGGCCTTGAACAGCTCCACGCGATTCTTGTGTGTGGCAAGAACAGTTCCGTTGCCGGGCAACGACAGTCCGATGGCCTCGGTGAGGGAGTTCATAGAATTGGCCGTAAACATGCCCGAGCAACTGCCGCAGCCGGGACAGGCACAGCCCTCTATCTCGGCCATATCCTCATCGCTCACCGACGGGTCGGCCCCTTTTACCATTGCCGTTATCAGGTCGGCATTCTCGCCGCGCCAGCGGCCGGCCTCCATCGGGCCTCCCGAGCAGAACACCGTCGGTATGTTGAGCCGCATCGAGGCCATAAGCATACCCGGCGTAACCTTGTCGCAATTGGATATGCAAATCATGGCGTCAGCCTTGTGGGCATTGACCATATACTCTACCGAATCAGCAATGATATCGCGCGAAGGCAGCGAGTAGAGCATACCGTCGTGTCCCATGGCAATACCGTCGTCAATAGCTATCGTATTGAATTCGGCCGCATAGCACCCCATAGACTCTATCTCCTGCTTGACAATCTGTCCTATCTCGTGCAGATGCGTGTGACCGGGAACAAATTGGGTGAACGAATTGACCACCGCAATGACAGGTTTGCCAAACTGCTCTCGTTTCATACCTGTAGCCACCCACAATGCGCGGGCTCCGGCCATCCGCCGTCCTTCGGTACATACGGCACTTCTTAACTTATGCTTCATATATTGTCTATAATTATTTTCGTGATTAGGTATGTTACGAATTTTATGCAAAGTTAATCGGTTTTTCCGTAACAGCCAATATTTTTCCAACTAACTTGCGGTAATATTTTGAAATCATAAGAAAAACAGGCTCAAAAATTACAAACTGAATCAAATATTGCACTATCAATGACGTTTTGTGCATAAACATCAGCCATTGTCAAGCATCATGAAGCACGGGCGGTGACAGAAAGACATGATGAACACGATACGGTACAACAGAAAAATATCTTCACAATTGTTGCTATATAAAGAAACTTTTAGTATCTTTGCAGAATGAAAGAAGAACGGAAAATCATAGCATACAAGCATTATTTTGCCGATTTTATAAAATCGTTAGGTAGTGCGGAAGCAAAGAAGGTGATATACGTGCTCGACATGCTTAAAACAAAAGAGCGCATAAGCACCAAGTTTGTGAAAGCGATACGCGACGGTCTGTATGAGATAAGAGTGGAATGCGCCGGAAATATATACCGTGTGTTTTTCATTTTCGATAATGGCAACATCATCATTCTGTTCAACGGCTTTCAAAAGAAGACGCAGAAAACACCTGCGAGTGAGATAAACAAAGCAATGAAACTAAAAGAAGAGTATTATGGAACTAAAAGAGATAGACAAAAACCTTTATAGTGTTGACGATTGGATGGATGAAAAGTTCGGCAAAGTGGGCACGCCCGAACGCGAGGAATTTCGCAAGGAGGCTTATGCGTACTGTGTGGGACAGATAATATCTGACGCGAGAAAGCAGGAAAAGGTCACCCAGAGCGAACTGGCAAAAAGGGTTGGCACGAACAAATCGTATATATCGAAGATTGAAAACGGAGTCATCGAGCCGGGCGTAGGGCTCTTCCTGCGCATCATCGACGCACTCGGACTGAAATTCGATATAGTCAAACCTATTATATAATGTAATATCCTATCCCCTCCCATTGGAGGGAGGCCGGGAGGACACTTTGTTATTTATTTTCTTAATTTTCCGCACTTTTTTATTTCCATTCTGGAAAAGCTGTAAGGCCCTCTCTGCTTTCTTTACACGCATTTCTTACATGGTTTTCTTGCCGTAAAGGCCTCCCGACCCTCCCATTACGGCGTTGTTGTCTTCCCGCGGCGGCCTCGTTGCAGAGCCGGGAGGCCCTTACGGCAACCTCGGGATGGCCTCTCTGCTTTTCTTACATGGCGCTATTGCGCGTCATTACGCGTAAGTAACTGATTATCAGTGCCTCCTATTTTGAACGAAAAATGCGCTATTTTGGGCCGTAGGCGGCAAAACGCGATTTTGTGCAGAACGACGAAGTGTTTTGTAAAGATATATCAGTCCCTCCTAACCTCCCCAAAGGGGAAGAACCGACCGCACATGGTAAACCATATTTCACCACGGTACGTCCCTACTTTGGGAACTGCGGCTGCAAATTCTTCATTTGAAAAAGATTCTTCACTCTTCATTCTTCACTCTTCATTTAAGATGATTCTTCATTTAAAATCGTTATTTTTGCATACGGATAAATACACATCAGACAATGGAGCCACGAAAATTCAACGTCAGCGAGTTCGGTTACAGCATCGAACAGACATTCGATACCGACGATACGGGCCGCAACCGCGCCGGCGGAGCATACACGCCCGAGTCGCAGGAACAGTTTTTTGAGGAGCTGGAGCGGGCACTTGCATTCGCCCCAAACCATCGCGCCGTGTACCGGATGATGGGCCGTACATACACTCGTGTTATCGACCTGCACACGGCTTTCACGCGCCTCAACCTCGTGGGAGCGTTTGCCAAGACCGACTATCTGCTGAAGGAGGGCCACGCCGACGCGGCGCTGGCGAAGGCGATAAACGACACCCGCACGCGGTTGCGACGGCAGGGCGAGATGACCGACGGCGAGATGGAGGAGTGGCACCGCCACGACTTCATGCACCTGTGCCTCTTTGTGGCCTATATATATAAGGTGGAGGTGCCGGAGGATTTGCGCCGGCAGTTCCCCACCGGGACGAAACAGCGGCAGAGCCGACGGCTGCTGGGCGAATATATGCGCGTGGTGGTGAACCGCTGGGACGACGAATACATATATGCCGACACTGCCGACGGAGACGGCAGAGAGGTACAGGTGTGCTATACCCACGGCAACACCATATACGACTACGACCGCTCGTATCTGCGCGACCTGATGTACCGCGGCGCACAGCTCAACCTGTTGCGCCCGAGGGCCGACACCGACGGCACCATCTATCCCGAGCTGTTCGTCTTCGAGCCCGACTATCTGGTGGACGTGAGCGCCGTGGCCCACTGCTTCACCCACTATGCCGAGTCGCCCTACGTGCATCTGCTGCGCAAGTTGCAGCCCGCGGCCTGTTCACAGCCCATATTGCTGGGTAACTTTGCCGGTCAGATGCTCGACGAGACGATACAGGACAAGGCGGGCACCGACCGGAACTACAGTGAGAGCGTGCGCACCTTCTTCAACGACAACGCCATGCAGCTCATTTCGGCGGGCGTGGACAAGTCGTTCCATACCGACGCCATGCAACAGAAACAGAACATAGACCATGCCATGCGAGTGCAGCTGCCTGGAGCGGTGAAACGGTATGACGCAGGCAACGGTGTGGTCGAGCCGTCGTTCTTCTCGGAGATGCTCGGTCTGCAAGGACGTATGGACTACATACAGACAGACCATGGAGTGATAATAGAGCAGAAGTCGGGCAAGGGCGCTTTTCCCTACGACAACTTCATCCGTCCGCGACACACGGAAGAGCACTATGTGCAGATATTACTGTACATGCTCATATTCAGATACAACTTCCGCGAGGTGTACGAGAAAAACCGGCGCGAACTGTTCCCTTTCCTTCTATACTCCCGCTACCGTGAGAGTCTGCTCGGAGTGGGCTTCGCTCCCGAACTGGTGTTCAGAGCGATGAAGCTGCGCAACAGAATAGCATGGACGGAGATGATGTACACCAGTGAGGGAGGATTCAGAATTCTGGAAAACATCACCGCCGAGAAGATGAACATGAAGAACGTGAAGGGACGGTTATGGGAAGAATGGCAGAAACCTCAGATAGACATGCTGATTACTCCTATACACGAAGCCGACACACTGGAACGCGACTACTTTTTCCGCTTCATGACGTTTGTTGCCAACGAGCACACTCTGTCAAAACTGGGCAACAAGTCAAAGGAGAACTCGGGATTTGCCGCCAAATGGCACGACTCGCTCGACGACAAACTGCAGGCCGGCAACATATATTGCAGACTGACCCTGATAAGTCCAACTGCCGATACCGAAGGACATGTGTCTATTGTCACCCTGCGCTTTGACGAACCGGAGGCAAACGACATGTCAAACTTCCGCACGGGCGACATCGTGATACTATACCCATACGATGAGGGCAAAGAACCCGACGCCCGAAAGAGCATGGTGTTCAGATGTATCATTGAGGACATCGGCACCGACACGCTCCGGCTCTGCCTGCGTCACAAGCAGGCCGGAGCGAAAGTCTTCGTACGCGACAAAGACAGGCCGTGGGCCGTAGAGCACGACTTTTTCGAGTCATCAATGGATTCACTCTACCGCGGACTGCATGCCTTTCTCCGTGCGCCACACTCGCGACGTGATCTGCTGATGCTACGCCGCGAACCCGAAACAGACACAAGGATTACATTGAAAGGCGACTACGGACAATTCAACGAACTTGCATTGCGGGTGAAGCAGGCACGCGACTTCTTCCTGATCATCGGGCCGCCGGGCACGGGCAAAACATCATTCGGCATGCTCTACACGCTGAAGGAAGAGCTGTTGGAGGAGGCGTCGAATGTAATTGTGCTGTCATATACCAACCGTGCTGTCGACGAAATTTGCAGCAAACTCGCAGCCGACGGAATCGACTTCATACGACTGGGCAGCCGGCTGAACTGCGCCGAGGCATATCGCAGCCACATGCTCGGCACACGGGTGGAAGGATGTGGAAATATAGCGGACGTGAAAGAGATGATAGCGGCGGCACGCGTCTTCGTGGGCACAGCCACGGCACTAAACGGCAACATGGCTCTTTTGGACATGAAACAGTTCTCGCTCGCAATAATAGACGAGGCGTCACAGATACTCGAACCTCATCTCATCGGGCTGCTAAGCGCCAATCACGGCACACCGTCCATACGCAAGTTCGTGATGATAGGCGACCACAAGCAACTGCCGGCCGTGGTGCAGCAGAGTGCCGAGGTGTCAGCGGTGAAGGAGCAAAGCCTGCGCAACATTCTGCTCACCGACTGCCGCCTGTCGCTTTTCGAACGACTGCTGCGACGCTACCACGACCGCGACGACGTGCGGTTCATGCTCAGCCGCCAGGGACGCATGCACCCCGACATTTCACATTTCCCCAACCGCGAGTTCTACGGCGGCCGCCTGTTGCCCGTGCCGCTACCGCACCAAAAGGGGGCCCTGCCGCCAACGGTCGATTCGTCCGACGGCATTGTCCGTCTGCTGCGCACACGGCGTATAGCCTTCATTGCCACAGAAACTCCCGACGATGATAATCTGGACAAAGTCAACACCGTGGAGGCCGAAATGATAGCGGCCACAGTAGTGAAGATTTATGAAATCGAACATGAGGGATTCGACGCCGACACTACCGTAGGCGTGATAGTGCCCTACCGCAACCAGATAGCCACCATACGCAGCTGCATAGCCCGCTACAGCATCAACGCACTGCACGACATCACAATCGACACCGTGGAGCGATTTCAAGGCAGCCAGCGACGGTATATCATCTACGGATTCACCATCCGCCATTATTATCAGCTGCGATTCCTTACCGACACCACTTTCGAAGATGTGGACGGCACCGTAGTCGACCGCAAGCTGAACGTTGCCATGACACGGGCCGAGGAGCATCTCATAATGCTGGGCCACGCCCCGCTACTGGCAAAAAGCCCCGTCTTCTCACGTCTGATGGACTTCATGCGGAAAAAAAACTGTTTCCTCGAGGTGGGAAGAAAAGAGTATGTGGCGGGAAAATTCTGAAGGAAGGCATTTTTACATGCCATTACTTTGCCAGTTCCAACTGGTTCTTTACCAATTCGTAATAATACCCCTTGGCTGCGACCAGTTCATCGTGACAGCCGTTCTCCACTATCCTTCCATGTCTGAGCACAATGATGTTGTCGGCATTCCTGACTGTTGAAAGGCGGTGGGCTATCACCAGCAGCGTACGGCCGGAAAACTCCCCTATGATGTTTTCCGTTATCTTACGTTCGTTCTCGGCATCAAGAGAACTTGTAGCCTCGTCCAAAAACATGTATGCCGGACGCTTGTATATGGCACGAGCAATCATTATCCGCTGTTTTTCACCACCACTTACACCATACCCATCGGCACCGATACGAGTATTCATACCAAGTGGCAGACTGTCTATATATTCGGTGAGACAGGCCATTTCCAGGGCTTTATCCAGCCTTTCCCTATCGTATTCCTCACCCAATATAATATTGTTCTTGATTGTATCGGAGAATATGAAGTTTTCCTGCATAACTATGCCGGAAGCCTTTCTTATGGAATCAGCCTTGTAGACACTGATGTCCTCTCCCCCTACTGTGATTTGTCCCCCGACTGGACTGTAGAATTTCAGCAGTAGTTTCATTAGTGTGGTCTTTCCGCTTCCGCTCTCACCGACAATAGCCGTCATTTTGCCGGCCGGTATCTTCACACTGACGTCATACAGGGCCGCCTTTCCCGTACTGCCTGTATATCTGAACGTGAGATGTTCCATTTCAATATCCATAGGCCGGTCTGAAGGCAGAACGGCCAAATCGTCGGTATCCTCGTTCCTGCAAAGATAGACTTCTTCTGAACGTTCAAGACTTATCTTTGCGTCCTGAAACTGCTGCAAGAAACCTGTGAGTTGTGCCAAAGGTCCGTTTACCAGACCTATTATGGTGGAAATGCTCATCATCATGCCAAGTGTAAGATTTCCGTCAACAACCTCCGCTGCAATCCAATACGTTATAAGTATATTGCGGATTTGCCCTATCATGGCATATCCGGTCTCCTGTATCTGTCCTAAACGCAACACTTTCTTCCCCATCCTATATCTCTCTTCCTGCATCCTTTGCCATTCCTCTATCTTATATTGACTGTATGCATTGATCTTGATGTCGGTTATACCGTTCATCATCTCATACAACTTATTTTGGTTTTTGGCTGCAATTCTGAAATTTTCATAATCCAAAGATTTCCTTTTTTCCCAAAAATGGCTCATCCACAGAGCGCTCAAGGCGGTAAGCGCAAGATAGGCCGCAAGAACAGCCATGCTGTAATATCCGATAACGGTAAGCAACACGAAAGCTGAAACTATGGAAAAAGCAATCTGCATGGTGGAACCGGTGGCAAATCCCTGCAGGCGGGCATGGTCACCGATGCGCTGGTTGTAGTCGCCCACGCTCTTTGTCTCGAAAAATGTCATGGGAAGACGGAGCAACTTGCTGAGATAATCCTGAAGAATATTTATGTTTATCCGTGTAACCATATACAGCGTAACCCAACTGCTGATGATATTCATGGAAAATGAACCAATGAAAATGAATATCTGGGCAATTAGCAACGATGTTATCACAGTCATGTCACGGCGGCCTATACCTATATCGACCATTGCTTGAGTAAGAAACGGGACTACCAATGACAAAAGGATACCTAACGACATGCCGAAAGCAATGACCATCAACTCACGCTTGAATGGCCACACATACTTACGGGCAAACCTTACCAGACTGTGCTTCTCCTTCACCGCTTCCCGCTCAAAAAAATCATCGGCTGGCTCACACGCCACTGCCACACCCTTGCTATCATTCAGCCAATAACCGGAAAACTCTTTTTCACTGAATGTATGCCGGCCGTATGCGGGATTGGCCACGCAATACTTCCACTCCCCGCCAATACGGCTTTTCTTCACATCATACAGCACGACAAAATGGTTTTGCTCCCAATGTAGTATGGCTGGAAGTGGACATTTGTCCCTCAGTTGTTCTATTGTCATTTCAAAAGAAGCCGAACGTATCCCGATTTCTTTCATGGCATTGCGTATACCGGCCACACTGACCCGATACATCCGGTGCAATCTTCCGTGCAAACACATCTTTGTCTTTCACTATACCCGGCAGGTCGCTCATATCGAGCACTGCCGGACGGCTGTTGTTGCGTGTCTCCCAGCAGATATATCTCAGATCGTAATTGACAACAGTCGGTGCCAGTTTGGGATTGTTCATGATGACTGTCTGTGCAAAACTCTCGTCGGGAAAAAGTGTGTCCGTATAATATCGCTCTATGAAACCGCTTTGTCCTATCATATATTCCACACATTCACGTGTCAGACTCCACCATGCCGGTCCTCCATATAACGGCACATCGGGCAACACCCTGTACTCATGTAACTTTTTCTGCTGTTCCAGTTCTTTATGGTATTGACTGTTGTCTTCCGGTTTTACCCTTATGTCATACTTCTCAAGTCTATGGTAAAACACAATCTTGTCATAAGGATTCTTCGATATATCACCATTTTTCTCCCATTTACAGTAATTCAAAAATTCCTACCCCTATTCTTCACGAAGAAACGTTTGAATGTGTCCACGTCTTTTGTCAAAGCATCCGCATCGCTTATCAAGTGCAGATATTCCACATCGCCATACTTCAACGCCTCTTCACACAACCGGAGCGTGGCTCTTACTATGCCATAGCTTGCCCAGCAAACCGGGAAAACCTGTCCCACATAGCATACATTCGGTAGACTCTCCAGCGAGTACCTGTCCTCCTGAGTCAGTACGGATTTCCTGTCCCAGTGTATGAAGATGCGGAAATCATCATCAAACCGCTTTACGAGCTGCCTCACATATTCTATGTTATGATAGGCAATTATAAGGATGGCATGTTTCATATACTATTTCTTTTTCGGTTGTTTGTTCAGCTTGTAAACAGCACGCAGCATGGCATACTGCGGAATGCTGTTCACCCATGTCTCCACACGTCCCTGACCGTTGATGGTATAGTTGATGTTGCTCAGATTGCCCAATATGTCGAAGCCCTCAAGTGCAACGGTGAACCGCCCCTTATCGAAACTCTTTGCCAATCGGGCGTTCCACACCAGCTCGTCGGTGTTCATCGAACGGTTGCTGTAGCCCCGGCGGCTGTACATCGTCAGATCGGTTGAAAACTCTATGCCCCAAGGAAGATTCAACAGAGCATTCATGCCATAGTCAATGTTGGCCGCATTGATGCTTTGAAAACCCTCACGACTGTTACGGACATTGGAATAGCCGACACGGCCTCGCACTCCCACCTTATTCTTTCCGAAACGGTAGTCCATTCTCAGGTTCTCCCGGGCCCACACCTGACGCACAATGCTGCGAGACGGGGCCACAGCGGCATCAAGACTGACAAGGTCAACGTTATGACCATGATCGACCTCGGTGGCGGTGCTCAACGTAACACGCCGCTTACGGTCGACGGGAGTGGTGAAATATACATGCAGCCAAACGTCCCAGTTGCCATCAACATTATCTGGCTGATAGGTGCGTATGCCTGTTGTCTTGTCGTAAACATAACCCATGGCAACGGCATCGTCCACATGTGAGTAGCCGGCGTTGGCAGAAAGCATCCTGCCCGTGCCTTGCAGCCATTTGTCGGCACGATAGCGGAAATCGATGCGGTGACGCAAAGTATTCTTCAGATTCGGATTTCCGAGGTGGATGTTCAGCGGGTCGCTGTCGAACATCATATCGATGAGATTGAACATATCGGGAGTGTTCACCGTCATACTGTAGTCAAGGTGTAGCTCGTGACGGTAGCCTGGAGTATTATAGGACGAGTTGAAACGAGGAGAAGGCAGCCATCGGCCTATGCATCGGCGGTTGTCAATGAGCCCGACAAAGTGCATACGTTTGTCCTCGTAAGTATGGGCGAAAGGCTCCACGCGGATATACAGGCGGCTCTCGTTGCCTTTCCTGTTTTTCCAGCGTTTGTAGTTGAGCATGATGACAAACGAGAGATAGTGTGTAGTGATGTGTTGCTCGGTACGGTAGCTGTTACGTGGGTCGAGAATGCGCATCAGATTGTCGGTTACTGACGGCAACAAATCATCACCCATTCCCAATGAATCCGGCATATTGTAACCATAAAGGGTATTGGTTTTCTTCTCATAACGATGCGACATGCTGTAAAAAGGCCGCAACAACCAATTCTTGGTCCTGATGTAATACTCTGCACTGAAATTATAATTGTACTTATGTCTGTCCATATCCGTATATTGGTCCCGAAAATCATTGTTCCCCGCCGCATAATTCAAGAAATATCTGTCAAACGACTCGAAGCCTGAATTTTCATGGCTCGTGGCTGCTACAATAAAAAGACCATCTTCTGTATGTGGCATTTTTATGGAGCTGTTTATGGTTACTTGGCTTTTCATATAGTTCCCTTTTCCACTAAATATCCTCAACTCCCTGTTCAACAGAGCCATACTGCCGGTGTTGCCGGTAAACAAGCTGTCGTACAACATACTATAGACTGATGGTGACTGCGAAAATGTGCCGCTCAACCGGTTGTAGTCTGACTCGGTTCGCTGATACCGGAAAAAAGGTTTTATCAAAATATAGTTATACCATTTTTCCTTTCCCAAATAAAGTTTCAGACTGTTGTCGGTCAATATTTCTGTTTCCTTGTTATCGGCATTATACCACGATCGATCGTATGTATCACCATCCGGAAGAAAATTCTGTTGTTCTCTCCGACTTTGATAGTCGTTGCCGGTATTTTTTGCCTGTACGAATCCCTCAAAGTCGTATCTTTTCCATTTGTCCGATATATTGTAATCGAAGCCTCCCATTTTGGTTGCCGTAAGACCGCCATTAAGATCCGACGGTGACCACTCTCCGTTTTTGCCGGGCTTGCGCTTGTCATTAAGATTGTTGATATTGGCAAAAAAAGACAGGCGTGAATTTGGAGTGAATCTAAGCGCGAACAGTCTTCCGAGATAGCGGTCTTCTGTTCCTCCTCCCAGTTCAGCATTGGCAAACCACCCTATCTCATATTCGCGTTTTATCTGAACATCCATAACATAACGTCCCTCATCAACTTTCGTACCCAACATTTTGCTTAAATCACTTTCCTCTTCATATACTTTGAGGTTTTTTACCGTATATGCCGGCAGATTCTCAAGCAAGACTTCATTCTTGCCTTTGAAAAAATCCTTGCCGTTGAGCAGAAGATTATCCACAAACCGCCCGTTCACATATATACGTCCGTCGTCTTTCAGTTCCACTCCGGGCAACTGACTTATAAGAGCATCAAGCATTGAGCCTTCGGCCAGTTGGAAGGCATCAGCATTATACACAAGCGTATCTCCCTTATAGAAGAACTTAACTTTGGTCGACTTTACTACGATTCCGCCAAGCGCTATTTCTTTTTCTTTCATGCTAAGCCTGCGCATCACCACATCTCCCAATGACACATTATTCGCCCGACCATAAAAAGATACTGAAACCGGCCGGTATTCCGTCTTATAATCAGGATGAGAAAAACGAACAATAAATTCTTTCTTTGTTCCGCGCAAGCCCTTGACATCAATAAGGAAGAAATTTCCCGTCCAACCGGGTTTATATCCGGTACTCAAGCATGAATCAACCAAAGTACTGTCAAGATCAAGTACCTCCATCTTGATATTTTCCTCAATCATTTTTCTTGTAAACGAATGTACCAAAACGCCTCTTATGGTGGTCGTCCCTTCTTTCTGGGCAAGAGCAGTGGTATTACCAGAAAGTAATATTACTATAGAAATCAGTAATATGTGTATAATACTATATTCTTTCATACTTGTGTTTATCTTATAAAGTCATCCATGACCATGAACAAAAGTTTCCATTTGCATTTCGAGTAATGCGAGTTTGTTGTCCGTATGGAATATGTGAGGACCATACTGATGAACATGAATCCCTTCGGTCTCTGTGCAATACACGTTGCCACCCAAATGAGAACGCCGATCTATCACAAGACAACGTTTGCCACGCTGTAAAGCAATATAAGCAAACACAGCATTGTGCAGTCCTGCGCCAACCAATAGATAGTCATACTCACTTTTCATGGTACATGATATTATTATGTCATAATTTCAACTGCCCGTAGAACAAATATACACCACACTTAATCTTGTATTCATCTATGCAAAAAGTTTCTCCGACAGTACTACAGCACCATCATCTGCAAAATACAATTGACATTGAACAGTAATTAAAGTGCAACAAATACATTCTTATTCATAGGTTATAAATCAGTTACAAATATATTCAAAATAATTGATATAAAAAAATATCATCGGGTGTTTTTAATATATTTAACATTAATTCTATATAAAAGTAAGTAAAAATAATTGATTGTACTATTTTCCACCCTCTAATTGAATATTTATATGCATATATTTTATATCCAACGCACGTTATTTCACCACCATTTTTATCAACAATATACATCAAAAAGAATATTACAACCAATCACTGGTGCTTCGAATTGATCCGTCGTTTTCTGAAAACCATACCATGACCAATGGACAGTCATTGCTGTCACGGCATATACATTCCATTCAGACAACAGACCTGCATTGCTCACAGACCGTTCCATGATGTCGTAACAGGCTGCGAAATCACGGAATACAGTGTCCTTCTGCACTTCCAGATCAACGTTTTTATATATTGCAGTCCGCTAAACTTTCCACGGTCATGTGAACGTCACACCGTTATCTCGCCCGAACCGTAGCAACGATGGTGCCGTTCGTCGTAGACCACACAAAACTGACCCGGCGCCACGCCCTGTATGGGCTGTTCGGCATGCACGATGTAGCTGCCGGGGCCCGTCTGCTCGAGCACGGCGGGATGATATTCGGGCGTGTGGCGTATCTTGAATGTTATGCGCTGCATGTCCACAGGCATGGTGAGAAAGTGGAAGTCGTGGATAGGAAAATCCTGACGGTAGGCCGTGCGCGGCTCGAAGCCGTGGCTCACATACAGTATGTTGCGCTCCACGTCCTTCTTCACGGCATACCACGGGCCACCGCCGAAACCGAGGCCGTGGCGCTGACCGATGGTGTGGAACCATAGTCCGCGGTGGCTGCCTATGCGCTTGCCAGTCTCCAGTTCGAGCACGTCGCCCGGCCGCTCGCCGAGATAGCGGCGCAGATAGTCGTTGTAGTTCACCTTGCCGAGAAAGCAGATGCCCTGCGAATCCTTGCGGCGGGCTGTGACAAGATGCTCACGCAAGGCTATCTCCCTCACCTCGTCCTTTACATAATGTCCTATCGGGAAGAGCGCCTTGCGTAGCTGCCAGTCGTATATCTGCGCGAGAAAGTCGGTCTGGTCTTTCACCGGGTCGGGACTGGTTACGAGCCACTTACGGCCCTCCGCGTCCGTTTCGGTACAAGCATAGTGACCGGTGGCAATGAGGTCGTAGTCGCGGCCCCGCTTCTCGTGAAACGCCCCGAACTTTATCAGTCTGTTGCACATCACGTCGGGATTGGGCGTGAAGCCCGCACGCACCTTGTCCATCGTGTAGCGCGTCACGCGGTCCCAATACTCCTTGTGACAGTCCACCACCTCAAGCCGGCAGCCGTAGCGCGACGCCACTGCCGTAGCCATTTCAAGGTCTTCCTCACTCGTACAGTCCCATTCGGCCTCTTCTTCCGGCCCTATCTTTATATAGAAGCAATCGGGCTTGAGGCCACGACGCGCCAGTTCGTACACCACCACCGAGCTGTCCACTCCTCCCGAGAGCAGCACGGCTATCTTCTTTTCCACAATATTGTCTGTTGTATTCATATCATAAAAACGTCAATCTGTACATACGACTGTATGAAACGGCATGACGAAAAAACGTAGCCGCTTTAAAATCTGCCTTTAATAAAAATCAAAAAGCCTCACGATATTTGTTCTCGTCCTTATCGTCGAGCATGCTCAGGTACGACTGGTAGCGGCTTTCGGCGATATAGTGTTCCTCCAAAGCACGCAGCACGGCACAACCAGGCTCATGGCGGTGGGTGCAGTTGCTGAAACGGCAGTCTTTGGAAAACCGGAATATGTCACGGAAATAGCCCGTCAGTTCCTCCGGCTCTATGTCGAACGTACCGAAGCCCTTTATGCCCGGCGTATCTATGATATATCCATCGGCATGCACATTGCCATCGGTATTACTGTCTTGTGTGGCAGACGGAGAACCGCCGGCACGCGGCAAAGGCAGCATCTCGCTGAAAGTAGTGGTGTGCATGCCCGTGTTGTGAGCGTCGCTGATTTCTGCCGTACGCAGATTTGCACCCGGCAGTATGCTGTTGATAAGCGTCGACTTGCCCACACCGCTGTTACCGCTGAGCACCGTAATCTTGCCGGCAAGCAACTCACGCAGCCCATCGATGCCGCTGCCTGTGGCAGCCGAAACGGCACGACACTCATAGCCAATGTTCTCGTAAAGGGCTATCACCATTTCCTGATACCGACGCTCATCGTCATCGAGTATATCAGTCTTGTTGAACACCATAACCACAGGAACACGATAAGCCTCGGCCGATGCAAGAAAACGGTCGATAAACGTAGTGCTGGTCTGCGGACGGTTGACCGTGACCACAAGCATGGCCTGGTCGACATTGGCAGCAATGATATGACTTTGCTTCGACAGATTGGGCGACTTGCGTATGATATAGTTGCGACGTTCCTCTATAGCAGTGATAAAAGCTGTTCCCTCGTTATTGGGTACAATCTCCACCCTGTCGCCTACGGCCACAGGATTGGTGCTGCGGATGCCTTTCAGGCGAAAGTTGCCTTTTATCTTACAATCCACCTGCCTGCCTTCATCAGTCTTTACCGTATACCAGCTACCGGTGTTTCTTATTACCAAACCTTTCATATCCTGTTTTTTACTTTATCTTCAGGAGTTAAAAGAATTGTACCATTTATATTCAACGTTTATACCTGTATATTTAAGTTCATACCTATGGAAGTAGGCAGACGCCCTGCAAGGGCAACAAGCACATAGCCCGGGGCAGAGCGTAGCGGCACCCCAGGGATTCATACATTGGAATTCCCTGCGTCCTGAAAGGACAAAAGCGTTAATAGCCATACATATTATCTTTGTGCGCTTTTGCCCTTTCAGGGCGTTGAAAATTGTCCGATCTTTGAATCCCGGGGTGCCGCTACGCTCTGCCCCGGGCTATGTGCTTGTTGCCCTTGCAGGGCGTCTGCCTACTTACATAGGTATAAACGTCTGAACAAAACGGTAAAACCCCATTTAATTCCTTAAAACAAAAGCGGATTAAACCGTCATTATCTCCTTGTTCTTTGCGGCAAGCAGATCGTCAACCTTCTTGATATACTTGTCATGAACTTTCTGAAGTTCGTTCTCGGCATCCTTCTCTACATCTTCGGACAGTCCGTCCTTTATCGCCTTCTTCAACTTGTCCTTCAGTTCACCCCGCACATTACGGATCTGCACCTTTATGTTCTCGCCATACTTGTTGCACTGCTTGGCCAGTTCCTTGCGGCGTTCCTCTGTAGGCTGCGGTATTCCCAGACGGATCATTTCACCGTTGTTCTCGGGAGTGATGCCGACATCGCTGTCCATGATAGCCTTCTCGATGCTGCGTATCATCTTCTTGTCCCAAGGACGGATGGCTATCGAGCGGGCATCGGGGGTTGACACTGTTGCCACCTGATTGAGAGGTACCATCGAGCCATAGGACTCCACTTTAACACCGTCAAGAATGGCAACGTTGGCACGGCCTGCACGCACACGCGACAACTGTTCGTCAAGGAACATCACGGCCATCTCCATCTTCTCCTCAGCCGAGGTCAATGTTTCTTTTACGTCTATCATAATATATAAATGTGTATATGTTTGTTTCGTTTTACAAATGTAAGTATTTAATTCCACACGTACAAGTAATTAAGTTTTTTTTTCTAAAAAGCCATAGCACAACAACTGCCCGTCAGGCGCAAGAACGTCGGATCTAATCCCGCGTTTTCTCGCCATGACAGAGTTGGAGCAAGTTTCACTCTTCCCATACAGCTTGACGAACACGCCCCTCTCCATTATGAACACAGCCCAACGAAAATACATCATTATTAACACACAAGGCAATGCCTGTTCCGGGATATTTCCGTATCTTTGCCCAGTCATTCACTAACACAACAACAATTATGAAGAAATTAGCAAAACAACTCACAGACCTTATCGGAAACACACCGCTGCTTGAACTCGGCAAATTCTCGGCACATAACGGAATCGATAAAGCAATAATAGCCAAAGTGGAATACTTCAATCCAGGTGGCAGCGTAAAAGACCGCATAGCCTTGGCGATGATAGAAGATGCCGAACGCTCCGGCTTTCTGAAACCCGGCGCCACCATCATCGAGCCCACAAGCGGAAACACCGGCGTCGGACTGTCACTGGTATCGGCTGTAAAGGGCTATAGGCTTATACTGACCATGCCCGACACGATGAGCATAGAACGCCGCAACCTCGTCAAGGCATACGGAGCCGAAGTGCACCTCACGCCCGGTGCGGAAGGCATGGCCGGGGCCATCAGAGCTGCCGAAGAGCTGCGCGACTCCATTCCCGGTTCCGTGATACTACAGCAATTTGAAAACAAAGCCAACCCGAAGAAACATTATGACACCACCGCCAACGAGATATGGAGTGACACCGACGGCAACATAGACGTCTTTGTGGCCGGTGTGGGCACGGGGGGCACCATATCGGGCGTGGCGCGCCGCTTGAAAGAGCTCAACCCCAACATCAAGATAATAGCCGTCGAACCGTCATCGTCGCCGGTACTCAGCGGCGGCAAAGCCGGCCCCCACAAGATTCAGGGCATCGGTGCGGGCTTCATTCCGGCTATATACGATGCCGATCTGATAGACGAGGTGGTAGACGTGGACAACGACGACGCCATACGCGCCGGCCGCCAACTGGCCATGCAAGAAGGACTGCTCGTTGGAATCTCATCGGGAGCCGCCGCATTTGCCGCCACCGAAATAGCCCGGCGTACGGAATACGAAAACAAGAACATCGTGGTGTTGTTGCCCGACACAGGCGAACGATATCTGTCAACGGTGCTCTATGCCTTCGACGAATATCCGCTCTAACCGGAAGTGGGGATGTCGCATAATTCATGCCCGTTAAGTCGGAATCATACGGCATGTGCTATATTCCCGGCACGCCGGCATTCATATTTTTCTTTACTTTAACATATGTTAAACGACATCCGAATCGCTGTTTTCCGGTTACGGCCCGAAAACAGCGATTTTTTGCGTCAAAAGGGAAGCGCTGACTGTCAGCACTTTACGCCGGCACAGCTTTGTCAAGAAAGCAGAGAGGGCCTTATCACCATGCAATAAGGCCCTTACGGCACTGCAACGGAGGCCTCGTCGCACCACGAAACGGCCGTTACGGGATTGCAGGGAGGGCCTTACGGCAAGTTGACCATGCCAAAAACGTATGTAAAGAAAGCAGAGACGGCCTCTCGGCTTTTCTATTTCACGGAAAAAGAAATGCAAAAAATTAAGAATTAACAAGACAAACACCGACATCCAGGCACTTCACGCCGTCAGTGACAAAAGAAAAACACGGATTTATTTGGTTATTAGTTTGGTTTTCAGTATCTTTGTGCAATAAAAAACATATCATTATTAATCTAATGACACTATTAAATGTCCACAAGAATACTCTCGATATACTGCATAATAATCATATGTCTTTCGGCTGTCAGCGTAAAGACAAGAGCACAGAATGAGCGTCTGCCACAATACACATTGGAACACCCGCTCATATATGAAGACATTTGGGATTTGCCGCCATACACATTCCTCACGAAAGAAGGAGACCCTGCCGGATTCAATATCGACCTGATAAAAACGATACTGAAAAGGCTCGACATACCATACATCATACGTCTGAAACCTACAGCCGAGGCATATCAAGATCTGAAAAACGGCAAGTCAACCCTGATGCTGGGTATGCACACCGACTATCATTCACAATTCGGACGCTATGGCAATTCGGTCGTGGCACTGTTCACACACGGAGTGGCACATTCAGCCGACCAATATTGTGACATAGAAGACATGAACGACCTGAAAAAGCATAAGGTAGTGGTCCAGAACAACAGTTTCAGCCACCGCAAGATGGTGACTGACGGAATGGAAGAATATGCAATGCCGTCCAACGACATTTACGACGCTATGAAGCAAGTGGACTCGCGGGACAGCGGGCAAGTACTGTGGAACACGTTGTCTCTGAAATACGTCATAAAGAACTACAATCTGAAGAATCTCACAATCTCTCCAATCAATATTCCAAACGGCGAATACCGGTTCATGTCACATGACATGAAACTGCTCAGTATGATAGACAGCGTATATGAGGTGATGACCATCAACGAAGAGCTGCAACCCATGCGGAACAAGTGGTTCTATCCGGAAGTGAAGCCGAGCCGGATACCCAATTATGTATGGTACATTGCCGGAGGGCTGGCACTTACGGTGATAATACTGATGGTGTACCACAAGGCACACAAAATAATGGAAAACAACTTGAAACGAGACAACGAGAACCTTAACAAGCGTCTGTCACTATACATGCGCTCGGCAAAGATACAGATGTGGACATACGATATCCGACATAACATATTCACAACATTCAAACCCGACGGAGACATACGTGAGATTTACAAAGAAGCAAGTTTCGCCATGTTCTTCAATCCCGAAGATTTCAACAACATACGCAAGGCAATACAAGAAATATCCGACGGACATACAACATCGAAAACCATGCTGACACGGGGTCACAAATTTGAGACGGAATACGAAAACGAACTGTATTTCAACATAAAGATTTCCATATTACACACCAAGGACGACAAACCCGACATATTGCTCGGAACCCAACAGGACGTTACCGACGAACACCGCAAACAGCTTGAGACACAGAATTTGCTGATACGTTTCCAAACCGTGTTCAACACAGTGAATGTGGATATGGCCGTATATGACAGTAACGGAATATTGACAAATATCAATACCTGTGCACGCAAGACATTTACAGGCAAGGAAGAACGCTTCAACAGCCAGACAGACATCAACAATGTGCTCAACAATGTGGCATTCGACATGAAGAGCCCGGAAACAGTGTATGCTTCGTCAATAATAGACCACAACAACGAAAAGACCGACGCACACAAACAGTCTGTAATGCCGGGACACATCAAGAACTACGAAATGATGGTGTTGCCAATATTGCAGGACGAAGGCAACCTGATAGGATATTTCGTAACAGGAAGAGACGTGACCGAACTGGCAGAAAGCATAAAAAAAGAAAAAGAAGAAGCCAAATTCATAAAAAAGGCTTCGGAACAACTGACCGAATATCTCAACAACATAAATTACGCGCTCAGCGTGAGCCGTATCTGGCTGGTGAACTACAATCCCGACAAGGAACAGATAGAAATAACGCACGATCTGAAGAAGCCGGTGATGAAGCTGTCGCAACTGAGAGCCACAAGCAAACTGGTCAACCCTGACAAGCACAGATTCATGAAACTGATAAACAACATGGACAGACGCAAAACCAAAACGTTCTGCATAAAAGTGAAAACAATATTCAATGACAGCCACAAACGGGACATATATCTGCAAGTGAACGGAGTACCCATCTACGACAGCAACGGGCATCTGGACCATTACTTCGGACTATGCCGGGACGTCAGTGTATTCGAGGAGACCGAAACACGCCTTCTGGAAGAGAGAGAGAAAGCGCAAGCGGCAGAAACAGTCAAGAACACGTTCATGAAAAACATGAGCTATGAGATACGTACACCACTCAACACTGTGGTAGGATTTGCAGAACTGTTCAACACAGAACACGATCCGGCCGACGAACCGCTTTTCATGGCTGAGATAAAGAAAAACTCAAACATACTGTTGCGGCTCATCAACGACATACTTTTCCTCTCACGGCTCGATGCCGACATGGTGGAAATAAAAAAAATGCCGGCAGACTTCGCTGAAATATTTGACGCACACTGCATGATAGGCTGGAACATGGAAATAAGCAATGACGTAAAGACCGTAATTGAAAACGATTACGAACATCTCGTGGTAGACATAGACGCAGGATATGTGGGACAAGTGATAGAGATTGTAGCGTCGAACGCAGCCCACTTCACCAAAACCGGCGTAATACACTGTCACTACGAATATCACCACGACGAACTCGTGATATGTGTGAAGGACACGGGAATAGGCATAGACGAGGACACGCTCAAAAAGCTCTTTGAACGTGAAGAGCTGTATGAAGACGTTGACCGTTGCAGTATACGTCTCGGACTGATGATATGCAAAAAACTTGTGGAAAAAATGGGCGGACGATTCGACATGGAATCGGAATTGGGCAACGGTACCACCGTATGGATAACCATACCATGCGAAGTAACGGCAAACAAGAAAAAGAACAATTTGATCTGATGACAGACGATATGACTACAAAAGCATTTCATACCATATATATACACCTGACGGCAGTTCTGATAATGATGTCAGGGTGCTGTACGTCACTGTATGCCAAAGACAAGACAAACATATTGGACTACACTGAGCAGCGGCCGTTGAGAATCGTGTCCGACTGGAACCTCGCACCGTATGAGTACTACAGCATGAATGGAGAACCCGACGGATACAACATAGAAGTGCTGGAGACCATACTTGACAAACTGGACATACCCCACGTGTTCATGCTAAAGAAATGGGAACAGGCCGTAAAACTGTTTGACAATGGAGAGGCCGACCTCATAATAGAGCCTTTCAACAACAGATACAAATATAAAAACACCACTTTCCGCGGCAGGAAAACCCTGTCCACATATAAAATCAAGATCATATACCGTCGGGGGACAAAACCTGTAACAAGACTCAAGGACATAGACAAAAACTCCAAAGTGGCATTGAAAAAATACGATTATTCAACGTTCATCGCTCTTGAGCGAAACGACATAAACAACAGCCAGCTTATATTCAAGACGCCCAAAGAGGCCCTGCAAGGAGTGAACAACGGGACATACCAATACTTCATCTGGGGAGAGAGACCTGCCACCAAGATGATAAAGGGGCTCAATCTGAACAAGCTGGCAATGAGCGACATCGACATTCAGGGTGGAGACATGCGCTTTGTCAGCCACAACAAACAGCTCATCGATGAACTTGACGAGCAATTTGCCCGCATGGAACAGTCGGGACAGATAAACAACATACGCAACAAATGGTTTTATCCGGAAAGACTGCAAAACGACGCGTCACCCACTTCACTGTTTATCATCGCCATAATAACTGTCTGCATAATAGCAATAACAATAACCAACAGGATGATTAAGGCAAGAATCAAAGAAAACATGCAGAACATATTGGAGAAAAACAAGATAATGCAGGAAGCGCTGAACATGAGCGACGGTTACGTGGTCCGGCTTGACATAATCCATCCTATGGTTTACAATATACATGGAAATCATCTGCCACCGTCAAGAATAACCGCACAGGAATATCAGGACCGGATACATCCGGACGACAGGAAAGCCATGTGGCAATACACCGAAAATATCATAAACAGGAAGTACCGGGGTGACGGCATGAAATACAGATACAATACAGGAACAAAAGAGAATCCGATATGGCGGATTATGTACAACCAGTCGACAGTGGAAATCAACAAAAACGGTAAAGTAACAAACATAATAAGCACACTGAGTGACATCACGGAAAAACAGGAAAATGAACAAAAGAGCCGTGAACTGGCTGACAAATACAACAAAATATTCGAAATGTCCATAATAGGAATGGCATTGTACGACAAGCACGGCCATCTTATAAGCACCAACAAAAGAATGCGCAGTCTGATGAAGTTTGAAAATAACAACGACGAGTTTTACCGCAACAAGAACCTCTTCGGATTTACACACATACACAACTGCATATCACCGGAAAACATCGAAGATGTAAACTGCTGCGCAAGAATAAACATTCCCGAGCGCGGAGTGCTGGAATACGCGGAAATGTTCATACGCCCGATAAGGAACCAGAAACAGGAACTCGTGTACATTCTTCTCACCATGCGGTCCATAAGCGAAGAACGCAACATCTATCTGCAACGCAGCGAGAACAACAAGAAGATACGCACATTGTACATGAAGATAGCCAAAGCCGAAGAAGAACTGCGCTATCTGCTAAACGAGAGCGACATGAAAGTATGGCATTCTTCATTTGCAAACCGCGAGATAACATTCTTCAAGGACCCGCGCAACTACGAGAAAAAAATAAGCTTCGACGACTTCGTGGAACATGTGATCGACGAGAACGACAAACCGCTGGTACGGAATTTCATCGAACTGCTGCACAACGACATAACACCAAAGACAAGGGAACTCAACATGAGAGACCTGTTCAGTGACAACGGACAAAGACGCTGTTACTCCGTCAACAGGATACCGGAATACGACGACAAGGGCAACGTAACGGGATATTTCGGACTCATCCGCGACATAACCGATATCATACAGGCTCAGGACAAACTGCGCGAAGAAACCAGGAAAGCCAACGAGTCAGAACAGCAGAAGAGCATATTCCTGGCCAATATGAGCCATGAAATACGTACACCGCTAAATGCCATCGTCGGATTCTGCGACCTGCTGTCGACAATAGACAGTCCTGACGAAAGAAAAGAGTTCATACGCATAATTCACAATAACTGCAACATGCTGCTCCACCTTATAAACGACATACTGATGGTATCAACGATAGATTCGGCCGGTCTTACCATAGAACGCCGTGACATTGATTTTGCCGGATCATTCGATGAGGTGTGCTCGACACTGGCACAACAGGTTGCGGAAAAAGGACTTGAATTCATCAAAGAAAACCCATGTACCTCATTGTGGGCCAAAATGGACTTTGACAGAACACAGCAAGTCATCATCAATTTCATTACAAACGCCATAAAGCACACATCACAGGGACATATACGTCTCGGATACAGACCCGAGAACGGCGGTATACGCATATACTGCGAAGACACCGGCAGCGGCATTCCAAAGGAGAAGTGTGAAGACGTGTTCAAACGTTTCGTGAAGCTCAACGACTTCGTACAGGGCACCGGCCTCGGACTGAGCATCTGTAAAGCCATTGCCGACGGATACGGAGGCGACATCGGCGTAAAGTCAGACACCGGTCAGGGAGCCACATTCTGGATATGGATACCGTGCGAGACAAGCAAACTTGTGTATAAAGAATGACAACAGCAACAACCTATAAAGCAATAATAATATGCAAATCAGCAAATATGTCTTAGCCAACGACCGCGACATGCAGTGGGGACTCACCGTGAGTACCGTAGGATATGAAGAGATAGCCCCGGGCGACCCCTATCCCACCCGAGGCCATGCCGACGGATATTATTTCCACGTCGAAGAAGGGCGCGAACTCAACGAATACCAGCTGCTCTACATCACAGAGGGAAAAGGTGTATTCACAAGCACTCACCAGCAGGAAACGGAATTGAACGAGGGAGACATGTTTCTGCTCTTCCCCGGTGAATGGCATACATACCACCCGGATCCCGAAACAGGATGGAAAAGCTATTGGATAGGATTCAAAGGGAAAAACATAGACGAGCGCGTAGGACTGAGATTCCTCCTGCGTGAAAAGCCTATATACCACATAGGATTCTCCAGCGTGATAGTACAACTGTACGAATCGGCATATGCCACAGCAACGGCAGAGGAAGCATACTCGCAACAACTGCTCGCCGGAATAGTAAACCATCTCATAGGCATGATGTACTCACTCGAACGTAATATAGAGCTGAACAAGAACCACGCCCACGTCGACATGGTAAACCGCGCACGACTGAGAATACGCGAGGCCTTGGAGAGCAGCCTCACCATACAGCAAGTGGCCGAGGAACTTGGAGTGAGCTACTCCAACTTCCGCAAACTGTTCAAGGAATACACCGGACTGAGTCCCGCGGCATACCAGCAGGACCTGAAACTGCAACGTGCCAAAGAACTGCTCAAAACCACCAACTTGAGCATAAAGGAAATTGCATATAGGCTCAACTTTGACTCACCGGACTATTTCTCGGCAAAATTCAAGATAAAGACAGGCCGAAAACCAAGTGAGATGAGAATGAGACGGTAATATATTCTTATTATTGGAAACTGGGAATGCTGAATTTTTCATTCTGCATTCCCAATTTCCAATTTCACATTTTCAATTCTGAGACAGATTCGTCTAAAAGATGAAAGTCTTCTCCAACCAGTAACAGCCTATACCGGCCATATAGCCCACGAAAGCAATCCACGTGATATGCTTCATATACCATCCGAAAGAAATCTTCTCCAGCCCCATCACAACGACACCGGCAGCAGAACCGATAATGAGCATAGAGCCGCCAACACCGGCACAATATGCAAGAAGTTGCCAGAAAATACCGTCTACAGCCATATCACCTACAGCCTCAACAGGATACATACCCATACAACCGGCCACCAAAGGGACATTGTCGACAATGCTCGAAAGCACACCGATGATACCTGTAACCATATAATAATTGCCGTCAAAGGCCACGTCAAGTCCCTCGCCCAACATCGTCAGCACGCCGATGGTCTCCAAGCAGGCTACAGCCATAAGTATACCCAGGAAAAACAATATCGTACTCATATCTATGCGTGTAAGTATCCTGGTGATACGCTTTTGGGTATCATCCCCCTCATCTTCACCACGACTGCGATAGAATATTTCTGTAACAGTCCAAAGTATACCCAAAACAAGAAGTATGCCTACAAAAGGAGGCAAATGAGTTATCGACTTGAACACAGGAACAAATATCAGTCCGCCCACCCCAAGCATGAATATCACTTTGCGTTGAAATGCCGTAAGACCGCTACCCGTATCTGTCGACTCGTCACTTCCGTCAACTGCAGCAAAGCTGCCTTTCAGCGAGAACGACAAGATATAGGCGGGAATAACCATCGACACCACCGAAGGAACGACAATTTCACTTATCACACCAAGTGCAGTAATAAGACCCTTGTTCCATAGCATAATAGTAGTAACATCACCGATAGGCGAAAAAGCGCCACCGGAATTGGCTGCAATGACCACAAGCGAAGCATAGACAAGACGGTCTTTGCGTTCAGACACAAGTTTACGCAAAATCATTATCATCACAATACTCGTGGTCAGATTGTCGAGAATGGACGAAAGAATGAAAGTGAGCAGAGCTATGCGCCATAACAATGCCTTTTTGCTTGTGGTACTGAGCAAGTCGCGCACAAAATTGAATCCGCCGTTCTGGTCTACAACCTCAACAATAGTCATGGCACCCATCAAAAAGAACAACGTTGTAGACGTACTGCCGAGGTGCTTCTCCATCACCTCACTGACAGCCAAAGCGGCATGCTCGCCAACCGCATCGGCCAGATAGCTGCCCGGATCGAGCATGAACAGTGTCCAGCAGAACACAAACATCAGCAAGGCTATGGCAGCCTTGTTCACCTTAGTCACGCTTTCGATGGCTATACACAGATAACCTGCGACGAAAACGATGACAATCGCAAGAGTTAATGTTGTCATTTTTTGTTATTGATTAATTTGTTTTTTTAGTTTGTTTTTCCGTCATTTATGGCCAGCAGCATACAGTACTTCCCCAAGCCGGAAGGCTTGACGCATAAGCATTTACGCCCAGCCTGCGACAGCCATACCTCCGCTTTCAGTGCAAAGGTAACAATAAAATCGGTATGCGATACTGCCTTACGGGCTTTTTTTCACGTAATCGTTTTCTCACCCTCTCATGAACGGTTGTGACATTACTTCAACCACAATTCCAACAAGACATATTACATGACCTACAATCGTCATCACAGTCCCACGCTAAAATTATACAGACAAAACTTTTGGTACAAAAATCAAATAATAATGCCGTCAATTAATAATAAAATGTTATCTTTGCAAATGGAAGTTTTAATACTAACACTGCTAACAAAACAAATCAATGGAAAATAACAAGAAATATTTCTTCGCTGTCGATTTGGGCGCTACCAGCGGCAGAACCATCATCGGAACTTTGGGTGACAAGCGCATCGAACTGGAAGAACTGACACGATTCGACAACAATCTGATAGAGACCGGCGGACACTTCTATTGGGACATCTATGCACTATACAATGAAATAATAAAAGGTCTCAAGCTCGCCGCACAACGTGAGTTGCCAATCTGTTCCATCGGTATTGACACATGGGGCGTAGATTTCGTTTGTGTGGGACGTGACGGTGCTCTGCTACGCAACCCGCTGGCTTATCGTGACCCGCACACTTTCGGAATGATGGAAGAGTATTTTGACAAAGCCGTGGAAAAGAAGACGGTATACGACATCACCGGAATACAATTCATGAACTTCAACTCGCTGTTCCAACTCTATGCCATGCGACGCGCCGGCAATACGGCATTGGAAAACGCGGATAAGATTCTCTTTGTGCCCGATGCACTGAGCTACATGCTCACAGGCAAGATGGTATGCGAATATACCATAGCATCAACAAGCCAGATGCTCGACCCGAGAACCAAACAACTCGACGAACGCCTGCTCAAAAGCGTAGGGCTGAACCGAGACAATTTCGGCGAGATGGTCAATCCGGCCGTAAAGATAGGCATGCTTACCGAAGAGGTACAGAAGATGACCGGACTGGGAGCTGTGCCTGTCATAGCCGTGGCAGGACATGATACGGGCAGTGCAGTGGCTGCCGTACCGGCACGCGACGAGAAATTCGCATACCTGAGCAGCGGCACTTGGAGCCTTATGGGCATAGAAACAAAGGATGCCATAATCAACGACCTGAGCTACAATCGCAACTTCACCAACGAGGGAGGCATAGAAGGCACCACACGCTTCCTGAAGAACATCTGCGGCATGTGGATATACGAACGCTGCCGCAAGGAATGGACCGACGCCCCGAAATCGCACACCGAACTGCAGGCCGAGGCTATGAAACAGCCGGCTTTCCAAAGCATCATCAATCCCGACGACACCATGTTCGCCAATCCTTCGTCGATGATAGAGGCGATACAGACATATTGCCGCGAAACGGGACAGCACGTGCCCGAGGGATACGCCGAGATATGCCGTTGCATATTCGAGTCGCTCGCATTGCGCTACCGTCAGGTGTTCGGATACCTCAAGGAAATGGCATCATTCCCGCTCGGTGTTCTGCATATAATCGGCGGAGGCTCGCTCAACAACTATCTGAACCAGTTCACGGCCGACTCGCTCGGTGTGGAGGTGCTGGCCGGACCGCAGGAAGGAACTGCCATAGGCAACATCATGTTGCAAGCCAAAGCCTCGGGCGACGTGAGCGACATATGGGATATGCGCCGCATCATCGCCAACAGTATCGAACTGAAACGCTTCGTGCCGAAAAACACCGAAATGTGGGACAAGGCATACGCACGGTTTGTCGAAATCGTAGAAAAGAAGGGATAGAAAGGGACATAAGAAAACGAGAAGACAAGGGATTCCTAAAATCATTCCCATGTATCCCGTCCTTCCCATAAAATAAATATATCAACAAACTAATAATTATAAAATCTAAAAACAAAATGAAAGAAGAATTGGTAAAGAAGGCATACGAAGTGGCCAAAGAGCGCTACGCAGCCATTGGAGTTGATACGGAGAAAGTGCTGGAGCAGATGCAGAACTTCCATCTAAGCATGCACTGCTGGCAAGCTGACGACGTCGCAGGATTTGAGAATCAGGGCGGATCGCTGACAGGCGGCATTCAGGTGAACGGAAACTATCCCGGCAAAGCACGCAACATTGACGAACTACGCTCGGACATCCTCTACGCGAAGTCGCTCATACCGGGTACACACCGTCTGAATCTGCACGAGATCTATGGCGATTTCGGTGGAAAATACGTTGACCGCGACCAGTGCGACGTCACACACTTCCAGAGCTGGATTGACTGGGGTAAAGCCAACAATACACTGCTCGACTTCAACTCTACATCTTTCTCTCATCCGAAGAGCGGCGATCTGAGCCTCGCCAACCCCGACAAGGGTATCCGCGACTTCTGGATTGAACACTCAAAGCGTTGCCGCGCCATTTCCGAGGCTATAGGTAAGGCTCAGGGCGACCCTTGTATCATGAATACATGGGTACACGACGGAAGCAAGGACCTCACCGTTAACCGACTGATGTACCGAGAACTGCTGAAAGATTCACTCGATCAGATTTTCGCACAGAAATATGACAACATGAAAGACTGTGTGGAGTCTAAAGTGTTCGGTATCGGTTTGGAGAGCTACACTGTCGGTTCAAACGACTTCTACACATCTTATGCCGCAAAGAACAACATGATGATAACTCTCGACACCGGTCATTTCCACCCGACAGAGAGCGTTGCCGACAAAGTTTCTGCCATGTTGCTGTTCGTGCCTGAGCTGATGTTGCACGTATCTCGCCCGGTACGTTGGGACTCTGACCACGTTACCATAATGGACGACCCTACACAGGATTTGTTCAGCGAAATTGTCCGCGCCGGCGCTCTCGACCGCGTACACTACGGTCTCGACTATTTCGACGGCACGCTCAACCGCATCGGTGCTTACGTCATCGGTAGCCGCGCCGCCCAGAAATGCATGCTCCGCGCCCTGCTCGAACCTATCGCCACACTGCGCAAATATGAACTTGACGACAAGAAATTCCAGCGTCTGGCACTGCTTGAGGAGTGCAAGAACCTGCCATGGAACGCTGTTTACGACGAATTCTGCTTACGCAACAATGTTCCTGTAGGCGAGGAATTCATCACTGCCGTTGAGAAATACGAGGCTGACGTGACTTCAAAGAGAGCATAACACTCTTTCCCTCGAGTCAAAGGTAAAAGGAATTATCGCGGACCAAGCCCGCGATAACTCCTTTAATTTATTTAACCCCTAAAATAAAAAGAACATGGAAATAATATTCGGATTACTAATCATAGCCATCGGCGCTTTCTGCCAGTCGAGCTGCTACGTGCCAATCAATAAAATCAAAGATTGGTCATGGGAGTCTTATTGGATTGTACAAGGAGTGTTTGCATGGCTAATCCTGCCGCTGCTTGGCGCCATGCTGGCCGTACCGGCTGGGCACAGCTTGTGCGAACTCTTCTCAATGAGCAGTTCGTTCAATCTGTGGATGACAATGCTATTCGGCGTTCTGTGGGGCGTGGGCGGCCTTACTTTCGGTCTGTCCATGCGCTATCTCGGTGTAGCTCTCGGACAGTCGATTGCCTTGGGAACATGCGCCGGATTGGGAACAATCATGGGCCCTGTGCTGCTCAACATATTCTTCCCCGAACTTAACGCGCTCGAATCACTCACCTTTGCCGTAATTCTCGGTGTTGCCGTTACACTCGTCGGCATCGCCATCATCGGTGTCGCCGGTTCGATGAAAGCAGCATCGCTGTCTGAGGAAGAGAAGAAAGCGGCCGTGAAAGACTTCAACTTCCCCAAAGGTCTGGCCATCGCATTGCTCGCCGGCTTCATGAGCGGTTGCTTCAATGTCGGTCTGGAATTCGGCAAGGAAATCAACTTCGGCGACCTTACTCCCGATATGTACAAGACGTTGCCCGCAACATTCCTCGTTACACTGGGCGGATTTGTTACCAACGCTATCTACTGCTTCTTCCAAAACAACAAGAACGGCACGTGGGGCGACTATAAGAAAGGCAACGTATGGCTGAACAATGTTGTTTTCTGTGCATTGGCCGGTGCATTGTGGTACAGCCAGTTCTTCGGCCTGTCACTCGGCAAAGGCTTCCTCACAGAATCCCCCACGCTGATGACGCTGTCATTCTGCATCCTCATGGCGCTTAACGTGGTGTTCTCGAATGTATGGGGCATCATTCTCAACGAATGGAAAGGCTGCTCACAGAAGACCATCACGGTGCTGGTAATCGGCATTATCGTATTGATAATATCGTCATTCCTACCGCAGCTCATATAAAGAGTGAAGAGTGAAGAGAATCTAGTTAAGAGTGAAGAGTGAAAAGTGAAGAGGTATGATTACCGCGCAAGCCCAAAGCCTTTATGCCGGTAATCATACCTCTTCACTTTTCACTCTTCACTCTTAGCTTTTCACGAGGCTCTAAAGCTCCAGGATGAGCGTCTGACGGGGACGCAGCCTCACATTCTTGTCAATCATGACTGTTCTTCCGGTGATGACATCCGTGGCTTTCTTTTTGCTGCCAATGATTTCTGCATAGCGGGCAACAACCAGTTGCGCAGGATCCTTGGTGCCATTGACGATGGTCATCACGCTCTTGTTCCGATACTGGCGGGCTATGACGTAAACACCTTTCTGAGGAGTGAACTGCACCTGGTTGCCTTCGGTTATCACCTTGTTGCCATGACGCCAGTGCAACAGTTTACTCAGCCAGTTGAACATGTTGTTCTCTGCTTGTGTTCTGCCTTCAGCTGTAAAACAGTTGTGCTCGTCACCGGCCCAACCTCCGGGAAAGTCCTTACGCACATTACCGTCTGTCTCCGCCTTAGTACCGTTCATCAACACCTCAGTGCCATAATACAGTTGCGGTGTGCGGTTGATGGTGAGCAGAAGTGCAAGCGCCTGCTTCAAAGCCATGGTATCCTTGCCCGTGCCGAGAAAGCGGTCGGTGTCATGGTTCTCCACAAAAGCCATCACGCTCTTTGGATTGGGATAGAGATAATCGTAGCAAAGCACGTTGTAGATGCGGTTCATACCGTTCCACCAGTCATCGGTAATCTCGTTCTTTGCCTGGTTGATGCGGTCAAAGAACGCAAAGTCCATCACCGTCTTCAGGTAGCTGTTCTTCTCCGACAGTTTTGAATCTTTCTGCCATGCGGCGGTATAAGCAGGTTCGGTGACCCATGTCTCACCCACTGTGTTGAAGTTGGGATACTCCATGTCGAGGGTCTTCATCCACAGGGCCATCGCGTCACGGTCGGCATAAGGATAGGTATCCATACGTATGCCGTCAATGCCCACACTTTCTATCCACCATTCACTGTTCTGGATGAGATACTTTATAACGTGAGGATTGCGTTGGTTCAGATCGGGCATGGTAGGAACGAACCAACCGTAGACAGTTTCACGGAGGTCTACTTTGCTGGCATAGGGGTCAAGTACAGGCGTCAGTTTATAACTGGTCTGCAAATACTTGTCGTTCACACTGGCCGTACCGTCCATGGTGCCTATTGACTTCTGATGCTCTACGCCCTTATTCTCGGGAAAAAGCCACTCCGGAGTGTTGAACCAATCCTTCGACGGCATGTCAGCAATCCACGGATGGTCGAAACCACAATGATTGAAGATCATGTCCATCACAACCTTTAAACCTTTGGCATGCGCCTCAGCAATGAGTGCCCTATACTCCTCATTGGTTCCAAACCGCGGGTCTACACGATAGTAGTTGGTCGTGGCATAACCATGATAAGTGCTATTCTTGCCATCGTTGGGAGAGTCATTCTCCAACACCGGTGTAAACCACAAGGCTGTCACGCCCAACTCGTTGAAATAGTCGAGATGCCGGCGGATGCCTTCCAAGTCGCCACCATGACGCAGGCTCGGAGCCTGACGGTCACACACTTTGTCGCGCATGGTCTTGAAGGCGTCGTTATCGGTCCGACCGTTGGCAAAGCGGTCCGGCATCAGCATATAGAGCACGTCGGCGTTGCTGAAACCGATGCGTTTCTCACCGGCCATCTCTCGGTTCTTTAAGGTATATGTCACCTCTTTTGTTTTCTTGCCTTGCTTGAAGTTCAATGTCATCTCGCCGGCTTTCGCTCCATGCAGGTTGAGATAGACAAGCAGGTAATTGGGTGACTCCAGACGTACGAGGGAATCAATACGAACGCCCGGATACTGCACGTCGACATCCAGATCCCGGATATCCTTGCCATAGACCATCAGCTGCAACGAGGCATCTTTCATACCCACGTACCAGTCCGTGGGCTCTATTCGGTCAATCTTAAAACTTGCATTCATGTTCATGACACAGAGAAGCAACGTTAAGGTTATTATTATTTTTCTCATTATATAAATATAATTGATACGTTTATGAATCGTTGTTTTTATGCAGTCGCAATAACTCCTTACGGAACAACAACTCTCTTTAATTCCTTAATAAAAAGCATTTGTCTTTAACTCCTGAGCGACCTCAGGGAGCGATAACTCCCGTTAACTCCTTTACCCCCCCCCGATAAATCAGTAACTCATTTCTCGAAGAGAATCAATGCCGACTGTGCATCCACCTGTACGCGGCTGCCTTCCATCGTACCCATGCCCTCCTCATTGATGACAGCATTGTTGCAAACGATGGTATAACTGCCTTGGGGTACATTGACCGTCTTGGCAGACTTGTTACCATTCAACACAACAACAATGCGCTTGCAGGAGTCTATGCCCTTCAGGTCTTTCAGTTGGAAAGCCACGAGACAATCCTCCGTTTTCAGGAACTCCAGATGACGTCGCACCTTGTCAGCCTCAGCCAGACGGAAAGCCGGATGGTTCTTGCGCAACCGGATTAGACGGCTGTAATAGTCGAACACCTGCGGATATCTCTTCAGGTTATCCCAGTCAAGGCAGTTGATACTGTCGGGAGAATTGAAGCTGTTATGTACACCTTTCTTGTCGCGGAGCATCTCCTCGCCACTGAGGATGAGGGGAACACCCTGCGACGTAAACACAGCCGTCTGGGCCAACAGGTCAAGGCGTATCAACTCTGCCATACGCAGATACTCGGGCTTCGAATTATCCTGCAAGCCAGGTACGCTGGCCTTCAAGCGGTCAACAAGACACATATCGTCGTGGCAGCTCACATAGCTTATATGCTGGGTTGGTTGGGCTGTCCAAGGCTTTTTGTCGTAGTTCACCTTCGTCATGTCCACCTGCGGATGGGCAATGCCACCCACAATGCCGAACTTCAGGCTCTCCTCCTCACCGGCGATACCTGCCAGAAAAGCTCCTTTCGTGTCATCGCTGAACGGTCCGCGCAGAGCGTCACGCATGTCATCGCTGAAAGCACCTATGCCGTTCAGCCTGTATGTCCGAGCCTTCATCGCCAACTTCTCCTGCGGATATGCACACGTGCCGGCACTCCATCCCTCACCATATATATAAATGGAAGGGTCTATCCAGTTGACTGCATCACGTATCTGCAGCATTGTCTCAATGTCGTGAATACCCATCAAGTCGAAACGGAAACCGTCGATATGGTATTCGTCAATCCAATATTTCACGCTCTCCAACATGAATTGGCGCATCAGCGGTCTCTCCGAAGCGGTCTCGTTGCCACATCCGGAGCCGTCACTATACGTGCCGTCGGCTGTCTTTCTGTAGTAGACATCGGGATATGTCAGCTGGAAGTTGCTGTTCTTAATGTCGAAAGTATGATTGTACACCACATCGAGAACCACCCTTATACCGGCCTTATGCAAAGCCTGCACCATCTGCTTGAACTCTTTGATGCGCACGGCCGGCGTAAAGGGGTCTGTAGAATAACTGCCCTCCGGCACGTTGTAGTTCTTCGGGTCATATCCCCAATTATACTGCGGCACGGTCAATTGGGTCTCGTCTACCGAAGCATAGTCGAATGACGGAAGGATGTGGATGGCGTTGATGCCCAGATTCTTCAAATGCTCTATGGCCTTGGGCTCTGTCAGAGCCAGGAACTTTCCCTTATGCTGCAAGTCAGAAGAAGCGTCGATGGAGAAATCGCGCCAGTGCATTTCGTAAATTACGAGATCAGCCGGACTCTTCACCTCCGGACGCCTGTCGTTCTCCCACCCCTCGGGGTCGGTCTGCTTCATGTCGATGATGGCACCACGTTGCCCGTTGATGCCCACCGCCTTGGCAAAGACACCGGGACATTCACCCCTGCCGATATTGAAGGTATAGAACTTTCCTTCCAGATTCCCCTTTACCGTCACCTCCCAACGGTCAGCGCCCACAACCTTCATATTGACAGTCTGGACAGCCTTGCCGCCCTGTCCTTCATTGTAGATGCGCACTTGCACCTTATGTTTCTGTGCTGTAGGAGCATTAAGCCGGAATACGGTTTCTCCTGCGGAATAGCTTATCTCGTTGAATGTCTGCTGTGCCATAACGGTTTGAGGCAGGATAGCCGCTGCAAAAGCGACGGCTATCATTCTGTTTATGTAATTCATCTTCTTTTCTCTGTATTTATTGTCAAACAGCCTTTAATGATACGGCGAAACCGCCACCGCGAGCCTCCTTTATCTTCAGCGTGTCACCCTTCTTCACTGTCTTGTGCACAATCTTGTAAGCCTTGGGATTCTTCTCGTAGTCGGCATCGGCTGCATCCTGATATATGGCACACTCATACTTTCTGCCTTTGTCGAGGAAATCGAGCTTTACCACAGCCAGATGCTCCTCCTCGCCCGTCTTGCCGCCAACGAACCAGTCGTCGGTTCCCTTCGCCTTGCGGGCCACGGTGATATACTTGGCCGGTTCTGCCTCTATATACTTTGAGTCATCCCAATCACAAGCCACATCGCGTATGAACTGGAAGGCATCGTCATATTTCTCATAATGCTCAGGCAGGTCGGCCGCCATCTGAAGCGGACTGTACATGACAAGATAAAGCGCCAGCTGACCGCAAAGCGTAGTGTGGACATAACTGGTATTATTGCTCCATGTTGAGAGCTGTGTCTCAAAAATACCCGGTGTATAATCCATCGGACCACCCTGAAGACGTGTGAACGGCAACATTACCGTGTGATAGGGAACGCTGCCGCCGAATGCTTCGTACTCCGTGCCACGGGCACTCTCGTTACCCACGAGGTTAGGCCATGTACGGCAGATACCTGTGGGACGTGTCGCCTCATGGGCATTGACCATGATGTGGTGCTTCGCAGCCGTCTCTATGACATGCTGATAATGATTGTTGCTGAGCTGACTGTAATGATACTCGCCACGCGGGATGATGTCACCCACATAACCCGTCTTCACGGCATCGTAGCCATACTTATTCATCAAGTTGAAAGCGTCCTCCAAATGCCGCTCATAGTTCAAGATGGAAGCAGAAGTCTCATGATGCATCATCAGCTTCACACCCTTCGAGTGGGCATAGTCGTTGAGCATCCTGATATCGAAGTCGGGATAAGGGGTAACGAAGTCGAAGACATCGAGCTTCTGGTGACCGAACCAGTCTTCCCAACCTTCATTCCAGCCTTCCACCAGCACCTCATGCAGACCGTTCCTGGCGGCGAAGTCGATGTACCGTTTCACCTCCTCGTTGGTAGCACCGTGAACGCCGTTGGGCTTGCACTTGCCATAATCGGTGACACCCAGACGCACAGAAGGATAATCATAGGTGTAGGCCCAACTCTTGGTCCCCACTATCATGTTCCACCACACACCGCAGTACTTGGTGGGATGAATCCATGATGTATCGTCTATCTTGCACGGCTCGTTAAGGTTCAATGTCAACTTGCAAGAAAGCATGTCACGGGCGTCATCACTGACCAAGACCGTACGCCATGGAGTGTTGAACGGCGTCTGTATGAAACCTTTCCGGCCCACGGCATCCGGCGTCAGCCACGACTCGAAGGTCAGCGTCTTCTCATCGAGGTTGAGGTGCATCGTCGGATAATCCAGACAAGCAGCCTCGTGGATATTAATATAGAGACCGTCGTTGGTCTTCAACTGCAAGGATGTCTGCACACCAGTGTCAGAGAATACTGTAGTGGAAGAGTTGCTCTTGTAAACCTCACGGTTATTGCTGATCACCTCTCGTATTCCCGTCATAGGAGTTATCTGATACTCATATTCCTGAGTGTCATAATCACCCGGTATCCAATATGCCGTATGGTCATCGGTCATGGCAAACTGAGTGTGCTCCTCCTTTATGACAAAGTAGTTGAGTTCGTTCTGCTGTGGAAACTCGTAACGTAAGCCCATGCCGTAGTCATATACACGGAAACGGATGGTGATGTTGCGTTTGGTAGAAGGCTGATTGAGGTTCACCTCAAGCTCGTTGTAGTTGTTGCGGATGGTAGCCGTCTCACCCCATACCGGCTTCCATGTCTCGTCAAACGATGACGTCTTCGATCCTGTCTCACTGAAGCCGTCCATCAGGTCGGTTTCGTCCTTTCCTTTTGACGCATGCTTGTCCTTGACCAGCTCCAGACCGAGATGCGACGGCTTGCACACCGTCTTGCCCTTGTAGCTCATCTCGTAAGTAGGCTGTCCGTTACCCGTTAAGGAAAACTTCACCTCTACGTTACCGTTGGGAGATGTCACACTTTGTGCCATTGACATCATAGGCAGCAGCACGAGAGACATCATTGCTGATTTCTTATTCATAGACATAAACAGTATTATTATTTTTTACTTTATTTTCTTCTCTACAATCTCCCCGACTGCAACATCAACTCCTTCATTTCCGCCATGAAATCGTTGTCTGCCATCAGGTCCTCTATGTTGAGATGCATCCTGTAACGCCAGTAGTGCTTGGGATTTGCCGGGATGTTGATGCGCTCGGCGTTGGCATCTACCAGACGTATCCTCCCGCTGATGGCCAGCCAGTCCTGTATGCTCAAGATGCAGAGCATCGACGGAGAAGTAAGATGACGGTAAATGATGTCCTTTGCCAACCAGTCAGGCAGCGGATGGGGAGCAGCTCCCTGCCGGTGGAGCATGTTGTTGTAATAGTCCTGCGTGCGCTCCCAGTTCTCGCCCCACCACTGGCGCAGTGTGGGCATGTCATGACTGGAGATGGTACATACCGAACGATACGGATAGCTGCTCAGATGTCCGAATCTCACCGTCGGGTCTTTCGGCATGCTCTGCAGTTCAAGACTCAATATCTTCAACTCGCTCATCACCCATGGCACACAATCGGGCACCATACCCAAGTCTTCAGCACACACCAACATGCGTGTGGCCTCCACCAGCTTGGGCATCTTCTTCATGGCCTCCTTATACCAGAACTGGTTGTTGCGACGGTAGAAGTAGTCGTTATACAGTCGGTTGAACGATGCCTTATCGTTGTCGTAAAGCGACTCGTAAATGAAATCGAGTTGCGCCGAAATACGCGGGTGGAACATGTTGCTGTCCTTCCTGTCACGCACAAAGAGCACGTCACTGATAAGGGCATAAAGTCCGTCTCTGAGCCAAAGTTCTTTCTCTTCAGTGACATCGGCAAAGAGAGCCGCCACCTTTCTCTGCGTGTCCACCTCCGGTTTCATCGCATAACGCTCGTTGTCAAGACGGTCAAGATATTTCTCGCGCACCTCAGCGGCACGCTCACGGAACACACGGTCAAGCACCCAGTCGGTAATGAACGGTTGGGTGAAGCGCTCCTCCTGAAAGTTGAGCCCGTATGACGCTATCTCCTCACGCGACATGGCCAAAGCCGGCGAGAACTGTCCCAGCAGTCCATGTACGGCATTGACAGGAATCTCCCATATGCGGAAGAAGCCCAACACATGGTCTATGCGGTAAGCATCAAAAAACTTCGACATGTTTTGGAAACGGCGCACCCACCAGGCACAATCGTCCTTCAGCATCTCGTCCCAGTTGTAAGTGGGGAACCCCCAGTTCTGACCGTTTACGGAGAAGTCATCAGGCGGTGCACCTGCCTGTCCGTTGAGATTGAAGTATTTCGGCTCCATCCACACGTCGCAGCCGTAACGGTTGACACCGATGGGGATATCGCCCTTCAGAATAACCCCTTTCTGCTTGGCATAGTCATGAGCCTCTTTCATCTGCGTGTTGAGCACATACTGCATGAAGTAGTAGAAGGAAACCTCCTTATACGCCTTACATCTCGGAGAACAGAGAGCCTTACGGTCATCCTCGTTCCATGTATTGTGATCGGGCCACCGTGAGAAATCGGCCGTGCCGTACTTGTCTCTCAGCATGCAATACTGACCGTAGGGCACAAGCCACAGCTCTGTATCCCTAAAAAACTCCTTGAAGCCGACGCTTTTCATAATCGTTTCACCTTCCTGGTCAAACACTTTGCGCAGATAGCCCACCTTGAAGTCGTTGACACGCTCGTAGTCTATCTGCGGCAGTGCGTTGAGCTCGGCACGCGTCTTCTCAGCCTCGGCACGTTCTTTGGCATCGGCAAGTTCAGGCAGGGCACGGAGATCGGCATACTGCGGATGCAGAGCGAAGATACTGATACAGCTGTACGGATAGGAGTCGGTCCATGTGTGAGTTATGGTAGTGTCGTTAACGGGCAAGAGCTGGAGCAACTTCTGACCGGTCTTTTCCACATAGTCTATCATAGTTTTCAGGTCACCGAAGTCACCCACGCCGGCACTGCCACCGCTTCTCAACGAGAACACAGGCACCAATGTTCCTGCCAGTTTGCGGTCGCAATGGGTGAAGAAAGCCTGCCCCATATGGTATACCACCATTTCGCCGGCCTTCATCTCCGGCAGGTCGACGATACGGTTCATGCACGTCTCCCAATGTTCGTTCCCTGTCGTCTTGCTGTCTGAACCCACAAACTTGAATTCCATCCGACTGTCCTCCAAAGCCTCAGCGTCGATATCCACAATCCACTCGTTGTAAACATGTTGCGTCATCCTGACGGCAAGGGCTATGTTCCAGTCGCCCAAAGCCTTGCCGGCACCTGTCACCGTCAGTACCTCACCATCTCTCAGCTGCGGTGCTCTCACCTGCAGGCGCACAGTCCGGACAAACTCCGAAGGCTGCACCACAGCAGGCTGCTGATGGTTGATGCAGTCAGTAAAGGCGCTACTGTATAGATAAGCATCCTCCGGCATCGTTTGCCACCTGTCATAAACCACATAGGTGTCTGCGCGGCCGGCGGAAATATCCAAACGGTGCATGACCACCGTCCATTCGCACCTGCTCACCTTGCCGTCACGCATCACGCTATAATAATAGGAATATGACTGCTTCGGAGTCTTCACCGCCACGGTTTGGCTCCACCGAACCCCATCGCTTGTCAGCATGTGATACTTTGTCAAGCTGCCACTTTCCCAAATATTCAAGACGAGACTCTCACCGAAAGTCGTCCTATAGTCGATGTTGAATTGAATTGTCATGGCTGTTTTTACATTTTAGTTGTCATTTATTCTTTATATTGGCCACTGCCAACGAACCGCAGACCATCAGTATACCTGCCACAATCATCATGTTGCTCTGATGGGAGCCTACAATGCCAAGGACGCTGCCGCCACATACGGCCGCCACAATCTGCGGTATGCAGATTGTTCCGTTGAACAGACCCAGATAAGCCCCCATGTGTCCGTAGCCCTGCAAGGCGTTGGTAACAAAAGTGAATGGCATGGCCAACATGGCCGCCCAGCCCGCACCTATCATCAAGAACGGGATAATCTGCAGATACTGGTCGTGCAGAAACGGTATCAGGACGAAACCCGCACCGCCGATTACCAGACTGACGGAATAGGCAACCTTGGTATTCTTGAACATCGGGAGCACCACGGCCCACGCCACACTGCCTATTGCCTGTACGGCAAAGAGTATGCCCACCCAGTTGCCGGCTTCCTGAAACGGTTCGGAGCCTGGGTCGGTAGTGTTCCAAACGGTCTCGGCGATGGCACCGGTGGAATAGTTCCAAAGATATAGGAACGCGGCCCAGCTGAAAAACTGCACCAGACCCACCTTCCAAAATGTCGAGGGAGCCTTGCGGAGCAGAGAGAGCCAGTCGCCCTTGTCTTCCGTCGTGTCTTGCTTCAGCTCTTCGCTCTGTCCGTTATATTCGGCATATTCCTGCGGATTCCACTCCTTCACATTCATCGTGGTGTAAATGGCACACAGAATCAGAATGACGGCACCTATATAGAACGACCAAATCACCGAGTCTGGCACCACACCCTTGTCTGCCACATTCTTGATACCCAAGAAAGTGAAGAGGAACGGGAAAATGTAGCCCACCACCGAACCGGCATTGCAGAGAAAACTCTGTATGGCGTATGCCCTGGCTTTCTGTTTTTCATTGACCATGTCACCCACCAGCATCTTGAAAGGCTGCATGGCCATATTTATGCTCGTGTCAAGAAACATCAGGGCAATCAGACCGAAAAGCATGGCTCCGCCTACTGCCAGGCCCAACGAGCCGGCATTGGGCAGGAGGCACATCACAATGACGGCTACCACAGCACCTATAAACAGATAAGGTATGCGGCGACCGTAACGGCACCATGTCCTGTCGCTGAATGTGCCGACAATGGGCTGCACAAGGATTCCCATCAGCGGAGGCAGAATCCAGAAATAACTCAAATCGTGAGGATCGGCCCCCAACGTTGCGAAAATACGCGAGATGTTCGCACTCTGCAGAGCATAAGCTATCTGTACTCCAAAGAAGCCGAAACTCAAATTCCAGAGTTTCCAGAATGGTAAATCAGGTTTTTGTTTCATTATCGTTATATATTTTATTGTTTCAGGTCTCTTATCATATATATTCACAATCACCGAAATGCTATTTTTTAAACACCCAAGCAAGAGCCGCTATCTCGTAGTACCTCTTATCACCAAGCTGGTTCTTACCATACCACGCACCGTTTTATCCATCGGAAGAGAGCCTTCCACCAATCCTATCAAGATGTCGGCTGCCTTCTTTCCCACCAAAGTGCCTCTCTGATCCACTGTCGTAAGCAGCGGGTCGCAGGCTTTGGAACGGTCGCCATTGGTGAAGCCACAGATACTGATATCATCAGGCACTTTAAATCCCATGTGTTTCGCCGTATAAAGTATACCTATAGCCGTATCGTCGTTGATGGCAAAGAATGCGTCAGGACGAGGATTCTCCCGCAAAATGGGGGGGGGTAAATGCCTCAGCCTCAGCACGATTATCGCATAATTTCACCCAGTCGGGATTTTCCCTAAGTCCATGCTTGACAAGAGCATCATGATAACCATTGTATCTGTTCTTGGATATCTCCATATTCATTGGCGAACCATAGAACGCTATACGGCTGCAACCGGATTCAATCAAGTGGGAAACTGCTGTATAAGCTCCCATATAGTCATCTACAACCACTCGCGAACAATTTATCCCCGTACAGATACGGTCATAGAAAACCAACGGTATACCATTTGACATCAATTTCTGAAAATGACCATACTGCTTTGTATCTTTCGCTTGCGACACAATGATACCACACACCTTGTTCTTGTAGAAATCATTGCAGATGGCCACCTCCTTTTCATAACGTTCGTTGCTCTGAGCCACCATAACACTGTATCCGCGCGAGCGGGCTTCTTCCTCAATACCGGAGAGGACAGACATAAAGAAATAATGTACCATTTCAGGCAAGATTACTCCAATCACCTTCATCGGCTTCACTTTGCTATGCCGTAATGCTTCACCTATCATATTGGGACAGAAGTTGTACTCACGTGCATACTGCTGTATACGTTCCTTCTGGACAGCACTGATACGTGGACTGTCCATCAACGCTCTACTCACCGTGGATACTGATACGCCGAGGTCGCGAGCAATATCTTTCATTGTTTTAGGCATTATCTTGCTCATAGATTGAGGCTTTGACTACGTTGGCAAAATTATTAAATATTATGATAATATTCCATCTTTCGTTTACTTATATCCCGCTTTTTATCATGCAATCGTTTGCACTACAAAAGTAACGGATTTTAATCAATAAAAGTACATGGAATAGTAAAACAAACTACTTTTGTAGCTATAAAAGTCCAAGATGTGGGTATAAAGCCAACTAAAACATTTATTACTATAATTAATATTAACTTAAAACCAAAACGACGATGAAGCAGGTAAAATTCAAATTGCCTCTAAGGACATTGACTCTCGCTGGAGGTCTTCTCCTTGCTGCAAGTTCCTTTGCGCAATCAAATGCCATCAAGGGACAAGTAAAAGATGCTTCGGGTGAGCCCGTTATGGGTGCTACCATCACAGCCAACGGCAAGCCTCTCGGCATTACCGACATCGACGGTAACTTCTCCGTCAATGCCGCACCTGGTACAGAACTGACTTTCACCTATTTGGGAATGACCGCCCAAACCGTAAAAGCTACTACCAACATGGCCATCGTCATGAGCGATGACACCAATGCATTGAACGAAGTTGTTGTCATCGGTTATGGCCAGGCGAAAAAGAATGACCTTACCGGTTCGGTTACAGCCATCAAGCCTGATGAAAAGAACCACGGTCTTATCACCAACGCCCAGGATATGATGCAGGGCAAGATTGCCGGTGTGAATGTCGTAAGCAACGGTGGCTCTCCCGGTAGTGGTGCAAGAATCCGCATCCGTGGCGGTTCGTCACTCAACGCCTCCAATGACCCGCTGATTGTCATTGACGGTCTGGCTATGGACAACCAGGGCGTGAAGGGTCTTTCCAACCCGCTTTCTATGGTCAACCCAAACGACATCGAGAGTTTCACAGTGTTGAAAGACGCTTCTGCCACCGCTATCTACGGTAGCCGCGGTTCTAACGGTGTCATCATCATCACCACCAAAAAAGGACGCAAGAACATGGCTCCGCAGGTGAGCTACAACGGAAGTGTATCCATCTCCACAAAGACCAAGACTCTCGACGTGCTTGACGGCAATCAGTACCGCGAGTTCATAAAGAGCTATTACGGCGAGGAATCGGATGCCGCCGCCCTTCTCGGTACGGCCAACACCGACTGGCAGGACAATATTTACCGCACTGCCGTCAGCCACGAGCATAACCTCACCATTTCCGGCGGCATAGCCAACATGCCATATCGTGTGTCGGTAGGTTACACAGGCCAAAGCGGTATTCTTAAGACAAGCGGTTTCCGTCGCACGACAGCCAGCATGACCCTCAATCCATCGTTCTTTGATGACCACCTGAAGTTTAATGTCAACGGTAAGTTCATGTATGCCAAGAATCAATACGCCAATACCGACGCTATCAGCAACGCCGCACGCATGGACCCGACACAGCCTGTGTACAGCTGGAACAGTCAGTTCAAGAACACCAACAGATACTTTGACTGGATGATTGCCGGAACGACGCTGAACGACCCCGATTATCCGCTCATGCACAACAAAAACGCCACTTCCAACCCCGTAGCAATGCTCAACGAAAAGGATGACAGGGCAAACTCACGCGACTATATGGGCAATGTTGAGGTTGACTATCAAGTACACGGTTTTGAAGACCTCCGTCTTCACATGAATTTCTCCGGTGACTGGGCCAACGGCAATCAGTACACGACATACGCCCCATGGGGACCGACGAACTTCTACTATGGCAACGACGGATTTACGAAAGAGAGCAAATACAACCTCACATACACTGCATACGCACAGTACTACAAAGACTTTGCAAAGACGCAGCACTTTGATATAATGGGTGGTTACGAGTGGTCGCACAACAAGTATTGGGGCAACTCACACTACGCAGGCATCTATCCGTCCACCAACACGGAGACTGACAAAGTGGGGACACTATATAACGAATCGATAAGCGAATGGAAACAGGAGAGCTATCTCGTCAGTTTCTACGGCCGTGCAAACTACATCGCCTTCGATCGCTACATGCTCACCGCCACCGTCCGCCGCGACGGTTCGTCACGCTTCAAAGAGCATTGGGCAACATTCCCGTCTGTAGCTCTCGGATGGAAAATCAACGAAGAGGCATTTCTCAAGAATGTCAAGGCACTGTCAGAGTTGAAGCTCCGTCTCGGTTGGGGTAAGACAGGCCAGCAGGACGGTATAGGCAACTACAACTATTTCGCTTCTTACAACGTAAACAGCACCAACACCAACGGCCGTTACCCGATCAATGGCGTGAACGACAGCGGTCTCCTCTATCGTCCGGACGCTTACAACGAGAATCTTTCGTGGGAAACGACCGAGACATGGAACGCCGGTATCGACTTCAGCTTCCTCAACAACCGCATTACAGGTAGCGTTGACTACTATTACCGCAAGACAACAGACCTTATCAACACTGCGACAGTGGCAGCCGGCTCAAACTTCCGTAACCAGGTGTCCTCAAACATCGGTTCGCTGAAAAACACCGGTGTCGAGATGTCACTCACCGTGCGCCCCATCCAGTCAAAGAACTGGAACTGGGAGGTCACAGCCAACGCAACATACAACAAGAACGAGATTACCGAACTCACAGGCAAATCGGCCATCGTCATGACAGGAGGTATATCCTCCGGTACCGGCAACCTATGCCAGGCTCACTCCGTAGGTCATCCGGCAAACTCGTTCTATGTGTTCCAACAGGTATACGACGCTGCCGGCAAACCGCTTGAGGGCGTGTTCGTCGACCGCAATGCCGACGGAAAGATAACCAACGACGACCGTTATTTCTACAAGAGCCCCGCTGCTCCCTGGATTGCCGGTCTCAGCTCGCGCCTCCAGTACAAGAACTGGGACTTCGGTTTCTCTCTCCGCGCAAGTTTCGACAACTATGTATTCAATGACACACAGGCCGGATACGTGAATGTCGAAAAGAGATACGACTCCTCATTCGACTATCTGCAGAACGTCACTCCTTCCGCTCTTGCCAACGGATGGGTGACATACGACAAGGTGCTCTCCGACCATTTCGTGCAGAACGCAAGTTTCCTTAAATGCGACAACATCACATTGGGTTACTCTTTCGATAATCTGTTCAAAAGCAAAGTATATGACGGACCCTCGGGCCGCATCTTCCTTGCAGCTACCAATGTCTTTACCATCACAAAATATGACGGCATCGATCCGGAAATTTCAGGTGGTGCCGACCGGAACAATCCCGATGGAATCGACAACTACATCTATCCGAGACCGTTCACCATACAGTTAGGACTTAGCCTCAACTTCTGACAACTCATTAAAAGATTATGAATATGAAACTGAAATATTTAAAGAATATACTTCCTGTAGCAGCTCTCATGCTCACAGCAGGATTGGCATCCTGCGTCAACGACCTGGACGTTACACCTGCCGATCCAAGTACGATCATGACTCCTGATGAGCCCGCACTTTACACCAAGTGCTACGCCAACATGGTTCTTGCCGGCCAGACCGGTAAGGACGGTGACTGCGATATCGACGGCCTTGACGGCGGTACAACCGGATTCGTCCGTCAGCTGTTCAACGCTCAGGAACTGGGCACCGACGAGTCGATTTGTGCATGGGGTGACCCCGGTATTCCCGATTTCAACTACAATCAGAACACAGCGGCGCATCCGATGTTGAGAGGATTCTATTACCGTCTGTACAACGGTATCAACTACTGCAACCATTATCTCAACGTGTGTGGCGGTATTGACGGTACACGTACTGCCGAAATCCGTTTCCTCCGCACACTCTATTATTACTATCTGATGGATCTGTACGGCAATGTACCCTTCACATTAAATCTTTCGGCCTCCAACGCACATCAGATAGCCCGTGCCGACCTTTTCAAATGGATAGAGGCAGAGCTTCTCGGCAAGGTTGTCACCATCAATGCCATGGATGATCCGTCTGCCGTCATAGTTGAAACGACAGAAGACGGATGCCTCGCAAAGATGCAGGCTCCCGTTGCACGCACAAGCTCAAAGGCCGACGGCTACGGACGTGCCGATCAGGATGCCGCCAATATGCTCCTCGCACGTATGTACCTCAACGCCAAAGTTTACACAGGTGAAGAGCGTTGGAGTGAGGCCAAGGAATATGCCGAAAAGGTAATCAACGGCCCTCACAAACTCTGGACTACGGGCAAGGGTAAGTGGACGGCTTACCAGATGCTCTTCATGGGGGACAACGGCGAGAGCGGTGCTTCCGTAGAGGCTGTCCTTCCGCTGCTCAACGACGGAGCCATAACCACTGCCTACGGTTGCACCTACTTCCTCATATCTTCTACTTGGAAAGCAGATATGGAAGTGAACGCTGCTGACGCCAGCTGCGGCGACCCATGGTCAGGCAACCGTGCCCGCAGCGTACTGCTCCGTAAGTTTTTCCCCAACTCCGATGCCCCCACTGTCAATATAGAAGACATGGTGGCTGCAGCCGGTGACGACCGTGCTCTCTTCTACGGCATCGACCGAGAGCTTGTTGTCACCACGCCGACAGAATTCTCAAGCGGTTATTCGGTTGGCAAGTTCCGCAATTCCTATTCTAACGGTGGTGCACAGCACGACCCGAAGTGTCCGGACGCCGACTTCTTCCTCATGCGTTCAGCAGAGGCTTACCTCATCGCTGCAGAGGCCGACGCACAGCTCAACGGCGGCGTGACGACAGCCACAGGAACAGGCTACCTCAACCAACTCCGCACCCGCGCCAATGCAACGACCATGAACCAATTCTCGCTCAACCAGATTCTTGACGAGCGTGCCCGCGAACTATATTATGAGGGCTTCCGCCGTACCGACCTCATACGTTACGGATACTATGGCGGCAATACCGACTACAAATGGGAGTGGAAAGGCGGTGATCCCAACGGTGTGAGCTTCAGTGAGACAAGAAACATCTTTGCATTGCCTGATGACGATATCAATGTCAACAAGAACCTCAAACAGAATCCGGGTTATTAATATATAAAAATGTATAAGAATATGAACAAGATATTTTCAAACATAATGTTATTTGCGGCAGGAGTACTCTCGATGACTTCCTGCAGCGATGACCGCGACTCAAACCCGACACTGCTACAGCCCACCGAGTTTAAGCTCAACGCTCCTTCCGTTGCCAACGGCACTGTTGACCTGTCGCGCACAGAAAGCATCAACCTAACATGGTCACAGCCGCAATACACTGCCGACAATGCACCTGTCATAGCCACATATTATGTCCAGGTATCCACAAAAGGAACTTTCGAAAAGGTATACGACATTGCTGCCGAAGACAACACAGGTGCCGACTACGTCACTCTCGAAGAGACAACTACAGAATGTAAGACCGGCATCTTGGCGACATCCCTCGCCAAAGCCCTACAGCAGCTCAATGTATGGGAGGAAAATGCTGTTCCGGGAAAGGTGGAACTCAGCATCCGTTTGAAGGCGGCCGTAATTGACGCCGGTATGAACGCTTTTGGCGAAGTGGTGTCAAACGTGATCAAGATCAACGCCATTCCTTACTATGTAGAGCTTAAGGATGCCGATCCCGACTGGTGGTATCTTATCGGTGGTGACATCGCAGACGGCAAGTGGGCCGATGACGTACCTACAAGTCTCTTCCCGATGCAGCCACAGAAAGACTACGAATTTGACAAGAAGACCGGCGACGGCGAACTTGTATGGACCGGTTACCTCGCAGGCAACGGCTTCAAACTCAAGAAAGCTCCCGGCGACTGGGATCATCAGTGGGGTATGAACGGAAGCGACTTTGTAGAGAACGACGGAGGCTCGGGCAACATCACAATGGCTCCGGGATATTACACCGTAACTCTTAACACTGGCAAACACGAACTGAAGGTCGAGCCTTATGCAGAGAGTGTTACGACAAGAGCACAAATGTATATTCTCGGTGACTTCAACGGTTGGTCACAAGACACACCGATGAATCCTGTAACAACGGTTGCCGGCGCAGACAATCACGACTGGTGGATCGAGATGGAACTGCCGGCCGGTGGTGTAAAATTCAACCAGGGTGACTGGGACTTCAACATCGGCGGTCCGGTAACGACTCTCAGTGACGGCTTCTACGGATACGGAACACACAACGGTGAAAACATCACAATTGAAACTGCAGGCAAATACCTCATCATCCTCAATGATATCACCGGCTACTACCGTTTCATCTTAAAATAATTCAATAAAAACAGATTTTTATGATTAAGAAAATATTATTCGGATTTGCCTTTATTGCCACTGTAGCATCATGCACAGATGATGACTACACTGACTGGGCACAGCCACAAGCCTACCCGGAAACAGAGGCTATAACATTTGGAAACGGCAGCGTTTCCGAAGTCACCCTCATCGACTTTGCCACAATAGCCGAAGAGCAGCAGAACGTGAAAGTGTGCAATGTTGTGGCTCCTACAGCCACAGACGAGGCTTACTCAAAAGTGACATACCGGCTGAACATCGGTTCCGCAAGCTACAACATGACAGCCGACGGCGAGATGGCAACAGCCGACCTCAAGAAGTATGTCGAAGACAACTTCGGCAAGGCTCCCGTAGAGCGCGACATGACAGCCACTGTCGAGCAGTGGCTGTCAAACGGCGAGACAACCGTCAAGACCGCCACGTCGGGCGAGTTTGCCATCAAGGCCAAGCTAACGGCTCCCGACATCTCCGAGCATTACTACATCATCGGTCAGCCGTCGGCATGGGAACCCGCATGCACCACTCTCCCGTTCACTCACAGCGAACAGAATGTTTACGACGACCCGATATTCACCGTGATGTTCGACGCTTCATGCGTAAACGCCGAAGGTGACATATGGTTCGCCATAACCGACGACAAGACTGTTGCCTCCAACGACTGGAGTATGGTACTCGGCATCAAGGAAGGCAATGGCAACAACAAGCTTGGTGAGGCCGGATTCCTGGCACGCCGCAACGAACTCACCGATGACGGTTCGTTAAAGGTACATCCCGGTGACGCACGCTTTGTGAAAGTGACCCTGAACATGATGGAAGGCACATACGTCGTAGAGCTTATCAACTTTCAGGAATATCTCTACGTGGCAGGTTCCGGCAACGGATGGAGCCAGAACGACGTCATTTCCTCACAGGCTTTCGACGGCAATTACAAAGGCTTCATGTGGCTCGGCAACGAGTTCAAACTCTGCTCACAGCAAAACTGGGACGGCCTCAACTATGGCAAAGACTTCTCCACTGCCGGTGATGCCGCCAACATGACTCTTCCTGAAGGAATCGGTGAAGGCTACTGCATGCTTGAGGCAAGTCTGGTTGACAAGACCATCACGGTCACTCCTATAACAACAATCGGTGTTATCGGTGACGCGACCGCCGGCGGATGGGACGCAAGCACTCCTCTTGAATATAACAAGGACAAGCGTTGCTGGGAAGGCGATGTGACCTTCACCTCAGGAACTTTCAAGTTCCGCGCCAATGACGCTTGGGCCATCAACTGGGGCGGCCCCACGGAAAACCTGACAATGGGAGGTGACAACATCACGGTGGAAGCCGGAACATATCACGTCGCTATCTATCCTAATTGCCCGGGGAAGGCCATGTGCACTCTCGAGGCTAAATAACATTGGAAGACAGATATTGTAATAGCTTTTTAAGGCCGTGTCAAAATCCGGCCCATCAGACTTGCAGGGACATATTCTTGTATTTGTCCGTTTTTATAACATGTTGATATTCAACATTTATTTGGCGGCCAAATACAAGAATATGTCCCAACTTCATGTAATATTCATATTCTGACACACCATCCTCATTGTTGTCTTCGCAGTCGGATTTTTCCGGTCCGGCATAAAAGTTTTGGAACCGGATGCAATCGTTTGCGCAGCAATATCCTGATGATTCACAACAATACACGAAAAAGATAACAAATAATGATGTATCTTTGCATAAGATAAACTACACTCGGCAATTTGAAAACAAGTTTTCATTGCGCTCGTTTGTACTATCTTTGCATAAGATTGATTTAATAACTAAAACTTAAAACATGAAGAAATTTTTATCACTCTTTGTTGCACTCATCACAACAATAAACATACAGGCGCAGGGATGGCCGGCACAATATGGCGGAGTGATACTGCAAGGATTCTCCTGGGACAGTTACGACTACTCACAATGGACAATACTCGAGTCACAAGCCACCGACATGAAAGGATTCATCGACTTCGTATGGGTGCCGCAAAGCGGCAAATGCCTGGAGACGACACAGGTGATGGGGTACATGCCTTACTACTACTTCCGGCACGACTCCAGTTTCGGAACAGAAACCGAGTTGCGTTCCATGATCAAGACCTTCAAGGAAAACGGTATCATGACCATGGCCGATGTTGTGGTCAATCACCATCAGACTGACGGATGGTTCGATTTCCCCGCCGAGACCTACAACGGTGTCACATACCAGTTTATGAGCACTGACATCTGCAAGAATGATGACGGCGGCAACACGCTGAAACAGGCCAACGCCCAAAGCGTCAGCCTCAGTCCGAACAACGATGAGGGCGAAGACTTTTCGGGTGGCCGCGACCTCGACCACAAGAGCGAAAACGTGCAACGCATCGTCAAGGCCTACGTTAAATATCTGAAAGACGATCTTGGCTATGAGGGGTTCAGATATGACATGGTGAAAGGCTTCGACGCCAGTCACGTAGCCGACTATAACGACGCTGCCGGCATTGAATATTCTGTAGGCGAACACTGGAGCAGTGTGTCGGAAACATCATCATGGATAAAGGCTACCGACTACAAGAGTGCCGCTTTCGACTTTCAGTTCCACTATGCCATGACCAATGCCATCAAGCAAAGCAACTGGCAACAGCTCAACAACCACAAGACGCTGATGCACGACGCAGACTTCAGGCGTTACGCAGTGACTTTCGTAGAGAACCACGACATACAGGACCGTGGTGTGCCCGACGGGCAATACAACACCAAAGATCCCATCGCCGAACCGTACATCCTCGCCGCCAATGCCTATCTGCTGGCCATGCCCGGCACACCGTGTATATTCCAGCCTCACTGGAGAGCATACGAGCAGGAACTGAAGAGCATGATCGAAGCCCGCAAACTGGCCGGTATCACCAACACGAGCGACTTCGGGTCGTATCTCTCCAACACGGCCTACTGCCAGACATTCGCAAAGGGCGAAGATAACAAGCGGCTTATGGTTGCCGTCGGCGACGAAACGAAATTCTCTGTACCGAACAACTACACCCGTATATTGGGTGGAAGCCACTACGCCTATTTCCTTACAAAGAATGCCGAGACGGCATGGACAAACAAGCCTTCGGGCACATACGGCGAGGCGTTTGACGTCACGCTGACGGCTGTGAGTGAAGACGCCAACGCGAAACTGGTGTACACACTCGACGGCACTGACCCCAAGGCGAACAGCACACAGGTGAACAGCGGCGCCACTGTCAGAATAGACAAAGCCTGCACCTTGAAGGCGGCTCTGCTGACAGGAGGCAAGGTGACGGGCTTGACAACAAAGGAATATGCCATCAAGGCGTTCGAACCTTATTCGTTCAAGGTGTACGTAAGCACGGACCATGTGGGATGGAAAGACATCAACTTCTATTCGTGGGGAACCAACAGCAAAAACAGTTCTGCCAAGTGGCCTGGCGACAAGATAACCACCACGGAGACCGTCAACGGCAAGACATGGTACTGCAAGGAATACTACATCGACAGCAAAAACGATCTTGTGAACTTCGTATTCAGCACCGGTTCCGGCTCACCGCAGACAGTAGACAAGACCGGGATCAACAAGACTGCCTATCTTGAGATTTCCACTACCATGAGCAATGGCAAATACACCATAAACGATGTGACCAAAGATATGACCACCGGCATTCATGCAACGGCCATCGACACCTCCGGCAACGACAACGGGTGGTATGACATCAACGGAAGACGCTACAACAAACGTCCAGCCAACCGCGGACTATACATCCACCAAGGCAAGAAATACGTCATCAACTAACCAACCGGCAAAATAAAACAACTCATGAACAAGAACATCAGAAACATTCTGGCAACAGCATTGCTCATTGTGGGCAATGCTGTTGCCGTTTCGGCACAGAACAAATATGTGGGTGGCGACATTTCACTGCTGCCCACCAATGAGACTTGGGGCGCCCGCTATCTTGACAAGGACGGCCGGGCCATCGACGACCTTCTCTCTTTCTTCAAGCAAGAAGGAGGCATGAACGCCATGCGCGTCCGACTGTTTGTGGCACCGGAGAAATATAATGGTTCCGACAAGGATGCAAATGCCTGTCAAGACCTGGAATATGTAAAGGCACTGGGCAAGCGCATAAAAGATGCGGTGCTTGACTTCATGCTCGACTTCCACTACAGCGACACGTGGGCAGACCCGGCCAAGCAGTGGACTCCGGCCGACTGGGCACAGCTCTCCGATGACGAGTTGCAAACCAAGATCTACGAATACACCAAAGAATGTCTCACCACCCTGAAGGAAGCAGGTGCCGAACCGGACATGATTCAGACTGGCAATGAGATAAGCTACGGCATGTTGTGGGGACCGTATCAGGCCGACGAGTCACAACTCAAGAAATGCTACACCAACAGTCCTGCCGCCAACTGGACACGCTTCACCAATCTGCTGAAACAGGCAGGAAAGGCCTGCCGCGAGGTGTGTCCGCAGGCCAAAATCATTCTGCACACCGAGCGGGCTACGCAAGTGAACGTATTGACCAACTTCTATGACATGATGAAACAGGCAGGCGTAGATTACGACATAATAGGTCTGAGCTACTACCCCATCTGGCACAGTACGATAGCAACTCTGGAAACAGCCATCAGAACTCTCGAAACGAAATACGCCGACAAGCAAATCATGGTAGTGGAATTAGGGTGTCCTTATTCCTGGTTGCCTTCCGACAAGGAATATACTCCCGCTTACGATGCCACGGAAGCAGGCCAGCAACAATTCACCAGCGACCTTATCACCATGCTGAACAGACACACCGGCGTGACAGGCTTGTTCTGGTGGTGGATGGAATATAACGCTTATCCGTGGGAGACTACCCACAGAAACAACTGGTGGTATGCCCCGCTCTTCAACAGCAACACAGGCAAGGCAATGCCGGCTTTCTACGAGATGAAGAACTTTTCTCCCAATACAGCCAATATCCAACAGTTATCCTACACCTCCCGACCGGATGACTGGTACACATTCGACGGCATGAGACTTTCGAAGAAACCTATCAAACGTGGATATTACATTAATAACAAGATGAAGGTGGCTGTCAAATAGCCATCTTTTTAGTTAAACCAAATGAGGGGCTGTGTCAAAATCCGGTCCATTTTGCTTGTAGGGACTTTACCTTTTGCAATATCTATATTTTGACACAGCCCCATGGCGAGAAAACGGGGAATGAAATCCAACTTTCAGCTTCATCAATCTGTCTTCAAATCCACGACCCGATATTCATGGCCTGTTGCCGGTACGACTTTACCGAGCAAATCGCCCAACAGCAGCTTCAGGGTAGCCGTGTTCACACAAGGATGACAACCGATGAAGTCCGATGACAGTAAATCACGGTCAACGACCGGCAACACTTTTCCCTGCTTGTCATTAATCAGTCCCATCGGAGATACTGCACCGGGATGTATGCCAAGCAATTCTATCATGTGGCTCTCATCGGCAAAAGACAGACGGGCGCAACCTAATTCAGATGACAGATATTTAGTCTTGAACACCTTGTCACCGGGAAGCATCAACAGATAAAACTGTGTATGCTGTCTGTTGCACAGAAACAAGTTCTTGCAAACCGGTGCTCCGAGATGCTTCTCCACCACGGCACATTCGTCCATGGTAAACGCCGCGCCATGGCACAGTGTCTCATACATGACACCGCGTCTGTCAAGAAAATCATACACACTCCGCTCCACATCGCTCATCACCGCTGTATATGGCGGATGTCCTGAGAATAACTCCATTGGCTTCATAAATTCAATACAACGTATTTATCACACGTCAACATTAATTATATTCAGTACAAAAGTACATAAAAAGCATGAGTTTTTACACCGGCATAATAAAGAAATCATTTTTTCTTTAAAGGAAAGAAATCTATTTCATACGAGAATCCAACATAAGTTGGTTAATAAAATTAAATTGGCCAACAAGATTAAGTTGGCCAACAAGATTAAGTTGGTAAACAAGATTAAGTTGGTAAACAAGATTAAGTTGGTAAACAAGATTAAGTTGGTAAACAAGATTAAACTACATTATTGTCCTGGCATAGGATGGATGCGCCTTGATGGATGCGCCTTGAAAAGGCAGCAAGCACATAGCCCGGGGCAGAGCGAAGCGGCACCCCGGGAACAACACGATTGCACGCATTCGCCCTGTAGGGGCAAAAGCAGTAATTATCAGATATTTACGGTTTCATATTGTATATATATTTATGCTTTTGCCCTTGCAGGGCGCGGGGATTGTCAATGTATGATTCCCGGGGTGCCGCTTCGCTCTGCCCCGGGCTATGTGCTTGCTGCCTTTTCAAGGCGCATCCATCAAGGCGCATCCATCCTATGCCAGGACAATAATGTAGTTTAATCTTGTTGACCAACTTAATTTTGTTGACCGACCTAATCTTGTTGACCGACCTATTTATCCAGGCTTTATTTGTAACTGTCCGTCAGAGGCGGTTAAAGTCAAATGATTGACAATCAACGGGTATTAAACGTTGTCAATAGCGTATTCAATACCAATCAACTGATTTAAATGGTTTCCTAACATTTTTATAAGATACAATTTGCTGAAAATCAGATTCGATTGTCCGCTGAACAGTTAGCGTTAATTTGCCTTTATGTGAAAAGTCCCGAGGCTTCACAGCTTCGGGACATTTTTATACTATAAATAGTAAGTAATAATGATTATATATGTAGTCAGTAGTTGTTTTTTCTTTTTTATAGTTATCTCGGCAGATTGAAAGCCTTTGTCATCTCGGCCATCTGTCCGTCGCTCATGCCCTCGGGCTCATACCCCATGCACTTTGCGTTGATGTAAATCTTTGCGCTCTTCGAAAGCACATCGATTTGGTCGAAAGCATCCATCACGTCAAGCCCCTTGGCAAACACGCCATGCTTTTCCCATAGCACCACGTCATAATCCTGAAGTTCCTTCAGAGTGGCATCAGCCAATTCGTTCGAACCGGGCAGAGTGTAAGGCACTATGCCAAGCCCTAACGGACAGAAAGCCTTTGTCTCGGGAATCATCGACCAAAGTATCTTCGTCAGCACATCCTTGCCAAGGAACTCACGTTTGTGGCTCATGGCCACAAGCTCAATGGGATGGGTATGCACCGTTGCCGTATATGGCGAGCCGCTCTCAATCAGGTTGGCATGTACTGTAAGATGTGAAGGCAACTCACTGGTAGGCATCACAGCATTGTCGGCAATGATAACATAACTTGCACAGTCGTCAAGAATGCGTATCACGGAGCCGTTGTCCATCGGCCGGCGGGCCAGGTCGCGCATACGTTTGCCTGTACCCTTGCAATAGAAGTAGCAACCCTTCAGTTGCGGCAGTGTAACACCAATCTGCTTCACCTCGCTGATAGCCGGCATGGTGCGTATCTCGTCGTCGACATGAGCCGTCACATTAACCGTTATATTACCACCGTTACGCTCAGCCCAACCGTTCTGCCAAAGATATCCGGCTACTTCCGCTATCTTCTCCACCTCTGCGGCAAGCGCAGGGCGGCCTTCCAGTATACTTTTCATTATATTGTGATGTATTAAACTTTCGATTGCAAAGTTATACTTAAATATCGGTAAAAAACATTATTATTTGATTTACGAACCAATATAAATGACAAACTTATTGATTTAAATCAATTTTTCGTTAATCCGGCATGTATCTCTTAATTCTTATCTATATGATATACACATAAATACAGATGTTTCGTGCCTCGTACTCGGCAAACAATCCGCTTTAACATACCACTACCTGCAATGCGGCTTAAATCCATCAGAGGCTATAGGGAGATGTAAATCCCTTAAAATTCCGCAACCCTAAAAAAACATTACATTAACATATGTTAAGCGGGACCCAAACCGCAAATTCCACACCAAGGTCCAAAAATCGCGTTTTTTACTTCAAATGGGAAGCGCTGACAGTCAGCACGTTACAACGGAAGAACTTTGTCAAGAAAGCAGAGAGGGCCGTTTCGCCTTGCAATAAGGCCGTTATTGCAAGGCGACGGCGGCCTTATTGCAATGCAAAACGGCCGTTGCGGGAGTGTCGGGAGGCCCTTACGGCGGGTTGACACCCCAAAAAATGCCTGTAAAGAAAGCAGAGAGGGCCTAACGGCTTTTCTATTTCGGAAAAAATAAAAAGCGTTTTTTTCAGAATAAATCTTACTTTTCATCACACGGCATATACCCGCCTTGCGAAGCCGCTTTGGTGATGCGGCTTTGCTATGTGACTCCAGAACCAGCGCCATCAATAAATGCAATCAACCGTATACCCGCCATCCTTGCGTTTCCAAATATAAACTAATTTTGTCCACTTAATTATAATTAATGTAGCATTAATTTTGCCGTTCAGCCGAATTGCACTATCTTTGCAATTATGAACAGCTTTGAGAAAAAAGATAAATGGAGCGGAAATGTGATACTTGTCGACGCCGACTACGCTGACAAAGTAGCATTCGACCTCATTGTAAACTTCGAGCGGATGATAGGCCGACGCATCCCCAAGGCCGATATGGCGCGATGGCTGGAATGCGTGGCACTCGACGGCGGGCTGCGTGAGGGACAGCACGAGACACAGGTGGTGCTGATTCACGGAAAGGGAAAGACACGGATGGAAAATTTCACCCCCGGCGAATATGCCTCCGAGCTCGACGGCAAGGCTTTCTACGGAAATCTGGGAGAGTTCACCGTCAGTTCGCTGCCCGTGGAAGAAGACATGGTGACGGCAGCCGACCTGTTCACCGACGCACTCGGAGTCATCTGCAACAGCAAGGACGTGAAACGCCTGATGGTAATCCCCGATGCCGAGACCATATACGACAAGGTGCGCTCCACGCTGCGCCGCTTCGACTGCGGTGAAAAGACTGTCACTGTCTTTGCCATGCAGCCTATGCCGGGCGGCAATTTCCGTCAGGAGATACTCGGCTACTCGCTCATGCAGGCACTCGGCATAAGGGCCGACGAGATAAAATGAAATACGGGACATCCCAAGACCGGAAACAGACATTAATAACAAAAAAACGATAAAGACAAGACAATGGGAAAAGTATTGATGATTGGCGCAGGTGGCGTGGCCACCGTAGCCGCATTCAAGATTGCACAGAATACCGACGTATTTACCGACTTCATGATTGCGAGCCGTCGCAAGGAGAAGTGTGACAAGATAGTCGAGGACATACACAAAGCCGGACTGACCATGAACATCAGCACGGCACAGGTGGACGCCGACGATGTCGAGCAGCTCAAAGCTCTCTTCAACGACTACCGGCCGGAACTTGTTATAAACCTTGCCCTGCCCTATCAGGACCTTACCATCATGGATGCTTGTCTGGCATGCGGATGCCACTATCTCGACACGGCCAACTACGAACCGAAGGACGAGGCTCACTTTGAGTACTCGTGGCAGTGGGCATACAAGGAGCGCTTCGAGCAGGCCGGACTGACGGCCATACTCGGCTGCGGGTTCGACCCGGGCGTGAGCGGCATCTACACAGCCTATGCCGCCAAGCACCACTTCGACGAGATGCACACGCTCGACATCGTTGACTGCAACGCAGGCAACCATCACAAGGCTTTCGCCACAAACTTCAATCCCGAGATAAACATCCGGGAGATTACCCAGAAAGGCCTTTATTACAAGGACGGCGAGTGGCTCGAGACAGAGCCGCTGTCAGTGCACAAGCCGCTCACCTACCCCAACATCGGCCCGCGCGAGAGCTATCTGATGCACCACGAGGAGCTGGAGAGCCTGGTGAAGAACTATCCGACGATACGTCAGGCACGCTTCTGGATGACTTTCGGACAGCAGTATCTCACTTATCTCGACGTGATACAGAACATAGGCATGTCGCGCATCGACGAAATGGAATACGAAGCCCCTCTGGCCGACGGTTCGGGAAAGACGGCACGCGTGAAAATAGTCCCGCTACAGTTCCTAAAGGCCGTGCTGCCCAATCCGCAGGACCTCGGCGAGAACTACGACGGCGAGACGAGCATCGGCTGCCGCATACGTGGCGTGAAGGACGGCAAGGAACGTACATACTACGTATACAACAACTGCAAGCATCAGGATGCCTACAACGAGACGGGCATGCAGGGCGTGAGCTACACCACGGGCGTGCCGGCAATGATTGGCGCAATGATGTTCTTCAAAGGCCTGTGGAGCAAGCCGGGCGTGTGGAACGTGGAGGAGTTCGACCCGGATCCGTTCATGGAGCAACTCAACAAGCAGGGGCTGCCGTGGCACGAGGTATTCGACGGCGACCTAGAGCTGTAATACCGCGCCGGCGCATCGCATATAATATTATAATATAATGTATAACAGATGAAAGCTGTGTCAAAACTTGTAGGGACAAATCTCGTATTTGTCCGCTTGTAAAATGCCGATATTCAACATTTATCGACCGGACAAATACAAGATATGTCCCTACAAGTTTCATGAGTTTAATTTTAACACAGCCACATCACTTAAAACCAAATACTATGGCAAAGAAAGAAGAGACAGGAGCCGCATTGTCTCCCAACGAGGAGAAACTGAAAGCATTGCAGGCTGCCATGTCAAAGATAGAGAAGGACTTCGGCAAAGGCTCGATAATGAAGCTCGGTGACGAACATATAGAGCAGGTGGACGTGATTCCTACAGGAAGCATCGGACTGAACGCCGCACTGGGCGTGGGCGGATATCCGCGCGGACGCATCATCGAGATTTACGGTCCGGAGTCGTCAGGTAAGACAACACTGGCCATCCATGCCATCGCCGAAGCACAGAAGGCCGGCGGCATAGCTGCCTTCATAGACGCAGAGCACGCTTTCGACCGATTCTATGCGGCCAAACTTGGCGTGGACGTGGACAACCTGTGGATTTCGCAGCCCGACAACGGTGAGCAGGCACTCGAGATAGCCGACCAGCTGATACGCTCGGCGGCCATCGACATACTCGTAGTTGACTCGGTAGCGGCGCTCACCCCGAAGAAGGAGATTGAGGGCGACATGGGCGACAACGTGGTAGGCTTGCAGGCACGGTTGATGAGTCAGGCTCTGCGCAAGCTCACCAGCACCATCAGCAAGACCAACACCACGTGCATCTTCATCAACCAGCTGCGCGAGAAGATTGGTGTGATGTTCGGCAACCCCGAAACAACTACGGGTGGTAACGCCCTTAAGTTCTACTCGAGCGTGCGTCTCGACATCCGCCGCGTGACGAGCATCAAGGACGGTGACAACGTCATCGGCAACCAGGTGCGCGTGAAAGTGGTCAAGAACAAGGTGGCTCCACCGTTCCGCAAGACGGAATTTGAGATTACTTTCGGCGAGGGCATCTCGAAAATCGGCGAAATCGTCGACCTCGGCGTGGAGTACGGCATCATTCAGAAGAGCGGCTCGTGGTTCTCGTACAACGGTTCAAAGCTGGCGCAGGGCCGCGATGCCACAAAGGCGCTGCTGCGCGACAACCCCGAACTGTGCGAGGAGCTGGAGGGCCTCATCATGCAGGCCATCGCCGACAGGGAGAAATAAAGCATAACAATATAGCCAAATACCAGTTCATATAACTCGTAGGAACATATTCTTGTATTTGTCCGCTTGTAACATTCTGACGGACAAATACAAGAATATGCCTATATCATGAATCGGATTTTGATATGCCACACACGTCAAAAATCTCCAGCGTGTGTACTGACCGTGATGCCGCACCGCGACACGCCCGTTTTATCGGGATGGTATGCTGGCAACGGTCTGTATGTAAAAGTACAACTAAAAACGGCTGAAAAACGCCCAAGAAACAGCAAAAAACCTTGTTGCTTACAGAATTATGCGCTGTCTTTCCTCCATAAAAGATTTTTTATATCCTTCCGGTGTATGAATCTCACGATTTTTTCCGTATATTTGCATCAATCATTCAAAAAACCCGAAACATACTGTGCGACATGAACATCAACGAAAAATACATCCGTTTCGACTGGGCCGCAAAGCGCATCCTCCGCGACAAGGCCAACTTCGACGTGCTTGAAGGTCTAGTCACCGTGCTGCTAAACGAGCGCATACACATCATCGAGATTCTCGAGAGCGAGGGCAACCGGGAGACGGCCGAAGACAAGTTCAACCGCGTGGACATCAAGGCGCGTAACAGCAAGGACGAGATTATCATCGTCGAGATACAGCTCACCCGCGAGATTTACTACCTCGAGCGCATGCTCTACGGTGTAGCCAAGACCATCACCGAGCACATCTCCCTCGGCGACAAGTACGACAAGGTGAAGAAAGTCTACTCGATAAACATACTCTACTTCGACCTCGGCAAGGGCAGCGACTATCTGTACCACGGACAGACGGTGTTCCGCGGCGTACATACCGACGACACGCTCGTGATAAACACCAAGGAAAACGATGCCATACGTATGAAAACCCCTACGGAGGTGTTCCCCGAATACTTCATCATACGTGTCAACGAATTCAACAAGGTAGCCACCACGCCGCTTGAGGAATGGCTCGACTACCTCAAGAACGGGCATATCAAGGACGACACCACCGCTCCGGGACTCAGCGAGGCTAAGGAGAAGCTGAAGTGCCTCACAATGACACGACAAGAAAAATTAGACTATGAACGCCATCTTGACGCTATTATGATACAGAACGATGTTATCGACACGGCAAAGGCCGAAGGAAGAGCTGAAGGAAGAGCTGAAGGATTGGCTGAAGCGAACATCAGCCATGCTCAAAGCATGAAAGCGCTTGGTGTGAGCAACGAGGTGATATCCACCGTTACCGGATTGTCGTTGGAAGAGATTGAAGGACTGCCATCATCACCGGCAACGCCATGATATAACATAAATACCGTTACTGCATGCCGTTGCCGATTATGCTGCGTGCAAACTCAATTATCGTGTCTTTGCCATCGGCGAAGTCGGCGTCTTTGAGAGCCACCTCGTAATCGGGAGCGATGCCAAACTCAGTAGAACGGCCGCTGCTGTCATACATGGGGCAGGCGGAGAAGCGCACCGCCCATCCGTTGGGCAGCATGCTGCTGAACGGCATTCCGGCACCTCCGCCGGTGCGGTCGCCGACAATCTTCACGTTGGGCAGGCAGCGCATGTACTTCACGAACTCGTTGGCCGCACTGTACACCTTGCGGTTGGTCAGCACACATACCGCTTTCTGCCACCTCAGATTACAGGACGGCTTCAGCCACTGCTCCTCCATCGCCGAGAATGCACTGTGCCCCGGTCCTGTCTTGTGCTGCATATAGCCAACCATCACAGGCCTGTTGACAAAACGTGCTGCAAACCGTTCGGCATTTGTCAGCAGTCCTCCACCGTTGCCGCGAATATCAATTATAATGCCACGGCACAGCATAAAATGGTTAATCACCTCATCAAGATTACCCTCACCTATCCCGTCATTGAAACTTTCATAACGGATATAGCCTATGTTGTCGTCAAGAATCTTATATTTCAATCCTGCCGCAATCTTATAGTCCGTACCAAGATAGCGCCTCAACAATGTGTCGCTGACATTAGACGGATAATCCTCGTACCAGCTCCAGTAGCGTCCGAAATCGTATGATGAGGCAAGATTGACATGACCGTCGCGCAGTTCCGAAAGCATGTCCGACAACACTTCAAACTGTTGTTCGCTTGTCATGCCGTTGTCGATGCGCACACGATACTTGTCATAGACAGCATTCCAGTCGAGTCCATATTCCTGACGCTTATAATCGAAGAAACAATAATGCTCGTCTATAATCTTCCACAGAGCCTCAAAATTGCCTTGTGGTGAATCTTCAAACTCATCCTCGTCAACGCACGATACGGTGGCGAATACGGAAACAAGTGATATTACAATAAGATTGATGTAGATTGGAATGCGTTTCATTGGCGATAATTGATTATACTGAAACGCTTCACTATTCCTATCATGAACCGATGGGAATAGATATGCGATTTCAGATTGTTCACCTTAGCCTGACGATAATCGCCGAGATAGCCGACTCGCAATGCGGTATGCCGGCTCACGCTTATATCAAGCATTATCTGCTGACGGAAATCGGGAGCGCTGACAAATGTTGTCGGCACGATATTGTGATCGTAATTGCCGCGCGAAAAAATCTCATAGTACGACTGCCCGTAATTAGGGCTGAACATAAGGCCGCACAGCGGCAGTTCAAGTTCATAACCTACGGCCATCTGCCGCTGCAAAAGAGAAAAACGCCAAGTTGCCGCCACCGACGGCATTATGTTGACATGAATACGGGCCTGTGCGGGATTGTTGCCGTTGAGAGTGTTGTAAACAAATCCCGCTCCGGCATTCATCATTCCTCCGGCTCTAAGTTGCAGACGGTCGCCGGCAAATGTCCATGTCCGGTATCTGCCCCAAAAGAATTCGTATGCTCCTTCCAGCTCATCGGCATTGCCACTGCGGTCATCTGAAAACGACATACCGGCTTGGTGCTGCATCACCGTACTCCATAGACGGGACGGCCGTTGTCTGTGTACGGCAGACAGGAATGTGATGCCTCCGCCGCTGAAATGCTCCTGCGACAGATATGTGTCAAGGACACGCGTGGGGCCATAGCCTATCGCATACGATGCTGTGGTGATGCAGTGTCCCGTGGCAGCGGCAGAATCGGCCTGTGCCTGCGCTGTCACTACCGTGCCGCACACCGACAAGGCAATGAGCGTTGACGTAATTTTGCGGAATGTATTTCTATTCATTCTCAAACAGTCTTAGCTGACCGGTTATCTCGTCTATCACCTGTTGTTCCGACTTGCCGGCATCCGGATCTTCGTCTTCCGGTGTTCCGGGGGCATCCTGTATGTCGGCATCGTCTTCCGCGCCTTCATCGTCAGCCTGTTCCGGCTGCCTCACAGGCTCCAGTTCCTCTATGCTTTCAACTTGCCACATGGTGATACGTTTGCCTTTGGCCTTGAAACCTTTGACGCCCACAAACTGCTCAGCATCTATCTCCATCGGTTCGCGGGCCGCGTCGCCACCTCCGAATGTAACCATTATGCGCGGATATACCACATCGGTAAGCAGTGCAAGACGGCTTTGCTGATTCTCGCCCAAATAATTCTGCTTGCGCTTGGTGGCCTCCATCAGGAAACGCTTGACGTACGGATATCCGTTGTTGTCGGCATCGAAAAGCACGGCCGTCCATACCTTGTCGGCTTCAAACTTCTCTATGATGCTGATGTTGTCTTCATAATGATTGTTTACGTCGAAGTTGGTCACATAGAAATCTCCGTTGGACAATACCACAAGAATCATGTCGTCGTCATAGAACTCACCGAGCAGACGGCCATGTTCGTCGTAGTTCAGACGGTTCACATCAGGATCGTACCAGACCTTTCGTCCGCCAAGCGTAGAGTGTCCGTGACTCTTCAGTCCGATGCGGGCCACCTGCTTCTTTGTCATGATGTTGCCTTTCGACATTCGGCCCTTGATGGCTATATCCGAGAAATCGCGCTCGAGGAATATGCTTGACTTGCGCTTTGACGAAACCTCCATCGGGTCGAGCGTAATCTTGATTACCTCAGCCTCACCGTTGGAGTTGGCCGTGAAATATATCACCTTAGATCCCGGTGTGCCCTGCGTGATATTATATTCGTGGTCACGGGTGATGCTGGCCACCCAGAAGCGCTTCATATAATAGAAACCTTTCTTTCCGTTGCGGTATACCACATTGTATACTGTACGTCTGTCATTCTTCTTGAACACACCGAGGTATATGATGTTCTTTCCCACGAATATCTTGTCGGCCACGCGCACCACTTTGAACATACCGTCCTTGTAGAATATGATTATGTCGTCTATATCGGAGCAGTTGCATACATATTCGTCTTTCTTGAGCCCCGTGCCGATGAATCCCTCCTGACGGTTGATATACAGTTTCTCGTTGGCCTCTACCACTTTGGTAGCCTCAATGGTATCGAAATTGCGTATCTCCGTGCGGCGCGGATGGTCATTGCCATATTTGTCCTTAAGGAAAGCGAACCAGCGTGCCGTCACCTCCACCATATTGGCAAGGTCGCGGTCGATATCCTCTATCTCAGCCTTTATGCGCGCCATCAGTTCGTCGGCCTTGTCCTTGTTGAACTTCAGTATGCGCTGCATCTTGATTTCAAGCAGCTTCAGTATGTCGTCTTTGGTCACTTCGCGCACCAGCTGCGGATAGAACGGTGTCAGTCTGTCGTCAATGTGGGCGCATACGGCGTCGGTATCAGGAGCCTGCTCGAACTTTCGGTCCTTGTATATGCGCTCCTCAATGAATATCTTCTCGAGCGAACAAAAGTGCAGCTGCTCCATCAGCTCGCCGCGGCGTATCTCCAGCTCGCGACGTATAAGGTCCCTGGTATTGTCCACCGCACTGCGCAGCACGTCGCCCACACGCAGGAACTTGGGCTTGTTGTCCTCTATCACACAGCAGTTCGGCGATATGTTCACCTCGCAGTCGGAGAAAGCATAAAGCGCGTCGAGTGTCTTGTCCGACGACACTCCCGGTGCCAGATGAACCAGTATCTCCACCTCCGCCGCCGTATTGTCGTCCACCTTACGTGCCTTTATCTTGCCCTTCTCTATGGCTTTCAGTATAGAGTCGATGAGCGTCGAGGTGGTCTTTCCGAAAGGTATCTCGCGTATCACGAGCGTCTTGTTGTCTTTCTTTTCTATCTTCGCCCTCACCTTGACTACACCGCCGCGCTGTCCGTCATTGTATTTCGACACGTCGATGCTTCCGCCTGTAGGAAAGTCCGGATACAGCGTAAACTCCTCACCGTGCAAATAGCTGATGGCAGCGTCACATATCTCACAGAAGTTATGCGGCAAAATCTTCGACGACAGTCCCACAGCTATGCCCTCTGCGCCCTGAGCCAGCAGCAGCGGATACTTCACGGGCAAGGTTATCGGTTCTTTGTTGCGGCCGTCATACGACAACTGCCATTCGGTGGTCTTGGGGTTGAACACCGTGTCGAGAGCAAACTTAGACAGCCGCGCCTCGATATATCGCGGTGCGGCGGCACGGTCGCCCGTCAGAATGTTTCCCCAGTTTCCCTGAGTGTCCACAAGCAGATCCTTCTGTCCCAGCTGCACCAGGGCATCGCCTATCGAGGCATCGCCATGGGGGTGAAACTGCATTGTATGTCCCACGATGTTGGCCACCTTGTTGTACCGGCCGTCGTCCATCCGCTTCATTGAGTGCAATATGCGTCGCTGTACGGGTTTCAGTCCGTCTCCGATATGTGGCACGGCACGTTCCAGGATTACATAAGATGCGTAATCCAAAAACCAATTCTGGTACATTCCGCTCAGGTGGTGCACCACCGACGCGTCGAACCTGTCCACCGGCTTGTAGTCGGAGTGCTCTTCACCATCATCGGCCTGTCCGGCGGAAAGTCCGTCTGAAGATTCGTCCGACAGCTCATCTGCGTTACCACCGGCAGGAATCATCTCCTCTTCTTTTATCTCGTCGTCTCTTCTCTCGTCACTCATAGATTGTCATTGCTTTTCGAGCCTCAAAGTTACGGAAAAAATACGAGAATGCAAAATAAACGACGTGTTCGTTAAGTAATGACAGGCAAAAAAGTATTTGCACATATTCTGCCGCACAGAGTTGCCGGATCAAAACATTTCATCGGCTATCGGAAAAAACATCGTTTTTCTGCGACATCTCGAAAAATCATATTTTTACGTAAAAACAAGAAACGTTAACAATCAACAAGTATCAGTTTCTCCACTTAAAGAGCCACATTTTACACAGTAACGACATTGGTGTTAAATCATTTAGTGTCATTTCTCCTTATTCTTGAGGTTATTCCAATATTTATTTGTAATTTTGCATCTATCGGTTTTCTATGTTATATCCATGATAACCAAGACATCAGTGCCGAAAACAAAAGGACAATCACCTAAAGCCACTCTCATGAAAAAAGACATATCAATAGAAAGTGAATATATAGAAACGGAACTGAACTCTCCATCATATAAGGCTATTGTCAGTCCGTTTTCACCAAACGACATTCGCCTTAGCACACCTCCCATGAATATGGGGGATATCATTGATATGATACAATACCACTATATTGACTTTGACACGGAATATCAGCGTGAGCAGAATCTGTGGGACGACACCCAGCAGAGCCGTCTGATAGAGTCGGTATTACTCGGTCTGCGCCTACCAGCTTTCTACTTTGAAGAAGTATCAAAGAAAAAATGGAGAATCATAGACGGTTTGCAGAGATGTTGCACCATCCGCAATTTCTATGTGGACAAGACATTGAGGCTACAGAACATGGAGTTTCTGACTGATTTCGAAGGAAAGACAATAGACGATTTCCCTTTCGAGATAAAGAGGGATATCCGAATGCTTCCTGTTACCGTAAATGTATTGGAGAACGGAGTACCGGACGATGTGAAATATATATTGTTCAAAAGACTGAACACTGGTGGCATAACACTGTCTACACAGGAAATAAGAAATGCTGTATATATAGGAAAGGCCATCGACATTATAAAGGAAATGTCCGTATATCCAGCATTCACCTCGGCTACATTGAACACTATACCCACATTGCGCAAGCAAGATATGGACTTCGTATCACGTTTTGTGGCTTTCTATCTTATAGGGTATGAGAACTATACGGTGCCAGATTTGGACGAATTCATCAACACATGCATGAAAGGTATTAAAAAGGGTGAGTATGATGACAAGACAGAGACAATGAAACGAGATTTTGTAAAGGCCATGAATCTGGCTTCACAGATATTCGGTGACGATGCTTTCAGAAAAAGGACAAGCAAGAAAGACTACAGGAGACCACTGAACAAGGCTTATTTTGAAGTAATTTCAGTGGGGCTGGCCAAACTCTCTGATGAAGAATCCAAAAAATTATTGTTACACAAGGAACTATTCAAAGACAATCTTATAAAGGAGATGAAGGATAACCAGTCGTACAGCGGTGCTTTCTCTAGCGGTACAGCCAAAAAGGAATCTGTAAGAAAACGTTTTTCCGTTTTCAATGAGATTCTGATAAAAAGTATTAACGGCATAAAAATATAACGGGATGATAACAAGGTTAAACATAAAAAATTTCAAGTCGCACAGAGACACAGATATCAGATTGGATAATCTGACTGTACTGGCGGGCACTAATGGCTGCGGCAAGACGAGTGTGATACAAGCCTTCCTTCTGCTCAGACAGACATACCAAAAAGGACGCCTGATAGACGGTCTCGACCTGAACAAGCCGCTATGCAACATCGGCATAGGCAACGATGCACTGTATCGTCTGGCAACAGCAGGAGAACTCTCTTTTATTTTAGATGATAACAATGAGACCTTTTCGTTCATTTTCGATGTTGGAATAGAGTCGCTGACCGACTCTTTCCTTAAAAAGAAATCGTACAGCAGCAATATCACCAGCAACAAACTTGACAACATGTCTCTGTTCAACAATGATTTCCAATATATCAGTGCTTCACGCTGGGGAGGCAGAAGCATATTCCCCAAAGAGACATACGCAGCCGAAACACAAAGACAGATATCATTAGAATGCGGCCAGGGAGAGCTCATAGCCCAATATCTTTATAAGTTCGGACATGACGATGTGCATGACTATACCAACGGACAGGAAACCGACCTGAGTCTACTTAACCAAACAGTCTATTGGGAACAGAAAATCAGCCCCAACATCACGCTTGATATAGAACCGTCGAAAGACAACAATTCATTCTCGATAACTTATGGAGTCGACGGAACTGAGCAACGCAAAGCCATACAAGACCTGAAAGCCGAAAATGTGGGATATGGCATATCGTACACCCTACCTGTAATAGTGGCTTTGCTGTCGGCTCGCCCGGGTGCTCTGATTGTCATCGAGAATCCGGAAGCCCATCTGCATCCTGCCGGACAATCCGAACTGGCCAAACTGATGACAATGGTAGCCGCCACTGGTGTTCAAATTATTGTCGAGACACATAGTGACCATATCATATCCGGCATACAACTGGCATGTAAGGCACATTCCAAGAATACAGCCTGCGGCATAAGCAAAGACGCTGTTTCTATATATTATTTCCACACCATGACAGACAGAACCTTACAAATTGAGAATGTGGAAATATTGGATAACGGCAAACTTGACTACCAGCCAATAGGATTCTTCGACCAAACGGAAAAAGACATGTACAAACTGTTTGAGGAGTGATTATCGTATGTTGAATGTGTATTTCAAAGTTGTAGACACCGTCACTCGACCCATTTTGAACGAATTGAGAGAGAAAAGATACAGGACGGTGAAATATTGGTTCAATGTCAACGATAGAGAACAAATATGCTACTTGCGTGACACAAACTATATCAACCATTCTAACACTGACTATAATCTCACATGCTACAGCTGGGACATAGAACAGTGTGGAATATGTCCGGAATATGACGGACTGGAGCATCTGCTGTGGCGTAGCATCAATGAAGGCACGCAATTTGTTTGTATAGACAGCTGCCGGCACTGTAACAACCGGTTGGTATTGTTTCAGGACGCACAGCATGAAGCCGACTATCCGCAGGAATTTGTAAAGATACCATGCTTTCATACCATCGCCGATCTGATGGGGTATGCACAAGAACAAGGCGTGTTCTTATTTTCACTCAAAAACATCAGCCGTTTTGAAAAATGTACCGGTATAAGCCCGGTACAAGGAGCCGTTGTATATAGAGAGAAAAGCACCGGACATTACTGGTATATGGACATGCTGCACAGAAATCACTATGAAGTATTTGACAGCACAGGCAAACATCATTTGGGAGAGGCGAACATGGACGGTGTGTTGGATGAAAAGAAAAGAGATTCGGATAAAAAGATAAACATATAATTGCTTGACAGCTGTGACATAACATATCAGTTACAACACAGCTGCCTTTAATCGGTAACGCTAAGACATTATAAAGTTGTTTCAGAGAAATCCAATGTATAACAGGATTGTCCATTTTCTGCTCTATTGAAATTTCCCACACAAATCAATTCCGACTTACATTCATCTGTAAAGAACGATACAGAAAAACCAGACTCCGATGAAACTTCTATTATTTTCAACAAATTATCGGCCTCTTTCTCACACAAACTTTTCAACACATCAAGACTGTCTATAGCTTTTCCACATCTGACAATCATCTCTTGATTCATTTCTTTCATTTCTATTGTTACATTTATTTGAGTTTATAAGTCTTCGCCATTAGCACAATTATGTCCATTGTCATAATACATTAAGATTTTATATTCTCCCAAATAATCCGATATCATAAACCAAACCGATTTTTTGGATATATAATCTTTAAAATACAATTCTGTTATCTCAGACTTTATCTCTTCTGTTGGATTAGCTAGTTCCTCTTCATTATACTTATATGCTAAAGATTGAACTATCTCTTTTATGATTTCAGCAAAATCCGTTGCCGGCTTTTGGTAAAAAACGGCTTCATAGCGCTTTTTATGTGCAGCTATTTCATAAGAAATATCTTCTTCGTCCGATAATGTCTGTTCTTCGTTTATTGACATATATTTGGTATTGTTTTCAAACTGTCGGCAAAGGTCATTAAACCTTATTTGAATAGATCTTTCATTGACATAAACATCATCCTGTACCATAATTCTCCAAACCTTATCATTGTTTGTAACTACACTCAATTTCACTTTCCGCCCATTAAATTCACCACTCAGCAAATCTGTTTTAAAATCATACATAAAACCTTTTGCCTTAAGTTTGCGAATCATCTCCGCCTTACTTCCATCAACAGGAATCCCGAGAAACTTTGTCACATCCTTCTCTTGTGCACACAAAACCAATGACAGCATGAGCAGCATTGCAACTGATAAAATCCTTTTCATATTATTCTTTTTGTGTCCTCCAGCTACCACAAAGACCTTATTAAACCACGAAGCGTGGAACTGCAAAATGCCACGTCTTGTATTGGAGGTCCTGAGAAAACCTTAGTGTATAAGATGTAGTAATAGCAGCCCACGCCATAGCGTGAGAACCACTATGCCTTTTCTCATACACTATTTGAAAGTTTCTCAGGTTTCCAAATACGAGATAAGCATAACGCTTCTTTATCTTCTAAAATGTCTTGGAAAGGAATTATCCTATCCGGCTACAAAAGTAATAATAAACAATTAGAATCATCTATTTATCTAAAACTTTTTTGATTTATAAAAAAAACAAAAAATTCCAATCTGACTGAAACATGATAATTTAAGCCATAAAATATCGTTTCCACGAGAATAATAACTGACTTCTCTCTAAAGAAAAATCATTTTCTTTATCATGCCGGTGTATAATCTCGCTATTTTATTGTACATTTGCATCCCCGTACAATAAGCGCATACGAACAACATTCAGGATAACAAAAAAAACGAAATCAACAATGAAGAAAAGTCTCATCGCACTGGCTTTGGGGACATTGGCCTTGGGCATCACCGAGTTTGTAATGATGGGCATACTGCCCGATGTGGCAACGAGCATGGGAGTGAGCATACCCGAAGCTGGACGGCTGATATCGGCCTACGCCATCGGAGTGTGCTGCGGAGCGCCTATGCTCACCGTAGTCCACAAGTATCCGCCCAAAAGCATACTGCTGTTTCTCGGCGCGCTGATGCTGGCCGGAGCCATGCTGTCGGTAATGGCACAAAACTATTACATGCTGCTCGCCGCACGGTTCATATCCGGACTTCCCCACGGTGCCTACTTCGGTGTAGCCTCGATTGTAGCCGTACGATTGGCCGACGACGGTCACAAGACGGGGGCGGTGTCGATAATGATAGCCGGCATGACGGTGGCCAATCTGCTCGGCGTGCCGTTGGGCACGGCACTCAGCTCGTCAATTTCATGGCGTTGCCCGTTTGTGCTTGTCGCCCTATGCAGCCTGCTTGTGATTTACTATCTATGGAAATGGGTGCCATATGTAGAGCCACTGCCCGACAATGGATTCCGCCGTCAGTTCGCTTTCCTGCGCAGCAGTGCGCCCTGGCTGATTCTCGGCGCCACAATGTTGGGAAACGGTGGTATATTCTGCTGGTACAGTTATGTTACTCCCCAACTGATACACGAAGGCGGATTCACCCCCAACGTTATATCAATGCTCATGATAGCCGCCGGATTCGGCATGGTGGCGGGCAACCTGACAAGCGGCCGCGTATCGGACAAATATGGTCCGGGGCATGTCGCCCGCTTCACACTCATGATTACGGTGACATCGCTGCTGCTTACTTTCGCTCTCGCACAGTACGGGTGGGTTTCGGCCATACTGATGGTTGTGTGCACCGGATGTCTTTTCGCCGTAAGCAGTCCGCTGCAGTTTCTTATCCTCAAGCATGCTCCCGGAGGAGAGATGCTCGGCGGCGCGAGCATACAGATGGCATTCAATTTTGGGAATGCTGTGGGGGCGTTGCTCGGCGGACTGCCCATCGAAATAGGATTGGGCTACAGCTATCCCGCACTGTTCGGCACACCGCTCGCCATTGCCGGCCTTATATGTATGATTGTGTTCTGCAGAAAGTACGAACACACGAAATGATATAAGACGCCAAGCCCCAAAACAACATAAAAACGATATACAGCAACGCACAGACCGGCCCTCTGTAAGTCCATGACGCCCAAAGTGTCGCCATCGCAACCACCGGATTTACAGGCACCTTCCTCATTCCCACTCCGATACAAGGCCGCTGTACTGTCAGTACAAAGCCTCTGTACCGCCAGTACAACGGCCCTGTACTGGCGGTACAGGGCCGTTGTACTGGCTTAACTACGATCTACACGTTGCCCACACTGATGAGATATTCAGCTATCTGCACTGCATTGAGGGCGGCACCTTTACGAATCTGGTCGCCGCTGAGCCAGAAAACCACCAGTGGAACATCGTCGTACATTCGGAAAGCGCTTGATTATGTAGATGCTTATCGTTGTTTCTTTAGGTTGCTGTTTATCGCACGGCAACCAACATCAGAATTTGCTTGATTTGTCACTCTGCAAACAAGTCGTCAAGTATCACCTCACTTTGCACGGTTCCACTGTACATATTCTTCTTTATACCGTATGTCGTAACAAATGTCTGATGAAGTGATTTCCTTGTTTTGGTTGCTTTTCTGAATATTTCTGTCCGTTCCCGCAAACGTTCATCATATTGCTTGGTTATTTCAAACTCCCCTTGCGAAAATTTCATTTCACAAAGATTGATAGTCTGATCTCTGCGGTCTATCAGCAAATCTATCTGCGCCCCTTCTCCTTTCCATCCGCAAACATCGCTTTGTATACCGCTTATACCCAATTTTTGCTTGATTTGACGAATATGGTGCAGACTCAACTGCTCAAACGAATAGCCGCTCCAAGCCCGGCGCGATGGGGAGTCTATCATATTTTGCCAATGACATTCGTCTTGCCCGCGATAACCTTTGACATAACGCAAATGGAACAGCGTGAACAAGTCTGTCAACTGAAATATTGTTCCGCGTTCGCTTTTGCCAAATGCCGTATACTGGCGTATGAAATCACAATCACACAAGTTGCGCAGCGCTTTTGTCAGAGCCCCGCCGTCCTCAATCTTAGTTACCGACATAATTTCAGTGCGCGTCAGTCCGGAAGCCTTGTTGGCCAACGCCTCTATAATCTGTTTATGCAGTGTCGCCTCGTTGAAGAGCGAACGAAACAGGAAATTATATTCTCGCGATAACGGAGCATTTTGCACAAAAAACAGATTATCCACATTCTGTGCGAGACTCAGATGCCGTTCAAGCATTTGCAGATAGAGAGGCGTACCGCCAAGAATCATATAACACTCCGCTATCTGATAGCGGCTCCAGTTTATGCCGTGCGAAATGAGATATTGCTCCGTTTCATACAATGAGAAAGGAGAAAGATATATGCTGCGCGTGGTCCGGTTGTACAATCCGCCCTTATCAGAAAGCACGTTCTCCCGCATCCATGTGGTAGCACTGCCACAGACTATAAATTTCAAACGGCTGTTTGTTGCGCCCCACGAATTCCAGAAATACTCAAATGCCTTTACAAACCGGCTCTTCTGTGTGTCTATCCACGGCAATTCATCAAGAAATACGACAATGGGTTTGTCGCCGCCTATGGATTCCAAATATTCGCGCAACTGCGCAAAAGCGTCAAACCAATCCTTTGCTACCGGCCACTTATATCCCGAATAATACGCCAACTGGCGGTTGAACTCACCAAGCTGTTCTTTTTTCGTACCTTGATAGATTCCGGTGGAATAGAAACTGAATGTATCATTAAAATAATTACGCACAAGAAAGGTTTTGCCAATACGGCGACGACCGTAAATTGCAATCAGCTCCGGCGATTTGGATTCAATTCGCTGGCGCAATATCTCCTGCTCTATTTTTCTACCTATGATAGTATCAGCCATAACAAAAAATTGGGTTATCTGCCACAAAGATACACAAAAAAGTGCGATTCTTGGTCGGTAACTCACTTTTTTTTCGAGTTACCGACCAAGAATCGCACTTTTTTGAGGAAGTATATCAATGAAGAATCATCATGAATTGTATAAAATGTCCATTTCTTTCTTAATTTTCTGCACTTCTTTTTTCTCATTCCGGAAAAGCAGGGAGGCCCTCTCTGCTTTCTTTACACGCATTTCGGGTGTGGCGAAGTTGCCGTAAGGGCCTCCCGGGGTCGCCATTACGGCGTAATGAGAGAGCAACGGCACCGTAACGGGAGAGCCGGGAGGCCCTTACGGCAAGGTCGGGAGGGCCTCTCTGCTTTTATTACAAGGCGCTATCAAAGAGAAAAGAGCGTAACCTGCTGATTATCAGCGCATCCTATTTTACACGAAAAATCGCGTTTTTCGGCCTCTTGGCTGAAAAACGCGATTTTGTAACGGGCGACGAAGTGATTTGTAAAGATAATTAGGAGAGGCTGATTTTTATTTCAGGTCATATAACTTGTAGGGACTTATTCTTGTATTTGTCCGCCATACACGATTAAATATCAGTATATTATAAACGGACAAATACAAGAATAAGTCCCTACAAGCTACATGAATGAATTGAAATCAAGTTACATGAACTGAATTTAGGTACAGCCCACTTCAGACTGATTATTTCACATTCCCCACCTTGATGAGATACTCGGCTATCTGCACAGCGTTGAGGGCGGCACCCTTGCGTATCTGGTCGCCACTGAGCCAGAATGTCAGGCCGCAGTCATCGGCCAGATCCTTACGTACACGACCTACAAAAATGTCGTCCTTACCGGCAGTATCAAGCGGCATGGGATATACGAGGTTGGCCGGATCATCGTGCAGCGTCACTCCGGGAGCGGCAGCGAGGGCCCGCTGCGCCTCTTCGACCGAAATGGGGCGCTCTGTCTCTATCCACACCGACTCGGAATGAGCGCGCAACGACGACACACGCACGCACATGGCCGAACAGCGCACATCGCTGTGCATTATCTTGCGTGTCTCGTTGAACATCTTCATCTCCTCCTTGGTATATCCGTTAGGCTGGAACACATCAATCTGCGGTATCACGTTATAGGCCAACTGATGGGGAAACTTTTTCACCGTTACGGGCTGCCCCGCAATTATTTCGCCATACTGCTGCTGCAACTCTGCCATGGCCGCAGCTCCGGCACCACTCGCACTCTGATAGCTTGCCACGTGAATACGACGGATATGGCTGAGATTCTCCAGCGGCTGAAGAGCCACTACCATCATTATGGTGGTACAGTTCGGGTTGGCTATGATACCCCTCGGACGGTTGAGGGCGTCACCGGCATTACACTCCGGCACCACCAATGGCACGTCGTCATCCATTCGGAAAGCGCTCGAATTGTCTATCATCACGGCACCGTAACGCGTAATATCACCGGCATATTCCTTGGAAATACCCGCTCCGGCCGACGTGAAAGCAATGTCTACCCCCTTGAAGTCGTCGCCATGACGCAGAAGTTTGACTTCATATTCCTTGTCGCGGAATTTATACGTACGCCCGGCACTACGTTCCGAACCGAAAAGCACAAGCTCGTCAATAGGGAAATCTTTCTCTGCAAGTACACGCAGAAACTCCTGCCCGACGGCTCCGCTCGCTCCAACAATTGCTACTTTCATAAGTCTGTCATTTTTAAAGTTGTGAATATTTCCACGGCAAAATTACAACTTTTAATGCTATTATCCGTCACGAATGATATTTTTTGTGTCCGCAAGCCATGAATCTGACATTTTTTTCGCACCTTTGCACCATAAAACAGTGACCGCGACTTGATGATTATGCCCGATATATCACATTATTTCCCTATTACCGACCCGACACTGATATTCTTTGTCGTGCTATGCATCATCCTTTTTGCGCCCATCATCATGGGCAAGCTGCGCATTCCGCATATCATCGGAATGGTTCTGGCTGGAATTGCCGTGGGACGCTACGGACTGAACATCCTCGAACGCGATTCCTCATTCGAGCTGTTCGGCAAGGTGGGCGTGCTCTACATCATGTTCCTCGCCGGTCTGGAAATGAACCTGCAGGACATCATGCGGCGCAAACTGCGGTTCATGATATTCGGTCTGCTCACGTTCACGATACCTTTTGCCATGGCCTACCTCACAGGAATATATCTTCTGGGATACTCGCCAACGACATCGTTGCTGCTGTCATGCATACTTGCGGCAAACACCCTTATAGCCTACCCTATCGTGTGCCGCTACGGACTGCAGCGACATCCGAGCGTGGCTCTGAGCGTGGGATCGTCGATGATAGCCCTCGCGCTGTCGCTGCTCGTTCTCGCCGCCATTGTCGGAGCACACAACGGTGAGGCAGGAGGAATGTTCTGGGGGCTGTTCGTCATCAAGGTGGCGCTCTTCTGTGTCGGTGCGTCAGTGCTGCTGCCGCGGCTCACCCGGTGGTTTTTCAGACGCTATGCCGATGCGGTGATGCTATATATATACGTACTTTCGGTGCTGTTTCTCAGTGCGGCCGCATCCGAGATGTGCGGCCTGGAGGGCATCTTCGGTGCATTCATCGCCGGACTGATACTCAACAGGTTCATCCCCAGGCTGTCACCGCTGATGAACCGCATCGAGTTCATAGGCAACGCGCTCTTCATTCCATATTTCCTTATCGGTGTCGGAATGCTCATCAACATACGCGTGCTGTTCGACGGACTCGATACATTGTGGGTAGTGCTGTGCATGGTAGTGGTAGGCACGCTGAGCAAGGCCATAGCAGCATACGTGTCGTGCATATCGTTCAAGAAGCCGCTGCTGTCGGGACACATGATGTTCGGACTGACCGAGGCCCACGCCGCCGGCGGAATAGCCATGACAATGGTGGGCATGCACCTGAAGATGGACGACGGCAGCTATCTCGTAGACGCCAACATGCTCAACGGTGTGGTGATGATGATTCTGTTCACGTGCATCATCAGCTCTGTCGTGGTGGAGAACTCGGCACGCAGGATTCTGCTGCGCGAGAAGATGCAGCCCGAAGAGACGGAAAAGACGGGCGACGACGAGAAAATACTGCTGCCGCTGCAACATGCCGAGGATGCCGACTCGCTGGTACATCTGGCAATACTGACAAGCAACAGGAAACTGAACCGCGGGCTGATAGGTCTGAACGTGGTTTACGACAATATCTACAGCGGGCGCAACCGCAACGCAGGACTGAAACTGCTGGCACATGCCGAGGCTGTGGCAGGGTCGGCCGACGTGCGGATGCAGACACAGAGCCGTCTGGCCATAAACATAGCCAACGGCATAAAGCACGCTTTCAAAGAAAACGACGCCTCCGAGATAATCATGGGACTGCACCGGCGTACCGATCCCGGCGACAGTTTTTGGGGAGCATATACGCAAGGACTCATCACAGACATCAACCGACAGATAATGATATGCCGTATTATCCAACCTTTGGGCACACTAAGACGCATTCATGTGGCAGTGCCGTCGCGGGTGGAGTTCGAGGCTGGGTTCTATCGGTGGATAGAACGACTGTCGAGGCTGGCATCCAATCTGGGATGCCGAATGATATTTCACGGGCGGAAAGAAACCATGACGCTCATAAACGAATATATACAGAACCGCCATCCCGACGTGCGTGCCGAATATGAACTGATGCAACATTGGAAAAGCATCACGCAACTCGCGACACAGATCAACAACGACCATCTGCTCGTAGTAATCACGGCCCGTCCCGGCACTGTGTCATACAAGCCCGCTTTCGAAAATCTGCCCGAAGAACTGACTGCATGTTTCCCGTCATGCAATCTGATGATTGTATATCCCGACCAGAACGGACAGCCTCAGGATGCCATGACATTCACGGCACCACAACATCAGGAACAACAGGAAAGCGCATATTCGTCAATAATGAAGTGGATAAACAACAAGAGAGGCAGGGCATGAAACGACAATAGTCCTTAAGCCGGCAAGACAAAAAGTATTGTCCGGACTTTGCAATGGACAGGAAATATATGCGTAACTCAATAAAAATAAAGAAAAAACAATGATAAAAATCCAAGGTATCAAAAAGAGTTTCGGTCAACTGCAAGTACTCAAAGGCATCGACCTCGAAATAGGCAAAGGCGAAGTGGTGAGCATAGTCGGACCGAGCGGAGCCGGCAAGACCACTCTGCTGCAGATAATAGGAACGCTCGACAGGCCGGACAGCGGCACCGTTGCTATAGACGGCATAGATACAAGCAGCATGAGCACAAGAAAACTGGCTGAATTCCGCAACCGCCACATAGGGTTCGTATTCCAATTTCATCAGCTTCTTCCGGAGTTTACAGCCATTGAAAACATCATGATTCCGGCATATATCGCCGGACGTTCCACCAAAGACGCCAAGGCCAGAGCTACGGAACTGCTTGAATTCATGGGGCTGTCCGACCGAGCCGGCCACAAGCCCAACGAGTTGTCGGGCGGTGAAAAGCAGCGCGTGGCTGTAGCACGTGCGCTGGTCAACAATCCGGCCGTGATTCTGGCAGACGAGCCTTCAGGCAGCCTCGACTCAAAAAACAAACAGGAACTGCATCAGCTGTTCTTCAATCTGCGCGACAAGTTTGGACAGACTTTCGTCATCGTAACACACGACGAACAGTTGGCTGCCATCACCGACCGCACCATAAAGATGCGCGACGGAATGGTCATATCGATATCAGACTCTGACAAGTCCGAACCCGCGGCTGGGCCGGACAGAGACTCTATGCAGGAACAAAACTCGGACACCATAACAAACTAACAACAGAACAAAACGGTCTTTAACCATGAACAGAATAAAATTAGGAGACTACAACTTGCTGAAAGTCTCAAGAAAAGTAGACTTCGGACTTTATCTCAACGGAGGCGACGAAGGTGACATACTGCTTCCCTCACGATATGTTCCGAAAAACGCCCGACCGGGCGACGAACTGGAAGTTTTCATCTATCTCGATCAGGACGAACGTCCGGTTGCCACCACTTTGGAGCCGTTGGCACGCGTAGGCGAGTTCGCACATCTTGAAGTGGCATGGGTCAACGAATACGGCGCTTTTTTGAACTGGGGCCTTATGAAAGACCTTTTCTGCCCGTTCCGCGAACAAAAGAAACGTATGACGCTCGGTTCGTCATATATCGTATATGTTACAGTCGACGAAGAAAGTTACCGCATCATGGCTACAGCAAAGGTTGAACGCTATCTTGACAAAGAAAGACCTGAATACAAGCATGGTGACGAGGTGGAACTGCTCGTGTGGCAAAAGACCGACCTCGGATTCAAGGTCATCGTAGATAACCGTTTCTCTGGCCTCATATATAAAGATCAGATATTCCGGAACATCAGAACCGGTGAACGTCTGCATGGTTATATAGACCACATACGTCAGGACGGAAAGATAGACATAACACTGCAACCTACCGGGCGCCGTCATACAGAAGACTTCTCCGATATACTGTTAGAATATCTCAAGGCCAACGACGGACATTGCAATCTGGGCGACAAAAGTCCGGCCGAACTGATTGCCGACCGATTCAAAGTAAGCAAGAAAACGTATAAGAAAGCCGTCGGAGACTTATACCGCCGGCGACTTATCACCATCACCGACGATGGAATCACACTTACAGACAACAAATAGGTCCACATCGGTCATATAACGAAAGTAGGGATATAATCTTGTTTTATCTGATACACCATTGATTGCCAACAGTCAACAGACACGAACAAGATTATATCCCTACTCCTGTTATATATCTTCCAACGGTATTAGAGGATGCGTCCTACAAGACGGAAACTAAGACATGGATAAACCGTTATCTTACTTAACGTCTTTACGAGACCTCCATCATCACCGTCAAGATCTGTCTCCTCAAGTTGCTTGTCCTGCAGATATATTTTGGGACTTCCCCAAAACTGTACTCCAAGGTCAAACTGAAAACCTATACGATTCTTTGGCACCGCACGCCCCCAGCCCAAACCAAGGTACGGCCGGAAACCGTTGACCTTAATACAGGCATCGGCATTGCCATTTTCATCCGGCTCAATAAAATAATCACCAAGTACAAGTCCGAGTTTGTCTTCACTGGTTACATGTCCGAATTGCTCGATGTTTTCAAAAACACCTCGTCTGTGATTGAAATCATAAATGTTTTTCAGAGCACCGTCTTCCTTATTATATACGCTCACGATGTCCGACGAACCGAAATAGGCGCCCACCGTAAGATGTATCTTTGAATGCTTTGAAGGATAAAGGTCAAAAAGCACATGCCCCGAGGTGAGGTTGGGTTTGCCCTGCACATCGAACGTCTCCGGCAATTTTTCATTAAGAGCGCTCTCATAAACCGTCCGGATATTCTCGTTAAAATCAAGATCGAGTTCGGTGTTCACCTTGATTTTTGGCAGAAAATTCACACCGGCACGCACTCCGACATACGGAGTAATCGTGGTAGATGCGTCTATCGTGATTCCTGTAGTACCCACCCCGGCTCCAACTGCCACATGATTAAACAACATTTTGTCTTCCTGAGCGAACACCGTAGTAACACCTAACAGCAATCCGCATGCTAATAAAAATTTTTTCATCTCAATTCTACAAATTGGTTTGTTTATAATCTTTCTTTAAAACATTTTATCCCCACAGAACAAGAGGCTTTCACAACTCTTATTTGCAAATATAATACAATTTTATAAAAAAGCAACTATAAAAACGTACTTAATTTTAAAAAGTGTAAATACTCCGGTTTATTTGTCACTATATGGGATTAAATGGAAAAAGGCATCGCCTCGTATTTCAGAAGCAATGCCTTGGATATTGTTAAAGTGCACTACGATACAATCAGAATTCGGCCGTCTTCGGTGTACGCGGGAACGGTATCACGTCGCGGATGTTCTGCATGCCAGTGACAAAGAGTATGAGCCGCTCGAAACCGAGACCGAAACCACCGTGCGGACATGTTCCGTACTTACGTGTGTCAAGATACCACCACATATCCTTCATCGGGATGTTGCGCTCCTCGATTTCACCCATCAGCTTGTCATAGTTCTCTTCACGCACGCTACCGCCGATTATCTCGCCTATCTGCGGGAACAGCACATCAGTGCCCTGAACGGTACGTCCGTCCTCGTTAATCTTCATATAGAACGCCTTTATCTCCTTAGGATAGTCAGTCATGATAACCGGCTTCCTGAAGTGCTCCTCAACCAGATAACGCTCATGCTCACTGGCAAGGTCCATGCCCCAGCTTACGGGGAACTCAAACTTACGGCCTCCAGCCACAGCCTCCTCCAGAATCCTAATGCCCTCGGTGTAAGGCAGACGGACAAACGAATCGGCAACCACCGACTTCAATCTTTCAATCAAAGTCTTGTCGACCATCTTGTTAAGGAATTCAAGATCGTCCTGACATTTGTCGAGAGCCCACTGCACACAATATTTGATGAAGTCCTCCTCAAGGTCCATCAGACCGTTGAGGTCGATGAAAGCCACCTCCGGCTCTATCATCCAGAACTCGGCCAAATGGCGCGGTGTGTTGCTGTTCTCGGCACGGAATGTCGGGCCAAAGGTGTAGATGGCTCCCAATGCCGTGGCACCGAGCTCACCCTCGAGCTGTCCGCTCACGGTGAGCGAAGCCTGCTTGCCGAAGAAGTCGTCGTCGTAGATAATCTTTCCCTCGTCGTCCTTCTTGAGGTCATACAGGTTCTTCGTCGTTACCTGAAACATCTGGCCGGCTCCCTCACAGTCGCTCGCCGTAATCAGAGGCGTGTGGAAATAGAAGAAACCATGCTCGTGAAAATACCGGTGTATGGCAATGGCCATGTTGTGGCGTATACGCATCACCGCACCAAATGTATTGGTGCGCAGACGCATATGGGCATATTGACGCATATATTCAAAGCTCTGTCCCTTCTTCTGCATGGGATAGTCGCTGCCGCAGAGACCGTAGACCTCTATCTCACGACATTGTATCTCCACTGTCTGACCGGCTCCCTGGCTTTCCACCAATTCACCGTTCACACTTATGCAGGCTCCTGTAGTTATCTGTTTCAGAGTATTCTCGTCAAACTTTGCCGGGTCCACCACCACCTGTACATTCTTTATGGTCGAACCGTCGTTGAGTGCAATAAAATCGACAGCCTTGCTGCTACGGTGCGTACGCACCCAACCTTTCACGTTCACGACAGCCCCGAAGTCAGTACACTTCAGCACGTCGACCACTTTCGTTCTGCTTATCTTCTCCATATCTGTATAAACTTTATTCATAAGCTCCCATGCGCAGACGGTCCACCTCTTCCTCTGTGAGGTAGCGCCAGTCTCCGCGACGGAGATTCTTCTTTGTAAGACCGGCAAAGAGCACGCGGTCGAGCTTCGTAACCTTGTATCCAAGACTTTCGAATATACGGCGCACGATTCGATTCTTTCCGCTGTGAATCTCTATTCCAATCTGCTTCTTGTCCACCGGGTCGGCATATTCAACAGCATCGGCCTTTATCTCGCCGTCGTCGAGTACTATTCCGTCGCGTATCTGCTGTATGTCGTGTGCTGTAACATTCTTGTCAAGATATACGTGATATACCTTTTTCTTCAGGAACTTGGGATGCGTCAGCTTGCTGGCCAAATCACCGTCATTGGTGAGCAGAAGCACACCTGTGGTGTTGCGGTCAAGACGCCCCACAGGATATATACGCTCGCGGCAGGCGTTCTTCACGAGGTCCATCACCGTCTTACGCTGCTGCGGGTCGTCGCTTGTAGTAACATGATCTTTCGGCTTGTTGAGCAGCACATAGACCTTCTTCTCCAGTGCCACAGGCTGGTCGTGGAACTTTATATCATCGGTGCGCAACACCTTTGTTCCGAGTTCCGTCACCACGTTGCCGTTCACCGTCACCACACCTGCCTGTATGAATTCGTCGGCCTCGCGACGGCTGCATACTCCGGCATTGGCCAGGAATTTGTTCAGACGCACGGGCTCCGTCGGATCATAATTCTCTTCCTTATACTCTATGCGCTTCTTCATGCTGTACTTGGCATTCGGATCATAATCGGCCGTTCGCGGGCGATAACCGCCACGGTTGTTGTAGCCGGAGTTATATCCGCCACGCTGCTGACCGTAGCCTCCACGATTGTTGTTATATCCACCACGTTGCTGACCATAGCCTCCGCGGTTGTTGTACCCGCCACGTTGCTGGCCATAGCCTCCGTTGCTATAGCTGTTGTAACTGCTGCGCGGCTGGCCGTAGCCGGTCTCCTCGCCTTCGGCTCCACTATTACCGCCGTTGTAACGCGGACGATAGTTGTTCTGACGTTGCTGACCGTAACCTCCGTTGTTGCTATAGCTGTTGTAACCGCTACGCGGCTGGCTGTATCCGGTCTCTTCGCCTTCGGCTCCATTATTGCCGCTGTTGTAGCGCGGACGGTAGTTGTTCTGGCGTTGCTGGCCGTAGCCTCCGTTGTTGTTATAGCTGTTGTAGCCACTGCGCGGCTGACCATAGCCGGCGCGGCTGTTGTAACCCCCTTCTCCATTGCTGTTGTAGCGCGGACGATAGGCTGAACGCTGTGATGCATTCTGCAGACCGGCTCCGAAACCTTCGGGACGGAAACTGCTTTCATCGCTAACGCTCTTTCTGTTGAAACCTGAACGTTCGGTCGTATAGGCCCGTGTCTGCTGTATACGCGGACGCGGTGAACGACCTGTTGCACTTCGATAGCTCTGATAACTTCCTGTCTGTTCCGACTGCGTATAACCTTCGCGGCTACCGGCATTCTGCTCGGCAGACATCTCTTCTGTTTTCTTTTCGTTCTCTAAATCCATAACTCCAATTTTTTAATGCAAGCCTCACGGCCTGTCTTTGTTTTACTACTTCTGTTGATTTAATTTAAATATTTAATGATGTGTTTATAATATCCTGTCGTGAAAGTGCCATTACCAACTTTTTCCGCCGGCTGTCTTTATCATATTCCGGTGTATGTATGCGGAGTGACAGCCATAATCTCTGCTTTCACACTGTCGCTGACAGCAAGCCCTTTTACAAATTCATGTATCGTCTCCTCTGTCATCTTGCTGTTTGTGCGTGTCAGAGCTTTCAAGGCTTCGTACGGATGAGGATAAACCTCACGGCGAAGTATGGTCTGTATGGCTTCGGCCACCACGGCCCATGTATCGTCAAGATCCTCGTTTATCTTACTTTCGTTGAGTATCAGTTTACGCAGTCCCTTGAGCGTGCTTTGGAAAGCAATCAGGCCGTGTCCCATCGGCACACCAACGTTGCGAAGCACCGTCGAATCGGTAAGGTCGCGCTGCAGACGGCTCACAGGCAATTTCTGTGCCAGGAACTGCAACACAGCGTTTGCCATACCGAGATTACCCTCGCTGTTTTCAAAATCAATGGGGTTTACCTTATGAGGCATAGCGCTTGAGCCCACTTCGCCGGCCTTGATTTTCTGCTTGAAATATTCCATCGAGATATACATCCAGAAATCACGGTCCAGATCGATGACAATGGTATTGATGCGCTTCATGGCATCGAATATGGCTGCAAGATAGTCATAGTTGCTTATCTGAGTGGTGTACTGCTCACGCTGCAAGCCAAGTTTATCGCTCACGAATCTGTTGCCGAACTCGCGCCAGTCATACTGCGAATAGGCAACATGATGGGCATTATAATTGCCCGTGGCACCACCGAACTTTGCCGTAACGGGCACATTCCGAAGTGCCTTCAGCTGCTCTTCAAGACGATAGACAAACACCATAATCTCCTTACCCAGACGTGTGGGCGATGCCGGCTGTCCGTGGGTCTTGGCCAGCATAGGAACATTTTTCCACTCTTCGGCATACTCGCGCAGCTGCGCTATCAGCTCCTCCACCGCAGGGCAGTAAACATCGGCCAACGCCTCCTTCACAGAAAGCGGCACACTTGTATTGTTGATATCCTGTGAGGTCAGTCCGAAGTGTACAAACTCCTTGTAATCGTCCAGCCCACCTATCTTGTCAAACTCTTCCTTGATAAAATACTCCACGGCCTTAACGTCGTGATTGGTCACTTTCTCAATGTCTTTCACACGCTGTGCATCGGCCACGGCAAAATTGCGGTATATGTCGCGCAGACGCTCAAACATATTCTTGTCGAAATCTCCAAGCTGAGGGAGCGGCAACTCGCAAAGGGCGATGAAGTACTCTATCTCCACCCGTACACGATAGCGGATAAGGGCATACTCCGAAAAATATTCTGCCAAAGGTTCAGCCTTACCTCTGTAGCGGCCATCTATCGGAGAGATGGCTGTCAGTAATTCTAAATTCATGATCATTATTCAAAATCGATTTTGCCCGCAAAGTTAATCATTAAATCCGATTTAACCGAAAAAGTTAACGTTAAAGTTTCAACGGAGGCTAAAACTTTGGGAAACGGAAATACACCGCGGAATGCCTTATAGGGTTCTTCTTGATTTTTATCCTTGTTTTTCATTAATATTAAGGTATAAAAGACTGGCTTTTAAATTTTATTCGTATCTTTGCATCCGGACTGTCATTGGCCTTAAGCCTGGTTGCTAAAGTCAGACGGGGTCTTTCACAAGCATAAGGCAAGGCTGCTCACGCCATGCAGAGTGTGGTCAAGGCCAGAAGCTATATCTACACGAAGCGGCTTGGGTGGGAAGACGGTCCGGACATAATGAAGGCGTTTACTTGACGCTGTATTTGAGACACACTGAAATCTTGCAAACTCTCAGTATCTAAGTCTCGGATATAGTCAACGGTAGATGTCCCGGGTGTGATTATATCCATCCCGCGGAGACCTTGTAAGCACGGCGTGCATCCCGTAGCAGGACGCAAGCCTTTGTTTATACAGGTCTCTTGGCGGTACGATGATTCATATCGGCGTGGGCTCTGACGTTGTCTGTTCGACTTAGATAGGCAATGCAAGAGCCTCAGTGTGTGGAACGGACAGCAGAACGGTTCCACGCTTTTTTATCGTCACGTACCCAGGTCAAGTCTTTGACAAGGTATCATCGGGATATGGATTTATATTGCGCCACATCAGATGTAAAAGATTCCAGAGGCGGCCGCTCCCCCTCGCCCCGCGCCGGACTTGCCTCCGACGTCCTCCCCGAAGCTCGAACGCCGGCAACGGCATGCAGCTCACACACTGGGGTGTCCACAGAATATGCGTTGTCCGGAACAGACCAAGAGCCTCAGCCCGGAAAGACAGAAGCAGCCCGGCACTGGTATGCCTTGCGCACAACATACGGCAGGGAGAAAAAGGCATACGACTATTTCGTGGCACACGGCGTCAAGGCTTTCCTGCCCACCGTCAGGAAGGTACGGAAGACAGACGGCAGGACAACGACGGTGGAAGTTTCGCGCATACCCAACATCTTCTTCGCCTACGGAACGGAAGAAGAGATGAAATCTTTCGTCTACGACAACGTAAACCTGCCCTATCTCCGCTTTTATTACCGCCACACACATGTCGGCAACAAGATTGTCAAGACTCCGCTCACTGTGCCCGACAAACAGATTGACAGTCTCAGGATAATCTGCAATGCCGGGGAAGACAATGTAATTGTCGCCACCGGAGACATCGGCAAGTTCAAGGAGGGCCAGACCGTACGCATCACCGAAGGCAAATTCGCAGGAGTAACAGGGAAAGTGGCCCGCTATCATGGACAGCAGCGCGTGGCCGTGGTCATCGACAGTGTGCTCACGGTATGCACCGCATATATACCGAGTGCTTTCCTAAGAAGAATTTAGGGTAATAGGATGCTCATGTATATAGAAACCAATCATCCGGATTATCAAAAACTCACATACAAAAACAATAAAACAACAATATAACAAACTTATACTACAATGACAAAAATCTGTGGTGAACCTATGCCGTGGCCCAATGCCACATCTGAAGAGATACAGCAGCAAAGTATAGACACTTGTGCTGTCAAATCCCAACAAATCGTTATGAAAACTTTTGGTATGAACATTCCGGAGGATGTACTTGCTTTAGAGAGTGAGATTAAAAACTACTATCATCCCGGATACGGCTCAGATCCGGAACAAGTTGGCAAATTACTTAACGACCATGGTATTCCGACTCATACACAAATTAATGCCAATGTATATGACCTTGTCAACGAACTGGCACAAGGTCACAAAGTAATTGTTGGAGTTGATGCTGATGAATTATGGAGACCATCTTTCTTCAACGACTTGTTCGGAGAGGAGGCCAATCATGCCATTGTGGTTACAGGCATTGATACGACAGACCCGGATAATGTGAAAGTAATAGTTACAGACCCAGGGACTGGTGATGTGGCAAAAACTTACCCACTTGACCAGTTTTTAGACTCTTGGCATGATTCAAACTGTTTCTACGTCGCAACAGACAATGCTGTACCCGTCAAGAACAATCCGGAAATGAGCGGGTTCAATTATGAAATTGGTCATATACCTTTTATATGCAACATACCTTACGACAATTACGAACCGCTTGTAAGTGAGTTTTCAATATTCCATGACGACATCATTAAAAATATGAACAGGTGCATCAACAATTTAAATTCAGACAAGAACGTACATGATGATGCCACCAATATATCAGAACATATTAAAACCCAGTTTGAACACATGTTCAATGTAGAACAATTAATGCAGAACAACTGGGATGTTTCTTCCCAACACAACCCATCAGACATCTGCCACTCTTTACTGAACGACTGTTGGAATTGGGAAACAAACAGTTCTACACTGCCAGACTGCATAGATATACTATAATACAACAACCATTACCAGATTGATTTTATGAACGAAACGATAAAAGACCTTGCCACAAGAATCAGAAAGGAAATGACAACCCTTTGCAACCAAGTCATTGAATATTCAAAAACAGACGATTTTCCCAATGCTGACAAAGATTTGGACATAGCTCTTGATATGCTCAACAACGGAATTTACAATGTTGTTGTATGCGGTGAAGTAAAGAAAGGCAAATCGTCATTCATTAATGCCATAATAGGAAAAGACATACTACCTGTAGATACGAGAGTGGCCACATCCCAAGCCTTTCGCATCATCAACTCTGACACGGAATCCTACTATTTGGTATACACTGATGGAACAAAAGAGCCTGTTGGCAGAGAAGACCTTGACAGATATGGTTCACAGGCCAGAATAGATAAAGACGGGGAACCTATCACATTTGATAAAATTGTGGATTATATGGAAATTCACACTCCGATTCCTTTTCTGCCCAAGTCTATAGTTCTGGTCGACACTCCGGGGCTGGGAGCTCTCTATGCCAACCATGCTGTAGTGACAGAACGGCATTTGGCTAAAGCATCTGCTGTTGTCTTTATATTAGACCCATCCAATCCAATAACCGAGCCGGAAATTGCATATCTCGAAAAAATAACAGATATCACTTCCAATGTCATGATAGTAATGACAAAGCAGGACAACTATGACGGTAATTATATCAAGACACAGATAAGGCGTAATACAGAAATACTTACGGAAAAAGGTATTGCAGAAAAACTCAGCAATACCCAAATAAACATTTTACCCATGTCAAGCGCTTTACTCAAGGATGTCTCCGACACAGATTCATACGATAAAGAGGAACGAGAACTATTCTACGATATAAGCAGTTTCGAAAACGTGAAAAAAGAGTTGTTGAACATGCTGGAAGCAACCATTGCTTTATCAAAAAACGTTTTTGCTTATAATGCTGTCAACGCCTATAACAACAAAGTGATGGCAGAAGTTGCAGAAAGAGACAAAATATTGAGATCTCCAAATGAAGCAAATGCCTTATCCGTACAGAAGCAGCAAATAAAAGCTGATTTTCAAAGCAAATGGGGACCCAACGGGAAAGAACAAAAAAGCATCATTAATGATGTCAATGCTATTGTCAATGCCTTTTCAACAAAAGCAATGGCTCTGTTCAACCCTGGAACAGACATATATAACAAACTGATGCAAGAAATAGACAGCCTAAATGATTATGACGAAACAAAAACTTATGCCGAACTCTTTCCCAAAAAGATAATGACTGAATATATGCAAGCATGGCAAGGGTTGAATGAAGAATGCTTTTCAAAGATAGTCAAATTAATATCAAATGCGCGTGAACAAATGACTATAGACCGCAATGGTGACACAGCAAATTTAATGGATACATTGCCTCCATTTTCCATACCCAAAAGAAAATTCCTGGATGTATTCAACGACACAAAAGCCGGATGGCTTACACTGTTCTTCGCAGCAAATGTCGTTGGTTTATCTCTTACGATTTTCGCTTTGCCAATAGCTGCCGTTATCGGATGGTTTACAGGAAACGCAGCAAGAACAAATAGAATGAAAATGGAATTGAAAAGTTACCTGAATTCAAATCTGTCATCTCTTCGCAATCAAGTCCTAAGCAACCCGATAAACAAGGATGACAAACTTTCCAAAAGTCTGTTTGAAGATTCAAAAGAAAAACATTTGAAACAAGCCCAAAATCTCTTAAGCAATATATATAACGAACAATTAGACATTACCCAAAAGGAGGTAAACCGTATTAATGAGCAAATAACTCTGCTCAATACACAAAGGGCAGCACTAATCACGCGACAAGAAGCCATTAAGGAAAAATGGGATCCGGCTTATACGAAACTAAAGGAACTCAGAAATACTCTGTCCAAATTGGAAAACCTCATAAGAACGAATAAAGCATAACAATGAGCACACTTGGTATTGATTTTGGTACATCATTCAGCACTGCGTCTTACATCACGTCCGACGGCACTCCTAAAGCAGTGAAATTCCCCGGGCATGATACCAAAATGCCGTCATTGGTTTCTTATTACAACAACCAAACCATTGTCGGATATACTGTAACAGAATATCTGAAACAGATATCCATATCCGGACAAGACCAGTTGATGGAAGACTTCATGAAAACTACAATAAAAAGCATTAAAACAAACTTGTCTGTGAACGGTCAGAGATGCGGTCATAGTCACAGAGAAATTGTCACAACAATAATAAAACACATAAAGACTGAATCTGAGAAATCTTGTTCACCAATTATTTTCGACAATCTTGTACTGACACATCCCGCCCAATTTGAAGAATGGAAAAAAGATCTAATCAAAACTGCAGCAATAGCAGCAGGATTCAATAACGTACAGCTTCTGCCTGAACCGGTTTCTGCAGCAATAGGATATCTTCGTTGTTTGGGACATAGCGACTTGTCCAAAACGAAAGGATTGCTTGTCTATGATTTGGGGGCAGGCACTTTTGACGTGGCCTATGTCACTAAGCAAGACGGACACTTTATCGTCCCGTTTCCACCGAACGGTGATGCACATTGTGGTGGGGACAATTTAGATGATGCCCTGTATGAACTCTTAATAAACAAGGCAAGGCCCATTATAGGCAATGGATATCATACAGAAGAAAAAGATTTGGGTTTGCTTTTTCGGTGTAGAGGATGGAAAGAGATGCTTTCTACTTTAGATAAGATACCGATTTCCATATTCTCACAAGACATGTCGAAAGAGTTCAAATATGATCTGACAAGAGATGAATTCGAACAAATAGCTAAACCCACCATCCGGCGCACTATCAATTTAACAAAAGCGATTGCTGACGATGTAAAAAACAACAGATTGCCCCTTGACTTCATACTCTTAATAGGAGGGAGTTCTTGTATCCCTTTCGTCGAGAAAAGTCTGAAGGCTGCTATTCCAGATATAGATATCAGAACAACGGGCGATGCTGATATTGCCGTTGCATTAGGTGCATCCTGCTATGCAATAAGCCCAATAGAAATCAATCCGGAGAAGGAATGGTGCTACTGTATGTATGATGGCAAGAAGATTCTTCGTAGTTATAATTTCTGTATTTATTGCGGCAAACACAATTTTATAAAAACCGGTAAGTTTTGAATCCTATAGAAGAGAGTGAAAAACTCATAAACAAAGCATGGGATTTGTTTCAGGAAATTCCACTTGGACGAGGTTATCTTGAACGTTTGTCCGCCCTTAAAGTCCGTCTTCACCAACCCTGCGAACTGGCTATTGCAGGAAAGGTAAAAGCTGGGAAAAGTTCTTTCTTGAATGCTTTAATCGGTGAGAATCTTGCAAAAGTAGGCGATTTAGAAACAACAGCCACCATCAACCGTTTTTGCTACGGCAAGCCGGAAGATCCAGACAGACCGGTAAAAGTGGTATGGGACGATGGAGCATTCACACTGGAAACACTTGACTTCATGAACAGTCTGCAAGGTCATGACACAGACACACTTGCAAAAGCATCTAAAATCGCTTATTTGGAATATCAAGTGGAAAATCCATTACTCCGCGAGCTCACATTGGTTGATACTCCTGGCACAGGAGCTGTAGTTGAAGCCCACCAGAATGTCGCAGAAAGATACTTCGACTTGCGCGAGAAACATAAAAGGCAAACGCACGATTGTACTTCTAAAGCAGATGCTGTGGTATATCTTATGGGAGCTGTCGCAAACATCAATGACAAATCTTTTTTAGACGATTTCAAAAGCAGCACAGAAGATTGCATTCCAATCAATGCCATCGGTGTATTGTCAAAAGTGGATATTGACATGAATCTGCTTGAAAACAGGCATGAACAATCACAATATCTGGCAGATAGTCTCAAAGAGCAACTATGCACAGTAGTACCGGTCTCTGCCGGTCTACACGAGGTGTTGAAAGAAAAATCACATCTGTTCCCACAATGGCAAAATCAGGTAAAGAGCATAAAAAAACGTTCTTTCAGTATGATGTTGAAAGGCCGAGACATCTTTATGTCCGATCGTTTTTCTGACATTCCCATAGAATCCCGTAAGGAGATGCTTGGCAATATACCTTGGAGCATATTCCGCACAATAGCCAATAGTCTTTACTATGCAGACACGGTTGAGGAATCACTAAAAGAACTGAATGAAATAGCCAACATTGACAATGTGAAACACATTGTGAAAGATTATTTCTTCAGCCGAAGCAAGACTATACGATGTACAAGGATTATGAATGAACTTTATCAACTTGTATTGAAAGTACACTCTTTTGGCTTATTCCAATTAAGGGAAGAGAACTGTCAATTTGAGCAATGGATACAATTCGTTCAACAATTCAATGATCCAGCGGTAACCGGGCTTGTTGAATATCTGCAAAAACGACATAGAAACAGGGATGACATTAAGAGAATAGAAATCGGACTTATCTACGATTTAAAATCCCCGATTGAAATGTTGTTAGTAGAAATAAAACAAACCGATGACGATTTCCAGGCATTACAACTACTACGGAATAACAAAGACTTATTCAAGGATTACGAATTCGAAGAACTCAATACTGTTTTCGGACCTTACCAAGTTATTGATAAGGCAACTGCACAAGAACGTTTGGACTTTTGGCAAGGTAGAGAATTTCTTATTCGAAATGCCATTAAACAACATATTGTCCACCAAGCGATAAACAAATATAATCAAATTATAAAAAATAAATTATGAAACATTGTAGTAAAGGGCACAACAATCCGGATGATGCTGTATTTTGTGCTGAATGTGGAGAAAAACTCGATCAAAGGACATCAGAACTGAGGGAACCAGCTGATTTGGAAACAACACCTACACATCATGAATCAAAATCGTACACAACGAACTCCACCGGTTTTTGGGGAAATTTATTAGTTATAGGTGTTCTTATAGTTGTAGGCTATTTTGTCCTTGGAGCTGTCATAAAAGTCATTGAAACAATTGGAGTTATATTCGCAATAATTTTTTAATAACCAATATGAGAATGGTGGACTTGCCGGCAATAACTTAAGATTGCGAAAACTCTTTTCTTAAATTCCGCCTCCACTCATTATAAAACATTCAAATAAAAGTTTATCATACTCATTTAATCAATACAAACAATATGGATAAGAATAAAAACGAAGACATTGGCAAACAGAAAAATCATTTGGGGAAAGAAATAATCACGAATCTGAGATGGATAGGCAAAAGATGCGGAGAATTTCTTCTGAAAATATCCCAAGACGATTATGAAAATCCGTCTCCTGCCCCAAAAGTAGAACCTGAGTCATGGGATATTGGTGATAATCCGACCTCGTCAGACCCACTGCATGGTGTTGGCAAAAATGATGATATAAAAGACATAAACCTGCCACAAACACCATTGCAAGACCAGGACCGTAATGTTTCAACGGAAAAGCTCATCAAGGAAATCGTACAAACAATAGAGATCTACGACAATCAGGCGGCAAAAGTATCTGATGAAGCCCAGAAAAACATATACAATGAAGCTGCCAACATACTCATAGAGAAACTCATTCTTGCCGGATGTGTTCCTATTAATCCTAAAGAGAATGACAAATTCGATTTCGCAATACACAGAACAAACATTTTCTCACCTTTCAATAATAATAGATATATAAAACGAACTGTAAGAATTGGGGTATTGCAGAACGACACTATTCATATAAAAGCGATTGTTGAACTAAAAGAAGAAAATGAATACGAAGTATTGCAGTAAACGTCATTCAAACCCCGATGATGCCGTGTTTTGCTCAGAATGTGGTGAAAAGCTATCAAAACATTCTATAAACAAAAGCATTAAAATTTGTCCTAAATGCAAACACGAAAATCCCAATGATGCGGTTTTCTGCTCAGAATGTGGATCCAGTCTGTCTGACCGTCCATCACCAAAGCCTAAAATTATACTGGAAGTATCGTCAAGTGCTGAATGTCGAACCATATCAACAAATCCCCGTCATACTCGCTACAGAAAAGTCGGATTCTGCCATGTGTTTGATTTTGAGGAAAAAGGAATAGTTGAAGTCCTTTTTGAAAGAGACGGACATGTATATAAAAAGGTTGTCGACACTGGTATATGCAACAAACTTGAATTGCAATGGGGAAGAATTGCCGCCCAATGCTCGTCACCATGTCAAATTAAGCTATATGGTCCAAACATGAATTTACCTATAATAATAGAGAATACAAGTTATAAAGTATTCTCCGTACCGTATGGGAAATATGTGTTGGAGTATAGTTTGGATGGAAAAATAGAAAAGAAGAATCTGAATCTTGACAGTTCTTCAACTTTGCTTGATGAATCCACATTGCGAAAATCATTTCCTATATTAATTAAGTCTGACGTCAAAATCGAAAAATTTCTAATAAACAATTCTGATATTCAAAAATGGAAAACCAATCATACTGTTAAAATCTCAGATAATACTATTGAGATTCACCTTCCTAAAGCAGAATACGATTTCAGTATCGTTGTCTCTGACAGTCATGGTTACGGTCATATAACAAAACATGTTTCTGTTGAAAAGGCACTAACATTAGATATCCATTGGTGTAAGACAACAATAGAAACAAATGCAGACGAAATAACATGTCGCTTTAATAAATCAACGATTAAATCTGTCTATAAGAACAATATTGCTGCAAAACTATATTTGGCAAGAAACGAGGTTTATGACTTCATGTTTAATGTTCAATCTCAAACTTTCATAGAGAAAATCAAAACAGAAAAAAACGTTTTGATTTTAGAACGGAAATGGAAAGATGTTGAATTTCATTTTGACAGAAATCATTATAAAGGAGTCCCATGTTATTACGAAATATATTCATCAACATCAGAATCAACATTCTTACCAACAGAAGATGGACAAATACCTCCATCTGATATAATCTGCCGAAAACTTCCTTATGGCCCTACAAAAATACAATTCTATATAGGATCTATATATGAATATGAAATAGGAAAGAGGGATTTTTCTGTTACAGACGATACTCCAACCATAAACTGCAATATTCCTATAGAACGGTCATACAAAGCAAAATGGCAATGGCTTAGAAAAACTATTTTCTACGCTATTTGGTTCAGTTGCTTTCTGCCTGTAATTTGTGTTTCATTAATACCATTTTCTCCTTTATTCAGCCATGCCCAATTTTATATTGGATATTACATATTATCAATTTTAGCTTTTGGGGCATATTCGATATCTTCACTTTTTACCCTATATTTTTACTATCGCATACTATTTGATGGGGAAAAAGCATGTAGAAAAGCCTTTGGGGCTGCTATTCTTGTTATAATATTAGGATTTGTATTTATGACTAATCAAAATAAGTATTCTGATAATGAATTATTATTCTTTGGACCTTTAGTATTGTATGTATTCTCTTCTGTTATTTCCCATTATGTTTACAACGCAGAAATTAAAGGGTATAAAATATGGAATACCGTTTTGTGAACAAATCAGTTATGGCAAACAATAAATAAACAAGTGCATGAAATGTATCTATTGTAAGAATGAAATTCCAACGTCAAGCAAATTCTGCATGTGTTGTGGAAAAAGAGTCATCGTCTGCCCAGCATGTCAATACGGTCCGTTACCGATGGTAGCCGTTTACTGTCCAAATTGTGGCAAAAAACCAGTAGAAAAACCGGAAAACGAGAACAGTAACATGACTACACAGAAAACAGTACGGTGAACATGCTATAATGTCATAAAGCAATGTTGAAACTTTATGCAAAATATAACGAAAAAATAATATATAATGAAAATACTAATTAATTTTTCAGAAATCCATTCTCTCGCAATGTCAAAGACAGGACGGGAGTTGGTACTGTCTGTCATGAATGAGCGGACAGTGAAAGCGGAAACCAAAGTGAGTATTAAAGTGCCGCTGCTTGGTGAAATAGAAAAGACCATAGGGTTGAATATAAGTGTAGAACGGATAGAAGGCCATGATGTATATCTGAAATATGATGGCGGTATGGGAACAGACATGATTATCGGTGGCCTGTTCACATTTCTGTCTTCATCCTCAGCCCGGAATATGGTGGAGAAGACACAAGGCAACGGCATTGTAGTGCACCTGAACGAGATTGAAGAGGCATGTAAGATATTGGATATTGTGGAACTGACAGACATCTTGTTCCAAAATGAAAGTGTTGTTGTTGAAGGAAAGCTGAGAAACATTTAATATAACGAAAGCATAAATGTTACTTTCGAATATAGAACTGTAAAATTTAAAAGTTGCGCCCGACACGGATTAGGGTTGGTAATAATGAAATGGAAAATAGGCATTGTGTCGGTTATCATTACTGCAATAGTAGTTTACAATCTCCCTTATTTTAGAGAAATCAGGTTTTTTAATAAGGTTGAGGAAGCCCATAACCTTGTAATGTGTGATAGGTATATATCAAAATATCCTGACGGCAAGCATTTGGATGATGTCATGTACATCAGAATTCAGATTCTAGAACACAACATGCCTTCAGTAACAGAGTATCTTGAGAAGTTTCCTTCAGGAAAGCATGTTACAGAAGTCAATGCCTTGTGTGACATTCTATGGGATAAAGAAATTGAAAGATACAATAAAAGAGACAAGGGTAACGAATCAAAAGCAGCGGTCAAATACATGTCTGAAATGCTTCAGTACATGAAGAAACACCGTATCAACTCCATTCTTGTAGATGTCAACTCCACGTTGAAACTTAAAGATTACAATGAGTATGATACAGATGTACGCAAACTGCTTGAGATATTGAACAAAGACAAGATTTCGATTGCAGATGGCATGATTTCGTTAAAATCAAACTTTACATCAACAGACAATACGACACTTATGGATATCCTCATATCCGGTGTACAGAAAAGCATCAACAAGATATTTTCCCCGAACTTCATAACCGTGGTGAGTTTTTCAGACAATAAAGACCGGATGCCCCATCTGATGTTTAATTATACGATTACAAGCCAGGAAATCAGTAATGGAAAAGTAATCATACCCCATATATGGAAATATACCAACGAATCTGGTGTGACATTAAATTATCTTATGGGTATTTCTGTGGAATTTCAAGCGCACTTCAGTATTCCGGAAAGTTCGACGGTTTTTGATTACATAGAAAAAAGCGAACCCTCTGACAACATCAATGATGTTAAAAACATAAGGGATGGTTATAGACAAATGACCCAAATATGTTTCGCCCTGTTCTCCAACAAAATGTCAAAGAATTTAGGTTTAGAGGAAACATATTTCCAAGGAAATGATGAAGATTAATTGGTTATAAGTTAGTCAGCAGCAATCCGCATATCAAGAATAGTTTTCCCAAAATAATAATTGTAAAATGAAGAGATTAAGTATCATAGCATTTATGTTTCTATGCACAGGCAGTGCTTTTGCACAGGACAGAGTGATAACCAAGGATGGTGACGTGTTTGAAGCTTATCGTATAGATATAGGTGACACGTATTTGTATTACACAAAGGAAGACAAAGATGATACCGTCCTACAAAAGATAGCCAAGACCGACGTGCTGATGGTAAAGAAAAAAGACGGCACCAAGATTGACGTTACAGAGTATGCGCCCGCATCCGCTCCAAAACCAACGGCACAGGCGGAAAGCAATGAACAACCGGGTATCACACAGGTGAAGCCTGATGACTTGTCAGCAGAGACAAAGGCAGCGAACGACGCGCTGATAAAGAAGATTAACGCACCAGTGGAATTTGATGTCAAGGAAAAGCATCAGGAAGATATAGGCAAGAAAGAAGCGACCTTTGGTTATGCCTGTTTGGGGATCGCTCCCAACTCCGTACTTTGCAATGAAGATATTGAAGTGAGTATGGAAATCAGACGCTTATACAAAGCGTCAAAAAAGAGTCCTGCCGGGTGGGATGGAGGAAGATACGCATATAGTTTGGTATCGGAGAACCCGGGAATACGGTTTTCAATAAAGAACAGAACATCCAAAACTCTATATCTGGATCTTGCGAATACATTTTATGTGACAATGGGACAATCCACATGCTACTACATTCCATCATCAACAACGACATCCAACACATCTTCCGGAGGGGGCAGTGTAAACCTTGGGGCGATAACGGGAGCATTAGGCATTGGAGGCACGGTCGGAACATTAGCTAATGGAGTAAATGTAGGTGGCGGTTCTTCAAATACTACGAGCAACACCACGTTTTCGCAACGCATCATTGCCATTGCACCATTGTCAACTGTAAAGTTATCGCCACAATACCTGTTCTGCAATGAGGAAAAGGACATTTCAACAGGATTAAAGTATCGTCTGGTAAAGAGAATGGATAGATCTTACATTTATGGCATTTATGCAAATTTTTCATCGGAGTCACAGGCCGGTACCATGATGTATGGAGATCATTATGTATATAATCCCGAAAACTCACCTGTAAAGATGTCTTTCTTTGTTGCATACTCCAAAACAGAGAACAGCACTTCCACCAATGTTCTTCCATCGTATTTTTATCTGAAGGATATGTTGGGATACAGATACTACTCGGATAATATAAAAAATAATGATATCCTTTTTTTAACAATAGGTATCACCGATAATAAAAGGAGAGATTCTTTCCCAAAACAATAAAAAACATAGAATTATATAAAATGGTCAATATCTAAAATTATGAAACAGATTTCATTATTATTTATGGTAGTGTTCTTTCTTATGAGTTGTGAGAGCACAAAAACCTGTCCCGTGTGTAACGGTGAGGGAAGCGTGATGATAAACGCTGTTGAAGAGATTGAATGTTCTATTTGCAAAGGAGACGGAGAGGTGCCGGCAAAGGATTATGAAATGATCAGGAACACTTGGTTGAAGATAAGATCAGGGCAATTTGACAGTCCCAATACGGGAGGCATGCAGCAAGAAAGCCAAGTGCAATGTCCGATGTGTTCCGGCACAGGTGTTTTTAGTGGCTATGGCAGCAGCCAGACTTGTGGCGAATGTAAAGGAAGTGGATACACAACGGCATCACGGGCAGCACAAATACGGCAGTCCCTGCAACAAATTGACCAAATGACAGGTGGAGGAGGTTATGGCGGCACAAGCATTGACGATGGGAATTATCATCCTGCTCCAAGCAATTCAGGTTCAACCGATGCCCCATCATGCCACACCTGCCATGGTACAGGAGGATGCCAGCACTGCCACGGCACAGGAGTTGTAGAGTACGAAGGACAATACAACACCTCGGACGGTATAATGAAATGCCCCATCTGCAAAGGTTCCGGACGATGCGGCGTCTGCAACGGGAGAGGAAAGATTTAGAGAAATAGCATCTTGTTCATTTTATGAACACAAATATGGAATAGAAACCTAAACAAGAAACTATAACAAAATGATTTATGAAAAATAAGAATAAAATATTATCAAATAGAATAGTAATACTATTGATATTTATCTTTCACTTCCTTTTCATTCCTGCTCAAAACATAAGAGATCTTGAGAAAGTGAATAAAGTATATATAAAAGAATTGAAATCAAAAGGCTATAAATCTGTTGACATCAAGACAGGAGACAATGGCTTTTGGTATTTTTTAGTTGGAAAGAAAATTGAAGGAAAAAAAGTATATGGAGTAATCGACAAAGACAGGAAAGAATTATTTGAATGTAAATATACACAAATAGCATATCTACCAGAAATACCCGATGACGGGTATAGATATCATACTTTCCCATCCATGCAAGGAGGCGAGGAAACAGTATCCATTTATCATTATGCAATGCCAGGACATTTTGTTTTAGAGGACATGGCTGGTCATACGGTCATTGCTCTTATTGATGGCTGTATAATCAAGAATATAAATGATGATTGTTTTATAAGTGGAAGTTGGATAATAACCCACTCTAAAAAAATATATATAAGAAATTATGGTGGTTGTCAACGCCTAATGTTAGTGAACAACGATACAAAAAATATAGGACTCATGACATGGGACGGGAAAGAGATTGTTAAAAATGAAAACTTTTTAATGTACATAACATCAAAAACAAAAGATACATTTAACGCGACTTTCGTTTTTAATACGAAAAACAATGCAGGAGGTTTTTACTGTGAAGATTTAAACGTTATAGTTCCTACAGAATATGAAGAAATAGAGGCAAACTATAAAAAACGCACATTTAATGTAAAGCTATCTCCCATAGATAAGCTTCATGAATATAATCCTGATATTAAAGAAGTTTATATTCCCAAAAATCAAGGTGAACAATATCTAAAGGAGCATAAATACAAAGAGTGTATTGAATACTATTCTAAAACAGGAGTTGATGATTCTGATTCGAAGTTCTTTTCATCATATGCAATGTTTGGTATAGCGACAGGACATATTATGAAATTACAAAATCACCTTTCTGCACCATCTGTTAATTCAAGAAAAGGATATGACTATCAAGAAGCAAAGAGTCTCTTACAGAATGCAATAGAAATACTGAATACAGCCACTATCCAAGATACGATTAGACAAGACATTTACAAAGAAAATATTTCAACTTACAAGAAATATTTAAATATTTTGGAAACAAATAATTCGATATTGAAAAAAATAGTTTTGGTAATATGTTAGAAAAGTCTATTATGAAAGGATTGGCTGATGGTATTACAAAATCAGCTCTTAAGTCAATAAACAATTTGGTTTCTCCTTCAAAAACGTCAAATAATATATCTAATGGTGGCACATCGGTTGGAATTTCAGACAATAGGACCAATTTGTCATCGTCAAGTAAAGAACCCAATTCATCATCATCTCAACCTGCCACCCAATACCGTCAATGCAACAAATGTCGGGGAACAGGTGAAATATTCACAACAAGCACCGTAGCAACTTATGGGAATGACAAAAAAGTCGTATGTCCTGAATGTGGTAAAGAACATTGGCTTTCCACGGTTCATCATCATCGAAAATGTGACAATTGCAATGGTTCAGGGAAAGTTGCAAAATAAATAAAGGATATGTGCATAAAGTAAAAGCGTCCGACAAAAAAGTAGTTCTAATAAACAAAAAAATTAATGCGATAATATGAAACGAATTATTATAACATTTTTATTTCCGCTCATTATGGTGACAGCAGCAATGGCACAAAGCAGTTGTCCGTACTGCCACGGTACAGGAACAGTAGTTAAGAACATCAGTGTATCCCAGTACGGTTTGGCCGATTATAAAGTAAAGTGTCCGACCTGTGGAGCTGTCACTCTCAAGTCTACCGGTCACAGTCATATTCATTGCCAGCATTGTGGCGGGACTGGCAGAAAACAAAGTAGCAGAACACGGGATAATGTAACATACGACCCAGACTCCCCCGAAGGGATGCAGGCAAGAGCTTTGGCTTACACCATCAAATACGGCTTGCCATATACGGATAAAGAGAATGAGGCAGTGAAACGCTTGAAACAAAACGACCCGGCAATGGCAAATAATTGGGAAAGATATCGTCAGATACTAAATCAGGGAACCATACATTTCAATCAAAATAATGCGCTCTGCTTTTATCGGTATGACACAGTACAGAATATTGACGCTGCAAAAAACAGCTACGACCAAGAACTTGCCAAGATAGGCCATCTACTAAAACTTCCCAATGACTTATATGCGGTCTATCAACAGCTTTATGCAAAATACCAATCGGCATACAACGAATACAGAGATATAACAGGAAAAAGCCAGCACTTACGCAATCTTCAGGAACAATTAGACAATTACATTTTAATGAAGAATATGTTTTATTGAAAATTGGAGACAACGGCAAAGTCACATGATTACAAGAAACATGTAATAGCTCTACAGGCAAACTATAAAACCACAAAAAGATTATGAAACGTACATTGATGTTTTTACTAAGTGCGGCAGCAGGGCTGTCGGCCTATTCGCAGGATGTGATTGTCACCAAAGAGGGTGACGCAATGAAAGTGTATGGGGTGGAGATAAGCGGCACTTCCGTGTTCTTCCGGGAGCAGGAGGCCGAAGACTCGCCCATCAGGAAGATGAAGAAAGAGGATTTGCTGATGGTGAAATACCGTGACGGCAAAAAGGTGATAATGGACGACTCGGAAAAGGCCGCGGACGAAGCCCCTGCAAGTGCAGTACAGACACAGCCCGAAGGCAACGTACAGGTGACCGTGGAAAACCTGTCGGCTGAAGGGCAAGCTGCCAACAACGCAATCCTGGAACGGCTGAATGCACCGGTGGAATTGGTTTTGAAAGACAAGGACAAAAGTGATATAGGCAAAAAAGAAGCGGCACGCGCATTGGCCGTATTCGGAGTGAAGAAAAGTTCAGTCATGGCAAACGACGAGATTGAAATATCGTATGAAATGGGAAGATTGAATAAAAACACCAAAAACTCCCCTGCAGAATGGCGTTCAGATGTTTGGTGGATTGACCCTGCAATAAAATTCTTGGTGAAGAACAAGACAAGCAGAATACTGTATGTCGACCTCGGCACCACGTTCTTTATCCGGCTTGGAGAGACTATATGTTTCTACACCCCGTCTTCCACAACCACCTCGCATGGCAAAAGCGGCGGGGCCGGCGTAAATCTTGGCGCCGTAACAGGAGCATTGGGCATAGGTGGAGTGGCCGGGAATCTGGCAAATGGCGTAAACGTGGGAGGAGGCACCACAAGTTCAACCACAAGCACCACTTATTCACAAAGGATTGTTGCCGTTCCTCCCATGTCTTCCATAGAATTAACCCCGCAATATCTGTTCGGGAACGAGAGAAAGACAATCTGCCATGGAGCTGAATACGAACTTGAGTTCTCAAATTATAGCTATATTTTCTCTCCTGTTTTTTATTTCTTAAAGAAACAGGGAGGTACCATGCTTGTAGGAGACCACTACAAATACTCGGAAGAAAGTTCGCCTATCCAAATGAATTTTATGCTCTCTTACGGTACAGAAGAGAGCTGTGCATCGACCAAAACATTGGCATCACATTATTTTCTGAAAGACTTGGTGGGAAGGAAAACCTATAATGGACATTTAAACACCGATAACATTCCTTTCACGCTTGTTCGTATAGTAGACAAAGGCTCGAAAGCTGCATTTCCCAAACAATAATCCCCGACTTTGCTCTATCCACTTTTATCCGAGCATTTTCGTCAAGCCAAATGAGCAACTCGAAACTTGTTCCGGCTCTGCCGTGGAGAGAAAACGCGCATGAATATAAAGAAAAAAGGCGGATTAGAGCTTTCCCGGAAACGGCATGACGCCACAGGATGAAGCACAGACATTTCGTACAAGCCCTCTCTATCTCACCGGAATCTTATTCAGAAGCAAATCGCCACAATTCTGATATACCTCATCAAATATTTCGCGGCACCGGCCCGCGCTTATCTTGATTTTCGTGCCAACCGCCATAAAATCCTGAAGTGAGGGATTGCCGGTATTGTTCACCGATGTGGCGTGTTGCCCGTTATAGCCCTCGGTGCAAAGCGTCAGATCGTATGCAGGAGCCAGACACCATATATATCTGCCATTTGCATCCTTACGGACTATAAAACTGAAATTCTTGCAATGGTCATCCTTGTTGTCTGTGAGATAGTTGAACACCATCCGACGGTACATCTCTTCCACGTCGTTCGGATTTTGTGTGACAAAACCGGTCAGTGCCAGCAGATTATTATAGTCAAGTACCGGCTCCGAAAGCGAAACGCCGAGCAAGCCTCCTGCCGTTGCCACATGGCAGCGCTCACCTTTATCGGTAATGTCAAAACGCCGGGTTGTAAAGTACTTGCCGTTTGTAAGTTTGAAGTCGGGTACCTCGATACCGCACTTACGTGCCACCTCATTGTAATGGTATTCCTGCACTCCCATATCCATCGGGTCGTACGTATGCCTGAATTTTACAATCCAATGACCGCCGGCATCCGAAAACACTGCCTTCGGACGGCAACCGCCACTGTTCCCACTATTGTAAAGCAGAAGTCCGGCATCTGTATCCTGCTGCTCCTTAAGCACTTCCAGTGCCTTTCTTTGAATCATGTCAAAATCGGCAACTTCATCCCGGTCACCTATAACGGTTTCCGGCTCATAAGTCAGTGCCCCCATGCCGCCACTGCCCACAATGCCCAGCCGGTCAATGGCCGACAAATCCCTGTCGTCTACACCACTGCGCAGAAGAGTCTTATGCAAGAGATAACGGCCGTAACCATCCGGCAAACTATCCTCAAACACACCGAAGTTTCCATAAAACGGTGACGGTTTGGCAAGAAACAACCCTTTCCTCAACGGCAATTCCAGGGGTGAGATACTGAAACCGTCCGCTATCCAGTAAGGGTCGTACTCAAATGCCAGACTCCTGTCGTCGGGCGTAAGAGATAGTACCCCCACTACGTCGCCGTGATATTTTACCGTAAGTCTGTCCGTCTTCATCATTTCTTGTAAGCTCTGGTTTTACCTCTATTCTTGCGTATCTGTGCCAGCTCCTCCATAGTGGAATACTTCGGCTCGGCAAACAAGCTTTTCACCTCGTGAGTATATTCCATAGCCATTGCCATGCAGATGAGATTCTTTAACGAAATCAGCCCTTTCTGCTCAAATCGCGCGATGTTGCTCACGGCCACACCCGACTTTTCCGCCACCTGTTCTCGCGTCAGATTCTTTTCTATGCGCCGTTTGCGGAAATCATCGGCCAACGTCTTGGCTATGTCATCGGCATTGTCAAGCGTAAAGCCATCCAATAATGATAATATATTGTTCATAACTCCTTGTTTGTGTATATTACAGATAATATGTTATCACCTGTAAAGGTACGAATTATTTTCGAGATACGCACAACTATTTCCTTTTTTCGCGATGTCATCAACAGAAATATTGAAATACACCCATTGGCGGAATTAAGTTAGTATATACCCGATTCTGCCAATGGCGTGAACGTGGGATTAAATAAACATCCATTCGCCCCGCCACGGTACCGTCATTGGCAGCCGACGAATAATCCCGGAAAACATACGAACGAGCACAAATACATGACACTCCGCGAATATAAAGCGCAAAAAAGCGTTTCAAGTAATGAAAAATACATATTTTTGCAGTGTGTTTACGTTATAGAACGAAACAAACCAACTTGTCCGTACTCTGCCATGGCAAGAAAGAAATGGCGGGAAAACGCGCATGAATATGAATATATTAAAAACCGAAAATAGATTATGAAACGTACATTGATGTTTTTACTAAGTGCGGCAGCAGGGCTGTCGGCCTATTCGCAGGATGTGATTGTCACCAAAGAGGGTGACGCAATGAAAGTGTATGGGGTGGAGATAAGCGGCACTTCCGTGTTCTTCCGGGAGCAGGAGGCCGAAGACTCGCCCATCAGGAAGATGAAGAAAGAGGATTTGCTGATGGTGAAATACCGTGACGGCAAAAAGGTGATAATGGACGACTCGGAAAAGGCCGCGGACGAAGCCCCTGCAAGTGCAGTACAGACACAGCCCGAAGGCAACGTACAGGTGACCGTGGAAAACCTGTCGGCTGAAGGGCAAGCTGCCAACAACGCAATCCTGGAACGGCTGAATGCACCGGTGGAATTGGTTTTGAAAGACAAGGACAAAAGTGATATAGGCAAAAAAGAAGCGGCACGCGCATTGGCCGTATTCGGAGTGAAGAAAAGTTCAGTCATGGCAAACGACGAGATTGAAATATCGTATGAAATGGGGAGATTGACTAAACGTAATAAAAATGCTCCCGCAGTATGGGATTGCATAAAAACTCAATATACCAACTCTAACCCTGCAATAAAGTTCTCCGTAAAGAACAAGACAAACAGGATACTGTATGTCGACCTCGGAACAACATTCTTCATCCGGCTTGAAGAGCCAATATGTTTCTACACCCCATCTTCCACAACCACCTCACATGGCAAAAGCGGCGGAGCCGGCGTGAATCTTGGTGCCGTAACAGGAGCATTGGGCATAGGCGGCATGGCAGGAAGTCTGGCCAATGGTGTGAATGTGGGAGGAGGCACCACAAGCTCAACCACAAGCACCACGTATTCTCAAAGGATTGTTGCCATTCCTCCTATGTCATCCATAGAACTTGCCCCGCAATACCTGTTCGGAAATGAGGAAAAGACCATCTGCGATGGAGCCGAATACCGACATTGGGACGCTTACAGCTATATACTAATTCCTCGCTTTAATTTCTCAAAAGAAAAAGGTGGGGTCATGCTCGTAGGAGACCACTACAAATATTCGGAAGAAAGTTCGCCAATTCAAATGAGTTTTATGCTATCTTACGGTACAGAAGAGAACTGTGCCTCAACGAAAACATTAGCATCACATTATTTTCTGAAAGATCTACTGGGAAGGAAAACTCTTAAAGGAAATCTACTGGGAAACAATACTCTTAAAGGAGATTTAAACACTGATACTGTTCCGTTTACAGATGTTTGGATAGAAGACAAAGGCTCGAAAGCCGTATTTCCCAAACAATAATTACTGACTTTGCTTTATCCGCCTTTTATCCGAATAAAAAAGGCGGATAAGAGCATTCCCGGAAACGGCATACGCACAACATATTGGTCAGTCATCCACGAAAGCCAGAGTCTTTTGTTGAATTTCATCCCACGTTTTCTCGCCATGGCAGAGCTGAAACGAGTTTCACTCTGCTCATTTGGCTTGACGAAAACGTTCTTTTGTGATAGAGCAAGGGTTAATTCAAGCTCTTTATATACATAAACCAATAAAAACGATTGATTATGGAAAACGTAAACAAGAAAAAAGAAATCAGTAAGACACAGGTCTTCAATGTTATTATTCTCGACCGCAGCGGATCGATGGAGAGCATACGCCAGGCTGCCGTGGAAGGTTTCAACGAGACACTTGCCGGCATAAAGAAAGCGCAGAAGAAGTTTGCAGACACACAGAAACACTTCGTGTCGCTGGCTACGTTCTGCAGCTGCGGAACAGAGAATGTATATGACAAGACTCCTGTTGACGAGGTACAGCCTCTGAAAGCGTCAGACTACGAGCCATGCTGCCGCACCCCACTCTACGATGCCATGGGGATTACTATCAAAGCCATATACAAGCATGTAAAGGATATCGAGGATGCCGTGGTCGTGGTAACCGTCATAACCGACGGTATGGAAAACGCATCGAAGGAATACAGCAGACATGACATCAAGGGACTCGTAGAAAGACTCCGTAACGAAGGCTGGACCTTTACATACATGGGGGCCAACCAAAATTCCATAGAAATAGCCGCATCAATATCCATCCGCAACGCCAGCAATTTTGAATTCAGCAACAGAGGCATTGTCAACACTATGACCAAAGATTCGGCCACACGCATGAACTTCTTTGCACGGCTGTCGAAAATGAAAGAGAACGAATCGGCCGACGGATGCAATGACACAATGACGGCTGAGATACGCCGCAGAATCTACACCGGCATGGCCGACGACGCTTTCGATGAAGAAAACGGAAAATGAACGTTTTCGTCAAGCCAAATGAGTAGAGTGAAACTTGTTTCAGCTCTGCCATGGCGAGAAAACGGGAGACGAAATCCGACGTTTAACCGAAAGCAACAATGAGGGTGTATCAAGAAAATCCGATCTTCCCGGCCCATTGCCAACCGGAGAAATCCGCCGTCCCCTCATGGAGACATTGGGCTCAGTAGAAAAATAATGGGGATAGAAATTTTTCTACTGAGCCTGAATATATCATAAAACCATGTTTCCACACATAGCAAAAAATCCTGCTTTCCAATTCTCGGACAGCAGGATTTTTATTTTCTCTTTCGTTGTGTGGGCGCTGACGGATTCGAACCGCCGACCCTCTGCTTGTAAGGCAGATGCTCTAAACCAGCTGAGCTAAGCGCCCTTACTTCTTGTAAGCGGTTGCAAAGGTATGGAGTTTTTTTGTAACCACCAAATTTTTGAGCGATTATTTTTAAGAAATCTCAAAAAAACATTCCTTCTTCATAACCACAATCATAATATATAGAAGTTAGTCAACAGAATTAAACTAAGTTAGTCAACAATATATATAAGTTGGTCAACAGAATTAAACTACATTATCATACGGACATTGGATGGATGCGCCCTAAATGAGCGCCCCACCGGGGCAACGAGCACACAGCCCGGGGCAGAGCGCAGCGGCACCCCGGGATTCAAACATCGACAATCCCTGCGCCCTGCTTTCTATGTAAAAATCCAAATATTTTTCCGATTATTTTTATTTTTATACTGAAATTTTGTATTGTATGTCGTACTTGGTGTTTTTTCTGACCAAGGCAGTGACGATATGTATAAGTTT